>LAZR01000005.1_pt1 | contig 551229 bp, 501 predicted proteins | sample 329461 | NCBI WGS metagenome assembly LAZR01 (sample SAMN03002196, study PRJNA259156) | marine sediment metagenome | biome: sea floor; feature: Hydrothermal impacted sediments; material: marine sediment; isolation source: Loki non-amplified sample from Loki's castle hydrothermal vent sediment ... | reverse complement strand
TTAGAATATTTCTATTAAGTGCCATCACTTTGTAGCGTTACAGAACGGGCGAACAGTGGGAGCCGTGTGGGCATTTGCTTGTGTGCCGTTGGGCGTCGTTCCGACGCTTTCCGTGCCGGGCTGCCGCTGCAGGTGCCTCGAAACGCTCGCGGAGCTCGCTTTCTCGTTACCACGCGCTACGGTACTTAGAATATTTCTATTAAGTGCCATCAGTTGTAGCGTTACAGAACGGGCGAACAGTGGGAGCCGTGTGGGCATTTGCTTGTGTGCCGTTGGGGGCGTTCCAACGCCATACGCTGGCGCGCTTAAGCAAAGCTAAGTAACGCGCGCAGACCTAATTTTCGACCGATCCCACTTTTTAAGAACTGACTCGACAAACCAGTCAGAATCAATTTTGTTAAAAACGCTTTCATAGATATCTAGATAGCCATCAGGCGTAGCTTCAGCAAAGTGCAAATGCCTTTCGCTTGAATTATCAAAAAAATACGCCCTCCTGCAATTTATAACCATGTCATGCAAAAGAGAAAGACTAGAGTTATAACGGCTTATTATTTTATCCGTAGGCACATCATGCCCACCGCCCGAAACTCTCTGTGCAACACGCGCTTGGTTTATTTCTGGGTTAGACGTACATATGTAGTAAAGATAAGGCTCGAAACCTAATTTAAGCGCTTTCTCAACAAAATCTACATGGCTTTTATGACTCATGACAGATTCATAGGTTAACGATAACCTGATTCTAGCCAATCATTCCTCAAACCTATCGCAATAGATTGAGCTGACAACGCAGCAAAATAAGTTTCAAAGTCCTGTGAAAAGTTGCTTTCCAATGCCTTATCGCCAGTCATAGCTGATGATGTGCTTTTAATTATGCTATTTAAATCAATGTATTTGGCAATATCATCAGGATTTAAATACTGTCCCAACGGTATATTTTTGCTGATCAAAAATTGGGTCAGGGTTGTTTTACCCGACCCATTGGGTCCAGCGATTAGCCTTAGCCTTGGCACAAATACTCCCTAAGGTTAAAAGGCGGGGATTCTTTTAATTTTTTAAGTTGTTTAACCTGATGATCTGGTGACTCCTCGACCAAATAGCCATCACGTTCATAAACAACAGAAACGCCAGCTTCCAGATTTTTGCGAATTGCCGTACGTGAAGATTCGCTCGCAAACTGCATCAATGATCGGCTATCTTGCATTGGATCCTTTCTTTTGCCTTTACGGATAACCGCTAGCTTTTCAGATTTCGTGTTTACAATCATTTCTTTGTGCCTCTAAGCAAGACATGTACTTCATAGAGCCATTATAGATCGAGTAGGTTCAAATTGTAGCCGGCCTATCGCTAACTCGCACCATCAATCCCTGTGATCTTTGATGATCATCATCAGCATGCTGAGGATAAAGGCTAGGAAGATGGTGATGATGGCGAATACGCTGCTGTTGTAGAGCCGGTTAGGTTCGGTTGGGTATTCCGGGAATAGTGGGCTTTGCAGTACGCTGACTTGCTTGAGCTGGCGGGCGGCTTCTAAGCGGGTGTTTTCCAGTGCGGCTAAGGCGCTGGAGTAGGTTTCTTGAGCGAACTGTGCCTGTAGCTCTAATGTTTCATACTGCGCCGATACGCTATTTAGTGAGCCGCCGGATGCTTGCGCTATACGGTCACGCTGTTCGACGATTTGTTCACGTAAGGCGGTAATACTGCGCTCTACATCGCGAAGTTCTGCTGACTGTGCACTCTGGAAACTGGAAAGTGCACTGCGCTGGGCCTGGAAACGGGCTAAGTCGGCTTCTAACGTGGAGACGACTTGGTTAATGCTGGCGACTGTATCTGTGGGTGATACCAAGCCATACTCATTCTGGTACTCCAACAGTGCGGCGCGGGTCTCTTTAAAGCGCTCATCCAGGCGAACCATTTGCTGTTCTAAAAAGCGCACTTGCTCGTCAGCTAAGCGATGGCCCATTTCGTTCATATGATTTTCACCTGCTTCTAGCAGCAGCGTGGTCATTTGATGGGCAAATTCTGGGGTGTAGCCCTGCACTGAAATATTCAGTACACCTGCGTACTCATCCAGCTCTACCTCTACCCGGCGCAGGTAGTATTTATGCAAGTCTTCAATGGGAGCATCGCGGTCGCGCAGTTTGGCGAAAATATCGCCATGCTCGGTGTAATGTGCACGAATGTTTAGGTCTTCATCTAAGCGGCGCAGCATATCCACGGAGAGTAAGTGCTCACGTAGCAGCAGCAGGTCGGCAGTATTACCCGCGCCGCCACCCATTATCGAGGACAAGCTAAATTCCGGTGTAGCAACCTGGGGGCTTTCCAGTACCACAGTTGCTCGTGATACGTAGCGCTCTTCTGCCCATACAAACCAGTAAAATGATACGAGTAAAATCGCGGCGATGGCCACGGCCCAATGCGGCGACTTTTTTACAAAACGGCGTAACGAACGTTGCATGGATTAATTTGCCTTCAAACGATCAGAAAAGCGCAGGTGCATTAATAGCCCCAGGGCGATAAGGGTAAGGGTGAATAACCAAAAATAGAGCATGCTGGTGCCATGAACTACCTGGTATTTCTCGAAAAACCCAAGGCGCAGTGTTTCTAAACCATGGGGAATAGGGTTAAGCATTAAGTACTCAAGCAACCAGTGCGGTAGGCTGTTAAGCGGCAGAATTACCCCTGATACGATTAATAAAGGTAACGAGATCATACGAATAATTTTGCCAACTTCCGGCACTAACGCCGAAGCTACAGATGTTACTAAGCCCAAGCCAAGTCCGAGAGCCCAAAGCGAAAGCCAAGCCCACATCGCTCGAATCGCGTTATCAGGGTATAGCTCCAACCCCAGCATTAACCCACCGCCAATAAAAATCAGGAACACTAAGCTGCGCAGCATGCCTTCCAAGAAGTTACGTACCAATACGGGATCTACAGGTTGTACTTGCCGATAGGCGAACAGCGCTTTATTACCTTCAATAGCGCCCATGCCACGCATCATGCCTTCGCGCACTAAGAAAAAACCCATCATCCCTACAATCATCCAAGGAATAAAAGGTGCATTAGCTATCAGTTGATCTCCGCTAATAAAGCTACGAATGCCCGCCATAATCGCCACAAAAGCAACTGGCTCGGCGAGCATCCAGAACCAGCCCATCCGGTCTGACATGGTGCGCGAGATTGCTTCGCGCAGAAACATGCCGTACCACACACTGCGGGTGACTTGCCACGATGTACGGGCGCGCCGGGGCTGGGGCTGTGCGTTTATGTTTTCCATGGGGATAATTTTTTAGAGATAAACAAAGCCTTTTCCTGCCAATGTATTGCGCCTTAACGGGGCAGCACACCTGCCTTTCACGGGTGCCGCCTCGCGGGTGCGCTGACGCTTACGCCGCGCTACAAAACCTTTCTTCAACGCTTGCCTGTTATTACAGATCAAGCGCTACGCGTGTAGTGACGGCGATTTGGAACAGGATTTGTGTGAGCGTGGAAGCCAACTGCAGGTTATGTGTGGGAGCTGCGGGCATTACCAGGATTTCATCGCCTGGGCGTAGCGGTGAGTTTTTGGCGTGCTCTACGGCACCGTTTTGGCGAACTAGCAGAATTTGATCTTCATCGGCGCGCTCGGTAAAGCCGCCTGCACCTTCTACGTAGTCAATCACGCTCATACCTGGGCGGTAAACCACGGCTTGGGGCACCAGAATTTCCCCGCTGATCAGGATGGAATCGCTGATTTCCGGAATTGTTACCACATCACCATCCTGCAGGCGGATATCGGAAATACCGTTGCTGTTGGCAACCACTAACCGGCCGCTGGGCTCTAGGTCTCTTGCGCGTTCAATAAAGCGTTCAATGAGCTCAGCTTCTTGCAAGCGGATTTGCGCTTCCTGGTCGGTACGTGAACTTGCGCCTAGGTAGGTGGTTTCCAAGCGGCGCAGGCTATCTTCCAGTGCCTGGGCCTGCTGCTCGCGTACGCTTTCACGCTGCAATGAAATGCTTTCGACCGCAGTCATGTTTTCCGGTACGGGAATAGCATCCAGCAATTCGCTTAGGCGGGCATTGCGCGGCAGTGCAAAGCGCGAGGGGCCGTAGTAGCTACCTTCTACCTGCACCACAATCGTTTCGCTGCGCTGGTCGGCGCTGAACTGCACTTCATCACCGCTGCGAATGGTTTGGCCGTAGAACATATCAATGGGGAAGTATTGCGCAATGGGGCCGCCTTCACGGTCGCCCCTTAGCAGCACGTGGGAAACGCCGCTTCTTAACCGTGCAAGGGCAACAATTTCAGCGCCGCTAAGCTGATTACCGATCAACTCATAGCGGTGTTCACGATGTACATCGCCGCCTACGGCAATGGCTGGGCCGCGCTCTTCGACAACAATGGTGTCGCCATCTTGAAACTGCGGGCGGGCAATGGTGCCGTTAATCAGGAAGTCGTAAAGGTCGACGGTGGCTACGGTGCGGTCGTCACGCACTACCCGAATTTGCCGGTAGCTGCCAAGGTCTTGGTCGATACCGCCCGACTGGTCGAGGAAATAGAGCAGTGAGTCGTTGGGCGTGCCTGCATAGCGGCCGGGGTTTTCCACATAGCCGGTCACGTACACGGCAACGGGTTGAACACCTTGTAGATTGGTGTAAACCTCTACGTTGTCTGGGTAGACCGACGTAATGGCGCTGCGCACGCTGCCATCTACTTCGCTGCTGCTTTGCCCTTCTACATTTAGCGGGCCAGAACCTGGCAGGAAGATATTACCTTGGGCATCGACCGGCAGTACGCGGTCAAATTCAAATGCACCCCAGGCGCGCACAGTGACTTGGTCGCCAGGTTTGATGCGGTAATCCGGGTTTAGGCCATCGCCCATTGCACCCCGAAAACCGCCGCTAAATAGATTAGCGCCAAACGGTGGCAAGGTATCCGGGTCTTGCAATGGCAGCGTTACGGGGCCATAGGTGCCGCTGCGCCAATCTGCGCGCGGGGTATCATTCACTTCTTCTTGCTGTTGGGCTGCGCCCTGCTGGCCACCTTGCGAAGGCAGAATGCTGTCGGAAAGGCTTAACGACTGTGCCAAAGCAGTGCTGCTTGCTAACGCGCTGATTAAGGTGATGGAAACGACTGCTATGGTTTGCTTAATCATTAATAGCGCCCTTCAACTACTTGCATATTTGTTTGTGTATCGGCTTCTGTCACTAAGCGCTGATTCACCCAGCCATTGGGCGTTTCACACACAAGCGCAGTGCGAGCACTGATTCCACCTGCCGCTACCACGCGTAACTTACGGCATTCACGGCCGCTGGCGGCTAGGTAAGATTCGTCAGCAACGATCTCGACATTGTCGCCCCAGGGGCTACGCGCCAGATTGAGAATGCCGCTGGCCGGCGCTTCTGAAAGAAAGCTGTTGAGGCTTTCATCACTTAATAGCTTGGCTGCATCGGTATTCAGCACGTAGCGCGCTTCTTGCTGGGTACTGCCAGAAGGGTAATTAGTCGCGCAGCCGCTGATAACGGCCACACTGAGTGCTGCCAGCAGCATGCGAGCTGGCGACACAAATGAACGTTGAGATATTGGCATATTGATTTCCAAAAAAAAGGCACGCTACCGCCCAGGGATCGTATCGGGCGTATTCCCTTGCCCTACTCTTCTGCGCGGTGAAAGAGATGGTGCGTTAAATAAGTGCCTTTATAAAATGCTGCCCAGTACGTGGGGCTGTGGTAAAGGCACATAGCACCAGGCCGCCATTGTAGGGGATTACCGTCTAGCCCTCTACATTAACAATTCTTGTACAGCCTGCTCATGCACTTACCTACTGACATGCGTCGCTCTCAATTACCATTTTGAGCCGCAAACACCATTGCGATGCTCTGGGCATTTCAAAGAGCATTGTAAAGAGCATTGTAAAGAGCATTCCACAGACCTTTGCAAACAAAAATCATTCCCTTTGGTGGCAAATTTAGTACTGAAAAGTTAGTACTTATTAGCTGAGTTGGATGCTCTTTAAAAACAAAAAAAGCCACACTGTTGAGCCAGTGTGGCATAGAAAGGTAAACACTGGGCACCATACGAATTGATGCCTGAGGTAATACTACTCAGGTGTTGCTGTAAACGTCCGCTGAGTTAAATGCACTACCCGCTTGGTCTTTCTCAGAGAGCGCGAATTCAACCGGTAGCTCAGGCCATTCAATGCCGAGTTCTGGGTCATCAAAGCGAATGCAGCGCTCGGATTCAGGATGGTAGTAGTCGGTAGTCTTATAGAGAAAATCAGCGGTTTCAGAGAGCACCACAAAGGCGTGCCCAAACCCTTCTGGCACCCAAAGCTGGCGGTTGTTTTCCGCTGAAAGCTCCACCCCTACCCACTGACCGAAACGGGGTGAGCCGCGGCGTAAATCAACCGCCACATCCCATACGCTGCCTTGGGCAACGCGCACCAGTTTGCCCTGGGGCTGCTCTAACTGGTAGTGAATGCCGCGCAGTACGCCTTGGCGGGAACGGGAGTGGTTGTCTTGCACGAAGTGGCGCTTACAGCCGGTGGCATCTTCAAACGCCTGCTGGTTGAAGCTTTCCATGAAGAAGCCACGTTCGTCGCCAAATACCTTGGGGGTTAGAATCACTACTTCAGGCAAGGAGGTTTTTTCTACCAACATTATTGGCTACCTTTTGCATCTAAACGGTGTAATAGGTATTGGCCGTAACCGGTTTTAGCCAGTGCAGTAGCACTTTCACGCAGCGCTTCATCGGTTAACCAGCCTTGTTGCCAGGCGATCTCTTCTAGACAGGCAACTTTCAGGCCCTGGCGGTGCTCAATGGTTTGCACGTATTGGCTGGCTTCCAGCAGGCTGTCGTGGGTGCCGGTGTCTAACCATGCAAAGCCGCGGCCCAGGCGCTCAACGCGCAGGTCGCCACGCTCTAGATAAGCATTATTGACACTGGTAATTTCAAGCTCGCCGCGCTCAGATGGTTTCACTTGGCGGGCAATTTCCACTACGTCGTTATCGTAGAAGTATAGGCCAGTAACCGCATAGGGGGATTTGGGCTTAACGGGCTTCTCTTCAATAGAAACCGCCGTTCCACTTTCATCAAACTCCACCACGCCAAAGCGCTCAGGGTCTTTGACCAGATAACCAAACACGGTAGCGCCACTTGCTTGTGCGGAAGCGCGCTTTAGCTGGTCGGAGAAGTGCTGGCCGTGGAAGATATTGTCGCCCAGCACCAAGCACACCGGCGCATCACCAATGAACTCTTCACCAATCAGGAATGCTTGGGCAAGGCCATCTGGGCTTGGCTGAATGGCATACTCGAAGCGCACGCCGAAGGTATCGCCATTGCCCAGCAAGTTTTCGTATTGCGGCAAATCTTCTGGCGTGGAGATAATCAGGATTTCCCGAATGCCCGCCAGCATCAACACCGAGATGGGGTAATAGATCATCGGCTTGTCGTAAATGGGCAGCAGTTGCTTTGAAACACCGCGCGTGATCGGGTGCAGGCGTGTGCCGCTGCCTCCCGCTAAAATTATGCCTTTACGTTGCATCGTTGTTGCTCCTTGCTCATTGCCCGGTGACTAACGCGAGCTTGCTATTTCTTCCACGGTAAGCGCCAACTGGCTCTGCCAACTGGGCATTTCGATTCCCAGCGCTTTTTCTATTTTATCAACTGTTAGCCGTGAATTCAGCGGGCGAGTAGCCGGGGTTGGGTATTCAGCGGTAGGAATTGCCGTAACACCTTCAGTTGTAATAGCGAGTGGCAGGCCAGCTTGCTTGACTTGCTGGAAAATCTCACAGGCAAACCCGTGCCAACTAGTCTCGCCTTTGGGCGCTAAGTGATACACGCCGCTTTCAAGCGTGTTGGCGGCTTGCGCACTAGTCAGTTTGGCTATCGCCTGCTGAGTAATCAGTGCAATCAGGCGAGCGGGCGTTGGCGCGCCCACTTGGTCACCGACAATGCTTAGTGCGCTGCGCTCTGCGCCTAATCGTAGCATGGTGGATAAAAAGCTTTTCCCGAAGGCGCTATATACCCAACTGGTGCGAAAGATCAGGTGCTGGCAGCCGCTGTTAGCGATCGCTTCGTCACCGGCTAGCTTGGTCGCGCCGTAGGCATTGCATGGGCCGGTGGCGTCGCTCTCTTGCCAGGGAGTTTCGCCTTCACCGGTGTAAACATAATCTGAGGAGTAATGGATGAGCCAACTGCCCCGCTGCTGGCTGTACTTTGCCAACTGCGCTGGTAGCTCGGCATTTAAACGCGCAGCCATTCCCTGGTCGGATTCGGCGTTATCGACTGCGGTGTAGGCTGCTGCGTTGACGATTAGGTCGGGCTGGTGTTGAGCTAAATAAGCGCTAACGGAGTCGCTGTCTGCCAGATCAAGCTCAGCCCGTTTGGGGGCTAGGATTTCACCCAGCGTTGCCAATTGACGACGCAGTTCAAAGCCCACCTGACCGCTTCCGCCGGTAATGAGGATAGTGAGGCGTGAGGTGTGAGGTGTGAGGTGTGAGTATTCAGATGTCATAGAGAAGCCTTTATATGCTTGATCAGCCCGCCTAGCTGTGAAAAAACAGAGTTGATCGCTAATTCCAGTGCTGAAATATCAGTTGTATACCCTAACCGGTGGGCAATTTGGCACTGAGTTTCAAGCTCACTGAGTGAGCCTCGCGCTATATGTAAAAATCGTAAAAAATCAGGTTTACTGCCGCGAGCCGCACCTTCAGCTATGTTGCTTGGTACAGATACAGCCGCACGCTGCATTTGACTAGCAAGCCCAAACCTCTCAGACGAGGGGAAGGTAGAGGTCATTGAGTAAATAGAAACCACGAGATCCATTGCTTCTTGCCATACCCGCAGTTGCTGATGCTTTCTCATACCCTTTCCCCTCCCGCCTCACAAGCGAAGCGCTTACCCTTTACAAATTAGTCCTTACAAACTGCCTAGGCGTTGGCCTTGGTAGCTGCCGTCTTGTACTCGCTTCCACCAGGATTCGTTAGCTAGGTACCACTGCACGGTTTTGCGTAGCCCGGTTTCAAAGGTTTCTTCCGGCTTCCAGCCTAGCTCGCGTTCGATCTTACTGGCATCGATGGCGTAGCGTAGGTCGTGGCCTGGGCGGTCTTGCACGAATGTGATTAAGTCGCGGTAGCTGCTTTCCGCTGGCACCAGCTCCTGGAGCAGGTCGCACAGGGTTTCGACTACTTCTAGATTGGCTTTCTCGTTATGACCACCGATGTTGTAGGTTTCGCCTATTACGCCTTCGGTGACGACTTTGACTAGCGCGCGGGCGTGATCTTCTACATATAGCCAATCACGCACCTGCTGACCATTGCCGTATACCGGCAGCGGTTTACCCGCCAGGGCGTTTAAGATCATCAGCGGAATAAGTTTTTCTGGGAAGTGGTAAGGGCCGTAGTTGTTAGAGCAGTTGGTGACCACGACTGGTAAACCGTAGGTGCGGTGCCATGCACGTACCAGGTGGTCGGAACTTGCTTTGCTGGCGGAGTAAGGTGAGCTGGGTGCGTAGGGGGTTTCTTCGGTAAACAAGTCTTCCGGGCCTTCCAAATCACCGTACACTTCATCTGTGGAGATATGGTGAAAGCGGAATGCGCTGGCTTTTTCAGGAGCGTTTGCTTGCAGCCCTTTCCAATAGTTACGCACCGCTTCCAGCAGTATGTAGGTACCGACAATATTGGTTTGAATAAACGCGGCAGGGCCATCAATGGAGCGGTCCACGTGGGACTCTGCTGCCAGGTGCATGACGGCATCTGGCTGGTGGCGTTCAAAAATAGCCGCCATGCTCTCTGCATCGCCAATATCCGCCTGCTCAAAGGTGTAGCGGTCGCTACTTTCCACCGAGGCCAACGATTCCAAATTGCCCGCGTAGGTTAATGCGTCGACATTCACCACGGCGTGCTCAGTTTGCTCAATAAGGTGGCGAATCACTGCAGAACCGATAAACCCTGCGCCACCTGTTACTAAAATGTTCATGCTAGGTTCCTTATGTCTAATTCGTAACTTAATACCGCTCCATTGCCGCCCACCTTTTGTGGCCTCCCTTTCTAGACAGAACACATGCCGACGATAGTGGAATTTTGCCCTTATGGGATTACTTCACTTAGCACTTGGCCATTAAGAATATGGACTTCTTTAAGCTTTTTTGTGCCGCTTTTGGCTTTTCTCTATGCTATCTAGATGATTATTTCCAAGCGGCTATGCGAAACCTTGCCCCAGGTTATCCATCACTAATAACTGTGTTACTTTTTCCTGGGCGGAATTCAACCAATTGGTGTGCGCGTCCTTGGGAAGGACATTGGGCGAATTTACATGGAAGCCAAGCAGCGCCCAACATTTATTGTCAAGTCAACATTAAATTCGGCTAAAATCGGACACTATAGGCTAGTTAGGCTATCCACTCTTAGCACTGCTGTTATGCCCAGCAACGCAATCATCTTCAGTTGCTGAGCATCTAGGCGCCGACTGAATTAGCAGTTTTGCTAATTAAAAGGCCTAATTATTGATGCAGTTTTTTAGCTATTTTAGCCAACAGTGAGTGCTGCCAGGCTTCATTTTCTACCGAATCATTAATGCTTTTCGTCGCCCCAAGCTCCCCATTCCCTAGTGCTTGCTGCTGTTCACGAACAGTGGCTTCTAGCGTTGTAATGGCATTATCACGCAGCAAAAGCATCTCTTCCCGCTCTTCAAGGGCTTTACCACGCGCTTCATTCTGGTGCCGCTGACGACGCATTTCACATAGATTTTCTATGCGGCCGCCTAGCTGAGCGAACATGCCACTCACCAGTTCAGGGTTGTGCTTATAGGTGTCGGCAAGCTGCTTAACGCTTGGTGCAACGTCTTTACCCACCAAAAGGACACCCAGCCCACTAGAGTGCGCAAAGGTTATATGCGGGTACTGCTGTGTTAACTCTTCCCACAACTGCCAAACGGCAAACCCCCTTTCACGCACATGAGTGTCGTGAAAGAGCACAACGGCCTTATCAGAGAGTTTAGGCAACCACGTTTCAAAATCATGTTTAACAGCTTCGTAAGTATGCAACCCATCAATATGAAGTAGATCGACACTTCCTTCTTCAAAATGCCCTAGTGCCTCATCGAAGGTCATGCGCATAAGGTATGAAAAGGCGCTGTATCTCGCGTCGTGCCACTCTTTTACTTGCTGGTAAATGGTGTCGTCATAATTACCAGCGTGCTCGTCACCTTGCCAAGTGTCTACTGCAAAACACTGTGTATCCAGTGCGTTGGCACTCACTGACTGGCAAAAGGTTCCATATGAGAATCCGGTATGAGTCCCCAGCTCAACTAGGCACTTAGGCTGCTGATTAGCAACCAGCCAAGCAGCAAAAGGTGTATGCCCAGCCCAACTGTCTGGCTCTGTAATATGTTGAGGCTCAAAGAGCCATGTTTGGTCAACGGTCAGCGTGTAAGGTTGATTCATTATTAATATCTCGATTTTAATCAGGGCGCTGGGGCGTTAAGTGACTCAAGCGCCACACGCCGCATTGGAATGCCCACTAAGCCGTGCGCAACAGAACTTGCATGGGAAGTCACGATAAGGGCGTCGTGGATCCAGTGATGTTGGCGATGCTCTTGTTGAGTGCCATCGGCCAATGCCACGCATACGGAGTATTGTCCGGCGGGCAGGATGGGCATGCGGAATTCAAAATGTGCGCAGAAATCATCATCTGCACTCATGCTAATCGGCTCAGTGCCCAAAAATGTGTTATCACCAAATAGGGTTTGCCCCAAGCGGTCTTTGATGACAAACCCGACGATGGGACTCTTTAGGCTATGGTGCGCCTTGCAGTTGATTTGCAGATGTACTGCTTCACCGCCGACAACCCAGTGCAGCATTTTGCCCTCTTCGCTAAGCAGCACAACGCTGGTTACTTCTGCGCCTTTTTCCCCAAAGCTAGGGGCGTCTGGGTCGAAGGCAAAAAGCTCTATATCGTTACGCCATTTTGAGTTATTCATCCACTCACGGCGCATATCGTAAAAGTCTTCTTCCGCTGTGTAGTCGCTGGCTTCGCCCTGGCTATCCGTTTGGCGTATGGACTCACCAGCGTCTTCTTCTGGCTGGGGTTCCTCGACCTGCTTTTTTGCGGGAGTAGGTTTTTCAAACGGCGTGTTTTCTGCGTACTGGCTTTCCAAGTAGTGTTCAGCGACCTGCTTGGGGTCGCCCTGCTCAATCACATTACCTTTTTCCAACCAAATGGCGTGATTACAGAGGTTAGTCACCACTGAGCTATCGTGGCTTACAAACAGCACGGTGCCAGTTTCCATAAAGCGGCGCAAAAAGCGCATGCACTTTTGAACGAAGAAGGCATCCCCGACCGCTAGCGCTTCATCGACAATCAGAATATCTGCGTCTACATGAGCAATAACCGCAAACGCTAGGCGTAATAACATGCCGCTGGAGTAGGTTTTTACCGGCTGACCAATAAACTCACCGATATCTGCAAACGCGACGATATCAGCGTAACGGCTGTCGATATCGGTTTGTGATAATCCCATAACAGAGGCGTAGAGATAGACGTTCTCTTTACCGGTAAATTCAGGATTAAAACCCGCTCCAAGTTCTAGTAGTGCGGCGACCCGGCCATTTACTTCAACAATACCTGAGGTCGGCGTGAGCGTTTGGCAAATAAGCTGAAGCAGGGTCGATTTCCCTGAACCGTTACGGCCTATTAAGCCAACCGTTTGGCCGCGCCTGACGGTGAATGAAACATCGTGGAGCGCCTTGAATTCACGATAGTAGAGTTTGGTTTCGCGACGCCGTAACTGTGCAATAAGCGGTGCAAAGGTTTGCTTGAGGCGGTCAGAAGGCTTTTCGTAGACACGGTACTCTTTGCAGAGTCCTTCGACGCGGATGGCAATTTCAGAGGACATCAGCAAACCCCTTACGTAGCGCTTGGAAACCAACGAACCCCACCAGGAATACCACGAGGGAGACAACGCTATACATCATTAGCGCTCCCCAGTTTGGCATTTCACCCCACAGCAGCACGTTACGCGCATTTTCGATGATGATGGTTAATGGATTCAACACCAGCAGCTTCTGCAGCAAAGGCGGCAGCGCATCCAAGGGGAAAAAGATCGGCGAAAGAAATAGTAAAATAGTGGTTATGATGCCGGTTAGCTGGCCGATATCACGCACAAACACACCTAGCGCCGCCAGTCCCCATCCGAGCCCCAGCGTTAATGGTATCAATGGCAATACAACGAGCGGATAGAGCAAAATAGTCGAATGCAGCGGCATACCCATTAACAGCATCGCCAGCAGCATGACACCCACATTAATCGCAAAATGAAAGAGTGCTGCCCCTAAAATAACAATGGGTAAAAGCTCTAATGGGAAAACGACTTTTTTCACATAATTAACGTTATTAATAATAATACTTGGCGAACGATTAAGCACTTCTGCTAATAAACCGTGCAACATTAATCCCGAAAAAAGTACCAAAGCAAACAGTGCTCTTGGCTCGTCTTCACCTACATTCCAACGCGCTTGGAAAACATAAGTAAAAACAAATGTGTAAACGGCCAACATGATTAGTGGTGTCACGAATGACCACAACAAGCCAATCAAAGACCCCCTGTAACGCCCTACCACATCGCGCCAAATCAGCTTCAAAAGCAGTTGGTGATGAGTATTAACACTTGCAATTAATTGCCTCGGCGCAGCCTTAAACCGCGCTGCCATGTGCGTTTGCGTCACGGCTTCCGTCCATTGGTGGCTAGAATTAGCCGCTCATTCTACGTTACGCGTGTGCCTCTAACAACGCGAAGAAATGCGCGTCGACCTTAGATAGTAGATCGACTATCATGAACCGATTCTCTTTTACTTGATTACTGCTATTTCAGGACGAACATTGGAAGATCGCAACTTAAGCCATAACAGTATGCATGGACGCTTGCCTAATGAGGCTTCCAGCCCCCAAGACGCCCAGGATATGTCGGATGAAATCGCCCATTTGCGCCAGGAAAATGCGCACTTGCGTGAGCAACTGAGCGCCATCGAGTCATCTCGCTCTTGGCGAGTTACCAACCCTTTGCGGCGCGCTATTTATGTGAGCCGCCATGCTCGTTGGCACGCTTCGGCAAGCCTGCGTAAAGGTGCTGGCCATTCACGTATTTCATTACGCCATGGCTATTACCGTGCCCGCTCTGCGGCGCGCAGGCTACCTGCACCGGTAAAATCAGTGCTACGCCCGTTGGCTGATATATTGAAGCGCTTTGAAGCTCGCTTTAACGAACCTCATAATCTGCGGCTTTTAAATAAACTGGCTGAAAAACGCAACTTAGATGAGCCGCTACTTATTCAGTATGGAGGTTTAGCGCAAGCATCTAGCACGCCGCTGCCCCATGGCACTGTTTTACCTTTAATTACTATATCGCTAGTTACTTATAATAGTAGTAAATGGTTAACTTCTTTATTTAATAGCATTCATTCTCAGGCATATCCGCTTGATCGCATTGAAGTGGCGATTGTGGATAATGGCTCTACGGATGACACGCTTGAGCGAATTGCCGCTATACGCTCTACCATGGGCGATGCGTTCGCTGATTTTCAGTTACACCAGCGGCCCAACTTAGGCTTCGGTGCGGCCCATAACTGGGCAATCAACCATAGCCAAGGTGAGTACGCGTTAATCACCAACCCTGATCTTGAGTTTGATCCAGATTCAATTTCGCGGGTTGTTACTTTGGCGGCCAGGGATCAAGACGATGTTGCTTGCTGGGAGCTAAGGCAGCGCCCCTATGAACATCCGAAGCATTATGACCCCGTTACCTGGGAGACCCATTGGTCTTCTCATGCCTGTATTTTGATTCGTCGCACGTCGTTTAATCATATCAATGGCTACGATGAGCGTATTTTTCTGTATGGCGAAGACGTTGAGTTCTCATTCCGGATTCGTGAGGCAGGCTTCAGGTTGCGCTATTGCCCTAACGCGACCGTGGCTCACTATACCTATGAAGAGGCACACCAGGTTAAGCCTGCCCAGTACCTCGGCAGCACCCGCGCTAATCTCTATTTGCGGTTGCGCTATGGCACGGTGCCTGCCCGCTTAGCGACACTTGGTTTAGCTATCGCTAGCGTTGCTCGCCCCCAGCCTTTCGAGGGCGCGCGCAAACGATTAATGAAAGAGTACTCTGCACTGTTACGCCAGCTACCTGCCTTAAATCGCGAGCGCAAAAAGGCCGGTAGCCTTTCGGTTGGTGTCTTCCGAGGACTGGATTACGAATTGACCCGCGAAGGAGCATTTGTTCCTTCTGATACGGCTGTTGAGACGTTTGACTCCAGGCCGGTGGTTTCTATTATCACCCGCACCTATCAGGGTAGAGATTGGTTACTGAACCAAGCGGGAATCAGCGTTCTCAATCAAACCTATCGCGCCATTGAGTGGATCGTGGTGGAAGATGGTGGGACGCATTGCGCGCAGACGGTTGAGCTTCTTGCTGAAAACAGCGAACTCCCGGTGCACTATTACTCCCAGGATAAATTAGGTCGCAGCGCTGCAGGCAACTTGGGGCTTTCCAAAGCTAGCGGTGAGTGGTGCCTGTTCCTTGATGATGATGACTTGATCTACGCAGATCATATTGAGTTATTAGTACGAACCGTACTGGAAAGCGAAGAGCGCCTGTCAGGTGTTTACAGCCTTGCCTGGGATGTGATGTGTGATATTGATAAGGAAAATAAGCACATCAATGAGCTGCTTTATCAGTTGCATGGTCAGCACCGCTTGGCATTTAGTCATGAGCGCTTGGCAACTGAAAACTTTATTTCGATTCAGGCCATTATGTTCCGTCGTGCACTTTACCTGGAGCTGGGTGGATTTAATGAAACGCTTGATCAGCTTGAAGACTGGAATTTATGGCGCCGCTACGCCTACCAAAGCACATTCAAATTAGTAGAAAAGACTACGTCTCTTTATCGTACTCCCGCTAACCCAATTGTGAAGCAGCAGAGACAGCTGGCGCTCGATAAAGCCTATCACGATGTTAAAAATTCAACTGACGAAGAGCTTCTTATCCGTAGCCAGTCTTCAGTCGGGAATTAAATAATGGCACTTAATTTTGCCGTTTGCGTGCCTACGCTGAACGCTGGCCCACAGTGGCAGCGCTGGCTTGATACCACCCTTGCGGGGCTCGGGCCCACTATGCGCTTGGTGGTGGTTGACTCATGCTCTGATGATGACACCGCCACCCTGGCTCACAATGCAGGTGCAGAGGTGATTAGCATTGATCGTCAGACGTTTAATCATGGCGGCACGCGAAACAGGCTGCTACATGAACTGGGCGACTGTGATGTGGTGATCTTTATGACGCAGGATGCCTACATCTTAGACTCTGCAGCGCTGACGATTCTCTGCCAAAGTTTTGAAGATCCTAACGTTGGCGCGGCGTTTGGCAGGCAATTGCCTCATCAAGACGCAACAGCGGTAGCAGCCCACGCTCGCTTATTCAACTACCCTGCCGAGTCTCGAGTGGTCAGCCAGGCCGATGTTCCAACGCTAGGCATCAAAACAGCATTCCTCTCTAACTCTTTCGCGGCTTACCGCAGGCAGGCTTTGATTGATGCCGGTGGTTTTCCAAGCCATGTGATTCTTTCTGAAGATATGATGGCAGGTGCAAGGCTGCTTAAGCAGGGCTGGAAGCTGGCCTATAACGCTGAGGCCTGTGTTTACCATTCGCATAATTATTCAATGCGCGAAGAATTTAAGCGCTATTTTGATATCGGTGCTTTTCACTCTCAGGAAGCGTGGTTAATAGAATGGCTGGGAAGTGCGGAAGGTGAAGGTATGCGCTTCATTCGCTCTGAAGCGCGCTACCTATTGAATCATGCTCCCCTTTCACTCCCCAGCGCCCTACTGCGTACTTTTGCAAAATACGCGGGTTATCGGCTGGGGCGTTATGAAAAGAAGCTGCCTATTCAGATTAAGAAGCGGCTTTCAATGCATTCTCAATTCTGGGGTTGAACGCTGATTTGTTGTTGTATCAATTGCACTCGATAACATCCCCACAGTAGGCTAAGCCAGAAAGCGTAAAACATAACCCCGCTATTGTGTGCCAAGAATGCCTGTGACAGCCCAAAGTCGATATAACCTACGGCGAGAAGCGTTCCGGCTACTGCCAATGAGCGTGTTTCAAGGTTTTGGTGCTTAAGTCCAGACGCAAATAATCGGAGTGGTACAAAATAGAGCGCCAATAGCACTGCCAAGCCCATCAAACCGCGTTTGGCTAATGCGTCGATAAATTCATTATGTGCATGGCCAAACTGAGAAGATTGATAAGTGATTTCACCTTGTTCACCTAACTCGATCATCGCTTCGGCGTATCCCGCCTCACCCCAGCCTAATATGGGCCGTTCCATAATTAGCTGACTTGCACCTCGCCACATCTCAAATCGCAATCCCAAGGAGGTATCACGGTTTTCGTCCGAGTAGTAGCTGGAAATATCGTTCTTAGCATCTTGGAAACGGTCTTGCAAGCCAGTCTGAGGAATCGAGTAAAGGGACAAACCTGCTAATACCAAACCCGCTATCACCAGCGCCTTAACGCTTTTTGAGAGCTTGTGTCCATAGCTTTTATAGAGCACAAATGCGACGACCGGCAACCCTACCCACCCGCCACGACTGCCAGATAGAAGCGAAGCTAGCATCCCCATTAGCCCACCAACCGCAAGGAGTGAACACCACGCAAATCTAAAACGAGGTTGAGACAATGCCCACCCAATACCTGCGAAGCAGATCACTCCCATCAGCATGCTCAAGTTGCCAAACTGGATAACGTGAGTATAGCCTTCCGCGCGCCACACCCCTTCTACGAATTTCTGCCAAGCCGCCCACCCCCCTGCCAAGCCTGCTCCTAGCGCTAGTCCACTCCAGAGCCAAGCAAGATGAGGCGGATAACGTAATATGAGCAGTAGCACTGGAATCGCGAGCAGAAATCTAACGGGACGATCTAGCCCTCTCGATCCAATTTCTATATACGACATGCCGCCCACAACGAGAGCATAAGTGGCTAAAATTATAATAATCAAAATATCTTGAGTCGTTAATTTAACTGTCTCTTTTCTAAACAGTAAGCATGTACTTGCAAACAGTAAAAGCAGAGGCCCCACTGAATAGCCCGTTGGCACAACAAGCGCAATACTCCCCATTAAAAAAACAGAGAGAGATGCATAATTTCTCATTAACATATTAAAAAAATCATTTTTACTCGGATTACCAATAATATTTTCAGTCATTCAGCAGAGCACCCAAATCATAAACATTAATATCAGTAAGCGTTTTTATTAAAAAACCCTTTAATGACTGTCAAAAATATAATCCTAAGATCCAACATCAATGACCAGTTATCAATATACCACAAGTCATAGGCGACTCTTTTTTCCATTTTCTCAATCGTGTCGGTTTCTCCTCTATGCCCATTTACTTGAGCCCAGCCTGAAATTCCGGGTTTTACTTTATGGCGTTTCATGTACGACTCAACAATATCTTTATAATATTCATTGTGCGCTAACGCGTGAGGGCGAGGCCCTACGATTGACATTCGTCCTTGCAAAACATTATAGAATTGTGGCAATTCATCAAAAGAACTTCTTCTAAGAAAGGCACCTAACGGTGTTATTCTTTCATCTCCAGGGCTTGCTTGGGTCACCCATCCTTCCGGCTCTTGATGCACATACATAGTACGAAACTTATAAACTTTAAAAAGTCTACCATTTGCACCCGTGCGGTGCTGTTTAAATAACACAGGGCCTGGTGACGTTACTTTTACAGCAATGGCAATAGCAATACATAATGGCAATATTAAGATACTTATAATCGAACCTAAGATTAGGTCTTCCATACGTTTCACAATCCGTGTAACACCATCCAAAGGCGATACACTGAGATCTACCGCAAGGTGCCCAGCCACCTCGCTCATACGGTGATTAAGCAGCTGCATACCCTCAAAATCCGGAATAAAACGAACCTCTACCGTATGGTAACGAAGCTCGTAAAAAATTGAGCGTACAAGAGCCCCCATTTCTAGCGGCACACATATCCATACCTCTCTTGCACCTGACTCGATAACTCGTCTAACCAATCGTTCATAAAACAAAGCATCTGGCTTTTCATGTAAGCGCTCAACACCCGCAATGCAATAACCTTCAAAAGGTGCATCACGCATCCCTCTTCCAACATGAATAACTTGAGTAGAAGGACCAACTAAAAACACCGGTCGCTTTGCTTTACCAAGTTTTCTCGCATATTTTAAAAGTAACTGCGCAAAGACTCTTACACTAGCGGCTATAGCATACGAAATAACCAGGGTATAACCTACCCATAATCGCGAATAGCCATCCGCCGCATGTGCGAAATATATAAGTGAAGCTGCCACTATAGCGACTATTAACCAAACCATACCTAATTTAATTAAAAGCGATGGTATTTTACTAACTCTCCAACGTATATAGCCACCTTGAACCGTGTTAATCAGCAGAATTAACAAGGTCATTACTGTCATCGCTAGCCAGTATCTATCATGCAGCAAAAATGATTGAAAACGAATACTATGCGCTAGCATCCCGCCAACAACCAGGGCAAACACATCGACTATCGGCACTATAAGCTGTGCCGGATAACGCTCTACAATTCCTATTGATCGTCTATCCATGAGTCACGGTTATTTAACTTGCGAAACACTATCGCAATCAGTTATCGATAAGCTAGTCATTACTGCCAAGCTAGTACTTATTAGCTAGCAAAAATCACTTTCTTCCATATTTACCTTGATTAAACAATATACTTTTAGCCAATTCTTAACTAAACATATTTAAATCATTCAACAAGAACTATTTCAATTAATGCCAGTTCAATAAAAGTTATTTAATAAAAGCCATCTACATTTACATTTTTTATTTAGCAAACTGTCTATTTTCATACTTTACTATTGATGCTGTAGAGCCACACATCTAGCATGCTTTGTTGCTAATCATAACAGAACAGGCGTGAAAACGCCTCATTGGATCCGGCATGGGTGACGTATTTCGCACAAAAAACGCTCTAACCACAGAGGTAGAGCGCTTCTAAACGAACACTGTTTTTCTTAATTCATCAATGGCATTTTATTCATTCAACTGTGATCACTTTTTAAAAAAGATACCGCGCTCCTGTTAACCAATAGACGTTATCCGAGAGATCACCTAGGGTTACGTCACGGCTTACCGTAGGTGCATCGCCATCGGCTAGCTCTATGAATATGTCAAACGCACTGGAAACCTTATAGTAAGCCCCTGCAGCCCAGGCATTGCTGTTGTCTTGATTGTCTCTTTCTACGCTGTAGACATCCGCGGTGAAGGCCCAGGGCCCTGTCGTGAACGTGCCACCTAACCCTACGGTGTCGAACCCTCCCCCATAGGTCTCGCTGTTATCTTGCGTTTCTACACCAAAGCGTGCGGTGAACTGATCGGTTATATCGTATGCACCGATTAGGCCGTAAAGCATTTCACCATTCCCGCCGCCACGGACTACGTTTTCTACCGCACCCAAGCCCACTTTAAAAGGACCTTGCTGGTAACGCACACCACCCTGAGCGGCAACTACGTCACCCTCGCTACGTTGCTCAGCCGTAGTAAGCCCACGCTCACTGTAATGCTTGAGCTGTATAAAAGAGGTGAACCCATGCAATTCAGGCGTGTAATAGCCAATGGAATCACCACGGGACTGTAACCCGGTAGAATTGAACAGTAGGCCCCGATCGAGGTAAACATCAAAAGGTACTGAAACAAACTGGTAATAGAGGCTGTCGAAATTGCCCGCCTGGATGGTACCGTATTGCTTACTTTCTAGCCCAATGTAGCTCTGGCGCGTTTCGGCAAAAGCTTGAGAGGCAATACGCTCATCACCCCTAAACCGCCATTCTAAACGTCCAAAAGCTGTTAGATCAGATGTTACGGCTTGGCTCATTCGAAACCCGAGGCGTGAATAGACATCGACAAACTCTATGCCGTCATCAATTTCGTTACCCGCGCTATTAAACTCTGGCCCACCACCTGCAATACCCATGGAAATACGGCCATAGATATCCAGCTGAGTGCCGTCTTGATTATAGAGCGTAGTAGCTTGAGCTGCTGAAGCCCATAAAGCGCTGGTGACAGCGGTCACTAACAGCGTTTTTCTCATTATTGCATCCCTTACTTTTTGCTTTTAATAACACACACATGGCTGTTTGGAGCCTGAACTCAATCAAAAGCGCCAATCAAAAGTTATGTTATATAATTACACTAAATAAGCAAAGTAACTTTGTGCTTAATTACTATTTTTTGCTAAAGGATTAAGTTTTTCCTTTCGTGGCTTGCTTAAAATTTCATATCGTATACCCATAAAAAAACCGACCTCTTTCGAGGTCGGTTCTATTGGTTCTGCTAGGCAGTTACCCTTGAAGCATGGTTGTTTAAACCAAGCTTAGAAGTGGTAACGAGCGCCTGTCAGCCAGTATACGTCGTCGGTCAGGTTATCCCAGTTGTCACGGATGCTTTCATCAGTGCTAAGACGTGGGATGTCACCATTATAAAGCTCAGCAAACACGTCGAAGTTGCTGGAAACTTTGTAGTAACTACCGGCAGACCAGCTATTGCTGCTGTCGAAACCACCGTCACGATCGATGTGGTAGTAATCAAGAGCGAAAGCCCAAGGACCAGTGGTGAAAGTACCACCCACACCTACGGTGTCATACCCTACGCGGTTGCTATCAGCACTTGCATTGCCGTTGTTGAAGTCAGCATTGTGCTCACGACCTTCATAACCTAAGCGAGCAGTGAATTGGTCAGTGAAGTCATAAGAACCAATCAGGCCGTATAGCATTTCGCCGTTACCGCCGCCACGCTGAACATCGTCAACAAAGCCCAGACCAACGGTTACAGGGCCATCTTGGTAGCGCACACCACCTTGCGCAGCAATTACGTCGCCTTGCTCAGATGTGCCACCAGCACTAGCCGGGAGGTCTTCGCGCAAGCCACGCTCACTGTAGTGTTTAACCTGCAATGCAGCAGTGAAGCCGTTTAGCTCAGGCGTGTAGTAACCGATAGAATCGCCGCGCGACTGTTTGGGGTGACCCGCAAATTCCAGGCCAGAGTCGATCTGCCAGTCAAATGGTTTAGAAACGAACTGGTTGTAGAAGCTATCGAAGTTACCCGCTTGAATAGTACCGTACTGGTCGCTTCGCAGACCGATGTAGCTTTGACGCGTTTCATGAAAAGCATCAAAACGGTTATCACCGCCATCAGCACGGAAACGCCATTCAAGATGACCAAAAGCCGTCATATCAGTGGTGATAGCTTGGCTCATACGCAAGCCGAGGCGAGAGAAAACGTCCACGAACTCAGGATCGTTGTTGATCGGGCCATCGGCATTACGCTCAGGGCCACCACCAGCGATACCCAGAGCGATACGACCATAGATATCAAGCTTGGTGCCGTCTTGGTCATATACAGTTGCTGCTTGTGCTGCAGCAGAGGCACCCAGGGCGCCGATGATAGCAGTCGCTAAAAGTGTTTTTTTCATGATGTAAGTTCCTTAACTCGTATACTGTTTCGATCGTTGCTGCTCGACTTTAGTAAGTCAGCAGGTGGCTTTTGCGGGCCATGCTCTTCTGCCATCCGCCGGTTTTTCCCGGTGGTATGCGGCATGTCCTCAACTAAGCCTTGTTATAGTCCAATGCTCGCAACACAAACTCTATACTGGGATTCCATTGAACGCAATAGAAAAAAACAGTGTTTCTTTACTATTTGCGCTTTTTTATGGAACCCATGCGCTATCACTGGGTCTCAGCGACCTTTAAATTTCTGCTGAAGACCAATTAATTTATCTTCCATGCTTAATTGTTTGCGTGGTTCACGCTTTTCCGGCTCTGGCTGTTTCACACCTTCAGTGCGGGGCTTCTTAACCATAACCTGTGCTTTATGCTGCTTATTATGTTCCGTTTTTTTTGCGGCTGAGTCATTTTGAATAGGTTGCCCAGCCACTTGCTGATCACTGCGCTTTTCTGCCGCATGGGATGCAGCTTCTTTATCAACTTTTCCTGCGGGAAGACCATCCAAATCAACTCTTTCTGCACCCGCTCGAACTGCTTTGATGTAACGAGGCAGATTTACGTAGTTAGCTAGCGCCCTACGAATCAGCTTATTCGGCCACTCTTCTCGTTCAGCAAGGTCTTGATGAATCCCTATCTTCAGGGGCTTAGTATGGCCCTTAAAGAACGCTTTTGGGTAGCGTTCATACCAAGTGTTTAGCAACGCATTGGGTGAAGGTAATTTTGCTACTGCAGGCGGGGGCTCTTTCGCCTTAATCTCTGGCGTTACTTCGGCTTTATCCGGCACTTCAGGTTCTGGCGTTTGCGCTGGCGAAGCTGCTTCTACCGGGGCCGTTTTTTCAATAGCCAGGGCTTCTTCAACCGCAGGAGCTTCTTCAACCGCTGGGCTTTCTATTTCATTGTTAGGCTTATTTTCATCAGTGCTTTCATCAGTGCCTTGACTCTCGGTGTCAGCAAGCGGGGCGGCTTGATCTCCCAACTGCTGTTTTAGCCGCTGATTTTCTTCGCGCAGGGCTTGCAGCTCAGCTTGTGTGCGTTCAAGACGCGCTTCTAAATTATCTAACATATTCATTAAGCTGGCGGCCATAGCCTTCTCCTTTGACCTTTTCAGTCGGCGGTGCGCTCGTAGACTACGAAATCGTAGTTTGGCTGCCCTTCGGCTGGCTGCCCTGCTACACGCTGCACTTCTCGCCACGCTTGGTGATCAATAGCTGGAAACGTGGCGTCGCCTTCTACTTCGATATCCACTTCTGTTATGTATAGCCGCTGGGCAAAGGGTAACGCCTGACGATAGATCTCACCGCCGCCCATTACCATAATCTCTTCAGCTGCTTCTATGGTGGCGTGTTGGTCTGCCAGTGCCAGTGCTGCCGGTAGATCGTGGCACACGCGCACGCTTTCATGTGAAAATTCTGCGTTGCGGGTAACCACTACGTTAAGCCTATTCGGCAGTGCTTTGCCAATCGAGGTAAACGTTTTGCGTCCCATCACGAGCGGTTTCGCTTGGGTAATGCGTTTGAAGAACTTTAAATCTTCTGGCAAGTACCAAGGTAGCTTGCCTTCAACGCCGATAACTCGATTTTTTGCCATGGCGACAATCATTGCCACCGGCACTAAGGAGTCAAACGCGTCGTTTTGCTGGCTCATACCGCCACCTCGGCTTTGATATGCGGATGGGGATCGTAGGCATCAATATGGATATCTTCGAAGCTAAACGCGAATAAGTCATCTATTTCTGGATTAAGCACTAGCTGTGGCGCAGCGTTGGGCGTGCGCGTTAGCTGTTCCTTGGCTTGCTCTATGTGGTTACTGTACAGGTGAGCATCGCCTAAGGTGTGAATAAACTCACCTGGTTTAAGGCCGGTGACCTGCGCCACCATGGTGAGCAGCAAAGCGTAGCTGGCAATGTTAAACGGTACGCCCAGGAAGATATCGGCGCTGCGCTGGTAAAGCTGGCACGAGAGCTTTCCATTAGCAACGTAGAACTGGAACAGGCAGTGGCACGGCGGCAGTTGCATTTCATCTACCTGGGCCGGGTTCCATGCTGAGACAATTAAACGACGCGACTGCGGATGGGTACGGATTTGTTGCAGCACTTTGGCAATTTGGTCAACGCTTCCGCCTTTTGGGTCGGGCCAACTGCGCCACTGGTAGCCATAGACAGGCCCCAGGTCACCATTTTCGTCTGCCCAGTCGTCCCAAATGCGTACGCCATTCTCTTTCAGGTAACCAATATTGGTGTCGCCTTTCAGAAACCATAGCAGCTCATGGATGATAGAGCGCAGGTGGAGCTTTTTGGTTGTCAGCAGTGGAAAACCCCGGGACAAATCAAAGCGCATTTGATGGCCAAATACGGAGCGCGTGCCAACGCCAGTACGGTCATGGCGGTCAACGCCATGATCCAAGACGGTTTGCATCAAATCTAAATAGGGTTGCTCAAGCGCGGGCATTGTGGCAGTCACAGAAATTCCAAATTAACAGGCGGTATAGCGGTTTATTCTAGGCTGCCATAGCGGCTCGGTCTAGCGGTGACGGTTTGTTAGCATTGTTCAATTAACCCCCGGCACCGCTGCGCGCTGCTTCCGCGGGTGCGCTGACGCTTACGCCGCGCTACGAAAACCCATTGATCCTGCTCCGTGCATATACCCGTAGCGCGTGGTAACGAGGAATGCGAGTTCAGCGAGCGTTTGGAGGCACCCGCGGGAGGCGGCGGAACGACGCCGAGTGGCATCTCAACCAAACCTTGGCACCGCTGCGCGATGCTTTCGCGGGTGCGCCGTAGGCTTACCACGCGCTACGAAAACCACCGTTTCAAGTGCGTGCACAAACCGTAGCGCGTGGTAACGAGGAACGCGAGTTCAGCGAGCGTTTGGAGGCACCCGCGGGAGGCGGCGGAACGACGCCCAGTGGCATCTCAACCAAACCTTGGCACCGCTGCGCGATGCTTTCGCGGGTGCGCTAACGCTTACGCCGCGCTACGAAAACCTTTGTTTACGGCGTTTTATCTTAGCTTGCTGCTTTTACATCCACCGGCTGTGAGCGGGACCAGGCGATGATAAACAGGCCTAGGGCGATCATGGGTAGTGTGAGTAGCATGCCCATGGTGAACCAGCCGAAGGCGAGATAGCCAATATGGGCATCCGGCATGCGGACAAATTCGACCAAGAAGCGGAAGACGCCGTAACAGACTAAAAATAGCCCGGAAACTAAGCCCCGCGCGGTTGGCTTGGCGGATACCCACCATAAAATAACGAACAGGACAGCGCCTTCTAGAAAGGCTTCATAAAGCGCTGATGGATGACGAGGTTCAGGCCCCATACCTGGAAATGGCATGCCCCAAGGGAGGGAGGTAACGCGGCCTGGCAACTCATGGTTGATGAAGTTACCAATGCGCCCTGCACCTAACCCGATAGTGACCACAGGAGCAATAAAGTCGGTGAGCGTTAGGAAAGCCAGCTGTTTACGCCGGGCAAATATCCAGGCGGCGAGCACCACACCGATTAGCCCGCCGTGAAAGCTCATACCGCCATCCCATACGCGGAATACCCATAACGGGTCGGCTGACCACTGCCCCAGCCCGTAAAATAGCGCGTAGCCCAAACGTCCACCGGCCACTACCCCTATCGCGCAATAGAATAATAAGTCGCTGATATCGTCATTATTAAGACCAATGCGTGATGCACGCTTGCAGCCAAGCCACCAGGCGGCGGCAAAACCCACTACGTACATCAAGCCATACCAATGGACTTGCAGCGGCCCTAAGGAAATAGCCACTGGGTCAATCGTCGGGTAATTAATCATTTACACTCTCTAATCTAACCAAAGGAAGTAAGCACTAACGCGAATGATAAGCGCACAATGATAATTACGCCTCGCTAGAAAGCCACCATTATTGTCGCACTGATAACGTTAGGGAGACGGTGACACTGCCATTGTGCCGGGGAACCAGCTAGCAATCATATTGAGAAGGGTTTCGGGCTGATAGGGTTTTGACAGCAGATCGTCCATACCCGAGGCCAGACAGGCATCGCGCCCAGCATTGTCTATATTAGCAGTTAGCGCCACTAGAACGCTTTTTTTACCACCGTGGCTTCGCTCGTATTCACGCCACCGCCGAGTGGTTTCGAGCCCATCTAGTGTGGGCATAAAAATATCCATAAATACTAAATCAAACACACTATTGCGCTGACGTTCTAATGCTTGCTCGCCGCTGCTAACGCCTTCTACCTGAAGCCCTTGGGTTTCAAGCATTTGGCGCGCCAGCATCAAATTAACGGGTCCATCATCTACCACTAGCACCCGCAAATGCCGTTGTAATACGGCATTTTCTTCCTGCTGCCGCTCACTCTCTTCCTCTGTGCTTTGCTGCACAAGGCTGGACAACAGCGCGCGGATATCCGTCAGCCGCTCACGCACACTGGTGATATTATGAAGACATTTAGCACTGGTATCGTCGTCAGCCATAGCATTTAGAAATTCATCTAAATTCTCGGTTTCACTCTGCAGCAGCGTTAAATAACTAGACTTTAAACGTGACTCTTCACGTGCTCGATCACGGCCTGCCGTTAACTGCTTAAGCTGCAGTTGCTGACGCTGCAGGTCTGCCAACAATGACTGTTCATGCTCTTGCTGAGTGTTTCTAGAAACGTTGCTGGCCACTTGTGAGCAGTGCATGCAACGCTCTAGCCCTGCCAGCACAGCGTTGACGCTGGCCAGACGTTGGAGTGGCAGGTGGGTTTCATCTACAGCCTTTGGCGGAGAGCATTTGTGGTCTGCTATTGACCTGACAGCCGTCTCACATAGCGCTTGGCTGTGCTGTTCAAGCTCAGTCAGCTCTTGCATAAAGCGGGTGTCTTTTCGACGGGCACGCGCTTTTATTAGCATAAGAAAGGCACCAACATTCAAACTACTGCCCATGAGTAGCGCTAACGTTAACCATAGCGTGGTGCTCCATGAGACATAACTCGGCGACATCCACCATATTGCGGCTGCCACTGCCAGGCACAGTAGTATCAATGCCGCTTGTGAAAGCAGCAAAGGCCACACTAGAGGCCATACAATGGCGTTCCAGAAGTGCTCCCTTTGATAGCGTTGCATGATCTCGCCTTCCTCGTGGCCAAAAGGCCTGTGATAACGTGACCGTTGTTGAAACACAGAGGTGCGTGCTGATGTTGCTAAACACACCATCGCGCATCCATGGAGTAGCGTGATTTATGCTACAAACGTGATACTGACATTAGTGTACGTCTACATTTAGTTACTGTCATGCTGCTCTTCCGTTGAACGCTTTTACTCTTTTTTGCCTGCGAGTTCGCTATATGTGTTTAATAACATTTGCGTGGCAACCCGGCTCTCCCATACCGCTAAGGCTAATGGGTAACCGCGATGAATTCCATGCACGCCCCACTGCTTCGCTCGATCATTGGCAAGATAACGCTGAGATTGCCGGTGGTCGCGATTTAGAGGCTGGCGGCTCTTGGCTGGCCGTGAAGCGAGGCGGCATTGTCGCGGCGCTAACTAATGTACGCGATCCTCACCTAACTTTGCCACCAGACGCGCCTAGCCGAGGCCATCTAGTGGCTGATGCCCTGCAGTGCGACGATATTGAAGCGTGGCTAATCGCACTAAGCAAAGGAGATGCCTTACGCTATGCGGGATTTAACCTACTTGTTGCAACGCCCCAGCGGCTTTGGCACTTGCACCGCGGCCGAGAACGCTTATCTCTCAGCGAAGTAGCGCCTGGCGTGCACGGCTTATCTAACGCAGACCTTAATTCACCGTGGCCTAAGCTTGTCCATGTGCGCAATGCGCTTGAGCAGAGTTTTCTGCTTGATTGGCCAAGCAGCGTTAAAGACGCAATGCAAAACCCTCACGAAGCCAATATTGATGAGCTGCCGGATACCGGCGTAGGGCTTGAATTGGAACGCCAGCTCTCGGCGGCATTTATTGTTGGCGAGCGCTACGGCACCCGCGCCACCTCATGGTTAACGCTTGATCAAGCGGGTAACATTGAGATAACGGAACAGAGCTTTGGGCCGCTAGGGCGCTTTGAAAGCGAAACTACCCTAGCGATTTCCCGCCATCAGATATGACACCCCACCACTTTTCAGGTGAAATCTAATCCCGAGGCGGCATCAGGTGCGACAGTTGCCACTCATCTAAGCGCTGCTCTAAATGCGTATGCACCTGGGCTGGCGTATCCAGTTGCATGACCTCTTCAAGTAACTGCGAGGCATCGCTAAATGGCACCCGACGAATAGCGGCGCGCACCTTAGGCAGGCTGGGCGCATTCATCGAAAGGCTGGTAAAGCCCATGGCCATTAGCAGCAGCGCGCCAGCAGGATCACCAGCCAATTCTCCGCACAGCGAAATCGGCTTATTAAGCCGCTTGGCGTCGGTAGATAGCTCCAATAAGGCACCGAGCAGGGCGGGGTGTAGCGCATCGTAAAGACTCGACACCCGTGGGTTGTTGCGATCTACCGCTAGTAAATACTGGGTAAGATCATTGCTGCCCACGGAGAAGAAATCGACTCGTTTGGCCAGCGCATCCATTTGGTAGATGGTGGCGGGGACTTCAATCATTACGCCGACCTGGGGCCGAATGACAATAATGCCCTCTTCGCCCAGCTCTAAAATGGCGCGATCCAGCAGACGCAGCGCTTCATCCACCTCTTCCACGTTGGTGATCATCGGGAACAGTACGTAGAGGTTATCCAGATCAATCGAGGCTTTAAGCATGGCGCGCAGTTGCACCATCAGCACTTCTGGGTGATCCAGCGTTACTCGCATACCGCGCCAGCCAAGGAACGGATTAGCCTCTTCGATAGGGAAATAGGGTAGATCTTTGTCGCCGCCGATATCGAGGGTACGCATGACCACCGGCAGCGGTGCGAAGCCTTCCAACTGGTCGCGGTAGAGCTTGGTTTGCTCTTTTTCACCGGGGAAGCGTTCGGTGATCATAAACGGCACTTCGGTGCGGTATAGTCCTACTCCACCTATGCGGCTTTTCAGCAGCGCAGTGGCATCTACTGCCAACCCAGTGTTAACCATTAACGGCATGGTATGGCCGTCGGGTGTTTCACTGGGTAAATCCTGTTCGTGCTCAAGCAGCTCGCTGAGCGCTTCCTCTTCGGCAATCAAACTTGCGTAGCGCGCTGTTAACTCTGCGGCTGGGCGGACAAACAGGCGGCCTCGGTGGCCATCCAGCACCACGGCCGCGCCTCCCAGGCGCGGCAGCGGTAAATCCACCATGCCCAGCACCGTTGGAATGCCCATGGCGCGAGCCACAATGGCTACATGCGAGGTGCTAGAGCCACGCACCGAGACCAGCCCTTTGAGCTTGTCACGGGGCACTTCACCCAGCATTGCTACGCTGATTTCATCACCCACCAAAATGGCGTTATCGGGGTAGGTTTCTGGCGTTGAGGGGGTGTCTTCCTGCAGGTGCGCAAGTACTCGGCGGCCAAGGTCACGGATATCAGCAGCACGCTCACGCAGGTAGTTATCGTCTACCCGCTCTAGGTACTGCACGTGGCGGCGCACTACATCGGCCAGTGCGCCGGGTGCCCACTGCCCTTCACGAATGCGTTTTTCGACTTCATCGGCAAGCGCTGCTTCACCCAGCATCTGTTGATATACATCAAACAGCGCCAGCTCTTGAGCGGAAATACGGCTTGCTAAGCGCTCGGCGGCAGCACGAATTTCATTGCGGGTTTTGCCAATGGCTTCTTTTAAGCGTGCGACTTCATAATCTTGATCGCTTGGGATCAGATCAGGCACGCTATTAAGATCAGCAGGCGGGGTAATGACGACTGCTTCACCCATGGCCATACCGGGCGATGCTGCCACGCCTTTAAACATTGCCTGGCCACCGGCCAGTGCTGGGCGCATTAAGTTGCCGGTCGCTAATGCGTGGGCAAGTACGCCTGCCAGTTGGGCGGCCATGGTCACCAGAAATGCTTCGTCTTCATCATTGTAGCGGCGCTTTTCGGCCTGCTGAACCACCAGCACGCCAAGCATATGGCGCTGGTGAATAATCGGTACGCCTAAGAAACTTGAGTAGCGCTCTTCCCCCGTGGCTTCGAAATAACGAAACTGGGGGTGGGTCTGGGCATCTTCGAGATTTAACGGCTCGCTGCGTTTCGCTACCAGACCTACCAAGCCTTCGCCTAATGGCAGTACAACGCGACCCACCGCTTGCGTGCGTAGGCCAATGGTTTCCATCAATACCAGCGACTCAATCTCTTTGTCGTAAAGATAGAAGGAGCACACATCGGTCTGCATTGCCTTACGAATTCGGCGAACCATCGTGGACAGCGCGGCGTCGAGGTTGCGAGCGCCATTCACTTCTTGAATAACTCGGCGCAACACCTCAAGCATGGACGTTTTACTTTTCACTATTATTTGCCTCGCTGAGGAATTTCCTGGCAGACCTGCACTGCCCTTTCGAGCAGCGGGGTCGCCCTAATCTTCATCCTGTGCCAGGCGCTGAACGCGGGGAGATAACTCTCGTAGCGCGCGCCGATATACCTCTCGTTTGAAAGGAACAACTTGCCCTAACGGGTACCAGTAGCTCACCCACCGCCACCCATCAAATTCAGGTGTGGGCGTTGCCGTCATGCAAATCTGGCTTTCCTGGCAACGGATTTTTAATAAAAACCACTTCTGCTTCTGGCCAATACAGACCGGACGCGAATGTGTGCGAATCATACGTCGTGGCAGACGGTAACGTAGCCAGCCCCGGGTGCAGGCAACAATATCAACATCGTCGGCGGTTAAACCGATCTCTTCGTAAAGCTCACGAAAAAGCGCTTGTTGTGGCGTCTCGCTTGCATTGATGCCCCCCTGGGGAAATTGCCACGCATTTTGTCCTACCCGACGCGCCCAAAGCAGCTGCCCCTGGCTATTGGCAATAATGATGCCAACATTGGGGCGAAAGCCGTCAGCGTCGATCACGGGTTTCACCTTCATAAATTTTCAGTTGTCCCCATTTTTCCACAAGGGAGACAAGCGTATCAATACAATATAACGCTAAGTGGTGAATGCTTACTTTGTCTTAACTTGATCGTTGGTGGGAAAGCCAGGGCGACTCTGCGATAATCCGGCGCTTTATAAATCACACTAACCATAAGGGGAGCGCCGTGAGTCTGGCCATTTTCGATTTGGATAATACGTTGCTATCCACCGATAGCGATCATGCCTGGGGCGAGTTTTTACTCGAACAGGGCGCGGTAGACCCGGTTGCTTACCGGGAAGCCAATGAGCGCTTCATGGCCGATTACAATGCGGGCACCCTGGATATGGCGGCCTTTTTGGAAGTGGCGCTTAAGCCGCTGGCCGATAATCCGCCTGAACAGCTTGCCGCGTGGCATCAGCAATTTATGGTCAGCAAAATTGAGCCGCATATTCTACCCAAAGCGGAAGAGCTGCTAGCCCGCCATCGCACCAAAGGCGATACGCTGCTGATTATTACCGCCACTAACCGCTTTATTACCGCTCCGATTGCCGAGCGCTTGGGCGTGGATCATTTAATCGCGGTAAACCCTGAAGTTGCCGATGGCCGCTACACCGGACGTGTTTCCGGGATCCCCAGCTACCGCGAAGGTAAAGTCACCCGTTTAAATCAGTGGCTGGAACAGCAGGATTTATCAATGGATGGCGCTTGGTTTTACAGTGACTCGCACAATGATCTGCCACTGCTTGAAAAAGTCGACCACCCCGTCGCGGTAGACCCCGACGACACCCTGCGTAAAATTGCCGAAGAGCGTCAATGGCGGATTATGAGCTTAAGGGACTAGGGTGTGAGACACCGACCCGGCACCGCTGCGCGATGCTTCCGCGGGTGCGCTGCGCTTACCACGCGCTACGAAAAGCCATTGATTCAGCCTGGTGCACCCGTAGCGCGTGGTAACGAATCTCGCGAGGCACGAGCGTATGAGGCACCCGCGGGAGGCGGCGGAACGACGCCCAATGGCACCACACTAACCTCGGCATCACATACCAACCCCGGCACCGCTGCGCGCTGCTTCCGCGGGTGCGCTGACGCTTACGCCGCGCTACGAAAACCCAAATTAGATGCGTGCACAAACCGTAGCGCGTGGTAACGAAGAACGCGAGTTCAGCGAGCGTATGAGGCACCCGCGGGAGGCGGCGGAACGACGCCCAATGGCACCGCACCCAACCCCGGCACCGCTGCGCGCTGCTTCCGCGGGTGCGCTTCGCTTACCACGCGCTACGAAAACCCAAATTAGATGCGTGCACAGACCGTAGCGCGTGGTAACGAAGAACGCGAGTTCAGCGAGCGTTTTAGGCACCCGCGGGAGGCGGCGGAACGACGCCCAATGGCACCGCACCCAACCCCGGCACCGCTGCGCGCTGCTTCCGCGAGTGCGCTTCGCTTACCACGCGCTACGAAAACCCACCGTTTCACTTTCGTGTACGCACCCAGCAACAAAAAACCCCGCAAGCGTGGCTTGCGGGGTTTGGCGTTTACTGGCGCTTATTTAAAAGCGTCAATGGGCGCGTTTAGCCGAGCAAATGCTCAACTGCTGCACGCTCTTCGCGCAGTTCTTGCTCGGTCGCTTTCATCTTCTCTTGGCTGAATTCGTCAATTTCGAAGCCTTGAACGATTTCATACTTGCCACCCTGGCAACGCACTGGGTAGGAGTAGATGATGCCTTCTTCGATGCCGTAGCTGCCGTCAGAAGGGATCGCCATGCTGACGATGCCTTTGGAACCCAGCGCCCAGTCGTGCATGTGGTCGATAGCTGAAGAGGCAGCAGAAGCCGCGGAAGACGCGCCACGTGCTTTAATGATCGCCGCGCCGCGCTGCTGCACGGTGGGGATAAAGTCGTTTTCGTACCAGTCGCGCTCAACCAGATCAAACGCTGCTTTGCCGTCAACTTTGCACTGGGCAAGATCAGGATACTGGGTGGCACTGTGGTTGCCCCAGATGATCATGTTTTCAACGTCAGTGACGTGCTTGCCGGTTTTCTGTGCCAGCTGCGTCAAAGCGCGATTGTGATCCAGGCGCGTCATGGCAGTGAACTGGCCTGCATCCAGATCCGGCGCGTTGCAGGAAGCAATCAGCGCGTTGGTGTTAGCAGGGTTACCCACCACCAGCACTTTTACGTCGCGGCTAGCGTGGTCGTTCAGTGCTTTGCCTTGTACAGAGAAGATCGCTGCGTTGGCTTCCAGCAGGTCTTTACGCTCCATGCCTGGACCACGCGGACGTGCGCCTACTAGCAGGGCGAAGTCGACGTCTTTGAACGCGACGTTCGGGTCGTCGGTGGCGACGATGTCTTGGACCAGCGGGAAGGCACAGTCGTTAACTTCCATTACCACGCCGCTCAGGGCGTCCATTGCCTGAGGAATTTCCAGCAGTTGGAGAATGACTGGCTGATCCGGTCCCAGCATGTCGCCAGCGGCGATGCGGAAAATGAGAGAGTAGCTGATCTGACCGGCGCCGCCGGTAATCGCAATACGTACTGGATCTTTCATCATTGCTCCTTGATTGGTTCGCCTAGGGATGGTTCTCGCCTGAGGAGTGGCTCAACAGAACTCAAGACGCAAAGATGGTATGCCCAGTCGGACAAAAACTCAATCAGACATGAGACTAGTAATCAGTCCCGTACTAGCTTGCTGCTCGCTGAAAAGGTCGAGTTGCGCTATGGTGTCTTCGGCTTTACGCCCTCCTTTCTTGTATTGCTAAGGACATGGACGCCCCCATGCGAAGAATACCCTTCTCTTATGCTTTGGCTAGCCTACTTGTGCTGGCGCTGGTGATATGGCTCGCCTTTGGTAATTTTCAGCGTTTCCAAACCACTCCACCGGACGCCACTCCACGCAGTGACGCTGGCTCACGGGTTGAGATTGTTGTGCAGCAAAGCACACCGTTTATTCCCCAGCAGATCATTCAAGGTCAACTGACTGCCGAGCGTGAAACCACCTTACGCGCCAACGTGGCGGGGTTTGTGACTGACAAGCCGGTTGCCCAAGGCAGCCACGTTGAGGCGGGCGATACCCTACTAGTGCTTGATAACGATGCCCTACCCGAGCAACTGCAGCAGGCCCAGGATGAGCTGGCCGTGGCCCAAGCCGAGTATGCCGGAGCACGCAACCTACGCGAACGCCAGCTTATTTCACAGCCTGAGCTACTACGCTTGCAGAGCGCCTTGAGCGCCAGTGCTGCTCAAGTGGCGCAGTTGCAGAATCAATTAGATGACAGCCGCCCTATTGCGCCGTTTGAGGGCGTGCTCAACCGCGTGCAAGTTGAGTTGGGCGATTTACTGCAGCCAGGGGAAGAGTGGGGACAGCTTGTCGACGACCGACGCTTAAAAGGCGCCGCCTGGGTCTCACAACAGCAGGTGGGCGATTTGTCCATTGGCTTGCCGGTTACGGCGCGCCTACTCAACGGCGACCATTTAGAGGGCGAGTTGACCCACATTAGTAACCGTGCTGAGGAAGCCACACGTAGCTTTTATATTGAAGCCACGCTGGATAACCCCGCCGGTAAGCGTTTGGCAGGCGGCAGTGCTGAACTGACGATTACCCTGCCTCCCCGTCAGGTGCACACCCTTTCACCTGCACTGCTTAGTTTGAACAGCAATGGGCAACTGGCGGTTAAACATCTGGATGACAACAATCAGGTGCAGCAGACCGCCGTTGAGATGGTCAGTGCGGATATTCAGCGTGCTTACGTGACCGGCTTACCCGACCCGCTGCGTTTGATTACCTTAGGCGCGGGCATGGTCGATGTTGGCCAAACGGTAGTCCCCGTCACCGCTGAAGAGACGACTTCTGCACAGCCCTCTTTAGAACACTCTCCAGAACAACCTTCAAACCAGCCGCCCGCACAGGATAGTGTTAATGCGTCAGCTGATTAGTGCGGCGTTAGCCCACACCCGTACAACGTTACTGCTGTTGGTAGGTTTGCTGATGGCCGGCATCACCGCCTGGCAGATGATTCCTAAAGAAGCCAACCCCGACGTAACGATTCCGATGATTTATGTCTCGCTTTCGCTGGAGGGCGTAAGCCCCGAAGATGGCGAGCGACTGCTGATTCGCCCCATGGAGCAGGAACTTCGTGGTATCGAGGGGCTGCGAAAATTCACCGCCAAATCCAGCGAGGGCCATGCGTCGATCACCCTGGAGTTCGATGCTGGGTTTAACCCAGACACGGCGCTGACCGATGTGCGTGACCGGGTGGATATTGCCCGCAGCGAACTGCCTTCTGAGGCCGATGAACCTAGGGTGATGGAGGTCAATGTCTCCGAATTTCCGGTGCTGACCATCGGGCTTTCGGGCGAGCTTGATACACGCGAGCGGATTACCATTGCCCGGCGCCTGCAGGAAGAGATCGAAGGCATCGCCGATGTATTAGAGGTCGATATCGCCGGTGACCGAGAAGACATGCTTGAAATCGTCGTCGACCCGCTGGTGCTTGAGAGCTACGGTGTTGATTTCGACGCGCTGTTTAATCAGGTATCGCGCAACAATCGCTTGGTAGCCGCCGGCAGTTTGGATACCGGTGCAGGCCGTTTGGCCTTGAAGGTTCCCGGCATTATTGAGTCCCTTGAAGATGTTATGAACATGCCGGTGAAAGTCGAAGATGACCAAGTGGTCACCTTTGGTGATGTAGCGTGGATTAATCCTACCTATAAAGAGCCTGAAGGCTTTGCCCGTATTGATGACCAACCGGCAGTGGTGCTGGAGATTTCCAAACGCGCCGGGGCCAATATTATCGCCACCATTGCTGCCGTACGTGAGCGCTTGGCACAAGCGGATGACTTGCTTCCCGAGCAGTTGCGCTTTACGACCATTTTGGATGAGTCGACCACCGTCGAAAATATGCTCTCCGAGCTATTAAACAACGTACTGACCGCCGTGGTGCTGGTACTGATTGTGATCGTCGCGGTGATGGGCTGGCGCATGGCGTTACTGGTAGGGCTGACTATTCCGGGCGCTTTCTTAACCGGCATTCTGCTGGTCTGGGCGTTCGGTTTTACGCTCAATATTGTGGTGCTGTTTGCGCTGATTTTGGTGGCGGGCATGCTGGTCGACGGTGCGATCGTGGTCAGCGAACTTGCCGACCGCCACTTACGCGATGGTCAAACGCCCCACGAAGCGTGGCTTAACGCAGCTTCACGAATGAGCTGGCCAGTGATTGCCTCGACCGCTACCACCCTGGCGGTTTTTGTTCCGCTGTTGTTCTGGCCCGGCGTGGTGGGTCAGTTTATGAAGTATCTGCCCGCGACGGTAATTCTGTGTCTGCTGGCGTCGCTTGCCATGGCGCTGGTGTTTTTGCCCACTCTGGGGCGCTTGGTTACACGTAGCGAAGTGACCACTGAGGGTACTGACCTGGACGCTAGACATGAAGCGGCCACCACTTCATTTGGTCGCGGCTATCGTCACTTGCTAGCCAGACTACTCCTGCATCCCGCCTGGGTGCTGCTGGTCGCTATTTTGTTGATGATACTGCTGTATACCGGCTATGCACGCTTCAACCACGGTGTTGATTTCTTCCCTAATGTGGAGCCCGACAGTGCTCAGGTATTAGTACGCGCCCGTGGCGATTTCTCCGCGCTGGAAACCGATGCCATTGTGCAGCGTGTGGAAGCGAAGCTATCTGGCATGAGTGAAGTAAGAGCGCTCTATGCGCGCTCCTTTGCCGTGCCCAACGAGCAGATGGGCAACGATGTTATCGGCATGCTGCAGTTTCAGTTTATTGATTGGCATGAGCGCCGCCCTGCACGGGCTATTTTGGCCGATATGGCTGAGCGCGCCCACGATATTCCTGGCATCACGCTAGAGTTTCAGGAGCAGGAGATGGGCCCTGGCGGAGGCAAACCGATTGTGCTTGAAATTAGTGCTACCGATCCGGCTGTTGCCGATGCAGGCGTTAATCAGCTGCACCAGTTAATGCGTGAAGTGGGCGGCTTTGTAGACATTCAAGATGATCGCAGCCTGCCGGGGGTGGAGTGGCGGATTAATGTCGACCGTGAAGCCGCTGCGCGTATGGGTACCGATATAACGACGATTGGTAGCGCGGTACAGCTACTGACGACCGGCCTTCAGGTTGCCAGCTACCGCCCGCCGGAAGTGAGTGATGAGGTGGACATCCGCGTGCGCCTGCCACAAAACTGGCGTTCGCTGGATCAGTTAGAGCGCTTGACGATCAATACTCAGCGCGGTCAGGTGCCTATCTCCCACTTTGTAACGCTGACACCGGCACCCAAGGTGGGCACGCTCAGCCGCATTGATGGCCGACGGGCGATTACCATTCAGGCCGACCTTAGCCCTGGTTATTTAGCCGATGAGCGCCTGCGCGCTCTGCTTGACGCCAGCAGGGGCAGTTTACCTGATGGGTTAATGGTCAATGTGGCCGGTGAGCAGGAAGATCAGCAGGAGTCGATGCAGTTCTTAGTCGGTGCGTTTTTGGTTGCCATCGGCTTGATGGCGCTGATTCTGGTGACCCAGTTCAATAGCTTTTATCAGGCGGCTTTGGTGCTTTCAGCGATTGTATTCTCCACCGCCGGGGTGCTGATGGGTCTGCTAATTACTGGTCAGGCTTTTGGCATTGTGATGGTGGGGATGGGTGTTATTGCGCTGGCGGGCATTGTGGTCAATAACAATATCGTGTTGATCGATACCTATAATGAGCTGCGCCGTGATGGTTTATCCCCAGGAGAAGCCGCCCTGGAAGCGGGCTGTTTGCGTTTAAGACCGGTGCTACTAACCGCGATTACCACAGTACTGGGGCTGATGCCCATGGTGCTGGGTATCAATGTTGATCTGTTTTCGCCCGCACTGGGCTTTAATGCACCCTCCGCCCAGTGGTGGACCCAGATGTCGAGCGCCATAGCAGGCGGCCTCACCTTCGGCACCGCCCTTACCCTGCTGCTCACGCCTTGTATGTTGGTGATTGGGGGTAAGTTAAGGCGCAATGGGTGAGGGGTGAATCGATTTTGTAGCGCGTGGTAAGCGAAGCGTACCCGCAGCGGTGCCGTGGCAAGCGTGGTGCCATTGGGCGTCGTTCCGCCGCCTCCCGCGGGTGCCTCATTCGCTCGTGCCTCGCGAGATTCGTTACCACGCGCTACGGTTTGTACACGAAGCTGGATCGATGGATTTTCGTAGCGCGGCGTAAGCGTCAGCGCACCCGCGGAAGCAGCGCGCAGCGGTGCCAGGGGTTGGCTCGCGTAGGCAAGGTTGGTTGGGTGCCACTGGGCGTCGTTCCGCCGCCATCCGCGGGTGCCTCATTCGCTCGTGCCTCGCGAGATTCGTTACCACGCGCTACGGTTGTGCACGAAGCTGGATCGATGGATTTTCGTAGCGCGGCGTAAGCGTCAGCGCACCCGCGGAAGCAGCGCGAAGCGGTGCCAGGGGTTGGCTCGCGTAGACAAAGTTGGTTCGGTGGCCTTAGGCGTCGTTCCGCCGCCATTCGCGGGTTTGTGGTCGGAGCTGGATTGATGGGTTTTCTTAGAAGCGTCAGCGCCGCCTGGCGGCGCCTGTAAATGCGGGAGATTAAGCGGGTGCTTTGGTGTTTTGCGGACTATGAGCGGCGTGTAGGCGCGCGATTAACTGGTCTTCCAACGCAAAGCGTTCGGTAAGGCCTCGGGCCAAACGGTCAATCCATGCGGGCAAGCGGGCAATATTTTGCTCGCAGCTAAGTTCGTTGCCAAAGTCGGTGTCGAACTCTAGTACCATTTCCGTGGACATTTCTAAACGCTCAAGTAACTTGGCAGCAATCACCAGCGCGCTTTCATCACCAAAGGCTTTTGCCTCTTCTGAAAGCTGTGGATAAATTTCGAAATGACCAGCGCTAATGTAATCCATTAATTTTTCACTGAAGTTATCAATGGGCGCCTTTCTCACCGCTTCCAATTCACTGTCGCACGCTTCTTTCAGCTCAATGAAACTGACTAAAAGATTACGCCGCTGATCCAGCCAGCGGTCGATCAATACATGCACGCCTCCCCAGCGCTCCAGGGCATTTTTGCAATCTTCGAGCATGGGGCTTTCTCCTTAGTGATTCTTTTAGCGATATTTTTAACTACGCAGCTCTCATCTACGTAGCTCTTATCTGCGTAACTTTTATCTAGATAACTTATATCTGCGCTCAGCCATCCTGGCTAACGAATAAGTTAGGTTCGCGCCTTCACCTACCACTGTCAATCCCAGCGGGTACGGTTTCTATGGTACTTAGTGTTCAATGGTAATAACGCTTTTAACTATGCCGCATGATGACTGCTCTCAAACGATGAGCAGTACCATTACCTCAATAATATTTATGCTCTCATCTTCTGCGGGGCATTGCGAGCACCACAGCATTCGGTGCTCAAAATCTGTACATAAAAAAATACTTTAAACTTAAAAAGTTTATGCTTGAATTTTATTCATCACTCTCCTACCTTCAGAAAAGAGCCTGCTTTCCTGTGGAGAAGAATAATGAGAATCGCCTGCCTCGGTGGAGGGCCTGCCGGCCTCTATTTCGCTATTAGCATGAAGCTACAGGATCCCTCTCACGAGATGGTGGTCATTGAGCGCAACCGTGCAGACGATACCTTTGGCTGGGGAGTGGTGCTGTCAGATGAAACCTTGGATAACCTGGCGGCGAATGACCCGGTGAGCGCAGAGCGTATTCGTGAGCATTTCGCTTACTGGGATGACATTGCAGTCGTTCATAAAGGGGTAAAAACGGTCTCTACCGGCCACGGTTTCTGCGGCATCGGCCGCCGCCAACTGCTGATTCTGCTCCAAGAGCGCGCCCGCGAGCTGGGCGTCGAAATGCGCTTTGAAACCGATGCCACCGAAGCCTCCATTGAGCAGTATCGGCAAGAGTATGATTTGGTACTCGCCGCCGATGGCCTTAACTCCCGCACCCGCCAAACCTATGCTGAACACTTCAAACCCGATATCGATGTGCGGGCATGTAAATTTGTTTGGCTAGGTACGCATCAAACCTTTAACGACGCCTTTACGTTTATTTTCGAACATACCGAGCATGGCTGGGTGTGGGCCCATGCGTATCAGTTTGATAAGGATACGGCGACCTTTATCGTTGAGTGCAGCGAGGCCACCTGGCAGGCGTTTGGCTTCGGTGAAATGAGCCAGCAGGAGTCCATTGCTGTCTGCGAGCGTGTTTTTGCCAAGCATCTCGATGGTCATGCTTTGATGACCAACGCCAACCATATTCGCGGTTCGGCGTGGATCAACTTCCCACGGGTACTCTGCGAGCGCTGGAGCTATGAGAATGTCGTGTTGATGGGCGATGCCGCGGCGACTGCCCACTTCTCGATTGGCTCCGGCTCCAAGCTCGCCCTGGAAAGCGCTATCTCGCTGGCTAACTGCTTACATAGTGAAAGCAGTATGCAAGCTGCGGTTGCCCGCTATGAAGAGGAGCGCCGCTTCGAGGTGCTGCGTTTGCAGTCGGCAGCGCGTAATTCCACCGAGTGGTTTGAGCAGGTGGAGCGCTACTTGGATCTGGATCCGGTGCAATTTAACTACTCGCTATTGACCCGCTCCCAGCGCATTAGTCATGAGAATCTGCGCGTACGCGACCCACAGTGGTTAGAGAGCGCCGAGCGCTGGTTTCAGACCCAGGCGGGTAACCCTGGCAGTGCTCGCGCACCGATGTTTGCCCCCTATAAGTTACGCGACATGACACTGATTAACCGCGTGGTGGTCTCCCCCATGGCCCAGTATAAAGCCGTGGATGGCTGCCCTACCGATTGGCACTTCAGCCACTACGCCGAACGGGCTAAAGGTGGCGCTGGCCTGGTGTATACCGAGATGACCTGTGTTAGCCCCACCGGGCGCATTACCCCAGGCTGCCCAGGCTTATACGCCCCTGAGCACGAAGCGGCGTGGAAACGCCTTTGTGACTTTGTGCACACAGAAACCAAGGCCAAGCTGTGCGCCCAAATCGGCCACTCAGGAGCAAAAGGCTCCACCCAGCTGGGTTGGCAGGAGATGGACGCCCCCCTTGCGGATGGCAATTGGCCGATCATGTCAGCATCTGATCTTCCCTGGTCAGCGCGCAATCAAGTGCCCAAGGCCATGGATCGGCACGATATGGACCGTGTCCGCGATGAGTTTGTTAGCGCTGCCCAGATGGCTGACCGCGCGGGTTTCGATATGATTGAAATCCACGCAGCTCACGGCTACCTGCTCTCATCGTTTATCACGCCTTTGACCAATCATCGTGACGACGAGTATGGCGGCTCGCTGGACAACCGCTTGCGCTACCCACTTGAGGTGATCAACGCCGTGCGCAGTGTTTGGCCCGCCCATAAGCCGCTTGCGGTGCGCATTTCCGCCAACGATTGGTGCGGTGAAGAAGGCATTACCCCCGACGATGCGGTAGAGATCGCCAAGCGGCTGCGCGATGCAGAGGTGGATATCGTCGATGTCTCTGCCGGGCAAACCTGGACTCAGGCTAAACCTGTTTATGGCCGCATGTTCCAAACGCCCTTCTCTGATCGGATCCGTAACGAGGCATCGATTGCCACCATGGCGGTGGGCAATATTTATCAGGCCGACCACGTGAATTCGATTCTGATAGCTGGTCGAGCCGACTTAGTCTGCATCGCCCGCCCACACCTGGCTGACCCTTATTGGCTGCTCCACGTTGCCGCAGGCTTAGGTGATAGCGAGGTTGAGTGGCCAGCGCCCTACCGGGCAGGTGCGGATCAACTGCAGCGGTTGGCTGAGCGTGGTGAGGGTTGGGTATGACGCAGCTCAAAGAGAAACGAGTAGTGATTACCGGCGGTGGCAGCGGCATTGGTGCTGATATGGCCTTGGCCTTTGCCGAAGCAGGCGCCCAGGTCACGATTACCGGCCGCCGCGAAAGCGCCCTTCAATCGGTAGCGGATCAACATAGTCGCCTTGCTTTCGCCGTGGTCGATGTCACCGATGAGGCCGCCATGGTGGCGCTGTTCGAGAAAATCGGCAGGGTCGATATTGTCATCGCCAACGCAGGCGCCGCAGAGAGCGCGACGTTCGCCAAGACCTCGTTTGAGCAGTGGCAACGCATGCTCAACGTTAATTTAAGCGGCGTATTTCTAACCCTACGTGAAGGATTAAAACAGTTGAACGATGGCGGGCGATTGATCGCTGTCGCTTCCACCGCTGGTCTAAAAGGCTACGCCTATGTGGGCGCTTACTGCGCGGCAAAGCATGGCGTGGTGGGATTGGTGCGTTCGCTGGCGGCCGAGACGGCGACCCGGAATATCACCGTTAATGCACTCTGCCCTGGCTTTACCGACACACCGCTATTGGCTGCCAGCGTCGATAATATTGTGGCTAAAACCGGCCAATCCACCGAACAGGCGACTTCTCACTTTTCATCTACCAACCCCACCGGACGCTTAGTCACCCCAGCCGAGGTGACCGCCACAGCCCTATGGCTATGCGGCCCTAACAGCGGTGCAATTAACGGTCAGACGATTTCAATTTCAGGGGGTGAAGTATGACGGCTGGGGATGTGGCTGGAAACAGCTTAAGCAAGGAGCGCCTGCGCTTATGGCTGCGCATGCTGCGGGTTACCCGCCAGGTGGAGTCGGAGCTGCGCGAACGGCTACGTACCGAGCACGACTCTACGCTGCCACGCTTTGACGTGATGGCCGCCCTGTATGCCGCTGAGGGGGGCCTGAAAATGAACGAGCTTTCCAAACGGCTGCGGGTTTCCAATGGCAACGTTACCGGCATTATTGATCGTTTGGTAGAGGATGGCACCGTGGAGCGTATTGCCATTGAGGGCGACCGGCGCGCTACGCGGGTCTGCCTCACCGTTGCGGGTAGAGACACCTTCAGAGGCATGGCCGTTGAGCATGAGCGCTGGATCAATGCGCTATTTGAGGGGGTGAGCGAAGAGGACGCCCACCATATCGGCGAGTTGCTGCATCGCTTACCCGCTTCTCCTAACGATGCTCCTTAATCACCGACAGGCGAGAACAACAATATGAAGAGTATGGCTGGCTTAACCCCCGAGCACTTTATCTGGGAAATGAGAGGCGGAGTCGCCGTGATTAGGCTCAATCGCCCGGAACGCAAAAACCCGCTGACCTTTGAGAGCTACGCTGAGCTACGCGATACCTTCCGCGATCTGGCCTATGCCTCGGATGTGCACGCCGTAGTGTTTACCTCCAACGGCGAGAACTTCTGCTCCGGCGGCGATGTGCATGAAATTATCGGCCCCCTGGTGGGCAAGGATATGAAGGGCCTGCTCGAATTTACTCGTATGACAGGGGATTTGGTCAAAGCCATGCTCAACTGCGGCAAACCGATTATTGCCGCTGTGGACGGCATCTGCGTCGGGGCCGGGGCAATTATCGCCATGTCTTCGGATATTCGCTTTGCCACCCCCCGCGCCAGCACGGCATTTTTGTTTACCCGGGTGGGGCTGGCGGGCTGCGATATGGGCGCCTGCGCGATGCTACCGCGCATTATCGGCCAAGGCCGTGCGGCAGATCTGCTCTACAGCGGCCGCAGCATGAGCGCTGAAGAGGGCCTGCAGTGGGGCTTTTACAACCGGGTGGTCGAACCGGAATCCCTTGAAGAGGACGCCATCGCCTACGCTACCCGCCTGGCTAACGGCCCTACCTTTGCTCACAGCATTACCAAAACCCAGTTAAACCAGGAGTGGTCGATGAGCCTGGAGCAGGCCATCGAATCGGAAGCCCAGGCCCAGGCGATCTGTATGCAAACCAACGATTTCGAACGCGCCTACCACGCCTTTGTAGCCAAACAAAAACCTGAGTTTAAGGGGGACTAATGAGCGACAAAAGCTTTCTAACATGGCCCTTCTTTGAGGCTAAACATCGCGAACTTTCCGAGCAGCTTGAGGCGTGGTGCCGCGCTGAACTGCCCCGCGACCACAGCGATGTGGATGCCACTTGCATTCAACTGGTACGCGATTTAGGCCAGGCGGGGTTTCTGAAAGGCACGGCAGGTGAGCATATCGATGTGCGCAGCCTCTGCCTGATCCGCGAAACCCTGGCCCGCCACGATGGCCTGGCCGATTTTGCCTTTGCCATGCAGGGCTTGGGTACCGGCGCGATTAGCCTATACGGCAGCGATGAACAGAAGCAGTGGCTGGACAAAACCCGCCGTGGCGAGGCGCTTTCCGCCTTTGCCCTGAGCGAGCCACGCTCTGGCTCCGATGTGGCCCAACTGGATACCACCGCCGTGCGCGACGGCGACAACTACCGTTTGAATGGCGAAAAGACCTGGATCTCTAACGGCGGCATTGCCGATATCTATACGGTCTTCGCCCGCACCGGTGAAGGCCCCGGCGCCAAAGGGCTTTCGGCCTTTTTGGTTCCTGCTGATACACCGGGGCTGGAAATTCGTGAACGCTTGGAATCCGTGGCGCCTCACCCGCTAGCGCGGCTGGGCTTTAACGATATGGTGCTGCCTGCCAGCGCCTTGATCGGCAAGCCAGGGCAAGGCTTTCGGATTGCCATGTCAGTGCTGGATGTTTTCCGCTCCACGGTAGGCGCGGCTGCCTTGGGCTTCGCCCGCCGGGCCTTAGATGAGTCGCTTTCCCGCAGCCGCTCTCGCGAGCTGTTTGGCGCTACCCTTTCCGATCTACAAATGGTGCAGGGCCACTTGGCCGATATGGCACTCAATGTGGATGCCGCCGCCCTGCTGGTCTACCGCGCAGCCTGGACCAAAGATCAGGGCGCCGAGCGAGTAACCCGTGAAGCGGCGATGGCCAAGCTGTTTGCTACCGATCAAGCCCAGTTGGTGATTGACCAAGCGGTACAGCTACACGGAGGTGATGGCGTTCGCAAAGGGCACATTATCGAAAGCCTCTACCGCGAAATCCGCGCACTGCGTATTTATGAAGGTGCTTCGGACGTACAGAAAGTGGTCATCGCCCGCAGCATGCTCGCGGAGGAGTAATCAGCAAAAAAACCGAACAGCAGTAACCAAAAACAATAAAACACAACGCCAGACACCGTATCCCTGCCCCAGGGCCATCACAGCTGGAAATGACTTCTTTGAATATCTCCGTTACCGGGAGAAGAGAGCAGGTTGAAGCGAGGGTCTTTTGACAGGGCCGGAAAATGTTCCTGACAATTCCGCCATTCCCGCCATCCATGGCGGTCAGATGTCAAAAGTAGCGCCCAAGGAAGGGTTCACAGCGCCCTCGCGTAAACCTGCTCTCGAGACCAAAGAGGTGCAGATCACCATCTGAGAAGGATCTGATTCCTATATGGATAGGGCAGGAATAAACAACGACACCAAATACGGAGGTTGGTCATGTATATCCAGTCGGCCCATGCTGATACTTTTGCGCGGGATAATCTGCCACCCATTGATAGACAGCCTGAGTTTCTGCTCTCAGGTACCAATTACCCTGAGCGACTTAACGCCGGCGTTGAGCTTTGCGACCGGTTGCTCGACCAGGGCCACGGCCAACGCATTGCCTTAGCGGGTAATGGCCGACGGCGAACTTATCAAGAGCTCACCGAGTGGACCAACCGCCTCGCCCATGTGCTGGTGGAAGACCTGGGCGTGATTCCCGGCCAGCGGGTGTTGATTCGTTCAGCGAATAACCCGGCCATGGTGGCCTGTTGGCTAGCGGCTACCAAGGCAGGCGCCGTGGTGGTCAACACCATGCCGATGCTGCGCACCAAAGAGCTCTGCCAGGTGATTGATAAGGCCGAAATCAGCCTCGCCCTCTGTGATACCCGCCTGCTTGATGAGCTGGTCGATTGCCAGCAGTTGAGCCCGGTACTCACGCGTATTGTCGGCTTTGATGGCACCGCCAATCATGATGCGGAGCTTGACCGCTTGGCACTCAGTAAACCCGCCACCTTTGATGCTGTGGATACCGCCGCCGACGATGTGGCGCTGCTGGGCTTTACCTCGGGCACCACCGGCTCGCCGAAAGCCACCATGCATTTTCACCGCGACCTGCTGGTGATTGCCGATGGCTACGCAAAAGAAGTACTGCAAGTAACAGCTGAGGATGTATTTGTTGGCTCGCCCCCATTGGCATTTACTTTTGGCCTGGGCGGACTAGCGATCTTTCCGCTGCGCTTCGGGGCTACCGCCGTACTGCTGGAACACGCCTCCCCGCCCAATATGATGGATATTATCCGCGAGTATCAGGCCACGGTGGTGTTTACCGCACCCACGGCTTACCGGGCGATGCTTTCAGCGCCCACCAGCCACGCGGACTTAAGTAGCCTACGGGTCGCCGTTTCCGCTGGTGAAACCCTACCCGCGCCGATTTATCACGATTGGATCAAGCAGACAGGTACGCCCATTATCGACGGCATTGGCGCCACGGAAATGCTGCATATCTTTATCTCTAACCGTCTTGATGACCATCGCCCCAGTTGCACCGGCAAACCGGTGGCAGGCTACCAGGCGCGTGTTGTTGATAATGACATGCAGGATGTGCCCCGCGGCACGGTGGGTAAGCTTGCGGTGCGTGGCCCTACCGGATGTCGCTATTTAGCCGATAAGCGCCAGCAAAAGTATGTGGTTGATGGCTGGAATATCACCGGCGATGCGTTTTATCAGGACGAAGAGGGCTACTTCCATTTCGCTGCCCGCAATGACGACATGATTGTCTCCGCTGGCTATAACATTGCTGGCCCTGAAGTGGAGGCAGCGCTACTGTCCCACCCCGCCGTTAAAGAGTGCGCAGTGATTGGTGCACCAAGCGAAGAGCGTGGGCAAATTGTCGAGGCTTTTGTTGTTCTAAACGATGGATTTCAGCAAGATGAAGATTGTCAGCAAATGTTGCAGGACTTCGTGAAGCAGACCATCGCACCGTATAAGTACCCTCGCTCCATACGTTTTATCGAGGCGCTACCTAAAACAACCACGGGTAAGGTTCAGCGTTTTCGGCTGAGCCAGGAACATTACCCTAGCGCGGGTTCACCTTGCTCTGACTCCACATCAAAAAAACGTTCGTCCCTCTAAGCAATAAAACGATTAAATAATGAGGAAATGACTATGAAACAGATAACTCGCTTAGGCCTTGGTTTACTGCTCTCTTCAAGCGTTCTGACGGCGCACGCTGAAGACGTCAAAATCGGCATGATCACCACCCTTTCAGGGGGCGGTTCGCACTTGGGTGTCGATGTTCGTGATGGCTTTATGCTGGCCCTTGAGCAGTCGGGTCGCGATGATGTTGAAGTGCTCATCCAAGACGACGCCAACCGCCCTGATCTGGCCCGCAGCTTGGCAGATGAATTCATACAGCGGGATAACGTCGACATTCTTACCGGTATCATCTGGTCGAACCTAGCCATGGCGGTGGTTCCCTCCGTGACTCGCCAGGGCACTTTCTATCTATCACCTAACGCTGGGCCTTCCGATTTAGCGGGCCGTATGTGCCACGAGAACTACTTCAACGTAGCCTATCAAAACGACAACCTGCACGGCGCCATGGGCGCCTATATGCGTGAAGAGGGCTACGAACGGCCTATTATCATGGCGCCTAACTACCCAGCAGGCACCGATGCTCTGGCAGGCTTCAAGCATCTTTATGAAGGTGAAGTCGTTGATGAGCTTTACACCCAGATGGGCCAAACCGACTACGCGGCTGAAATTGCCCAAATTCGCGCCAGCGATGCCGACAGCCTGTTCTTCTTCTTACCCGGCGGCATGGGTATCTCGTTTATGAAACAGTGGGAGAGTTCTGGCGTCGATATGCCGATCTTTGGCGCCGCCTTCTCGTTTGACGAAATCCTGATCAAGGCCGTGGGTAGCGCCGCGATTGGTGCCCGCAATACCTCGCTGTGGGCTTACGACTTGGATAATGAAGCCAACCATCGCTTCGTTGAAGGCTTCCGTGAAGCCTATGGCCGCACGCCGACGCTTTACGCGGCACAAGGCTACGACACGGCCAATCTAATTTTTAGCGCCCTCGATGTTGCCCATCCTGATGATCAAGACGCCTTCCGCGAAGCGCTGCGTGCCGCCGATTTTGACACCGTGCGCGGTGAGTTCCGCTTTGGCCCTAACCATCACCCCATTCAGGACATTTATGTGCGTGAAGTGGTGGAAGGTGACGATGGCGAGCCTACCAATCGCTTGATCGGCATTGCCGTCGAAGATATTCAAGACGTCTACTTCGAACAGTGCCAGATGTAATCTCGCCGTGGCTGGGTGTGATCACCCAGCCTTATCTCTTCTCTTTCGCTAAGGATGCCCCACGTGTCCGTTACTCTGCTAATCGAGCAAATACTTAACGGCGTACAGCTTGGCACCATGCTGTTTTTGATGGCCAGCGGCCTCACTCTGGTATTCGGGGTGATGGGGTTGATCAATCTTGCCCACGGCTCTTTTTATATGGTGGGTGCCTACGCCACTGCTGCGGTGACGGCTTCAACCGGCTCTTTTCTGCTGGGGTTGAGTGCCGGGATTGCAGCGGCAGCCTGCGTTGGTGCTTTGGTGGAGCTGATCGTTATCCGGCGGCTTTACCACCGCCCCCATCTTGATCAGGTGTTAGCGACCTTTGCGCTTATTCTGATTTTTTCCGAAGGCACCCGCTGGATTTTCGGCTCGTCGCCCATGCGACTTAGCCCGCCTTCCTGGTTAACCGGATTTGTCACCCTGCCGGGTGATACCCGCTACCCCATTTACCGGTTAATGCTGATTGGCGTGGGGATCACCGTTTCCATTGCGCTGTATTTTTTGATTTCTAAAACACGCCTGGGCATGCGCATTCGCGCCGGTGAAAGCGACCGCGAAATGATTGGTGCTCTCGGGGTGAATATTTCCAAGCTGTATACCGTGGTGTTTGCCTTGGGCGCGGGGCTGGCGGGCTTAGCCGGTGCGTTGGTGGGCGCGCTGCAATCCGTGCAGGTGGGTATGGGCGAACCGGTGCTTATCCTGGCCTTTGTGGTGATCGTGATCGGGGGTATTGGCTCAATCAAAGGCGCGTTGCTCGGGGCGCTATTAGTGGGCCTTGTGGATACGCTTGGTCGGGTCTATCTGCCGATTTTCTTCCGCGCTTTTATGCCGCCTTCTGAGGCTTCTGGGGTTGGTGCAGCGCTGGCTGCGATGCTGATCTATATCCTCATGGCCGTCATTCTCGCCTTCAAGCCAAAGGGACTGTTCTCTGCTCATGACTAATAACACTTCCTCAGGCACTACGGCCATTGCATTAGCGCCCAAGGCGGATAGGCACTTTGACCGCAAAGGCCTGGTGCAAATGGCGCTACTCGGCCTGCTGCTGTTAGTACCTATCGCAGCTTACTTTATGGGCCATATCTACTACGTCAACCTGGCCTCACGGATGACGATCATTGCCATGGCAGCGGTGGGCCTTAACCTGGCGATTGGCTATGGGGGCATGGTGAGCTTTGGGCATGCCGCCTATTTCGGCTTGGGCGGCTATGTAGCGGGCATCAGCGCTTATCACGCTTTTGATTATTCGCTATTTATGTCCTGGCCTATTAGCGTACCGGGCAGCGATAGTTTGCTGGTGGTGTGGCTGGTTGCTGCCCTACTGTGTGCGCTATTGGCGCTGGCGATCGGCGCTATTTCTCTGCGTACCACGGGGGTCTATTTCATTATGATCACCCTCGCCTTCGCCCAGATGATTTACTACTTTGCCAACTCCTGGCCAACCTATGGCGGCGAGGATGGCCTGCCCATTTATATACGCAATACGCTGCCCCTGGTCGATAGCAGTAATTCATTGACCTATTTCCTGATCTGCTTCACTGGGCTGGTGCTAGCCATGGCGATCACCTCCCGGCTAATGAAATCTCGCTTTGGCGCTGCTCTCACCATGGCGCGGCTTAACGATGTGCGTTTGGCTACGGCAGGTATTAGCCCTTACCCCATTCGCTTGGTGGCGTTTGTCATTTCAGCGGCGATTACCGGCCTTGCCGGGGCGCTCTATGCGGACCTTAACGGCTTTGTGAGCCCCACCTCGCTGAGCTGGCACTTCTCCGGCGAACTGATGGTGATTGTGATTTTGGGTGGCGTAGGTCGCCTGTATGGCCCGTTGGCCGGTGCGGTTCTTTTCGTGATGATGGAAACCCTGCTGGGTGGCATTACTCAGTACTGGCAGCTCTTTTTAGGCCTAGTGCTGCTTGGGGTGGTGCTGTTTGCCAAACACGGAGTGATGGGTTGGTTAGCCGGGAGGGAGCACAATGAGTGATGTTGTCCTTTCACTGCAAAAACTGCATAAACGCTTTGGCGCGCTGCAGGCGACCAACGATGTCTCGTTGGATCTTCAGCAGGGCGAAATCCATGCGCTGATTGGCCCCAACGGTGCGGGCAAGTCGACGTTGATTGGCCAAATCGCCGGTAATATTCGCCCGGATGAGGGGCGGGTTTATTTAGCAGACACCGAAATTACCGGCATGAATATAGCCCAGCGCGCCCGCTTGGGGCTTGGGCGCAGTTTTCAGGTCTCTTCGTTAGCCGAGCCTTTATCGGTGATGCGTAATGTGATGATGGGCGTTCAAGCGCTGCAGAGTCACAGCTTTCGTTTTTGGAAGCCCGTGGCCCGAGACCAGCAGTTGCTGGAACCTGCGTATGAGGCTCTGGAGCGTATGCAGCTTAGCCACCGCGCCTGGACACCGGTATCTGAGCTTTCCCATGGTGAACGCCGTCAAGTAGAGGTGGCCTGCGCCCTGGCGCTGAAGCCCCGCGCGCTGCTACTGGATGAACCTATGGCGGGCCTTGGCCCTGAAGGTTCAGCGAAGCTGACTGAGCTGCTTGAGGCGCTAAAGCTGGAAGTGCCCATTTTGCTCATTGAGCACGATATGGAAGCGGTATTTCGGCTTGCCGATCGTATTTCCGTGCTGGTCTCCGGCAGCGTTATCGCCCATGGCGATAGCCAGGCGATTCGGCAGGACCCGCGCGTTCGTGAAGCCTACCTGGGAGATTCCGATGCTTAAGGTTGCCGATATTGAAACCTTTTATGGCCCCTCCCAGGCACTGTTTGGGGTCAATCTTGAAGTAAACGCCGGGGAAATGGTGGCGTTGATGGGCCGCAATGGGATGGGTAAGACCACCACCATTCGCTCGATATTTGGCCTTACCCCGGCCAGCGGCGGCACCATTGAATTTGAGTCCCACAACCTGCGCCGCCTTCCCGCTTACCGTATCGCCAAAGCGGGATTGGGTCTGGTGCCTGAAGGTCGGCGCTGTTTCCCCAATTTATCGGTGCGTGAAAACCTACTGGTCACCGCCCGCCCGGGTGAGTGGACACTGGAGAAGGTAGAAACGCTGTTCCCGCGTTTGGAAGAGCGCCGGGCGCAAATGGCCAAAACCCTCTCTGGCGGTGAACAACAGATGCTGGCCATTGGCCGGGCACTGATGACCAACCCGCGCCTGCTGGTGCTCGATGAGGCCACCGAAGGGTTAGCGCCGGTGATTCGCCAGGAGATTTGGCGAGCAATTCGGCTTTTTAAGGAGCAGGGCCAATCCACGCTGCTGGTGGATAAGTCATTGAGTGAAATTCTGCCGATTGCGGATCGCTGCACCATTCTAGAGAAAGGCTGCACGGTGTGGGACGGCAAACCTGCTGGGCTGGATAGCAGCGTTCGTGACCGTTATTTGGGCGTCTAGCGAATAATAAAATAGGTAGCAAACAATGCCATTTACCACTCAGCGGAAAGTTCGCTTTCAGCACTGTGATCCGGCGGGGATCGTTTTTTACCCGCGCTATTTCGAGATGATTAATTCAGTGGTGGAGGACTGGTTTGAGGAGGTCTTGCACCACGATTTTAATCAACTGCATGTGGAAACCGGTACGGGTGTGCCTACTGCCGCTATCGACACGCAGTTTCATGCACCTAGCCGGTTAGGCGAACGGCTGACCTTTGAGTTAACGGTTCAGTCTGTGGGTCGTAGCAGCTTGACCCTCCAAATCGTCGCTTATTGCGGGGAGCAAAAGCGCCTAACCAGTGATTCAACCCTGGTATTTGTGGATTTAAGTAGCGGTAAGCCGATGCCATGGACAGAGGCAATACGCCAGCATATTACCGTTGATAACCTATAAGGATAGCCAAAATGAGTGACGCCAACGTTCATCAGCTTCTTCACCCTTCTCATTGGAAACCGGCCATCGGCTACGCCAACGGTGTGCTCGCTTCCGGCCAGACGGTTTTTGTCGGCGGTCAGATTGGCTGGAATGCCGATCAGGTATTTGAAAGCGATGACTTTGTTGTTCAGGTGAATCAGGCGCTGCAAAATATCGTGGCGATCTTAAAAGAGGCCAATGCAGGCCCTGAACATATCGTTCGTTTAACCTGGTATGTCACGGATAAGCGGGAGTATTTGGCACGGCTTAAGGAGGTGGGCGGCGCTTATCGCGAAGTACTTGGCAAGCATTTCCCGGCGATGACCATGGTGCAGGTGGCGGGGCTTGTGGAAGATCAGGCTAAGGTGGAAATCGAAGCGACGGCGGTGATTCCTGCTGATTAACAACAATCAAAAGTGCCTCTGGCAGAGTACAAAGAGGTGCGCCGGATCGAAACAACCTTCCGCGGGGGCGCTGTGAACCCATCCTTGGGCGCTACTTTCGCCATCTGACCGCCATGGATGGCGGAAATGCCGGAATTGTCAGGAACACTTTCCGGCCATGGCGAAAGACCCCCGCTTCAGGCTATTTCGATCCTGTGATGAGTACCTTTGCTAGGTTTTAATCAAATCTCAACGCTAGCGTGAAACCCTTTGACCCACTCAACAAAACAGCCATCGTTAAGATAGTGCTCAAGGATCGAGAAGTGATCCACCTCAGGGAGTAGCTGCTGAGTGACGTTCTGCCCCTGCTCGCTTAAATGCTCGCTATAGCTACTCATTTGCCGCGCAAACTCGTCAGACTCTAAGGCCCCTGCTACCAGCTTCATCGGAGCAGTCACTTGGCACGGCAGCCATAGCGGGCTGAACTCCTGCACATCACGACCACTCAGTTGAAGCTTGGGCTGCAGCCACGACCAAGGAAAGGGCCGCAAATCGTATAAACCACTAACGCACAGCGCGCCACGAATCAGTTGGTTGGGTAGGCCAAAGCTGCCTTCCCAATCCGTGGACATCAGCATGCCGCACAGATGCCCGCCCGCCGAGTGCCCCGAAATACTGAGCTGTTCAGGATCAACGCCTAGCTCAGCGGCATTTCTGTAAACGTAGGCCACGGCAGCCTGCGCCTGACGTACCAGCTCACTAAAGCGTACCTGGGGGCAGAGGGCGTAGTTGACCACTGCGACCGTGATGCCTGCTTTGACCAAGTCATCAACGATAAAGCTAAATTCACGGTGGCTTAATGCGCGCCAGTAGCCGCCGTGGAAAAACACATGCACTGGGGCATGAGGTGCATCGGCATGAAAAACATCCATGCGTTCAGCAAGCGAAGGGCCGTAAGGCAGATCAAGGCTTAGTTTAAGACTTGCGCTGTGGCGTTCACGTGATGCTTCGCTACGCTCACGCCACCCCTTTACCAACACCGCCGGATCTTGACCAATCATCGGGTCGTAGGCGCGATCAATCTCTTCTTGAGTCGTAAAGTGTTGATAAAGCATGTAAGCCCCCTTACCGCTGACGCGCAGCTAGCGTCGGCTTTTAAAAAACAACATACGCAGTGGAGCGATTGCCAGGATAGCAAAACCGATCAGCGTCCAGGCGGGTAACGAGAGGCCAAGCAGCACGAAATCGATCTCGGCGCACTCGCCAGAGCCGGTTAATACCATGGCTACCACATCCTGCATGGGCAGGATATCCATCATATAATCAAGCCCAGGGCCGCAGGAAGGGACTTCATCGGCTGGCAACGTTTGCAGCCATACATGCCGCCCAGCAATAAATGCCCCGGTGCCTACGGCGACTAACGCCAGTAACCCATAAATGACTTTACCGACACGCCCGGCGGGGCTGTGAATCGCGGCAATGGCGAACACAATGCCCGCCGCGATCACGGCTACGCGCTGGAAAATACATAGTGGGCAAGGGTGAAGGCCGCCTATATGCTCAAGGCCGAGGGCTACCGCCATCATAAAGACGCAGAAGGCTAGCCCTGTTAGAGCAACCGAGCGGAACGAGTGCAGGATCATTGACGAACCTCAGGCGTAAGCGCCGATAGAGCGCGGGATTCACGTGCTTTAGTAAAATAGACCTGCAAGAACTCTTCAAACGTCTCTTTATCAGCAGCTTCAATATCGTGCTGCTGCTGATGCGAGGTTTCAATCAACTGTGCAAGCAGCGCTTCGCGACTGCGTTGCATGGGCTCCGCTTTCAACTGTTCCGCCTGCTCTTTCGCCAGGCTCAGCATTAAATCGCTTAGCGACCCGCCGTTGGCTTTGAGCTTTTCAAGCACCTGGGCGGAAGGTGTTAGCGAAGGGTCTGCCAAGCGTGGTGCGAAACTTGCCAGGGCGTCAGCATGGGGTGCCTCCTCTTCGACGGCATCCAGCAAGCGGGCAACTTCGCCCATCTCGGCAAATATCTGCTCGCCCCACTCCCGCACCGAAGTAGCTTCGCCGTGGTTATAGAGTTTGAGTTCAGGGTCGCGGCCGCGCTCAACCACCCAGCGGCGGTTATCATCCAAGCGGTCGCACTCTTCGTCGGATATCCAAGGGCTATCGCTGAGCAAACACCACATTAGGAAGGTATCGACAAAACGCATTTGGTCTTCAGTGACGCCGAGAGGATCAAAAGGATTTAAGTCCAAACAGCGCACTTCGATGTACTCGACACCGCGAGCTTCAAGCGCTTGGCTCGGCGTTTCGTTGTGCTTGGCGACACGCTTGGGGCGAATATCGCTGTAGTACTCGTTTTCAATCTGCAGAATATTGGCGTTCAACTGACGCCACTCACCGCCCTCGTTTACGCCCATTTTTTCATAGTCAGGCCACGGTGAAGAGATAGCGTGACGCAGGGTGTTAACGTAGTTAGAGAGCGAGTTAAAACAGATTTTAAGCTGCGACTGCACCTTGTTTTGGTAGCCCAGATCCGACATCCGCAGGGTCGTTGCATAGGGCGCAAAGTAGGTATCGTCGCTAAGCGACTGCAGCTTTTCAGGGACTTTTTTACCCTCAGGCAAAAAGCTCTTATCAATCGCCGGTGAGGCACCAAACAGATAGAGCAGTAGCCAGCTATGGCGGCGGAAGTGACGAATCATGCCGAAATAGCGGGTGGAGCGGTAATCGTTGAACGGAATATTGGTGGCTTTTTCCATCTCCCGCAGGGCGTGCCACATATCATCTGGCAGCGATACGTTATAGTGAACGCCCGCAATCGCCTGCATTATCCGCCCATAGCGCATGTCCAACCCTTTGCGGTAAACATGCTTCATGGTGCCGACATTCGAGCTGCCGTAATCGGCAATCGGTACGCTGTCGTTACCAGACAGCCGTGAAGGCATGCTGCCGGGCCAGATCCACTCGTTTTCCAGGTGATGATAGGTAAACGTGTGCAGGTCAGATAGAAAGCACAGTGCTTCACCCGGCTGAGAGTAAACCGGCGTGATGTACTCTAAGAGTGACTCTGAGTAATCAGTGGTGATGTGCGGGTGAGTTAACTTGGAGCCCAGCGCATGCGGATGCGGCGTTTGTGCAATGTGGCCATTGGCATCGACCCGCAGCCCCTCTTTTTCAAGCCCACGACGCAGGCGGCCCAACCGACCAAGGCGCGCACTGGGAATCAGGCGCTCGACTTGCGCGGTCAGCGCAGATGGCACAGTGAGTGGTTCAGGCAAGGTGAACACTCCTTGTCAGTAAGGCCCGCCATAAGCGGGCCTTGGTGTAGTCAGGTGGCATCGCCATCATCGCTGTATCAAAATAGACAACAGGATATGGCGGCAACCATGCATTTTTCAAGGCGCGTGACTATTTGCCGCCACGCGCTTTTAACAAGGCAGCACCCAGCGCTCCCATAGGGGCTGGCACGTCGGCAGGTTTTGCACTGTTACGCTGGCCCCGAGACGGCTGGCGATTCGCGTTGTGCCTATCAGTCGGTGAGCCGTTCGAGTTGCCAGCGTTTTCGGCTTCCGGTTGGTCATCCAAGCGCATGGAAAGCCCGACCCGTTTGCGGGGAATATCCACACTCATTACTTTAACAGTGACGATATCTCCCGCTTTAACTACGCTGCGCGGATCATCAATAAAGCGATCCGATAGCGCCGAGATATGCACCAAGCCATCCTGATGAACGCCGATATCCACAAAAGCACCAAAGTGTGTCACGTTGGTGACAGTACCTTCGAGCACCATGCCGAGCTTGAGGTCTTTGAGCGTTTCGACCCCTTCGCGGAACTCGGCGGCTTTAAACTCGGGGCGAGGGTCACGTCCGGGCTTATCCAGCTCTTTAAGAATGTCGCTGACCGTAGGCACACCAAAGCGCTCATCGGCAAAGTCGGCGGGCTTTAAGGCTTTCAGCGCGGCGCTATCGCCAATCAGGCCGCGTACTTCACGACCGCTCTGCTTAGCGATACGCTCTACTAACGAGTAGGCTTCCGGGTGAACGGCGCTGGCATCCAAGGGATTTTCGGCGTTATGAATACGTAGAAAACCGGCACACTGCTCAAAGGTTTTGGCGCCTAAGCGGCTCACTTCTAATAGCTCTTTACGGCTTTTGAAGGCGCCTTTGACATTGCGCTGGGCAACGATATTTTCGGCAATCGCGGTGCTCAGCCCAGCCACCCGAGAGAGTAGCGCGCTGGAAGCGGTGTTGAGGTCAACGCCCACGGCGTTTACACAGTCCTCAATCACCACTTCCAGACTACGGGAGAGTTGAACCTGGGAAACATCGTGCTGGTACTGGCCCACGCCGATGGATTTAGGCTCGATTTTAACCAGCTCGGCCAGCGGGTCTTGCAGGCGGCGGCCGATGGAGACGGCACCGCGGACGGTGACGTCCAGATCCGGCATTTCTTTTGATGCGTACTCAGAGGCGGAGTAGACCGAAGCGCCTGCCTCCGACACCATCACTTTGCTTAAGCGGTGAGCGGGGGCTAGCGCTTTGAGTAGCTCGCCTGCCAGCTTGTCAGTTTCGCGGCTGGCGGTGCCGTTGCCTACAGCAATCAGCTCAACGCCGTGCTGTTTGACTAACTTGGCGAGTACGGCCAGGGACTCATCCCAGCGATTCTGGGGCGCATGGGGGTAAATAGTGGTGTGGTCAACAAATTGCCCGGTGGTATCGATCACCGCGACCTTACAGCCTGTGCGCTGGCCGGGGTCGATGGCCAGGGTGACCTTCTGCCCCGCCGGTGCAGCCAACAACAGATCTTTTAGATTAGCCGCAAACACTTCAATAGCGGTGAGTTCAGCCTGTTCACGCAGCCGACCTAACAGCTCAGTCTCTAACGCGGTGTAGAGCTTCACCCGCCAGGTCCAGCGCACGACTTCACTTAACCACTTATCCGCTGGTCGGCCTTGGTCATTGATACCAAACTGTTTGGCAATTGCTAGCTGGGCGGGATGGATGAGGGCTTCGTCTTCGCCAGGCAGGCGAATCGAAAGGCTCAATACGCCTTCATTACGCGCCCGGAACATCGCTAGTGCGCGGTGCGATGGCGCTTTGGCGAGCTTCTCATCGTGCTCGAAGTAGTCAGAGAACTTCGCGCCCTCCTGCTGCTTGCCCTCTAACACGCGGGCGCTTAGCTCACCCTCTTGCCACAGCCGTTCACGCAGCTGGCCAATCAACTCGGGGTCTTCCGCAAAGCGCTCCATCAGAATCTGCTTGGCACCATCCAGCGCGGCTTTAGCATCTTCGATGGCAGGTATATCGCCCTCTGCCGGACGCAGATACTTGCCCGCTTCGCTTTCGGGGTCGAGGCTTGGGTTGGCAAGCAGTGAATCTGCCAGTGGTTCGAGCCCTGCTTCACGAGCGATCTGCGCTTTGGTGCGACGCTTTTTCTTAAACGGTAGGTACAGATCTTCCAGGCGCTGCTTGGTCTCGGCGGCATCAATGCTGGCTTTCAGCGGGCCATCCAGCTTGCCCTGCTCATCAATGGCCGCGAGTACCGCTGCGCGGCGCTCTTCCAGCTCGCGTAAATAGCGCAGGCGTTCATCTAGTTGGCGCAGCTGAATATCGTCCAGCGCGCCGGTGACTTCTTTACGGTAACGGGCAATAAACGGCACAGTGGCACCGCCATCCAGTAGTTCCACCGTGGCTGAGACTTGCTCGGGACGTACGCCGAGCTCATTGGCTAGGCGGGAAATAATACGCTGATTGACATCCATAAATTGCAACTAACTCATGCAGCATTTTTAAGTGTCCACAAGGTATCACAAACCCGCCACGGCTGGCATGACTTGCGGCATTAGCGACGCCACCCGTGGTCATCCCAAAACGGCCGGCGTGCTTCGCGCTGAACCGCTTCACGGCTGATGCCAATATCTTTAAGAATATCGTCGTTTAAATGGCGCAAGGCATGCCGCTCACGACGCAGTTGGCGCCAGCGATAAAATCTTTCCCGCCAGGTTACGTTGCTGGAACGTGGCGATACCTGTTGAGATTCATCAATTTGATGATCTATGGCTTGGCAGCATATTAGTGAGCGCTCCATTTCAACCCCTCCTCTTTCAGTTTGATCGCCTTACCCACTAAGTTCGGCGATTAAGTGTTGAAAGAAGTATTGAGCAGCGCCTAGAATCAATCCAACGAATACTCCTTATGCGCCACATCAATAGGATTGATGTCCATGGCCCTGCTACCCACGATTGATCACGAGTTATTACGCACCTTTGTCGCCATTATTGACCAAGGGGGCTTCACCCGTGCCGCACAAACGGTGAACCGCACCCAGTCGGCGGTGAGCATGCAGATGAAACGCCTTGAGGAGGATGTGATTCAGCGGCCGCTGTTTGTACGCCAGAACCGCCAACTCCTACTGACCACTGAAGGCAGGACGCTACTTGGCTATGCGCGTAAGATTTTATCGCTGCAGGGTGAAGCGCTAACCCTGTTACGCCAGCCCGACATGGTGGGCCGGGTGCGGCTAGGTGTACCCGATGATTATGTGATGCGTTTTCTGCCAGGCATCTTAAAGTCGTTTTCCCAGGCGTGGCCGCTGGTAGATGTGGATGTTCACTGCGCGCCATCTTCGGTACTCTCGCAGCGGCCGCAGGAGAGTCTTGATCTTAGTATTATGACGCGAGAGATAGGCGATGAGGTTGGCACAATATTGAGGCGCGAACCCACTGTTTGGGTAGCCGCCGAGAGCCACAGCATTCACTTACAGACACCAGTGCCACTGGCCATGTTTGAAGCGCCCTGCTTCTGTCGGCGCCACGCCTGTAATGCCCTTGATCGAGCGGGTCAGGCTTATCGTGTTGCCTACAGCAGCCCAAGCCTAGCCACCTTACAAGCCGTTGTCGGCGCGGGATTGGCGGTTTCGGCCTGGATGCACAGTCTGGTCACCCCTGATGTACGCATTTTAGATGAAGCCGATGGTTTCCCCCCACTGCCAGAATCTTCCATTGTGCTGATAAGGTCGCCCCACTCCACCTCGCCTATTGTCGACGGTTTGGCCGAGCATATTATTGAAGGATTTAGGCTTTGAGCACTTAAAAGTCGATCCGAATTTTCTTATGGCACCACCAACCCCGGCACCGCTGCGCGATGCTTCCGCGGGTGCGCTGACGCTTACGCCGCGCTACGAACCCCAAATCAGATGGTGCACAAACCGTAGCGCGTGGTAACGAAGAACGCGAGTTCAGCGAGCGTTTTAGGCACCCGCGGATGGCGGCGGAACGACGCCCAGTGGCACCACACCAAACCCCGGCACCGCTGCGCGCTGCTTCCGCGGGTGCGCTTCGCTTACCACGCGCTACGAAACCCAAATCAGATCCGTGCACAAACCGTAGCGCGTGGTAACGAATATGTGAGAGGAACGAACATACTGAGGCACCCGCGGAAGGCGGCGGAACGACGCCCAATGGCACCTCAGCCAAACCCAGGCAACGCTACAACGATCGTAGTGCCTCAAGTTAAGCGCCTGTCCGGTAGCCATGGGCGTCATGGCTCGCCGATAGCAGTTGGCGGGGTTCATCTACACGTGCAGCCGCCAAAGCATCCTGTTTAGGAGTAAATCCCAGACCGGGGAGACCGGAAACCCGCATAATTCCCTCTACAGGGTCTGGAGTTCCCGTAAAGAAGTGCTTACCTACCTGCCAAATGCCATAGTGGAACTCCACTGCTCCGCCATTCATCACCCCACATAACAGGTGCATGTTGAATATTGGCCAGCCTCCTCCATTGGACATTGGCATATTAAATGCCTGTGCCATGTGCGCCACTTTGAGCGATTCAGTGAAACCACCGTTGTAGATCACATTAGGCTGGATGATATCAACCGCACGGCTGGCAATCAGGTCCCGGTAGCGAAAACGATGGCCTTCCATCTGCCCAACTGCAATGGGCACTCTGACGTTGGCACGCAGGTCTCGGAGCGCCTCTACATCGTTAACATGCAAGGGCTCTTCTAACCACAGTAAATTACAGGGTTCAACAGCCATTGCTAAGTAGCGAGCTTCCACGGGGTCAAAGCGACAATTGGCATCGATGATTAGCCCGACATCCTCACCAATGGCGTCACGCACCAGCTGAACTCTACGGGCATCATCTTGCCAACTTCGGTTGGGGTTTCCTCCCACCACCATCTTAAGGATACGATGCCCATCTGCAATAAAACGGTTCGCCTGAGCCACCAGCTGGTCATCATCTAGAGAGGGGTAGCCAAAAGTGGCATAAGTCGGTGCCCAATCACGGTAACCGCCTAGCAATTCATGAATTGATTGCTCAGTGCGTTTGCCCGCCAGATCCCATAAGGCAATATCGATGGCTGACAACGCGTTGGATATCACGCCGGTATAACCGCGGGTATTTAGGTGATGCCAGATATGGCTGTGAATTGCTTCACGGTGCAGTGCGTTTCTACCGATGAGCGCAGGGGCTAGGTGATGGTCAATGCAGCTTTTCACTGCCCAGGGCAGCATCGCGCCGGTCAAGCCAAAGCCATTCAGTCCTTCATCAGTGAAAACTTCTACATACACAAAAATGCGCCGCTCTACCGATTCATCGACTCCCGGCACTTGGACATCGTGATAATGAACCGTTGCCGTGATGCCAGTAATAATCATGCGCTGACTCCTTTGCTAATCGGCTCGGCGTCTGCCATAGCTTGCGGCATACTATTTTTATCTGGCAGGTAAAGACAGGACTGATCCAGTTGAGAAAGACTGGTGAGCCCTAACAGTGCCATATCCCGTTCAATTTCACGCTGCAGCAGATCCGCAATATGCTCTACGCCAGCCTGGCCTGCGCAGGCCGCAGCGTAGTTGAAGGGGCGCCCCACGAATATGAAGTCGGCTCCCAGCGCCAGTGCCTTGATTACATCAGTACCCCGCCGGAAACCACTGTCGATCATAATTGGGATATTGCTAATGCGGCGTTTCACCTCTGGCAACACCTGCAAGGGCGAGATGGTCGAGTCCAACTGACGTCCACCATGATTGGAAAGGATAATGCCATCAACACCCGCCCGATGGGCGCGCACTGCATCGTCTGGGTTAAGAATGCCTTTAACAATCAAGGTGTCTGGCCATAAGCGACGCACCAGGTCTAGATAACTCCAATCGAAATGGCGGCGGCCAGAGAAGTCCCTTGCCGCCTTACGAGAGATCATCGGCGCACCACGTTCGGCGTGATTGTTCTCGAAGTGAGGCATGCCATGCTTCCACAACGTGCGCAGAAAGGTATTGCACAGCCAATCAGGGCGTATCAAGCCATCGAACGCGAGTCTTAGACTAGGTTCAAGGGGCGATGAGAACCCTGACCGACGAAGATTATCCGGATTGGGAGGCACGGGATAATCGAGCGTTACCACGAGCTTTTTGAAACCGGCCCGCTTAATGCGCTCAATCAACGCTTCGATGCCTTCCGGGGTACCCGGCAGGTAAGCTTGGAACCAATCGGCACCTTCGACCTTTGCCACTTCCTCCATGGGCACTAGCGATGATCCACTCATAATCATCGGAAGGTTGCGAACCGCGGCGGCGCGGGCAAGCACCAGATCCCCCTGATAGGCCGACAACGCGCTGATACCCATGGGGGCGATACCAAAAGGTACCGCGTAGCGTTTGCCATACAGCTCAGTTTGCAGATCAATGTGTGAGACATTGACGAAAGCTTTGGGTAAGAAGCAGTATTCATCGAAAGCCGTCAGATTGGCTCGCTGAGTTCTGCCATCTTCGGCCACATGATCGATATAGCCGAAGATAGGCCGTGGCAACTTGCGCCGGGCCAATCGTTCGACATCGTGTAGGTTGTGGATTTTCGAAAGCGCTCTTCGGGTTAGAAAGCTCACTCCGTCACGCTCCTTCCCGTTGCGCCCATGGAAAAACCTTCCTCGACCAAGGCTTTTTGGAGATCATTGGCAGCGGCATCGCTTAGGTTAACAAGCGGTGGGCGAACGTGGTGCCAGCCATCATGACCTGTTGCTTGGGCCTTAGTCGATTTCATAGCCGGTATCATCGGAAAGCCTTCAAACGCACTACGTATACGATTCAGGGCTTGCTGCTGATTATCAGCATCGCTGTTCTGCCAAGTGGCACCTAGTTCGGCAATCGCTTTGGGGTTCACGTTGGCGGTGGCACTGATACATCCAGCACCACCAGCACGCAGCGTATCCAATAGGAAACGCTCACTGCCCGCATACACTTCAAATCCTTCTGATGAAAAGCGTTCAATCAAAGCGCGGGTGAATGCCCAATCTCCCCCGCTGTCCTTAATGCCAACAAACACATTAGGATAGCGTTGACGTAGGCTCTCAATCAGCTCGATAGAGAGCGGCACTTGAGCAACCGGGGGGATATGATAAAGATAAATACGCAGGCGGCTATCGTTGACCCGCTCGACGATTTGAGAAAAATAGTTGAATAACCCTTCATCAGAGACGCCCTTGTAATAGAACGGCGGCAACATGAGTACACCAGAGCAGCCTGCTTCAACAGCGGTTCGCGTGAGTGATACGGTATCTTCCAGGCTGCAGCTACCCGTTCCAGGCATAAGGTCTGCCCCCTGAATACCGGAAGCTACCAATAACTTGATAAGACGCTGTTTCTCAGCCAGAGGCAAAGAGTTGGCTTCTGAATTTGTGCCAAAGATGGCTAATCCGACGTGGTTATCAAGCAACCACTGACAGTGCTCTACAAAGCGCTGGTCGTCGGTGGAAAGATCTGACATGAAAGGCGTCATGACAGGTGACCAAACATTTCTTTTATCGACTTTCTTATTCATATTATCAAGTTGCCTATTCAGTTATTGTTGAATACATAATTTAACTATTATTTAATTTCCTTATCCTCTTCCAATGACTCTTTACTGAGCCATCTTACCAATCCTTCTTTCACATGCTCAAACCCAGCTTTATAGGCAGCTTCAGCATCACCTTTTTCTATCGCTGAGACGATTTTATCGTGCTCATCATTTGACTGAGTCATTGCCGACTGGTTTTTAAGCGTAAATTTTCTTACCAGATGCGAATCTTTTACTAGATCATCGTAAACATCCGCAGCCCGCTTATGGTTTGCAACGTGCAAGATATATTCATGAAACGCCAAGTTCATCTGGTAGTAGTCCTGAGCACGCTCTTCACTGATAGCAATTTCCATATCAGTTACTAATTTACGCAGTTTCAGTTTCTGCTCATTACTCCCACGCTCTGCAGCACGTTGACAAACGAAACCGGTAATATAGGCCCTTACATCACTATTCTCGATATACTCTTCTTTGGAAACCTGCTTGACGAACACGCCTCGATTAGGAATGCTGGTTAACAGTCCTGCCCTTTCTAGCCCTCGCCTCGCTTCTCGCACTATTCCACGACTCACATTCAAGTCTTCAGCGAGACGTAATTCATTAACGCGATCTCCTGGTTTCAAATAACCAGTAATAATCAGTCGTTCCAACTCTTGCGCCACGATAGTCGTCAGAGATGTTAATTTCCTTTCAGATATAAGACTGGCTGAACGGCTTACAGGATCCATAATGATATCTCTGATTACGTTGAACAATATTAAATTATGCCAATACTAACTTTTCAAAGGCTACCCAGAGCAATCGGACTGATAATAAGGTCAACAGCAGTTTCATGATAAAATCAAACTTGATGTTGGTCAGTTTTTTCAACACTTTCAGTCCTGCCCAGGTACCTATGAATCCTACTGCGATCATGGCGAACATCAATGCTAGCCAGTCCATAAAAACAAAACCAGCAAAGCCAAAAATAAAGGCTTTGGTAAGATGCTGAAGTGACATGATGGCAGAATGCGTCGCGACTCTCACCATACGTTCGGAGGATATATGCTTAAGATAAGCAGCTACGATCGACCCGGCGGCCCCAACAAAGCTTGAAAGAAAGGTAGTAAAGGCCCCCATCACCATACTGCCTAGATACCCTACCGAGCGGGCAGGTAAAGAAGGCCCCCAACACATATATATCATAAAACTAGCGATCAACAGCTCCAACATACCAGAAGGCAATTGCACCAACAGCCAGCCGGCCATTAATGCCCCCAGCAGAATGCCTGGGATGACAGCAAGTAGCCGCTTGTAGTCTACATCTCGCCAAATAAACATAAAGCGGCTGCTATTGGCTCCCAACTGCACCATGCCATGAACAGGAATTACGGCTGCCGGCGGCATAATCTGCGCCATCGACATGATAAGCAGTGCACTACCACCGATACCCATTGCACTATTGATCCAAGCGGTCACCAGACTGAGTAAAATTAGCCCAACGTTAGCCGCTCCCGATAGCGGAGATAGCATATCTAGCCATGCCATCACACTAGCCATTGGAAGGCATCATCCATGTTGCGGTGGCGACGGCTACTTCCTTACCCTCCGCGTTGAATGCCTGGGACTGCATGAAGGCAAGCTGGCGCCCACGCTTGACGAAACGCCCTTCGAAACGCAGCATCCCTTCCTTTATGGGCCTCAGGAACTGTACTTTCATCTCAATGGTACTCCCCCCTTTACCCGTCACATGGTGGATGAGATGCCCCATAGAGATATCCATCGCTACCGCAATAATGCCGCCATGCAAGCTGCCTTGGGGGTTATAGAGGTGCGCTGCCACCGGCAGGCCCACATGGCACACTTCATCTTCGTAGTTAATATCGAGTTGGAGCAGCTTGGCCAGAAAGAACTGACCAAACTCCGGCTGCTGAGTGGTGAGAGCATGCTCAACAATATCGCGTGTGGCTGATTCATCAATCATGTGGTTTTCTCCTTAAGTTTTTCACGGCGACGTTGTGAGTTGAGGAAGACACCGCCCAGAATAGTGGCCGCAAAGAAAACCAGAATGTAAATCGAAGCTTGGCGGGTGAAGAAAATGTCGAAAGAACCGCGGCTGATCAACAATGTCTGGCGAAGCGACTCTTCAGCCATCGGCCCTAATACCAATGCCAACACAACTGCAGCCGGGGAGAATCCATAACGCTTCATCAAAAAGCCGACAATACCCGCGCCCAGCATAATGAACGTTTCGATGATACTGGCATTGACGCTGAAGGTACCCAACGTACATACCACCAGTACTATCGGAGCCAAAATACGGTAAGGCGCTTTAATGATGTACACGAAGAGAGGAATGGCAAAAATGCTCAGCGCCAGTAGGGCCATATTGCCGAGATACATACTGCTTATTAGCCCCCAAGCAAACTCAGGGTTCTGCTCCATTAATAGTGGCCCAGGACGAAGCCCCCACATTAAGAACGCAGCAAGTAACACTGCCGTTGACGCTGAGCCAGGAATACCAAGGGTTAAAAGAGGTACCATTGCGCCAGAAGAGGCTGCATTGTTAGCAGACTCAGGGGCGACTAGCCCACGCATTTCCCCTTTGCCAAATTTTTCCGGATTCCTGGAAAAAGAGCGCTCCAGTGAATAGGCCATTAACGAGGCGATAGTAGCACCCGCACCAGGAATAACTCCGATTAAGAAACCCAGGATGGAGTTACGTGGCATTGTGTATTTGCAATCAGTAACGTCTTTCTTAGTTGGCCAGAAGCGAGCTTCATTTTTATATTGAATTATCCCCCCGCTACCGCTTTTATGTGCGCCATTGTAGAAAGCGTAAAAAAGCTCGCCTATACCAAAGAGGCCAATTGCCACAGGAATAAAGTTAACGCCACCGATCAGCTCGACTGAGCCAAAAGTAAACCGCTGATGCCCTGTCTCCAAATCAACACCAACGGTACCCAATGCAAAGCCGATCAGCGCTGAGATCAAACCAAGGATCCAATTCCCAGACATAAGGGCAACCAGCGTCAACAACCCCATCACACAGAGCAAAAAGAACTCAGGTGGGCCAAAACTGCGTGTCACAAGACTAAACACAGGTGCTAAGAGCGTAATTAAGATGACGCCTATGGTGCCTCCCACAAAAGACGCACAGGCCTGCATTACCAGGGCAGGACCCGCTCTACCCTGCTGAGCTAAAGGGAAGCCATCAAATGTTGAAGCAACTGTTGTCGAATCCCCCGGCGTATTCAGCAAAATAGCGGTGATTGTTCCTCCGTACATGGCCCCATAATAAATAGCGGCCAACATCATGACGGCAGAAATTGGATCCATACTAAAGGTAAGCGGAAGCAGAATAGCGATGCCTGCTGAAGGCCCAAAACCGGGAATAGCACCGATCATCATGCCGATTGAAGCACCGATTAGCAGATACAACAGATTCATTGGTGTGATGGCTACAGAGAGTCCCATCAACAAGTTATCGAAGATTTCCATGTCTAAGCTCTTATTGTTGTCGGAACTATCACCAAATGCCGTGAGGCAACGATGCATTCAGTACATGGCCAAACAGGATATAAATGGCCAACGGCACAGCAGCTGTAATAACACCATTCATAACCAATCGTTTGGAGTTGAAGTAAAGCAATACCGAGCCGACAAACAGGGGTGTGGCGATTAAATAACCTGCAAACATCAGCAGCACACCAAAAACAATTGCTAGTCCAATGAGTACAGCGGCATCACGGTTTTGCCCACCAAGCTCTTTTTCCAGCAGCTTGCCAAGCTTGGCTTCTTTGATGATCGCTATGACCAGCGACAACACAATAAAGACGCCGATAAACCTCGGGAAGTACCCAGGCCCCATGCGTCCACGATTAGTCACAAACGATAGGTCGAAGAAGGCCATATAGGTGTAGCCGATGGCCGACAACAGCAGAAAAGCATAGAAAAACAACCTCATGACCATTCTCCAGAAAGAGGATAATAGGCCGGCTCACATTCTCCGACCTCTCTTATCACTTGGGATACCGGGATCAGATAGCGCCGGTCTCGGTCAGAATGGTTCTGAAGTTATTGATGGAGGTTTCGAGAAAGTCAGTAAAATCGTCGCCCATCAATACATTCTCAGTGAGGAAGTTAGCTTCGACATACTCCCGCCACTCAGGTGTTTCTACCACCTCTGCAATGGTAGCTATCCACCATTGACGAGCCTCATCGGAAACATTAGGAGGTAGAATCAAGCCGCGTGGCATAGGGACAGCAGCATCTGCGACACCAAGCTCCTCGAAGCTGGGAACCCCTTCGAGAGCTTCAGGCACTTGATCAGCACTGAAAGCCAAGGCCCTGAAATCCCCTGCCTCAATTAGACCAATAATGGAGCCTGGGGTCGCCACCATGGCATCAATCGAGTTGGAGAGCAGCGCTGTGGTTAGCTCCCCTTGCTGATTGAAGGGGATATAGTCGTACTCGTACCCTGCCTCTACAGACAGCAACTGGGCCACGATAAAGTCATTATTGACAGAGCCGATACCTCCAACGGACAGAGGCTCCTCCTGTGCATACTCAACGAATTCCTCAAAAGAGGTAATCGAACTCTCTGCATTAACCACAAGCACTTGATCATCTGCGGCCATCAGTGCCACATGGGTGAAATCAAGGGTGTCCCACGGTGTGTCAGCCTGAAGTGGCGTCGCAATAAAACTCCCACTGGTCGTGGAAATATGGTGAGGATTTCCCTGCTGGCCATAGAGGTAACCCCACCCAACAGCACCGCTCCCACCGGGTCGGTTAGTAGCTACGATATCACCTTCATAAAGATCATATTTATCAAGGATATCAATCAGTGTTCTGGCTAACACATCGTTACCACCACCCGGGCCAAATGCAATGGTCACGTTAAGTTGCTGACTAGGGTCGTACTCTTCCGCCACTGCTAGCGAAGAGGCCAAAATCAAACTACTTGCTGTTATACAGGCAACTGTGAACAACTGGGGACGCGTTGTTATTGTCTTCTTAAGCATGGTCATGAAAGCTCTCCTGATTGTTATTGGAATTATTTTGCTTTTTGTTAACTAATTTTCGTTAACTACTGCTTTTTTAACTACATGGAGCGAAGCAACTGCTTAGTAATGATTAGAGAGTTATCTACCAGCGAATACCGGCTGACGCTTCTCCTTGAAGGCTTGGCGTCCTTCCTTGTAATCCTCACTTTCGAAACAAGCATTTACCATCTCAGCAACCTGATCTGGCGTTGGCGCGTCGTCTTCGTTAAGCAAGCAGCGCACACCATTTTTCACCGCCCTCATAGTCAAGGGCGCATGCCCAGCAATATCGGCAATGCGCTTTTCGACAGCGTGGTCAAAAAGGTCATCTGCAATTGCCTGATTCACTAGCCCTATACGTGCGGCTTCACTACCATTGATAGTGCGAGCGGTCAAAAAGAGCTCGTAAGTTCTCGACGTACCAATAACATCGATGAAGCGCTTTATGCCTTCGAGTGCATATCCCAAACCTAGCTTTCCTGCCGGCATCCGAAACCTTGCTGATTCGGTGCTGTAGCGCAAATCACATGAAAGCGCCAACCCCATACCACCGCCCATACAAATACCCTTAACCACAGCGACTGTAGGTTTCTGGCTACTACGCAAGGATGATTGCGCTAGGTTAACGCTATCGGCGTAAAACTGGGCTTGCTGCCGGTCGTTACGCTTCTCCTTAAACTCACTAATATCAGCACCAGACATAAAGGCTTTATTACCTTCACCACTCAGAACGATCAAACGTACATCGTCATTGGTTTGCGCTTCTGTAACGACCCTACCCAAATCCTGCCACATGGAAAGCGACATGGCATTGTAACGACGGCTATTGCAAATGCTGATACGCAGAACATTGCCGTCCAATTCATTTTTGATATAACCGGGAGCATTTTCTTGCTGCATGAAGGTTTCCTCGTTTAAACAGCACCGATCTCTTTGAGATGTGCAATCTGAGTTTCGTTGTAGTTCAGTTCGGATAGAATTTCGGATGTGTGCTCACCCCACTTAGGTGCCATCTTTACGACATTGGCGGCAGTGCGTGACAAATTCACAGGTTGAGTAATGAAATGCTTGGTTCCTACTTCCTCGTCATCAACCGCTTTAGATACGTTAAGATGCTGAATTTGAGGATCTTCGAACATTTGGGGAACGGTATAAACAGGTCCTGCTGGAATACCCGCCGAATTGAGCAACGCCACCCAGTGATCAACTGATTGCTTTTTAAATACCTCTTGAATTAAAGCATTCAGCTCTTGGCGGTGCTTGCGTCGAACCTGAACGGTTTCAAAACGCGAGTCGGTTATCCATTCCGATTTATTCAGTGCCTCGCAGAACTTAAGCCACTGACCGTCTCCCGAAACACCAATATTGAAAGGGCCATCTTCACCGTAGAAAAGCCCCATTGGACAACTGGTGGGGTGATCATTGCCAGCCTGAATAGGTTCATCGCCTTCATTCAGGTAGCGTGCGGCTTGAAAATCCAGCATTGCGATCTGCGCATGCAGCAAAGAAGTATGCACCCATTGACCTTCACCTGACTCTTCCCTCTCCAGTAATGCGGTTAGAATACCTAAGGCGGTGTAAAGACCAGCACTGGAATCTGCTACTGCAATCCCTGCTCGCACGGGCCCCTGGCCAGGAATGCCGGTAATCGACATCATGCCCCCCATCCCTTGCACTATCTGATCGAACCCTGGCCGCTTGGCGTAAGGCCCGTCCTGACCAAAACCAGAAATACTGGCAAGAATGATGCGAGGATTGATTTTTTTCAGTGATTCATAATCAACACCCAGGCGTGCCTTAACATCAGGCCGCCAATTCTCTACTACTACATCGGCTTCCTTCACCAACTGATAAAGGACTTCCTTTGCTTCAGACTTCTTGAGATTCAGAGTCAGCGAACGTTTATTGCGGTTGAGGTTCTGAAAATCTCCCCCAAGCCGCACATCCGCGAACATATTGGCATTTGGATCCACTCCCGCCGGAGGTTCGATACGAATTACATCTGCACCAAAATCTGCCAGCATACGCACACAGGTTGGCCCAGCCCTAACTCTCGATAAATCCAGTACACGAAAACGCTTGAGCGCAGTGGATGCTTGAATCTTGCTCATACGAACGACACCTTTCTTGTGTTTATTGTTAACAGTTAACGATAAACTATAAGCAATAACAATTGTCGTCAATATAACTGGCGTATACTTTAGTATTAGTTGTTGAATATTTACTTAAAGACCGTTAATAAAAAACCCTTCTGAAAATCATCAGAAGGGTTTGTCGGTATTTTTTACAATGTCTAATCAATAGTTAACGTGATTATTGGCCACAAATTAAGCAGGCACGAAGCGCAGCGCAACCCCGTTATTACACCAGCGCAGGCCGGTAGGCTCAGGGCCATCTTCAAAGACATGGCCTTGGTGGCCGCCGCAGCGAGCACAGTGGTACTCGGTGCGTGGCCAGATGAGTTTGAAATCCAGCTCTGTGAGCATATGGCCTTCTACATGTTCGAAAAAGCTGGGCCAACCTGTACCAGAATCATATTTCATTTCGCTAGTGAACAGCAGTAGATCACAGCCAGCGCAGCGATATTCACCCTCTCCCCACTCCTTGTCTAAAGGGCTTGAAAAGGCGGGCTCTGTGCTATGGCCACGGAGAACATCAAAAGCTTCATCTGAAAGCCGTTCGCGCCACTCGTCGTTACTTAGTTCCAGCTTTTCAAGTCCTGAAGCGGCTTCCAGATTAAGACGTGGAAAACCAAACGAGATGCTGGGCAACACCCCGACGGCACCGGTGAGTCCTGCCAGACCTAAAAAATGACGCCTTTTCATAGGTGTATCTCCCAGAATGCTCAGTGAGGCAAGTAGCCAATAAAAATGGGACAGTGCCGTGGCACTGTCCCATTTGGATTTCTATTCTGACTACTTAGTAGTTCAGGCGTTCAACCACTTACACCGAACCACTAATTTTTAGTTCGTCTACGTTTAGCTCAGCAGGCCTTCAGGTTAACTGAGGGCCAGCCTTGATAATCGCTTCGCTGACGCCTTCGAACTTCTTGAAGTTATCGACGAATTTGGTCGCCAGCTCTTTTAGGTGACGGTCGTAGGCATCACGGTCTTGCCAGGTTTCACGCGGGTCGAGCAGGCTTGAGTCAACGCCTGGCACGGCCACCGGCACTTGCAGATTGAGACCGTCGATGTGCTTGGTGTCGATATCACGCAGCACGCCGGACTGGATCGCGCTGATGATGGCGCGGGTGGTGGGGATTGAGAAGCGTGAGCCACCTTCTCCGTAAGCGCCACCGGTCCAACCAGTATTGACCAGATACACCTGGGCATCTTTCTTGGCGACGCGCTTAATCAGCAGGTCTGCGTACTCACGTGCAGGACGCGGGAAGAAAGGTGCGCCAAAGCAGGTAGAGAACGTGGCGGCTAAGCCTTCAGAAGAGCCCATTTCGGTTGAGCCCACTTTGGCGGTGTAACCTGACAGGAAGTGATATGCCGCGGCTTCCTTAGAAAGCACGGATACCGGGGGCAAAACACCGGACATATCGCAGGTCAGGAAGACGATGGCATTCGGCTCACCGGCAAGGTTTTCTGCTACGCGCTTTTCTACGTGCTCTAACGGATAAGCGGCGCGCGAATTCTGGGTCAGGCTGTCGTCAGCGTAATCCGGCTCGCGGCGGTCATCCAGCACCACGTTTTCGAGAACGGTACCAAACTTAATGGCGTTCCAGATAACCGGCTCGTTCTTTTCAGAAAGGTCGATACACTTGGCGTAGCAGCCACCTTCCATATTGAAGACAATGCCGTCGCCCCAGGCGTGCTCATCATCACCGATTAAGAAGCGTGCCTGATCAGCTGAGAGCGTGGTTTTACCCGTGCCAGACAGACCAAAGAAGAGACAGGTTTCGCCATCTTCGCCCACATTGGCAGAGCAGTGCATTGGTAGCACGTCAGAGGCTGGCAGCAGGAAGTTCTGTACCGAGAACATGGCTTTTTTCATTTCGCCGGCATAACGCATACCTGCGATCAGCACTTTCTTCTCGGCAAAGTTGATAATGACGCAGCCGTCAGAGTTAGTGCCATCGCGTGATGGGTCACACTCAAAGCCTGCCGCGTTGAGAATTGTCCACTCGTCTTTCGCGGCGGGGTTATAAGCCTGAGGACGAACAAACATAGTGCGGCCAAACAAGTTCTGCCAAGCGGTCTCAGTGTTCACACGTACCGGTAGGTAGTGTGTTGAGTCACTGCCTACATGCAACTCAGAAACAAAACTCTCCTGGCTGAGCAGGTGGTCATTGACGCGATTCCACAGAGCCGTGAACTTGTCAGCATCGAAGGCACGGTTCACGCTGCCCCAATCGATTTGACTGCTCGTAGAGGGTTCGTCAACGATATAACGATCTTTCGGTGAACGGCCGGTACGCAGGCCGGTGTTTACTACCAGGGCACCGTTGGCCGAGAGGCGGCCTTCGCCACGTGCCACGGAGCGCTCGATTAATTCGGCGCTGCTGAGATTGACGTGGGCTTGGGGAGCGGCTTGAGTCGTGGTCATGTCGATTCCTGGGCCTTAAGGCCGTTTCTCTCGTGTTACCGGGCGTCACCGACGCCTTAAAGTTCATCCCAACCACACTTGATCCGGCTGGGTGCGCTAAAGTCCGGCGCATTATGGCAAAAAGAACGCCCCCGGGAAACGGGGGCGAGTATCAAATATCTTGTAGTTAAACTACTACAAAACCACTATATTTTGTGTTGCAGCGCAGTATAAATTCAAACGTTCGTTTTTAAAGCACTCCGAATTCATTGAATCCACTGGCGCTGCTGATAGCGCTTGAAATTGCCGGAATGGGCAGCGACGACTACATGCTTAGTGAATTGTGGGTGATGGTGCCTCGGGGTCGTCCAATAAAATTTCAATATCTGCTGCCGTGTAGTGATATTTCGTGTGACAAAAGTGACATTGTGTATCTATTGCGCCCTGCTCTTGCAGAATATCGCGCAACTCTTCCTGGCCTAGCGTGTGCAGCGCATAGCTCATCCGCTCTCGTGAGCAAGTGCAACCAAAGCGCAGTGCTTTAGGGTCGAAAACGCGCACGGTTTCTTCATGGTAAAGGCGGTGAAGCACTTCGCGCTGCTCAAGCCCCAGTAGCTCTTCTGTTTTGATGGTGTCGGCCAATTGAACGCTACGATCCCAAGCATCTACATCCTGGTTTTGAGACTCTTCCGGTAAGCGTTGAAGTAGTAATCCACCCGCTCGCTCACCATTAGCCGCCAGCCACAGCCGCGTAGGTAACTGCTCTGATTGGCTGAAATAGGCTTCCAAGCAGCCGCTCAAGGTCTCTTGATCCAACGCCACAATACCTTGGTAGCGATGCCCTTCGCGGGGGTCAAGGGTAATCACAATTTGTCCCTCGCCCACTAGTTCACGGAAGCTGGCATACTCACTGGGTAGTACAGCATCTTCAGCAATACGGGCAATAGCGCGCAGCTCCCCACCGGGGTTGGACTCGGCCATGAGCAGCGAAAGGATCCCGCGGCCACGGACTTCGATACTTAGCGTTCCGTCTAGCTTAACGGTATCCGTCAGCAGGGCCACGGCAGCCAGTAGTTCGCCCAGTAGCTCATTTACCGCAGGCGGGTAGGCGTGACGATCCAACACTTCGTGATAGGCGGCCGATAAGGTGACGATTTCACCGCGTACATTGGTGTGATCGAACATAAAGCGTTGAATTTGATCTGACATGTTTAAGCTACCTACAGTTTAAAGGGCGACTGATATTTAAATACGGCTATTTAAATAGCGGGATTACTCTCCCGAGTGGCGCTGAAAACGCTGAATATCGCGACGCTGTTTTTTATCGGGGCGTTTGAGGGGGTGCTGCATTGCCTCGTTGGTAAGCCGACGGGCTTCCGCTTCTTTGGCACGCCGCTGCGCGCTCTCTTCGGTTTCAGCATAGAGCCTGCGAGCTTCTGGTGCGCCGCGCCGTTGATCAGAAAGCGATATCACTTCTACCTCTAATATCTCCCAGCCTTGGGGAACGCGAATAAGCGCGCCGATTTCCACCTGTTTGCTGGTTTTAGCGCGGCCACCGTCGTAATCCACTTTGCCGCCTTCGATGGCTTTTTTAGCTAGCCCGCGAGTTTTAAAAAAACGCGCTGCCCACAGCCATTTATCCAAGCGTACGCTATCGCTCATTAATGCTCTCCTTGTGGTACCTGTAACGCTTCAGGCAACTGTTCTGGTAGCAGATGAGCAAAGCGATCCAGGGCAATAAATTCCTGTAGTTCTTTTTCAGGGCGCTGGCTGTCAGGTTGCTTAATACCCAGTAAATGCTTAATACCAAACTCGCGGGCGCTCTCTAACACGCGGGCATTATCATCAATGAACAGCGTACGGGCCGGATCAAAGGCTTCAATTTCCTGTAGCGCAAACCAGAACGCCTGCTCCTCTTTTGCAGCACCTACATCTTCTGACGAGACAATAGCATCCAAATAGCTTTCCAACCCGGTCAGCGGAAGCTTCAAGGCCAGACTTGCACGGTCAGCATTAGTGGCAAGAATTACTCGTGGATGTGCCTGTTTAAGCCACTTAAGAAAATCCAGCGCGTCGCTGCGTAGGCCGATCAAGTGTTGAACTTCGCGCTTCAGGGCCACAATATCCACCCCTAATTCGCGGCTCCAGTAGGCTAAGCTATACCAGTTCAGGGTACCCTGTTCGCCAATAATTCGTGCACGTAGCGCCTCTTGGGAAGCTTCATCCAGCTGGTGCAGTTCCCGGTAGCGCCGGGGTAGATGCTCCAACCAAAAATGGCTGTCGAAGTGTAAGTCCAGCAGCGTGCCATCCATATCGAGGAGCACAGTGTCTATCTCGCGCCAATCAATCATTGCCGCTCCAGTCACATAAGGAGTAAGCGTGCTATTGTAGCTTAACCGCCTTTTACCAGCTATGGAGGCCCTCTTTTATGTCTACGCTCCCCCCTACACCGCCTGGGTTTGATCACCCTGAAGATGCCAGCGTTAGCCGCTCTGGTTACCTGCGTAAGCCACAAATTCTATCCCGCGAATGCGTGGCGCAAAGTCGTCTATTCAAGGTGGAGTCGCTAGCGCTGCGTTTTTCTAACGGTGAAGAGCGTCAATTTGAGCGGTTAACCGGCGCTGACCGTGGTGCCGTGATGATCGTGGCCATGCCAGACCCTGATCATGTGCTGCTAATCCGCGAATATGCCGCAGGCTTTGAGGATTACGTGCTTACCCTGCCGAAGGGGTTGGTCGATCCTGGAGAAGATATCATTACCGCAGCCAACCGCGAGCTGATGGAAGAGTGTGGCTTTGGCGCGCACTGCATTGAACCGCTGGTTGAGCTTTCATTGGCACCTAACTATATGCGCCACCGTATGCAGGTGCTGCTCGCCACCGATCTTTATCCTAAGCGCCTGCCGGGGGATGAGCCTGAGCCGCTGATCGTCGAGACCCACGCGATTGAAGAGTTACCAATGCTGTTACTTCGCGAAGATTTTCACGAAGCCCGCGCCATAGCAGCACTGTATATAGCGAGAGATAGAATGCGGGAAGAGAAGCGTAATAACGCGACGGATTTTATTTGATCGGTTAGTGAATAGCTGCTCCCGCGGGAGGCGGCGGAACGGCGCCCAATGGCACCACACCAACCCCGGCACCGCTGCGCGATGCTTCCGCGGGTGCGCTGACGCTTACGCCGCGCTACGAAAACCCACTGATTTAGCATCGTGCACATACTTGTAGCGCGTGGTAACGAAGAACGCGAGTTCAACGAGCGTTTTAGGCACCCGCGGATGGCGTCGGAACGACGCCCAGTGGCACCGAACCAACCCCCGGCACCGCTGCGCGCTGCTTCCGCGGGTGCGCCGTAGGCTTACCACGCGCTACGAACACCCAAATCAGATGCGTGCACAAACCGTAGCGCGTGGTAACGAAGAACGCGAGCTCAGCGAGCGTTTGGAGGCACCCGCGGATGGCGTCGGAACGACGCCCAGTGGCACCACACCAACCCCGGCACCGCTGCGCGATGCTTCCGCGGGTGCGCTGACGCTTACGCCGCGCTACGAAAACCCACTGATTTAGCATCGTGCACATACTTGTAGCGCGTGGTAACGAAGAACGCGAGTTCAACGAGCGTTTTAGGCACCCGCGGATGGCGGCGGAACGACGCCCAGTGGCACCACACCAACCCCCGGCACCGCTGCGCGCTGCTTTCGCGCTGGGCCGCCGCTGCGGGTGCGCCGTAGGCTTACCACGCGCTACGAAAACCCATCAATTCAGCCTTAATATCAATGGTTTTTCAATGATATCCAGCGGCGCTGACGGTGACTATCGAGCCCTGCTTCCAGCAAGACCATGGAGCGCAGTGCGTCATCTGCGCTTACTGGCAGCGGTGTTTTATCGCGGATAGCGGCGCCAATGCCTTGGTAATAGGCTAGGTAATTCCCCGGTAGAGTCGGAAGCTCGCGTTGCGTTAGCGGTGCGTTTTCACCCTCCTCTTCACGAAGAGTCAGATGACCATGCTGGCTATCCTTGCCCCATTGTGCGACTGGCGTTTCACCTGCTTTCAAGCGATCCTCTTGAGGATCCAAGCCATATTTGACGAAACTTCCTTGGGTGCCATGAACTCGAAAACGTGGCGTAGGATCGGCCACTAACGTGCCTGCCGCCAACGTAACGCGAAAGCTTTCGTAGTCGAGCAGCGCCAGGAAGTCATCATCGGCCTTTGCACCATCACGCAGCGTGCTTAACTCAAGCAAGATAGCGTGCGGCATACCAAACAACTCGCACGCTTGATCCAATAAGTGCGGCCCTAGGTCGTACCAGATACCGCCGCCTGGCGCGGCCTTCTCGCGCCAGCGATCGCGGACTTCCGGTCGAAAGCGATCAAAGTGTGATTCAAAGCTGACGATACGCCCGAGCGTTCCTGCTTTTAACAGCTCTTTTACGGTCAGGAAATCGCTATCCCAACGGCGGTTATGAAAAACCGACAGCAGGCGCTGCTTATCTTCTGCCAGCGACTTAAGCAACTTTGCCTCTGAGAGCGTGACCGTAAATGGTTTATCAACCACCACATGCTTGCCCGCTGAGAGCGCTGCTTTAGCAATAGAAAAATGCGTGTCGTTAGGGGTGGGAATAACAATCAGGTCAATATCATCGCGCTTACAAAGCGCTAATGCCTGGCTTTCCACCTCAACGTTAGGTAATGCTGCCTGCACCTTAGCGGCATCACTTGACGATACCGCCACCAAATCCAAGCCTTCCGTGGCTTGGATTAGCGGTGCATGGAAGGTTTGGCTAGCAAAACCGTAGCCGACTAATCCAACGTTAATAGTTGCCTTCATTGCATTCCTTACTAAGGTTTATTTCTTCTATACGTCGAGTTTACTTAGATCTCGCACAGCCCCTTTATCGGCAGACGTCGCCAGCAGTGCGTAAGCTTTTAATGCAGGCGTTACCTTACGGGGGCGCTGCTCAACAGGTTTCCAGGCCTTGGCGCCTTTAGCTTCCATTGCTTCACGGCGAGCCGCCAGCTCCGCGTCAGTCAATTTGACGTTGATCGCCCGGTTGGGGATATCGATGCGGATCAAGTCGCCTTGCTCAATCAAGCCAATCGCGCCGCCCGCCGCTGCTTCCGGTGAAACATGGCCAATGGAAAGCCCAGAAGTGCCGCCCGAGAAGCGCCCATCGGTAAGCAGTGCACAGGCTTTACCTAGCCCTTTTGATTTGAGATACGAGGTGGGGTAGAGCATCTCCTGCATGCCAGGGCCGCCTTTGGGGCCTTCGTAGCGGATCACCACCACATCGCCCTCTTTGACCTTGTCCGCCAGCACATCTGCGACCGCCTGATCTTGGGACTCCACTACGTGGGCAGGACCTTCAAACACCAAGATCGACTCATCAACACCGGCGGTTTTTACCACGCAACCATCCAGCGCGATATTGCCGTAGAGCACGGCTAAACCACCCTGCTGAGAGAACGCGTGTTCTACATCGCGAATACAGCCGGTTGCGCGGTCGCCATCTAGGCTCGGCCAGCGGGCGCTTTGGGAAAACGCTACCTGGGTAGGAACGCCGCCTGGGCCAGCTTTAAAGAATTCAACCACTTCGGGGCTGGGAGAGCGCATGATATCCCACTCATCCAGCGCCTCTTTAAGGCTGTCGCCATACACAGTGGGCACCGAGGTATCCAGCACGCCAGCGCGATCCAGCTCCCCCAGAATCGCCATAATGCCACCCGCACGGTGCACGTCTTCAATGTGATACTTCTGGGTATTAGGCGCGACTTTGCACAGCTGAGGAACTTCGCGGGAGAGGCGGTCGATATCCGACATCGTAAAGTCCAGCTCGGCTTCTTGCGCGGCTGCCAGAAAGTGCAAAATAGTGTTGGTGGAACCGCCCATGGCGATATCCAGGGTCATCGCATTTTTGAATGCCGCCTTGGAGGCAATGGCGCGAGGCAGCAGGTGTGCTTCTTCGCCTTCGTAATAGCGCTTGGCCAGCTCAACGATTCGATGACCGGCAGTTTCAAACAGGCGGCGACGATCCGAGTGAGTTGCCAGCACGGTGCCGTTGCCCGGCAATGCCAGCCCAAGCGCTTCGGTCAGGCAGTTCATGGAATTAGCGGTGAACATACCCGAACAGCTACCACAGGTGGGGCAAGCGCTACGCTCGACTTCTGCCAGAGTTTCATCATCTACGCTGTCGTCGGCGGCCATGACCATGGCATCGACTAGATCAAGCCCGTGGTTGAGCAGCTTGGTTTTGCCAGCCTCCATGGGGCCACCGGATACAAAAATAACCGGAATATTCAGACGCAAAGCGGCCATCAACATTCCAGGGGTAATTTTGTCGCAGTTGGAAATACACACCAGTGCATCGGCGCAGTGAGCGTTGCACATATACTCAACGCTGTCGGCGATCAGGTCACGGCTGGGCAGTGAATAGAGCATGCCGTCGTGGCCCATAGCGATACCATCGTCTACCGCAATGGTATTGAACTCTTTCGCAACGCCACCGGCTTTTTCTATCTCACGCGCGACCAGTTGCCCCATATCCTTTAAGTGAACATGGCCCGGCACAAACTGCGTGAAGGAGTTGGCTACCGCAATAATCGGCTTTTGAAAATCACCGTCCTGCATACCGGTGGCGCGCCATAACGCGCGGGCTCCGGCCATATTGCGGCCAGCGGTGGTGGTACGTGAACGATACTCTGGCATGGCTTCCTCTACTCTCAACTGTCTATTATTTATCAGCCCACAGCATAAAAGGCCGCAGGATAGTGTAAGTCCAGTGGCCTTAGATTGTGGCATGAGCGATGGCATAGAGACTAGATGCAGATATTAGAGATGTAGAGATTCAAGTTGTGGAGAGAAATGCGCCTTCCCTGGCGCAATCAGTTAAAACGCCTCCCACGCCTCTTCTGCTGGCTGAGCATGGGCAGTACGTTGAGGAGCCCGACTCTGAGGTGAGGAGGCTAATGTTGGTTGCACTGGCGCTATTAGCACTGGTGCGGGTTCAGATCCTGTGTGTTTAAGTAAACGCCTTCGGGCGGTTTCGCTACTCTCATCTTCAGCGCCCTCCAAGCGGAAAGCGGCAATGACGTTAGCAAGCCCCAGGGCTTCGCGAGTGAGATCCTGGGCAGCACTGGAAATCGACTGAACCTTGGAGGCATTCTGCTGAGTGACATGATCCATCTCAGAGATAGCAGTGTTGATTTGCACAATGCCACTGCTCTGCTCATCAGAAGCGGTGCTGATCTCCTCCATAATATCGCTGACTTTCAATACCTGCGTGACCACTTGCTCAATGGCGGCTTCAGCCTCTTTCACTGCCTGGGCTCCACCGCTGATTTCCTGAGAGGATGTGTCGATGAGACGGCGAATTTCGCCAGCGGCATCGGCACTGCGGCCGGCTAAATTGCGAACCTCGTTGGCGACCACTGCAAATCCACGCCCTTGCTCGCCTGCGCGCGCTGCTTCGACTGACGCATTGAGGGCAAGAATGTTGGTTTGGAAGGCGATACCGTCAATTACGCTGATGATATCGGTCATCCTATTGGCACTGGCGGCAATGCGCTCCATGCGCTCCACAAGTGCCTGCATGCGCTCGCCGGTTTCACGGCTGGTCGTGGCATTCTGCATGGCTAATTGATTGGCTTGACGAGCGTTTTCGGTATTTTGCTGCACGGTCGCGGTCATTTGTTCCATGCTAGAGGCCGTTTGCTGTAACGAAGATGCCTGTTGCTCGGTACGCGATGCCAACTCTTCATTCTGCTGCTTGATATGCTCTGAAGCGGGCGTGACCACATCGACTTTATTGCCAACTTCGGTAATCAGTCCCGATAGGCTCGCTCGCATGGTTTCCAGCGAGTTGAGCAGCTCACCAAGCTCATCATTACGTTTCAAGGTTACTCGATCAGCCAAATTACCCGCGGCGATTTGGAACGTGACCCGACGCGCTTCATTGAGCGATTTAATCAGCGATTTTAGTACCGCCATACTCAGCCCAATCATTAGCACAATACCGAGCAATAGCACGCCTAACTGACCGTATAACAGCACTTGCTGCTGCTGCTCAGCATTTTCCATTAACGTGTGAGCAGCAGCACGCTCTTGGTCAACGAGCAAATTGATCGTAGCACTAATGCTTGCGGACGTAGGCTGTACTGTGTCATTAAACGCCTCAAAAGCGGCGAAGCCGTTACCATCGCGAATTGCAACAAACGCAACATCGGATGCTTCTATAAAGGTAGCCAGATGTGCTGCCAGCCCATCCTGAATGCCCCCTGCCGCCTCACGCAGCGCGGTGTAACCCTGCCAGGACGCTTCAATGTCAGCGCTCATGGTGGTTAATTGAGTTTCAAGCACATCAAGGTCTGCTCGACGAGGATTACGCACCGCAGGCTCTAGTGTTTGGATGGCTTGACTGACGCGTTGGTCAATCTGCTGAAGATCGGTTATCCCTTCAAGGCCTGTTTGGTTAAGCGTACGCAGACGCTCAGCCGAACTGGTTAAGCCGTAAATGCCAGCAGCGCCAGCCAAGACTAATAAGAAAATGGAGGCTAGCACCATCCCCATCAGCTTGGCCTGCATACTGCTAAAACTAAACCGTTTTACCCAGCCAAGTACGCCGGCACGACGTATTGCACCATTATGGAGCTTGAATCCACGGGTTTTGCCCTGTTGCATTGCACTGTAGACCCGCTCTGCCTGGGTAATAGCTTCAGTCGCCGCTTTACGTCGAATGGAGGTATAGCCTACTACTCGACCCCCATCGAGTAGAGGTGCAATAGTGGTATGCAGCCAATATGCTTCACCACTTTGACGACGGTTTTTGATCAAACCTTGCCATGTTTTACCCGACTCAATCGTTTCCCATAAGTTTTGAAAAACAGTCTTGGGCATGCTTGGGTGACGAAACAAACTATGGGGTTCACCCATTATTTCATCTAGTGAGTAGCCACTAACCTCGACAAACGTTTGGTTGGCATAGGTGATCCGGCCCTGACGATCGGAGCGTGAAATCAACACTTCATCATCGGCTATCTCATAAACGGCTGATGTCACTCGCGTAGCTTGTGGCATTTAGATTCCCTACGTTTTATTGAAGGCTTGCGCCATCTTTAGGCTTAGTGGCGCCCCCACATCTAAGCCGTTTTAATTACCACACGATTATTTCAATTAGATGGAATGCATAAAACATGCCACCGCAATGGGTGGCATGTCATCAAAATGAATACTGGGAAATCAGGTACCTATATGCGCAAGCTATTTATAAATGCCAGGGGCTAAATTAAGAACCTCATTAAAGGGGGCTTAGCTTAAAACGCTTCCCACTGTTCACCAACAGATGCTTTTGAGGGAAGTTTGAGATTTTTCTCGGAAGGGGCTGGTAATCCTTGGGTTGCTTTGCCCAGCGCTTTATTGGCGCGCTGTAATTTCTCACGGGCGCTTTGAATGCTCTCATCTTGGGCACCTTCCAAGCGGAACGCATCGACCACATTGGCAAGTTCAAAAGCCTCAATAGAAAGATTATCAGCAGAGACTGCTATCGACTGCACTTTAGAGGCGTTCTGCTGGGTAACAAGATCCATTTCAGCAACGGCGGTATTAATTTGGCCAATCCCGCTGTTCTGCTCAGTAGAGGCAGTGCTGATGGAGTCCATTAGTTCACTGACCCGGCTGACTTGTTGCGTCACTTCTTCAATGGCGCGCTCTGCTTGCTCGACAGCACTGCGGCCCCCGCTAACTTCGCTTGTGGTGCTATCAATCATTCGACGGATTTCTTGGGCGGCATCTGCGCTGCGACCAGCCAAGTTTCGAACCTCGCTGGCGACGACGGCAAAACCACGTCCGTGCTCACCGGCACGGGCGGCTTCAACCGAGGCATTAAGCGCCAATATATTGGTCTGAAAGGCAATGCCGTCAATCACGCTGATCATCTCAGTCATTTTCTCGGCACTTTTGGCGATACGCTGCATACGCTCTACCAACTGCTGCATTTGCTGGCCTGTATCACGAGTACTTGCCGCATTTTGCGCCGCAAGATTAGTCGCCTGGCGGGCATTCTCGGTATTCTGCTGCACGGTAGAGGTCATCTCTTCCATGCTTGATGCGGTTTGCTGCAGCGATGATGCCTGTTGCTCAGTACGTGAAGAGAGTTCTTCATTTTCTGCAGCAATCTGCTGAATAGCAGGCGTCACGACGGAGACCCGGCGTTCCACATCGCCCACAATGCTGGATAAGCTAAAGCGCATGGTGTCTAGCGAATAGAGTAACTCGCCTAGTTCGTCGTTAGTTCGCCGAACATCTTGATTGGCTAAGTTACCGGCAGCAATTTGGAAAGTGGTATAGCGTGCCCCTGATAGACTGCGAAAAATACTTTTTAAAATCATCGCACTTAGGCTAATCATGACTAAAAAGCCGATGGCCAGTAATGCTAGCTGTATGATTAAAATTTGTTGGCGCCCGCTTTGGGCCCCACTAAGCAACGCTTCCGCTTCTGAACGTTCTTGTTCAACCAATACGATATTAGTTTCGCGTAGCGCTTGAGTGGTCGGCGCTACAATGTCGTTAAAGGTTTCAAAAGCCGCAAACCCATTTCCAGCCTGAATAGCCGTCAGCGTGGTAGCTACACCAGTATTCCAAGTTGTCAGCGCTTCATTAAAAGCCTGCGTTGCATTGTCCGTTACCGCATCGGCCTGATAATAAGACGCCCAAAGTGACTGCATTGTGTCGGTATGACGACTAATTTCCGCGTTAACGACATCCATATCCGCCTGGCGCGGGTTACGAACGACAGGCTCAAGCGTGTCAACTGCTTGGCCAATATAGCGCTCTATCCTCTGCAGCGTCGCCACATCTTGCAAGCCAGACCGGTTAAGGGTTTCTAGGCGTTCCCCGGAAACCATGAGCGCGTAAACTCCTAGCCCGCCTGAAAGACTAAGCAGCATCAAAGACACAATAACCATACAAATGAGTTTGGCTTTTAAGCTGGTCACTTGAAAGCGTGACAATATGCCTGTTACGCCTTTACGTTGCAGCACACCCTTAGCAAGCTTGTAGTGGCGTGATTTGCCTTTTTCCCGAATTTCAGCGTAAATTTTTTCTGCGCGAACAACCGCTTCCGGTAACGCTTTGCGACGTATGGAGGTGTAACCAACCAGACGGTCACCATCACGCAGAGGTGCGACGGTCGCTTGCACCCAGTAGTGGTCACCATTTTTGCGCCGGTTTTTGACCACGCCTTGCCATGTTCCCCCCGCTTGAATGGTTTTCCAAAAGTCTGCGTAGGCTGCCTCGGGCATATCGGGGTGACGAAGCAGGTTGTGCGGGGCGCCTATCAGCTCATCACGAGAGTAGCCACTGACCTCTACAAAGGTCGGATTTGCGTAAGTGACGTTCCCCTTCAAATCCGATCGAGAAATAAGTACGGCTTCTTCGCTCAAAACATACTCATGCTGAGTGATGGGCTGGTTATTGCGCATTCATGATTCCCCGAGGAAAGCTTTCTAATTTTTTTTAAGCCAAGCCCCATTATCACAATTGTTTCGACAAGCAAACCAGTAAACAAATGTAAAAAAAACGCCACACTTTCGTATGGCGCTTATCAGACACATTTATTAGCTATTTAAACTATTAAAAAACAATTTGCTACCTCGATATTCAGCGACCGAACACAACATCCGCCACATCTCGATAACGCTTGGCAAAGTGAACCGTCATCCCCTCTTTAAGGTAATCAGGCAGCTCTTCGTAATCGCGCTTGTTGGCCTCGGGCAGAATCAACTCGAAAATATCACTGCGTCGTGCGGCAATAACCTTCTCGCGAATACCGCCGACGGGTAGCACTTGTCCGGTGAGCGTAAGCTCGCCAGTCATTGCCAATGGCCTGTTAATAGCCTGGTGTTTGGCCAGCGACATAAGTGCGGTCGTCATGGTGACACCCGCTGAAGGACCATCTTTTGGGGTAGCCCCTTCCGGCACGTGCAGGTGGACAAACGCCGAATCAAAGAAGTCCGCATCGGCACCGTACTCTTGCAGATGACCAAGGGTATAGCTGTAAGCGATATTGGCAGACTCTTGCATCACCTCGCCCAATTTACCGGTGAGCTTAAAGCCTCGATCCAAGGAGTGTATTTTGCCCGCTTCTATAGGTAGCGTAGCGCCCCCCATAGAGGTCCATGCCAAACCAGTGACCACTCCCTCGCCAGTGAGCACTTTTTCTTTGCGAAAAATCGGTGCTCCCAAGAACTCTTCCAGGTTTTTGACGGAAATTTTGACCGTTTCGAGCTCTTCTTCAAGTAGCTTAACCGCTGATTTACGTACAATACGGTGAAGCTGTTTTTCCAACTGACGCACACCGGCTTCCCGGGCATAGCCTTCAATGACCTGCTTCAATGCAGCGTCTGACAAACTAATACGTTTTTTCGTTAGGTTGTCGCGTTTGAGTAACTTAGGCCAGAGATGATTTTTTGCTATCGCCAGCTTCTCTTCGGCGATGTAGCCTGAAAGTCGGATTTGCTCCATACGGTCAAGCAGCGGGCCTGGAATCGAATCCAGCGTGTTGGCCGTGCAGATAAACAGCACTTTAGAGAGATCCATACGGACATCTAAATAGTGATCAAGGAAATCGACATTCTGCTCAGGGTCGAGAACTTCCAGCAGCGCGGATGCTGGATCCCCCTGGAAGGACTGCCCCAGCTTATCTATCTCATCAAGCATGATGACAGGGTTTTCGACTTCGACCTCTTTAAAGGCCTGCACCAATTTGCCGGGCATCGCCCCCACATAGGTACGTCGGTGACCTTTAATTTCAGCCTCGTCTCGCATACCACCGACTGAGAAACGATAAAACTGCCGACCTAGCGCTTCAGCAATCGAGCGTCCAATCGAGGTTTTACCCACCCCTGGCGGGCCGACGAGCAGCACAATTGAGCCACCTACATCACCTTTAAAGGTGCCTTCGGCAAGAAATTCGATAATGCGCTCTTTAACGTCTTTCAGGCCGTCGTGGTCACGGTCCAGCACTTTACGTGCATGGGGCAGATCCAACTGATCCTCACTGGTGACGCCCCAAGGCAGCGACGTTAACCAATCCAGGTAATTACGGGTGGTACCGTACTCCGGCGAGCCGGTTTCAAGCACGCTAAGCTTATTAAGCTCGTCGTCAATACGCGCTTGCACGCGCTCCGGCACAACCAGAGACTCCAGCCGCGCTCTAAAGGTGTCCACATCGTTTTCACGATCATCTTTGGAGATACCTAGCTCACGCTGAATAACTTTAAGCTGCTCACGTAGGAAGAATTCGCGCTGACGATCCTGCATTTGCGCGTTAACCTGCTCGCTAATTTCGCCCTGCAACAACGCTACATCGATCTCTTTGCGCAGCAGCGGTAGCACTTTTTGCATCCGCTCACCGACCGCTAGTGTGGCCAACACATCTTGCAGTTCAGGGCCTTTGGCAGACGTAATCGCAGCAGCAAAGTCTGTCAGTGGGCCAGGCTGATGGGGGCTAAAACGATTGAGATAGTGCTTAAGCTCTTCGCCATATAGGGGGTTAATCGGCAGCAGCTCTTTAATCCCATTGATAATGGCCATGGCGTAGGCGCGGGTCTCTTCGTTTTCCGCATCCACCGGCTCTTTAGGATAAATGACTTCTACCAAATAAGGCGGTTCTTTGGAGAGCCAGCGGGTAATTTTGAAGCGCTGAAGGCCCTGGGCAATAAACTGGATTTGCTCATCTTCACCCTTGAGCTTATGTACCTTAACGGCGGTACCAATCTCAGGAAAACCTTCATGACTAAGAGAGCTAACGCCCTGCTCACCCACGAACGCAACGCCCAACGTGTGGTGAGGCGTATTGCCGACGCGGCGCATGGTCTCTTCCCAGCGCTCACGGTTCACCACTAATGGCTGCACCTGGGCAGGGAAGAACGGGCGATTATGAATAGGAAGGAGATAGATACGCTCGGGCAGCATTTCGCTGGCGGGCACTAAGGAGTTTACGCGTTCACCGTCTGAGCGAAAATCTTGAGGACCCTTATCGTCGTCATGATCCGTCGCTGATGACTCTCCATCATCAGTTTGCCAGTCAAGGTGTTCATTATCGCGTTCGTAATCCTGGTCGCTCATGTATCCTCCAATGAACCGATACTGGCGGTAAGCACCGCCTAGCTTTGTTCATGGAATGTGGGCACATGAGCGAAACTTCAACCCTTGGGACCTGTTTTGTGAGCGAACGCATTCATACTCCCACTAGATCGATGCCCCTGTGAGAGGGAGCTGTAGCTCGCGATCAATGTAGCGCCAGCTAATGAGTATAGTTCAAGGCCACAGCTCGGGCATAGGCCGCCCATTAACACGCCATACACCGCGTACCACATCAAATTGAAGCTCGCGAGTACCCAGCGGTAATCCTAGCCATAACGCAGCAACGGTAGGTGCCTCGTGCCAAGTAAAGTCACCATCAATGCGCTCGAACCATTTAGCACGCTCTTTTTCTTCACCCAAGCTGACCACACTTAGCTCATCCAACCGGCGGGCATCGAAAAATAGCGCGCCGTCGGCATCCAACCGAATACCCAATAATGGGCTATCAATGTCGACGGTCATCACATCTAAACGGGGTGAGTCACTAAGAATTTTGCGCAGATCTGGCTCTAGACGCGCAAGCAATCCTTCCGCTACAGGTAGGCTTGCATCCCCCCAGGCGGCTTCCTGGCGCAAACGACTAATGGCATGGCGCACCGCATCAGCGTTCAAACGGGAGAGTTCCATCTCAATGCGGCCATTAAGCAGTGGTGTGTCGGGGGCTTCAGAAGGCACCATGACATCACCAACCATTAACTCACCTTTCAGACGCAGCTCGCTCTCATCTAACACCATGTAGCTATGCAGGTCTAAAGGTGAAAGTTGCATATCATAAGCGGGATAGTTCAACTGTAGCGTTTCAATATGCAGGTGATCGCGCTGGGCGAAGTGATAAGCATCATCAATATAGGTATAGCGGCTTTCAAGCACCGTTGGCCCAAGAGAAAGTTGAGCCATGCCATCAGTAAGTGTGAGTTGGTCCAATAGCGCACGCAAGCGCCAGTCACCGAATACGCCTTCTAAACGCATACGACCACCCCGGACGGCGAGCTCTCGACCATTTTGCTGAATCACGAAGGGTGCTAAGGCAAGACGTAATTCGCTGCGGCCGCTTAGGGTGTGATAGCGGCCTTGCCAGCGTGGCACAGACGGCGCGGTGACTTCACCCACAGCCTGCTGCAATACGGTGTCCAGACGGGGTAGTACGGTGCCTTCCACGTCGGTACTTAAAATCCCGTGGCGAGCATTGTAGGTCAGCTCAAGGCGCCATGGGCGGCCCAATAAAGGCGATAGGATTAGCCTGCCTTGGGAGCTTAACCACCCTTGGCTGCTCTCTGTGCGGTTAACGCGCCACTCGCCGCGCGCTTCCAGGTCTTCTAATGCTTGGCGCAGGCTACGCTCAAAAAGAACGCTTGAGAGGAGCTGCGCTGCCATCCATACAACGGCAATAATCGCCAAAGTAGGGACAATCAGACGTTCCTTGCGCATGCCATCTCCTTGGAATTAACGCCTTGTAGCCAATGCATCAGAAAAAATTTGCTGCATACACTTGTACCGTTTAATGCAGCCAGAACCATAAATGCATGGTACTCCAGGCATAGACGCCGGCCATCACATCATCAATCATAATGCCAAACCCACCCGCTACCCGGCGGTCGGCCCAGCGTATTGGCCAGGGTTTAAAGACATCGAAGATACGAAATACGATAAACCCCCATAGCGCAGCTTCCCATGAAAAGGGCACGGCTGCCATGGTCAGCCAGTAACCGACAAATTCATCCCACACAATTCCTGAATGGTCATGAACCCCTAGATCGTGTGATGTTCTATCACATAGCCAAACGCCGACGATAAAGGCGACAAAACAAATACTTAAATACCACCCCAGGGGTAAATCTGCCATCATCCAATAGAAGGGTATGGCGGCTAGGGTACCAAAGGTTCCAGGTGCCCAGGGCACCGTACCACTGCCTAAACCAAAGGCAAAAAAATGTGTTGGGCGACGCCAGACACTTTTCGGTGCACGATTCATGGCGCTTCCCCGTTAAAATGCTGCCAGCCCGCGTAGCTACCTTGCTCATCAATCCCCGCGCCGCTAATACCTAGTGCCTCACGGCACTGCCCAATAACGGTTAAGTTTAGGCCTAACTGCGCTAGACGCTGCTGCGCTTTTGTTAGGTTTTCAGGCGCTAGTGTGATGAGCAGCTCGTAGTCATCCCCCCCCGAAAGTGCAGCCTGCTGAGCCGCTTTGTGGCCTAACTGACGCTCTAACTCTTCTGCCAATGGTAGTGCCGCTAGCTCTAGCTCTGCGCCTACCTGGGAGGCTTCACGCAAATGGCCCAAATCCGCTAACAGGCCGTCAGAGATATCCAATGCTGCTGACGCTAATCCACGCAGAGCGATACCAGCCGCCAAGCGCGGCTCAGGCAAAAGATAACGGCGCAGCAATGGATGAGCTAAGTCTCGCTCCCCCTGCTTCCAAAGCGCCAGTCCTCCTGCCCCACCCCCTAACGCGCCAGTAACGGCAATCAGATCCCCCACTTGCGCACCGCTGCGGGTTAACGCTTTAGCTACCGGCACTTCGCCCATCACCGTCACGCCAATGGATAGTGCGCCGGATGTAACGTCACCGCCTACCAGCGTGGTGGCATGCTGTTGCCTAAGCGAGTGAAATCCGCGCGCATAGTCTGTCAACCAAGCGTGAGTCGCCTCATCATTGACAAACGGGCGCTGATCAAAGGTGAGCGCCATTAAACACCAGCGCGAAGCCGCTCCCATGGCGGCCAAGTCGCTGAGCGCCACGGCTAGCGCCCGATGCCCCACCGCAAACGCTGGGGCATCATAGGGAAAGTGTACATCGACGACCGACGTATCGACGCTTACGGCTAACTGCTGGCCCGCTTGCGGCACCAGTAGCGTGGCGTCGTCTCCACATCCTAGTGTGACGCCATTTGACGCGGTCATCGCCTCCTGCGATGACATAAAATAGCGTCTGATTAAATCAAATTCGGCAAGCACAAAGGCCCCTTAAACGCATCGCCATATCGCTCGCGTTCAGAGACGGCGAGCGCTGACCTCGGCACTTCGCAGGCGGATCGCCAGTTTATCGAGAATGCCGTTCACGTATTTATGGCCATCGGTGGCGCCAAATGACTTTGCCAGCTCAACGCCTTCGTTAATCACTACACGATAAGGTACTTCCATACGGCGGGACAGCTCGTAAGCACCTAATCTGAGAATTGATAGTTCAATTGCATCGAGATCTTCTAAGCGACGGTCCAGCAGCGGAGAAATATCGCGATCTAACTCTGCTTTATAACGCACCGTGTTGTGTAAAAGCTCATGGAACAGCGCCTTATCGGCGATTTCCATCACTTTTACCCAGTTTTCATGATCTTCCAAGTCATCATCGGCGACCTGACTACGAAACTCAGCTTCAATAGTGGTGATGGATTTACCCGTCATATGCCACTGATAAAGTCCTTGCACGGTTAATTCCCGCGCTGCGTGGCGACTCTGCTGGGCAGCCGAAGGTTTACGCTCGCTCATTGCGGCTCTCCCAGCGCGCGCAGCAAAGAGACCATTTCCATCGCTGCCATCGCGGCTTCAGTGCCTTTATTGCCTGCTTTAGTGCCCGCACGTTCAATGGCTTGCTCAATGCTTTCAACGGTCAACACACCGTTGGCAATGGGCGTTTCAAACTCAAGCTGTAAATGGTTAATGGCCGTATTACAGCCACCTGCCACATACTCAAAATGGGGTGTACCGCCACGAATCACCGCGCCCAGCGCAATCACTGCATCTGGCTTCATCACCTTCAGCACGCGCTTAACCGCCAGTGGAAGTTCCCAGGCACCCGGCACATGCACAATGTGAATATGCTCGGCGTCGACACCATGACGGGTCAGACTGTCGATGGCACCTTCCACAAGGCTATCTACCACATGGTGATTAAAACGACCGACCACAATGACGTAGCGGCCATCGACATCAACAAACGTACCTTCAACTTGAGAGAGCGAGTGCATCTATTTATTCCTGCTGAGAAGTTGGCTCATAGGCCGTGTCATTGGGGCCCAGACGCTCGACGACTTCTAGATCAAAGCCGGATAGCGCTGAGAATTTCCACGGCGAACTAAGTAATCGCATTTTACCGACGCCCAAATAGCGCAATATCTGCGAACCGGTGCCAATGGTTAAGTAGTTACCGGCACCGTCGGAATCACTGCTGCGCGGCTGGCGCACGCGATCCAAGAAGATATCAAGCTGATCTTTTAAATCCTGATGCGGGCGTCCGTCATCAATCAGTACAAAGACCCCTGAAGCGGAACCGGCAATTTCTTCAATCGCACGATGGGCATCCCAACGACACTGATCACCTTTCATCAAGCCCATGACATCACGCAGAGTATCGGTAAGGTGTACACGGACCGTGGTGGGTTTTTCCGGCGTGGGCTGACCATTCACCAGTGCCAAATGATGGGCACCTTGGATACGATCACGGAATACGTGCAACGTCAGTTCACCATGGGAAGTCATCACCGATGACGCTTCCAGGTGATCTACGGTTTGTTCATTGACGATGCGGTAGTGAATCAAATCCGCAATGGTACCGATTTTAATGTCGTGTTCTTGGGCAAACGCCTCAAGTTCAGGCCGACGCGCCATGCTGCCATCATCGTTCATGATTTCACAGATAACGCCACTCGGGTCAAACCCTGCTAGAGCGGCTAGATCACAGGCTGCTTCGGTATGCCCCGCGCGGCGCAACACGCCACCTGGCTCTGCCATTAACGGGAAAATATGCCCTGGCTGCACGATATCAGACGGCTTAGCATGAGCCGCTACCGCCGCTTGTACGGTGCGCGCTCGGTCTGCGGCGGAAATACCCGTAGTGACACCTACCGTTGCCTCAATCGACAGAGTGAACTTGGTTCCAAAACCAGAGCCGTTATCACGCACCATGAGCGGCAGATTAAGCTGCTCACAGCGGGCTCGGGTCATGGGCATACAGATAAGACCACGGGCAAAACGTGCCATAAAGTTGATATGCTCGGCCTGCACTTTTTCAGCGGCCATGATGATATCGCCTTCGTTTTCGCGATCCTCATCGTCCATGAGAATCACCATTTTGCCCTGGCGAATATCTTCTACCAGTTCGGCGATAGGGGCTAAGCCTCTAGATGAGGAGTGCGCCATGGAATCTCCAATAAGTGTTGTCATGAACGGTGGTAACAAAAGATTATCGCGTTAAGCAGAGACAATTTCGCGCGTCAGGGTACCTTGCTCTCGCTCAATGCGCCAGATGCGCTAGTCGCTTGATGAGAGGCAATAATGCGCCAATCACGCCCCACCGCCCGCATATCATGAATTGTTAAACGCCGCTGATCGGCCATGCGTGACAGCCCTGGCAGTGCAAATAGTGGTCGTGCTTCTCCACCTAATAAGGTGGGCGCGACAAACAGTTGCAGCTCATCGACCAAATCTGCATCCAGCATGGCGCCCGCTAAGGTCGCGCCAGTTTCTACCAACAGCTCATTCACCTGTTCATTTTCGGCTAGCCACTGCAGCATTAGGGCGAGATCAATACGTCCATCACTACCAGCAGGCAATACCACCACGTCTGCCCCCGCCTGGGTTAGCCGGGCGCGCTTATCAACCGAGTGCGCTGGGGTGGTGATAACCAGGGTGCGTCCTGGCTCGCTCAAACAGGCAGCAGCGAGGGGTAAGCGCAGCCTGGTATCTAAAATCACCCTCAGGGGCTGGCGACGAACGACGTCATCAGCGTTATCCAGCTTTAATTGCTCAGCACGCAAAGTAAGCCGTGAATCGTCCATAATCAGCGACTCAACCCCGCTTAATATCGCGCTGGACCGCGCCCGCAGTCGTTGAACCTGGCAACGCGCTTCTGGCCCGGTAATCCATTGGGACTCCCCAGAGCCCATGGCGGTACGACCATCTAAACTCATCGCCATTTTTAAGCGCACAAAAGGGCGCTGGTTGGTCATACGGGAAATAAATCCTGGATTTAGCCTGCGGGCGTCGCTCTCTAACAAGCCAACTGCAACTTCAATACCCGCGTTTTCCAACAGTTGTATGCCGTGGCCGCTTACTTGAGGGTTAGGGTCTACCATCGCGATTACCACTCGCGACACCCTGGCGGCCTTCAACGCCAACGCACACGGGCCGGTGCGGCCAATATGCGAACAAGGCTCAAGAGTGACGTAAGCCGTTGCCCCTTGGGCGAGGTCTCCCGCAGCATTTAAGGCGTGGATTTCTGCATGAGGTTCACCTGCCCGCACATGAAAGCCTTCACCAACAATCTGCTCATCACGCACGATGACACAGCCTACCCGAGGGTTAGGGTCAGTGGTGTACAACCCCTTTTTGGCCAGTTGCAGCGCCCGCGCCATATAGCGGTGATCGGCTTGGCTAAACTCAGTACTCATATTACAGCGGCCCGCTCTTTTGAGAAGGCTCTTGAGAAAGCCGGTCTATTTCAGCTCTGAACTCATCCAAATCCTGAAATTTACGATATACCGAGGCAAACCGAATATAGGCTACATGATCGAGGGTTTTAAGCGCCTGCATGACCGATTCGCCGATATCGCGGGCATTGATTTCACGATCCCCCCGCGCTCGTAATGTTTGACGAATGCGTTCTACTGCCGCTTCAATGGCTTCAGCGCTGACGGGGCGTTTTTCAAGTGCACGCAGCATACCCGCCCGTAACTTGGCTTCGTTGAAGGTTTCGCGCGAACCGTCGGATTTCACCACCCGCGGCATCACTAATTCAGCAGTTTCGTATGTCGTAAAGCGCTCTTGGCAGCTTGCGCACTGGCGACGGCGGCGCACCTGGTCACCATCGGCTACCAGTCGCGAATCCGTCACTCGAGTATCGTTTGCACCACAAAATGGGCAATGCATGGCGGTCAACCTGTTGTCAGCCCGTGTCGGCAAGCCGCACGAATTAGCGTGTTATAACCTATCGTTAGTGTGTGCTATTAATGGCGTTTAAAGCATCAATGCGTGTCAGAAGCTACGGTTGCTTAACATTTAAACGCGGTATCAACCTCGTATTGTAACGATTTGGCACACAAGCTGCAGCGTTTGTGGCAGATTGTTTATCAGGAGCCTCCTATGCCCCCCTTCGAACAAACGGTTCATCACTACCTCACCCACCTGTATGGGCCGCGGGCAGGCGAAGTACAACGGCGTTTAAATCAGCATCTTGAGCATTTTCTGTCACTTGCTCCGTTTTCGTCCACCCCCATCGCTGCCACCGACAATAATGCACCTTCATGGAGCGAAAAAGATCAGTGGGTGATTACTTATGGGGACTCCATTATTGAAGAAGGCGTGGCGCCTTTAGCCGTTTTAAGTGACTTTTTACAAACCCGCCTGGGGGATCGCATCAGCGGTGTCCACGTGCTGCCCTTCTTTCCGTGGAGCAGCGACGACGGCTTCTCAGTCATCCATTATCGCGAAGTCAATGCCGAATTGGGAGACTGGTCACATATCCGGGAGCTAGCCGGACATTACGACTTAATGGCCGATCTGGTACTCAACCATGTCTCGCGGGAATCACTCTGGTTCGTTGATTACCTGAGCGGCAGCCTGCCCGGTCGCGACTACTTTATTGAAGCCGCCCCTGAGACGGATGTCTCTCAGGTGGTGCGCCCACGCAGCAGTCCACTACTGGTACCTGTTTCTACCCGGCGCGGCACCCGTTACCTGTGGGCAACGTTTTCTGAAGACCAACTTGACTTAAATTTTGAGAACCCGGATGTACTGCTGGAATTCGTCGGCATATTGCTGTTCTACCTTGAGCAAGGCACGCGGATTGTGCGGTTGGATGCAGTGGCATTTTTATGGAAACGGCTGGGCACAGCCTGTATTCACCTGCCGGAAACCCACACCGTGGTGCGGCTACTCAGGGCGATTGTGGATCATGTGGCCCCTGGCACCCTGTTGATTACCGAAACCAACGTGCCCCATCAGGAAAATATCAGCTACTTTGGTTTAGACCGGCTACCGGAAGGCCCGCCCGACGAAGCCCATATGGTGTATCAGTTCGCCCTTCCACCCCTTTTATTACATACCCTCACCCGTGGAGAAGCCAGCACCCTGCAAAGCTGGCTTTCCAGCCTTCCTGTACTACCCGAACACTGCACTTACCTGAACTTCACCGCCAGTCACGACGGCATTGGCGTGCGCCCGCTGGAAGGCTTACTGCCTGATCACGAAAGAGATGCGCTACTGGAGCTTATGCACAAGTTCGGCGGCTTCGTCAGTATGCGCAGCAACCCAGACGGTAGCGACACACCCTACGAAATCAATATCACTTGGTTTGAAGCCATGCGCGGCACCCGCCGTGGGCCAGACCCGTGGCAGATCGCACGCTTTCTATGTAGCCAAGCGATTATGCTCAGCTTGCAAGGCATCCCTGCGCTCTATATCCACACCCTTACTGGCACACTCAATGATGTGGAAGGCGTTGAGCGCAGTGGGCGCTTGCGCTCAATTAACCGTCGGCGCTGGCAGCGTAGCGAGCTGGAGCTACTGCTGGATAGCCCCTCCACCCCCACCCATGATGTTTTTCACGCACTCAATCGGTTGCTGGAGCAGCGCCGTCAAGAGCCCTGCTTTCACCCCACCGCCGCCCAGCGTGTATTGGTCTCTTCACCAGAACTATTAGCCGTAGAGCGTGGCCCGCTGCACGATGGCCGCCGACTGTTAGCGCTATACAACGTCACCGACCTGCCGCTTCCTTTAGACAACCTGGGTGAAGCGGTAACCCAAGCCCTTGAAAAGCATGCATGGCAAGCACTGGACCCAAGTAATCCTTGGGTCGCTGAAGGGGCGCTTCCTCCTTATGCCATTCGCTGGTTAGTTGCCCCTAAATAGCTCAGCGGTTCCCCTACTTAATGCTTAAGTACGGCGCGTTGCGGCATAACGTCTCAGGTTGACTACACATAATCCCTAAATAATGACGTACTGAGATAATGGTATAACATCATTATTTCAGGGATTATGTTTGCTTATGTTGCAACAGAGTGTTGCCCTTGGGCCGATGGGCTTTAGCATCCACCAGCTGTTAATCGGCTTGGCTTTTTTATTGGCCCTGCTGGCAGGTGCATTGCTGGGTCGTCGCCACCGAGTTCCCGTCAGCGATACGCTATTTACGCTGCTATTTGTCGCTTTTATTGGCGCGCGCCTGATTTTCGTGGTGCGCTACTGGGGTGAGTATGATGGCCTGCTCGCTCGCCTGGACATTCGTGATGGTGGCTTTGATGTTATCGGCGGTATTGTCATCGGCTTGGCTTATGCCGGTTGGGGACTATGGCGCTCTCCTCGCCAGCGTGCTCCATTAAGCGGCGCGCTATTGGTGGGCAGCCTTGCATGGGGATTAACCGCGGGCAGTCTAATGCTGATGGATCACCAGTCTCGCCCACTGCCAGATGTAGCACTGATCACGCGTGAAGGCGAGCCCATCGATTTACCGCAAGTGTCACAAGCCAATCAACAACCCATGGTGGTTAACCTTTGGGCCACTTGGTGCCCACCCTGTATTCGTGAGATGCCGGTCTTTGAGGAAGCACAACAGCGTGAAACCGGGATTACCTTTGTGTTCGTCAATCAAGGTGAATCGCCAGCACACATTGAAGCCTTTATGGACGAACACGGTTTCGCGCTAGACAATGTGTGGCTAGACCCCCGCAATGCGGTTGGCCAAGCGACCGGTGCCCACGCCATGCCAACTACGCTCTATTACGATGCCAACGGCCAATTGGTTAATACGCACTTTGGTGAGCTTTCCAGCGCCACATTGCAACGTGGTTTGGAGCGCTTGCGCTAGGCAGTTCTTTTACTGAGTCACCTCCCGTTACTTATTTCGATGTCGTTTATTACTTAATCAGGACGCTGTTATGCACTTAAATCGTCACCCTATCGTAAGCGGAATATTCCTTCTAGCAGGCCTGTGGGGCGCCTCCGTCAGTTATGCCGATGACCTGCCCGCCCCCGTTCAAGCATTAGCCGATCAAGGCATAGAGATTTACGGCCAATTTGATGCTCCCGGTGGCATGCGTGGCTATGGTGCCAGCGTGCAGGGCCAGGACATGGCAATTTACCTAACCCCCGATGGCGAACACGCCGTGGTGGGTACACTGATGGATAGTGAGGGTAACGACCTGACGGAAGCGCAGTTGGACGAGCACGTGCGTGCTCCACTTGAGGCTGAAACCTGGCAACTCTTAAGTGAAAGCCATTGGATTCAGGATGGCGATGTGGATGCGCCACGGGTGATCTATACCTTCACAGATCCCAACTGCCCCTACTGCCGTCAGCTTTGGCAAGATGTCCGCCCCTGGGTGGAAGCAGGAAGTGTACAGCTACGTCATATCATGGTGGGCATTTTAGCACCTGATAGCCCTGGTAAAGCAGCCGCTCTACTCGGTGCTGATGACCCCGCAAAGACGTTGTATGCACATAAAAGTGGAGAGCAAGAAATAGTAGCCAGCGCTCAGCCCCGTGAAATCGAAGAGCAGGTGTATGCCAATAATCAGTTGTTTGAAGAACTTGGTTTGTATGCCACACCCACCAGCGCTTTCCAACGCGAAGCAGAGAATGGCAGCATCCGCATTGACCGCATTCAAGGCATGCCCAGCGATGAACGACTGATCGAAATGATGGGCAGTGAAGCGCCTTAAAAACATTCGCGAGCTGAAGCTCCCTCCTACAAGTTTTATCAGCCACAGTGCAGCAATCTGGCTCTATACCATTGTGGGAGGGCGATTTATCGTTGGTTCGACACTTCGACGATGGGTGCCGTAGGCGCCCCTTAGGTTAAGTAGGCTAGGTCTTAAACAATTGAGATCCAAACCTACTCCCGAGAACTTAAAAATTGTAAACCATAGAGAAAGCGAGCTAAAGTTAGCTTTTTAGACATTGTTAACGTTTGGGAGCTCTAGGGAAATGCAAAAAAGCCATGCACTGCGGCGAGGTAGATATTCCATAGAGGGCGGCCACTACCTAATTACCATTGCTACGCAAAAGCGTTACCCCTACTTTTTTACGTTTGAACATGCCTGCAGTGCTTCCAGAAATTTCTATCACCCCCGTGTGACTAAAGCAGCGAACACCCTTTCATTTGTGGTAATGCCTGATCATATACATTGGCTTTTACAGCTTAATGGAGAGCTCTCAGAGGCCATTCGTCGTTATAAAAGCTATGTGTCATTAGCCATTGGAGAACGTATTTGGCAAGATGGATTTCATGACCGCATGATTCGCCAAGAAGAAGATTTGAAAAGTGTTGCTCGCTATATTATTGGTAACCCACTGAGAGCCGGGCTTGCCACCAATATTAATCAATACAGCTTTTGGAATGCAGCATGGCTTTAATAACGAATAAGGCTAGGTGCCCAAACATTCGCGAGCTAAAGCTCCCTCCTACAAATCACTATTAGCACCAGCGCAATAATCAGGCACCGTACCATTATAGGAGGCCGCTTCCAGCGGGCGAAGGGTGCCGAAGGGACCCCTTAGGTTAAGTGGGCTGGGTGCTTAAATCTTCGCGAGCTAAAGCTCCCTCCTACAAATCACTATTAGCACCAGCGCAATAATCAGGCACCGCACCATTGTAGGAGGCCACTTCCAGTGGGCGAAGGGTGCCGAAGGCACCCCTTAGGTTAAGTGGGCTGGGTGCTTAAATCTTCGCGAGCTGAAGCTCCCTCCTACAAATGACTTTAGGCACCAATGGAATGATCAGGCTTAAGACTATTGTGGGAGGGCGCTTCAGCGCGCGAAGGGTGCCGAAGGTGCCCCTTAGGTTAAGTGGGCTGGGTGCCCAAGCATTCGCGAGCTGAAGCTCCCTCCTACAAGTCGCTATCAGTACCAGTGCAGCGATCAGGCTCTGCAAGCTGATGGTTGCTTACATCCTTGCTACTCGTCCGCTAGGTTCTCAAACCTTGGCATACCGACGTTCCAGGGCTGGATATCGCCTTTTTCACCATAATTGTCGTGATCACCTAGCACATGCCCATCGTGTTCACGGGTTTGCCCGTACAGTGACCGGTCGTGGAAAGTTGGCCCAAACAGTTCAAGTGTTTCCGCTACATCACCAGTGTAGCGGGGATCCTGAGGGCGCTCTTGGCTACTTACATAATACGCAATATCCCAGGCATCTTGATCACTGAGTGATCGCGGCTGACCAAGCGGCATATTTTGGTAAATAAAGCCTGCCATGGTTTCCACTCGCGCAATCCCTGCTCCCCAGTTATTGGAACCGTCGCCCCAGGGCGGTGGGAACACATACTCGCCGTTTTCGTAATGCCCAGAACCGTCTGCCTGGTGACATATCGCACAGTTGGCCTGATAAGCCGCTTCACCACGGGCATAGTCGGGTGATTGCTCAGGCTCATCGGGTGCTGGGAAGCCACGCCCATAAATCGGCTTGTCTGGATACATGGGGGCTCCGGTCGCGAGCCACTGGTGATAGGCACTCAGCGCCAACATTTCATCGCTGCCATACTCCGGCGGCACACCATTCATTGAGTAAGCAAAACAGCCTGCAATACGCTCTTCAAGGTTATTAACGTGCTGATTTTTGCCTCGGAAATCAGGCAGCGTAATGGCGGCGGCCCATACTGGCGCGCTAAACGGCACTCGCCCTTCTCCCAGATGGCAGCTGGAACAATTCATATCGTTATAAACATACTCATCGCGCAACTGTTGAGTATTGGTAAATAAATCGTGACCGTAGCGGATGACTTTCTTCAGCTCAGGATGAAGGTTTGAGTTTTCAAGGTCTTCCATGGTGGGCGGTTCATGAACCAGCATATCTAGCGCCGCATCTGCCCTTTCTTCTGGTTGGGCAAAGGCATTAGTCGCATAAATACTGATGCCCGCCCCTACGGCAAGCGAACAGCCGGTCAGTGCTAATACGAGAGGTCGACGGAGGTTCATCATTGTGCGGACTCCTGTGCAGCGGGAGCGGGCTGGGTGGCATACCAAGCAGACACAGCCTGGATATCGTCATCACTCATGCGCTTGGCGATAGCGCCCATTAAATTCTGTGGGTCGTTGCTGCGTGTCTCGTTTTTCCACGCGGTCAATTGAGCGCTGATATAGCCAGCGTGCTGGCTGGCTATGCCTGGAAAATCACTGCCAACCCCTGTGCCTCCCGAACCATGGCAGCTTTGGCAGGACACAATATAGGCATTCCAATCACCCCGCTCGGCGAGCTGCTGCCCCCGGGCCAGAAGCGCTTCTTCGGCCTCATCGCCCCCTTGCCCAGGTGTCATTTCAAGCTGACTGTAGTAGGCCGCTACGTCGGCGATCTGCTGATCATCGAGCATATTGGCGAAGGCCATCATGCTGGCACTTTGTCGACGCCCTTCTTTAAAGTCGTGCAGCTGCTTAACGATATAGTCAGCATTTAGCCCGGCTAAACGGGGCCAGGACTCCCCGCCTGGCACATGCATCCCGCTGCCATCGGCTTGGTGACAGGCAGTGCAGGTGGCGGCGGCTGCTTCACCTCGCTCAACATCACCCTGCTGCGCCAGTGCAACTGCGGTAGTCAAACTAGCCCCCACCAACAGGCTAAACCTTAATAAGCTTTTGTTATTCATATTGGTTTCTCCCTTGCATTATCGTTTTTTAGCTATTCGCCACTGGCACCTTCAAACAGGCGGTAAAACCACCGCCAACGGGACTTTCGAACGTCACATCGCCCCCAAAGCGCTCGGCAATCGCCGCAACAATAGCCAACCCCAGGCCACTCCCCTGCTGCTTACTGGCGCGCCAAAAACGCTTAGTAAGCTGTGCCAGTGTCGCTTCATCAACGCCCGGACCTTGATCACTAACGCTGAAGGTCATATAACTCGCCCCCGGTTGCCACTCAGCGGTTAAGGCGATGGGGGTGTCTGCGGGGCCATGGCGCAAGGCGTTATCTAGCAAGTTACGCAGCGCAGTGATCGCTAACTCACGCGGCATGGCAAGCGTGGCTTCTGGCCAGCTAGTCGGCACCACGAAACGCTCCGGCATACTCTGCTGGCTATCGGCTAAGGCATGTTCGGCCACATCGGCCACACGACTCGCTTCACCGTCATCAAAACGCAAATGCCCTTCCACCCTTGCCAGGGTTAATAGTTGGTCAAGAGTAGAACTCAACCGCACCACCCCCTCTTCGGCGTGGTTAAGCGAAGTAATAGCCGCCTGCCCTTCTTGCCGACGGGCCACTTGCAGATGAGTTTTGATCGCGGTGAGCGGTGTACGCAGCTCGTGGGCGGCGTCGTTAGTGAAACGCTGCTCACGAATAACGGTTTGTTGTATCCGCGCAAGCAGCGCATTGAGGGTATCGATGAGCGGTCGAATTTCTTTGGGTAACCCGTAGGTTGCAACAGGCGCCAGGGCATCGGGATGGCGTTGAGCCAGCGATTCGCGCAGCCGTGTAAGCGGTACCAAGCCACGCCATATGCCTAACCATAGCGCCACCATGCTGCCGACAAGCGCCACCACAAAGGGAACCACGGCCATTCGCACCACGCCGCTGAGCAACATATTGCGCTCATCCATTCGATCTGCGGTGGTAATGATCACGCCACCGCGTTCATAGGTGAACACCCGCCACGTCACATCATCTGCCTTGCGGTAGGCGTGACCTCCTTCTCCGGGGGTAAGAATGTCATCCATATCGGCGTGGGTGCGCGCCATAATTTCGCCCTGGGGCGAATTCACCTGGCAAGCGAGGCCTTCAATGGGGGGAATAGACAGCACGGGGAACTCAGCGTCCTGCCACGCTTCAAACGGCAGTTGAAGGACTAACCCTGCCACCATTCGTGCCGACTGCGCTAAACGCTGGTCCAGGGTCTCAACAAACTTCTCTTCCAGGTCGCGCATCAGCCACGCTGCCGCCACGCCCCATAACAACGCCAGGGTTAAGCCCAGGGTAAGCAGCAACCGTGAGCGCAAACTCATAACTGCCCCTTGTAGGGCGTATCGGCTAAGTGAACTGCCTCAGGTTTGCCCAACCGATAACCCAGCCCGCGTACTGTCTCAATTACGCCGTTGCCTAATTTGCGGCGTAAGTGGTGAATATGCACATTTAACGCGTTACTCTCGACATCGTCATTCATGCCGTAAAGGCTATCTTTAAGCTGGTCGGCAGAAAGCACACTGCGCGGCGATTGCAGGAAGGTTTCAAGCAGCACCAACTCACGGCGAGACAGCATAATCAACTGGTTATCTACGTACACTTCCCGTGCCGTAGGATCTAAACTTAGTGATCCGTGGGAAATCATACCACTACTTCGCCCCGCCACTCGCCGCAATAAAGCATGCAAGCGGGCTACCAACTCATCTAAATCGAAGGGTTTCACTAGATAGTCGTCGGCACCGCCTTGCAGGCCATCCACTCGATCACGTACCGCATCTCTTGCGGTTAGCACCAATACGGGCACATCAATACCTTGCTCACGCCACTCTGCTAACAGCTGCAGACCATCGCCATCAGGTAGGCCACGATCCAGAATAACGACATCACTGGCAACGGTTCGCAGTGCTTGACGGGCAGCGTTAAGTGTAGGGACATGATCAACGACGAAATCGAACGTCATTAAACCAGTGCGAATCCCCGCAGCGACCAGCGGGTCATCTTCAATGAGCAAGACATGCATAACGGTTTCCTTTTTATTACCTGCCATCATGGCTGCGGCGGATTAAAGCAGCGTTAAGCCCACAAAAAACGCCCTTGCTGTGATGGCAAGGGCGAGAGCGTTTAGATCATTTAGATTGGGCTATTAAGCAAGGCGTTTCGCAGCGAACCACCCTACTACCATTGTGAACAACATGGCCGATAGCGGCAGTGACAGACCACCAATAGAAGCAATGGCAGGGCCTGGGCAGTAACCAGAAAGCCCCCAACCAATCCCGAACAAGGCAGCGCCTCCCAGTAGTTTGGCATCCAGCTCCCTTTTAGTCGGCAGTTGAAAGACGCCACCCAACACTGGGGTTGAGCGTCTGAATACCAGTCGATAGCCGATAAAAGTGGTCACCACTGCCCCGCCCAATACAAACATCAACGTTGGATCCCAGGCGCCCGCCACATCTAGAAAGCCCAGCACACGTGCCGGGTCAGTCATACCTGACACTGCCAATCCCAAGCCGAAAAGCAGCCCCGCGGCATAGCCCGCGCAGGTTTTCATGACACTGCTATTCATTGAATTATTCGTGGCAATACTCATTGAAGACCACCTATGCCTATCAAGTGGCGCGAGATATAAACCGTCACCATCGCCATGACCAAAAACACACCGGTGGCTGCCATAGAACGTGGCGCCAAACGCGCCAAGCCACAGACGCCATGGCCACTTGTACAGCCACTGCCCAGCCCTGTGCCCACACCTACCAGCAGCCCGGCCACGAGCATTAGCCCGACACCACCTGCGGGTGCGCCAATCACTTCGCCAGGGCTGCCCGCCACGTTTCCTAAGCTGCTGCTTAGTAATATGATGACCAATGGCCCACTGATTAATCCCAGCAAAAAGGCTAATCGCCAGGCGCTATCGCCTTTGGGGCGTTGAGTAATCAGATTACCGACGATGCCACTAATGCCCGCGATGCGGCCCAACGTTGCCATCAGCCACGTAGCGGAAAGGCCGATTAATACGCCACCAGCCAACCCTTGCAGGCTTGCCATCCACTCCATACCACTTCCCCTGCCTAAAATTTATTAATGGGTACTTTTAGATAAACATCGCCATTGTCTTCAGCCGGTGGCATATGCCCCGCACGCATGTTGACTTGAACCGAGGGAATAATCAGCCTTGGCATACCTAGCGTGGCATCTCGCTCGGTACGCATTTTCACAAATGCTTCTTCACTGATGCCTTCGTGTACATGAACATTGGCTTGGCGTTGTTCAGCCACGCTGGTTTCATGCTGGAAGGTATCGCGGCCAGGGGCTTTGTAGTCGTGGCACAAAAACAGTCGCGTATGCTCAGGCAGCGCCAACACTTTTTGAATGGAGTGATAAAGGGTGCGCGCATCCCCACCAGGGAAGTCACAGCGAGCGGTGCCATAATCCGGCATAAACAGCGTATCGCCTACGAAGGCAGCATCCTCAATCACATAGGTCAAGCAGGCGGGCGTGTGGCCCGGCGTATGCAGCACCTTCCCTTGCAAACCACCAATGCTAAACACATCGCCTTCATTGAACAGCGCATCAAATTGGCTACCATCCCGGGCAAACTCGCTGCCCGCATTAAATGCTTTACCAAATATCTCCTGCACCTCCACTATCTTGGCGCCAATACCTGTTTTACCGCCCAGCTTTTCATTGAGATAAGGTGCAGCTGATAAATGATCGGCGTGAACATGGGTCTCCAAAATCCATAAGACATCAAGCTTGCGATCACCAATGAAAGCAATAATGTCATCCGCTGAACGCACGTCCGTTCGCCCGGCGGCATAATCAAAATCGAGTACTGAATCAATAATGGCACAGGCAGTGCTGCCCGGATCCTGGACAACATAGCTAAAGGTATTCGTCGGCTCATCAAAAAAGTGGGTAACGATTGGGCGCTGCATTAAAGCCTCCCGTGGGGTGGTTTTCATATCGATATGTTACATAGACATCATAGTACACAAAATGTTATATATTTATATTTTTTAAGAATATAAAGCCATTACTACCAACAAAATATGCGCAAAAGAGCCTCTCTCAACTCTTTTGCTAATGTGTGATCATGTTATGCCGATATTAAAAAAATCACTTAACTACAAAAATAAGGGGAACCATGACTCACTTAACAACAACTCAAAAGCTGTGGGGAACGCTGGGAATTATCTGGATCGCCATGCTGATCTTGGTTGGCTGGTTAGCCTGGGAGAATCGCCAGACGATTGAGAGCGAACGCCAGGACAGCATCCAGTACGTCGTCGAAAGCGTGCATAGCCAGCTTGAAGCCCTGCAGGGGCAAGTAGCTGCCGGTGAACTCAGCCTTGAAGAGGCCCAACAGCGCGCCATTGACAATATGTCTAGCGTCAACTTCGGGGCTGGCGAGTATATTTTTTCTTTTAATGACGACTTGTTGATTATTTCTCACCCCAGCCGCACGCCCGGCACCGACATGACCGATTATCAAGACGCTAGCGGCATGGCGCTGTACCCGGAGTTGCTACGTGTTTCCCAATCAGGCGGTGGCCATGTTGGTTACTACTCTACTCGCGCCGGTGGCGACGAACAGATACCAAAAACCAGTTATGTCGCGTATCTGCCCGAGTGGCAGTGGTCACTAGCAACGGGCGTTTATGTTGACGATATCAACGAAGCCTTTATTGAAGGTTTGATTCACTCAATAGTGATTTTGCTCATCATCGGCTTGCCAGTCACACTATTAATGGGCTGGGTTATTCGCGACGTTTCTCGTCGTTTAGGCGGCGACCCACGCTACGCAGCGAGCGTTGTGCGCCATATCGCCGACGGAGATTTAACCCAAGTCACTCAGCTCTCAGTGAAGGATCAAAACAGTCTGCTATTTGATATTAACCGGATGCGCGAAACCCTGGCCACTACGATTGGCGACATTCATCTTGGTGCAAACCAAGTCAACAGCGGCGTTGAGCAGATTGTGGGCGTTAATGAAGAGCTTTCCACGCGGACTGAACAGCAGGCAGCCTCACTGGCTGAAACCGCTTCAAGCATGGAGCAACTAACAGCCACCGTTAAGCAAAATGCCGAGCACGCCGATCACGCAAGAACCCTGGCGACGCGAGCGGCCGACAGTGCGCAACGCGGCAGTGACTCCATGTCCACCGTTACCACCACCATGGCCACCATTAACGAAAGCGCCAGCCAAATGAGCAGTATCGTTAATACCATTGACGGCATTGCCTTCCAAACTAATATTTTGGCGCTCAATGCCTCCGTAGAAGCTGCCCGCGCAGGTGATCAGGGGCGCGGCTTTGCAGTGGTGGCTAATGAAGTCCGTCAGCTTGCCAGCCGCTCTGCCGCTGCCGCCCAAGAGATTAAAAAGCTGATTGAGGAATCAGATAGCAAAGTCACCGAAGGCAGCCGCCAAGTGCGTGACACCGGCGACGTAATCAATGGCATGGTGGATGACATTAAACAGCTCAGCACGCTGGTTCAGGAAATTTCTGCAGCGACCATTGAGCAAAGTAGCGGCATCGAGCAGGTCAACCAAGCCGTGACGCAAATGGATCAAATGACCCAGCAAAATGCCAGCTTGGTGCAACAGAGTAATCATGCGACTCAATCACTGGCGCAACTAAGCAATCAGTTGCGCCAATTGGTTGCTCACTTCCGTATTAATCAGAATGCAGACCATGAGCAAGCTACCTTCATAACCGCCACACCGGCACCGCCAGTAGCTCATCAGGAGACATTTTAGCTTGGTGATCGCAGCTAATTGACTTTGTTACAGTGCTGTCGTGGCAAATGAAACAGCCACGGCAGCACTGCACTCCCCAATGGTCAGCCCCCTTTATTAATCTGCATTAAATAAAACTCTAACTAATAAACTGTATTTTATATATATAGTGTTATGAGTGCCTAAAAGCACCGCTATTCCCTCCTTTTGACAGCTATGAATCACGCTAAGCTGGTGACGTTTTAAGTCGATCAAACATATGTTACTCACCAACATCGTTCAGGAAACACATGACACGCTTAACGACGACACAAAAGCTCTGGAGCACACTAGGCATTATCTGGCTTGCCATGCTGCTGCTAGTAGGATGGCTGGCCTGGGAAAATCGCCAGACCATTGAGAGCGAACGACGCGATAGTATTGAATTCGTGGTAGAGAGCGTGCACGGTCAGCTTGAAGCACTACAAGCCAGGGTGAATAGCGGCGAACTTAGTCTTGACGAGGCCCAGCAGCGCGCCATCGACAATATGTCGAGCGTGAATTTTGGCGGCGGAGAGTACATCTTCTCCTTCGATAACGATCTGCGCATTGTCTCTCATCCCAACCGCCCTCGCGGGGAAGATATGAGTGCTTATCAAGACGCCAGTGGCATGGATCTTTATGCCGCTTTCCGTGAAGCAGCGCAAACGGGCGGCGGTCACGTTGGCTATTATTCGCGTCGCATTACGGGCGATGAGCAGGTACCTAAAATCAGTTATGTGGCACACCTTCCTGAATGGCAGTGGTCGCTGGCGGCTGGTGTTTATGTAGACGATATCAATGAAGCCTTTATTGCTGGCTTGATTCGCTCAATAGTGATTCTGTTAATTATCGGGTTACCTGTCACGCTGCTAATGGGCTGGGTTATTCGTGACGTAGCCCGCCGCCTTGGTGGAGACCCACGCTACGCCGCCAGCGTTGTGCGCCATATCGCCAACGGGGATTTAACCCAAGTCACCCAGCTCTCAGCAAAAGATCAAAGCAGTTTACTGTTTGATATTAACCGTATGCGTGAAACGCTGGCCGATACGATTGGCGATATTCATTTAGGAGCAAACCAAGTCAACAGCGGCGTTGAGCAGATTGTAGGCGTTAACGAAGAGCTTTCGACACGGACAGAAGAGCAGGCGGCCTCACTGGCCGAAACAGCTTCCAGCATGGAGCAGCTTACCGCGACGGTTAGGCAAAATGCCGAACACGCCGATCATGCGCGCACGCTTGCGACGAGAGCTGCCGACAGTGCGCAACGGGGCAGTGACTCCATGTCCACCGTCACCACCACCATGGCCACTATTAACGAAAGCGCCAGCCAAATGAGCAGTATCGTTAATACCATTGACGGCATTGCCTTCCAAACTAATATTTTGGCCCTCAATGCCTCAGTAGAAGCTGCCCGCGCAGGTGATCAGGGGCGCGGCTTTGCAGTGGTGGCTAATGAAGTCCGTCAGCTTGCCAGCCGCTCTGCCGCTGCCGCCCAAGAGATTAAAAAGCTGATTGAGGAATCAGATAGCAAAGTCACCGAAGGCAGCCGCCAAGTGCGTGACACCGGCGACGTAATCAATGGCATGGTGGATGACATTAAACAGCTCAGCACGCTAGTTCAGGAAATTTCTGCAGCCACCATTGAGCAAAGTAGCGGCATCGAGCAGGTCAACCAAGCCGTGACGCAAATGGATCAAATGACCCAGCAAAACGCCAGTTTGGTGCAAGAGAGTAATCATGCGACACAATCACTGGCGCAACTAAGCAACCAGCTGCGCCAATTGGTTGCTCACTTCCGTATTAATCAAACCGCTGGGCATGCACAGGTTAGCTTACCGGCTTCTGCTGCCGCCCCACGGGTATCACATCAACACAGCGATTTTTAGTTTTAGCATCAACTAACCATCAGCGATGAAAAGCGAAGGCCAGCTACCCTTGGGTAGCTGGCCTTTTTATCTAAATAATGAGTATGAAGCGTCTACACCTTACCCTGATTATCGAGTTCTACCGCTTCATGCATGCGTGCGAGTAGGTCAGGCACGGCGGCCTGTACCCGGTTCCAGCTAGGAATAAAGGGTCGCTCGCGGGGGTTATCGATAAACAGATTGCCCGCTTCGAGAAGATTGCTGGCAAATAGCTCTACGGCTTGCTCTTCGGTGTGGCGGTCAAGGCTTAACCCATTCATCGTGGCATCATGGTCATAGGCTTCAATCAAATCCAAAGCAAAGCGGTAGTAAGTGGCCTTGAGCGTGCGGAAATCTTCGCTGCTAAAGGTGATGCCCTGGGTCGCTAATTTACGATAGAGCGCTTTCGATATATCCAGACTCATGCGGTTTAAACCGCCATCCGGATCATCTTCGCTAACCGGCTGGTGCTTGTGGTCATAAGCGTCAGCAATATCCACCTGGCACAGCTGACGCAGCGAGTAGTTTCGGTGCAACTCAGACAGCACGCCAATCTCTAACCCCCAATCCGCCGGCATGCGAATCCCTTCAAGCACATCGCTGCGCATGGCAAACTCACCCGAGAGTGGGTAACGAAAGCTATCCAGGTAATCGAGATATGGCAGCGGCCCGCAGACAGTTTTGAGCGCCCGTAGCAGCGGCGTGACTAACAACCGCGAAACACGACCATTTAACTTACCTTCCGCGATACGGGGGTAATAGCCTTTACAGAAACTGTAGTTAAAGTTTGGGTGCGCTATCGGGTACATCAAGCGTGCCAGTAACCCTCGCTCATAGGTCAAGATATCGCAATCGTGCAGCCCTATGACTTTTGACCGGCCTGATGCCAGCACATAACCTGCGCAGTACCACACGTTACGGCCTTTGCCAGGTTCCAAAGCTCCCAGCCCGTGCTCTTCCAGCTCGGCATCAAGCGCACGCAGGCGTGGGCCGTCGTTCCATAAAATGCGCGTATGCTGAGGCAAGCGGGAGAAGAACTCACGTGCGTATAAAAACTGTTCGCGATCCGCTCGATCCAGACCAATCACGATCTCGTTGAGATAAGGCACCTTAACCAACTCATCGACAATCGCCGATAATGCAGGCCCTTCCAATTCCGAAAATAGCGACGGCAGTATCAATCCCATTGGGCGGCGGCGTGAAAACTGACAAAGCTCCTGCTCAAGCGCTTCTACCGGCCGCCGGGTCAGGTTGTGAAAATCCGTAATAATACCGTTCTGATGAAAGTCACTCATTCGCTTACCTCCCTGGATTTACAGAACTGGTTTTCTAGAACTGGTTTTACAGAACTAGTTTTACAGAACGACGGCCTCACAGGTTTCCGCCGTCTCTACACGGCGGTCGTCTCGCCCCCACCAGTGGGCTACCCCCTCAGCCCAGCCAGTCGGCCCTGTTGACTGCGTGCGGTATAGCGAAGCGTTGCTCGGCTCAACGGTTAAGTCGTGACAGCCTCGAATAACAACAGCTTGGTCTACTGTATCCAGCATAGTGATATCGTTCGGCCCATCCCCCAAACCAAGCGAAAGTGGTGTACGCCCTCTTAAGGCCGTAAAACGTTTGATCAGCCACTCAACGGCGGTGCCTTTATCAGCCGAGCTCCCCATGACATGCCAAAATCGGCCTCCTTGGGTTAGCTGTAGGCCATCACCTTCTAAAGCGTGACGAAAGGAATCCAAAGCAGCATCGGTGTCGTGCCATATCAATGGCTCACTGCCCTCCCGTTGACGGGCATTTTTGGCACGGGCTTCATCTAGTCCGGTGAGTTCCATCACTTCTTGAACGCTTAACTCACCCATTCTGGTAAAACGGATATTAAGCCTTTCACGCCATACTTTTAATCGGGCACGGATAAAACCAATGTCCACACCAGGGTGTTTGATAACAACACCATCTCTGCCACTACCTGGGCGATCCAAACGTGCATGGCACCACCCTGGCGGCAACCCAATCACAGCACCATTTTCAGCAATAAACGGGGTAGCCATAAGGCCCAACGCTTCACGCAGAGGAATCAATTCTGCACGGGTTTTGCTGGTGACCGGGATGACGGGCACGCCCATCTGTTTTAGCCGGGCAAGCCAGGGCGCAGCGGGGCTAAAATCATAACTATGGTGATCCAACAGTGAGCCATCTAAATCGGTCAAAACAAGACGCGGCTGCAACGCAGGGTCTGGCGAACAAAGTGGCTGGGAAAGCAACGCAGTAATACGAGCGGATTCAGGCATGGCACTACCTCTTTTCGATCTCAACACATGGTTAAGACGTCATGTCTGGACTACCTAATGGCTATCAGTAACCTATTTATAATAAGTTACTCAGCAAATTGCAGGCCAAAAAAGATAAGTGCTATTACAGCAGTAGGTTACATCGAATTTTTCGGATATAAAGCGCTGCATCCGTATTAGCACCAAAAAGAAGCAGCCTGCACGCACCAAAAAAGAGCATAGAACATTACGCAATAATTTGGGCTTCCACGCATAAAAAGTTTACTCATCCCCTTGGCAACGCTGCGTTAATAGCTATACTGAACTTGTACCCACTGGCAGCCCTGTACACCCCTCACCTGATGCCAGTGGGCTGCAGTGAGCCAAGCCCTTTATTGCCCGCCTCCCCCGGCGGGCTTTTTTTTAAGCCAACTACTCAATATGGATCACTACTTCCACGCGACGATTTCGTGCACGCCCCTCTATGGTGCTGTTGTCTTCCAAAGGCTGCGTGGCTGCCAGCCCTACGGCCCGCAATCTTTCTGGGGCTACACCCGCCGCTTCTAAGGCCTCAACTATAGCGATAGCGCGAGCACTGGAAAGCGCCCAGTTTGATGAGTAGTCGGGCGTATTAATCGTTTGGCTGTCAGAATGACCCTCTACCCATACCTCACCATCGTAGCGCTGAATGGTTTCAAGCAGGCTGCCGACTAACGATGAGCCATTGGTCGTGAGCTCTGCGGTCGCTGAGGGAAACAGCAGTTGGTCCTGTACCCGCAAACTTATCCCCTCTGCCACCCGTGAAACTTCCACACCGTCTAAATCCGGTAAATAGGCAGATGAATCTACGCGCTGAGAAAGCGCTTGCTCTAAAGCGACGGCACCAGAGATAGACTCATCGCTTACCGCCTGCACATTAACGGGTGGGCGATCAGTTAACACCACCATATAATCTGCTAGAGGCGAAGAAAGATCATCACTGCCAACAGGCATCAGCAAGCGAGGCAAAGGAAGCATCGATTGAACCAGGGATTCGCGAGTGGGTGCCGGAGCGGCTAATAGAGGAGGCACACCGTACCTGATGCGCCGAGGCAAGCCAGCAACGCCTAGCGCAGCACTGATGGCCATTGGACTTAACCCGGCCTCGCTCGTTATCAGCATATCCTCGCGCGGGGCGCGCGCCTGTACTAGCGAGGCGGGCAAGGGGACTTCCAGTGCAGGCGAAGAAGGAAAAACATAGTCGCTGGGCGTGTCATGCTCAAACCATTTCGGGTTAGACGACCCTGCAGCGGCAATAATGATAACAAAGAGGGCCACCAGCAAGGTCATGATGTCTAGATAGCTAATCATCCAGCCACTATTGCTATCGCTTTCGTGATAGGCCGACATAAGCGAATCATGACGTGGGCCGCTGCGGTGATCTTCAAGCATTGCTATTATCGCTCATTAAAGTTTTGAACCTCGTGGCCGATGTAACCATTTAATACACGCCATGTATCGCAAACCCTGTACCACTCATAAGTACTACGCAATAAGTGCCACATAATAAGTGCCACAAAACAAGCCTCGCCATTAGGTATCCCAATGTGGGCATGGCAAACTAGTCTATCAAAAAGCCGTTTAGTAGCGAGAAGGAACCAGCTGGTGCGCATGCTTCCCATACCATCACGATTATCTTATTTCATACGGCCGGTTAGCGTGGGGCTGACGAGTTTAATGCTCGGTGGCTGCTTTTATGCCAATACCTCCCAAGCGCCTATCGCTACTACCTACCCCTATACTGAGCAGCAGCGCATGCAGGCGGCTCAGCATTGGGATGTGCTTGCCCGCCACGAAGCGAGCAGCATCTTACAGCGCGAACGTGTTCGCAATCGCGACCTGTATATCACCGAAGCAGATAGCACTGGGCTGCACGCATACAGCGGCGGTGAATTTGGACGCGGCTTTCGTACTCTATTGACCAGCGAACTGGTCTCGCGGGGGGCCAACCTAACCACCGTACCTACGCCTAACAGTGCCAATATTAGTATTGATGTAGAAGTGATAGAGCACCGTGACCGAGGCTTTATCCGCCCTCCAGTGGGGGCTTTTACCGCGCTAACCGCGGGTATCGCGGTAGCGACAATCCCCTTCAACCAGTGGAGTGAGCCTGCCCTAGGCTTAATCCCTGCTGGTATGCTTGCTGATACCACCAGCGGCAGTTGGACACATACCGGTAATGAAGAAATCATTGTGACAACCCAAATCATCGATGGCGAACGAATTCTCTACTCTTCGTCCAATATTTACTACATCAATGCCGGTGACCGCCGTCAATATGCGCCTCACCGAGTACCACAAGCGCCTGTCACTCCTTCTGTCTCCATTACTGATACGTGGTAAGTCCATGCCTTTGAATAGTTTGTTTTTTATAAACACTCGTCATCGCTTATCCCTGGCAACCACGCTGGGGCTTATCATGCTTTTGCTGACAGGCTGTAGCAACCTGGGCAAGGCTAACAACCCACAAGCACAACCAGAGCCTGACCTTTCTGAACTGGTGCATGCTGCTGCCGAACAGATGATGGCCAACAACCCAGAACTCACCCGCTATAGCCCCATGATTGCAGCGACGTTTGTAAGTATTGATAATCTTAGCCAATCGTCGACACTGGGCCGAATGAGCTCTGAAATTATGGCATCAGCACTCGCTCGCCAAGGTATGCAAGTGCGCGAAGTTAAAATGCGCGATAGTATGTTCATTGAGGAGAGCGTTGGTGAGTTAATTCTCTCGCGGCAGGTGCAGCGCTTAAGTGCCCAGCACAATGCCCGCTCCATCCTGATGGGCACCTATGCACAGGGCCAGGATTTTGTGTATGTTAGCGCTCGTATTGTACGCGCTGGTGATGCCATGGTACTCGGCACCGCTGACTTCCGCTTACCGTTAAACAACAACACGCGTAGTCTGTTAGAGGGACAAGGAGGCTGGTAAGGCCTCAAAACTGATCCCTAACTGTTTAAGGACGAAAAGTTTTTCAATGGCTCCACGGCAAACATTTAAGCAACACATTATCGTTATTTTTAGTCGGATCATTAAGCTGATCGCCAACATTACCAAGGTGCTCAGCTACCCCTTTCATGGCTTATTTCCTAAAAAGCGCTTCACGCTACCAGCTTATGCACCACCCTGGCTTAAGCCTTCTGGCAAGCCGGTGGCGATCCCTAGAATTATTTGGCAGACCAACTTCACTGACAAGGTAACTTTACCTGTCTACTTGAACTACCTGTTCAATAGACTGATGGCACCACGCTTCGAATACCGCTTCATGGTGACAGAGGCTAGGCACCAATTCATTGCCCAGCACTATGGTGATGAGATTATTGAGAGCTACTCAAGGTTACAGATAGGTGCCGCTCAGGCAGATTTTTGGCGGCTGCTGGTGATCCAACACCACGGCGGTGTTTATCTTGATATTGATGCCCATGCCATCTGGCCGCTGAGCGACATAATTCCGGCTGACATCGAAGAGCTTTATGTCGTCACACGACGTGGGGATTTCAGTAATTATTTCTTCGCCAGCAAGCCGAACAATCCCAACCTAGACCAATTAATCAATCAGGTTAATAGCAATATCAAAGACAATCAGCTTACCAACGTCTTCGATTTAACTGGCCCTGGCGTCTTCAATCAATGGTTGAAGATAGATGAGGTGCCTACCGTGTCCTACCGCCATGCCAGCAACCAAGGCAGCTTTACCAATGAGCACTTCCAGTATATCGACAAAGCAGCTGGCAAGTGGACGAAGGAGCAACAAACAGTAAGCATTATTCGAACAGAAGAAAAATAATCTTCCAAAAAAGAGACCCTGCCATTGGCAGGGTCTCTTTTCTCTTAAAGCAACTTACCGATTAAACTTACTTATAAACCGGGAAACGCGCGCATACGGCGGCGGCTTTGTCCAGCACCTGCGCTTCAATAGCACTGGTGTCTTCGCCTTTGGCCAGCACGTCGAGAATATCGCAGATCCACCCTGCCAGGTCGCGACACTCCTGCTCACCGAAACCACGGGTGGTGACCGCTGGGGTACCGATACGCAGGCCGGAGGTGACAAACGGGCTTTGCGGGTCGTTGGGTACAGCGTTTTTGTTTACCGTGATGTGGGCACGACCTAACGCGGCGTCGGCATCTTTACCGGTGACGCCCTGCTTGATCAAAGACAGCAGGAACAGGTGGTCTTCAGTACCACCGGAAACGATGTCATAACCACGGTCAATAAACACCTTAGCCATTGCCTGGGCGTTCTTGACTACCTGCTGCTGGTAGGTTTTGAACTCTGGCTCCATGGCTTCCTTGAAGCAGACCGCTTTGGCCGCGATCACGTGCATCAACGGGCCACCTTGGCCACCGGGGAAGACGGCGGACTGCAGCTTCTTCTCAATATCAGCATCGTTTTCTGCCGAGAGAATCACGCCACTACGCGGGCCGCGTAGGGTTTTGTGGGTCGTGGAGGTGACCACATGAGCATGGGGCAAGGGGCTGGGGTAAACACCCGCCGCGACCAGACCGGAAACGTGGGCCATATCGACCAGTAAGTAAGCACCAACTTCATCAGCAATTTCGCGGAACTTCGCCCAGTCAACAAACTGCGAGTAAGCGGAAAAACCAGCGATGATCATTTTCGGCTTATGCTCGCGGGCAAGCTCGGCCACTTGGTCATAATCAATGAGGCCTTGCTCGTTCAGGCCGTACTGAATGGCGTTGTAGTGCTTGCCAGAAAAGCTCGGTTTGGCACCGTGGGTTAGGTGACCACCTGCATCCAGGCTCATGCCTAGAATGGTATCACCGGGCTTAACCAGCGCCTGGAAAACGGCACTGTTCGCCTGAGAGCCGGAGTGAGGCTGAACGTTAACGTAGGTAGCACCGAACAGCTCTTTGGCGTAATCAATGGCCAGGTTTTCAGCGATATCGACGAACTCACAGCCGCCGTAGTAACGCTTGCCAGGATAGCCTTCGGCATACTTATTGGTCAGCTGGCTGCCTTGTGCTTCCAGTACGCGGGGGCTAGCGTAGTTTTCGGAAGCAATCAGTTCAATGTGGGCCTCTTGACGCTCCACTTCTTTCTGCATGGCATCAAACAGCACATCATCGAATCCGGCAATTGTCATATCGCGGCTGAACATCGGCGGGAACCTCGTAACGAGAAAGGGTCATCATGGGAGAAGCGAGGACGCTATCATAACGCAGCCTGACGCGACTTTCATCGCATCCGCGTCAGGTCGTACATGAGCATGTTTCATGTTGAGCCCGCCAACAGAAGCTGACCAACTGGACAATCATGCTACTTTTCGCATTTCTTACTTGAGTTCGAAGGTAAATCGTAGCCGCTCGGCGCTTCCCATCGGGTTGATGATGAATTGTTCAAGGGTAAACGGGTTGGGGAGCGCCGCATTGACCGTGAGCGCTTGAGCATTACCTGCCATGATATCGACCAGTCCGGAAAGTAGTTTGGTCACTTGCTGTCCCATTAGCGGGCCAAGCTGCTGTGCCTGTGCCCAAGCGTGGGCAATGGCCTGATCTTCCGTTATGCCCTCGCGCGCGGCAATTTCAGTGGTTAACCGTGGCAGCATCCCCTCGTCGCTATAGGCAATGACCACCTCGCCACCATTCAGCGTCGCTGTTTCAAACAGCTCTGGGTTTTGTGTTGCCTGCTCGGGAGTGACGCCTTTGGGCAGCGTAATAGGAAGGTTCATGGTGTACGCTATTTCAGCCGCGCCGCTGAAGGTAAACACGCCTTCTGACAGCAGGCGGTTCATCGCGCCCTCTTCTTCCCAGCGGGAGTGGCTGCGTCCTTCTGCGCGCAGTTGTCCAGTGCCCCCCGTCATTACATTGCTAAGGCTTTGCAACTCCTGACGTTCAGCAGGTGGCACAAGGTTAATCAGACCCGCTATATCAAAGTCAGCCCCTTCAAAACCCGCATCCCCTATATAGGAGCTGCCATCAACCCAGAGTCTATCAAGCAGTATGCTCCAATCATCACCCGCCAAGCTGAACCCGTTTAGCTCAGCGTGTTCGACCCGCTCAGCGCCTGGGTCATCAATGCCTATTAGCTGTTCAATAAGCAGATTATCCAGCGTTAACATGGCGGCAATACCGCTCTCGAGCTCTTTTAGGTCAACGCTTAAGCCTTGCAACTCCAACAACCCAAGGGTAGTGCTGCTTAGCTCCTCCAGGGTTAGCGTTTCGATATGCATTAGCCCCTCTAGCGGAGAACTACTAAATTCTTTCGCCAGTTCTTCGCCAACGGCACCATCCAAACGCAAGGTGATATCACGCGCGGTCATGGCATTAAACGAGAACTCAGACAGATCTAAATCGCTTTCGGACAGCACCGCATGGCGCGGCTCAGGCAGCGTTAATGACGCAATGCTAAGCAATGGCTCTGCGCCCCCTGCTTCGCTCACTGCGATGCCATTAATCGATACACTATCAGGGCAATCATAGTCTCCCTCAACGCTATAGCGCTCTATGCTCAGCACATCGCCGTTGGTGTGGGTTACTACCACATCCTCGGCAATATAGCGTTGCTGAGTGCCATCTTGATAAATGCGGCTAAAGGTTAATCTGCTGTTGTCGCCCGCCAAGCGTTCGCGAAGGTCTGCCTCAAGCTGCTGAGGAGATGCATGTATCGCACTGGAAAGGAGAAGTGCAGAAAGCCCAATAGTAAGACGTCGGGGATTACCGAAGCAGTGCATATCATGACCTCCGTATAAGAGGCTTTAAGCATAACATTAAGCTAATAAATATTGGCTGCCTGACGGCTCTCTTAGCCCTACTCTCTTTTCCCTACTCTCTTTTTCCTAACCTTTTTGCCCTGCTCTTGGCAGCGCTAACTTGCATTTTTTCCCTCAACGCCAAATACTGTATATTCATACATATTCAACCAATCAGGGTGCCGACGATGCCGGGCCAGTCAGCTCACTTTGTGCCAGCCTTGCCGTTAACCTCTCAGCCGCTACCTTATTTAACGTTCACGGGTCGCGCGGGTTTTAGCGGTTTTCCTTCGCCGGCGCAGGATTACGAACCGCGTACGCTCGACCTCAATGTTCGGCTGGTTAAAAACCCTACCGAGACATTTTATGTCACCGCCACGGGGGACAGTATGGAAGGCTGGGGCATTTATGACGGGGATTTACTGATTGTTGACCGAGGTATTAAGCCCCGTTTAGGGCATTTTTTGGTGGCAATGTTTGAAGGTGAAGTACTGATCAAGCGCTATGCGCTGCACCACGGTTTCCCACACCTCTGCTCTGCCCATCCGGACTACCCGCCATTACCCCTTGAAGGTAGCGACTGCCAACTATGGGGCGTAGTGCGCGCCGTCGTGCACGAGTATTTACGTTGACTGAGCTGTTGTGATGACTGGGCTTCTAAGATGACTGAGCCTTTGCAGTGGCAGGAGTATTAAGGATGATCGGGTTAATCGACGCCAACAATTTTTATGTCAGTTGCGAGCGGGTATTTCAGCCCCAGCTTGAAGGCAAGCCGGTGGGCGTAATGTCGAACAACGACGGCTGTATTATCGCTCGCTCAGCCGAGCTTAAAGCGCTGGATATTCCGATGGGCACACCTGCATTCAAACTTGAAGGGCTGCGCCAACGCGGCGAGATTCACCTGTTGTCGTCCAACTATGAGCTTTACGGGGATATGTCGGCACGTCTAACGCAGCTATTGCGCGATGCTTGTCCCGACGTTGCACCCTACTCCATCGATGAAATGTTCGTCTATTTAGATGGATTAACCACTGAGCAGTGTGAAGCGCTAGGGCGTCGTTTGCGCCAGCGCATTCGACGTCATTTGGGGTTGCCGGTGTGTGTAGGATTAGCACCGACCCATACCCTCGCTAAACTTGCCAACCACCTGGCCAAGCAAGACCCTCACCACCAAGGCGTTTGCCTGCTTAATGGACAGGACCACACCAGCGAGGCACTGCTTAAGCGTACCCCGGTGGGTAGCGTGTGGGGCGTTGGATACCGGCTTGCCGAACGGTTAGCGGTGGGCGGAATTAATACCGCCTGGGATCTGCGTGAATGCGATGGTAAACAGCTGCGTAAGCGCTTTTCGGTGGTGCTAGCACGCACCGCGCTTGAGCTTAGCGGCACGCCTTGTATGCAAATGAATGCCGTGGATAAGCCACGGGAGCGCATTATGACCTCGCGCTCTTTCGGTCAACCAACCGGGGTGTTTGCGGAAGTGCATAATGCGCTGCGCCGCCACGCCCAACGGGGTGCTGAAAAATTGCGTGAACAGCGTAGTTTAGCCCGCGCTGTGATGGTGTTTCTTAACACTAACCGCCATCGCCGCGACCAGCTGCAATATTTTCCCAATGCATTAATACCGCTTTCCTCTCCCAGTGATGACACACGTGTCATTCTTGACGCCGTCCGCCAAGGCCTTGAACAGATTCATCGTCCTCGCTACCAGTTTATGAAAGCTGGTGTGATGCTGCTCGACTTGGTAGATGCCGAGCAGTATCAGATGTCGCTACTGCATCAGCCTGCCCGTGATCGCCACCCGTTTTTGATGGCCACGGTGGATCAGATCAATCAGCAAATGGGACAAGGCACGATCAGCTTCGGTATGACCGACGCGCCAGCCGCTTGGCAGTTACGCTGCGCTCATCGATCCAACCGCTTCACCACCCGCTGGGATGAATTAATGCAGGCAGGCACCCACCCTGGCGCTATCGATGCGTGTGCTTCGCGGACGTAACCGGTACCCTGAGAGGTCAAATACGCAGGAACCGCTGTTTTTATGTCTCTCACTCGTCCAGATAAAGAGTACGCGCCATCGCCCGGCTTGGCCCAACGCTGGGCTAACCGTTATATACGGCGTTATTTTCGCCGTCATCCGGCACTTGACTCCCCCGACCCGCAGGCGCTGAAGCGTACCCGGCGCTGGATCATTGCGTGGGCAGCGGTCGCCGGGATTATTTCCGGCACATTGATTGGCGGAGCCGAGTGGTGGATGCGCGCCTTTGCGACGGACAACTGGGAAGCCATGAGCTTTAGGGAACAGCTTCCCTATTGGGCAGGCTATATGGCGGTTGCAGGCGTTGTAACGGCGCTGGAAATTGGTTTTTTGTACTGGAATGCGCTGCGCGGCGTGGCGAGCATTACCCGTTTGGCGGGCCTTAAGTACGGTCAACAACAGCCACTGGAACCTGATATTCAGCTCACCGTACACGGTGTTTCTCGAGCGGCCTTGGAGTACCCCAGTCCAGGCAGCCTGATTTATGGCGTTGATCCTCACGCTTACCTAAGAGGCTGGAAACTCACCTTTAGAGCGCTGCTTTACCGTTTAAAAATTAGCTTAAGCAGCTTTATTCTGCGCTTATTGCTGCGTCGCTTACTGGGTCGCCTAACGCTCCGCGGCTTTCTGCCCGTGCTGACCGGGCCGCTTTACGCGGTGTGGAACGCCTGGATTGCGGCGCGGATCACCCAAGAAGCCTATTTGCAGGCACGTGGCCCAACGCTGGTTAAGCACTTGATGGAAACGCTGGCAGAAAGCGACGAGCATACTCGTCAACTCGTGGCACAGGGCGTTGGCGAGCTAATTATGCGCAACCAGCACCCGCATCCTAATTTAGTGCTGCTATTAGCTCGCCTGCTCAATAGCCTGCCCGATAAGCCCCCAGCGATTGAGATTGATTGGCCAACCGCCCTACAGAATTATGCGCAGCTTAATGACCCACCGCGTAAGACACTGCTCAGTGCCCTCACTCAGGCAGCACTGCTCAGCGGCACCTACCGTGGCTCGCGAAAGCGGTTTTTAAAGGAGGTGTTTGCGACCTGTCAAACGCCACTGCTCCATGAGGATATAAAAGCGCAGCAGCAGCGTTTGTTATCGGGTCAGATGCCGTAGCGCACTACGCCGCTCTCAACGCTTGGCGCAGCCGGGGATTGAGGGTTTCGCCCAATGCGACCATGGCAACCAAAATCGCCAGCAGCCACGGCCAGTGGGCGGCAAAGGAGACCTGGTATAGCCCCAGGGCATCAACAAAAATCACCACAATGCCGAGTGGGCTAACGTAGCGCACCATGGTTAGCCAAAGTGCATAGGGCAGCGGCGCAAGCCCCAGCTCTTGGCGAAAGCTGTCGCTTTTCAGTACAAACCCGGCTAGCACTACCATTCCTAGCCCGCCCAGCGGCATCATCCAGCGTGACGTCAAGTAGTCTAACCAGTCGAAAACGTTTTTACCTGCCAGCGTCCAATCGGCGCCTAGATTGAACGACAGCATGGCCAACGTGCTGATCAACCACAGCACAATGCCTGTTCCCCACGAGGCCGCTCGGCGTGACATGCCTTTGTTATCGCACAGCCAGGAAACCGTGGCTTCGACCATAGAGATTGACGAAGTCAGTGCGGCCATGGAGAGCATCAAAAAGAACAGAACGCCAAACAGGGAGCCAAAAGGCATCGCCTGGAACGCCAGAGGTAGACTCATAAAAATCAGCCCAGGGCCTTCACCAGGGTTCATGCCGTTAGCAAAAATTACCGGGAAGATCGCCAGCCCCGCCATTAGCGCAACGATCGTATCCGCCAACGCGACGCTTACCGTGGTGCGGCCAATCGAGGCGTCTTTGGGTAGATAACTGCCGTAGGTAAGAATCGCCCCGGAGGCCAGCGAAAGCGTAAAGAAGGCGTGGCCAAGCGCAGCCAGCATGCCTTCACTGGAAAGGCTGCCCGCGTTGAACGAGAACAGGAAATTGACCGCTGCGCCAAAACCACCGGAAAACACCCCAAAACCAATCAACACCACTAGCATGACCACCAGACCCGGCATCATCCAGCTAACGCTTTTCTCGATACCCTGCTGCACGCCTTTGCCGACAATCAGCATGGTCAGCAGCGTGACTAAGGTACTCCAGAAACCCAGATTTAGCGGATTGGCATTATTCGCCCCAAACACCGCAGCCATATCGTCAACGCTACTGCCCGCTAGGCCACCGGTCAGCATTTTCCACAAATATGAGAACGACCAGCCTGCCACGACCACGTAAAACGACAGGACCATAAAACCGCACAGCATCGCCATCCAGCCAATTAATGACCACGCTGATGACCGCCCAGATTCATTGACGACACGACGAATGGCATCGATAGGGCTACCACGACCACGTCGCCCAAAAGCGATTTCGGTCATCATGACCGGCACGCCCACCGCAAAAATACAGGCTAGATACACCAGAACGAAGGCACCGCCGCCGAACTCACCGGTGATATAGGGAAATTTCCAGATGTTGCCTAGCCCAACCGCCGAGCCGGTGGCTGCCAACATAAACCCCCAGCGGCCTAGCCACTGAGTGCGAGGTTGCCCAGAAGAGGTCATTTGCCCATTTATCCTGTCAGAAAAAAGGCGCTCATCCTAAAGGATTTCACGGGCTATGCCCACTAGGCGTTATCTACCCAGCGCTATCTAGCAAGCACTATCTAGCAAGCACTATCTAGCAAGCACTATCTGCTAGACCTTATGCATATATCGAAGCTTTAGCGGCAGCATCCAATCGCTGGGCAGTTTGATCCACTTTGCGCAAACAGGCTAACAGCACAGCGCCCAGTGTCACGAAGCCACCCGCCAGCCACAGTCCAACGCTGTAATTGCCAGAGGCTTCAGCTAGCATACCGGTTAACGCTGGGGCGCATATCTGAGCGGTGCCATAAGCAAGTGTCATCTGCCCCATTAATCGCGCGGGGCTTGAAGGATAAAGCCTGCCCGCCATGGTCAGCACCAGGCTAACGCAGCCAAGAAAGGTGCCGCCATAGAGCACAGCGCTAAGCAGCACAATTGCTGCATTGGCGGTAATGGCAGGTAGCACAATACCCACTACCTGAATCGACATGGCAATAATCAGCGCCCCCAAATATCCCACTCGGCGTGCAACCAGATCCCATAGCATGACTGCAGGGGCAGCGGCGAGACCTGCCAGAGCGAACGTCCAGTTTCCCATTCCCGCCAGTAGCGGTTCACGCTCAACAATAACCACTAGAAAGGTTGCGCTGATCACATAACCGTACCCGGCGCAAAAATAGGCAGCGAGCATCCAGCGCATAAAGGTACGTGTGGGTGGCATCGTGGGTTGGCTATGCGTTGAGTGGGCACCTATCACGGGCTTTTCCGGACGCGGCAACCACCGCCAAGCGGGAACGAGCAGCGCGGCACCCAGCAAACCAAATCCCCACCACTGGGTCTGCCAGCTAAACGACAGCTGCAGCATCATTTCGACCGCGACAGCGACCACCACCATACCAATGCCCAGACCAGCAAAGTGGATGCCTAGCTCGCCGCGCTGGCGGTGCTGGAGCAACCAGTGAAGAATCAGCCCTGACGCCAATAGCATGGAAGCACTGCTGGAAAGGCCCGCCAGAAAACGCAGCCCGGCCCAAAGCCAGAAGTGCTCGGTAAGTGCCATTCCCGCCGTCGTAAGCACCGCCAGGAGTAATCCACAGCGAAATAGGATGTCTTTGATATAGAGACTGCGGATGGTGGCGGCCAGCATCGCCCCCAACATATAACCCGCGTAGTTAAGCGCCGCCAGCCAGCCGCCGTCCGCATCGCCCATCCAGGTCTGTTGCTGCATCACTGGTAGTAACGGTGTATAGGCAAAGCGAGCGATACCCACACACAATACCTGGCTGAAAACACCCGCCAAAAGCACTTTAAAGCGCTGGGAACCTAGCGTTAATGCGGGCATCCGACTGCTCCTTAAACACCATTTTTATTATATTAGCTAACGCTATATTGATTAGCGCGCATACAATTTGATGCATAGTAAGGTGTTTTGAGCAGCGCGTCATGACCACCTAGGTCGAGAGGCATGAGTCAACAGGCGTGGCTAGAGATTCACCTCCAGGGTTAACAGCAGAAATGATAGCGTTTTGCCATGCCCATCTAAATTGAGTGCTCCGTTAACACCGCCCTGCAGTACGTCATCAATCACGAAATTCATGCCCGCCAAGTTGGGCAAGGGGTAACGCCTCACGCAGCTGGCACCGCGATGGGCAAACAGCGCCAGCACCCGCTCTTCGGTCACTTGTTCCAGTAAGGTGGCATAGTGATCGGCATTATAGGCAAATATCGCCACATTAAGGCGTTCGCCCTTATCTCCTGCGCGGGCATGCGCTAACTGGTGAAGTGTCACTGCGCTATAACGTTCAGTGCGCGGCTTGTGTTCAGCTTGCAACATAGCGGTCACTCCTACTAACGCCGATTAGATTTGTTTCAAACAGGCTGGCGTGGGCATGAATATCGCTACGTTTCACCAAATACGAGGCAGTAAATACCCGCCGCTGAAATTGGCGGCGCACGCCACCGCCCCCTGCGGGCCCTGCACAGTAAAGCGCCAATAGCTCTTGGGTCGCTCGCGCTACCCAACGCCGCTCACTGTGTTCTGCCGCTAGGCGAAGCCGGTAATCGCCGCTATTAGAAGGTGACGCGCTGCGCTGAAGCTCGCCACTATCGCTATCAAATACGCTGGCGAGACCAATGATATCCAAGCGGGTACGCAGCTCAGCGGGCGCACGAAATACTAGTCGTTCACGCAGCACCTGCGCTGCCAGCTGCGCCCGCGCCAACGCATTGGGGCCCGCGTAGGAGATTTCCGCCTCGCCCTGCCAGCCTCCTTCGTAGCACACCGTGGTTTTTAGCCGCTCAGGCGCTGGCTTGCCGCGAATTCTCGTCACCGCGACGCGATTAGGCGAAAGCTGGCGCACTTCAGCATGGGAAAGGTCTACCGTGACATCCGGGGTCAGGTAATTAGCCGGATCGTGAACCTCGTAAAGCAGTTGCTCTTTCACCGTTTGCTCAGTAACACAGCCACCGGTATTGGCAGGCTTGGTAATGATTAGGCTGCCATCCTGCTCGACTTCGATAATCGGATAGCCCACGGTAGCGAGCCCCGGCACGTCTTTAAAGCCAGGGTCGGCAAAATAGCCGCCGGTTACTTGAGCACCACATTCGGCCAAATGCCCCGCCATCATGCCGCAGGCTAAACGATCCCAATCATCCCAACGCCAATCAAAGTGGTGCATCAGCGGGGCTAAAAACAGTGCTGGGTCGGCAACGCGCCCGGTGACCACTACGTCCGCTTGCATGGCCAACGCCTCAGCCAGTGCTTGTGCGCCCAGATAGACATTGGCTGAGATCAGGGTCTCATTCCCGGGCATAGCGAGCCGCTCGGCCTCCCAGCGCTGCAAGTCCAAGCTATGCAGCTGCTGGCGGATGTCATCACCATGCACCTGGGCAATGCGAATATCCTCGCGCCCAAGTTGCCTAGCCAAGTCAGCGACTACCTGACAGGCGCCGCTGGGATTGGCCGCGCCGAAGTTGCCTAGAATTTTGATATTGTGATCCAGGCAATCACGCAATACCGGGGCTAGCAGTTCATCCAAGAGTGGCTCGAAGCCACTTTCGGGGTCGTCACGCATGGCCCGATGCGCCGCCGCCAGCGTGCGTTCCCCTAAGGTTTCAAACACTAAGGCGCAGGGCTGCTGACGCTTGATTAGTTCCGCCACCACCGCTACAGCCGCATCGGTACGATCACCAGAAAAGCCTGCGCCGCTGCCTAATAAAAAGCTCATAGGTGTGTTTCCTTGGCTTGTAGAGAGGGGTGCTCGCCTGAGACAACCACCCGCTCATCATCCAACAGCGAACGACGACGCATAAACAGCCCGATAATTAACGCTAGCGCGGCGAGCGTTGTCAGCCAGCCGGGGGTCAGCGCAAGGCCGATGACGGCTATCAGCGCCACAACATCAACAATACGTTTACCCGTCATCGCCACGCGGGACATCAGCGCAGCAAACGCCACCACAAACACCACGCCCTGGCAGCTAGCCAACACGATTTCCCAGGCTGTGCCGAAGCCCGCCAAGGCTGGGTAAATCAGCAGCAAGAAAGGAATCACATAAATAGCTGCCGCCAAGCGTACGGACTCAACCGCTGCGGGCAGCCAGTTGGTGTCGGCGATCCCCGAGGCGACAAAAACCGCAATACACACAGGGGGTGTAATGACCGAGAGCGTCGCGAAGTAGAAGACAAACAGGTGTGCAATCAGTGGTTCAACGCCAATGGCGGTTAGCGCAGGTGCCAATACAGAAGCCACCAGTACATACGCCGCCGTGGTAGGAATGCCCATGCCCAGAATCAGACACACGCCGCCGACGATAAAGGCGACAAGGAAGAGTGATTCACCGCCGACAGAGACAATCAGGCTGGCAAGCGTTACCCCGATGCCGGTCATACCAATCATCGCGACCAGAATCTGCGCGCCGGCGAGCAGCACGCCGATAATCACCATGCCTTTGCCCGCATCAACTAGGCCTGCCACCAGCTTGCCGAGAATCTCACGCAGCGGCATTTTGGCCATCAGTGCAAAGGGTACAAACGTGAGTATGGTCATTAAGATGCCGTAGAACGCTGACATCTGGATCGATCGGCCGCTAAGCACGCCGTAAAACAGCCCGCCCAAAGCGGCTAATATGGGAATAATACGCTCAGGACGAATGACCTCTGACCAGGCAGGCAGCTCATCTTCAGGTACTACCTGCAACTGGCGGCGCTTGGCGACCAAGTGGATAGTGACAAATACCCCAAGATAGAAAAGGACAGCGGGTAGCAAGGCTGCCAGCGCAATGCGCAGGTAACTCTCGCCTAGAATCTCTGCCATGATAAAGGCCGCTGCACCTAAAATCGGCGGCGCGATTTGTCCACCCGTGGAAGCCACTGCTTCCACCCCTGCGGCGAACGGGCGTGGGTAGTTCAAGCGCTTCATCATCGGAATGGTAAAGTTGCCGGTGGTGGCCACGTTGGCCACCGCGCTACCACTGACCATGCCGAACAGCCCTGATGCCACCGTCGCCACTTTGGCAGCACCACCCGGCGAACGACCGCTGATACGCAGCGCAAGATCCATAAAGGTATTGCCGCCCCCGGTATGCAGCAGCAAACAGCCGAACAGCACAAAGGCGGCAATAGTCGTAGCAGCCACACCTACCAGCATGCCCCACACGCCTAAATCACCGAGGTAGATGGTTTCAGTCATGTAGTAAAGGTCAAACCCACGGTGGCCGAGTGGCCCCGGAATCGCCGCGCCTAGCCATGCGTAGGCCAACCCCGCCAGCACCAACAAAGGAAAGATAACCCCAATAGCGCGCCGTGAAAGCTCCAGAATAGCCACCAGCAGTACGCCGGTCAGCAGCATGTCACGAGGCGTGGCCCACGGCAGTTCAACCAGAATTTGTTCGTGGTTAAGCGCTATATAACTGCAGGCGAATACCACTCCCATCGCTAGACCTACATCAAGAGCAATGCCCAGCGGCCGCCAGCGCTTACCGGCACCTAACGGATAAACGGCAAGCCCCAGCAGGATGACCAGCGCGAGAAAGATGCTCCGCTGAATCAAGCTCTCAAAAGGTCCTGTCGCGGAGGTATAAAGGATTAGCCCACCCAATATGAGCGCTAAGCCTTTGGTGACTATCTCGCGCATGATCATCTTCTCCACTATGCCTTACTGAACAGGCTGTAAGGCTTCAGGAATCTCATGCCCCTGCTCTTCAAAATAGCGCGCAGCACCCGCATGTAACGGCACCGTACCTACTTCAAGCGTCATCTTGGCGACATCTGCATCGCGCATGGCCGAAAAGGCGTTAATCTGTGGCTCAGGGTTTTCCATCACGGCTTTAACGATTTGATAGGCCGTCTCTTCATCCATATCCGGGTGGGCATGCACGGCGACACCAAATGCCCAGGTGGTGTAAGCAGGAATGCCGTCTGCTGCTCCTTCGGGAATATCAACAATAGCGACATCCGGCATTTCACTGCGCAGTGTTTCTGCTTCTTGTTCATTGAGCGACAACACACTAATCGGCGTGAAAGTAGCGATATCCATCGTGGAGCCATCGAGACGCTCACCGACACCCGATTTCACCGAGCCCATCACGCGGCCATCTTTCATGGCATCGACCATATCGGTGGTAGAGCCACGCACGTAATTGGGCTCAATACCTAACGCGCGCATGACCGCTTCGGTGGTTTTCTCGGTAGCGGAGCCGGTAATACCTGGATTGAAACGCACGCCGTCAAGGTCAGCGAATGTTTCCACACCTGCATCCTGACGCATGACGGCATTTTGCGGCGCCACGGTGTAAACCCATAGCAGGCGGTTATCGACAGGGCGACCTTCAAAATCTTCCTCACCTGCGTAGGCGTGATAGCCCGTGTTGGTGGTCACCAAGCCCATATCAATTTGATTGCGGCCTAAACGGCGCAGGTTATCCACCGTGGCGCCGGTTTCTGCAACAGAGGAACTCACGCCGTCGACTTGGTTATTAATAATCTGATTAACCGCGACAAAGTAGCTGTAGTGGCTGGAAGAGCTTGAAGTGGAGCCAATCAGCAGGCGCTCATCGGCATGAGAAGTGGCAGCAGCCAGCACCGCGGCGCTTGCCACCATGGCGGTAAGTAGCGTTTTCATCGTGTCTCCGAAGCTCGCTAAGCGAGCTATTGTTATTGTAGAGCGGTTTTTTATGTAAAACGGTGATCGCGAAGCGGTTTGCAGGCGATATAGGAAGCATGGTCTGCGGGTTCTATTTTGTATATTGAATAGTTTTTAATTTATGTTTTACTTTATAAATGAATCCAAGCATCCAGCAGTTGCGTGTTTTTGTTGCCGTCGCCCATTCACGAAGCCTTGCAGAGGCCAGCGAGCGGGTGCACCTTTCCCAACCAGCGATTTCCATTGCGCTGCGTAAACTCGAAGAGAGCGTCGGTGGTGCACTGTTTGCCCGCACCACCAGGCAGCTCGCATTAACCCCGGAAGGCGAAGCCTTTCTGCCTGTTGCCGTACGGCTGTTGAATGATTGGAATGAAGCCTTTGAAGACCTCAACGATCAGTTTTCCAAACAGCGGGGTAAGGTGACCGTGGCCGCCCTCCCCACCCTGGCGGCAGGATTATTTCCGCGAGTCATTAAGACTTTTCATGAGGCCTACCCGCGCATTAATCTGAGCCTGCACGATGTGCTAGCCGACCAAATTAATCAGATGGTGCGTGAAGGTCGCGCCGACTTTGGGCTTTCGGTTCCGCCTAATGATGCTGACGATCTAACCTTTGAGCCGGTACTTGAAGATAGCTACGTCGCCGTTTGCCCCTCTGGGCATCCGCTGTTGTCGCAATCAACCGTAGCCTGGAGCCAACTGGCCGCCTATCCGTTTATCGGTATCAATCGCCTTTCCAGCTCGCGCCAGGATATTGATCGTATTATGGAGAGTGTGGGAGGACGGCTGGATATCCTGTGCGATGCACGGCAGATTGCCACGGTAGGCCGTATGGTGGCGGCAGGCTTAGGTATTAGCGTGCTGCCCTCATTAAGCTTTCGGCAAATCTCTACCGATGGCATTGAACACCGACCATTGATCGAACCAACGATCCGCCGTGAACTAGGCATCGTGCTTAGTCGTCATCATCCGCCCTCTGCCGCAGCGACGGCGTTACGCCAATTGATCCACTGTCACGATTAAAAGCGAGCACGATTAAGCATTTTCGATACGGCTTTCTCTACAAGCGGGGCGGGAATCTGGCAGACTAGAGATGATTACTATCCATCACAGTGAGTGAGCCAAAACGATGAGCGATACAGCAAAACCCTGGACGCAGCCGATGCCCGACGCGCAGTTCAAACTGATGCGCGATATTCTTGCTGCCCCAAGCCCTGTAGGTCTGGAAGCGGCGATGACTTACGGCGTGCTCAAGCCCCATTTTGAAACCTTTGCCCCTGACGGCTGGCATCTTCACCAGTTCAAGGGTAACGCGGGCGTTGTGCTGGACACCCACCCTGACCGCGACGATATGTTTAAGGTCATGATCATTGGCCATGCGGACAAAATCCGTATGCAGGTACGCTCAATTGGTGAAGACGGCAAGATTTGGATCAATACCGATTCGTTCCTGCCGACCGTATTGATTGGCCATGAAGTGAAGCTGTTTAGCGAAGACCCGGAAGCCCCTGGCAGCTATCGCTGTATTGAAGGCGGCACGGTGGAAGCGCTCGGTGCTATTCACTTTTCTGACCCTGGTCAGCGTGATGGCAGCAAAGGGCTTAAAAAAGAGCAGATCTACCTGGATTTGCAGATTCACGGCAAAAATAAAAAGCAGCAGGTATTGAACCTGGGTGTGCGCCCTGGCGACTCGATCATTTTTGATCGCCCCATTCGTCCTGGCTTTAGCCCTAATACCTTTTACGGCGCCTACCTGGATAACGGCCTGGGCTGTTTTGTGGCGGCGGAAGTAGCCCGCTTGATTGCGGAAGCAGGCGGCACGAAAAATGTGCGCGTACTGTTTGCGATTGCCAGCTATGAAGAGATTGGCCGCTTCGGTAGCCGTGTGATGGCGGGAGAAATGAAGCCTGATGCGCTAATCGGCGTTGATGTGAACCACGATTACGTGGGCGCACCGGGGATTGGCGATAAACGCATGCAACCTTTAGAGATGGGCAAAGGCTTCACCATGGCGGTAGGTTCAATCGCCAGCGAACAGCTCAACCGTATTATCGCCACGGCGGCTAAAGAGCATGATATTCCGCTGCAGCGCGATATTGTCGGCGTGGATACCGGTACCGATGGCATGGCGGGTGTATTAGCCTCTATCGATAGCGCCGCCACCTCGATTGGCTTCCCCATTCGCAATATGCACACCATCTCAGAAACTGGCCATACTCAGGATGTACTAGCGGCGATTTATGCGCTTACGCATACTTTGCAAGCACTAGACGCCCTGCCGGATCTACAGCGTGAGTTCCTGGATAACCATCCGCGTTTGGACCAAGCCAGCCCGTTAACGCACCAAGGCCACGCCAAGCCGAAAGATGAGGACGAAGATAGTGAAGAGGCAAAAACAGCGTAATTAACTTTTAATTCGCCTCTACTAAAATGACCTGCTAGATATTTCTAGCGGGTCATTTTTATTTAGGTACATTTATTTAGATACACATATTAAGAGCAGTGTCTAAGCCGCCTAGTGAAGTGTTTGCCCAACGCCAAACCACGACCAAAGTCGTAGCTATTCAACCAACGTTTTATAAACCAAAGTGGTAGGATATTTTCCATTAATTAGCCACCCCTAACCAAGCTATTGTTTATTAATGGAGTCATGCATGGGAGATTCATCGCTAGGATGGCGGCACTGGACGCCGCTACTGGCAGGGCCACTATTATGCCTACTCGTACAACTATTTATGCCCGACTCGCTTATTGATCCAGCTCCCCGCTTGGTTCTTGGACTAACGGCATGGATGGCGGTGTGGTGGGTAACGGAACCCGTTCCGATTCCAGTCACCTCTTTTCTACCCATGATTATTTTGCCGTTAAGCGGTGTGATGACACTAGATGATGCCGTTGTGGGCTATGCCAACCCGGTTATCTACATGTATATGGGCGGTTTTATACTGGCAATTGCCATTGAGCGATGGAACTTACATCGACGCATTGCATTGAATATTGTCAGCCGCATTGGTAATAGCCTGCGTAGTATCGTGCTCGGCGTGATGATTGCCTCAGCATTTCTATCAATGTGGATTTCCAATGCCGCCACGGCACTTATGATGCTCCCGATCGCCGTCGCCTTGCTTAGCGAGCTGGATGAGCGTGATCAGTTCGATGGCACACAACGGGATGCCTTCGCGCGCGTCCTGTTGCTCACCGTTGCCTATTCGGCCTCCATTGGCGGGTTAGCCACTATTATTGGCTCGGTACCCAATGCAATTGTGGTGGCCATGATTCCACAGTTTTTTGATGGGGTAGAAATCAGCTTTTTAGATTGGATGCTATTTGCGCTGCCCCTCACCCTGATAATGCTCGTTATCTTGTATTTCTACCTTACACAACTCTACGTAAAAGTGCCCAATAACCGTTTAGAGGTCAATTTCGTAGCTCAAGAGCTAAAGGCGCTCGGCCCTATGAGTCGGGAGGAAAAGCGCGTTCTGATGGTATTTGTCACAACCGCGCTGGCATGGGCACTACGAGGCTGGCTAGCGCCTTTTTTCGATCTGCCACTCAACGATACGCTCATCGCGGTGATCGCCGCCGTGGCGCTGTTTATTATTCCGGCACACAGTGAGAAACGCAGTTTATTGGTATGGGATGATATGTCTCGGCTGCCTTGGGGGCTGTTTATCCTGTGGGGTGGCGGCATGACGCTCGCAGCCGCCTTCAGTGCCAGCGACCTAACGGGATGGATCAGTCAACAACTGCAGCTACTGGACGGGGTTAATTACTTCTTACTTATCCTCTTCATGGTGCTATTGATGCTGTTCTTAACAGAGATCATCTCCAATACCGCGACTGCCAATATGGCTATCCCGATTACGGCGGGAATGGCGGCCGCTATTACCACAGGTAACCCGCTTGGCCTGATGGTAGCCGTTGCCCTGGCGACCACCTGCGCCTTTATGATGCCTATCTCTACGCCCCCGAACGCTGCGGTCTTTTCAACCGGGCGTATTACGATCAAGGAGATGGCAAAAGCAGGCTTTGCGATGAATATCGTCAGTGCCATTATTATTACGTTATTTGTCTATTTTATTATGCCACTATTATTGCCGTTGCCTTCATAGCGCGCGTTGCAAACGCGCACAAAAAAAGAAGCCCCAGCCATTCCTTGGCCGGGGCTTTAGCAAACCTTCCTTGATTCTTCTTCACAAGCATCCTGCCTGTGCTTCCATGAGTGCTTTAAGCTTCCTTTGCTATATCTTCCCTGTTTCCACTTCCTTGTGGAGTGTGTTCACAATGGACCTTATTACGCTGTGTTTATCTAACCTAGGTTATCAAATTAGAAAAATAGTGTTTTTATTTAAAAAATAATTACTGCTCCAATTAATATTCTCTTTTAATTTTTTGTATGGCGAATACTCTCAGTGGTGCATATACTTTCAACAGTATCAACATCGATACTACTCTACATGGATGTAGACACGCCTGAACCAATATCAACTTAATAGTAGGAGGTCAGCGTGCGAAATATAACAATCACACATAAAATCAAAGGCTTAGATATAACATGTCGCCATTGCGGTAATGCAGAGTCCCCCAAACATCCGTTTTTAAACCGTTTTCGCTTAGAAGGCACGGGGAAAAACAGCACTACTTTGCGCTGTCTTAACTGTCAAACTGCGGTTGAAATACCCTTGAGTGAACTAAGCTCACTCTACTATCACTACGCTTGTTAAAAAAACAGGCTTGTTAACAAAAAGCCTTGCTAATCAGTAACAATGGGCAATTGAATAAACGCAATTGCCCACTTTTTTTATAAAAGAATTTTATAATTAATAAATCCGTCATACATTATTAATATATGTGTGCATTAAGCATATATATAGCAAAAAAAAGCCCAGCCATTCCTTGGCCGGGCTTTATCAGGTCATCCCTGATCTTTCATCACAAACTTCCTGTTCGTGCATCCTTGTGCTATTCAAGCAATCCTTGCTTGTTCTTCCTTGCCGCGAGTTCCTTTCGCTGTGTGCACACAGTGCGCCTTATAGCAGTGAGTTAATCTAACCTGTGATATGTAATAGTAAATAAATAATTTTAAAGCCTTTTTTGCATAGCAAAACAAGTGGCTTGCCAACCTTCCAATCAGCAACATACAATCATGCACGTTTGCTCCCCATAGGAATTTTCCACGTGAATCAATATATCTGGTGGTCTGCCACCATCGTTAGTCTGGCTGTTTCGCCGCTCAGTGGGGCGAATAGCTGGGAAGGTAGTATCGGTGCGGGCGCCGTATATGCACCCGATTATTTGGGTAGCGATGATTACGATACGAAACTGTGGCCTTCGTTCCAGTTAAGCTATGGCGAAATAGTGACGATTAGCCCACGAAGCGGCATTGAGTGGCATGCTATTCGTAATAGTGGCTGGACCGTATCACCCTTTGTTGGCTACACCTTTGGACGTGATAATAAAGGCGATATTAGTGCTTTTGAAGAAGTGGATGGTGGTGCAACGCTAGGAGTACGCGTTGGCTACGCTCAAAGAGAGTGGCACTATAGTGTCGCGGCGAGTACGCCTATTACAGGCGATGTCGATGGCGCAGAGTTTGAAGCCGCTGCCGCCTGGCGCACACCATTGAGTGAACGGCTATTTTTCTCTCTATCGCCAAGCATTCATTACTCGAATGAGAAGTGGACAGAGTCGATGTTTGGCGTTTCGGCACAAGATAGCCTACGTAGCGGCATTGCTCCTTATAATCCAGACGGTGGATACTGGCGCCTAGGGTTAGGCAGCAGTCTTACTTACGCCTTAACCCCTGAATGGTCTGCAACAGGCTTTGTTGGCACCAGCTACTTAACAGGTAACGCTGCTGACAGCCCTATCGTTGACGACCTAGGCAGCAACTGGCAAACCGTTACCGGCGTGTCGCTCAACTATCGTTTTTAGCCCATGATTTAAAGAGAGGCTTTTGAGAAAGGTGAAGGATGGTAATTAGCAAGGGAAGGCAACGGCTCAGGTATGTATTTCGTCACTTATCTGGCGTGGGGCTTGTGTTAGGTACGCTGCTGTTTGCCTTCTCACTAACACCCAGCCTACTACCACGCCCTCTGGTAGCCCAGGGGGTAGTCTCAGGGCTGAGCTTTACCGCTGGCTATGCATTAGGGGTGGTGTTGCATTGGACATGGGCGTATCTGCATATCCCCGAACCTAGCCTGCGGGTAGAGCGTAAAATTAAGTGGGTAGCCGCAGCACTCTGCGCTGTCGTGGCGGGACTATTCTTGTGGCAAGCCTCAGAGTGGCAGAACAGTATTCGCACCTTGATGGTCATGGAGCCAGCGAGTGGCACACGGCCGTTTTCTATCGCCTTGATCACCCTGGCTATCTTTGCCTTTATGCTGCTCATTGCCCGTCTGTTTAAGCGCACCTTTCGGCTACTGTCACGCAAAATGGCACACTTTGTACCGCGACGTGTTTCCTACGTACTCGGGACGATCGCTGCGGTGGCGCTATTTTGGTCGGTAATCGAAGGGGTCATCTTTTCGCTTGCCTTGCAAGCCGCTGATCGCTCTTATCAGCAGGTGGATGAGCTAATACAAGACGACCTTTCACCCCCCAATGATGCAATGAAACCTGGCAGCGCGGAATCGCTGATTAGCTGGGAGGCGCTGGGCAGTCGAGGCCGCCGCTTTGTGACCACAGGACCAAGCGGGGCCGAGATAGGTAATTACCTGGGCGAAGAAGCGCCCGACCCAGTACGTGTTTATGTAGGGTTAAATGCTGCCGAAACGCCCACTGAGCGCGCCGAGCTTGCGTTAGCAGAACTCATACGTGTAGGCGGCTTTGCGCGCTCCGCATTAATAATAGCGACGCCTACTGGGCGCGGCTGGATAGATCCCGCCGCTCAGGATACCGTGGAGTATCTGCATCGTGGTGATATTGCCACTATTGCGGCCCAGTACTCCTATTTGCCTAGTCATCTTTCATTAGTTGCTGAAGCGGAATATGGCGTCGAAAACGCCCGTGCGCTGTTCACCACGGTTTACGATTACTGGACAGCGCTACCCTCTGACCAACGCCCACGGCTATACCTGTTCGGGTTAAGCCTTGGTGCGCTGAACTCAGATCTCTCGTTTGACCTTTACGACATCATTGAAGACCCTTTTCACGGCGCCCTATGGAGTGGCCCCCCTTTTCGCAGCGAAACATGGCGCAGCGTGACTTCTGACCGAGACGCGGGGTCGCCCGCCTGGCTACCTACTTTCCGGGGTGGCGCCGTCGTGCGCTTTATGAACCAGTATCAGGGGTTAAACGCCCCAGAGGCTCATTGGGGCGATTTCAGAATTGCCTACCTTCAATACGCAAGCGACCCTATTACCTTTTTTGAACCTGCCGCCTTCTGGCGTGAACCTGAGTGGATGCGAGAGCCACGCGGTCCTGATGTTTCACCAGATCTGCGTTGGTATCCTGTCGTTACCATGCTGCAACTGCTAGCTGATCTAGCTACGGGCACTGCCCCTCCAGGCTTTGGCCATGAAATAGCCGCAGAAGATTACATTGACGCCTGGGTTGCCCTCTCAGAACCTGAAGGGTGGAACGAAGAAGAAGTGGCACTATTGCGCGAGCACTTTACTCAAGCACGAGAAGCAAGCAAGTAACACTGCTTACCGATGCCAAGCAATAATACGCCCATTGGCCTTTCTTACGTCTTACATACTCATCAATGCATTTTAATATCACTTTTGTACAGGAAATTACAAATCAACTCTTGTACAATAAAAAATTCTAATTTAGTATTGATAGTGTTCGCGGCAAGGACACCGCGTGACAAAGGAATGTTCACTCAGGATGAGTGAAAGCACACCAAGGATGGTGCAGGCAATTCAAAAACGCTCCCAATCGGGAGCGTTTTTGCGTATATAAGTATCACTTAATTGACTTTTTACGCTACCAGCGGTGAGTTTTTGTGAGTATTGAAGCGCGGGAGTTTTATCGCAACGGCCCTGCTCACCGACAAGAGCAAGCCAGTAGCTTTGCGCTGATCCGGCGTCAGTTTGACTTCCGCTCTATCGAAATTGGCCGCTGGGTAACGAACGCCGAACGCGACAGAGCCGCAGAGCTATTTCACGACGCCCTTTGTGATCTAATGCTGATTCTAGAAGGGCCAGAAGCGTTGATTTCGTTACGTGGCTCGTTAGCACTGCAGTATGGCAGCGGTGGTCGGCCCGGTGTTTCCGCCCATTACGATCCGAGCCAACGCAGCTTTTCACTGGCCAAAAACGCAGGTCCTGGCAGTATTGCCCACGAGTGGTTTCATGCTTTTGACCACTACATCGCTACTAAATGTTTTAGCAACACGCCAAGCGAAATGTTCGCGTCGACTGCATGGCTGGCTGACGCCACCCCCATCCCCCACCCGCTTAACGATTTATTAATGCGCTGCTTTAAAGCCATTATGCTTCAGCCAACAGGCGACCAGCCTAGCGAGCTATTTAAGCACTCATTACAGATGGACAAAAAATTGAGACAAATCTATTACAGCAAACCCGAAGAGCTCTGCGCCCGCGCCTTCGAAGCTTTTGTACAAGATGCGGTCATCACTAACCATTTTTTAGTCAAAGGCACCAAAACCTCACCCGAAGCCGAACGCGGACTTTATCCACAGGGCGAACAACGGGAACAGATTAATAGCGCGTTTGGTGACTATTTTGGCAGTCTAGGACGGGCGTTGGTTCGTGAGATTTAGCAGTAATCAAATAGGCTAAATGCAATGACATAACACCAGGGGGCAGGTCTACACTCTTCTATAGTCCAACAGAGGAGGTTCACTATGTCTCAGCAAGAGTGTGCATGCCCAAAATGTACATGTTCAGTCGATAGCAAAGCCGTTGAGAAAGATGGCAAGCTCTATTGCTCCCAGTCCTGCGCTACAGGCCACGCGGATGGCTCAACTGACTGCGGTCACAACTGCAAATGTGGCAAATAAAGCCCACTAACCAATGTTTTCTGCTATTTTAACCACGCCCGACGGACACACCGCTGGGCGCTTTCGTAGAGTCGTACCTCCGAAAAAATTGCCAGCTTTTCGCTAAGGTGCGAAATAAAGCATTAGCAGCTAAACTGAAAGTACATTCACCACTCAAAGGAAGAGAATATGTCTACTACCACTATCGTCGTTATCGTTGTTGTTCTCGTCGCAGTGCTTGGCGTTGGCTTCAGCGGTGGTTTGCCTTTTTAATCAAGTATTCAGGCAATCAAAGCTTTTCAAGAACAAAACGTGATCGAGACCTGACGATCACGTTTTTTAACAAATGTTAAATACTATAGTTTAATAGGGTTAAACGAGCTGACCTATGAAGGCCTGTTCTTTAGTATTATTTAGAATAAAAAATAATTGTTATAACTAACAACCATATAAACACTTTAATTTAAAATCCTTCTCATTATTTAAGCTGACAAAAATGGCCACCGCGACTTAGATTATTTAAACTTCCTTTTTATCTACCAGTTTCTGAACTACACTTTGAAAAACACCTTAGGTCATAGGCTTAACAGCCATTTAGCTAACCTACTTGTTTATAACTTTTACCACCAAGCAGAGACACTGTTGCGAAGGGCTTCATTCCTGCCAATAATGGAGCCAAAAATGGCGACTGCACTCCCATCTCATACCTATTTGATGATACGCAAGTTAGAGAGCCAAATTTCTCTCACTGCTGTGGAAAAGCAGGCACTTCAGGCGTTGCCGGTACAAACGCAAGATGTAAAATCTAACCAAGATATCGTTAAAATGGGTGAACAACCCACTCATTGCTGTTTACTATTAGAAGGGTTTTCGTGCGTTTACAAATTAACGCTAGAAGGTAAGCGGCAAATAATGTCGCTGCATATTCCTGGCGATATGCCAGATTTGCAAAGCCTGCATCTAAAAGTCATTGATATTAATATTGCCTCGCTCAGTCCGTGTAAACTCGGCTTCATAAAGCATGAGGATTTGCACCTTTTGTTTGAGCGCCATCCTAGACTGACTGCTGCCTTCTGGCACGAGACGTTGGTAGATGCCTCTATCTTCCGAGAGTGGTTGTTAAATGTGGGGCAACGCGAAGGCTACTCACGGATCGCTCATATTATCTGTGAACTCATGCTGCGTCTTAAAGCGGTGGGATTAGTTGAGAATAGCACGTTTTACATGCCGATTACCCAAGCGGAGCTAGCGGATGCCACTGGGATGACCCCAGTGCACGTCAACAGAGTATTACAGGCGCTACGTAATGATGGCTTAATAAAGATTAACAGACGAAAGATCACCATACCTAACTGGCAAAAATTACAGGAAGCTGGCGAGTTTGACCCCCTTTACCTGCATCTTAAGAATCAATAATTTGCCGTTTTTACTAAGCAAAGCAGTGTAACACTCACTTCGCTATTTAAAATGCCACTTTAGCGTGAACTATACGTTATGTATTCTTTTAAGCTTATTATGCGAACTTAGTGATCCGTCGTTTCAACAGCGGAAGGGCGTGCGGCCTATTCAATTAATTTAGAGCCATAAAATTTAATTAGATAGAGCACAAAAAAAAGCCCGCTGATTTTTTAGCGGGCTTTTTCAAAATTCTGTGGCGGAGGGGGAGTCCGCATACTACATGTACAACAGCATCCACAATGATACAACAAGCCACTGATTTATAATAAAATAATAGTCGATACAGTCCAACCACACCCACTCACATACAACGTAAAACATATTAGAAGTATGGGCTGGTGTATGGGCTAAAATGTGGTACGCTAAAAACATACTTCGGGGATAGCGGCTATGGGCAAACTCACGACAAAAGGCGTTCAAAAGCTGGTCAGGGAGTCAAACCCTGGCATGACCAATGATGGGGATGGGTTGTACCTCAAAATTGGCAAAGGTGGCGGCGCAAGCTGGATTTACCGTTTTCGATGGAATGGCAGGTTACGTGACATGGGTCTTGGTAGTTATGCTGACAAAACACTATCAGACGCACGCGAATCAGCCGCAGAAAATCGAAAGCTCGTCAAACAAGGCATCGACCCACTGGCTGTTCGTGAGCAGAAAAATGAAAAAAAGTCCGTGACTGTAACGGTTACCCACTGCGCAGCACGCTATATTCAATCCCACCGTCGCAGCTGGCGAAATGCCAAGCATGCACGTCAGTGGGTAAGCACTCTTAAAACATACGTGCGCCCGGTAATAGGTAACCTACCCGTAGAAGAGGTCACCACTCAGGATATATTGAAGATCCTCACGCCTATCTGGACAGTCAAGAATGAAACAGCTAAGCGTGTTCAAGGTCGAATTGAAAACATATTAGACTTCGCAGCAGCCCATGAGTATCGCGACCAGGTCAACCCTGCCCGCTGGCGTGGCCATCTCGATAAACTCTTAGCTAAGCCGTCAAGGGTTCAAAAGGTGAATCACCATCCTGCTATGCCTTATGATCAGGTAGCGACATTTATGGGCTCAGTTCAGCTCTACAAAAGCATGTCATCAAAAGCACTACTATTTTTGATACTGACAGCCACACGTACCTCAGAGGTGCTCAACGCTGAGTGGAAAGAGATCGACATTGGAAAAGCTACGTGGCAAATACCAGCAGAGCGCATGAAAGCTAATCGAGAACACAGAGTGCCACTATCTAAGCAGGCAATTGATCTTTTACTGAGCCTCTCTCGCGTGAAAGGCAATAGCTTTATTTTCCCGGGAATGAAAGCGGGTCGACCATTATCCAATATGTCGCTTCTGCAATTTATGCGTGGGCTAGGTTACGGGCCTAGTGGTGAAAAAGGCAATTATGTGCCCCACGGATTCCGCTCAAGCTTTAGGGATTGGACAGGCGAGGTAACGAGCTATCCAAGGGATGTAGCTGAAATGGCACTGGCTCATGCAATTGAGAATAAAGTTGAGGCCGCCTATCGTCGAGGAGACCTTTTTGAAAAGCGCCGAGCTATGATGCAGCACTGGGCCGATTACACTTTTTTGGTATAACAGCTAGGCCTTATCATTGATCCGCCAATTATCCCGTGTAATAAGCATTTGGTGACTGAAAGGTAGTCGAATACCTCATTGCACGTCCGCAAGCGAGACGCCTATCGTTAAACTACTTTTGAACACTACGCGTTCGTAGTGTTGCAACGACACGATAAATACCGTTTATCAACCGGTAACCGACATCTGAATTGATGACACCTTATGGTTGCTGGTGAATGGGCGTAGTGCTTTCTCCCATTATTGATATCAATCCCAACAATTCACGTAGTTAAGCCACCACACCAAATACCCGCCCTATGCCGGATGTGATGGCCATAGCAAGTGCACCCCAAAACATGACTCGCAAAGCAGCCTTGAGCGTTGGCGTCCCACCTGCCCGCGCGGCAACGGCCCCCAATAAGGCTAGAAAATATAATGAACATAGCGATCCCAACACCGCAAGCTGCGTTAGCGGCCACAATGGCTAGCCCCAGTCCACTGCGCTGCTGTTTACTGGCGCGCCAGAATCGATGCGTTAATTTGCGCTATCAACACCTGAGCCTTGGTCGCTAACGCTAAAAGTGAGACGACGCTCCCCTGACTCCCACTGCGCATCAACGTTAACGTGGGCATCGCAAGAGCAACATCAGGCCAGTGGGATGGCTCTATAAAGCGGACTTGTTTGTCGTACAAGCTATTTGCCGGGGCATGTTCGGCCACATCTGCGACGCGACTAGCTTGGCCATAATCAAAACGCACACGCACCTCTAGACGAGCCAGAGTGAGTAACTGGTCAAGGGTTTAGCTCAACCGCACAACGCACTCTTGAGCATAGTTGAGCGATGTTATTGCAGCCTGACTTTCGACCCTGCGAGCCATTTGCAGGTGGGTTTTGATTACAGTCAGCGGAGGCATGGTTTGTAAAGCGCTGCTCGCGGATAATGGCTTGCTGTACACACTCAAGAAGCGTATTTGAGGTTTCAATTAGCGGACGAGTCTCTTTAGGGAGGCCATACGTAGCGACCGGGGCGAGTGCATCGGGTAATCCGCGATCAAGAATGACCAAATCACTGGTCACCGCTCGCACCGCCTGACGGGCGTTAACCCAGTGTTTAGACAAATAAAAACACCCTTGCGGTGAAGGCAAGGGCGTGGGCATGGCAATCGCCGAATAAGGACGAATGGCTAGGCGAGACGCTTAGCGGCAAACCACCCCAACACCATGGTCACCAGCATGGCCAATAGCGGTAAGGAAAGACCGCCGATGGAGGCAATCGCTGGCCCTGGGCAGTAGCCGGAAAGTCCCCAGCCAATGCCAAACAGGGCCGCGCCCCCTAACAACTTCGCATCTAACTCTCGTTTGGTCGGTAACTGAAAGACGCCACCCAGCAGTGGAGCAGTACGCTTGAATACCAGCCGATAGCCGATAAAGGTGGTAACGACGGCCCCGCCCAATACGAACATCAGCGTTGGATCCCAGGCACCCGCTACGTCTAGAAATCCCACTACTCGCGCGGGGTCCGTCATGCCTGAAACAGCCAAACCAATACCGAAAAGTAGCCCCGCCGCATAGCCTGCCGCCGTTTTTATCCAACTGCTCTTGTTTGACTGACTCATTGAACTATTCATTGAACGCCACCTAAACCTAGCAAGTGGCGCGAGATATAAACGGTCACTAGCCCCGTCACTAAAAACATACCGGTGGCCGCCATGGAGCGTGGCGCCAAGCGCGCCAGTCCGCATACGCCATGGCCGCTGGTACAGCCACTGCCCAGCCCCGTGCCTACGCCCACTAACAGCCCAGCCACTAGCATTAACCCTACACCTCCTACTGATGCGCCGATCACCTCGCCAGGGCTACCGGCAACGTTGCCCAAACCACCACCAAAAGCCATAAGCAAAAGCGGGCCGCTAATCAGCCCTAACAGAAAAGCCACTCGCCAAGCGCTATCGCCCTTGGGGCGTTGTGTTATCAAATTGCCCACGATGCCACTGATACCCGCAATACGCCCTAGCGTTGCCATCAGCCAGGTAGCGGAAAGCCCGATCAACACACCCCCAACCAGCCCTTGTAAGCCTGCTGTCCAATCCACTGGTGACTCCTTAGATCGCACTCAAACCGTTAGAAAAAATTAATCGGCACTTTGAGATAGACGGTGCCGTTCTCTTCCGCCGGAGGCAGCTCCCCTGCACGCATATTGACTTGCACAGAGGGAATAATGAGCTTCGGCATGCCTAAGGTGGCGTCGCGCTCAGTGCGCATCTTCACGAACTCGTCTTCGCTGATACCTTCATGAACATGGACATTCTCACTGCGCTGTTCCGCAACGCTGCTTTCATGCTCAAAGTTATCACGGCCGGGGGCTTTATAGTCGTGGCATAAGAACAGCCGCGTCTGCTCGGGAAGCGCCAACACTTTTTGAATAGAGTGATAAAGGGTGCGCGCATCGCCGCCGGGAAAGTCACACCGCGCGGTGCCATAATCCGGCATAAAAAGCGTATCGCCTACAAAGGCGGCATCGCCCACTACGTAGGTTAAACAGGCGGGCGTATGCCCAGGAGTGTGCAGAACATTGCCCTGTAATTGGCCAATGGTAAACGTATCCCCTTCTTCGAACAGCGCATCAAATTGGCTGCCATCCCGGGCAAACTCGCTGCCCGCATTGAACGCCTTACCGAATATCTCCTGCACCTTCACTATGTTGGCGCCAATGCCGGTTTTACCGCCTAACTGATCATGCAGGTATGGCGCAGCCGAGAGGTGGTCGGCATGCACATGGGTCTCCAAAATCCAGACCACCTCGAGATCGTGTTCGCGAATAAAGGCGATGATGTTGTCAGCGGATCGCACGTCCGTCTGCCCAGCGGCATAATCAAAGTCGAGCACTGAATCGATGACCGCACAGGCACGGCTGTCTGAGTCTTGAACCACATAGCTAAAGGTATTGGTGGGCTCATCAAAAAAGTGCGTAACGATTGGGCATTGCATCGCGATCACCAAGATAGGTAATTTAATTTTTTGATTATGAAAATAGTATATATCAAAATAACTCATAAGCTTAGATTTATTTCGAATATGATTCCAGAATAATTTTTTTAAAAAAATTCTATCGTTAAATTACAAAGCTGGTTAGCTAGCCAATGGGTATACCCGCTCTGTCGCGACTTGGATCTGGGTAGGCTAAGTGGGGATTAACATATCTTATTGCTCAACACGGATTCCATTGTGTCAATTGCGATATTTGCAAGTCCTTCAAGATAAAACACGAAAGACGAATAGCTTTATGAAGGTTTTGTCGAACATCGAATTTTCCCTTCTTGGTGCAGCACTGGTCGCGATTAGCTACGGGTTTGGATGCTTCACTTTTGGCCTATTTGTCCTGTCAATTATTACCGAGCTGGCTAACGTCCTACTTGATCGGCATTATCAGGGTGCTTAGGCGTTGCAGGTCTCGCGCTGCTCAGTCAGTCGTATGCGCACTATCAATGGGTATTGGTGGGTTTATCTGCGGTATCTGCGCCGGTTTGATGATGCCAAAACTTACCGATGCGATGACGGCATTGGTGAGTCGCACGATGCACGGTCGTGTAATATCCATCATGAATGCTGGTACCAGCATCGGTATTAGCATTGCCGTGCCCTCCGCCGTGTTCCTATACGATGCATGGCGTCTCACTTGTATGGTATTTGCTGTGCTAACGGCTGCTGGCGTGAAGGCTGCATGGTACTTCATTCCCTTGGATTCTCGTTTAACACCTGGCAATGCTTCCCCCACCGCCACCAATCACTCGGTTACAGTGGTCGCGTTTTATTCGGCTTTCGTTGTTCGGCTTCGCGATGGGCTTTGTGTTAGTGCCGTACTGGCTTTTACGTCTTAGGCAAGCGGTCGGTTCACCCGTTATCGGTATTTTTAAGGGCCCAACCTCGTTTGGGATAGCGATGTCACGTATATCTAAACTGGAGATCGCTGGGCCTATCTAACGGTTGTCATTGACATATTAGCTAGAAAACCGGTTGGCTGGGCGAAGTCGTTATCGCCGGATAGCGAACTCACCAGTTGTGTATTAAAAATGGTCTATAAAAGCCGAGGGCGACCCAAAGCCGTTATGTTCCACAGCTGACCAGGGCAGCTATTTTACGAGCTGTAGTTTCCGTCAGACGCTCTGAAAATGCCTGATAAAACAAAGCCTGAGTCGGCGTGGGAATTACTGTGATAATGCGCCAATGGAGCGGTTCTTTTGGAGCTTATAGGTTTAATGGGTGCCGACGTATGGCTATCGCTCATTCTTGGAGAGCCAGCATCATATCGTGAACTATTTAATCAGGTATTAAAGCCAGCTTAGGCCTCATCAGCATAATGTGGGTGTTAGCCTGAATCAGGCAGAGGAAAAAAATGGGTTAACTATAAACCGGTGGCCAGTTTTACTTGACCACTACAGGCGCCAGAAAAACGTGCTCAATAATCAGTTTTTTTGCTGCTTACCTTTTTTTAAGCCTGCCATAAGTTACCTCATTTAGGATGATCCTTGTGCCAATCGACAAATATGTCTTGCACAGCCACCCATCATCGAAAAGAGGTATTACTTATGCGAACTCACATCACTAAGATTATAACATCGGCGTTGTTACTGACGGCTAGCACGGCTGCGCTGGCCGAGACTCATTGTACTGATGCCCCCAGTGACGAATGGATCAGCCAAGCTGATATGGAAGAACGTATCAGCGAGATGGGTTACAAAATCAAAGAATTTAAGGTCACCGAGGGAAACTGCTACGAGATATACGGCTGGGACGAGCAGGAGCGCCGGGTAGAGATCTATTTCAACCCAGTAGATGCCAGCATCGTGAAGCAGGAAGTCGAAGACTGATCAGGAGGTTACCATGGCCGATAATACCCGTATCCGTGTTTGGGACCCGTTGGTCAGGTTGGTACATTGGGCTTTGGTTGCTGGCGTAGCCGTCAACTTATGGCTAACCGAAGAAGGGGGCGATATACACCAATGGGTCGGTTATGCCTTGGTGGCATTAATCGTCGTACGCATCCTTTGGGGATTTATCGGTCCCTGGAGTGCACGCTGGCGGAGCTTTTGGCCTACCGTGAGCCGACTTCAATGTGTGCTGCGCGGTCGCGACAGCAAGATAGAGCAAACCGGCATTACCCATACACCGCTGGGCGCTATCATGATGCTGGTGCTGCTTGGGCTAATCCTCGGTCTGGGACTTACTGGCTACATGATGGAAGAAACGGATCGTTTCTGGGGGGTTGGCTGGGTTGAAGAAACCCACGAACTCATGGCCAACGCGATTCTTTTTCTAGTACCACTGCATGTATTGGGTGCTGTGGTAGAAAGCCTCAAGCAAGGCGATAATTTGATCGCTAGCATGTTGCATGGCTATCGCCGCCGCCCTACCTCTACCCCCAACACTAAGGCTCATGATGTTCAGTCTTAATTAAGATGTTGTTAAGACAATGCAATGATAATGGCCACTCCTTAATTTTGCACGAGTGGCCTTTTCAGACCTGTTTGACACAGAGCAATGGCTGCACTATCCCTTATTTATGCCACGACACCGAACAAGCGGCCTATGCCGAAGGTCAAGGTCATCGCCAATGCGCCCCAGAACATTACGCGCACCGAGGCTTTGAGTATCGGCGCGCCACCCACACGGGCAGCCGCCGCCCCTAGAAAGGCTAAAAACAGTATCGAGAAGAGCGCCACCAGAAGAATAAGCAATGGCGGCGGCGCCCACCAGGCGATTAGCAACGGCCACATGGCGCCAGCCGTGAAGGTCACAGCCGATGAAAAGGCCGCCTGGAGTGGGCGCGCTTGGCTTGTCTCGGTGATGCCAATCTCATCTCTGGCGTGAGCGCCTAGCGCATCGCTTGCCATCAGCTGTTCAGCGACTTGCGTGGCTAGCGCCGGTGTTAACCCACGCGCTTCATAAATCGCTGCCAGCTCTTCCAGTTCAGCATCAAAATGTTCTATCAACGCTTGGCGCTCAAGCGCAAGATCCGCATGTTCGGTGTCAGACTGTGAGCTAACGGAGACGTATTCACCGGCGGCCATCGACATAGCCCCGGCCACTAGCCCCGCAATACCGGCCAACATAATGTCGCTTTGCGCGGTGCTCGCTGCTGCCACGCCGAGTATCAGGCTGCTAGTCGAGACAAGGCCATCATTCGCGCCCATGACGGCTGCGCGCAGCCAACCTGAACGGTTAGATCGATGGTGCTCTGTATGTTGCATGGCCTCACCTCGTGATTGATTTCCCCTTTCTTTTCAGAGGGAGAGTGGCAGATAGCTGTGTGGCAACAGCCTTCAGGGCATATTTTTAGCCAGCGCTTGTAGCAACAGTGCGATTCTCTGGTGCATATAACGGTTGAAATGCATTTAGATTCAATCACTTGTTCCAAAGAAAAGCACTGTAAGCTAATCAGCGATCCTGATGTTGGTTTTGCTCCCACACCACACTGACCGCCAGGCCATTGGGCGTACGGTTCCTAAGCGTAAGGTGTGCGTTCTGGCGCTGAGCCAACTCCGAGACAATCGATAAACCCAACCCGCTGCCGGTGGTACCCTGGCCAGACGCGCGCCGAAAGCGCTCAGTGACTTTATCCAACAGTGCCTCGGGGAGGCCGGGGCCAGTGTCACTCACCGTGAGTTGAGGCAACCCCTCCCAAAGCGCTAACGCTACCTCCACTTGACCGCCTTCCGGGGTATAGCGCAAGGCGTTATCCAGTAGGTTACGAAAGAGAATTCCCACCTCGACTTCGTCGGCGCGAACTTCCAGACGGGTTAAGCCTGTTAGCCTCAAGTGCTGATCTCGCTCTTCAGCGAGTGGCCACAGCTCGGCTATCAATTCAGCAATAATCGGATAGAGGTCAATAGTGGCCGGTGAGGTTGTGGCAACTTGATCCAAACGAGCCAAAATGAGCAGCTGTTCTACCACCCGTTGAAGCCGCTCAACCCCGACATAAGCCTTTTGTAATGATTGCTCTCCCCCTGCCTGCGCATTATCTAAGTGGATTCTCAGCGCTGCCAAGGGCGTGCGTAATTCATGGGCTGCATCTGCGGTAAATCGCCGCTCACGCTCTAACGTGGCTTTCAACCGGGCGATAAAGTCGTTTAGTGATTGGCGTAATCCATTAAGCTCTTGAGGAACCGGATTATTGATTTGACGCAGGTCGTGGGCGGAGCGACCTTGTACCTGGCTGGAAAGTGCTTGGATGGGTGCAACACCCCGCCGGATAACTCTACTCATCAGCCAAAGAAGGAGTGGCAGCAACAAGAGCATCGGCAATAAATTGTTCCAGGTGATGCGCTCCACCACTTCATCATGAAACGAACCCCGTAGTCCCATGCTGATCCAGGTATCGCTGGCAACATCGAACATGCTGAAAACCCGCCAGCGATGACCATCGTAGCTTTCCCAGCGAAAACCCTCCTCTAAAGGCGCGGGGAAAGGCCCTGCATCACTCCATTTGCCCCCTAATAGCCTGGGTGAGCCATCGGCATTCCAAAAACCCAGTACTAATTTAAGCTCTTCCTCGTGGTAAAGCTTGGGACCTGATTCAGAGCTGCTCATGGGGACTGCTTTACCGTCACGATATAGCTGAGCCGGATGTTCTGGTAGGCCCATGCGTGAAGCCAGGCGAGCATAGTCATCAATGGTCGCGTTTGGATCGAGTTGACCAGCCACAATCCGGCTATGCAGACTGAGCTGTGTATCGAGAATTTCTTCTAGCTCGTGATCGGTAATTAAGTAAGCCGCGGTAACGGCCACGCCCCCAGCGACAACCATGGTAATGGCTAGCGTGCGAAGCAGATAATGCCGTATCGATCTCATTGCGCCTGGCTATCCAGTCGGTAGCCAATCCCCCGCACGTTAATAATCAGATGTTTTTCAAGCTTTTTACGCAGATGATGAATGTGAACTTCCACCGTATTGGACTCTACCTCTTCGCCCCAGCCGTAAAGCAAATTTTCTAAACGAGGCCGAGATAGCACCCTGTCCGGGTGCCTAGCGAGCTCTAGCAATAAGGCATACTCGCGCCGACCCAACTTGACGTCTTTACCCCGCCAACTCACCGCATGGCGGGCTTCATCAATACTCAACGCCCCCAGCGTCAATATTTGCGAGGCACGCCCCTCAGCACGTCGCATTACGACACGCAAGCGGGCGAGTAGCTCCTGCAAATTGAAAGGCTTGAGCACATAGTCATCCGCCCCCGCATCTAAACCGCCAATCCGGTCTTCCATCGCATCACGGGCCGTCAAAATAAGAATCGGCAGAGTAGATTGCTCTCGGAGTAAATTCAGTACCTGCATACCGTCCATATCGGGCAGCCCAAGATCCAAAATAATCACGCTGAAGGCCTCGCTGCCGATAGCGCTGATTGCCTCGCGGCCAAGCATGAACCAATCGACCGCGTAGCCCTCGCGCTCTAGCGCCGTCTTGATGCCATCCCCAAGCAGGGGGTCATCTTCTATTAGTAGTGCACGCATGCTGATTCCCTCAATCGGCAAACCGCTATCTTGGCTACCAAAACTTAAGCTTTTCTTAAATAGAGTAACTTACTTCTCAACAAGCAACCTCATCTAAATCCAACCAGCAAGCCCACCACCCTATTTTTTAAATTTCTTACGCAGTTTAACTCTTCTTTAAGTTATTTAGACTCAAGCTGCCTCTTTCGCCATAGGCAAAGCCAAAGCAGTGCCTTCACTGGCGGTCATTTTTAATGTTCTGTCGCTACCGCGGGCAGGTCATTTCCTATTAACTTAACAGAGCGCCAGCGTATGCACTTACTAACACTTATTAGAACAAACGATTATTTAAAAATAATGGCCCGTTTTTTAGAAAAAAGAATGAAGCGTTATTTAATGGGAGGGATGCGTCTTATTCTCAAAGCGCCTGCTCCAGAAACCATTGACAGCCTTGTGGGCATAGAAAGAATTCTAATTATTCGCCCTAACTTTCGTCTAGGCAATGCGCTAATCAGCACCCCCATCATCGATGCTTTGCGTGACCGTTTCCCTTCCGCTCGCATAGACTATTTAGCGACGGATAAAACATGGCCACTGTTGCAGCAAAGGCCGGTTGATCATTTTTATTTACTGTCGAGAGCCGCTATTCTGCGTCCTTGGCAGTGTGTGACACTATTACGACGCTTACGAGCACAACGCTATGACCTGGCGGTACAAGTGAGCGGAGGATCAACGAGCGGCTTTATCGTGACCCGGTTAATAGGGGCACGGTACAGCATGGGTTCACGTAAAGGTCACCAGCGCTGGTACAGCATTGAGGCGGAAGGTAAGTCATCACATGCCTACGATGCCATCGTCAACTTGACGCGTCCGCTCGGTGTTGACTGCCGTAACCGGCCATTGCTCCAGCTAACAGAGCAGGAACGCAATCAGGCAATGACGAAAATACATCAGCTTGTCAGCCTTCATAGCGATCATCCATCAGATACAAATTTTATTGCCATCTTCGTAGGTGGGCATCAAAACAAACGCTGGCCGTTGGCATTTTGGCTACTGCTCATTGATGCTATGGAAGCCCAAAAAATACGTCATGTTGTTTTTCTTGGGCCCGAAGAGTTTAGGCTTCTAGCACCTATTAAGCAGCGTTTGAAGTCATCACTTTATGGCAGCTTATGCGCACCGCTTCCTATCCGTCACTTTGCCGCTGTTCTAGTGCGGGCGCGGTTACTCGTGACGCCAGACTCAGGGCCGATGCACTTAGCGGCAGCACTCGATGTCGCCACCATTTCCCTAGTACGACAGAAAAAATCACTCGCCTTCGTACCACGAGAAGCCTATGACACCATTCTTTGGCGCCCAGAGATAAGCACGGTTATAGAAGCTATACGCGCTACTCTTGACGGACAAAACGCAACGGCTCCCGTTCAATCGGCATCGGTAACAAGCCAACCAACACAATGGGCAACACCGCCACCCAGTGCTGACCATTTGTATTCTAGCCCTAAATTAAAGCACATAACTGTTCGTTAAGTTTTGCACTTTATAGTGATCCCTCTATTACGTTATCGAGTGTACTATTTTGCCTATCTCAACGTCGTCAAAACCTAATGGCACGGGCGTTAAACGCATCTTCCGCGCTTCTATAAATGCAGCATCAGGTTTGAAATCTTGCTGGATAAATGAATCTGCCTTTAGACAAGAGGTGATGCTCTGTCTCATCCTCTACCCTTTTGTATTTTTTGTTAATGTCACTTCCGTAGAAAAAGCGTTGCTGTTTTCTTCACTCACCCTTGTAGTGATAGTGGAACTCATTAACTCCGCCATCGAAAGCATTATTGACCGTATTGGACTAGAACATAACGAACTTAGCGGGCGTGCTAAAGACATGGGGGCTGCCGCCGTCATGATGACCATTTTTATGATGATGGGTGTATGGCTATGCGTGCTGCTCTACTAAATGTTTTCAAACCCGTAGCATCCGCATGGCTTTTATTTCTAATCGCCATGTCGGTCTTCAGTATTTTAAAAATAGATTTTACGATAACTGATTTTATATATCGCTTTCAGGGTAATGCCTGGGTGTGGAAAGATACCTTGATTACCCAAGATGTTCTTCACAAAGGCGGTAAATGGCTAAGCTTAGCGATGGGTTTAGTCACACTCCTCCTTTTGATACTAAGCACCGTGGTAACTCGTCTTAAAGCGTATCGCACGCCGCTTTTATATCTTTTTTCCGCAACGCTTCTTTCAACGCTGCTTGTCGCAACGATTAAACACCTAGTGAACATGGAATGCCCTTGGGATTTAGTTCGCTATGGTGGGGCACGCGACTTTATTGGCTTGCTCAGCATACGGCCTTCCTCAATGCCAGCGTCCGCCTGCTTTCCCGCCGGGCATGCCAGCGCAGGGTATACCTGGATAGCCCTCTACTTCTTTTTTGCCGCCATACGGCCCCACTGGCGATGGGCAGGGCTTGCACTGGGCTTAGGGCTTGGCCTTACGTTTGGGATCACTCAACAGTTCCGCGGGGCGCACTTTCTCTCCCATGACCTCTGGACCGTCATGATTTGTTGGACCGTAAGCTTTGTCCTTTCAAGATTCTTATTACCCCCCAGCGTTCATTAATCTTTTCATATAGAGAGCCTTTCAATGCCCCCTTTGCTGTCATTGCCTTCAAAAATTGTAGGCACCGCTTGGCATTATCGCCCCACATTAAGTACGGAGCAGCTTGTCTTATGGGGTGTTGTCATATTCAGTGTTTTTTACAATGTCCCTTTTTGGCAACAAGCCTTTGCTGGCTATGACCCTCTTGCCGTCCAGACGTGGCTAACCTTTGCCAATATGTTTTTGGTGATGACCTGCCTTAACTATTTGATCTTCGTGAGCCTTGCTTTTCGAACGCTGGTAAAACCTTTATTAACCTTGCTGTTTCTGATTGCCGCCTTTGTCAGTTACTTTACCAGTTACTACGGCACCTATTTTGACACCTCCATGCTAGACAATGTGCTTCAAACGGACACTAACGAAGCACAGGAACTTCTCACCGCTGGTTTACTGATTCATTTGGCAATCTTTTTTGGCTTGCCTACCGTCATGATTTGGCGCGTTAAAATCACACCGTCAACCTGGAAGAAGGCAGTGTTGCGTCGCTTAGCTTATTGCCTTGCCAGCACTGCTATATTGCTGTTAGCAATTTTCTTATCTTACCAAGAAGTGTCGTCACTCATGCGCAACAATAAAGAGCTACGCTACTTGGTGACCCCAGGTAATTATATTGTTTCGATGGCGCAGGCCCTTTCGAGCCAACACGCTTCCGCGAATACGGTGCGTTCCCCGGTGGGTGAGGACGCCAGTATCAGTTCACAAGCGGGTGACAAACCCAAACTGCTCGTCATCGTGGTGGGCGAAACGGTACGGGCGGCGAATTGGGGGTTAAATGGTTATGAACGCCAAACCACACCCAAACTTGCCCAGCAGCCTGACGTTATCAATTTTTCTGATGTTTCCTCATGCGGTACAAGCACAGCGGTCTCATTACCCTGCATGTTTTCATTACCAGGGCGTGCCGATTACGCTAAATCGTATGCTCAGCAATATGAATCCTTGCTGGACGTATTAGCCCACGCCGGGTTAGAGGTCACCTGGCTTGATAACCAGTCAGGCTGTAAAGGTGTCTGCGACGGAGTGACGACAGAAGCGCTCTCGCCAGAGAAGTATGCTTCTTTGTGTCAAGATGGGCGATGCTTGGATGAAGCACTGGTTCAAGCCTTGACCACGCAAATTAGCGGTACCTCAGTTGATCAGGTTGTTGTGCTGCATCAGCTAGGCAACCACGGCCCCAGCTATTACCAACGCTACCCTGATGACTACGAACGTTTTGTTCCCGCTTGCACCACCGCTGATTTAGCCAAGTGCTCAAGAGACGACATTACCAACAGCTACGACAATGCCATTCTGTATACCGACACTGTGTTGGATCAGGTGATTGAGATGTTAAAGCGTCAGGAAGACTACGCAACTGCGATGATCTATCTCTCTGATCATGGTGAATCACTGGGCGAAAAGGGGCTTTATTTGCACGGCATTCCCTACGCCATTGCCCCCGACGAACAGACGCATGTGCCTATGGTTTGGTGGCTTTCCAACTCATTTTCAAAGCAGCGAAGACTCGATACGGAGTGCTTACGCCTAGTCTCTGATCAAGCCGCTTCCCACGATAACTTATTTCACAGCGTGCTGGGATTGCTTGGCGTAGCAACGGACGTATATCAGCAGGCAGAAGATATTAGCCAAACGTGCCGGAGCCTCGCCAATTAATGAATGCTTAAGTGATCGTTAAGTATTGCATGTCAAGCTGTTCTCCATTCTGCTCAATTATTCTGGTGTATGCACATGGTTTTATCGCTACTATTGGACTCCAACCAAGGTTTTTGGAGACGGCTGCTACCCAAAAAAAAGGCAACAGCAGGAAGCTTGGTAGGCGGTGTCGATACCTCTATTCTTTTTGCTAAATGGCTTTCCTTTAGAGCCAGCGTTGTTTTAATTACTTTACTAGCGACTCTGCTGTGGCTAACCGGTATTGAAAACATCGAGATCATCATCGGCGTATTAAGTGTAACGTCAAATGGAATATCACAGTTATTTGAACGCTATTTTTCTGTCAGTGTATTGAAAATGGTTGAAAATGATTTGACAGATACGCTAGACGCATTGGGAATTGCAGGAGTTGGAACCTTAATAATTTTATATTTATTAGGGTAGCGCACCTAATAAGTACCCTCAACGCCAACTCCATAAAATAATCATCCTTGGTAGTCCAGTATAAGGCCTGGAGGTGTCTACGAAACCTGGGGCGATTCAGTATCGACTAGCCGTTCTAAATTAGTTATTTAAGCGTGATGAGTCAAACAGCCTCATTGATATTGCACAGCCATCAATCGCTAACACAATCCATTACCTTCTCCGTTCATACAGAAGAGAAAATAACCGCATGTCACAAACAAAAAACCCGCTCCCTGATAAGCATTATATTAAAGAGGATAACGAAGCCTCACATTTAGCTGGGAGCATGATGGCAGTGCCTGACATCTTTTCCGCTTTTTCCAAGTTGCCGTTGAGAGAGCGCATAGAGCAATTCAAGCAACAACTGAGTGAAACTTACCTATTCTTGTTGAATGGTGCCCCTGAGACAAAAGAGCTCTCGGATGAAGCATGCCAGGAGCGCTTTTTGGATGAGTACCAAATTTCCCTAGATCGTTTAAAAGATAATATTAGCGCTACCAAATGCAAAAACATCATTTGCCACTCACTGCCTACTACCCATAGCACTGAGGTTAGCAACCTCTTTCCCGTAGCATTCATGTGGATCGTGTGTGCAGATCTCCTTGAGCAACATGGCTTTCATGAAAATGCTTGGTCATCGTTAATCGAGTTTAAGAATATCGAGCATCAACTTGGACAAGCACTGGCCACAGAAGAGAAGCTGCAGAAAAAAGCTTATTCTCAAAAAGCAGGTGGACAAGCCTATAAAGATTACTCGAACCTGAAATACAGCTTTATTGATTTGCTTAGAAACTCTCCTCCTATAGGGGGTTGGAAAACACTCGAGTCCGCTGCTCACGAACTAGCTGAAAAGGTACTAGCAGAGCATGAGAACAGCGAACATCGAGCAAGATATTCAATTAAAAAGGAAAGAGTAGAGACGAAGCTCAACACTTGGTTAAGAGATGTTAATGGTGAGTGTAGAGCAGCATATGACGAAAATGCCGCTAAACATCGCTGAAACTCATTACGCTTGACGGCTCATCAGCCACTCATCCACTTGATTTTCAAGCCACCCGACAGAGGCTGCGCCTAACCTGATGGGCTTGGGAAAAGTTGCATCGAATCGAGGCGACTTGGGGTTCATTTTTTCATAGATTGATGAGCGGCTGATACTGAGCTTTTGGGTCATTTGCTTCATGCGCAGGACAATGCGATTACGGTGGCTGTGGGTCATGGCTTAACTCCTTTCGGTTGATATGTGAATGATAGAGAGCCGCCACTACCACCGCAATTCGAGATGCTAGCTATGGAAATAATAGCTTTTAATGCTTATTTAAAATAATAAAACCCCTTAATTTCAAATACTTATTAATTATTTATGTTTATGGGAAAGAATACTCACCCTTTAGAAGCACTTTAGAGGTGGGTATTGCATGGCTCACCGCGATGAAAGCTAGCACCAAACCAGACGCTTACTTAAGCAGTACTGAATGGAAGCAAAGTGTCACCGGATAGGCACTTATTGTTCGTCTTATCACACTCTCCTGTGTAATGGTTTTTGACTAGCACCAAAGCAGTGAACCCATTGACCGAGGGGTTTGCTGTGGTACTTGCAGAGATAGCTAGCTACGTACATCACCTCCGCAAAGCTATAGGGATCGTTTCTATGCAGCATGCAGAGGAAATATTTATTGGTACGTCTACCGTGTTTCCACTTTTTCACTATCTCGACAAGCCCTTTATTTTTATATATTGGGAGTTCAAGCGCTTGGCTCCACGCGCGAATAGCCGCATGAATCAAGGTATTGTCTTGGTATCCTCCCCACGCGGACTCCTTACTGCTCCCTAGTTGTTGAAATGCATTCCCATTCAGCAAAATAAGCAAGTGGTAGTGCGGCTTATCGCTGTCTTTTTGCTCTCGGCACCACACATTGCGAAAGTTTGTACTGTGGATCTGTGATTGATGTTTTAGCCTCAATAAGGCTAACTCCTCCTCATAATTATCCAAAAAACGCCGTATATATGTGTTCAATACATGCAAAGTGTTAGGTGGCATATCGTCGGGAAAGCGAAGATCTAGTCGGAAAACGAATGTTTTGTTCTGCATTTCACAGACGTATAGCAGAGCGTCGTAGGTGCTTTCCAAATAGTTTTCGATAAGAGGACCCTGTCGCGTAAGTACTTCACAACCACGGTAGTAGCATTCGTAGAAAAACTTAAGCTTCATATTTTCAGGAACCCGCTTGCGCAGTTTAAGGCTAACAGTTTTCATAGTTGTACCAGGCTATCAATGAGACATGCATACGCAGCGGCTTAAAGGCCGTGAGTAATGGCGTCTTTAAAGGGAGGAACCAGGAAGCGGTGCAACGCTTCTGGGAAGGCGTAATGATTAACAGAAACACCACGCTCATCCTGGCGTGGTTGTGCAATTAACTATGCCGCTATAGCTTCGTTAGTCTAGGTCGTGAAGTTGGTTGGATAGGCTGCTGTTTTATTGAGGAAATCGTCGGCTTGTTGGCCTCCTCTTGGTGGATGGCTTTTCGCTTCTCTACACCCCTTATTTATTCTCTAAATGAACATATATATTACCTATTACCTAAACAGCTAAGTGGAAACAATATGTCCTCAGCCGCTCTGCGCCTAGCTATCGATCTCACGCAAGTGGCTAAAATACCAAAGCAAAAAGTCCATTTTTCTTACTCGAACAATGGCGACCCAACTGGGCGCGCAATGACTCAGAATATGACTCTTCCCAGTAAAACTATTTTTGGATAAGTGTATAACGACAACAGAATTTTCTTTCCCTGAGTATTCTTAACCCTGGGCACGCTAATGTCCTTTTTTAAAAAAAAGGTAAGGCTTACTCCACGTGGCCAGTGACGATTTTACTGGGCAGGCTTTTATGCATTCCCTCCCTCAAAGGTAATCTTACAACCAGCCTGACCGGTTCTTTTAGCCTACCTCCTTAATATGAGTGATGCTGCCGTTTACAGGACACGTGCGCAATCCGCCAGTACCGCATCGGCCAGAACATCGGTGCGCTGGTAATGAAATAGGAAACCTACGCGACATATAGCCGATAGGTCAGCTTGTCCAGTACAGGCGGCCACCGGAACGAGAGCAATTTTAATGCGATGATCTATCTGATTGGCAGCCCAGTGTTACCTTCAGATGAGAAAACCCTACACGTATATAGAACTCTATATAAGCACAGCTTTCAGACTCATAGCTTTTATTTATAACTGCTTGAATTATGTTCATGCAGTAATCTATCCATCGGTGTCCAACCAAGTTTAAATACTTCTTTTACCATCCAGCAACAAATAAAACTCGATATTAAAAAAAGTCATTAGACACATTAATTAAATCTGATAAATTTAAACTTATTGCCTTATGGATTAAATTTAGCGAAAGAGAGGTTTTTTTAAAAGACATCATGGATCAGTTTCTATGCATAACTTTCTGTTCATCACCATGATATAAAACATGCGGAGTAATGATTACTATGAACAGCACGCGCCCCTGCTAATAAAACCAAGGAACCAACCTAATGACATATGATAGTTTTCATTCTCAAGAACATGCTTTGGACGGCATACTTCTTTCCAACCAACCTTCTCACTCCCAACAAGCTGATCAGCCTATTTCCTCTGTAGGTGCATCACTGGGGCATTTAATGCCGTCTATACCCCGCACCAGACGACTACCCAAGCTTTGCAATGCCAATCTCGTCAGGGAAATTATTCACCATTATTATCGACTAGCCATAGACCCCAACGGGGTTAATTTCCTCTTGCCACATTCATCAGGTCCCGTGCTAATAATGGAAGCAGAGATGATTGCACCGATCATCAAAAAAATTGTTGCTGAAAGCAGTAATCGTGATGTTTCTGACAAAAACATCCAAAATGCACTAGATATTATTCGCTTCAATCAAGCTGATTTTCGAACTATCGGCAACGGCCGAACTTGGCTGGGTGAAAGCAACGAACGCTTTATTGAACTAGGTGGCGAGGTGATGATGTTCCCCTCGGGGCATGAATCAATGGTTCGCCCCCAACAACACTATCCTTACTGGCAGCCCATCAATAGTCGCCCCTACAGCGAGTTACACACGCATGGGCGCAGTGCAGACCTGAACGTCATGGAGACTTACGTGGCGCTACCAAAGGATCGAGAGCTGTTAATTTACACATATATGGTGTTGTGCCTAATGCCAGAACGACAACAATTAGCTTTAGAGCTCACGGGAGAGCCTAAAAGTGGCATGTCACTACTTCAACGCATCATCAAAAACTTAGTTGATCCAGTGATTAAGGAAACTGCAATACGTGATATACCCACAACTGTGAAAAAAGTAAACCGGCTTGCTTGGCAGCATCAAGTCATTAGCCTAGAAAACGTTGAAGCGCCTTTGAGTGCAGTAGTACAGCGTCGCTTGTTTGAGTTGCTCTGTACCACTCAACTAGAATGGAGAGCAAACGACGGTAATGAGACTACATCCAGTTTGGATGTGTCACGCCCTTGCGTTCTAAGCAGTTTAGAACCAGTTATTTGTCATGATGAATTAGCTGAGCTCACTTTGAGTCTAGAGATGCCGTCCCCCTCTATTGCTAAACCACGTGAGACTTACCGGATAAAAACTCGTCATGAAAACCTGACACCGATGGATCAGACTTGCGCTTTCAGCGCACTGCTTACACTGCTTGGCAAGGCACATGCCAATATTGACCAAGTGAGATTAGAACGAGAAGTGCCGGGCAACTGGCAAGACTTCTGCCGAATTGGAATGATTGTTTCCGATAGTTTGGTCGGGAACTCAGAAGGCTTCTGGACACAGTATCAGGCGTATCGTAGTGATCGGCTCTGCGAGATGACCGAAGAGGAACCGGTTGCTCAAGCTCTCATTAAATATCTTAAAATCGAGGCCATCACGGAAGCCGTTGAAAAACCAACGGGAGTGTGGCTCGCCATTTTGACAAAATATCGGCCGAGTTGCACTTTGGGTAGCCAATGGCCGCGTGAGCCCCGTGGCCTTGGCGCAGCGTTCAAGCGAGCTGCCTCACTGCTCAATGCCCAAGGGATAATCTGCTATAGCAACGGTAAACGTGGCTCGAAGCGCCACTGGGTGATCGGACCCACCCCCTCTCCCCACAGTATTTCTGTGAGCAATGGACAAACATCAGGCAGCGAGCATTCGGTGCTAGGCTGTGAGGAAAGGGATTTCTTATGAATGTTATTCAACTTTTTTATAAGTCCCTCGAAGACACAGCACGTTGCCCAATGCACTATTGACGTGCCTTACAACGCGAAGTTCTTGATGGAGTATCCACGACAAGACGACGTTCGCTGCCAAGAATTTCGTAAATTGCCAACCTATATGGTGTTTTTATGATTTTTTTGCTCTCAACGTCGTGACGTCGTGCTTAAGGGTCCATCCTTACGGCACTTTGGTCACACCGATGTTTTCTTCATCAACTTTATCAATAGTTTAATTTGTTTAGCATGGCAAAAATATAAACCGATGCTTGATCTACTTAACGACCAGAAGCTCGTTCCACTGTGTGGTGTACCGCGGCGTACGTCGTTCACTGCGCAGCGCCCATGCATTGCCTTTACGGGGTAGACCAAGCTGTACCGTTCCTTTACCTAGTTCACGATTGAGCTTATCCATCGTCGCCATCAGCCGTTCACTGCGTTTAGCCTCTTCGTCGGTTTGCGGGGTTTCAGTGAGGGTAAGCTGTCGGTTGGCCTTAGGTGAAAGGTCGAGCAGCATCAGACCTGCTTTATGGTAGGCGTAGCCCTTGCGCCAGAGACGGCGTAGGCCTTGTACCGCTGAGGCGATGATATCGCGGCTATCATCGGTGGGCCTCTCTAGAGAGACAACCACACGTTGTTGATATTGCGGTAAGTCAGTACGGAATGGGTTGGTTCGCAAAAACACCATCACGGCACTGGTTACACTTTGCTGTTTGCGCAGCTTTTCTGCTGCCCTCGCGGCGTGATGCCTTAAGGCTTCGCGTAAGTCATGGGGGTTGCCGGTAAGCCTGCCGAATGAACGCGACACCATGATTTGTTTTTTAGGTAGACTCATGTCATCAAGCTGGATGGCGGATTGCCCGCGTAGCTCCCATACGATGCGTTCCTGAACCACACTAAAGCGCTGCCTAATACGCTTAGCGTCTGCCTCACGCAGATCCCATGCGGTATCAATACCCATTACGCTTAATCGTTCACCGGTACGGCGTGCCACGCCCCACAGCTCGGTTACCGGCAACTGTTTTAGCAATGCTTTGGTCGCTTCACTATCAGCGGTTAGCTTACATACGCCATGCTGCTTGTAGGCAGGATGTTTTTTAGCCGCTTGATTCGCCACTTTGGCGAGTACGCGGGTAGGTGCAAACCCCACGCACACGGGAATGCCCGTCCACTGTCGAACGGTATCGCGCATGGCTTGGCCCCGCGCCTCCAGCGAATCTGGGTCAAAGCCCTGAAACCCGACAAAGCTTTCATCAATGGAGTACACCTCCACATGGGGCGAAAACTCGCCTAGCACCTCAGTTACCCGCTGGGACATATCGCCGTATAACGCATAGTTACTGGATAGCAGCACAGCCTGGCGACGAATCGCGGGCGGTAACAAGTGCATGGCCGTCCCCATCTCAACACCCAGGGCTTTGAGTTCGTTGCTACGGGCAACGACGCAACCATCGTTATTCGACAGCACCCCTACCGGACGCCCTTCCAGCATTGGATCAAAAACGCGCTCGCAACTGACATAAAAGTTGTTGCAGTCAACGAGTGCAATCACGGCAGTGCCCTCAGCAGATTGTGAATCACGTCGGTCACTACACCCCATACTTGGGATTCGCGTCCATCAAGGGGAATCGGCTTAAAATTGGGGTTGCTTGCTTTGAGGTAGGTACGCTGACCAACGCGCTCCAGACGCTTAACAGTCATTTCCCCATCTACGCAGATCACCACAATCCGACCAGGCAGCGCTTCCAGGCTGCGATCCACCACCAATAAGTCCCCAGGGTGGATGCTGTCTCCGATCATTGAATAACCTTCGGCACGAGCAAAATAGGTCGAGGCTGGGCGTTTAACGACGTAGCGGTGCAGATCTAGCTCGGTATCCAAGTGATCATCGGCGGGCGAAGGAAATCCCGCGCGCACGGCGGTTGAATAGAGCGGCAAGGGTAGTGACGAGGCCATGGTGTCTGCGCGGCCCAGGAGTGAAACGTTCGATGACATAATAGGCTACCTATTTTACTGTATATATGAACAGTATCAGTAAAGGAGTTTCATGAAGCAAGCACTCAAAGGTCAAAGCCAAAAAATTACAGACCTATATCACTCCTATGAATCCTGCACACGGGATCACTTTGACACCTATAGGAGTGTTGTTTATGTCCCCGCCTTGCCTGCGCTGTGCAGCCCCATGCACGCTTAACTTTGAAACCGCCCAACGTATCGGCACCGTTGGCGGCAGCCTTGTCGGCGCTGCCATTGGCGCGTGGCGCGAGTCCTATACCCTAACGTCCCCTTTATCGATGGCCTCAACCCGCTTCCCGTTAGCCAAACTGCCCACTGCCGTGATGGGTGCTGTGTTCGGTAGTCAGGCAGGCTCGCGCGTCGCAACCCAATTTTTCACCCAGAAATTGCCACTCGGTGAAGGAGTTTCCTGGCTATGCATATCGTGTGGTCATGCCTTCCGGCAATTACCCCACTCCTACACTTCACCTCGTTAATTCGTCACCATTAATCGACTTACCCCTAACTTTCCAACCATAAAGCGCTGGCGATTTTCGTCAGCGTTTTTTTATTGCTAGGAGTTTTCATCATGGCTCATCTCGTTGAACAAATGGCTTACGTCGGCGCTACCCCTTGGCACGGCCTGGGACAGCAGCTATCCCGTCAACAACCGTTAGAGGTCTGGCAGCAACAGGCCGGAATGAACTGGCACATTGAAGAAGCCCCGGTGCGCTTTATTGCCGAGGGTGCCAGTCACTTGGGCAGCATTCACTCGTTCCCTGAACAGAAAGTGCTCTACCGCTCGGATACCAAGGCACCGTTATCGGTGGTATCACAGCGTTATAAGGTGGTGCAGCCCGAGGAGATTCTGGAGTTTTACCGCGACCTCACCGAGTACGCTGGATACGAGCTGGAAACCGCTGGGGTACTGAAAGGCGGGCGTAAGTTCTGGGCCTTGGCGCGCAGTGGTTTAAGCACCTCCCTGAAAGGCCAGGATGAGGTCAACGACTACCTACTATTGGCAACCTCCTGTGACGGCACGCTGGCCACCATGGCGACACCCACCACGGTGCGGGTGGTGTGTAACAACACGCTGCAGATTGCGGTGGATGGCACGTCGCAGGCAGTGAAGGTACCCCACCGGTCGGAGTTCGATCCACGTGCGTTAAAAAGCCAACTAGGTATTTCTGTTTCCCAGTGGAATGACTTCATGTACCGCATGAAGGCCCTGGCAGAACGTAAGATCGATCATCGCGAGGCGCAGCAGTATTTCCAGTCAGTGCTCTGCGGTATCGATAAGCCAATCGAAGATCCTTCCAAGCTGCCTAACTATCGGGCGCTCAACAAGGTACAGAAGCTTTACCACGGCGAAGGCCGCGGCTCCCACCTCGACACGGCCAAAGACACTGCCTGGGGTCTGCTCAATGCCGTGACCGAGTACGTGGATCACGACAAGCGGGCTCGCAGCAACGATACCCGTCTGGATTCCGCGTGGTTTGGCCAAGGGGCGCAGCTGAAGCAAGAGGCGCTACAAACGGCCCTTGCCCTGGTGAGCTGACATGCTGTTTCTGATCATTCTAATGCTGATTTTCCTGGTTTTTGTCTTACCCCTCATTGGATAGCGCGATAAGCCCAGCCACTAACAGGCTGGGCTTTTTGCTTTTACGTGGAGCACATCATGGCCTCTCTTAGCCCCGATTTAGATATCGCCTTAACCCAACTGACCGAACGACTGCTCACCCAGGATCAAACCTATGCCGAAACCTACGTGATGGCAAAAGGACAGCTGTATCGCACCGAGCTGCACCTATGCCCCGTTCCCCCGCACGAACTTCCCGCCGATCTTTAACCCCTATTGAAGGAGCCTTGTCATGGCCACCAAAGCTAATGTGGTAAATCACGAGACGTCTGCATCCTCTTTACAAGCTGTTCCTGGAGCATCCCCGCCACACCTTGCGGAAAGTACGGCCATCATCCAGGTGATAGAACGTGCGGCACTCAACCCGGACGTCGACATCGATAAGATGGAACGCTTGCTACAGATGCAGGAACGGGTAATGGATCGCCAGGCCATGATGGCCTATAGCGCTGCCATGGCGGCGATGCAGACCGAACTGCCCAGCATTGAAGAGCGCGGGCAAACCAACAACGGCTGCTACGCCACGCTGGAAGATATCGTCGATACCGTGCGCCCCATCATGCAGAAACACGGCTTTGCGGTGAGCTTTCGTATTCAGACGCAGGAGCGTGGTATTGAGGTGACCGGTGTGCTGATGCATAAGGATGGCCACCGTGAAGAAACCAGCATGTTGCTACCTGCCGACATAAGCGGCAACAAGAACGCGGTGCAGGCGTTTGGCTCTTCCACCAGCTACGGCAAGCGCTACGTACTCTGCGCCCTACTCAACATCACCACAAGGGGCCAGGATGACAATGGCAAGACCAGTACCAAAGTGGGTATCAAGCTAGTAACGCCCTTTCAGGCCGGACAGATCCAGCGACTGATTAGCCAGTGCCCCGCCACGACCCAGGAATGGTTCAGTGGTAAATACGGTTCAGCCGTGCAAGTACCTCAGACTGACTTCGACAAGCTACGCGCCTCACTCTCTAAACGGGCGGTTAAGTAATCCACGCTCTACCCCTTATGACAGGAGTCTTTAATGCAACTGCTTACTATGGAGCAAGGCACCCCAGAGTGGCTGGCGGCGCGGCTAGGTCGCGTCACCATGTCGGAGCTAAAGGTCGTGCTGGTGAAGGGTAAAGGCCCAGGCGGGTTGAGTACCGGGGCGATTACTTACATGCACCAGTTAATCGGTGAACGCATTACCGGGGAGCTGGCCGAGCCGTTTCAAGGTAACGCGCATACTCGACGAGGCCATGAGTTGGAAGGCTTGGCACGTGCGCTTTATTGCGATGCCACAGGCGAACCCCAGCCCCAGGAAGTGGGCTTGATCCTTAACCATGGCGTGGGCTACTCGCCCGACAGCCTAGTAGACGCTAACGGTCTGTTAGAAATCAAAACAAAGCTACCTAAGTTCCAGATTGAGGTACTGCTCAGCGGCGAAATACCTGATGAGCACGTGCCCCAATGCCAGGGCGGGCTATGGGTCAGCGAACGGGAATGGATCGACTTTGTGAGCTATTGGCCAGGTATGCCGCTGTTTATCAAACGTGCCTACCGTGACGACATTATGATCCGCACCATTGCCGAGCGGGTAGAACGATTCCATGAGGAGATGGAACGTCGCATAAACCAAGTGATGGCTGCGTGACGCGACGATTCCATAGATACACCAACCGATCATTAACGACATAGACGCCGGGGCCACCACCCCGGCGTTTTTTATTTTTTGGAGACAACCATGACACACGCCAAACTCAAAGCTGGGGAAGTGGCTGGTACCTATCACGTTACCTCGCCAGTGACTGAAAACGATATCATCACCATGGCCAAGCGCTTCGCAAGACGCAAACTCGCTAAAGGCCGCAAGATCACGCAGCCTTCCCAGGCGTTTGAGCACCTGCAGTTACTGCTTCAAGATTACGAGCACGACGTGTTTAGCGTGCTGTTCCTCGATAGTCAGCATCGCGTTATCCGTTTTGAAGAGCTATTACGTGGAACCATCGACGCGGCCAGCGTCTACCCACGTGAAGTACTAAAAGCCGCCCTTACCTACGACGCTGCGGCCGTTATCCTCGTGCACAACCACCCAAGCGGAGATCCCGAACCCAGTGAGGCCGATAGGCGTATTATTGATCGCCTAAAGGAAGCCTTGGGACTGATGGATATACGTGTGATTGATCACGTGGTCGTGGGAAGTGATGGGTGTAAGTCGTTTTCGGAAATGGGGTATTTATAGGCAACTGTTGGGATAAAATGGAACTGCCCAACGAGGCAGCTCTCGTAATCAGGCAAGCTTTATTTTTTGGTTAAGAGGGCAAACAGCCAAGAGCAGACTATCAGGTAGTACCAATATAACTTCCGGCTCAGCGGCTGACAAAATGGCACTGATTTTGCTAGAGCAAAAGCTGTGACGCTTTTGGCAGTTCGACAGCAGCCGATTTGATATCAATTAGTATATAGCGTCTCGGCCCTTTTCGGTGAGGAAAGCCTTATCATCTTTTTCTTCAAAATAGCCTTCTGAGATGAGTGTGTTGAGTGCTGGCTGCAACGCCTCTCGCTGTTTCGGATTAAAGCTCAAGGTTCTGTGCAACAAAACCCTTATTGGCAGAACATGCCCTGTATCTAGCCTCAAATCAGCAGCGAGAGAAAGAATATAGCTCTTCATTTCGTCTTCAGGAGATAAATCAGCTTCCCTTATATTTTGTTTCATGTCAGATATTTTCATTATTTCTCCTTACGGTATTTTAGTTGAGCATATAACGCTAAGGTTATGGGCGGCTTTGGAGCAGGGCCAAAGACGGCGCGTAGCGATCAGGCTGACCGCCAAATTATGGTTCAGACTGCTGTATAGTTCATGTAACGCATCACAAAAGTAACCAATAGGCTTAAAAATCCCAATCCTGCTAACGGCCCCTTTTCTGTGCTCGTTAAGACCATTGTTATCCCCCTAAATACTCCTCCTAATCCCAGAGGAACCAGCAACGGAAATACTATGTTCATTAGCGTTATTAAACCTCCAGCGACAAGCATCAAATACACTAACCCGGTGACAAGGATAGCCTCAGCGCGCCACTCACCGTTAATCGAGGAGCCAAATCTGAGCACGAAGTAAGCAAGTCCGAAAGCGATAAATGAGGCAATGATTTTTGGAAGGCTCACTTTCAAAAAAACTAGTGCCCCCGATAGGTCTTCATCGACTCTTCCTTGAACACCAGAAAAATACTCGCTTAGTACACCATTCATGTGCTCGCGCCACGACTTTGGTGTGAAATAATCCCACCCCATCATTACTCCCGCAGCTATTTGAAAATACAGAATTGTCAGCTCTTCAAACGGCACTTAAGCTCTCCTTCAAATATAACGCTACACATAAAGCCTATCGAAATGCGCGTAACGATTCTTTTCTTATATATATGATTGTTAAGTTTAATTTACTATGCCCTTGAATTGCCCTTCAAGACGCCAAACTGTTGATTCGTGATCTTCGAATTTACCACCAACTTCTAATCCGGTCTTACTAATAGCTACCTTTAAGCCAGCATTGACGCCAAAATCATCTTCGTAGGATACAGACAGGGAAAAATCCTGGAGACCATAATTTATTCGGCCTTTGGCGATAGACTGCCAAGTTGGTTCATGTTCATACCAAACCAAATCGTCAGGGATCGATGGTGTTACAGTTCCTGATAGCCTAGCTTCAAAAAGTAGTCTTGAGCCAGAATTTGATGATGACGAAGCTTCAGCACTTACATTACTTTCAGCTTCCCCTAGTGGGACTGAAATACGGCTAGAGAAATCTCTTGACCAACCGTTAACGTGCTCAACGCGAATTGAAGTTGCTCCTAAGCTCATAAGCAAATTAATTGCTTCACAAAACTTATGTTCAAAAGTTACGCGGTGAAAATCAGCCAAAGTGTAATAAACATTAGGCAATGCGGGATGCCCTATGTACAGGACACCATCACGAGGATGGCCCGGTGGAAATGATAGTAATTTTGCCGTCGTACTTCCAACCGGTAACACTAAAAGACCATTATCTCGTGCACGCCCCCATGCCTTTATAGCCTCGCGAGTTACTTCTGCTATAGTTCTACCTAATGGAAGAGGAATAACATCAAAAACGATCGCTTCAGTAATTTTTTTCCAATCAAGACCATCTTGACGAACTTGAACAGCTTTTCGTTCCTCCTGCTTCGCTGCTTCCACAATCACATCGTCAGTAACAACAATCAATTGTCTGCTCGAATAAGGCAGCTCCAAGAAGCAAGAAGAACTGTACTCAATGTGACTCATTTTTATGAGCTCCTATTATGTTTAATGCTCAACTTAGCGGCACCCTTGCAATGGAGGCGAAGCTGCAATGTAAAGGGCGTCTACGGGCCATCGGCCGCGTACTACAGCGACTTGTTACACATTGCTAAGAATAATGAATTTATCTTTTCCAGTAAAAATAGAGCGCCTCATAAATATCTCGTTGACCATCCATAGTTCTACTACGCCTTGAGATATAGCTCGATGTCTTCGAGTTGATCTTTGAATACGAAACACATGAGACCACAATTTTCGAGGCCGATATCTCGCTGATCTTGTTTTCCTTATTCAGATCAATCCCATCTTCTACCACGAAGCATGCCTTATCTGACGTAAGCATCTCCATTTCGGCTGAAATCCAAAGCCAAATGTCACAAGACATGCTGGGCAGGTTGTTGATCCCCACCTTAATGGCTACGATCCAAGCTCCATTCCTGAACAACCTAACTGGTAGAGCGCTTTAAATTTTATTTGCCTAATAGTATATTTTTGCTATAACAAACCACTCATTTACCAATGAGTGGTATTTGACTAATTTTTTATATCAGTAAAGCGTTTAGAGTGTGAAGTTCTTACCTCTGTGAACAAGCAAAATGTTCACACACTAGGTCTAGTGTATTAACCCAAAATTTCCATAGTTTCATCAATGTAATCTTCGAATTCACCGTTGTATTTTTCAAGAAATGATCTTTTTTTAGTATTATTTCCAATGCAAATTAGTTTTGCATTTTTATTGAAGTGCTTTTCGTTATATGTCGCAGCTGAGTTAGCATTGCTTTTAGAATCCGCTATAGAAACTATTAGCTGCTGATCCACTGAAGCATTATTCTTAATAAAACTAAGTATCTCATTCTTACTTTCATCTTCAAAGTCACCTTCGAATATAGCGTCAAGAACAAAAGGAAATACGTGTATGTATTCAGTTTTCTTTATCATCTCAACAAATGAAAAATTGTAAGCAAGGAGAGTTTTAAGAAGCTCCACACCTTGCCTAGGAAAAGCAGGAATGTCATACAACAAATAGAAACATTCATCTTCAAATGGTTTTATTTTTAACTCTGAAACATGCTTTTCAAATATAGACTTAAAGGTGTAACTAGCACTACGCCTTTCTCTTTTAACGATCTCGTCAGTCTTGAATTTGCTGAGCTTACCTTCAACTTCATATATTTTTGATGTGATTTCGCCTAGCCTTCTCTCCAATTGTACAGATAGTTTGACGCTTACTTTGTTATTTAACCATGATTCCAGCGTGACATTATCCACTTTGTATTCTAAAAGCTCATAGTATTCTTTTTCAACGACTTTTTTCTTCTCATTAATTTCATTGATTACAGAGTTTAGCATTCCCTGTGAATCTTTAAGATTTCTAATGTTTCTGCTTAACTCTTCAAGTTGTTGATCTGTGTCATTTAAGTCCTGAAGATAACTATACGTATCTTCTACGGAATGAGATAAATGTTGAGAACATGTTGGGCACTTTGTATCAGCTAAAATATCATTGCTTAAGCTTCGCTTGACTCTACGTAGAACCTTTCTGCTTTCTTCTAACAGTGTTATTTTGTTGCATAAAGAAAGATATTCTTTTTCTAACTCTATTAACTTTGACTTGTTTTCTTTGTAAGGCTTTATATATTCGTTAGTTTTTTCTGCAAACACTTCGTCCTTCATCTTAGCAAGTTTCAGCTTCTTATCATTTTGCTCTATCTTATGAAGAAGTCTAGATTCTGCTTCTAGATCCTTCTTTTCTTTTTCGAGTTGACTTTTCTCTAGGCGATCATAATTATTCCTTATGCCAAGGAAGTAATCAAAGAAATCGTTCTTGAAATTTTTAACGAAATCCAAACCTCTAAATGATTTATGCCGATAAACCCAGCCAACATCTTGCGCTATGTAGTAAGGTAAAAACATTGCTTCAAGTGAAGCTGGTTTGTACTCGTTGTCATATTCTAAATGCAGTGTAAAACCAAACAATTCAGACAAGAACGCTTTTAACTTTATGTGCTCTCTAGATCTGTTGCCGCCGATACCTATAAACTTAATAGGTGGCCTTTTCGCCACTTTTATAGAAACAATTTCATCATCTCTCACAATGGAAACTTTTTTTGAGCTAGAATTGTAGATGGTGAAGTCGAGTCTAAAAATCACACCTTCATTAAGAATCTCTGCAAGCTTTCTCTTTTCATCATTTATGCCAAATGTATAGAGAATCGCCTGTATAAAAGTACTTTTACCAGATGTATTCTTTCCATGAACTATATTGATACCTTCGGCGAATATAGTGTTGAAATATTTCTTTCCCTTGCTGCTATAAGCAAAGAAATTGTTATATTTTACTGAAACGGTCAATTTTTAATCATCCATTTTATTAATTGCTTCAAAGTAAGCAGCATACATCGTTGCTTTTAATGTTTGATCGTCCAAGCTTGATCTAATTTCATTATTAAATTTTTCAACTAGCTCTTCTATGCAGCCGTCTTCGCTAAAACCGTTACATTGAAGATAGTTTAACTTTACAAAATTTAGGATTTTCTGATGTTCAGCTTCATCCTTGCTTTTAAATAGATCAAAAGCCAAAATAAATTTCATTTCAAATGTTTCACGTTCGAATGGTTTAATCCCTAGCTTTTGACCAACTTCTCTTTTATGATCACGCCAGAATTGAAAGGCTTTAGATTTTGTTGTAATTATCTTTATGGCATTATTTATATCTTTGCTTTGTATCTGTTTTGTTTTATCAGAAAGTCTAGCAATGCTTTTTTGATTGTAAGTCAGTTCGATATCCTTAAAAAGCCTGAATATGGATTCTAATGCCGCCTTGGAATCACTAACTTTCCGATCAAAAATATCTTCAATTTTGCTTCTTAATTGATTCTCTTGTTCTTTATTTGTTCTATTAAAGTCTATGTACAAGAACTTCAAATTCTCTAGCTGTTCAAACAATTTGTCGTTATTATACGACTCATGTAATTCAAGCTTGGTAGTTATAGCGTTTTGTATAACTGGGTCTAACTCACCATAAATGACTTCAGAGTTCTCCTCGTTTACAGCATGAGCATAAGTTCTAGTTTGTTTTTTATTGTCAACGAAGCTATTTACTTTCTTTTCGAGTTGTATGTTTGTATTTGATGAGAAGTACAGGTCATGGCTATAGCTGCAACATTTTGGATATTCATCTATAATGAGCGATTTACCGACTTGGAGTATCTTGACTATTATCTCGGCAAGTTCGACACCGATTTTCCAACTACCATTGGATTTCTTTTTTGATTGATAGGTTTCTACTTTGACTGCTTTCCCATGGTCATCAAGATAGCAAAACAGTATGTCCTCCAAATGCTCAAGAGATAGGAAGTACTTCGCTCCATCAAATTTGCTTTGGTAGTTATCAAGTATAATGAAAAGAGCCATGTTTCTCTGCAAAGCAAAGCCTTGTTGTGCTCTAACTCCTGCATTTACGCTTTGATCAACCAACACCATTTCCTTGTTTTTTGCTTTAATTAATTACAATTAGTAGTTTATTCATAACACATATGATAAAAAATTTCAATAATTTCTTCTAGTATATGATGCTTAGTGGATGAGTGCCATTACTTACCGGAGTTAAGCAGTTAACATGCCAAAATTCCCTGCGCTGGTTAAGGCAACAGGGGTGAAGGCTGCTGCTTTTGGATCCTCACCACGCTGCTGTGCCACCACCGCGTATTTAATTTAAAAGCCACACTCTCAGGCTGCCTTTAAGACGAGCACCGAGTCCGCAGGATACTGCAAAAAGCACCTAGCCCCACAGATCGAGAAAGCTAAGCGCCCAGTGTGACGGTTGTTTGTGATGCCTATGGAATCGGCTGAAGCCAACGATTCTGTTAACCTCAGTCAGACTGACTTCAGAGGCTGAAAGTAGATGCACTTTTGCGTTAACAGTTTATTAGTGCGCATGCGTGTTTTTCTGGCAACCAAAACCCTAACAATTTACCTATAATGCTATGAAATTTATAAAAAAAATATCGACTTTGCGATACCCTTGCCGAAAAGGCGCACGCACATTAACATTGTCACTACCCTTTCAAAGTTGCGTATAAGCACAAAATACTTCCCTGTAAATCATTGTTTTAATTAAATTAACAAGATCATTTTTCAGAAATATGAACACTCAACTTACAAACCCAAGTAGAAAATCGCGCATTGTGTGCTTGAGGCTGCCGTAAAAACGTGGCTAATTCTTAAGTCTATTTTGGCTAAAAATCAGATGTATAGAAAACTCACAATTCTTAAGATGACATTAGCGTAGTCGGCAGCCCCTGTCACCCAGCATTTGTAGGTTTAAAGCTTACGTGGAACATATAGTCTTAGGTCTGGACTGGGTAATGAGGTTGCAGAAGCTTAGATAGATGGATGAACTGTCCAAAGGCATCCCGTGCGTTACGAAGGGAGCCGATACACAAGTATGGGCTGAAGTATGGGCTGCTTAAAATAAAGACACAAAAAAGCCGCTGAAATCAGCGGCTTAATCTATATTCTTGGCGGAGAGGGAGGGATTCGAACCCTCGAAGCCTTACGACTTACACACTTTCCAGGCGTGCTCCTTCGACCACTCGGACACCTCTCCACATTTTTGGCTCTGCTGAAAGGCTAAACCTTTCTCTACAGAACGGCGCATATACTATTGGCTAAGCCTCGAAATAGCAAGCCTTTTCAGGCTGGCGCGCCGCTTCGCTAGCGCTGTGGCAACACTGCATAGCTGCCATTGGCTTCAAGGCAAAGTGTTTCGCCACAATAGAGTTGGTGCGTCAGCGACATGCGCCCTTTGCCACGCTCTGCGAGCTTGCCGGCAAGCTGCGCGGGGCCATTTGGGTCATCGGGCGTGCATATCAACCGATAGTCACCCGTGACCGGTGCGAGAAAACGCTGAGTAGCCTCTGCAACCACTACATCACGGGCTAGCCCGCACTGGCGTAACCAAAGCGTTACCCAGCACCAGCCTTGCAGCGTCGTTTGCGCCGTTAGCGCACCACCAAAGCCGGTGCCTTTGTCGTTAAGGTTGGGCTGCAATGATAGTTCCCAGATGAGAGCATCGCCTTGGCGCGTCACCTCACTAATCCCCAGCGCACTTACCATAGGGATCGCGTCACTCAGCCAACGATGAAAAGCAGTCAAGTCTTCAGGTTGGCCTTCTGGCAGGGGTAAACGTGGGTGCGGAATGCCAGGCGCTCGAGATATATTCACCGTTAGTCCCAACGCTCCACAAAGTCTGCAACGTTATGTTGCGCCACCGGCTTATGGCGTCCACCCAGCGTCCCCAAGTAGATGAACGCAACCACTTCATCGTCTTCATCCAGGCTTAACCCTTTACGTACCACCGGGTCAAAAGCGTACTTGCCGCTGCGCCACATAGCCCCCAAGCCTAGCGCGTGAGCGGCTAATAGAATGCCATGGGCTGCGCAGCCCGCAGAGATCACTTGCTCTATTTTGGGCACTTTGTCGAGTTCTGGCGTGACCTTGGCGATCACGGCAATAATCATTGGCGCACGCAGCGGCTTTTTGCGCGCTGAATTGAGTGTTTCATCGTCGGCGCTAGGGTTTTCCTGGAACTCAGCCTCAGCGAATAGCTCGCCCAGGCGCTCACGCCCTTCTCCACTGAACTCAATAAAACGCCAGGGGCGCAGCTCTTTATGGTCGGGCGCACGTAAAGCAGCCTGATAGATAGCACTGAGCTGCTCAGCGCTGGGAGCGGGCTCCAGCAACTTGCCCATTGAGCTACGTTCGTGAAGCAGCGTGAGTGCGTCCATTAATGGCTCCAAATTCAAACATGTAGCGCTATTGTAGCACCGTCATTTACAGCACTGCTAAACACTGCCGTTTATTGCCTTGCTAAGCGCAGCGGTGTGGGGGGTGTTAAACCAGGCGTTGCGCGCCAGGGGCTAATATCTAACCCGCCACGACGCACATAGCGCGCCAGCACCAGTAATTGAGTGGGCTTTGCCTGGGTCATTAGATCAGTAAAAATATGCTCGACGCAGTGTTCGTGGAAATCCTGATGCTGGCGAAACCCAATCAAATAACGCAGCAAGCCTTCACGATCAAGCTTTGGCCCTTTGTAGCGAATCAATACGCTCCCCCAGTCCGGCTGGCCAGTAACGGGGCAGTTAGATTTGAGCAGATGCGAGTGGAGCGTCTCTTCAACGACCTCCTCCCCTACCACTAGATGCGCACTGCTGGGAGTGTAATCGCTTACTTCAATATCCAGTTCATCCACGCATTCGCCCGGCAATTGCTGCGGCGCCAGCTCAGTGGCATCTACGTCAAACAGTTCAACACTCACCTCGGCGCCTGCTGCCACGGCAAGATCATTTGCGAGGGTCTCCATCACCTTTTCGCGGCTGTAAAAGCGGGTCTGGTTGAAGCTGTTGAGATAAAGCTTCCAGGATTTCGACTCAATGAGATTAGGCGAGCTTGCGGACAGCCGAAAGCGCGCCACGGCCACGATGGGTTTGCCTCGTGAGTTAAGCCATGAGACTTCAAAGGCGTGCCATTCATCCTCACCTTCAAACGGCAAAGCACCATCTACAATGCCCAGGGGTGCCCGGTTCGCGGCGCGGGGGATGGGATATAAAAGTCCCGCATCGTAGCACTCTGGGTAGGCGGAATCGCGCCCTAACGGTGCATGCTCTAAGGTGTCTGGACGATGTGCCATTTTTTAAAAACTCTCTCTCAATTCTCTTAATTACATTTTTGTTGCTAACTGCGGATACCCTTACCACGCTCAAGCATCGCCAGCGCAATTAAAAACAGCGCCACAATAAAAGCAAAAATCGCAGTGAGTGCCCAACCAACCGGAATATCCGACACACCCAAAAAGCCGTAACGGAAGACGTTGACCATGTACAAAATTGGATTGAGCATGGAAACGCCCTGCCAAAATTCCGGCAACATCGAGATAGAGTAAAATACCCCTCCCAGGTAAGTCAGCGGCGTGAGGATAAACGTTGGCACAATAGAAATATCGTCAAACTTGTTAGCCAGCAGGGCATTAATAAAGCCGCCAATGGAGAACAGCGCTGAGGTAAGCACGACAACTAGTATGGTGAGCAGCGGATGTTCCATGGTTAAGCGGGTAAAGAACAGCGACACCACGGTGACAATTAGTCCAACGCCCAGGCCTCGCGCCATACCGCCTAAAATAAATCCTGCCAATATGACCCAATTGGGCATCGGCGACACCATCATCTCTTCAATGGAACGCTGAAACTTGTTCGAGAAGAAGCTCGACGCTACGTTCGAGTAGCTGTTGGTAATCACGGACATCATGATCAGCCCAGGGACGATGAAGTCCATATAGCTGAATCCGTCCATATCGCCAATTCGTGAGCCAATTAAATTACCGAAAATGATGAAGTACATCGCCATGGTAATAGAAGGCGGCAGCAGAGTTTGCGGCCAGATTCGCGTAAAACGCTTGATCTCTTTAAGCACTAAGGTCCATAAAGCAACCATTGTCTGGCTGAAATTCATGCATGGACCTCCTTCTTTTCCACGCGCTGATCAATGGCGCCTCGGTCACTGCTTTCCACCATCGACACAAACATTTCCTCAAGGCGATTGGCTCGGTTACGCATGGAAACCACCTGCACTCCCTGCTCGCTTAATGCACTGAAAACATCATTTAACCGCTGGCCGCGATGGACCATTAATGAAAGCTGTGTAGGTTCCAACTGGCGCAGTTCAAATCCTTCAATCTTGGGTACTTCTGATACCGGCTCAGCCAAGTCAATCAGGAACGTCTCGGTATCAAGCTCAGCCAGCAACTCGCGCACGCTGGTATTACGCACGATGTCGCCATTATTGATAATCGCCACGTTACGGCACAGGCTCTCGGCCTCTTCCAGATAGTGGGTAGTCAGGATAATCGTGGTGCCTTCATCTTCATTAATACGCCTCATGTACTCCCACATGCTGCGACGAAGCTCGATATCTACACCCGCCGTTGGCTCATCCAGAATTAACAATCTTGGCCGATGCATCAGCGCCCGGGCAATCATTAAACGGCGCTTCATACCACCAGAGAGCATTCGCGCGTTGCCGTTGCGTTTGTCCCACAGGCCAAGGTCAGTCAGCAGTTGCTTAGCGCGAGGTAGCGCCTCACCGCTGGTCATACCGTAGTAGCCCGCTTGCGCCAGCACGATATCAAGCACTTTCTCGAACTGATTGAAGTTGAACTCTTGAGGAACCACGCCTAGCAGATACTTGGCTTTGGCAAAGTCTTTATCTACATCAATGCCAAAAATAGAGACCTTGCCCGCCGTTTTTTGCACAAGCGAGCAGACCACCCCCAATGTGGTGGATTTACCGGCGCCATTAGGGCCTAGCAAAGCAAAAAAATCGCCTTGCTGGACGTCTAAATCAATACCTTTAAGCGCCTGAAAACCGTTGCCATACACCTTGGTGAGGCCACGGATCGACAATGCCGGTTCGGCCATGAAGATGTCCTGTCAGCAAAAAAAGAAGCAAGAAAAATGCATTAGAAGGGAAGATATCGGGGCAATCATCTGTTTTTTCAAGCCAACTCACTGCTATATGTAGCCTGCTATTAGCTAGCACGCTATAGATTCAATGTCATATGTACATGAAGTGACACTTTGCCACGCTTATGGTGCAGAAGCCCATCAACTAATACTTTAGTATTAGCCGCTTGTCAGGTATCAACACTTACCGCCTGACATGCAAGGGAATAAAGAAAAACACCTATGAGAGCCAACTATATAATGAGCACCATCGTCATTAACCATTCGAAAGCCTTAGCCAACTTACCGAGGCCTACATCACCTAGCGCCAAGGGAGGCTTAGCAGCACTGTCACTTCGTCGTCAGCGACTCTTTGGGGTTATCGTGCTCTGGCTGATCCTAGCCATTATGATTGCAGTAAACGCATGGCAAAGCCGTGTAATGCTCTATACCGAACGCGAACAACGTATGGTCACTGCCGTGGATATTGCAGTTTCGACCATGGAACATTTTGATGTACTCGCCCAGCAAGGTGAAATCACACTCGAAGAAGCCCAGACACTCGCTTTTGAAACTATTCGTGACGTGCGCTTCGGGGTAGAAGATAACTATCTATTTGCGTTTAGTGGCGACCTTAAAATGCTTGCCCACCCGCGTCGACCTTTCGGGGAGGATGTATCCCAAGCTAGAGACCCTGAAGGCCTGCTTATTTTTCGTACCATTCTCGATAACACGCGCAGCTCTGGCAGCGGCATTACCGATTACTACTCTAATTTTGCACGGGGAAATGATGCAATGCCACTGGTGCGCACCTATTCAGAGGCTTACGCACCTTGGGATGTTTACATTGCTAGCGGAGTTTTTATGGGCGATGTGAACAGTGCCATCATGAGCCAGCTTATTGAGTCCGTAATAGTAGGCATAGTGGCTGGCATTTTAGTTACTCTTGCCTTCTGGAGTATGGTGTCGTTAATTTTACGTCGTCTGGGAGGCGAGCCAAGCTACGCAGCAGGCGTCGTCGGCCGCATTGCCCAAGGCGACTTATCAGCCCCCGTGACGCTCAACCCCAACGATACCAACAGCTTGCTACATGATATTCGCTCAATGCGTGACAAGCTTCGCGATACGATGGAAGAGATACAGGTTACCAGCAGCGCAGTGGATCATAATGCAGGTGAAATTGCCTTAGGCAACCAGGAGCTTTCTTCGCGCACTGAGCAACAAGCTGCTGCGCTTCAGCAAACCTCTTCCAGCATGGAAGAAGTTACCGCCACGGTTCGCCAAAATGCAGATAGCGTAGAACAAGCAAAAGAGTTGGTACGCAATGCAGGCGAAACGTCTCAAGCGGGTCAGCAAGCGATTGGCGAAGCTGTGATCTCCATGCAAGAAATTAACGCAGAAGCGGCCAAAATTACCGAAATAGTCTCACTCATCGACGGCATTGCATTTCAAACCAATATTTTGGCACTGAATGCGTCTGTAGAAGCCGCTCGAGCAGGTGAGCATGGCAGGGGTTTTGCGGTAGTTGCAGGCGAAGTGCGTCAGCTGGCTAATCGCTCGGCTAGCGCCGCTCAGGAAATCAAAACGCTCATTGACACCTCAAATGCGCAGGTGAGTAATGGTGCCAAGCTAGTGGGTACGGCAAAAGAGCGAATGCAGAAAATTGATCAGCAAATCCAGCAGGTCAAGGACCTCTTTGCAGACATCACGGCTGCTACCCATGAACAAACCCGGGGCATTGAGCAAATCAACATCGCGATTTCCCAGTTGGATCGAGCGACTCAGGACAATGCATCCATGGTTCAGCAAACGGCCGATTCCGCACATGATCTGACAAAGCGCTCACAGTCGCTAAACAGTGTGGTCAGCCAATTTACGCTGGATAGTCAAACAGCGCATTAAACCTCCCATCTAGCCGCATTACCCTGCACCCAAGCGAAATCGCTTGGGTGCAGTGTGTACACCTATCGAAGACACTAAAAAACTCACACAGTAAAGGCGATAGAATGGGGAATCAGCTAATAACTTGATATGAAAAAGTAGTAAAACAGGAAGGACGACGAATGAAAGGTTATTTACATGGAGCGGGAAAGGAGATTCGAACTCCCGACCCTCGCCTTGGCAAGGCGATGCTCTACCACTGAGCTATTCCCGCAATGCAAAATGTACTTCAAGAGCAAGATGGCGTCCCATAGGGGGTTCGAACCCCTGTTACCGCCGTGAAAGGGCGGTGTCCTAGGCCACTAGACGAATGGGACTTATAGGCTATCAAAACTGGAGCGGGAAAGGAGATTCGAACTCCCGACCCTCGCCTTGGCAAGGCGATGCTCTACCACTGAGCTATTCCCGCTTATAGAACGCTTGCTTTATAACATTTGGCTATCAGAAGTGGCGTCCCATAGGGGGTTCGAACCCCTGTTACCGCCGTGAAAGGGCGGTGTCCTAGACCACTAGACGAATGGGACGTTTCATTGCCTCGTCGAGGTGGCGCGTATGTTACTCAGACCTTATTGAGCTGTCAAGCACTCCGCCCTTGAAGGTTAACTGACCAGCTATCAACGAACTACACCCGTTGGCGGCTCTCATGGAGATACCGTTAAGCAGAAACTGTATTTAAACCGTGCACCGCGAAAGCGCCACTTGAACTTTGATGGCTTCATTGCGGTGCAAACGTTTATTTTTCTTACACTTAGCCTCTAGCCTTGCAACCTATAAAACCCTTGAAAATCTTTTATTTATAATAAAATCGATTTTTTTGGCACACCGCTTGCTAACGCATAGTGTTCCCTTGCTGACCCACTCCCTTATCACGAGGTGTGCTATGTCCTTATCCCGCCGCAAGTTTTTGACCACTGCCGCTGTCTCTTCAACAGCTGGCTTGGTGTTGGGTGCTCCTTCTATTGCTCGCGCCCAGTCTGCTGAAAGTTTTAATTGGCGTATGACGAATGCTTATAGTCCTGGCTCACCCTTTTATGTGGAAGGTCCTGGAAGCCCCACTGATGTCATTGCCAAGATCAACGCCATGTCTGGCGGACGGCTCAATATTCAACACTTCTCAGCGGGCGAACTAATCCCGGCCTTTGAAGGGTTTGAAGCGGTACAGAGCGGCACCATCGAAATGAATGCTGCCAACAGCTACTTCTGGTCCGGCACTACCTTTGCCGCCCAATACTTCACCACTGTGCCCTTTGGCATGAGTTTTATGGGCCATATGGCGTGGCTTTACCACGGCGGTGGTTTAGAGCTTTGGCAGGAGGTATATGAGCCCTACGGTATGGTGGCGTTCCCGCTTAACAATACCGGCGTGCAAATGACCGGCTGGTTCCGTGAACCGATTGAAGATATTGGTCAGCTTAACGGCCTGCGGATGCGTATTCCGGGTCTGGCTGGGCAAGTTTATGCAGCGCTAGGCGTTGATGCGCGTGTACTGCCGGGTGGTGAGATATTCCCAGCTTTGGAGCGCGGCGTGATTGACGCGGCTGAGTTTGTCGGCCCCTATCAAGACCGCCGTATGGGATTACATAACGCCGCCAAGTTCTACCACACCACTGGCTGGCATGAACCCGCCACCACGGGTGAGCTACTGATCTCGAAAACCCACTGGGACAGCCTGCCGGAAGACCTTCAGATGATCGTGAAATCCGCCTGTATGGCCGCCTGTCTGGAGAGCGTAACCTGGTCTGAAGCCGTTAATGGTGAGGCGATGACCGACCTCGTCGAGAACCACGGCGTGACCGCCAGCAGGCTGCCAGAGCCCGTCGTTAATGCCCTACGCGAAGCAACGATGGACACTTTAGAAACAGAGGCCAATGCGGATCCTCTAGTACGCAAAGTTCACGATAGCTACATGGCGTTTAAAGCCAACCATGACCGCTGGGCAGGCCCTAGTGAGCGCGCTTGGTTAAACGACATCATTGGAGTCTGATATGCGCGCCGTGGAATATTTTGTCCACGGGATCGAAGCGGTGGTTCGGCTATTTGGCTGGATCGCCGCTTGGACCTGCGTGGTGCTTGTAGGGTTAGTCGCAGGCGATGTACTGATGCGCTACGTATTTAGCATTGGTGCGGTATGGCTACAGGAGCTGCAGTGGCACTTGATATCGCCCATCGCCCTCTTCGGTATGTCTTACCTGCTGTTGATGGGTGAGCAAGTCCGCGTCGATGTGTTTTATGAGCGTTTCCCCGTGAATGCTCAGCGAGTGATTGAGGTCATTGGTGGGTTGCTGCTGCTGGCCATGGGGCTATATATCGCCTGGCTGACGCTGCCTTGGGTAGCGCAATCCTTTGCACGCAACGAATCGTCACCTAATCCTGGTGGTCTTCCCCTTCGCTGGCTGCTGAAATCTTTAATTCCTTTTGGGTTTGTCCTGCTCGCGCTGCAAGGACTGGCCCACGCGCTGCGCCAGGCTTTCGCTCTGCCCACACGAGGTGAATAACGCATGTCTCCTAATGAATGGCTAGCGATCGGTATGATCGTGGCTTTTTTCGTGCTCTTGCTGATTGGTATTCCGGTGGGTATCAGCATCGCGGCCACGGCTTTTTTCTTTGGTTACATTGGCTTTGGTCCAATGCTGTTTAATTTGCTGCCATCACGGATCTACGGGGTGGTGACCAACTACACGTTTATGGCGATACCGCTGTTTGTGTTTATGGGGGTAATGCTGGAGAAGTCGAAGCTGGCCGAAGAGTTGATTGATGTGATTGGTCATCTGTTTGGCGGACTTTCAGGCGGTATGGGGGTAGCGATTATTCTGGTTGGCGTACTATTGGGTGCGGCGACCGGCATTGTCGGTGCCACTATTGTTACGCTTGGCCTGCTCACGTTGCCTACGCTACTGCGCCGAGGCTACCCCAAAACCTTGGCTACCGGCATGATCTGCGCGTCTGGCACGCTAGGGCAGATTATTCCGCCCAGCCTAGTGCTGATTCTGCTGGCTGAAATCCTCGGTGAATCTGTCGGCACGATGTTCGCAGCGGCCATGGTGCCGGGCCTAACGCTGGCAGCAGTATATATTATTGCCATTCTGGTGATCGCTAGACTCTACCCAGCATTAATGCCTCCCATCCCAGCCGAAGAGCGGGCGCAGTTAAGCAAACAGCAGCTGCTGAAAAAAGTGTTACTGGTGGTCGGCCCGCCTGTAGGGTTAGTGTTTGCGGTGCTTGGTTCTATTATCGGTGGGCTGGCGGCCCCTACTGAAGCTGCCGCCATGGGGGCGTTAGGGGCGATGGTATTTGTAGCCTGCTCTGGTCGCTTAACACGCTCGCTGCTTAGCGAGGTGGCTAAGTCCACGCTGATTATTTCGGCCATGGTGTTCTTTATCTTAATCAGCGCCCAGGTATTTGGCTTGGCTTTCCGCGGTTTAGGCGGCGAGCATCTGGTTGCCCGAATGTTCGACTGGGTGCCCGGCGGTGAATTAGGCGCCCTGCTGTTTATGCTACTGCTGATGTTTGTGCTGGGCTTCTTCCTAGAGTGGATTGAGATCAGCTATATTGCCTTGCCGCTATTTTTACCCTTCTTTGTCCAGATGGGCGTCGATATGGTCTGGCTCGGCATTCTGGTGGGGCTGGTGCTGCAAACTTCGTTTCTCACACCGCCGTTTGGCTGGTCGCTGTTCTTTCTTAAAGGTGTGGCGCCGAAAGAAGTCACTACGCTGGATATTTACAAAGGCGCCCTGCCGTTTATCGGCTTACAGTTCTTGGCCGTGGCGTTGGTGTTTATCTTCCCCAGCATTGCTACTTGGCTACCTGAAGCGATTGGCTGGTAACAGCCTACCCAATAATTTTTCATTAATAACAAGGGATACTCGTCATGCTCCACACCCAACGTAGTTACGGCGGCAGCTGTGTCGCTCCGCATCACCTAGCCGCCAGCGCCGGGCGCGATGTACTGAAACAGGGCGGCAATGCGGTAGAGGCAATGGTCGCGGCAGCCGCCGCCATTGCAGTGGTATACCCCCATATGAACGCCCTGGGCGGTGATGGTTTCTGGCTGATTCACGAGCCAGGAAAAGCGACCATTGCCATTGATGCCTGTGGCCCAGCAGCAGGCTTAGCCAATGCAGACTTTTACGCCGGGGAGACGCATATTCCCGAACGCGGCCCTAAAGCCGCTCTAACCATGGCGGGCACCATTGGCGGTTGGCATGAAGCATTGAATGTGGCATCTGCGTGGGGCAAGCCACTTCCTCTAACTACGCTACTGGCTGATGCCATACGCCACGCTGAAGCGGGCATTGCAGTCTCACAAAGCCAAGAGGAGCTAACCGCCAAACACGTGGAACGACTAAGCCAGAGCCCAGGTTTCAGCGATGCCCTACTGCTTAATGGCCAAGTCCCACGTGAAGGCGAACGGCTACGCCAGCCGCGCCTAGCGGCCACCCTTAAGCGCCTGGCAGAAGCGGGCCTGGATGATTTCTACCGCGGCGAGCTGGCCGCCAGCATGGCGCGGGATTTAGAGGCCGTTGGCAGCCCGTTGCGTTTGGCAGACTTTCACGCCTACCGCGCCCAGCGGGTAACGCCACTGGAAGTCACGCTACAGGATGCCACGCTGTATAACCTGCCTGCTCCGACCCAGGGCATGGCTTCGTTAATGATTTTGGGCATCTACGAGCGCTTAAAAGCCGCCGAGCCAAACGGCTTTGAGCACCTGCACGGCTTAATCGAAGCCACCAAGCGCGCCTTTATACTGCGCGACCAAAACGTCACCGACCCCGGCCGCGTGCCCACACCGCTGCAGGATTTACTCAGCGGAGAGAGCATCAGCTTAGAGGCGGCCCAAATTGATTCTCAACACGCCTTACCATGGCCCCATGAGCCAGCCCCGGGAGACACCATTTGGATGGGCACCGTGGACAGCGAAGGACGTGCGGTAAGCTTTATCCAGAGCATCTATTGGGAGTTTGGCAGTGGCGTGGTGCTGCCTGAAAGCGGCGTGTTGTGGCAGAACCGCGGTATCAGCTTTTCGCTTAACCCGGATGACTTACGCGGCTTAGCGCCTGGTCGCAAGCCCTTCCATACGCTGAACCCCGCGCTTGCCAAGTTTAACGATGGTCGCACCATGGTGTACGGCACCATGGGCGGTGAAGGACAGCCACAAACCCAGGCCGCCGTATTCTCACGCTATGCGCTGCACGGCATGCCGCTTCAGCAAGCAGTCACCGCACCGCGCTGGCTGCTGGGTCGAACTTGGGGTGATACCAGCACAAACCTGAAACTTGAGAACCGCTTTGACGATGCTTTAGTCACCGCCTTAGCCACAGCAGGTCACGATGTGGAAGTGCTTCCTGATGCGTTCAGTGACACCATGGGCCATGCGGGCGGCATTGTGCATCACCCGGATGGGCTAATAGAAAGCGCCCACGACCCGCGCAGTAACGGCGGTGCCGCTAGCGTTTAACCCTTCTCCTCTTCGTTTTCAGTATGCTGAACTTGAGTAGGCGACTAGCTGTCACTCCAGGAAGTGATAAGCTAGTCTGCTTATAAAGCCTCTGAAGAGTGGCAAACCAGAGGGAGAGGAGAACCCCATGGCGAAAATAGAAAAATCCCCTGAGGAATGGCAACAGCAGCTTACGCCGGAGCAGTACCGCGTAGCCCGTGAAAAAGGCACCGAGCGCCCGTTTTCTGGCGACTACCAAGTCAGCGATGCCCAGGGTATTTACCACTGTGTATGCTGCCACGCACCGCTGTTTGAGAACGAGCACAAGTTTGACGCGGGTTGCGGCTGGCCAAGTTTCGACCGGCCACTAGGTACCCGCTGCGTGGAGGAGCATACCGATACCACCCACGGCATGCGGCGTACCGAAGTGGTCTGCTCTCACTGCGATGCGCATTTGGGCCATGTTTTCCCCGATGGGCCACCAGACACCACAGGCTTGCGCTACTGCATTAACTCGGTATCACTGGAATTTCATCCTGACGAGTAATCTGCGCTAAAAGGAAGCACAGCAAGGCGGGCGCCATCTGTTAGAATGGCTGCCCGCTTTTTTGTGCCTCTATTTTTTGTACTTGCAGGAGAGACCCATGCTCGGCTGGTTCCCCGGACATATGAACAAGGCCCGCCGCCAGATCAAGGAGGTGCTGCCTGAAATTGACGTGGTGATTGAGGTACTCGACGCCCGCCTACCCTACTCCAGCGCTAATCCCATGCTGGCCGAGCTAACCCGCCATAAGCCGGTGCTGAAAATACTTTCCCGCGCGGATCTCGCCGACCCTGAGCGAACGGCCGAATGGGTGGCGTTTTTTGATGCCCAAGAGAACATGCGCGCCCTGGCAGTTACCACCACTAATACCCGTGAACTCAAGAAAATACCCAAACTGTGCCATGAGTTAGCTGGTGCGGTGCGCGCCGATCGCGATGTGCGGGTGATGGTGATGGGTATACCGAATGTCGGTAAATCAACGTTGATTAACGGCTTGGCAGGGCGAAAAATCGCTAAAACCGGTAACGAACCAGCGGTGACCAAACGCCAGCAAAAGGTGCGTATTGATGGGCGTGTTGCGCTCACCGACACCCCCGGCGTGCTATGGCCCAAGATTGAAGACCAGGCGAGCGCCTATCGCCTTGCCGCCACCGGTGCCATTCGCGATACGGCCATCGAGTACACCGATGTGGCGATTGTCACCAGCGCCGAGCTTGCCAAGCGTTACCCTGAAGCACTCACCGAGCGCTATAAGCTGAAAGAGCTGCCGCCCTATACTGCGCCGGACATTCCCCACGACATTGATGCGGATGGCCCTAAAAAGCCCGACTTTCTCGCCATTGCCGGTTTCGACGGCAACGCCATTTTGAAAGATATTGCTGCGCGACGTGGCGGCCTGCGCCCTGGTGGTGCGGTCGATTTGCATCGCGGTGCGGAAGTCCTGCTGCACGAACTACGTGATGGCAAGCTGGGCAGACTAACCCTTGAAACGCCAGCGGATATTCCGCCGCCACCGGTGCAAAACGACGAAGACAATCAAGACCTTTCCGACGCATAATGACAGCAGCACTCCTAAGTCGCCGAGCGGTTTGGGAGGCACACCATTAAGTTGGACACTTTTGGGCCTCTAGCCACTTTTGGATAAACACCTCATGGACACCCCGGAATCACAACCGCTGAAAAAATCTCATAAGCTGCACAATGTTTGCTACGACATTCGTGGCCCAGTTCTTGACCATGCCAAACGCCTGGAAGAGGAAGGCCAGCGAATTCTCAAGCTCAACATTGGCAACCCCGCGCCGTTTGGGTTTGAGGCGCCGGAAGAGATTCTCCAGGATGTGATGCGTAACCTGCCCACCGCCCAGGGCTACTGCGACTCCAAAGGCCTCTACTCTGCCCGTAAAGCGATTATGCAGGAGTGCCAGCGCAAGCAGATTCCCGGCGTTGGCATTGAGGATATCTTCATCGGCAACGGCGTCTCTGAGTTGATTGTGATGGCCCTGCAGGCGCTGCTCAACGATGGCGATGAAGTACTGATTCCCGCGCCGGACTATCCGCTCTGGACTGCCGCTGCTCACCTTTCCGGCGGCCACGCGGTGCACTACCTGTGCGACGAACAGGCCGACTGGACGCCGGACATGGCGGATATTCGCGCCAAGATCACCAGCCACACTCGGGCCATTGTGCTGATCAACCCGAATAACCCGACCGGCGCGGTGTACCCGCCTGCCGTGGTGAAAGAAGTGCTGGAGATTGCCAAGCAGCACCATCTGGTGGTGTTTTCTGACGAGATCTACGACAAGATTCTCTATGACGGCGTTGAACACACCGCCACCGGCGCCCTGGCGGACGATGACCAGTTAGTAATCACCATGAACGGGCTGTCCAAAAGCTATCGCTGCGCGGGCTTTCGCTCGGGCTGGATGACCATTTCTGGCACCCTGGCCAAACTCAATGCCAAGGATTATATCCAGGGGCTGAATATGCTGGCCTCGATGCGCCTGTGCGCTAACGTGCCTGCCCAGCATGCCATTCAAACCGCGCTGGGCGGCTATCAGTCGATCAATGATCTTATCCTGCCTGGCGGGCGGTTGCTGGCTCAGCGTGATATCACCATTGAGAAGCTAAATGCCATCCCTGGCGTCTCCTGTGTGACCCCAAAAGGCGCGCTCTATGCTTTTCCACGCTTAGACCCCAAGGTCTTTAATATCAAAGACGACCAGCAACTGGTGCTGGATCTGCTGCTGCAGGAAAAAATATTGCTGGTGCAAGGCACGGCTTTTAACTGGCCAGAGCCCGATCATGTGCGCATTGTGACGCTACCCTGGGCAGACCAATTGGGCGATGCGCTTGACCGATTTGCCAATTTCTTGTCCCGCTACCGCCAGTAACTTAAATATTGCGATGACTTGAAACTGCCATGAACAGCACGTATTTAAACAACTATTGCGCAGCTCATTTCACTGGCTGTTGTTAAACCGTCTTATAAACGTTTTGGGAGAACCTGCACCATGATGCGAATTCTGCTGTTTTTAGGTACCAATATAGCGGTCTTGCTGGTCGCCAGTATCACGCTGCGCCTGTTAGGCGTGGAAGGCTATCTGCGCGGCCAGGGCATCAACTTCACCAGCCTGCTGATTTTCTGCTTTATCTTCGGCATGGTCGGCTCAATGATCTCGCTGTTCATCTCTAAATGGATGGCCAAGCGCAGCACTGGGACGGTGATTATCGAAACACCCTCCAACTCCACTGAACAGTGGTTACTGGATACCGTCGCGGAGCTTTCCCGTGAGGCAGGCATCAAAACGCCGGAAGTGGGTATCTTCCCCGCCCAGCAGTCCAACGCCTTCGCCACCGGCTGGAACAAAAACGATGCACTGGTGGCGGTTTCGGCAGGCCTATTGAACCGCATGCGACCCGAAGAAGTGCGCGCGGTACTGGCTCACGAAATTGGCCATGTGGCGAACGGCGACATGGTCACCCTGGCGCTGATTCAGGGCGTGGTAAATACCTTCGTGATGTTCTTTGCCCGTGTAGTGGCGCATTTAGTCGACAACTTCCTAAAAAGCCGCAGTGGCGGTGAAGGCGGCCTGGGATTTATGGGCTACTTTGCGGTCGTGATTGTGGCGGAGATCGTGTTTGGCATTTTGGCTTCAGCCATTGTTGCCTGGTTCTCGCGCTACCGCGAATACCGCGCCGATGAAGCAGGTGCGCGGTTAGCAGGTACCAATGCCATGGTGAGTGCGTTGGCACGCTTGAAAACCGAAACTGAAATGCCCGACCAAATGCCCGACACGCTGCGTGCCATGGCCATCACTAAAGGCCAAACACGCTCTCTGCTTGAGAAGATGTTTGCCAGCCACCCTCCGCTGGATGAGCGAATCCGTGCACTAAAAGAAGCCGCTTATCGTCAGTAAGTTTTCAGTAGTTCTAAACGTTCAAGGCCCGCATCTGCTGCGGGCCTTGCTCTGTATTGGATTTGACATCAGCAGCGTTTGCTACGCTTATAGACATGCTTCCGGTGCCCAACCTTAACGACAGTCACGATAAGCAGCTCATCTGCCACTTCATATATAATTCTATAAACACCCTGCCGTATACGATAACGCTCTTGCCCTGAAAGCTTTTCACTACCGATGGGACGGGGGTTTTCTTGCAGTTCCTCTATACGCTGGAGAATACGGGACACATCTTTGTTTGGAATTGACCTAAAATCCTTGGAGACAGATTTCCTGAAGACAAGCTTATAATTTGCCATTGGCCTTCAAATCATCCAGCAACGCCTCATAGCTCATTGTTGGCTCGGATACCCGCTCCTCGAATGCAGCTAAATCTTCTTGATCCTCAGCCAGTGCAGCCCGCACCGCGTCGTTGACGATATCTGATAGGGAACGATGGGTATGCGCAGCCTTCAACCGCAACGCAGCGTGTAACTGAGGGTCAAAATAAACCGTTGAACGCTTTGATGTCTCGCTCATCATCTTCTCCAAACTTCGTAGCTACTTGTCACTATAGCGTCAGGACATCAAAGCGTCAAAACTACTACTAACCATCATTTAGCTGCTACTCACATCAAACCCCGCCCCACGCAGTATGCCCGCTAACGCTACCGCTTTCCCGGACAGCTGCACGTTTAGTGTGGCGAATTCACGCCGCAGCGGGTAGTTAGCTCGGCACTCATCAAAGCCTTTACGCATGCCGCGATGCAGCGTTTGACGCTGGAGCGCATCGTGGTCGCGGCGTACGTCGTAGACTGCTCGCATACAGAGCCGTAGAGCATCTTCGGGTGGTAGTACATGCTGCAAATGCAGTGAGGCAAGCGCAGCCGGCGGGCAAATATCGGCAAACGTTAGCTCGCTCCACTGACCGTAGAGGCTTGCCAGCGCTTGCTGGATCAACCAGGTGCCGCGCAGTTTGCCATCCAGGCTATGCCCGGCAATATGCGGTGTGGCCAGGGAGACCAGATCACGAAGGCCTGCATCAATGTCCGGCTCCTCCTCCCACACATCCAGCACCGCGCTGATATCCCCCTTACCCGACACTCGGCTACGCAGCGCCAGGCCATCGACGCAGTCGCCCCGCCCGGCATTCAGCACAACGCTGCCCGGCGCCAGCTCATTGATACGCTGAGCGTTGAGCAGTTGATAAGTAGCGTGAGGACCTGCGTGGGTCAGCGGCGCATGCAGGCAAAGCACATCGCAGCGCTCAATCAGCGCGTCTAAAGAGTGAAATTCTTGCTCTGACGCCAGGCTCTCTACCGCGGCTCTGGGCGGATCGCAGCAAAGCGTCGCCACGCCCATAGCGGATAGCCGTGCCTGTAAGCGACTGCCCACATTGCCCACCCCCACAATACCCACGGTACGCTCGCTAAGCGACCAACCATCCCGCTCAGCAAGCGTTAGCAGGCTGCACAGCACGTAATCCACCACCGCTTCGGCGTTGCAGCCAGGGGCGCTGGCAAAGGCAATATTGCGCCTTGCTAGCGCGGCTTGATCGATATGATCCGTACCGATGGTGCAGGTGCCCACAAAGCGCAGGCGGCTGTTGGCAAGCAGTGTGTCGTTAACCTGAGTAATGGAGCGCACAATCAGCGCATCGGCGTCCTGTAGGTGAGCAGTCGTAATCTCACGACCCGGCACACGAATTAGCGTACCTAACGAGCCAAAGCAGGCGTCAGCAGCGGGGATATTGGCATCGATGACAAGTTTCATAGGCGTTTTAGTATCCGGGCTTTACAATACGCCCGCGACGGCTTGATGTGCAGGCGTGTTTAAAGGCTATTTTTTAAAGGCTAAGTAAGGAGAGTTTAGTGATCGTACGCTGGGAGACCAACCACGACTACGTGTTGGTTCATATTCACCAGGATATGTTTGGCGACTGGATATTCAGCCGCGCTTGGGGCCAGATTGGCACTCAGTTTGGCGGCCTAAAGCACCAGTTAGCCGACACCCTGGATCAAGCCCAGATGTGGCTTGAAGACGAAGCCACTATCCAGTCCTCGCGGGGATTTCGCAAAGTACTTGAAGTGGCCGATCATACCCCAGAAGGCCAAGAGGCCATGCGTCAGCTATCGCTGTTAGATGTGATTTAGCCTAAAAAGCGTCGCCCGCCTCGCTGATGAGCCCCTTTCGGCGCAGCGGCGTCTGGTGGCGTAATAAATCCTGCCAGGGCGTCTTCATTCAACCAGCCGCGTTCGCGCAACCAGTCGCTTAAACGCTCCAGCTCAAAGCCGCGATCCAGTTCATTGCCATCACTATCCATCAGCACCGGGATACGAACGCCATAGCGCTCAATTAACGCATCGTCGTCGCTAATCTCGATGTGATGCAGCCACACTTTTTGGTTCGCTAAGGCGGCGACCAGTCCCTCTAACTGAGAACATAGGTGACAGCCCATCGTCGTGTAAAGCGATAGCTGAATCATGTTTAAACTCTCTCCTTACTGCGTCTATTTATGACGTAGTAAAAACACATGGTGCAAGTTTGTGCGCCGCTGAAAATCAGGATCGAAGCTGCGTCCAGTGATGTCTTCTACCGCAAAGTGTCCGCTAAGCGCTTCATCTAGCTTAAAGCGCCGCTGGTTATTAGAGAACACCAAGGTACCACCGGGTGCTAACCGTGCCATCGCAAGCTCCACAAGACGCGGGTGATCGCGCTGTACATCTAGCGTATCACGCATTTTCTTGGAGTTAGAAAACGTTGGCGGGTCCATAAAGATTAAATCGAACTCGGCATCAGCTGTTTCTAACCAGCGGAAACAGTCGTCGCGCACCACCCGATGCAGGCGGGTATCAATCTGGTTGAGCGCAAAGTTATCCTTGGCCCACTCAAGGTAGGTATTGGACATGTCGACACTCACGCTGTCGCTAGCGCCGCCCAGTGCCGCCTGTACCGTTGCCGTGGCGGTGTAGCAGAACAGGTTTAAAAAGCGCTTGCCGCTGGCCATTTCACCCAGCATGCGACGAACCGGGCGATGATCAAGAAACAGCCCCGTATCAAGATAATCGCGCAGATTGACCCACAGCCGAGCATCGCCTTCCTGCACCTCAAAGCGCTCGCCGCTGGCGGCGCGCTTCTGATACTGGGCGCTACCGGTTTGGCGCTCACGGCGTTTAATATAGATCTTACTAGCGTCAACATTAAGCGCCTCTGGCATCACTTCCAGGGCGTCGTACAAGCGCTTTTGCGCCTGAGCAGGATTGATCGAGCTAGGTGCTGCGTACTCCTGCACATGCACGCGATCGCCGTAGCGGTCTACCGCCAGGGCATACTCGGGCATGTCGGCGTCATACACCCGATAGCTGGTTTCACCACTCTGTTTCAACCACTTCTTCAAGCGTTTCTGATTTTTAATCAGACGATTGGCAAACATCTGCGCATTGTCTTGGTTTTTATGCGCAGTTTGTTCTTCACTAACCCCTGCGCTACCCCCTTCTCTGATCACCACCTCAGCACCGCTCTCACGCTGAAGGGGCGCTGCATTGCTTGCAGCAGGCGGATGCTCTGCTCCACCAATCTCCATGAGCAGCAGCTTGGCATCCAAAGCGCCATTTTTAAGCGCGTACTGTTTGTGCGCCCGCATTCCCAACCGGTGACCAAGATCCGGATTGCCGGTAAATACAGCCAGGGTCCAGCCGGGAAACAGCGCTTTGGCTTTTTCGCCTAACTGAGCATACAGGCGCACCAGTTCGGGCAGCTCACCCAAACGCTCACCGTAGGGCGGGTTGGTGATCAGCAGGCCACTTTCTGCGGTCAGTGATTCTGGCCGGGTCAGTTGAGAAAGACTTTGCCCATGCAAAGTAATCAGCGCGGGGATGCCCGCGCGCATGGCGTTGGCTTTTGCTGCCGTGAGTGCCGCCGGGCTCTGATCAAAGCCGAGTAATTGGGCTTTACAGCGCTTGCGACCAATCGAGGCACGCGCCTCAGCTTCGCGCTTTTGCTCACTCCAGACGATGTCGTCGTGCCCCGCCCAACCGTGGAAGCCAAACCGCTCACGATTAAGATTTGGCGCTTGATCGGCGGCCATCATCGCGGCTTCAATCAACAACGTGCCCGCACCACACAGCGGGTCGATCAGTGGCTCGCCTGCTTTTAAACGCTCCGGCCAGCCTGCACGTACCAACAGCGCTGCGGCCAAATTCTCTTTTAACGGCGCATGCCCTACATCGCGGCGGTAGCCACGGCGGTGGAGACTCTCCCCAGAAAGATCCACACCAATGGTTAAATTCATACGGTGCAGGTGGGCGTAAATGCGCAGGTGCGGCGTTTTTGTATCGACGTTGGGGCGCTCTTGACCAGCCAACTGCAGTGCGTCTACAACGCCATCTTTAACGGTTTGTGCACCGAATCGGGTGTGGCGAATATGTTCGCTGCGCCCGTGAAAATCCACCGCCAGGGTGTTACCTGGTGCTAAGTGCCGGGTCCAGGAAATACGCGCGACCACATCACGCACTTGGTCGGCGGTATCAATCATGGATTCGCGTACCAGCGTTAAAATAACCCGGTTGGCTAACCGCGACCAAAGGCAGACACGATAGGCAATGGCTTGGCTGGCAGTGAAATAGACACCTGCCACCGTGGTTTTACCAGGCGTGGCCCCCAGCGCTATGAGTTCATCGTGTAGCAGGCCTTCAATGCCTTTAGGACAAGTGGCTAGCAGATTTAACAGGGTATTTTGATTCGACTCGGTCATGGTAATGGCGGCGCGTAAAGGCGCGATATTCCTGTATATAACAAAAGAGTTTACGTTTTATGACAAATTGATAGTCGACAGATGCCCCTATCATGGTCTAACAATAAGAGAGTAGCTACTGAAAAACGCATGCGTTGACTGTCAGGGTCTTTAAGGGACATGTTCCTAAAGTTGACCTGGCTTGTAAGTGTTCGCCGCTCTTCCCGTTCAGCACGTGAGTGCTAGACAGTTGAGTTGATGCGGCGTACCGCTCTTGATACAAGCTCTCGGAATTGTGGATGTTGTCGTGCCTATCATGGCGCATGGTTTTTTCAACATCCTATTTCTTATCAAAGGCTTTCGTGAAAAGAGGTTAGCCAATGAAACGGCAAAAACGTGATCGCTTTCAGCGTGCATATGTCCACGGCTATAAAGCGGGTGTAACGGGTCGTTCTCGTGACGACTGTCCTAGTCAAGATGTCAATTTACGCGAATACTGGATGAGCGGTTGGCGTGAAGGTCGCGGTGACCAGTGGGATGGGATGACCGGCATCTCGGGTATCCATAAAAATCCCTTAGTCATGGCCTAACGTATTATTTTTCAAGATTTAAAAAGAAAAATCTTAAACGACAGGTTTTCAGTGAGCCCACTTTTTCAAGTGGGCTTTTTAGTTAGACTTTCAGTGCCCTTGCGCACTCTCCTACCAGCTTCGGCCCCTGGTAAATCAATCCTGAGTAGAGCTGAATTAAATCCGCCCCTGCAGCAATTTTAGCTTGTGCCGCTGCGGCGCTATCAATACCCCCTACGCCAATAATCGGCAGTGTGGGTAGCTGTTCTCGCAACTGACGAATAATGTTATTGGACGCTTCAAACACGGGCTTACCTGATAACCCACCGGCCTCGTTAGCCTGAGGGTCGCTCTGCACTGCTTCACGAGAAACCGTGGTATTAGTGGCAATCACGCCATCAAGTGCGTTGCGCTGAATACTGCCTGCCAGTAATGCCACCTCTTCCGCACTCATGTCTGGGGCGATTTTAATCAGCAGGGGCACCTTGCGACCCGATTGGGCATCGAGCTCTGTTGCGCGGGCTCGGATTGGGCCTAGCAGCGCATCCAGTTGCTCACCAAACTGCAGGCTGCGCAGCCCAGGGGTATTGGGTGACGAGACATTGACCGCGATGTAATCCGCACAAGGGTGCACCGCTTCTAAACAGACTAAATAGTCATCCAAGGCGTTGTCGACCGACGTCGTCAGATTCTTCCCAATATTGATACCCACAATACCGCCGTAGTGGCGCTGCTTAACCTGCTGGACAAGATGCTCCACCCCTTTGTTATTAAAGCCAAAGCGGTTAATAATCGCGCCATGCTGGGCTAAACGAAACAGCCGGGGCTTGGGGTTACCCGGCTGCGGTTTCGGTGTCACCGTACCGACTTCGACGAACCCAAACCCTAGCGCGCCCAGTGCGTCCAGGTGATCGGCGTTCTTATCTAGCCCAGCGGCCAACCCCACACGGTTAGCAAACCGTAACCCCATCAGCTCAACCGGATCTTCCACCGGTTTACCAAATACCCGTGCCACTCCAGAAACACGGTGCAATGCATCCAATGCACTTAGCGCCATGCCGTGGGAGGTTTCTGGATCAACGCGAAAGAAAAGTGAGCGGGCAAGGTGGTACATGGTTAGCATCTCTTGAATCAGGACAGAACGGGCGCATGGTTGGAAACAGTTACTCATTACTCAATGTGGAATTAATTCTGCCAGCCTAATAAGTACTCCAGTGGGAGGTAGCTTTAGCTCGCGACCATTTAAGCTCCTAGCCTAATCAGGCTAAGGGGTACCTGAGGTACCCTTCGCGCGCTGAAGCGCCCTCCCACAATAAGCTTCCAGCTGATATCCCTATTCGCGGAAGTGTCGAACCATCGCTGAAATAATTAATATATAGCCCTCAAAAGAGGACAAATAACCGAAAACGGGCGCCAGTATAACGCAATAAAGCGCGCCCTGGTGGAGAACCAAGGCGCGCTTTAACTAACGGTTATGCATTGAGACTAGATGGAGCTAGGCCTCGCTATCGCTCTCGGCGAGATCGACCAGTTCCCGGACAGCGACGGCAAAGAGCGCAAAGCCACCTTCATGACCGCCACGCACCTCTTCAATGAGACGACACCAGCGACGATGCAGATCAGCATGCTGATCCAACCACTGGGCAACCCGCTCTTCAGTATCACGGCTACCCGCATCGAGTTTCAGTACGCTGGTGGTGAGCGCCAGCTGCTGACGCTCAATATCGTCACGGAACGTCTCCCGTGCCTGCGCCTGCCAGGCATCGCGCACTTCCAGCTGGGTTACCTGCTGAATCATCCATGGCAGTTCCAGGCGGCTACCAATTTCATACAGCACCTCAGCGACCCGCTGCGGTTTTTCATTGGTCAGACGTGCGGCCTGGATAATACCTAACCCCGCATAGAGGCTTGATGAGGCCGCGACGGTTGAGGCCAGTGTGTCAGGCACCCCCGCCTCCACTAGCGTATCTCGGCGCATACTCCAGGCGCTAAGCTCTTCACCGCTAAGCAATTCACCAATACCTTCCTGCAACTGCGCCAGACGGGGCGCGAAATACTCAATGGTGTCTTGCGTTGAAAGACCTAAATGCTGGCGCACAAACCAGCGCGTTGCGCGGCGAATCAGACGCATCAGATCCAGCATCATCGAATACTGGATGCGGTTCGGCACTTGATTATCGAGCGCCTCAATTTGCGCCCACAAGCCCGCTAAGTTAAAGCTATCCCGCGCAACGATATAGGCCCGCGCAATATCGGCACGCCCCGCACCGGTTGAGTCCATTAAGCGGCGTACAAACACGATACCCATATGGTCAACCAAGTCGTTAGCCACCTGGGTGGCAACGATCTCGCGCTTAAGACGGTGATCGTACATTTCGTCTTTAAAACGCTCGGTCAATACCGTTGGGAATAGCCGCTCCAAATGACGGTGAATATAGTTATCATCTGGCACATCTGAAGTAATCAGGTCACCTTTCAGGGTGCTTTTAGCGTAGGAGATCAACACCGAGAGTTCTGGCAGGCGCATCCCTTGATCGTTACTCGAACGCTCTTTTAACACATCATCGGTGGGCAAAAACTCAAGCTCACGATCGATCTGTCCGGCAGCCTCCAACTCGCTAATAAAACGACGATAGGGCCCCATGGATTGAAGCGACAAAATGGCGGACAGATCCAGCGCCTGGCTTTGACGATAGTTATCGAGGATGACGAGATCCGCCACTTCGTCGGTCATTTCCGCCAGTAACTGATTGCGCTGCTTGTCGGTCATATCGCCACGTTTGACCACTTCATCAATCAAGATTTTGATATTTACTTCGTGGTCGGAGCAATTCACCCCTCCCGCGTTATCAATGAAGTCGGTGTAAACACGCACGCCTTTAGCGGCGGCCTCCATACGGCCTCGCTGGGTTAAACCGAGGTTACCGCCCTCACCCACTACCCGGCAGTTCAGCTCGCTACCGTTGATGCGCAAGGTGTCGTTAGCCTTATCACCCACATCGGCATCGGTTTCATCGGAGCCTTTCACGTAGGTACCAATGCCACCATTCCAGATCAAGTCCACCTTGGATTTGAGCATCGCGCGGATCAGTTCATTAGGTGACAAGCGCTCTTCGCTAATCCCGAATACCTGCTGCATTTCCGGCGTCATCGTGATCGACTTGGCACTGCGATTAAAGATCCCACCACCGGCAGAGATTAATTCACGGCTGTAGTCTTCCCAGCTTGAGCGCGGCAGGGCGAACAGACGTTTACGCTCAGCAAAAGAGGCTTCGGCATCCGGGTTAGGATCAATAAAGATATGCAGGTGGTTGAAGGCACCTACCAGCTGAATTTTATCGGATAGCAGCATGCCATTGCCGAATACGTCACCCGCCATATCGCCGATACCGACCACGCTGAAATGGTCGCGCTGAGTATCCACATCAAGGTTTTTGAAGTGGCGCTTGACTGACTCCCAAGCGCCCCTTGCGGTGATACCCATTTTCTTATGGTCGTAGCCGTTGGCACCGCCAGAGGCAAAGGCATCGCCTAGCCAGTGGCCGTATTCGATAGAGATTTCGTTGGCGATATCGGAGAAGGTGGCGGTGCCTTTATCGGCCGCGACCACCAGATAAGCATCGTCTTCATCGTGGCGCACCACGTTTTCAGGCGCTACAACGTCACCGCCAACCAGGTTATCAGTGACATCCAGCAGTGCACGGATAAAGATTTGATAGCAGGCAATGCCCTCTTTCTGGACAACTTCGCGACTGGCATTCTCAGGCATGCGCTTGCATACAAAGCCGCCTTTAGCGCCTACCGGCACGATTACCGCATTTTTGACCTGCTGGGCTTTCACTAACCCCAGCACTTCGGTTCGGTAATCTTCAAAACGGTCGGACCAGCGCAGACCACCGCGGGCTACTTTACCGCCGCGCAGGTGAACGCCTTCAACCCGCGGCGAGCAAACAAATATCTCGAACATCGGACGCGGCTTGGGCATGCCAGTGACTTTGGATGGGTCAAGCTTATAGGCGATGTAATCTTTAAAACGGCCGCCCTCGGCGAGCTGGTAGTAGTTAGTACGCAGCGTAGCGAGGATCAGCTCCATGAAACGGCGCAGTAGTTGGTCGTCGTTTAGGCTGGCAACACCCTCTAAGCGCTCGTTTAAACTCGCCACGCATTCGTCGGTAGCATGGTTTGACTGTTCAGGAGCAAAACGCAGTCTGAATAACTCTACCAACTCCCGGGTAATCGCAGGGTAGTTAGCCAACGTGGCGGCAATGTAGTCTTGCGACATGCCAAAGCGAATCTGTTTAAGGTAGCGAGCGTAGCCACGTAGCATCGCCACTTCGCGCCAATCCAACCCGGCACCGATGATCAGGCGGTTAAAAGCATCGTTGTCGGCTTCGCCGGTCCAGATACGTTTAAAGGCCTCGCTAAACACATCGCGCATATCGCCTAAGCTGACATCCGCACCGCTGTGCTCAAGCTCAAAATCGTGAATCCAGTAACGCTGGTCAGGCGCATTGATGTCGTAGGGGCGTTCGCCAATCACGCGCAGGCCGAGATTTTCCATCATCGGCAGCACATCAGAGAGCGGTATCTGCGATTCACGGTGAAACAGTTTTAGATTCATGCCACCGCTCTGCTCTTCAAGCGGACGGTAGAGCGATAGCGATAAATCGGCACCGTTATTCAACGTCAGCAGGTGTTGAACATCAAAGACGGCGGTACGCGCGGAGAAGTCCTCACGGTAACTGGCAGAAAACGCCTCGCGGAAATGATCCAACAAGTGATTTGCGCGCTCTTCACCGAAACCTTCAATCATGGCGCTTTGCAGCTCATCACGCCAACTGCGTGCCAGGCGCGCCACTTTACTTTCAAGACGCTTGAGATCGTAGTCACTGGGCGCATCGCCGTTAAAGCGCAGAATTAATTGAATACGCGCCAGCACCGACTCAGATAAGTAGGTGTTGAAATCGCCAAAGTGGGCGTCTAACTCGTCGCACAGTACGTTTTGAATCCGCTGGCGCAGGTCGGTAGAGAACACGTCACGAGGCACAAACACCAGGCAGGAGTAGAACTTGCCGCTGATATCGGCGCGAATAAACAGGCGCACCTGACGACGCTCACGGATATTCAAAATACCCAGCGCGGTATTCGCCAACGACTCGGTATCAATCTGGAACAGGTCGTCGCGGGGATAGACCTCCAGCACCTGCATCAGTTGCTTGCCGTTGTGGCCCTGGGGATTGAAACCGGCGATGTCCATAACGGCTTTGAGCTTACGACGCAGCAGCGGAATATTGCGCGGTGACTCGTTATAAACCATTGAGGTAAATAGGCCAAAGAAGCGCCGCTCGCCGATCACATTGCCGTCATCATCGTAGCGGTCAATGGTGATGTAATCGGGATAAGTAGGACGGTGAACCCGAGAGTGATGAGCGCTCTTAGCGAACGATAGCAGCTGGGGTACCAGCACATACTCATTGTGCTCATCCACACCCTCTTCAGTACGAATGCGCTCACAGTAGCGCGGCTGTTCTAAACGGAACACGCCCAATACGCTAGCGGCATCGCGCTGCAACTCACCGCCGTCTAGCAAGTATTCGTCATACCCTAGGAAAGTGAAGTTATCTTTGAGCAGCCACTCTAAGAAGGCAATCGCCTCTTCGTGATCATCAGGGTCAATTTGCGGCGGGCAGTTTTTTTCAAGCTCTTGGATTGATGCGGTAATTTGCGCGCACATGGCATCATAATCGCCTACGGCGGTGCGCACATCGCGTAGTACGTCATTCAAGTTGCGTTCAATTTTTTCGAGCAGCGCCACATCGGTGTGCCGATCCACTTCGATCACAATCAGCGATTCACGTGCTTCTGGGGCATCTTCATCCCGTGGGGAGGTTAGCGACTGCAACTGATGCCGCTCGTCACGGGCGACCGCTAACACGGCGTTTTGAATGGCGTGTACCGTTAAACCACGGCGATTGAGCTCGATACGCACCGAGTCGACCAGAAAAGGCATATCTTCATGTAGAACGGCCACAAACGTATGCGTCGACTGCCAGCCGTGCTCTTCAAAATCTGGATTAAATACCCGCACTTTCGGGCTTTTAGGGTCGTGATGCTGCAAAAACTGCCAGATCGACAGCGTTGCGCCATACAGGTCATCCAGACGACGGTCGACTAAGTCTTCCACTGGAACGGTGGCGTAAAAGTGTCGAGCAAAGGCATCAATGGTCGCAGCTCGCGCAGGTTCTAGTCGCGCATATAAGCGCTCCTGAAGCTGCTTCAAAAGATCCTGACGACTCTCTTCAATCGCAACGTAGTGCATCCATCACCTCGACTGCCTAGGCCATTAGTCGGCCAAAAAACGAAGGACAATAGGCCTTTAGGCCAACATATCGGCTAGCTTACGCTACCTATCGTCGCGCCCCTAATCACTTGACGAGTTATTCATGGCGCATGCCATTTACGCATTAGGTCTTAGGCTTATTAAACGGCACGCCGCTGCAATAACACGCCGCACTCAACATGATCGGTAAACGGAAACTGATCAAACAGCGCAAACCGCTCAATCTGATGCGTTTTGGTCAGTATGGACAAGTTTTCGGCTAACGTAGCCGGGTTGCATGAAATATAGACGATCTGGGCATACTCGCTGAGTTGTTCACAGCTCTGCTCGTCTAATCCAGCCCGCGGCGGGTCGACCAGCACAGTGGAAAAATCGTAGCCGTCGAGCGCCATTTCCGCCACGCGACGTCCCACTTTTTCACCCTTAAGTGCCAACGAAAACTCTTCTGCTGACATTCGTCCGATAGTGGCGTTGGTCACCCCGTTGGCGGCTAGATTGATGTTGGCACTGGCCACCGAGATACTGGAGATTTCCGTGGCCAGCACACGGCGGAAGTTATCGGCCAAGGCAATAGTAAAATTGCCATTGCCACAGTAAAGTTCAACCAGATCCTCCTGTTGATGACCAGCGGTCACTTCCCGCGCCCAGCTAAGCATTTTTTGACATATATGCGCATTGGGTTGGGTAAAGCTATTTTCGACCTGCTGGTAGTGCAGCGTGCGTCCATCAACCTCTAGGCGCTCCCATACGTGGTCGCGTGTCAGCACAATGCGCTGCTTGCGGGAGCGGCCAATAATCATAACGCACAGTTTAACTTCTAGCGCACGGGCTTCGCGCTCCCATTCATCACCTAGCGGACGGTGATAAACCAGCGTTACCAGCGCCTCACCCGAAAGGGTGGTTAAAAACTCAACCTGAAACAGCCGACGGCGCAGCTCGTCAGACTGAAGGCAGGCTTCGCGCAGTTGAGGCATTAATTGATTAATACGTTCACTGGCCACGGCGTACTGGTCTAGGCGAATGACGCGTTTATTCTTCGGGTTCTCGGCGTCCACCTCGAACATGGCGTAGAACAGATCATCATTTTCGTGCCAAATACGAAACTCGCAGCGCTGGCGATAGTAGCCTGGCGGTGATTCAAACACTTCAAGCGCTGGGGGCTGAAAAGTGGCAAAGGTACTTTCCAGATAGTCGCGTTTAGCGGCTAGCTGCTCAGCGTAACGTTCGGGTTCTACAACGGGGATAGACAAGGCTGCTCCTGTTAAACTCGATAAAAAATAGTAGCGACAAACACGGCTATAAGCCCACGTTTAGCAACTGAGGGGCTTTAAACCCGTAGCGAGCCATACCAGCAGTTAGGTTGGCGGCAGGTGCAGTGGTAAAACACCGACCATCGTGCTGCTTACTCCTCAGCTCATCCACTACTTGTGCAACCCGCCGGGCAATAGCATCGCCGGAATCAATCCAATTAAGTGACACGGGGGCAAGCTGTATTAGCCAGGGTTTAAGCAGCGGAAAATGAGTGCAGCCCAGCACCACGGTATCGAGCGCAGGATGGTCAGCGGAAGTCGACATGACAGCTTGCCACAACGGTGCAAGTGCCGCCTGAATACGCTGGATATCCGGCGTACCCCCCGCCAGATACGACTCAGCTTCGACCACTAAGGGCTCGGCAGCCACGCGTGTGATAACACAGTCGCTTGCAAAGCTATCAATCAAGCGCTGGGTATAGGGTCGCCCCACCGTGGCTTTGGTGGCTAATAATCCAATATGGCGTGTTTGACTAATAGTCGCAGCGGGTTTAATCGCAGGCACGGTACCCACCACGGGAATCGCCAGCCGTGCACGTAAATTTTCTAATACCAAGGTGCTTGCCGTGTTACAGGCAACAACCAGCACACTGGGTTGACAGGCTTCTACAGCGGCCTGGCAAACGGCCACGATGCGCTCAGCCAGCGCCGCGTCATCGCGCAACCCATAGGGCAACCAAGCATTATCACAGGCATAGCACATAGCAGCATCGGGGTAGTGCTGCCGTAGCGACTGAGCCACTGACAGGCCGCCGACGCCGGAATCAAAAATTAACAGGGGGCCTGTCATTACAGTCCTTTCATCACTGACCTTGGATCAAGGTGTTGGCACGACTTATCATCGGCGAGATGGCCGAGAATATGATTGCCAGCAATTAAAACGGGGCTGCTAGTTTAGCATGCCCCGCCTGAGAGTTGACCGGCTGTGATGACCTCGATGAAAAGCTATTTGCGGCTATACGGCCGGTACGTCTGCCCCGCGCAGCTCGGCATAAAGTTCGGGGTAGGCTTCCTGTAGGCGCTCTAATTCCTTCTCAGCACCTTCGGGCAGCGCTTGACGAAGCTCCTCCATATCTTCTGGGCTAAAATGCTCGTCGATCAGAGGGAATAGTCCTTCTCGCTCATGACGTAGGTAGGCACGGTGCGCTTCTAGATAGTCTTTTAGATCCTCAGCAAAGCGATCCATCGGCAGCACGTTATCCATCAGGATCATGTCAATATCGTCGGAAAGACGCAGCAAGCGGGGCTTTAGTTCGCGGTAATCATTCGCCATCTGTTCGGTAAGGGCAAGATGTTCAGGGGCCTGGGTTTGCAGTCGCTCAACGCAGACACGCTCAAGCGGGGCGGCAAAACCGTCCATATAAGACAAAATATAATCGACCACTTCACGCATCAGTTTGAAGTTAGGTCGCTCGCCCAGCGCTAAGGTTTTTTGCTTGAGCTGAAGTACATGGAGCAATCTCGCCATGTTGGCATGATCTAGACGTAGTTGGTTTAACATCGAACCGTCTCCTTTGTTGTGTCATGCCTGCCGTCATGCTCTCCGAGCTGACAGCATGCGATCATAAGCGCGCAGTATAGAAAACATGTCATATTGAAAATATGTCGTTCTTAATACGTGTAGCCATTAGACCATCTAATTGCTAAGCATATCGTAACGTGAGCGTGTCATAGCTAACGCCGGTTATCTTCAACAATGCCCTTCTGGCGTTATCCTAGCAAGTGTATCTTGCTGGCAGGTTACGCCAAGATAGCTCGCCATGCTGCGGTTTACCACTGACACTTGTTGGCACTATGTTGTTCAACGTCTCGATTTACAACGGAAGTTTACATGGATCTTTTTGATAGCTCCCCAGCAGTACCTGCAGAGGACGCCCCATTAGCCTTTCGTATGCGTCCACGTCGTTTGGACGATTACGTAGGGCAACAAGCGCTGGTCGGACCAGATAAACCCTTACGCCGAATGGCGGAATCAGGCGTTGTGCGCTCAATGATCCTTTGGGGGCCGCCGGGTGTGGGCAAAACCACCCTGGCAGAGTTATTGGCCAAGGCTTCTCAAGTCCACTTAGAGCATCTCAGCGCGGTGATGGCCGGGGTGAAAGAGATCCGCGCCGTGGTCGAGCGTGCTCAGCAGATGTCCTCCTCGGTTATCCTCTTTTTAGATGAGATTCATCGCCTCAACAAGAGCCAGCAGGATGCCCTGCTGCCCCATGTTGAGTCCGGCCTGCTGACGCTAATTGGCGCCACCACTGAAAATCCATCGTTTGAAGTCAACTCGGCGCTGCTCTCCCGGGCACGGGTTTATGTGCTCAAATCGCTCTCCCAAGAAGAGTTGATGACGGTGATGCGACAAGCCCTTAGCGACGTTGAGCGCGGGCTTGGCAAGCGTGATATTCAAGTAGGTGACGATGTATTAACCGCCCTAGCCCATGCAAGCGCAGGCGACGCCCGCCGCGCACTTGGGCTACTTGAAACCGCCTGTGATTTTGCCACTCAGGAAGCGGGCCACGAGGTACTACACAAAGCCGTATTAGCCGATGTAATTGGCCATCAAGCCAGCGCCTTTGATAAGCAGGGTGACGCCTATTATGACTTGCTTTCGGCAATTCATAAGTCAATCCGCTCTTCGCGTCCTAATGCAGCGCTTTTATATATGGCGCGCTTTATGCAAGGCGGCGGTGACCCGCTGGATGTAGTGCGCAGGCTTACCGCTATCGCTTCAGAAGATGTCGGCAATGCTGACCCACGTGCGCTTCCGCTGGTGATTGCCGCCTGGGATGCTTACCTGCGCTTAGGCGATTATGAAGGACAGCGAGCGATTGCCCACGCGGCGATTCATTTGGCCGTGGCGCCTAAAAGCAACCGCATTGATCGTGCCTGGAATGAGGCCAAACAGTATGTGCGTCAGCAACCACAGGTGGAGGTGCCGACGTATCTACGTAACGCGCCGACCAAACTGATGGAGCAATTGGGCCACGGCGAGGGGTACCGCTACGCACACAGCGAGCCAGACGGTTACCCAGCGGGCAGCGCTCATGACTGCTGGCCTGAAGAACTGCCGAAAGCCAGTTTCTTTAAACCAAGCACCATTGGTCATGAAAAACGCTTTGGGGAAATAATGGCGTGGCGGGAAAACCGCGATCAAGAAGCAGATCAGGCGCCCTAGGGCGCCTGATGGTTGAAACCGTGGCAGGTTATTGACCAATGGCCACTCTCCAGCAACTCTTTACCGCTAACTCCTTACCCCTCACTACTCAATCTTAAAACTCTTCGCGAATAACATCTGTACCTTCAGGGATGTCAAAGTCGAACATGCTACGGGCAATATTGCCGTTGAGCGTAATATTGCTAAAGGTAATGGCGGTGCGCTGCCCAGTGCTATCCATCATCCACAGCTCGGTTAACGTTTCGCTGTCAAACACCATACTTAACTCTTCAAACAGCGTATCGGCGGAGATGGGTACCAGAGTAAAAACGTCGTTACCGCCCTCCTGTTCGTAAAAAACCTCATAACTTTCGGTTAGATCGCTAACACGGCCCGAGAGCAGTAGCGCGGGCGTATGGGAGACACGATCATCCATGGCTTGAACCGTCACTTGTTCAAGATCCGGGTCATACATATACACGTCATCGCCATCAGAAACGACTGTCTGGGAATAGGGTGCTTCCACTTCCCAACGCAACATGCCTGGACGGGAAAGCCACATTTCTCCACGTGCGCTCTGCAAGCGGTCGCCGCCGCCATCTAAAATCTGCTGTTCAAAAGTAGCCTGGTAGCTTTCCAGTGGATCCAAACGCTCTGTCAGACGTTCTGCAGCGTCGTCAGCCCATACCGGCGCACCAAATGTTAAGCCTAACGCGCTGGCGGCTAGCACCAGTGATGAAGGTAGTTTTGTTTGCGTATCGCGCATGTGCTCTCCCTAGGCAACCGTTGCCAAATAACCAATATTAAATAACTATTTTTAAAAACGTGTGTGCAAGATCGTCTTAACAGCACTAGCTGGAGCTAGCTGAATGTATTACTGAGACGTGAAAAGCGCTGCGGGGTTTCACCCGCGGCGCGACTTCCATGCTTATTGCATAATTGTGTCTTTTAACACCGCGTTGGAAACCAGCCACTTGGGCCAAAGGAAGGTCGTGTTAGCTCGCAACCTTCCACTGGTCTAGTGACCTACAGGAGGCGGCGCAAGTACATCGCGCGCCCCATTAGACCCCATTGCGGTCACCACACCAGCACCTTCCATTGCTTCAACCAAACGTGCCGCACGGTTATAGCCGATCTTGAAGCGGCGCTGAACAGCAGAAATGGACGCTTTACGGGTTTCAGTGACAAACTGAACAGCTTCATCGTAGAGCGCATCTTGCTCTGCGTCGTCACCATCCACCCCTTCGGCTTCAAGACCGGTTAGCGCATCTGCCGTTACACCGCCAGAGAGAATCTCTTCGATATACTGTGGTGCGCCACGGCGTTTCCAGTCATCGACCACGCGGTGCACCTCGTCATCGTCAACGAAGGCACCGTGAATGCGGTTAGGCGGTCCAGACCCTGCGGGCAGATAGAGCATATCGCCATGACCCAGCAAACTTTCGGCACCGCCTTGATCCAGAATCGTGCGCGAATCAATTCTTGAAGAGACCTGGAACGCCATCCGCGAAGGAATGTTGGCTTTAATCAAGCCAGTCACCACGTCCACAGAGGGGCGCTGAGTCGCCAAAATCAAATGGATACCGGCGGCACGCGCTTTTTGTGCCAAGCGGGCAATCAGCTCTTCGACTTTTTTGCCGACGATCATAAACATATCGGCAAACTCATCGATGACCACGACGATATAGGGCAGTTTTTCCAACACCGGATGCGGTTGATGCACCTCCCACGGCTGCGGCTCCCAAAGCGGGTCGGCCACCTGGGCACCAGCGCGCTCGGCTTCATCCAACCGACCATTAAAGCCTGCGATATTACGCACACCCATGGCCGCCATTAGCTTGTAACGGCGCTCCATCTCAGCGACACACCAGCGCAAGCTGTTGGCCGCCTCTTTCATATCGGTGACGACCGGCGCCAGCAAATGAGGAATGCCGTCATACACCGACAGCTCCAACATCTTGGGGTCGACCATGATCAGCTTCAGCTCGCTGGGCTTGGCTTTCAACAACATCGAGATCAGCATGGCGTTTACGCCTACCGACTTGCCCGACCCGGTAGTACCTGCCACTAGCAGGTGTGGCATCTTGCCTAGGTTGGCCACCACAGGGCTACCGCCGATATCCTGACCTAGCGCCATGGTGAGCGGAGAAGTCTCTTGCTGATAACGATCGGAATCAATCACTTCGCGCAGGCGAATCATGGCGCGGTTGGGGTTAGGTATTTCAATCCCCACCGTGGGGCGACCGGGAATAACTTCTACCACCCGCACGCTTTTCACCATCAGCGAACGCGCCAAATCTTTGGCAAGGTTGCTAATTTTAGAAACCTTAACGCCAGCAGCAGGTTTGATTTCAAAGCGTGTAATAACCGGGCCTGGCCAAGTATCAACCACTTCCGCTTTGACACCGTACTCGCGTAGCCGCACTTCAAGCAGTTCCGCCATATCGGCCAACTGCTGATCGGTGTAGTTGGGTTGATGTGGCTCTGCAGGTGTTAATAGCTGCAGGCTAGGCACATCCCCTTCCGGCTCATCCAGGGTTTCAAAGGCAGGTCGCTGGCTCTGCAAATGCTCCACGGTCCAAAGTGCTGGGCCTTCCTCGGCCTCTGGCGCTGGTACATCAGGCGAGAACGTCGGCTCTTGGCGTGCCGTTGGCATCGGAGGGGCGGGCATCGGGGACGCAGGCGCTACAGGCGTCTCGTTGCGCACATCCTCATCATCCATCTCTTCATCATCCCACACTGGCTCTGGGACTACTTCAGCAACGCGGGGCTCTTGAACCTGTGGAGAAACGCGCTCAGGGGTAGGTTCAGTGGCTGCCATCTGCGGCGGAACCTGTTCCCGGGCACTGATACTTGGAGACGCGGTGTATGACTCCTCGCTCTGCTTCTCGGCGACAATCCTTCCATCCGTGGGCTCATCAGCCACTGGTTTATCAACTACTGATTTAGCCTCAACGGACGGATCTTCTTCATTAGGATCGGCAGACGCCTCATCTTTAACAAAAAAATTGGTCGCCGCTGGCACTGGCGTATCTTCTTGACGCGAAGTCCGCAGCGGAAAAGCGTCATGTTCTTTGGCGGGCGTTTCTACTGGCGCATCAGCCTCAGCCTCAGCCTGCACAAAGGCATTTTCACGTGGTGTCTTGGGCTCGACAATCTGCGGTGACTTATATGCAGTATCTTCAACTGGTTTTGAGGTTGCTGCAGAAGCAGCTGCCGTTGAAACTGCCGTTGCTGCTACGGCTGTTTTGTCGGGTACATGTTTATTACTTGAAAATGCAGCCGCTTCCCAAGGAATCGAAGTATCCGTGGTTTCGCTAGCCGCTACGTTACTGGCAGCCGAATCAGTGGAGCTGTTGGAAAGCGGCACGGTAAAGCCCGGCTCGCGCCGCTCACGACCTCCCGCACTTCGACCTACAGACTCAGCCGTGGGCTTTGCTTCAGCAGGGGCTGGTTTGGGTGCCACTGGCGGCTCTACTTGAGGGGATACTTGAGGTTCTGCTGAGGCTTTCACTTGGGGTTTTGCCGCAGGCGTGGGTTTTGCAGCCGCACGCTGGGCAGCGCGCATCCGACGCGATTGACGACGAGCCGACAACCAACCGCCTAGGCGGCAGATGCGCTTGCCAACCTCATCCGCCACTTGCAGCCAAGACATGCCGCTAAACAGTGGAAAGCCACTTAAAATAAGTGCTGCGGCAATTAAACCTACCCCGCCACTGCCGACTAATGGTTTAAGCGCAGCGACCAGGCCTTCACCCAAAATACCGCCAGAAGCGTAGGGTAATATGCTATTAGGGTGATAAAAATGCAGTGCGCCCAGCATGGTGGTGCCAAACATCAGCAGCACTAACCCACCCGCATGAACCGCAATCGACACCGGGTCGAGTTCAAAACGTACTTGGCGCGAGCGAATCAGCCACCAGGCGGCAAAACCAAACATGCCTGGCCACCACAACGCACTGGCCCCCAGCAGCGAATAGAGGACGTCCGCCAGCCATGCACCGACGTGGCCCATCCAGTTGCGCACATCCGTTTCCGGCCCCTGGTAAGACCAGCCTGGGTCAGCAGGGTGGTAACTAAATAGTGCTAATAATAAGAAAACACATAGCGCAAGCAGTACCACTACCACGCATTCACGCACTGAGCCTTGCAGGCGCAATCCAAAACGACGGGCTTTATCTTTCGCGGCGTTAACACGCGCAGAAGAAGCCGAAGATGGTGTTTGACGCGCGTTACGCTGCGTTCGCTTGTTTACTGCTTTATTCACTTTCAAGCGACTCTCCCTTTACACCTAAAATGGCGTCTTTAATCCACTTGCGAGTTTGCATCATACCGAGCATCCTTCCGCCGTCACAGGGCTTCTCGTTAAGCCTCCGTGCAAGAACGTTGTAACGACGTAGCAACAGGAGCAAGTAATGCTACCTTGGCTTTCCTCACCACACCCTAAATTCCCAACGACTAATATGGCGTTGAGCTCACCCAATGGCCTACTGGCAGCCGGTGGCGAACTCTCCCCCACCTGGCTGGTAGAAGCCTATCGACGCGGCATTTTCCCATGGTATAGCGATGATGATCCTATCTTATGGTGGAGCCCAGACCCGCGCATGATACTCCTACCTGAGCAATTTAAGCAGCGCCGTAGCCTTACTAAACGATTACGCCATGGTGGCTTCCATATCACACTGGATCAACACTTCGATCAGGTTATTCAAGCCTGCGCCGCCCCGCGCGGGGCAGATGCGGGCACCTGGATCACCGACGAGATGCATGAGGCCTACTGTCTGCTGCATACGCTCGGCATTGCCCACAGTATTGAAGTCCACCAGGGTGGGCAATTGGTTGGCGGCCTATACGGGCTCGCCATGGGGCCAGTGTTTTTCGGCGAGTCGATGTTTTCACGCGCGCCTGATGCCTCAAAGGTAGCGCTGGCCCACCTGGCCAGAGCAATGCGAGAGCATGGTGGGAAACTCATCGATTGCCAAATGCATACTCCTCACTTGGCCAGTTTGGGCGCTATTACAGTCGCTCGCACGACTTTCATCAACTATCTTAATAACTGGTTACCCGATGAGGCGTTTACACTACCCTTATCAGCCGAAGAAGCACCGATGATCCCTGCGTCGCCCTGGCTCAGTGCCATTGCGGTTGAGGGTACACCTTATTGACGAAGCTATTTTGCAACGCCCAATTTTTCAACCAGGAGGCAAGCCGTGAGTAGTAACACTCCGCGTCGCCCAGTGCGGGATTTGCGCTTCTTCCTTACCGTGCCCCATGCTTGTAGCTATTTACCCGACAGAGAGGCAACAACGCTGTTTCTCGACCCTCAGGAGTCACCTGTCCCTGGGGTTTATGACTCGTTAGCACTGTTGGGGTTTCGCCGCAGCGGTCGCCACTTGTATCGTCCTCACTGCGAAGGCTGCAACGCCTGCCGCTCGGTTCGCATCCCGGTGGAGCATTTTGCTGCAAATCGCACCCAGCGCAAAATTTGGCGGCGCAATGCGGATATTACGGTTCGGGTCGTGCCCGCTTACTATGCCTCTCATCATTACGAGCTCTACGCGGAGTATATTCGCTTGCGCCATGCCGACGGCGATATGTATCCCCCCAGCCGCGAGCAGTACCGTACGTTTCTTACCCTAAACGAGCCCTACGCCTATCTATTGGAAATGCACCTTAATGACGAGCTGGTCGGTGTTGCCGCCTTTGATCAGCTAGAGCATGGCCTCTCGGCGATTTACACTTTCTTCGCTGTTAACGATGAGCTTGATAAGCGCTCGCTAGGCACGTTTGCTATTCTTCAACTGATTGAACTCAGCCGCGAGAAAGCACTGCCGCACCTGTATTTAGGGTATTGGATCGAAGAGTGCCGTAAGATGCGCTACAAGCAGGCTTTTGCGCCGCTGGAAATACTCGATGGCCGCCATTGGCGACAATTAATTCGCTAATCGCGTAAGCTTTTTTGCCTTGACGGCGGGCTTGCGGCACAATATAGCGCTGTTTCTTGAGCGCCCACCTAGCGGCACTTGAGTCCTGACGTATTGGTAGCTGATTAACCCGTACATTATTAGCCTGTACATTACTAACTCATAAGTGGGGAAATGCCTATATGGCACGCGAAGATCATATTGAAATGGAAGGCGTTATCGTCGATACCCTTCCGAACACCATGTTTCGTGTTGAACTGGAAAACGGTCACGTTGTTACTGCTCACATCTCCGGAAAAATGCGCAAAAATTACATCCGCATCCTGACCGGCGATAAGGTAAAAGTAGAGCTAACGCCTTACGATCTTTCGAAGGGCCGTATCGTATACCGTTCGCGCTAAGTCGTTGCACCGTTAACGCGTTCGGCTGATCTTAACTGTTGCCACAGAAAGACAGCACCGATCAGCGTCAATGGCTGTTCACTAAAAACGACAACGCCCCGTCGATGACAGGGCGCTGCGTTTTGCTGCATATAAACATCCGTGATTGGCTTTAGAGCGCCTTAGCGCCCTTTTCAGGGCGCATCGGCCATCTCAGTCTCTGTAGAAAGGTGTAGCTCTCCCTCTTCCAGGCTGACATGCACAATACCGCCTTGATCAGCCAACTCGCCAAACAAAATCATCTCGGCTAATGGCTTCTTCAGCTTCTCTTGAATGAGGCGCGCCATTGGGCGTGCGCCCATATCGGGATCGTAGCCTTTGTCTGCCAGCCAATCCCGCGCCATATCGTCCACATCCATCTGAACACGCTTCTCATCCAGCTGGGCCTGTAGTTCGATTAAGAACTTGTCGACCACATTGCGCACCACTGAAACAGGTAACGCATGGAACTGGATAATACTGTCCAAGCGGTTGCGGAACTCAGGCGAGAAGGTGCGACGAATCACTTCCATAGCATCCGTTGAGTGATCCTGATGCTGGAAGCCCATAGAGCGCCGCGATGACTGCTCAGCACCGGCGTTAGACGTCATGATCAAGATAACGTGACGGAAATCAGCTTCACGGCCATTGTTATCCGTTAGGCGCCCGTGATCCATGACCTGAAGTAGCAGATTAAAGACTTCGGGATGCGCCTTTTCAATCTCATCTAACAGCAGCACACAGTGCGGCTGCTTGGTGACTGCTTCGGTTAACAAACCACCCTGGTCGTAACCGACATAGCCGGGAGGTGCACCAATCAAACGCGATACAGTGTGGCGCTCCATGTACTCCGACATATCAAAGCGTACAAGCTCAATGCCCATAATATGCGCAAGCTGCTTGGCAACTTCGGTTTTACCCACCCCTGTTGGCCCTGCAAACAAGAAACTACCCACCGGCTTGTCAGGTGACTTAAGCCCGGCTCGGGAAAGCTTAATGGCGGCAGACAAGCTATCAATTGCTTCATCCTGGCCAAATACCAGCATCTTTAAGTCACGATCCAGCTTCTCAAGCAGCTTACGATCAGAGCTTGAAACACTCTTCGGCGGAATGCGCGCAATTGAAGCAACGACGGCTTCCACTTGCTCAACATCAATCGTTTTAGCACGGATCTCAGGTGGTAACAGACGCTGATGAGCCCCTGCTTCATCGATGACGTCGATAGCCTTGTCGGGCAAGAAACGGTCATTGATATAACGATCTGCCAGACGTGCAGCGCTTTCTAGTGCACCATCGGTGTATTTCAACTCGTGGTGCTCTTCAAAGCGGGAACGTAGCCCTTTGAGGATTTTAATGGTGTCGTCGACAGACGGTGCCATGACATCCACTTTTTGGAAGCGACGCGCCAGGGCACGATCTTTTTCAAAGATACCGCGGAATTCCTGGAACGTGGTGGAGCCAATGCAGCGCAGCTCACCTGAAGAGAGCAGCGGCTTCAGCAAGTTGGATGCATCCATCACACCGCCGGAAGCAGCACCCGCACCAATCACCGTGTGAATCTCATCGATGAACAGCACTGCATTGGGCTGTTTACGCAGCTCCGTCAGTAGGCTTTTGAGGCGTTTTTCAAAATCACCGCGGTATTTGGTACCCGCCAGCAATGCGCCCATATCCAACGAGTAGACCACTGCATCGGCAATAACGTCCGGAACATCTTCTTCAACGATGCGCTTGGCCAAGCCCTCAGCGATGGCGGTTTTACCTACGCCAGCTTCACCCACCAGAAGCGGGTTATTCTTACGCCGACGTGCCAGGATTTGCACCACGCGCTCAAGCTCATGATCCCGACCAATCAGCGGATCAATTTTGCCCAGTCGCGCCTGTTCGTTCAGGTTCGTTGCGTAGCCCGTCAGCGGATGCGCAGCGCCTTCGTTGCTACCCTCTTCCGCATCTTCACTGTCAGATGAAGAGGGAGACGGTGAAGGCCCATGACCCGCCACTTTAGAGATACCGTGAGCAATATAGTTGACGGCATCAACACGTGCGACGCTCTGCTGTTTAAGAAAGTAAACCGCTTGACTCTCTTGCTCAGAGAAAATAGCCACTAGCACATTAGCGCCAGTGACTTCACTCTTTCCAGATGACTGTACATGAAAAACCGCACGCTGAAGGACACGCTGGAAACCTAGCGTGGGCTGGGTTTCACGATCACTCTGCCCATCGGGAATCAGCGGCGTGGTCGAGTTAATAAAATCCTGCAAATCGGACCGCAGCTTGTCGAGGTTAGCCCCGCATGCCTTCAGTACGTCCACCGCTGAGGCATTGTCCAATAACGCTAGCAGAAGGTGCTCAACGGTCATAAACTCATGGCGTTTTGAACGCGCCACAGTGAAGGCCGTGTTCAGGGTCATTTCAAGTTCTTTGCTCAGCATGGCAGTCCCCTTTTCGCTACTACCTAGGGCGTATCGCCACCTAGGGCTTGCGTCGGATCAGTTTAATCGACCGGCACTCTCAACATCGGGTACAAATGGCACGGTTGCAAGCCTCACCGTCAATTATTTCTCAACGTTTTTAATTGGCGGCCTCAATATCACTTATCAACGGGTGCTCACACTCCCGGGCGTACTCATTCACCTGGTAGCTTTTGGTTTCCGCAATATCACGCGTAAACACACCACAGGTACCCTTTCCTTGGGTATGGACAGCGAGCATAACCTGAACGGCCTTTTCACTATCCATGTTAAAAAAATCCTGCAGTACTTCAATGACAAATTCCATCGGCGTGTAATCGTCATTATGAAGTACCACTTTATAAAGCGGCGGTTGCGCCAGCGCCGGTTCTGCTGACTGCACCGCCATATCGCCATCTTCATCGGGCATACTTGGACGTGTCATTCCCGTTTGTTCGGGTAACATTGCCAAGCATGGACTCTCTAGGTTGGACATAAGCAGCACGGTTGATTGTCTCGAAACTGACCGATGAAGGCATCTAAGCGCTTTACACTACTTCTAAGACGCTGCCGGTCAGTAAGGGTTCATGGAAAATTAAAATATCACAGGGTGTTGCAGAGAGAACAATAGAGGATGCAATACAAAAAACCCCCACCCGCCAAGCGGACGGGGGCTCACAAGCCACATCGCAGTTGGGCGCTATTAGCCTTTCGCGACCAGGGCTAGCGTTTCATTAAGCGTCTTACTCGGGCGCATTACCTGACTCGTCAACGCATGGTCAGGGTGGTAGTAGCCACGAATATCGGTAGGCTTGCCCTGAACACCGTTCAACTCATCAAGAATAGTGGCTTCTTTGGCCTTAAGCTCTGCGGTTAAGCGACCAAACAGTTCTTTCATCTCGGTATCTTCACTCTGCTCAGCCAGGGCCTCTGCCCAGTATAGCGCTAAATAGAAGTGGCTACCGCGATTGTCCAGCTCACCCACTTTACGTGAAGGTGACTTATTGCTGTCCAGGAACTTGCCGTTCGCTTGATCAAGCGCTTTGGCCAACATTTTAGCGCGAGCGTTATCGAACGTGCTGCCTAGATGCTCAAGGGAGGCGGCTAAAGCCAAGAACTCACCCAGAGAATCCCAACGCAGGTGGTTCTCTTCCAGCAACTGTTGAACGTGCTTAGGCGCAGAACCGCCAGCACCGGTCTCAAACAGACCACCGCCGTTCATCAACGGTACAATCGAGAGCATTTTGGCACTCGTGCCTAGCTCCATGATTGGGAACAGGTCAGTTAGGTAATCGCGCAGCACGTTACCGGTGACAGAGATGGTGTCTTCGCCCTTTCGGATACGCGCAAGCGAGAATTTCATCGCTTCTTCCGGCGTCATGATTCGAATATCTAGACCAGCGGTATCGTGATCTTGTAGGTAACTTTCGACCTTCTTGATGAGCTGGGCATCGTGGGCGCGCTGAGCGTCAAGCCAGAAGATAGCGGGCGTACCGCTTTCACGGGCACGGTTAACCGCAAGCTTAACCCAATCGCGAACCGGGGCATCTTTGGTTTGGCACATGCGCCAGATATCGCCCTGCTCAACGCTGTGCTCAAGCACGACGTTTCCGCTGGCATCGGTAACACGCACGGTGCCGTCCGCAGGAATCTGGAAGGTCTTGTCGTGGGAGCCGTACTCTTCAGCCTTCTGCGCCATCAGACCAACATTGGGCACACTGCCCATTGTCGTCGGGTCAAAGGCACCGTGCTGTTTGCAATCTTCGATGACACTCTGGTAGATACCGGCGTAGCAGCGATCAGGAATTACCGCCTTCACATCGTGTAGTTGATCGTCAGCGCCCCACATTTTGCCGGAGTCACGGATCATCGCAGGCATTGAGGCGTCGATAATGACGTCGCTGGGCACATGCAGGTTAGTGATGCCCTTATGAGAGTTCACCATCGCCAGGCGCGGACGCTCGGCGTAAAGCGCCTGAATCTCATCCTGAATCTGCTTTTGAAGCTCTTCAGGCAGTGTCTTAATAGCCGAGTAGAGGTCACCAATACCGTTATTGGGGTCAAAACCCGCCTGCTTCAGTACATCGGCATGCTTGCTCAGCACGTCCTGATAAAATTCGGTGACCACGATACCAAACATGATTGGGTCAGAAACTTTCATCATGGTCGCTTTAAGGTGCAGCGAAAACAGCACGTCTTTGGCTTTCGCGTCAGCGACCTCTTCGGCAACAAAGCGACGCAGCGCATTCCGGCTCATGACCGCACCGTCAACCACTTCGCCTTCAAGCACAGACGTTTTCTGTTTCAGCACGGTGGTGCTGCCATCTTTAGCAACCAATTCAATCTTAAGGTCGGTGGCTTTTTCAATCAGCGCAGACTTCTCACTGCCATAGAAGTCGCCGTCACGCATATGCGCCACGTGAGATTTAGAGTCGCTGCTCCACTCGCCCATGCGGTGGGGGTATTTACGTGCGTAGTTTTTAACCGACAGCGGTGCACGGCGGTCAGAGTTACCTTCACGCAGCACGGGGTTAACAGCACTGCCTTTGGTTTTGTCGTAACGTGCCTGAATGTCTTTCTCTTCGTCAGTCTTAGGTGCTTCGGGGTAGTCAGGAAGCTTGTAGCCCTGCTGCTGTAACTCTTTAATCACCGCCTTTAACTGGGGCAATGAAGCACTGATGTTAGGCAATTTAATAATGTTAGCTTCTGGGGTCTTAGTCAGTTCGCCAAGCTCTGCCAGGTGATCGCCGATCTGTTGCTCTTCACTCAGGTAGTCTGGAAACTGAGAGATGATCCGGGCAGCCAGGGAAATATCGCGCGTCTCTACCTGGATACCAGCAGAGTCGGTGAACGCATCGATAATTGGCAGCAGGGAGTACGTCGCAAGCGCGGGGGCTTCGTCGGTGAGCGTGTAGATGATCTTCGGCGTTTTGGACATTTTTGCGTTAACCTCTCTTGTCACTACGATTGCAAGAAATCTTAGGCGGAGCGCGAGTTCAACGATGGCCGCGTCTAGCGTCTATTTATGACGCTGATGCCCCCAGTGCGCCCCAGCAGCTAGGCCGGAGTATACCAGCGCTGCACTCCTTACGCATAAGTGATGTGTCGACAAGCCAAGGGCAACGTTCAAAGAGAAGTCATGAGCAACCTCTATTTATTGCATAAGCCGTTTCAAGTATTAAGCCAATTCAGCGACCGGGAAGGCCGCCAAACACTCGCTCAATATATTGATGTAAAAGGCATTTACCCCGCCGGACGGCTTGATTACGACTCTGAAGGGTTACTTCTTCTTAGCGATGATGGTGAGTTGATCCACCGCATTTCTCACCCGCGCCATAAACAGCCAAAAACCTATTGGACTCAGGTCGAAGGGCAAGTCGACGAAGCCGCACTCAAGGCACTGCGCCAAGGCATTACCCTCAAAGACGGCCCGACACTGCCCGCCAAGGTACGCCGTATAGAGCCACCGACTACCGCTCCTCGCCAACCCGCTATCGACCCCAAGCGGCACCCTTCTACCAGCTGGTTAGAGCTGACGATCAGCGAAGGACGTAATCGCCAAGTCAGGCGTATGACCGCCCACGTCGGTTTTCCTACGCTGCGCTTGATTCGCGTGGCGATTGGCCCCTGGCGACTAGACAACTTGGCCCCTGGTGAATGGCGTAAAGAAACCCTGCACGCTCCCCGCCTGACCACGAATCCTGCACGCCAGCAAAAACGCCCCAACAACAAGCACAGGAAGCCATCATGACGCTTATTCACAGCACAGCCGCTTGCGTGATTCAGCAAGGTGAGCGCTTCTTGATCGTAGAGGAGCAGCGCGAAGGTCCACACACGGTGTTCAATCAGCCTGCCGGGCATATTGAGCTGGGAGAAGGGCCCATCGCGGCTATTCTAAGGGAGGTTCAAGAAGAGACAGCTTGGCGTGTGTCGCTCACTGGCTATCTTGGGCTGTATGTTTTTCATACCGGCGAGGGAGAAACGTTCCATAGCCATGGCTTTATTGCCGAGCCCCTTCATAAGCTCGATCAAGCCCTTGACCCTGACATCATCGCCACCCACTGGCTCACTCATGAGCAAATACGCGCACTAGATCAACAGGGGCGGCTGCGTAGTCCGCTGGTGCTGAAACGTATCGAAGATTCGCTTAGCGGGCCCTATTATCCCCTTGCAGTGATTCGCGAGTGAAGCACTCGAAGCCATTACCCCCCATCGTGTATAATCCCTCCCCAATTGCACACCGCTTTTTTGCACACTACTTCTACTGAGGATGCCTATGTCATCCACTACTATGTCATGCACTACTATGTCATCCACTGCTATGTCACCGACGGCCGGGCCGGGCGCTAACGGCAAAGTGATTGTCGGTATGTCCGGCGGTGTCGACTCGTCGGTCTCTGCCCTTCTCCTCATGCAACAAGGCTATGAGGTGGAAGGTTTGTTTATGAAAAACTGGGATGAAGACGACGGCACCGAGTACTGCACCGCTAAAGAGGATCTCGCCGACGCCGAAGCCGTCTGCGAAAAGCTCGGCATTAAACTGCACACCGCTAATTTTGCCGCGGAGTATTGGGATAACGTATTCGAGCACTTTTTAGCCGAATACAAAGCGGGACGTACGCCCAACCCTGATATTCTGTGTAACCGGGAAATCAAATTTAAGGTTTTCCTTGAGTACGCAGAAATGCTTGGCGCCGACAAAATCGCAACCGGTCACTATGTACGGCAAGGATTACGTGACGGCCGTCCGCGTTTGCTGAAAGGCTTGGATGGCAACAAAGATCAAAGCTACTTCTTACACGCCGTGCCGGAAGCCGCGATTGCCCGTACTCTGTTCCCCGTGGGTGAGCTTGAAAAGCCTGCGGTGCGAGCCTTAGCGGAACAGCACGACCTGATTACCGCCAAGAAAAAAGACTCTACCGGTATCTGTTTTATTGGCGAGCGGCGCTTTCGTGATTTCCTTCAGCAGTACCTGCCCGCCCAGCCCGGCAGCATTGAAACGCCGGACGGCGATGTGATCGGCCAACATATGGGCCTCATGTACTACACACTAGGCCAGCGCCAGGGCCTAGGCATTGGCGGGCTCGCTAACTATTCGGAAGAGCCGTGGTACGTGGCCGCGAAAGACCTTGATCGCAATGTGCTTATTGCGGTTCAGGGTAAGCACCATGCGTTACTTTGCTCCGACATATTGGCAACAGAAGCCATGGACTGGGTCGCTGGCGAGCCACCGGTTCAACAGGGTCGCTTTACTGCCAAAACGCGCTATCGCCAAAGCGACTGTGGCTGTGAAATGCGCGTACTGCCTGACGGCGGCGTAGAAGTCACTTTCGATGACCCACAGTGGGCGGTTACCCCAGGCCAATCGCTGGTACTTTATGATGGCGACATTTGCTTAGGCGGTGGCGTCATTCGCGCTACCTGGAAAAAAGCCACGGAGGCTGCTGCATGAATCCCACCACCCCGATTCATCGCGCACCTGATTCACCCGCTGCACGCCAGGCGCTTGCCCTAGCCGGTGTTTTTCAAGCCGCCAGCTTGGTTGACGAACTCGCCCGCACTGGGCAGGTCGACACCCGCGCCTGGGAAACGCTGATACAGGCCACCGTGGACACCAACCCGGAAAGCTTTGAAGCTATTTATGGCGGACACCCCAATAATTTACGCCGCGGCCTGGATACTTTAGAAGCGCTGGTGGGCCGCAAGCAGGCGAACCCAGTGGTGCTGCGCTATGGTTTTTCGCTACTGCTGCTGATGAATAAGCTACGCACCAATAACGACATGATGGATTCGCTAGGCCAGAAGCTGACCCGTATTCAAGGGCAAGCCGAACACTTCGGCACCACCCATGAAAACGTGGTTGCAAGCTTAGGGGAAGCGTATCAAGAGACCATCTCCACCTTTAAAACCCGCATTGTGGTGCAGGGCGACCCTTCGCTGCTGCAAAGCCGTATGATGCCCGAGCGTGTGCGCGCCTGCTTGATGGGCGGCATTCGTTTTGGGCTATTGTGGCATCAGCAGGGTGGGCGACGCTGGAAGCTGGTATTCCAGCGCAAAGCGCTACGCCGTGCGCTGGACAGCCTCAGCTAAACCGATTAACTGATCGACTACTTTGCTCTCGATCGATCTGTTCTCGAACCATCTGATTTTGAACAACCTGGAAATCATGCCATGCAACTCTCCGCTTTGACCGCTCTCTCTCCCGTTGACGGCCGCTACGCCTCTAAAGCAGCCGCCCTGCGCGAACACTTCAGTGAATTCGGCCTGATCCGTGCCCGTGTAATTGTGGAAGTTCGCTGGCTTCAGCGCTTGGCTGAGCACGACCAAATTGCTGAAGTACCGCCCCTGTCGGCTGAGGCTAACGCGTGTCTTGAGCAGTTAATTAGCGACTTCTCAATCGCTGATGCCGAGCGGATTAAAGAGATTGAGCGCACTACCAATCACGACGTCAAAGCGGTTGAGTACTTTCTTAAAGAAAAAATTGCCGATCAAGCCGAGCTGCACGCGGTCACTGAGTTCATTCACTTTGCCTGCACCAGCGAAGACATCAACAACCTCTCTTACGGCGTGATGCTCAGCGATGGCCTCACCGCCATGCTGCCTACCATGCACGAAGTAGCCGACGAGATCGCCAAACTGGCTGTCGCCCACGCCGCGCAGCCAATGCTGTCTCGCACCCACGGTCAAACGGCGACGCCTACCACGCTTGGCAAAGAGATGGCCAACGTGGCGTATCGCCTTAAGCGCCAGCTGAAGCAGATTGAAGCGGTGGAAGTACTGGGGAAAATCAATGGTGCCGTGGGCAACTATAACGCCCACCTGACCACCTACGCAGACATTGACTGGGAAGCCAACGCCCGTACGTTTGTTGAAGGATTGGGCTTAACGTTTAACCCTTACACTACTCAGATCGAGCCCCACGACTACATCGCCGAACTGTTTGATGCCATCTGCCGCTTCAATACCATCTTGATCGACTTTGATCGCGACGTGTGGGGCTATATCTCGCTGGGCTACTTTAAGCAGCGCACGGTTGAGGGCGAAATCGGCTCATCGACCATGCCGCATAAAGTAAACCCCATCGATTTTGAAAACTCCGAGGGTAACCTGGGCCTTGCTAACGCGGTACTTAGCCACCTTGCACAAAAACTGCCTATTTCACGCTGGCAGCGCGATCTGACGGACTCCACTGTGTTGCGCAACCTTGGGGTTGGTCTGGCGTATGGCTTGATTGCTTACCACGCCAGCCTGAAAGGCATTAGCAAGCTGGAAGCCAATCCTGAACGCTTAGACGCTGACCTGGATAATAGCTGGGAAGTGCTCGCAGAACCCATCCAAACGGTCATGCGTCGCTACGGCATTGAGAAACCCTATGAAAAACTCAAGCAGCTAACCCGCGGCAAGCGCATTGATCAGGCTGGCTTTGCGGCGTTCATTGACACACTCGAACTGCCTAGCGATGTTAAAACTGAGCTAAAGGCACTGTCACCGGCAAGCTATACTGGTAATGCACAAGCGCAAGCCGAAGCATTGATGCAGCAGCTAAACGCTTTATAACGCCACCTTTTTTAACGCCACCCCACATCGCCAGGACATGCCATGAGCCATCAAGATAAGCCGTTAACCTTGCTGGGTGACCTTACCCCCGCAGACTTCCTGGCCAATTATTGGCAGCAAAAGCCGCTGCTGATTCGTGGTGCAATCCCGGACTTCATCAGTCCGATTGAGGCCGATGAGCTGGCGGGACTCGCCTGCGAACCTGGGGTAGAGGCGCGTCTGGTTGAAGAAGAAGGCCCAGATGGCCCTTGGCAGGTTTCCCACGGCCCTTTCGACGAAGCCACCTTTGCGCGGCTGCCAGAAGAGAACTGGAGCCTTTTAGTGCAGGCCGTTGACCACTACGTTCCCTCCGTGGCGGCGCTCCTGGACGAATTTGACTTCCTGCCGCGCTGGCGGCTTGATGACGTGATGATCAGTTACGCACCTCCTGGCGGAAATGTTGGCGCGCATATTGACCAGTACGATGTATTTTTGCTCCAAGCTAGTGGTCACCGCCGTTGGCAGTTGGGTGGCAAACTGACGGAAGATGCGCCGATTATTCAGGGGATCGACCTACGTATCCTGCAGGAGTTTACCGTCGAGCCTGACTCCGACTGGGTGCTTGAACCGGGAGACATGCTTTATCTGCCCCCTGGCTGGGCGCATCACGGCGTTAGTCAAAGCGATGACTGCATGACTATTTCTATTGGTTTCCGCGCACCTTCCGCCGATGAAGCGATTACCTCTTATGCAGACTACCTGGGCGAGCAGCTACCCGCATCGCAACGCTACAGCGATGCGGGCATGGCACCAGCCCAACAGCCCGGTGAGTTAGACGATGCAGCAGTTGAGCGCATGCGCCAACTGATTATCTCGACCCTCGACAAGCCTGAACAGGTCGCCCAGTGGTTTGGCCGGGTAATGACCCAGCCTAAATATGTCGATCAAGTAGTGCCTCTTGACACCCCAATGGATGAAGCTGAGCTTGTTGCTCAACTACAAGATGATGAACCGCTCTACCCTATGCCGGGATCGCGCTTTGCATGGCGCAGCGATGCCAGCGGCACGACACTGTTTGTCGATGGTGACGGCCACGCCTGCTCAGAAGCATTAGCCAAACGCCTTGCCGATGCCTCCCCGCTTTACGCTGAAGACCTTGAGCTGGAAGGTGCCGCTGCGCTGATCACGCAGTTGGTGAATACCGGCAGCCTTGGCTTTATGAGCGATGCAGGTGACGAGGATGAGGAGTATTAATGGCAATTGCCCACATTAGTTCTGGCGACTGGGAAACGCTAAGTGCGGCAGCCAGTGAGATTCGCCGCCGGGTGTTTATTGATGAGCAGAACGTGCCCCAGGAAGAGGAGTGGGACGGTCTGGACTCAGAGTGTCAGCACTTTTTAGCTATCCTTGATGACCAGCCAGTCGGCACTGCCCGGCTGCTCCCTGACGCGCACATTGGTCGTGTCGCGGTACTTAAGGAAGCCCGCGGCACGGGGATTGGCGTGCTGCTGATGCGCGCCGCTATTGAAGCGGCACGCCATGCAGGCCATGCCGAAGTGGCCCTCAGCGCCCAGGTGCATGCCCTAGCGTTTTATGAGCAATTGGGCTTTATCGCCCACGGCGAAGAGTTTATGGATGCAGGCATCCCTCATCGAGAGATGACACTATCGCTCGATTAATCAGCCACCTTGATAGACCTCTAGCACTGCTCTGGCAGTGCTTTTTTATGCCCTCCTGACAAAAAACGACTACACAAACCCTCCCTTCCTCTACCCCGTTGTCGTCGGGTTACAACGCCTTGTGCACCCAAGTGACAATTGTTGGATGCGTCAGCCTAGTAGATAGTTATTGCATTGCAGCGTTAAGAGCTTGTGGCGAATTCTTCAATCCTCTAACGCTGTAGCTGAAGCCTCTAATGCCCGCGACGTTTGATTGAGAGACGTTTTGATCAAAGACGATTGGCCTAGAGACAGCGCAGCGAAATTCAATAATGCTGGGCGCAACTTCGCAGGTGCAGCATAAGCAAATGCTGATTTGCAAGGCAGCGTCAAAATTCTAGCACTACCATCATGACCAAAGAGGGTAAGCTCATGTCAGGACTACTCGACGATATCAAAGCCATGGCCCAGCTACGCGAAGCCCAGGGCGGCAAATGGGAAGCGATTAAACCTGAGTACGCTGCCCGTATGCGTGCCCAGAATCGTTTTCACACCGGCCTGGACATTGCTCGCTACACTGCCAAGATCATGCGCGAAGATATGGCGGCTTATGACGCTGATACGGCCAAGTACACCCAGTCACTCGGCTGCTGGCACGGCTTTATTGGCCAGCAGAAGCTTATCTCGATCAAAAAACATTTTGGTACCACTAAGCGTAGCTACCTCTACCTTTCTGGGTGGATGGTTGCTGCACTGCGTTCCGAGTTCGGCCCGCTGCCCGATCAGTCCATGCATGAAAAAACCTCTGTTGCTAACTTGATAGAGGAGCTCTACACCTTCTTAAAGCAAGCCGATGCATGGGAGCTTAATCACCTGTTCCGCGCACTGGATGACGCCAAAGAAGCTGGCGACAAATCAAAAGAGCAGGAGCTCATCGGCAAAATCGACAATCATGAAACGCATATCGTGCCGATCATTGCCGACATTGATGCAGGCTTTGGTAATGCCGAGGCCACTTACCTGCTGGCGAAGAAATTTATTCAAGCGGGCGCCTGCTGCATCCAGCTGGAAAACCAAGTTTCTGACGAAAAACAGTGCGGCCATCAGGACGGCAAAGTTACCGTTCCCCATGAAGACTTCCTGGCCAAAATTAATGCCGTGCGTTACGCCTTCCTGGAGTTAGGTATCGACGATGGTGTTATTGTGGCGCGCACCGACTCACTCGGCGCGGGCTTGACGCAAAAAATTGCCGTCACCAACGCACCTGGTGACCTAGGCGATCAGTACAATAGCTTCCTGGATGGCGATGTGATCGAAAACGCCGCCGATATCAATAACGGCGACGTGGTCATCAAGCAGAATGGCAAACTGATGAAACCCAAGCGTTTAGCTTCCGGCCTCTACCAATTCAAGGCAGGTACCGGTGAAGATCGCGTTATTCTTGACTGCATCACCAGCCTGCAAAATGGCGCTGATCTGCTGTGGATCGAGACCGAGAAGCCCCACGTTGGCCAGATTGCCAGCATGGTTAACCGGATTCGTGACGTCGTGCCAGATGCCAAGCTGGTCTACAACAACTCACCATCGTTCAACTGGACGCTGAACTTCCGCCAGCAAGTATTCGATGCCTGGCAGGAAGAGGGTAAAGATGTTTCCGCTTACCAGCGTGAGAAGCTGATGAGCGCGGAATACGACGAGACCGAGTTGGGTCAGCTAGCCGATGAGTGGACGCGTAATTTCCAACGCGACTCGTCTCGTGAAGCGGGTATCTTCCACCACTTAATTACGCTACCGACCTACCACACGGCCGCCCTGTCGACCGATAACTTGGCGAAAGGCTACTTCGGCGACGAAGGCATGCTGGCTTACGTCAAAGGCGTACAGCGTCAGGAAATTCGTCAAGGTATTGCGACGGTTAAACACCAGGATATGGCCGGCTCGAATATCGGCGATGACCACAAAGAGTTTTTCCACGGCGATGCCGCCCTTAAAGCCGGTGGCAAAGACAACACAATGAATCAGTTCGGTTAATAAGGCTTTGTATCAAGCTCATTAACTATGAAAGCTCATTAAACATGCAACATCACCAACCAAGAGGCTTCGGCCTCTTGGTTTTTTTGTGCCTTACGTATTTGCACACTGTTTTCTTAATACGCTGTTACACTCTCGTTTATGATATTCCCTAGCTATTATTTTTATCAGCTTTGATCTTTCTGGACGGTAGCTGGTCAAAACGGTCAGTATCAGATATTTTAATGAACACTGTTCTATAACTTCAGTTACGCTGTTCCAGCGATACGAATGGATAAACCATGGAGGTTTTAATGAAACGTCTTCTTTTACCTGTTGCCGCATTAAGCATTCTTACCCTGGCAGGCTGTGCTAACACCTCTGGCTACTCTGGCGATGTGTATCGCGGCAACCAGGCACAAACCGGCCAAAGCGTTACCTATGGCACCATCGTTGCTGTGCGTCCCGTGCAGATCCAAGCTGAAAGCCGTGCCGGCGGCCTGTTAGGTAGCGGTGGCGGTGCCGTTATCGGTGGTCTTTTGGGCAACCAAGTGGGTGGCGGTACAGGTCGTCAGTTAGCCACGGTTGCGGGTGCTTTGGGTGGTGCTGTTGCAGGTACGGCAGCTGAAGATGCGACTAACCGCGTTAATGCCCTGGAAATGGAAATTCGTCGTGATGACGGTACCGATGTTGTTGTTGTACAGCGTGCAGATCGCCAATTCCAAGCCGGTCAGCGCGTTCGTCTGATTGGTAGCGGTGCCAGCATGAGCGTTGCACCTTATTAAATGATGTTAATTGTTAGTGATTTTTTATAGCGATCAAGCTGTAAAAAGCCCGGCCATCCTATGGATGACCGGGCTTTTTTTTGTGGTCTAGATTAAGTGTTGTGCGTTTAGTGGTGGGTTTTATTACCAGCCCAATTCACCAGTGCCATGACGCCCCAACCTATCAGGGCTAATAGAATGACTACCAGCAGCATCTCTACCGGCTGCACCAGTGCCGTGGCACCCAGCACGGCCAAGACGATAACCCACATGTTGCGGTTGCTACCGTGGCTCTTCAAAATATTAGGTAGCATTTTGTCTAACCCACGGCTAACACCGCTATTCCAGCGTTGATTAGCAAAATATGCAATCAAGCCAAACCCGATTAGCCAAATAATCAAAATCGTCATAGCCAAGCTCCCAAAATGATAGGGCAAAGGAAAAAGTGATGGTCGTAGGGTATCCCTGGTCACCTTAAGGCGCAATACCGCCAAAAGTTGAGGCAGGGAAAAAGCACCCTTACCCCCTGACAAGCCGAGCCACACGCGTTACCATATTGGAACATGCACTCACCGAAAGGTTATTCCATGCAAATTGCGCAAAACTCGGTTGTCGCGTTCCACTACACCCTGACTAACGATGCAGGTGAAGTGCTAGACAGTTCTGAAGGCCGTGAGCCGCTTACCTACCTACACGGCGCTGGCAATATTATTCCTGGCCTTGAGAAAGGCTTGGAAGGCCGTGCAGCAGGCGACAAGCTGAACGTTAGCGTGTCACCTGAAGAAGGTTACGGCGAGTTGCAAGAGCAACTGATGCAAGAAGTACCCCGCGATGCCTTCCAGGGCGTTGAAAGTATTGAGCCTGGCATGCAGTTCCAAGCCCAGACTCAAGGCGGCCCTTTAATGGTTACCGTTAAGAAAGTTGAAGGCGATACGGTTGTTGTTGATGGCAACCACCCGCTGGCAGGTCAGCAACTCAATTTTGACGTTGAGATTGCTGAAGTACGTGAAGCCAGCGCTGAAGAAGTAGAGCACGGACACGTGCACGGCGAAGGCGGCGTTGAGCACTAATTGCTCTCGCGCTTCTGCTCTAGAAAAGGTGGCCCTCGGGTCACCTTTTTTTATGTCTGTACAGTAACCGCTTACTCATCGGGTATTAGCACTAATTGCCCATGGCGCACGCTTCTGGAGGACGTGACTTCGGCGGCAAACTGCTTAAGCGCACTGCCCTGGCCTTTCAGCAGCGCTACTTCCAGACAGCTATCATGGTTGATATGCACATGCAGGGTCGACAACGTCAGGTCATGATGGTCATGGGAGTGGCTGGTTAAACGCTTTGATAGCTCACGTGCGGCATGATCATAGACATATACCAGCGCCCCCATGCAGGGTGCCTCCGGAGCAGCCTCTTCCCTCGCCTGTTTCAAGCCACTGCGTGTTAAGTCACGAATCGCCTCGGAACGGTTTTGATAGCCGCGCTCGCGCATTAAGCCATCTACCTCGGCCAGCAACTCCTCATCAAGCGTTACCGTTACACGCTGCATTCACGCCTCCTTTGCCGATTAGCTTTTCATAGGGTGCTTGCGCCGTTAGTATGACGTTATTGCAAAAACATCATACTTATCGCATCAAGGATAAAACGATGGCTAAACCATCTCAGCCTATCTTACTGGGTCTTGCGTTAAGTTGCTTAGTCGCCACCAGCGCTGCGCTGGCAAAAGAACAGCTAGTGCTTGCCATTGGCGGCGAGCCTGAGCAAGGCTTCGACCCGCTATTAGGCTGGGGACAATACGGCACGCCTTTATTTCAGTCGACGCTACTTTTACGGGGCAATGATTTATCGCCTCAGCCAGAATTGGCCACTGAATGGTCGCTTTCGGAAGACCGCCTGACCTGGACACTTACACTGCGTGACGATGCCCGCTTTGCTGATGGCACACCACTGACTGCCCACGATGTCGCCTACACCTTCAATGCGGCAGCCAAGGCAGGCGGGCGGGCTGACCTTAGCGCACTTGCGGACGCCAATGCGGTTGATGACCATACGGTCACGCTTAGCCTTCATTCGCCGCGCATCACCTTTATCGACCAGCTGTTAACCCTGGGCATTGTGCCCCATGCCGCACGCGAAAACGGTTATAGCGCCCGCTATGGCAGGCAGCCCCTTGGCTCTGGGCCCTACCAACTGGTGGAGTGGCAGGAAGGCGAGCAGTTAATTGTTGAGCGTAACCCCCACTTCTATGGCCCTACGCCTGCGTTTGAACGACTGGTTTTTCTGTTCACTGGCGAAGACGCCAGCCTAAGCGCCGCCCATGCCGGTCAGGTAGATGTTGCCTCTGTGCCCGCTGCATTGGCCACCCAGCTTCCCGCACATATGCAGCGGGTGATCATGGAGAGCGTTGATAACCGCGGCATTCTTTTCCCCATGCAGCCAGCCAACGGTGAACAAGCTGACTCAGGCGCGCCAATTGGCAACGATGTCACCGCCGACCTTGCCATTCGCCAAGCGATCAATTTAGCCGTTGATCGCGAGGCCCTAGCGGAAGTTGCGCTGCTCGGCTTTGGACGCCCTGCTTATGGCCCAGCCGATGGCCTGCCCTGGAGTGACGATGATGAACGCATCGAAGCCCCACAACTAGCCCAAGCCGAAGAAGTGCTCAATACCGCAGGCTGGGAGCTGCGTGATGACGGCCTGCGCTATAAGGATGGTCTGCCCGCGCGCTTTCGTCTCACCTACCCCTCTAGCGATACCACACGGCAACTGCTCGCGGAGGTAAGCGCTGAGATGGTACGTCCGCTGGGTATCGAGATGCAGCCTACCGGCCGCCATTGGGATGCAATCCAGCGTGAAGCGCTGCATCAAGACGCCATTTTGTTTGGCTTCGGCAGTCACAGCCCCCAAGAGGTTTACTACCTTTTTCACAGTCAGCATGCCGGCAATGGTTATTACAACAGCGGTTTTTACGCCAACCCGGCAGTGGATACTAACCTTGACGCCGCGCAGGCAGCTGAAAGTATCGAGCAAGCCAACCAATACTGGCGCGCGGCTCAATGGGACGGCACATCAGGTTACGGATTGCGTGGCGATAGTAGCTGGGCTTGGCTGGTGAATCTTGAGCATGTCTATTTTGCAAATACCTGCTTAGATATCGGCGAGCTTGGCGTAGCGCCTCACGGCCATGGCTGGCCAATCACCACCAACTTGCTTGATTGGCGCTGGACGTGCGATTGATAGCCTCTCGATTGCTACCATCAATAGCAAAGCGCCTGGCTCGCCTGACGCTGGTGATGCTGTGTGTAGCACTAGTGTCATTTGGGCTGATGATGGCTTCGCCGATTGATCCGATTGATGCTTATTTAGGCCCTCAGATGGCGCAGATAAGCCCTGAGCAGCGCGAATTAATCACCCAGCGCTGGGGATTTGATGCACCGCCTGCAGTGCAGTTTGGCCACTGGTTACGGCAGTTAGTGAGTGGTGATTTAGGCTGGAGCCACATATATAACCAGCCGGTCAGCGAGGTCATTGGCCAGCGCTTTCAACGCTCAATTGCACTATTAAGCGGCGCGTGGCTGTTGTCAGCACTACTGGGCTTTGGCCTGGGCGTAGTGGCGGGTGCCAAAGAAGGCTCAGCGCTAGATAAGGTGATCAGCACCTACGCCTATATCACCGCCTCCACCCCCGCATTCTGGTTGGCGATACTCGCCGTGCTGCTATTCTCAGTCACGCTAGGATGGACACCGACCTGCTGCGCCGGCCCGACGGGCACCTTGAGCCAAGATGTCAGCGTTGCGACGCGCTTGCATCATTTAGTGCTGCCCATTACTACCTTGGCACTGCTGGGTATCGCCAATATCACCTTGCATACGCGCACCCGAATGCTTGAGTTAATGCGCTCAGAAGTGGCCACTCACGCTTTCGCTCAGGGCGCTTCGCGAATGGATGTCGCCTGGCGACACGGCCTTCGCCATGCAAGCTTACCGGCAGTGACACTGGCATTTGCATCATTGGGAGAGCTGTTTGGCGGTTCGATATTAATCGAGCAGGTGTTTGCCTACCCAGGGCTCGGCCAAGCCACGGTGGCCGCAGGCCTGCGCAGTGACATACCCTTATTGCTGGGTATTGCGCTGTTTACTGCCTTGTTTGTTAGCGTCGGCAATATGATCGCCGACACGCTCTATAGCGTGATCGACCCGCGCATTAACGTGAGTGGCACATGAGACACGCCCAGCCGCGCATACGTGCCGCGTTCAGTCTGGCCGTCACTAGCCTATTGGTTATCAGCCTGATCACAAGCCAATGGTGGCTGGGCGATTCACCCCAGCAAATGCAATTCGATACCCGCTTAGCCCCTCCCAGTGTTCATCACTGGTTCGGCACCGATGCGTTAGGGCGCGAGCTTTGGGCGCGAACCCTCGCAGGGTTGGCGCTAAGTTTTTGGGTGGGCTGTTTAGCTGCCCTGTTGAGCACGCTAATTGCGTTAAGCCTAGCAGCACTGGCGACCCTTTCACGCAGGCTAGATGCCCTGGTCAGTCTGTTGATCGATACGCTACTCAGCGTACCGCATCTGATTCTATTGATGCTGATCGCCTTTGCCCTAGGTGGTGGCACACAGGCGGTGATTATTGCGGTGGCGGTTACCCACTGGCCCAGCTTGGCACGCGTATTACGCGCCGAACTACTGCAGCTGCGGCAAGCGCCCTATGTGCGCATTTCCCGTGCGCTTGGTAAGTCTCGTTGGTTTGTGCTCTACCGTCATTTACTGCCTCATCTGCTGCCCCACTGTTTAGTCGGCGGCCTACTTCTATTTCCCCACGCTATTTTGCATGAGGCGGCGTTAACCTTTTTGGGCTTTGGCTTAAGCCCAAGCCAGCCCGCCATTGGCGTTCTGCTGGCGGATGCGATGCGCTATTTAAGCGGAGGTTACTGGTGGCTGGGAGTCTTTCCAGGCTTGGGGCTATTGCTGATGGTACTTAGCTTTGACCGCCTCTCCAGCCACCTGCGCCGCGCGCTTTAACGCTTGTAAGCAAACTCTGCTAGGAGGTTTACCGTGTTAACGATTGATCGGGTATCGCTAAAGTTACCCATGTATGCCTCCTGGTGGAAGCGTGAGTGGGCAACCTGCTTAGATGAGCTCTCGCTGTGCTTTTCAGCAGGCGAGGTACAGGCGGTAGTGGGCGCGTCAGGCGCCGGAAAAAGTCTGCTCGCCTACGCAATCATGGGCTTACTGCCGGCGTCAGCACAATTAAGCGGGCAGCTTCACTATCAAGGACAACCACTTGATAAAACTCGTCAGCGCCAGCTTCGCGGGCGCGTGCTGGCGCTGATTCCACAGTCGCTTAACGCTTTAGACCCGCTAGTACGCACCCAGCGCCAAGTAGCTTGGGCTGGACAGCGTGCCGGTCACTCACCGGCAGCCGCCTGGCACTCTGCCCAGCAAGCATTAAATCACTACCAGCTAGATCTCCGAGCGCAGCAGGCGTATGCCCATGAGCTGTCCGGGGGCATGGCGCGGCGCGTGCTGACAGCCATGGCCCATGTTAGCCAAGCGCAGCTAGTCATTGCTGACGAGCCTACCGTGGGCCTTGACCCTGAGCAGCGCCAGCGCGTTTTGGATGCGCTAAGAGACCTTGCCGATCAAGGTAAAGCCGTGATTTTAATTACCCACGATCTACGTCATGCCCTACCGATTGCGGATCGCGTTACCATTATGCGAGATGGCAAGCAGGTCGAGACCGCCACCGCTAGCGCCTTTCAAGGCATTGGCAGCTTGCTGACCCAAGCCTATTCGCAACGCCTTTGGCTAGCACTGCCAGACAATAATTTCTCCACCACTGCGTTAGGCACGGTGCCTGAAATGCAACAGGAGACCAACGTTGCTTGAAGCACGCCAGCTAAGCTTTCAGTTTTCAACCAAAGTGCCGCTAATACAAACAGTCTCACTATCGCTGAACGCGGGAGAATGGGTCGGCTTAAGCGGCGATTCAGGGGCAGGGAAATCAACGCTGGGCAAGCTATTGGCTGGCTATTTAACGCCCCAGGCGGGTGACGTCACGCTGGATGGCGAAGCACTTCCTGCAAAGGGCTTGCAGCCTGTGCAGTGGTTACCGCAATCGCCAGAGCTGGCGGTTAATCCACGCTGGCGGGTAGGTAAAATCCTACGGGAAGCCTGGACGCCCTCTGAAGCGCAGTGCGAAGCGTTTGGCGTGCAAGCAAAATGGCTGTCGCGCTTTCCACAATCATTATCGGGGGGAGAGTTGCAGCGCGTGTGTGTGCTGCGGGCATTGGCCCCAGGAGTACGCTTTCTAGTGGCCGATGAAATTTCGACCATGCTCGATCCTATTACCCAGGTAGAGCTTTGGCAGGCTTTAAAACAAGAGGCCGAACAACGCAAGCTAGGCGTGCTGGTAATTAGTCACGATAGCGCACTACTAGCGCGACTTTGCACACAGCATTACCACTTAAGAAGTGGTAAATTGAACCAAGAACCGTCGCCAACTTTTACCAAGGTAAGTTGATTAACTAACACTTGTTTAGCCAACTGACTGGCGCCGTTCAAAACGCCACAGGCCGAAAGCAATCATCAGCGTAATGCTAAGCAGCAACCAAGAGCCTACGCTAACCCCTGCCCACCCGGCCCAGCGCCAGAACGGTTCCAACCAGAAGCCGCCTAAGCTAGCACCTATATAGTAAAACACCAGATAGAGCGCCGAGGCACTGCCCCGTGCACCGCGGGCATAACGCCCCACCCAACTTGACGCCAATGAGTGCGCCAGGAAAAAGCCGAAGGCATTAACGCTTAACCCGACAATAATCATTAACAGGGAATTCGACAGCGTGATCGCCGTGCCCAGCATTAAAATAATCACGCCCACCATCATGCAGGCAGCAGGCGAAAATCGCCCGGCTAAACGCCCGGAAATCATCGAACCGAAGGTGCCACCCAGATAGGTCAAGAAAATCAGCCCCAGGCCGCTGGCGGCCAACTGATACGGCTCGGCCGCCAGGCGGAAGGTGATATAGCTGTATTGATTTATAAAGATGAGAAAATTGATCCCCCCCAAACAGTAAGCAGCGAGCAGTACTGGGTTGCGCAAGTGGCCAAATAGATCGCTGGCCGCTTTGCGCAGCTCGAAACGCTGGGGGGTAAAGGCACGGCTGTTGGGCAATAAGCGCCAAAACACGACGCAACCAATCAGCGTTATTACGCCTACCGCGAGAAAGGCGGCGGTGGGGCCACCTACTTCAGCTGCGGCACCGCCGACGATGCGCCCACTAATACCGCCCAGTGAGTTGGCGCCAATATAGAGCCCCACGGCACTGAGCAGCGCAGGCTTCTCAAACTCATCGCCCATCCAGGCAATCGCGACCGCAGGCAGCCCGCCCAGTACAAACCCCTGTACCAGACGCAGCAGCAGTAAGCTTTCAAAGGTAGGAGCAAAGGCTAAGGCAAGCGAGCAACCACCTGCTAGCAGCAGGGTAATACGCATGATGCCTTCGCGCCCAATAGCATCCGAAAGTGGTCCAAATACCAGTAGCGCCAAGGCCAATGAGAGCGTCGACACCGACATGAGGAGGCTGACACCCAAGGTCGAGACGTGGTAAGTCTCCTTTAACCCTGGCAACAGCGGTTGCGGCGCATAGAGATTAATAAAAACAAGAAATGAGCCGAGGCAAAGCGCCAAGGTGGCGCGCCACCAGGCGCGCGTTTTGGCTTCGATCATGCCATTCCTAAAGTGAGGCTAACAACTAGAAGCACTACTCAGCTTGAAAGCACTTTCCTACTAGAAAACACTACCACCCAGTTGAGCCAAGTGAGTTGGTTCCAGCGCACGACGTGCTTGCCAGTAATGGCGACGCCAGTAACTATTATCCAGGCTGGAAATAATCACCCCTTGTGAGGTCGATGCGTGAAGAAAATAGCCATCGCCCACGTAGATGCCCACATGGTTGTAACGACCCGGGGGGTTGAAGAAAACCAGATCGCCCGCCTGCAGCTCTTGGCGATCGATCTGGCGTCCCTTATGCACTTGCCCATCGGTGGAACGCGGTAACTCTAGATTAAAGGTATCACGATAAACATTGCGAACCAGCGCCGAACAGTCAATTCCTCGTTCTGAGGTACCGCCAATTCGGTAAGGCGTCCCTGCCCAGCGTTTATGCTGTGCCAGTAGCGCTTCACGAACGACTGTTGGTGGCGGAACTTGCATGCTACGCAACTGGGCATTGATGGGGTCAACCGGCGACATTAGCGGGTTAACGCCCTTCCCCATTCCCGGTAACGACATGGAGAAGTAGTTATCTGGGGCCTGCATACTGCTTTGGCGAGAAGAACCAGCACAACCAGCGAATAAAGTAACTAAAAAACAAACACTTAAAACACGGACAGCGGTCACAGCGGGGCGTGGCAACGCAACCATGCGATTAACCTCAGAACATTAATGACGTGGGCGACATGAGAAAACTCATTTTTCTCAGCCATGGACTATAAGCTAGTTATCATATGTTTGGCGAGCTTCAATGTAATGTTCGTTGATCACCCGGCAACGTGTCGATATGTAACGGCGCAAAATGGCGCGGTTTATTGCCGGGAAAATCGAGGCTTACCCATGGGCCAGCCAGGATCGGCGCGCCACAGATCCACGCCACCAGAGCCTGCCGGAAGCCCGCTAAAAAGCTCTCCCGCTCTGGGGTTTCGCCCATAAAAAACGAGAACCCGGCATACATTCCCATGGCGTACTCCTGCCATCCGGAATAGTGATCCGCCGCCAGTTGATAGGCGCTATCTAACACTTGCGCAAAGGCAGCGCCATCCAACCAGCCTAGCTGACGCGCGGCAATGGCTAAATCGACCAACTGAGCAATATCCCAGGCGGCCATATCGACCTCATTACAGCTATCCTCATTGTCACGCACACGGCATAGCCGCAGTAGATGATGGCGCTCGTCTTCGGCACAGTCACCGGATTCCAGAATAGCGATCTCGGCATCCAGCCGCTCAGGGTTGAGGGTATAAGGCGCGTAGTTAATCTGATACTCCTGACGATCCCCCGACTCGAGCATGTAGGTTAAAAACTCCTGCATGTCTTCAGCGCTGTTTAAGTGGTAGTGACTATCAACCCACTCGCGAATCTCAGCGCACTCGCGGACACTTTCGGGCTGAGGCTCACTCCACACCGCACTGTTCAGCGGGCCCACCAGTGACATGGAAGTAAAGTGGCTTAAGGTAGGGCGGCTGCCGGGTTCGCACCAAGCATCGTGACGCCAATCCAGCCAGTGAAACAGACTGCCTGGGTCTTCCATGTGCCAGACAATTTCATTCACCAATGAGGCATGCTCAGGCTCGGGCAAACAGCTTTCCCAGGCAAACCACGCATCTAATAAGCGTTTGGCGTTGGGATAGAAGCGGCACAGGCAACTGCGTAGGGCACTGGCGTAGCCCATGAGTGGCTCACGCTCTAACAAGCCGCTGTCTAATGACATATGCAGGTAGAAGGCGAACTTTTCCGCCATATGAATCGTTGCCGCGTGACGACTGACGCCTTTAACGGCGTTGCGCTGCTTTAACTCTTCAGAGGTTGGCTGCCCAAACCAACTTTGCGACGGCGGCAATACACCGTGCACGGCGTCAGCCGCCAATTGGTTAAGATGGTGCGCTTGGGCAGGCAGCCAGTAGCGCGCTAACGCCTCAGCGCCCTCGTCAGCATGCAGACCCAATGATTCCTGTAGATACATCGCGGCATCAGCACGCTGCTCTTCCGGCAGCGTCGCTGAAGGGTCGATCTGACGCAGCATGACATCGGGCTCACGCACGCTGGCCAATGCTAATAACCAGTGATGAGAAGTATTGCGCCACTGGCGAATGCGCGTTTGCGAAGCCTTTCGGGTTGGCTCATCTAATAGCTCTCCCGGTGGTCGCTTCCAGGGGCTGTAGGCGCTATGCAAGAGTAACTGATGGCGCTCGCTAGGCGTTTTGCCACGCCGATCAATGCCGTCAAACAGGCTTTGCCCCCGGCCATAGCTTTTCAGAACGGCGTACCAGTCATGATAGCGGCGGCTAATTAAATCGGCGGCGTGCCCCGCCAAGTCATCGGCCTCCTCCTGACTGAGCCAACCACAGCACGCGCCAGCCCAGGCGAGTTCCACTAAACGTAACCAGTCCCAGGCTGCCCACTCCAAAGGCTCACCCTGAGTAACAAACTTATTCAGCACTGGCGCATAGGGCGACTCTTCTACCACGCTGCGCTGCCACTCCATGCGCTGCGCGTTGTCCATGCTTAATAGCTCACGGGCCTCGATATCCCAACGCTGGCGCTCCCCTTGAGCGCCTAACCAAAGCATCGCCCCGAGCAGCGCGTCACGATCATGCACATCCCACACGTGAGCCAACCACTCAGTGGCATCAGGCCAATCCGTTTGACTGGCGGGATAAACGATAATCGGCCGAAACAGTGCACATAGCCGCCAGCTTTGCGCTTGGGGCTGCTGGGGCCATAGCGGGTCGGGCGCTGGAAGCTTAGCCAGTGCACTTTCTAGCGTCTCCCAGGTAACTCCCTCGCCCTCAGCTTCTAAATTGGCCAGCGCTTGGCAGGCGTCAATAAAGCGATCATCGGCTCCCACTTCCCAGCCACGTGCGCCTAATGCACGACGTAAATCCGCCAACCAAGCACGCAAATCTCCATAATCACTGGTAATGCGCCGTGTTAAGTGGTGCGCCCAAGAGCGGGCTTGGTCAGCCTCTAGCCAGCCAGCGGCACCGGCAAGCGCCGCCCACTCCAGCGCGCCCAGTAAACGGTCGGCATGGCCTGCAGGCGCCCCCAGCCCATGGAACAGCTGTTCAGCTAATTCGCCTCGGCTGGTAATGCCTAATTGTAGCAAGCGCTGTTCAGCGGCCCCTGCATCGACCGCCAGCGGATGAGGGGTAAACGCCCAATCACACAGCACGAGCTGTTGAGCCCACCAAGCATTTAACGCGTCGATCAAGAGGCACCTCGAAAAAACAACTGTGTCACCAACAATAGGTCACCGACAGTGAGCCGGGATAAAGCCGCCTAGTGTAACGGAAAGTGGCGCGAACACCGATAGCCACCGTTATGCTGGGGTAAAACGACACCGCCCGGCACAAGGCCGGGCGGTTGTTGATCGCTAGTGAGCTAATATAGTGAGCTACTAGCTACGCACTTCTGACCTTACTAATCACCCACAACAGCACCACAGCACCTACTGTCGCGGTGACCAGCGAACCGATAAAGCCACCGGAAGTAAGCCCTAAAAGGCTGAACAAAAAACCACCGATAAGTGCACCAATAATGCCGACGCCAATGTTACCTATAATACCGAAACCGCCGCCGCGCATGATGTTGCCAGCAATCCAGCCAGCCAGACCACCAATGATTAACCATGCAATAAAGCCCATATAGTCTCCTTACTATTTCAAGTGCTATTTCAAGTACTGGTTCAAGTACTGTTTTAAGTACCATTTCAAGTACTGGTTCAATTAGGGGTTTTAACGACGTACGTTAGGACGTGTTTTACCGCCAGTCATGCTTGTTCTACCATAGCACACAGCGCTACTGTTCGGCGCCTACTGGTGTAGAAGTTAGGCAACTCTTAAAGGAAAATTCATGATCCCCGATTCGCTCAAACAACTGCTTAAAAGCATACAAGGGCAGCAAACGGCCAGCTGGGAAGGTCGCGATGTCGTGCTTTTTAATATGCCTTGGGGGGAGTTGGTGATCAGCCTGCAGGGCGCTCAGGTGCTCCACTTCTGCCCAGCAGAAGAGATCGACTGGCTATGGTTGACGCCCACCCCTCAAGCACTCCCAGGGGCTATCCGTGGGGGGATTCCGCTCTGCTGGCCATGGTTCGCCGACGAACGCTATGCCGATGAAAGCCCAGAGCGTGACGGCCCGTTCCACGGCCTCGCCCGCCATGCTGCGTGGCGGTTAGACGCCGTTGATGAGCACGCAGAAGGCATTGAAGTCCATCTTTCCCCTGAGCATCGCCTGCATACTCAACTCACCGCTCGCTTAGTGGTTCAGGCCAACGCCCAGCGGCTAAACGTTGAGTTGATTAGCGAAAACATTGGTGAAACGCCGGTTAAAACCAGTGGTGCACTGCACACTTACCTCGCCGTTGCGGATATTCATCAGTGCCGTTTAGAAGGCCTTGCGGGTGCACGTTACCTCGATAAATTGCGCGGCTTCGCTGAAAGCGAGCAACAAGGTACGCTTGCGATCCACGGTGCGGTCGACCGCATTTATCACACTAATCAAGCCGTATTGCTAAATGATGGCGAGCGCAGCCTGCGTATTGGCAAACAGTCCAGCGACTCCACCGTCGTTTGGCACCCCGATAGCGAGCTCCCCAGCGACACACCCGCCGAGGCTGCGCGCTATTTTATCTGCGTTGAAGCCGCCAATACGCGTTTAGACCCTGTTTGGCTGGTGCCCGGTGCTCAACATTTATTGGGTACGACACTTAGCCGCGGTTAACCGCTGGTTCATCAATGTGTTGTTATCATTTGCTCTCATCGGAGGGGAAAACCGCTAAGGAGCGTATATGAGTCCACAGGACTGGCTGGAAGCAGCGACGTTGGCATTTAATCTCATCGGCATGGTGGTGTGTATAGTAGGTCTTACCCTGGCAAAAAAGATGACCCGCCGCTGGCCAGGCTATGTTATCGCGGTGATCGGTTTTCAAATCGCTACGATGCCGATGTTTTATCAACTGGTGTTAATGTTACGCCAGTGAAAGTCAAACCAGTGAAGGTTAAGCCCCCTACCCTCTATTAATGGATAAAGCATGCTCCAGCCGTTAAATCGCGAACTGAGCAACTTGTTAGAGCGTGGTCGAGACCGCCAACTGCGCCTAGCGGTGACCGGCCTTTCACAAGCGGGCAAAACCGCTTTTTTGACCTCGCTGGTCAATCAGCTGCGCCATGCAGGCGTTGAAGCTCGCCTCGATTTACTGCCAGCCGCCCGGGAAGGCCGCCTGCTTGGCGCCCAGCGGCTTAACCAGCCTGACCTGGGCGTACCTCGCTTTCCCTATGACCCAGGCATGGCCGCGTTGCGGGATACACCACCACGCTGGCCAGAACCTACCCGTGGCATTAGCGAATTACGTTTACAGCTACGCTACCGCCCGGCCCGTAGCGGCTGGTTTACCCCTGAAATAGCCCATCTCACGCTTGATCTGTTCGATTACCCTGGTGAGTGGCTGCTCGACCTGCCACTGCTGCAACACGATTTTTATAGCTGGAGCCAAGCCCAAGCACTTCACCAAGGTGAACAGCGGCGCAGCCTGTTCACTGAGTGGCTGGCAGCGGTGGAGCCACTTGACCCCGCGGGTGAAGCAGATGAAGCCCAGCTCGCGGCGCTTGCCGATGAGTATGCCCAAGGCCTACGCCGTGCCAAGCAAGCTGGTTTTTCCGACCTGCAGCCAGGCCGCTTTTTGCTGCCCGGCGAGCTGGAAGGCGCGCCGGTGCTACAATTTTTTCCGCTGCCGCAGTTAAATGTTTCCAAAGAGACGCTGGAAGCACTGCCCGCCAATAGCCTCTACGCCACACTGGCCGCACGTTTTCGCTACTATCAGCAGCAAGTCGTAAAGCCTTTCTACCGTGATCATTTCCGCCGTTTTGACCGCCAAATTGTACTGGTAGATGTACTTGGTGCGCTCAATGCAGGGCCTGAGCGCTTTGAAGACCTTTCTCGTGCGCTGCGCCAGTTAATGCACAGCTTTGACTACGGCAAACGCAGTCTGCTAACACGCCTGTTCGCGCCTAAAATTGACCGACTGGCGATTGCCGCTGCCAAAGCGGATCATGTGACACCCGACCAGCACGGCAACGTGGTACAGCTATTAGAGGCCTTACTGGCAGAACCACTTAAAGACCTTCGCTTTGCCAACGTACCTGTAAAAGCGCTTTCGCTGGCCGCTATTCGTGCCACCGAAGCCCGTGAGGTTACCCACGAAGGTAAGCGCTCACCTGCTCTGCGCGGCACTACGCTGGAGGGTGAGGACGTATTGGTTTACCCCGGCGATGTACCCACTCGCTTACCGACCGCCGATTTTTGGCAGCAGCAGGGCTTTGACTTCCCAGGTTTTCGTCCGATGCCCACCACCTCAGAAGCACTGGATCATATTCGCATGGACGCCGCCATCGACTGGCTGATTGGAGATAAGCTCACATGACCACCCCACAGCCACGCCGCCACTTTAAGCTGGATGATAAGCCGGAAGAGGTTGCTGAAATCGAGGTCTCCCTGCGCCAGCGCGAAGCCTTTGTCGGCACCAGTGAGCATCATCCGCTTGCCCCGCTTCCTGAAGAGAAAGCGCTACCTGCGGCGACCTTAGGCACACCGCGCAAACGCCGCTGGGGGCTGCTATTTGCGCTGACGGGTGGCGCTGCCCTAGGCACCGCCGAGCTTGTCACTGGCATACCCGATGCCATAGCGCAATCCCAGTGGCTAGCCATTGCCTGGCAGGTGTTCGGGATTAGTCTGATTGGTTTAGGGGGGTTATCGTTACTAAAAGAGCTGGGGCGTTTACGCCGTCTGAAGCGTCACGACAAACTGCGTGCCAACTTGGCAGAACTGCCACAACGCTCGCCTCAGCAGGCCCGCGCCATGGCCGAGCAGCTTCGGCGCCAGCTCAAACTCGCTGATGATGACCCACACTGGCTGGCCTTTCAGCGCGCCAATCAGCCCCACCATAGCGGTGAAGAGATCCAAACTCTGCTGCGCTATCACCTGCTGGCTCCACGTGATCGTGAAGCACAGCGCCTGATTACCCGCATGTCTGGTGAAACCGCGATTATGGTGGCGATCAGCCCGCTAACCCTGGTCGACATGGCGTTGGTAGCCTGGCGCAGCTTGGCGATGGTGGATCGGCTCTGCCGTCTTTATGGGTTGGAGCTAGGCTACGCTAGCCGCCTGCGGCTGTTTCGCAACGTGCTGCATAATATGGCGTTTGCCGGTGCCAGCGAACTGGCTACCGACGCCAGTATGGATATGCTCTCCCTCGATTTGGCGGCGCGGCTTTCCGCCCGCGCAGGTCAGGGCCTGGCCACCGGGCTACTTAGCGCACGCTTAGGCCTGCGCGCCCAGCGCCTGTGCCGCCCAGTGCCTTTCACCGCCGATGAGCAACCTAAGCTTGCCGACCTTCGCCAGGATCTGTGGCGGCAGATCAAACGCCTCGACAAAGAACCGGTACCGCGGGAACGACAGAAAAGCCCATAAAATGCCAGAACAAGACCATCGTCCACTCTTCGTTGAAAACAGTTTGGGTTTTATCGCTGAATAACGCCATGATGGTCAACTGACATAGCATCCTCCACTTCGGAAAAATACTTTATGAATCCTCCCGGCGATTCCGATTCTTCCCCTGGCGCGAACGATATGCAGACCGACTATGTGGTCGGCCAGGACAATATCAAGGGCCAGTTTGGCCCTTTTGGCTTTGATATTCACAACCGGGTCTTTGTGGTATCGGCCATTGCCTCAGTGATATTTATCGTCCTTACCCTGTTCTTTCCTGATCGCGCAGGCAGCATTTTTCAGTCCATCGTCGCCTTCTCTACGGGCACGTTGGACTGGTATTTTATGATCCTGGTGGATTTCTTTATTCTGTTCTGCTTGGCGCTGGTCGTGCTGCCCCACGGGTCGGTAAGGCTAGGCGGAGCCGATGCTCGCCCGGAGTACAGTTATCTTTCCTGGTTTGCGATGCTGTTCACCGCAGGTATCGGCATTGGTTTGCTGTTCTTCGGCGTACTGGAACCGGTTTATCATGCCAATGTCTCGCTACCGCTTGGCGTCGAGTCTCCGTTTGGCGCCGATGGTGAGTTAAACCCAGCGGCCATCGCGGACGCCAGTGCCCTAGGCCTTGCGGGCACCTACCTACATTGGGGTATCCATGGCTGGGCGGTCTATGTCGTCATGGCGCTCGGGTTGGGCATTTTTTCCTATAACAAGGGCCTCCCCTTCTCGATTCGCTCGGTATTCTTTCCCATCCTTGGTGAGCGCGTTTGGGGGTGGTGGGGGCATGTGATCGATATCCTGGCGGTGTTTGCCACGCTATTCGGGTTGGCCACCTCCCTCGGCCTTGGGGCGCAGCAGGCCAATGCGGGAATGAACTTTGTCTTCGGCCTGGAGGTGAGCACCACCACCCAAGTCATCGTAATCTTCTTAGTGACGGCCGTCGCGCTAGTGTCAGTATGGCGCGGACTTGAGGGTGGCCTGAAGAAGCTCTCTGAGATCAACATGATTCTGGCTGTTTTGTTCTTCTTTTTCGTGCTGTTCGCAGGCCCTACACTTCTGGCCCTGACGGGATTTTGGAACGGGCTTACCACCTATGTCACGGATTTCCTGCCTTTATCCGCACCGTTCGGTCGTGAAGATGACGCCTACCGCCAGGATTGGACGATTTTCTACTGGGCATGGTGGATTAGCTGGGCACCTTTCGTCGGTATGTTTATTGCCCGAGTGTCGAAAGGCCGCACGGTGCGTGAGTTTGTACTCTGCGTATTGTTGGTTCCCAGCCTGTTTATCTTTATCTGGATGGGCGTCTTCGGTTCAACGGCGCTTGAGCAACTTTATGCGAATCCCGCTGGCAGCTTGGTCAAAGAGTATGTGATCGATAACTATCGGCCTGAATTATCACTCTTCGGCATGCTTAATGAATTGCCGCTGACCGGCCTGATGTCGACCCTGGGTATCGTCTTGGCGCTGATTTTCTTTGTCACCTCTTCGGACTCCGGCTCGCTAGTGATCGACACCATCACCGCCGGTGGCAAGATTGATGCGCCACGGCCTCAGCGGATGTTCTGGGCGATCGTCGAAGGTTTGATCGCCATTGTGCTGCTTATTGGCGGGGGTTTAACAGCGCTTCAAGCAGGCGTAACCGCCACTGCGATTCCGTTCTCCATTGTCATGCTGCTGATGTGCTACTCGATCATCAAGGCACTCAATGGCGAGCTGCGGCTTATTCGCTCCTGATAAGTGAAACGGTCATGAAAAGCAAAACAGCCCTGCTGGTTTCAGCAGGGCTGTTTTGTGTTTCGATGCAGAATTACATACCAAACCGCTTTTTCAACCACTCAGCAACGGCGGCTTCGCCGTGGTGACCGATCCGTTCGGCCCCCTTGATACGATCAAACAGCTCAGGGTGGGCATTGGCCATTACCTGGGCCTCCCCTGCTAAAACGAGCATTTCGGTATCGTTAAGGTTGTCGCCAAAAGCCAAACAGTCTGAGGGCGTTAAGCCCAACCGTTCCAGCAGTGCCGCTAACGCCACGCCTTTATTGACCCCACCCGCCATGATCTCCAGCGAATCAATCGTAGAGTAAGTAATATGCAGCCCGTCTCCGTGGGCTTCATGGGCTTGGTTTTCCAACGCTTTCAGGGCAACTGGATCGCCCAAATAGAGCACCTTTCCCACACCATTAATGTCCATCTGCGCGGGCGGCACTACGTCGTAGCTGAAGCCGGTAGAAGCGTGAAGTGAGAGCAAGTGTGGGGCTTGTGCATCAATATGCCAGCCGCTTTCACGATATAGGCTGAGCCGCACTTGTGGCGGGCGTGGCAGATTGATCAGCGTTTTTGCATGCTCAGGATCAACGTGATTAGCAGCCAATAAGGTGCCTTTTGGATCATGCACATAGGCGCCGTTGGTACTGATTAGGTGCGCGGGGATATCCAACTGATCAAGAAATACTTTCATATCGTGATAGTGGCGCCCGGAAGCAAGCGCCACATGATGACCCTGCTTCACCAGTGCTCGCAGCACTTCAACGGTGCTGTCGTGAAGGGTGTGGTCGCTACCTAGTAGGGTGCCATCCAGGTCAGAAACAATCAGGCGGGGTGTCATAGTGCGCTCCATCGGCATGGGTATTTAGCTTAACCGATTCATTCGAGGGCATGTAAGCCTTTGACTCGCCGTTATCCAAGTGAACATCAGGGCCAACTTCACTCGGCGACAATTGGCGCAGCCTGCGGGAATCCGTATAGTGGCACCCTAACTCTCGCCAACTGATTGAGCTCATGCTTCAGAATAACGCCATGCTTGCCCAGCTCAAGCAACAGATTCGTCAAACCACCCCCCGTGCTGAAGGGGTGATCAAGGCCACCGACAAAGGTTTCGGGTTTCTCGAAACCGACGACGGTGAATCCTATTTCGTGCCACCGCCTGCCATGAAGCAGGTTATTCACGGTGATCGCGTGGAAGGCGTGATTCACGAGAACGGTGACAAAAAATCCATTGAGCCGGAAAAGCTAATTGAAGCTGGGCTTGATCGATTTGTTGCCCGCGTGCAGAAGCGCGAAGGCCGTCTGGCTGTGGTACCCGACCACCCGTCGATTAAAAACGTTATCAAGGCGCGGATTAAGAACAACCTTGATGAAGAGAGCTTTGCTGACGGCGATTGGGTCGTTGCACGCCTGGTGCATCACCCGTTAAAAGCCGATGACCGCGCTTTCTTTGCCCAGATTGATGAGCTAGTTGCCAAAAGCGCTGACCCGGCAGTGCCGTGGCGCGTGACCCTTGCGCGCCATGCGCTGGAGCAAGAGTGCCCAGATGCAGGTACCGACTGGCCGCTGCTGGATGAAGGCCTTACTCGCGAAGACCTAACCGCTACTCCCTTCTTTACTATCGATGGTGAGAAGACCCGCGATATGGACGACGCGTTGCACATTGCGACGCGTGCCGAAGGCGGCTGGCAGCTTAGCGTAGCGATTGCTGACCCCACTGCTTACGTGGCAGAAGGTCATGCGGCTGATTTAGAAGCGCGCACCCGTGCCTTCACCGTTTACCTGCCCGGCCAGAATGTCACCATGCTGCCGGAGCAGTTGGCAGATGACCTCTGCTCGCTGTGGGAAAACCAGGAGCGCCCTGCGCTGGCCTGTACGCTGGATATCAATGCCGACGGCAGCCTGGGTGACTACCGCTTCTTCGCAGCCAACGTTAAATCACACGCCAAGCTCGTTTATGACAACGTTTCTGATTGGATCGAAGGTCAAGGCGACTGGGCCCCGGCTGATGAGATTACTGAACAGCTCGCTGCCCTGCGTGACTTGACCGAGGCGCGTACCGCTTGGCGCAACGAACACGCGCTGGTGTTTAAAGACCGTCCGGACTATGTGTTTGATCTGGACCCTGCTGGCAACGTACTGGCAGTGCGCACCGAAGAGCGCCGCATTGCCAACCGCATGATCGAAGAGTCGATGATTGTGGCCAACGCCTGCTGTGCGGACTTCCTGGCAAGCCATATCGGTCACGGTATCTTTAACGTGCATCGCGCCTTTGAGCCGGAGAAAGCCGAAGCTGCCCAAGAATTCCTGGCAGGTCAGGAGATCGTGGTTGAGCGTGAAGCGCTCACCGAGCTTGCCCGCTACACCGAGCTGAAGCGCGCGTTAGAAAGCCGCGACGATGCTTGGCTGGATGCGCGCCTGCGCCGTTTCCAAGGCTTTACAATGATGTCCGCCCAGCCTGGCCCGCACTTTGGCCTGGGGCTGGCAGCCTACGCTACCTGGACCTCGCCGATTCGTAAGTATGGCGATATGGTCAACCACCGCCTGATCAAGCGCGTGCTGAAAGGCGAGCAGGCCCCTGCTGAAGCCACCCAGCAGCTCACCGAGCAGCTGACAGAGCGTCGCCGCCTGAACCGTATGGCCGAGCGCGACGTAAAAGACTGGCTCTACGTGCGCTACCTGACACCTGCTGCGCAGAACCAGGATACGTTTGAGGCCGAAATCATGGCCATCAACCGTGGCGGTATGCGCGTTCGCCTGCTGGAAAACGGCGCGACCGCCTTTGTTCCAGCCCCCTTGATGCACAGTGACCGCAGCAAAGTGGTGATTGATGATAAAGAGGGGCGGATCCAGATCGAAGGCGAAGAGCGTTTCAAGCTTGGCGATCCGCTTCGCGTAGTGCTTACCGAAGCCCGCGAAGAGACTCGCTCGCTAGTGGCTAAACCGGCTGCTTGAACCTGTCATTTAAGTCACGTTTGAGGTAACCAACAACGGCACCCTAGGGTGCCGTTGTTGGTTCTGTGCGCCCTTAAGCTTTCTGATGTTGAAAGAAGAATCGCAGCATTTCTTTCGTAGCATCAGGTCCCTTGGGGTCGGTGTAGCTTCCTTTTGCGCTGCCGCCCGACCAAGCGTGGCCTGCACCGTGTATCTGCCACTGCTCCAGGCTGGGTTTGCCCTTCGCATTGTGGTGCGTGGTGCGCGTGTAGGCATGGCCATTGGCCACCTTGCCCTGTTCTACCTTTGCTCCGGCTTGACGCGACTTAGTGTACTGAGCGGCTACACGATCCGCATTGCTAGGGTGTACGGTGGTATCGCGGTCGCCATGAAAGATGATGGCGGGTACTTCCGATGCCCAGCCGCTTTCTTTCGCTTTACCACCGCCAAGGGGCCCAGTGCCACCTTGCATTGCACCCAGCGCATCGGGGAGGCTCTGAGCCACGCCGTGTGGAAGCCCAGAGTGCACGCATACCGCCGCAAACAGATCCGGATAGGTCATCGCCAGTGTCGTCGCCATGGCCGCACCTGCTGAAAGCCCTGCCACATAAACTCGGGAATCATCAAGGCCATGGGTATCGATGATCTGGCGGGCCATACCGGCAATAATGGCTGGTTCACCACCCTCGCGCTGCTGGTCTTCGACTTTAAACCAGTTCCAGCACTTCGAGCTGTTGGCCGTCATTGGCTGGGCTGGATAAAGTACGCAACAAAGCTGCTCTTCGACCAGCCGGTTCATGTCGGTGCCGGCAGCGAAGTCATCAGGGTTTTGTGTACAGCCATGCAGCATAACCACTAGCGGCAGCGCCTGCCCGTTATAGCCGCTGGGGATATACAGCTTGTAATCACGCGTGCCCGCAGCGTTAGTAAACCGACCGGCAGTAAAGGCCCCTGGTTGCGGTTCCTCGCTGGCACTCGGTGCTTGCTCGGGCTGGGCCATTCCACCGCGAAACTTCATCCACTTATCCCGCCATGCAGCAGGCATTTTAATATCGCCGGTTGAGAAAGCAGCCGTTGGCGACTCAGCAGGTTCAGGCTTTGATGCCCTAACCTCTTCATCGATAACCTCTTCATCAATAACCTGGTAAGTGCTGTCGAAGGTATTGCCTCCCTGGTAAGCATTATCCGGTGTTTCTTCACCACGCCGGGCGGGCGCGACGGGCGTAGTGCCCTGCAGTAGTGCCATTGCCTCGTTCAGCTTTCCGGCACGCGTGAGCCGTGTCGCTTCTTCCATTCGCTTGGTCATAGTGGCATCGATCATTTTCAATTTCCTTTTTCAATGATTGCGTGGTGAATGATTGAGTGGGTAATTCAGTGGATACGCTCTGCCAGAGCGGCCTTAACCGCTTTGCTGGCATTAAGCGCCCCCAGTACAACCACCGATTCGATAGTGGCAAGAGCAAGCTCTGGTGTGACGTCGTCGGCAATGCTGGCCATGCCCAGCACCTGAATCTGTAACTTCTCCCCGGCTAACTGCAGGGCCTCTAGATCCGCACGGCTGTAATGCTCAAGACCCAACACAAACGCCTTACGGGTCACGGTTTCCTTAACGACCTCGGCATGGGTCAACAACTGGTTACGGATGGCGGTGCGTATCAGATCGGTTCGGTTGGAGTAGAAGCCTTCCTGAACCAGCAGGTCGATCTGCCCCAGGTCAACGACCCCCAGATTGATAGTGATTTTCTCGCTGGAGTCGCCGCTCTTGCGGCGCAGTTCGTGCACACTCATGCATCACTCCTCATTATGGTTAATAACTAGACACCTTTGTGATGGGACATAAAGCATCAAACAACATCCAAAAGGAATCCATATGGATTCCATATACCATCCATATGGATGTTATATTAGTCCAGCTCGGCCAAGAGTCAACAAATAAACAAAATAAAACGACGCATAGATCCCAAGCCACCAGATGGAATAGGTGTCATGAAAGGCGGAGAGGAAAGGGCTTAGCCGTAGATATGAGCCTCGGCTCAACTGTCGCTGAACTGACTTATTTCTCCTTTATGGTGAAACGATGACACTTGTTTGGGGTTGGAGGTTAGCTTGCACATTGCCGATGTGACGATGTTTCATGCCCCCGCCAGCGGCGGTGTGCGCACCTATTTACAGGCCAAGCATCGCGTTTTTTCGCGCATCCCACAGCTACGTACCAGCCTGCTGGTGCCGGGACCGGAGCGCGATAGCTTGGGCGACCATCACACCTTACCGGCATTACATCTGCCCTTGGGTCAGGGCTATCGTTTTCCGCTGCGAGGCTCAGCCTGGCGCGATACTCTGATTGATCTAAACCCTGACCTTATTGAGTCAGGCGACCCGTACGTCACGGCATGGGCCGCACTCGCAGCAGGTCAGCGGCTCGGCGTGCCGGTGGTCGGCTTTTATCATTCCGACCTCCCCCGTTTGATGGGCGATCGTTTTGGGCGCTACGTTGAGAAGCGCTTAACCCGCTATGTCACGGATCTTTATAGCCAGTTTGATAGCGTGCTGGCGCCCTGCAACGCCATGGCTAACCGGCTTCGGGATTGGGGCGTCGATAACGTTCGCGTTCAGCCGTTAGGCGTCGATTTGACGCAATTTAACCCCCAGCAGCGTGACCCTATCTTTCGACAAACCATGGGTATACCCGGCGATAAAAAGCTGCTGATCTTTGTGGGACGCAACTCACGCGAGAAAAATATTGATGTGCTGCTTTCAACGATGCGCCAGCTAGGCAGCGATTACCATTTGCTGCTGATGGGCCCCGGCATGCCGCATCATGTGCCCGGCAATGTCACCATTGTGGATCGCTGTTGCGGTGCCCATGAGGTAGCGAAGGCCCTCGCCAGTAGCGATGCCCTGCTACACGCCGGCACCCGCGAAACCTTCGGCTTAATTGCCCAGGAAGCCATGGCCAGCGGTATCCCGGTGATAGCCGCACGCGCTGGAGCGCTGGCAGAAAACGTACCGTTGGGGGCGGGTATTCTATGTAAACCGCATGACGCCATTGCCATGGCTGAGGCGTGTGTGGCGCTGTTCAGTAATGATGTCGCCGCCAGTGGACGCTATGCGCGGCGCCATGTGGAGCGCCATTTCAACTGGGATGGCGTTATGCATTCACTGCTTGAGCACTATCAATACCTTTGTCACGGCAGCCAACCGTATGCACTCCACCAACAGCACTAGTCGTCAGCTACTCAAGTGGCGTCCTATCCACGGCGTGATGATTGCCTTGGCGCTCATTGCGCCGCTGGTGCTCACCGCCTGGCTGGGCGGCGCAGAAGCGTTACAGCGGGTAAGGCATTTTCCACTCGAATTATTGCTATTAATGCTTTTGCTAGCGTTTCTATGCTGGAATCTTAATGCGATGAGAATGCGCTTAATGCTGGGTGGCCGTGCCGGCAGGCTCGGCCAGTGCGGCGCACTGGGTATTGAACTGGCGTCCAAGTTTGCGCTGTGCGCCACTCCAGGCGGCAGCGGTGGCCCCGTCACCCTATTGATGCTGCTTGCCCAGCGCGGCTTTCCGCCCGCCAAAGGCGCGGCGATGTTCCTGATTGATCAAGGCTGTGACCTACTGTTCTTCCTGGCGATGCTGAGCGGCCTGGTGCTCTTTTCGCTGCTAAGCGACACCCAGTGGCCACATCAATCGTTGGTGCAATGGGCGTTGGTCGGTTTAGCCCTGATGGCAACAGTGGTGATTGTGGTAATGCGCTATTTACCCAGCCTATTACGCTCAACCAGTATGAACACGCCATGGCCAAGCCATTATCGGCGGCGCTGGCTTGCACGGCGCCTATTACGCTGTCGGCATGCGTTAAAGGTGACGCTTGAGCTGCCGCGCTCCACGCTATTCGCGATGCTATTACTGACCACGGCGCATTGGCTGATGCGCTATAGCTTGCTCTATTTAGCGGTGCTGGGAGTAGGCGGCCATGCAGATTGGATGTGGACGTTTTTAACCCAAATGCTGGCCATGGCCGCCAGCCAGTTCAGCTTTTTACCCGGCGGCGCGGGTGCCGCTGAGGTGGGAGTGGGTAGCCTGTTACTACCGCTGATGGAGCGCGAGCAGGCCGCAGCAGCGGTATTGGTGTGGCGGTTAGTCAGCTATCACCTTTATTTGGCGGCAGGCGCACCGCTGTTTATTCTGTATACCTATCGCATGCTGCGTCGCTCATCGACAGAATAGATCTAGCCGTGAGAAATGAATAAGGGCGCCCCGTGGGGCGCCCTTATAGCGTGCTAAAAACGTCAATGGCTTACCAGCCAGTCACTTCTTTCAGCGCATCGCCGATTTCAGCCAAAGAGCGTACGGTTTTAACACCGGCGTCTTCTAGAGCAGCAAATTTCTCGTCAGCGGTGCCTTTACCGCCAGAGATGATCGCGCCCGCGTGGCCCATACGCTTGCCAGGAGGTGCAGTCACACCGGCAATGTAGGAAACCACAGGCTTAGAAACGTTGGCCTTAATGTAAGCCGCGGCTTCTTCTTCAGCCGTGCCGCCGATTTCACCGATCATCACGATAGCTTCGGTTTTCGGGTCTTTTTCGAACATCTCAAGGATGTCGATAAAGTTAGAACCCGGAATCGGGTCGCCACCGATACCGACACAGGTAGACTGACCAAAACCGTGGTCAGTGGTCTGCTTAACGGCTTCATAGGTCAGCGTACCAGAGCGCGATACGATACCAACGCGACCAGGCTGGTGAATGTGACCCGGCATAATGCCGATTTTGCATTCACCCGGGGTGATAACGCCGGGGCAGTTCGGGCCGATCAGACGTACGCCCAGCTCGTCGCACTTCACTTTAGCTTCGAGCATGTCGAGCGTAGCGATGCCTTCGGTGATGCACACAATCAACTTGATACCGGCATTCGCCGCTTCAAGGATTGAGTCTTTACAGAACGGTGCCGGTACGTAGATTACGCTGGCTTCCGCGCCGGTTTTCTCTACCGCTTCTTTCACGGTGTTGAAAACGGGCAAACCGAGGTGCTCTTGGCCGCCTTTGCCCGGTGTAACACCACCGACCATCTTCGTACCGTAGGCAATCGCCTGCTCGGAGTGGAACGTACCTTGGCCGCCAGTAAAGCCTTGGCAGATGACCTTGGTGTTCTTATCGATCAGGATGCTCATTACTTGCCCTCCGCCGCTTTAACGACCTGCTGAGCCGCGTCGGTCAGACTAGTAGCCGCGATGATGTTCAGACCGCTAGAGGCTAATTTCTCAGCACCCAGTTCGGCGTTGTTACCTTCCAGACGTACGACAACCGGCACGTTGACACCAACCTGCTCAACGGCACCGATAATGCCTTCAGCAATCATGTCGCAACGAACAATACCGCCGAAGATGTTAACCAGTACGGCTTTAACATTGTCGTCAGACAGAATGATTTTGAACGCTTCTGCCACGCGCTCCTTGGTGGCGCCGCCGCCAACGTCCAAGAAGTTAGCTGGCTTGCCGCCGCTCAGGTTAACGATGTCCATGGTGCCCATGGCCAAGCCTGCGCCATTGACCATGCAGCCGATGTTGCCATCAAGCGCGACATAGTTAAGTTCCCACTTAGCCGCATCGGCTTCGCGCGAATCTTCCTGAGACGGGTCACGCATTGCCTGCAGGTCTGGGTGACGGTACAGCGCGTTGCTGTCCAGTCCTAGCTTCGCGTCGAGGCAGTGAAGATTGCCTTCTTCGGTCACTACCAGCGGGTTAATTTCTAACAGCGCCAAGTCTTTGTCGTGGAACAACTGAGAAAGACCTAGGAAAATCTTGGTGAACTGCTTGATCTGGTCGCCTTTCAGGCCCAGCGCAAACGCCAGCTCACGCGCTTGGTATGGCTGTGCGCCAACCAGCGGGTCGATTTCGGCTTTAAGGATTTTTTCAGGTGTTTCTTCTGCAACCGTCTCAATTTCTACACCGCCTTCAGTAGAGGCCATGAAGACCACGCGACGGGTAGTACGGTCAACGACAGCACCGAGGTAAAGCTCATCGGCGATGTCAGTGCAGGTTTCAACTAGAATCTTGGCAACCGGCTGACCTTTTTCATCAGTCTGGAAGGTAACCAGGTTCTTGCCCAACCACTTTTCAGCAAATGCTTTGGCTTCAGCAGGATCTTTGATCAGCTTAACGCCACCCGCTTTACCGCGGCCACCAGCGTGAACCTGGGCTTTAACCACCCACATGTCACCACCGATTTTTTTACACGCTTCTTCCGCTTCTTCTGGGGTGTCAACAGCAAAGCCTTTTGACACTGGTAGACCGTAATCGGCAAACAGCTGTTTACCTTGATACTCGTGAAGATTCATCGATTCATGCCATTGGTTGCATGTGACTCGAACGATGATCAGTTTTCTTTTAAGACCGTCTTAAAAGAACGAGCTTAAAAAACTGATCATCCCCGTTTCCTTCGATCTTTGCTTTTTTATGGCAAAGCCGAAAGTGTTGCGCCACCCAGGGGTGGCGCTTCGTTGTTGCTTACTGAATTATTTACGCTTTTTGCGATTAGCCATATGAATAGCGTGGCCATCAACCGCGAGGGCAGCTTCGTGTACGGCTTCCGACATGGTCGGGTGCGCGTAGCAGGTCAGCGCTAGGTCTTCGGCGCTGGAGCCGAATTCCATCGCAATCACGCCTTGGGCAATCATTTCGCCAGCGTGTTGACCAACGATGTGCATACCAAGAATACGGTCAGTTGTTGCATCAGCGATGATTTTGGCGCTACCTTCGGTGGCGTTGTTAGCCATGGCACGACCGCTGGCCGCGAAGGGGAAGGTGCCGGTTTTAACTTCGATACCTTTGGCTTTCGCGTCTTGCTCAGTCATACCAACCCACGCCACTTCCGGGTAGGTATAGATAACGCTTGGGATAGTGTCGTAGTTCATCTCGGCTTTATGGCCAGCAATGATATCAGCCACCATAATGCCCTCTTCAGAGGCTTTGTGCGCCAGCATCGGGCCACGTACACAGTCACCAATGGCGTAAACGCCCGGGACATTCGTGCGGCACTGGTCATCAACAAAGATGAAGCCACGCTCATCCAGTTCAATGCTAACACCGTCGGCGATAACGCCTTTGGTGTAGGGGCGACGGCCGACGCAAACAATGAGCTTGTCAAACGTCATCTCTTGTTCGCCATTGGCATCGCTGTACTTGACGACAACTTCTTCGCCTTTGACTTCAGAGCCGGTAACACGGGCGCCCAGCTTAATATCAAGGCCCTGCTTCTTGAGCAGTTTTTGAGTCTCTTTAGCGACGGTGGTATCCACCATCGGCAGGAAGGAGTCCATGGCTTCAAGTACCGTGACTTCAGACCCCAGGCGATTCCACACGCTGCCTAACTCAAGGCCGATGATGCCAGCACCGATAACGCCCAAACGCTTAGGTGTTTCGGTGAATTCCAGCGCGCCGGTCGAATCAACGATCAGCCCTTCGGTCAGCGGCGTCGGCGGAATTTCAACCGGCACAGAGCCTGCAGCAATGACGATGTTCTCAGCGTCATAAGTCGTGGTATTGCCTTCAGCATCGGTGACTTCAACTTGCTTGCCCGAGGTGACTTTAGCGGTACCTTCAATAGCGGTGACGCCATTGGCTTTAAACAGACCAGAAATGCCGCCGGTCAAGTTCTTAACGATCTTGTCCTTGCGCGCAATCATCTTGGCAACGTCCATGGTGACGTCACCCGCCTGAATACCCATGTCATCGAAATCGTGCTTGGCTTCGGCGAACTTATGCGACGCCTCAAGCAGCGCTTTAGACGGGATACAGCCAACGTTCAAGCACGTACCGCCGTGAACAACGTTGCCTTCTTTACCGATCCATTTCTCGACACAGGCCGCTTTCAGACCCATTTGTGCTGCCCGAATGGCGGCTACGTACCCGCCAGGGCCGGCACCGATAACGATCACATCAAACTTATCAGCCATGTTGGCTCCTTTAGCTTGCTGACCACCCGCCCTGTAGGGCGGATGGCTGTGTGCGATTGCAGATAAATCCTGGATTATGCATTAGCGTACGTAAACAATATGACGCTTATGTTTTTTAGACGTCCAGCAACAAACGTGCAGGGTCTTCCAGCAATTCTTTCAGGGTAACCAAGAATTGAACGGCGTCTTTGCCGTCGATCATACGGTGGTCATAAGAGAGCGCCAGATACATCATCGGGCGGATCTCGACCTTACCGTTAACTGCCATCGGACGATCCTGAATCTTGTGCATACCCAGGATGGCGGTTTGCGGCGGGTTGATGATCGGCGTCGACATCAACGACCCAAAGGTACCGCCATTGGTGATGGTGAAGGTGCCACCGATCATGTCGTCCATACCTAGCTTGCCGTCGCGGGCACGCTTACCAAAATCAACAATAGTGCGCTCGACGTCAGCAATTTTCATGCTGTCGGTATCGCGCAGTACCGGTACCACCAAGCCACGATCAGTGGATACAGCAACACCGATATCCTGATAACCATGATAAACGATATCGGTACCGTCAATGGAGGCGTTCACGTCGGGGTAACGCTTGAGTGCTTCAGAAGCTGCTTTAACAAAGAAGCCCATAAAGCCCAGCTTGATATCGTGAGCTTTTTGGAAGGTATCTTTGTACTGCGCACGCAGGGCCATGATTTCAGTCATGTCCACTTCGTTATACGTGGTCAGCATGGCAGCAGTCTGCTGCGCCTGAACCAAACGCTTAGCGATGGTTTGACGCAAGCGACTCATCGGCACGCGCTTCTCAACGCGTTCGCCTTCAGCCATGGGTGCAGCCGCCGCTTTGGCCGGTGCAGCAGATTTTGCACCTTTCTTAGCGGAACCGTCTTTAACGGCTTTCTGAACGTCTTCTTTCAAGATGCGGCCACCTTTGCCGGTGCCCTCAATCTTGGCAACGTCCAGGTCATGCTCAGCTACCATCTTGCGTGCAGAAGGGGCTAGAATCTTGTCGCCCACTTTCTCATCGGCGCCTTCATCGTCGCTGCTGTCTGCTTTGGCAGGCGCTGCATCACCGCCAGTACTGTCACCACCAGCACCTTCGGTGAAGATCGCCAGAACCGCTTCGGATTCTACCTGGCTACCCTCTTCAGCTTTAATTTCAGCCAGGGCACCATCGGCGGGTGCGACAACTTCCAGCACTACTTTGTCGGTTTCGATGTCTGCCAGCACTTCATCGCGCTTGACTGCTTCGCCAACCTTTTTGTGCCACGTGGCGACGGTGCCTTCCTGGATAGACTCAGGGAAGCTGGGCGCTTTTACATCGTGCTTTTTGCCACCACCGTTACCGCTGCTAGCAGGTTTTTCTGAAGCGGTTTCTTTCGGTGCTTCAGAAGCGCTTTCTTCTTTCTTGCCGCTGTCGCCAGAGGCACTGCCTTCACCGATTTTGCCTAGCACCTGCTCTGACTGAACGGTATCGCCCTCTTCGGCCATGACGTCAGTCAGGGTACCCGCTTCCGGTGCAACCACTTCGAGCACCACTTTGTCGGTTTCGATTTCAACAATCAGCTCGTCACGCTCAACGCTGTCACCCGGCTTTTTATGCCACGCCGCCACTGTGCCTTCGGCAACGGATTCCGGAAAGGTTGGCGCTTTGATATCAGTAGCCATGTCGTTTCCCTTATGTATTCTCTAAATCCAGTGGCCGCTTATAAATTAAAAGCGTCTTCCACCAGCTGGCGCTGCTGTTCAGTATGGACGGACATATAGCCAGCTGCTGGAGCAGCAGAGGCAGGACGTCCTGCAAATTTCAAATCGCGTCCGAAGCCATCTTTCAGCATATCGGCCACTGCACGCATGTGGTGCTGACTGGAGTACCAAGCGCCTTGATTCAGCGGCTCTTCCTGACACCACACGATGTCCTCGACATTGGTATAGCCTTTAAGTGCTTCCAGAAGCTCTTCTTTCGGGAAGGGGTAGAGCTGCTCAAGGCGCAATATCACCGTATCGTGACGCTCATTCTCAGCGCGCCACGCGGCCAAGTCGTAGTAGACCTTGCCAGCACATAGCACAACACGTGTGACCTTCTCAGGTGCAAGATCGGCTTGGTCAGCCAGCACCATATGGAACTTGCCGTGGGCCAAATCTTCCAGACTCGAAATCGCTTCTTTATGACGCAGTAGCGATTTTGGTGTCATCACGATAAGTGGCTTACGCAGCGGACGAATTACCTGACGACGCAGCAAGTGATAAATCTGCGCAGGAGTCGTCGGCACACATACCTGCATGTTGTGCTCAGCACACATTTGCAGGAAACGCTCCAAGCGTGCAGAGGAGTGTTCAGGACCCTGACCTTCGTAGCCGTGCGGCAGCAGCATGGTTAAACCACACACACGGCCCCACTTCGTTTCGCCGGAGGAGATGAACTGATCCACCACCACTTGCGCACCGTTAAAGAAATCGCCGAACTGCGCTTCCCAGATCACCAAATCATTTGGCGCAGTGGTCGAGTAACCATACTCAAACGCCAGCACCGCCTCTTCCGATAGGAAAGAGTCATGAATAGTGAAACGCGGCTGACCATCAGCCATGTTCTGTAGCGGAACATAGGTAGTGCCGTCTTTCTGGTTGTGCACCACCGCATGACGGTGGGAGAAAGTACCGCGTCCGACATCTTGCCCGGTAATACGAATCGGGTGACCTTGTTCCAGCAACGTGGCATACGCCAGCGTTTCGGCAAAGCCCCAGTTAAGTGCCAAACCGCCGGCCTGCATCTTACGCCGGTCTTCATAAATTTTGGCGACTTGGCGCTGTACCTCGACGCCATCTGGAACCTCACACATGCGTGCGGCTAACTGCTGCAGACGCTTCATATCGAAGGTGGTATCTGCATCGCCTGACCACTCGTGGCCCAGGTAGGGTGCCCAGTCGACAAACAGAGAAGCATTCGGCTCTTGTACTAACGCATTGGCAACGTGATTACCCGCCACTAAATCATTGCGATAGGTTTCCACCATCTCTTTGGCAGCGTCTTCAGACAAAACGCCCTGCTCCACCAAGCGCTTAGCGTAAAGCGAGCGCGCAGAGGGGTGGTCTTTAATTTTGGCGTACATCATCGGCTGCGTGCCTGACGGCTCGTCAGCTTCGTTATGCCCACGACGACGGTAGCAGACCAGATCAATCACCACGTCTTTCTTAAACTGCTGGCGATAATCGAGGGCTACTTGGGTGGCGTGCAGTACTGCATCAGGGTCATCGCCATTGACATGGAAAATAGGCGCTTGAACCATCTTGGCAATATCAGTGCAGTATTCGGTGGAGCGTGCATCCTGCGGATGCGACGTGGTGAAGCCCACTTGGTTGTTAATCACAATGTGGACCGTACCACCGGTTTTATAAGCACGGGTTTGAGACATCTGGAATGTCTCCATCACCACGCCTTGACCGGCAAAAGCAGCATCACCATGGACGTTGATTGGCAGTACTTTGCTGCCCTCTTCGTCGTTACGACGATCCTGACGCGCACGTACCGAGCCTTCGACTACCGGCGCGACAATTTCCAGGTGCGAGGGGTTGAACGACATTGCCAAGTGAACTTCGCCACCGGGAGACATCACATTCGAGCTAAAGCCCTGGTGATATTTCACGTCGCCGGAACCGCGTTCAATGACTTTTTTGCCATCAAACTCATCGATCAAGTCGGCTGGGTTTTTACCCAGAATATTGACCAACAGGTTGAGTCGACCACGGTGCGCCATACCGATGACCACTTCCTTGGTGCCGTAACCGCCAGCACGCTGGATAAGCTCATCCATCATCGGCACAAACGACTCACCGCCTTCAAGGCCAAACCGCTTGGTACCTGGATATTTTGATGCCAGGTAATTCTCCAAGCCTTCGGCGGCCGTCAAGCGCTCAAGTACGTGCTTACGAACGTCGGCGCTGAACTCCGGCGCACTGCGTACCGATTCAAAACGCCGTTGTAGCCAACGCTTCTCTTCCGTATCGACAATGTGCATGATTTCGCAGCCGATGGAGCGGCAATACGTACGCTCCAACGCATCCACGATCTCGCGCAGTGGCGCTTTGTCGATGCCTAAAAAGAAAGAACCAGTCTGGAACTCGGTGTCCAAATCAGCTTTTGAAAGCTGATGAAACGACAGATCGAGATCAGGGACGGGGGTGGGATTACGCAGTCCTAGCGGGTCGATATTGGCCTTCTGATGACCACGGAAGCGGTAGGCGTTAATCAGCTGCAGGACTTTCACCTGCTTTTTATTCTCACCGCTATCGGCAGCGGCAACTACACGGCCTGGACGGCTTTCGCGCCCCAACTGGTAGAACTGATCACGGACTGGGCTTAGTGGGACATCGTGGGAGGCACTGCCCTCGGAAGATGGCAACTGATCAAAATAGCTGCGCCACTCTTCAGGGACAGAGTCAGGATCTGCGAGGTACTGCTCGTAAAGCGCTTCCACGTAGTGAACATTGCCGCCACTAACGTGAGAGGAACGCCACATCAACTCCATTATGCCTTGTTGCATCTCTCGGTCACCCTGCACTGATGGGGTGGTATCGGTATCGTCGCAAAATGCGGCGACATCGCTATTGCCCTGCCGGCGGGGCGGGACTTTTGCCGGCGGCGCCGACCTACGGTCGGAAGCCCTGTTCATCTTTCAACTAGTTAAGCTTCAACTAGCCATACTTCGAATAGCTGACAATACGGTCTTTCGTATTCAGTTCATGCTCGAAAGCCGGTACCCAAGGCACCGGCTTTCAAACTTGTCTGATCAGCAGTGCGACGTGTCGCCGCACTGCGTGACAAACCCTATGATAACAAGCGAAGCGCCATGATTTAAGTGGCATTGTTACCCAACTTAAGTGGCACTCGCTTTTTTACTCATTTGTCATAGGCTTAAGTAGCATCGGCAAGTAGCATTTCGCGAATTTTACCGATTGCCCGCGTGGGGTTAAGGCCTTTTGGGCATACCGCCACACAGTTCATGATGCCGCGGCAGCGAAATACCGAGAACGGGTCTTCCAGGTTGCTTAAGCGCTCACTGGTGGCCGTATCACGGGAATCGGCCAAAAAGCGATATGACTGTAGCAGACCGGCTGGACCGACAAACTTCTCCGGGTTCCACCAGAACGACGGGCAAGACGTTGAACAGCATGCGCATAGAATACACTCATACAAGCCATCTAGCTTGTCGCGTTCTTCCGGCGATTGCAGACGCTCAATGGCAGGTGCCGGGGTGTCGTTCTGCAGGTACGGCTGAATACGCTCGTACTGCTTATAGAACAGCCCCATATCGACAACCATGTCACGAATAACCGGCAAGCCTGGCAGCGGGCGCAGCACCAGCTTGTTGTTTTTTACAACATCTGACAGCGGTGTAATACACGCCAAGCCGTTTTTGCCGTTCATGTTCATACCGTCTGAACCGCAAACACCTTCACGGCAGCTACGACGGAATGCCAAACCGCTGTCTTGTTCCTTCATCATATGAAGAACATCCAGCACCATCACATCGCGGCCTTTGGTATCGACCTGAAACTCCTGCATATAAGGTGCGGAGTCGGTTTCCGGATTATAACGGTATACGGATACCTGAAGATTGGACATAGTGACTCCCTCTCGTCAATGCGGAGTTTAGTAGGTACGAACCTTAGGCTCGAACGTATCAACAGTTTTCGGCTTGAAGTTAACGTCACGCTGCTTCAACTGCTTAGTTAGCGGGAAGTAGAGTGAGTGCTTCAGCCAGTTGACGTCATCACGGTCTGGATAGTCGTAACGCGAGTGGGCGCCTCGGCTCTCTTTACGCTCAAGGGCAGCGATCGCCGTCGCTTCAGCCACTTCCATCAAGTTATCAAGCTCTAACGCTTCTACACGGGCGGTGTTGAAGGCATTCGACTTGTCAGGCAGGTAGGCGTTACCAATACGCTCGCGCAGTTTCGCCAGCTTATCGACACCCTCCAGCATGTTTTTCTCTTCACGGAATACGCCGAAAGAGGTCTGCATGATTTCCTGAAGCTCAGCCTTCAGCTCAGGAATGCTTTCGCCACCTTGTGACTCGTTCCAGCGCGTAATGCGCTTCATGGCTGACTCAATGTCAGACTCAGAAGCGTCAAGGTATTCAATACCTTCATTAAGCGCGCCTTCGATAAACATACCCGCCGCACGACCAAAGACCACCAAATCAAGCAGTGAGTTACCACCCAGACGGTTGGCACCATGAACGGAAACACACGCCGCTTCACCACAGGCGAACAAACCGTTAACGATATGATCGGTGCCGCTTTCGTCTTGCGTGATCGCCTGACCATGAATATTGGTAGGAATACCGCCCATCATGTAGTGACAGGTCGGCACGACCGGAATCGGGTCTTTCGCCGGGTCTACGTGGGCAAACGTCTTAGACAGCTCAACGATACCGGGCAGGCGCTTGCCAAGGACTTCTTCACCCAGATGATCAAGCTTCAGGAAGACGTGATCGCCTTTCTCGCCACAGCCGCGACCTTCCAGAATTTCCATGACCATTGAACGGGCAACAACGTCACGGCCCGCCAGATCTTTGGCATTCGGCGCATAACGCTCCATAAAGCGCTCGCCATCTTTATTGATCAGATAACCACCTTCACCACGGCACCCTTCTGTGACCAGCGTGCCCGCACCGTAAATACCGGTCGGGTGGAACTGCCACATTTCCATGTCCTGCATCGGGAAACCGGCACGCATTGCCATACCGATACCGTCACCGGTATTGATCAAGGCATTGGTGGTAGAAGCGTAAATACGCCCTGCGCCACCGGTGGCCAGTACGGTGGCCTTGGATTTAACGTGAACCACTTCACCAGTTTCGATACACATGGCAATACAACCCACCACGTCACCGTTAGCATTTTTAACCAAATCAACCGCGTACCACTCATTCAAGAACACGGTGTTGTTCTTTAAGTTGTTCTGGTAAAGCGTATGTAACAGCGCATGGCCGGTGCGGTCAGCCGCTGCACAGGTACGTGCCGCCTGGCCACCTTCACCAAAATTCTTGGACTGGCCACCGAACGGGCGTTGGTAGATGCGACCGTTATCTAAACGCGAAAACGGCAGACCCATGTGCTCAAGCTCAAATACCGCTTTCGGGCCTTCAGAACACATATACTCCGCCGCATCCTGGTCAGCGATATAGTCGCCGCCTTTAACGGTGTCATACATATGCCAGCGCCAGTCGTCATTCGGGTCGTCGGACGCGATCGCACAGGTAATACCACCCTGTGCAGAAACAGTGTGAGAACGGGTCGGGAAAACTTTCGATAACACGGCCGTCTTCTTGCCGGACTTCGCCAGCTCCAAAGCGGCTCGCAGGCCAGAGCCACCGCCACCAATAATAATGGCGTCAAACGTCAGGCTACGCAGATTAGACATGTAATCAAGCTCCCCACAGAATTTGAATGCCCCACACCAAGTACACGAAAATGCCCAGAATAATCACTGCTTGGGCACCTACGCGTAGGCGAGTGGACTTGAGATAGTCAGTGGTGACGGTCCACAGACCAATCCAGGCGTGTGCCGCTAAGGCGATAAACGCAAGTAGCGAGAAGATACGCATCCACGTCTGGTTGAACAGGCCGCTCCAAGTGTAATAATCAAGGTTCGGATTAAACAGCAGGTAGGCAACAATAAAGACTGTATAGAGCGCCAAAATCACCGCGGATACGCGCTGCATCAGCCAATCAGACAGCCCACTACGGCCAAAACTTGTGATGTTAGTTACCATACCCAAACTCCTGCCAGAATAATCAGAACAGCACTGACCACCACGGTGATCTGCGCTTTTTGTACGCCTCCCTCAAGGGTTACGCCGATGTCAGCATCCATTAGCAGGTGTTTAATACCGGCCACAAAATGGAATGCCAGCGCGGATAACAGTCCCCAAGCAATAAACTTAGCCAAAATATTATTGGCCAGTGCATTACTAACGGCGTCAAAACCCGCCGGAGATGACAAAGACTTGCCCAGCGCCCAAAAAGCGAAAATCAGGCCAACGAACAGGATGACACCCGTGATGCGGTGTGTGATCGACGTCAATGCCGGCAGTGGGAAATGGATAGTAGAAAGATCTAGGTTTACGGGTCGTTTGCTATTCACGGCTTTGTACACACTCTCTTGGCCCGCTCTGCGACAGTTCGGGCATGGCCCGAGCGGGGCGGTGGTTGCTGGAAGGGGCTCGGCCGTTGCCAAGTCGGGCACGACCACCTACCTGCCGGTCGCGCGCCGTGGATTATAAGAACCTTCGGCCTCGCTTACAAACCGAACTCAGGCCTAACTCGACTATGGTGCAAGAAAAATGCCTTCATACTGAGTCGATTTTGCGCTGCAGCATGGTTATAGTGGCAGTAGATCAGCAGTTTTGTAAGCCTGTTAACATATCATGTTAACCTATTGCCGCTCTTCTGACACAACACCAATCACAACAATGATCGACACAACACCAATGGCAGGCTTTTTCATCATATACAAAAATTATCCATAACAACAACTCCCGTACAACTCATAACTAGCGCTTCGGCTAATTGACAAAATGTCGCACACTTCTATAGTGGGCAGGCCTTTTCGCCGGCGCGGTATGCGCAACAACGACTTTACGTCCCAACCCGAATTCGAAAGGAGGCCAGCATGGCTGACAGGAAAGCGACATTGACGGTAGACGGTCTAGATAAACCGATCGAACTACCCATGTATTCCGGCACACTTGGCCCCGATGTTATTGATGTACGTGGCTTAGGCGCTGAAGGCCTGTTCACCTACGATCCCGGCTTTATGGCCACTTCTTCCTGCCAGTCTGCCATCACCTATATTGATGGCGGCAAGGGCGTACTGCTACACCGCGGCTACCCCATTGACCAACTGGCTAAAGAGTCTAACTTCGTAGAGGTTTGCTACACCCTGCTGTTTGGTGAGCTGCCTAATGACGAGCAGTACGCGGATTTTGAATCGCGCATTCGTAACCACACCATGGTTCACGATCAAATCAATAACTTCTTTAAAGGGTTCCGCCGCGATGCGCACCCGATGTCTATTTTGTGTGGCGTTGTAGGCGGCTTAGCGGCTTTTTACCACGACCATATGGACATCACCCAGGAAGAAGATCGTGTCATTAGCGCGATCCGCTTGATTGCCAAAATGCCAACGCTGGCGGCGATGTCTCACAAATATAATGTGGGCCAGCCGTTCAACTATCCTCGCAACGATCTGAGCTATGCAGAGAACTTCCTCTACATGATGTTCAGCAACCCATGCGAAGAGTACAAAATCAATCCTGTGTACGCGAAAGCCATGGACCGCATCTTTATGCTGCATGCGGATCATGAGCAGAATGCCTCTACCTCTACTGTACGCCTGGCTGGCTCCACGGGCGCCAACCCGTTCGCCTGTATTAGTGCAGGTATTGCGGCACTTTGGGGTCCTGCTCACGGCGGTGCCAACGAAGCCGTTCTGGCCATGCTCGACGAAATCGGTGAAGATTCCGAAGAGAATATCCAGCGCTTTGTTGATAAAGCCAAAGATAAGGACGACCCGTTCAAACTGATGGGCTTTGGTCACCGCGTATACCGCAATTTCGACCCCCGCGCCAAAGTCATGAAAGAGACCTGCGACGAAGTACTTGCAGAACTCGGCATGGCCGACGACCCGCAGCTCAAAATTGCTAAGCGCCTTGAGCAAATCGCCCTTGAAGACGAGTACTTCATCGAGCGTAAGCTATACCCGAACGTCGATTTCTATTCAGGCATTATTCTGAAAGCGATGGGCATTCCGACCAATATGTTCACCGTGATTTTCGCGGTATCGCGCACCATTGGCTGGATCTCCCATTGGCACGAAATGCTCAGCGAAAGCTATAAAATTGGTCGCCCGCGTCAGCTGTATATTGGTCATGACAAGCGTGACTACCCGAAGAAATAAACTGCATTATGCATAACCGCAGTTTATAGCAGTTTTAAAGGCCACCTACGGGTGGCCTTTTGCATTCATAGCACCCTACTCCCCTGTGACCTTTCTCAGGCGTTTACTAACATATCGCCACATGCCGATGATGAGAACCGCCACGCGGCCTGGTGCTCCCTTGTGGATCGTTATGCCTGTCATTGAACAATGGCCACTTTCTCGGTTGCTGTGATGAGTGAAAATTAGCATATTTTGCTGCCATGAAAACGCTAGCGTAAGCCCTAATAGCGCTTGACTTTTGAGCCGGAGCTAATTGATAAAGGTTTTCCACACTATCTGTGGATAACCCTGTTCACAACCACTTTAAAACGTCCCAGAATCGCCATGGGCAGTGGGCCAGCCTTAAATTGGTTATTTTTTAACCTATCATAAGCTATTGTTTTTAAAGAGTTTAACTTCTGTTAAAGATTTTTTGCGTCAACAACAAGGGGTTGTGCACAACCTTAAAAGCCAAATAGCAAAAGTGGACAAGTCAAGCACAAAATCGTCCAAGAAAAGCCGATTTGTGGCTTTTTTGTAGGCAAATTTGTAAACGATAGAAACGCAAATAACCAGCACATGAGAAAACTCATTGCCAGGAAGAGGTCGTTAAGAAAGGAGTCTTAAAATGATGGCGTCCCATAGGGGGTTCGAACCCCTGTTACCGCCGTGAAAGGGCGGTGTCCTAGACCACTAGACGAATGGGACGTATAACAAGCTGCTTCACGAACTGCTAGTTAATAATTGGTGGAGCCTAGCGGGATCGAACCGCTGACCTCAACACTGCCAGTGTTGCGCTCTCCCAGCTGAGCTAAGGCCCCACATGTCGCGAAGACGGAGCGTATAATACTGATTATGCAGGTCTTCGTCAACAAGAAAAACGCCAATTCCCAAGGGTAAAGAATTGGCGTTAAAACACGATCAATCTCAGTTAGGCAATATCACGAAACTCTTTCTCAAAACGCTTTGCCTGCTTCTTCGAAACGCCACCCAACACCTCAATCGCGTTGCGCAGTCGCGCTCGAGTAACGTCAGACCCTAAAATCGCCATCGCATCCATCACTGAGGTGCTTGATGTACTACCGGTAATGGCAATAAATACCGGTGCCAGGAAGGCTTTCATTTTTAGCTCGAAGTGTTCAGACAGTGTTTTCACTTCTGCTAACAACGCCTCTTTGTGCCAAGCCGAAACACCTTCAAATCGCCAGACCAGGAATTGCAGTAGCTTGACCAACTCTTCCTCATCCAGCTTGACGCTTGAAAATGAATCTTCGCTTAACGTCGGTAGGCCAGAGAAGAAGTGCCCTGCTAGCGGCATCACTTGTGAGAGCGTTTCAACCCGCGGACGTATCTGCGGTAGGATCTGCTTAACGTACGCCTCATTAAAGGCCCATTCACGCAGCGCACTGAGCAGCGCATCATCATCCAGGTCTTCACGGATATACACACCGTTCAACCAAGTAAGCTTCTCAAGATCAAAAACAGGCCCACCCAAGGAGACGCGCTGCACATCAAACTCAGCGATCATTTCTGACAGGTCAAATTTTTCACGCTCGTCGGGCATCGACCACCCCATGCGCCCCAAGTAATTGGTAACGGCCTGAGGTAGAAAACCCATTCGACGGTAGTAGTTTATCGACGTTGGATTTTTTCGTTTCGAAAGTTTAGATTTATCAGGATTGCGCAGCAGTGGCATATGGCAAAGCTCAGGCATTTCCCAACCAAAATACTCATATAACAGTTGGTGTTTAGGCGCCGAGTTAATCCACTCCTCCCCACGTAATACGTGCGTAATCTCCATTAAGTGGTCATCCACCACATTGGCTAGATGGTAGGTGGGCATGCCATCTGATTTGAGCAGAATTTGCGCATCCACTTGCGCCCACTCCACTTCAATCGTGCCGCGTAGCATATCTTTTACAACACACACGCCTTCAGAGGGCACGTTCATGCGCACTACGTAGGGCCAGCTTTCCTGCTCACGGCGTGCTTGCTCTTCTGCACTTAACGCAAGGTCCGCTGGCTTTAACGCTAGCTGTAACCCTGCCGCCTTACGCGCTTCACGCAACTCATCTAGCTCTTCACTGGTGCGATAGCATTTGAAAGCATGGCCAGCGTCTAGCAACTGCTGAGCGTGCTCGGCGTAGATATCACCCCGCTCGCTCTGGCGATAAGGGCCATGGGGACCACCCACATCTGGACCTTCATCCCACTCAAGTCCCAACCAGCGCAAAGAGTCGAGAATCATCTGCTCTGATTCGGGAGTAGAGCGCATTTGATCCGTATCTTCGATACGTAGGATAAATTGGCCGCCATGCTGACGCGCAAAACATAGGTTGAAAAGCGCGATGTAAGCCGTACCAACGTGAGGGTCCCCTGTTGGAGAAGGTGCAATGCGAGTACGTACGGTCATGAAAACGTCCTATTGGCAAATATGCATGGCGATATTATACGCACCTTAGGCGTAACCAACAGCGTCATGCAGGGAACAACTGAAGCAAGAAAGCGTCAGAGAAATTAACTCAACGTTATTTGTCCACTAATGCGCGCTAAAGCACAATCGCTTAGTATGGCTCTGCAACACCCCCTTGAGTGCATACCTCAAGAGTGAGACAGACCAATAACGTATGTTCGTAGCGCCACCATTCCGGTGGAAGACATTCAACGAGCTTATTTAGCTCATTCATCAGGAAAACGAAATGGAATCGCTAGGCTCACGTATCAAGCAACTGAGGCTTAGGGCCAAGCTCAACAAGGCTGCCCTTGCTCGTAAAGTTGGCGTGTCAGATGTCACCATTTCATACTGGGAATCAGGGGCGATTAAACAGATCGGTCACGAACGCTTGGTTGCGCTCGCTGACGCTCTGGACTGCTCCCTGGCAACACTATTGGAAGGTGATAGCGCTCCAGAGCTATTAACGTTGACCCATACTGGTCCCCTCCCCTGGGAACAGGTACAGGCAACCACCATTAAGGTCCCCAGTCATTTACCCCTAAATATTGACTGGAAAGCACCTTGCGTCATGGTCACACCTGGTCCAGATACAGATTTTTCACCCGTTACCCCTGGTGATTTGCTGTTACTTGGCCCAACACAGGTGTTTCATAAGGCGGGCCACTACGTAGTGCAACGTGACGAGCGTTTTGTCATTGAGCATTTCGCTAAAGCTCCCAGCGATACATCTATTCATGCAGTACTGTTAGCCCATTGGCATCCTGCCTAAAGCATCTACATCCCCGGACTCTCTAGCACTTCCACCTGGTCACGCGTTTGTCTTGGCTCACTCCCCACCAAGAAGCGTCGTGAGTAGGTGGCCACTTGGCCCAACCCATGGCGGGATTGTCTTACAAGCTCTCCCGCCAGGTGCTGGCCTTGGTTGCCGATAATCGCTTGCACACTTTGTGGCTGCACGCTGGCTTCTGCCACCTCAACCCGCACCATATAGCCACCATCAGGCAACCCGCTGCCCGAGCCAAACGGCCCCGCTGCAAAGACACCATCTTCCACGCCTGTGCGTGCCTGCCAGCGCACGCGGCTAATTTCCCGTTCAACAACAATTTGTAGCTGTGTACCATCGGGTAAGTTGGTTTCACCTTCGACCATCAAACGCCGATCTGTGCGCAGTGAAACATCCGTTGAGATAGTCACGTCAATGGGTTCTACTTCTGCCTCTGCAACTTGGGGTTCAGGGGCTGGCGCTTGCTCTGGCTGGGTAGTGGCAACCGATTCACGAGGTGGCTCTTCTGTATCACCACAGCCAGCCAACAGCGCAACGGATACCACTACTACACCCATACTGTTTATTATATTGCGCATAAAATCTCCTAAACATTACATGGCCTTCAGCTTACCACTGCTCAGCCGCCACCACATTGGAATAGCACTTTTAACCGCCGACATTCGCCCACCTTCCGGTACAATGCCCTTATCATGCTAACAAGATACTTTCAGGAGCTAGGGCTTTGGACATCATTTGGTGGGTGGCATACGTAGCATTGGGCGGTTTTGTCGGCATTATGGCAGGCTTATTAGGCATTGGTGGCGGTGGCATTATGGTGCCGATCCTCACCTCACTTTTTGTGCTTCAAGGCGTGCCGCATGAACATCTCGCGCACTTGGCCCTGGGCACAGCGATGGCCGCTATTATTCCTGCTTCGACCGCCAGCCTGCTTTCTCACCACCGCCATGGGGCGGTTCGCTGGGATATCGTGCGCTTTATTACGCCTGGCATTTTAATCGGCACGTTTATGGCGACGTTTATTGCAGCATTGATCCCCACGCGAAGCTTAGCCATCTTCTTCGCCTGCTTTATGGTGTTAATGTCGCTACAAATGTTGGCAAATATCAAGCCCAAACCAAGCCGTGGGTTACCCGGCCCCCTGGGCATCAGTGGTGTTGGCTTCGGCATTGGCGGTATTTCAGCGTTAGTCGCGATTGGCGGCGGCTCATTAACGGTGCCCTTCCTGACCTGGTGTAACGTCAAACTCCCCCGCGCAATTGGCACTTCAGCCGCCGTCGGGCTTCCCATCGCCATCGCCGGTGCACTGGGGTATATCATTAATGGCTGGAGCACCACGGGGCTACCTAGTGCGGCGTTAGGCTACGTTTACCTACCCGCCCTACTGCTTATGGCCCCCTTTAGCATTATTACCGCGCCGATAGGCGCCAAGCTTGCTCATAAGCTGCCCGTGGCACTGCTTAAGCGCGTTTTCGCGTTTATGTTGATGGGGCTGGCGTTGCAGATGGTGTATGCGGTGTTTACGGCGTGAGGGGGGAACTATACAGGTAGGCTTGGTGAGTTTAGTCAAAACACGCGGAATACAAAGATTTAGACGAGATCGTCTAACTCGACATTCAGTGCTTTAGCGATACGCTGGAGCACACTTAGCGAGCCGGGCTTTTTACCCGCCTCTATTTCAGAGAGATACCCTTGGCTGATGCCAACTTTCTCAGCCAGCTCGCCTGCTCGCAAACCACGGTGCTCACGGTACACCTTAACTGGTACAACACCTTCTAAAAGCGCATCAACTACCGTTAAAGGAAAAGACTCTTCACCCCGCGCTACCACGGCGCTCGCCGCTTGAATATCAACCTGATCTTCCAACCGTTCCAGCAAAGCAAGATAGTCCTGCTCAGCCAATACCACCAACCGCTCGCCGGTTGGGGTATTAATAATTTGTGGTGTGCTCATGCTGCCTCCTATTGCCATCATTGGTAAACACTACCCCGGGCACCGATATTAATAATATCCAATACATCGCCATTTTCGTGGATGATCACCCGCCAATCACCTACCCGCAGCCGAATATAGTCACTGCCCTTCAATACCTTCACGTTGTTGCTCTGGCTTACCGGGTCTTCCGCGTAAGCCTTGATTTTACCCTGTATACGCTGTGACTCTGGCCGCGGCATGCGCTGCAAGACCTTTAAGGCGCTTTTTCGGTAAGTGATCGTCTTCATCACCCTAATTATAGCTATGAGCTAACATAAAGCGATTAATTTTAGCTGCAGGCTAATTATTCCTTTATAAAATTGGCCTTTAAAATTTATCAGTACCCAATTTAGGGATGACGTGGGGCTTACACCATTATCCTAAGGCACATTAACAGTATTTTGATGAGATCTTGGGTGGAGCCTAACCTGCCCTGCGTTGTGAGTGCTGTGACATATACCTCGCTATGTGCTGAACGCCCATTCTTACGTACAATAGCGCGCATACATCACGCCACCTCTCAGAAAGCCCTCAAGGTGTACCAAGATTTTTGGCACAACAGCCAATATCGCAGCTTGGTACACTGCGGGTACACCAAAGGCATTAATTACCGTATTTAGAGGCAATTTAGCTGTGCTTAATGCAGCTAGCGATATTATTAAATGACTAATTTATTTAAAGAAAATAGTGCAGATAGGGGCAGGCTTTTTTCAGTTGCACCCATGATGGATTGGACAACCCGCGATTTCAGGGCATTCGCACGCACCTTAACCAAGCGGACGCTGCTGTATACCGAGATGGTCACGACCGGTGCGATTTTGCACGGGACGCCCCGTGAGCGTTTTTTGGGTTACAACGAGGTGGAGCATCCGATTGCGCTGCAGTTGGGTGGCAGCGATACCGGTGAGCTTGCGGAGTGCGCGGCGATTGCTGAGGCGTGGGGTTATGATGAGGTGAACCTCAACGTGGGTTGTCCGAGTGACCGTGTCCAGAACAATATGATCGGCGCTTGCTTGATGGGCTATCCCGAAAAGGTCGCGGATGCGGTGCGGGCGATGCAGGCCGCGGTGTCTATTCCGGTGACGGTGAAGTGCCGTATTGGTATTGATGACCAGGATGAAGACGCTGACCTTGAGCGGTTTATTGCTATTGTGGCTGACGCAGGCTGCGAGGTGTTCACCGTTCACGCCCGTAAGGCGTGGTTGCAGGGGCTATCTCCAAAACAAAACCGCGATGTACCGCCGCTTAATTACCCCCGTGTTCACCGTTTAAAGCAGAGCCGCCCTGAGTTGCATATCGGCATTAACGGCGGGATTAAAACGCTAGCCGAGTGCCAGGAGCAGCTCACTCATGTAGATAGCGTGATGGTTGGCCGTGAGGCGTATCAAAACCCTTGGCTTTTAGCCGGGGTGGATGAACAGCTGTTTGGTGAAAAAGGCCCCGCTGCAAGCCGCTTAGATGCGGCAAAAGCGTTTCGGCCTTATATTCAGCAGCGCCTGGATGAAGGCGCGAAGCTGAATCATATTACCCGTCATCTATTGGGCTTGTTCCAGGGTTGTCCTGGCGGCAGGCGCTTTCGGCGCCATTTGTCAGAATACGCCCATAAAGAGGGCGCAGGATTGCGCCTATTTGATGACGCACTTAGCTTGGTGCACGAACCAGAGCTCTTTGTATAAGTGCGTTGTATAAAAAAACCCGCTACGCAAGCATAGCGGGCTGGTTTTCCTAAAAGCGTAACGTATTAACCATTTTCTCGACGGTTCGCCATAACGCCTTGCTCAACACGCTCGCCGATTGTCTGGTCGACGCTCTTCCAGTACTCAAACACCCGTGACAGTACCGGCTCTTCAACACCGTCGGAAACATGGCCGACAATGTTATCTACCAGCCGGTCTCGGGCAGCGTCGTCCATTACCTTATTGACCAGATCATTAGCCTGGTTGAAGTCGCCATCGCCCGAACGCAGCGTGTAGGCGGCGCGAACCAACTCGCCGTCAGTTTGCCATACCGCATCTTCCGGGTACTTTTCCGGGTTGGCGTGAGCGCCCCCTTTGCTATTCGGCGCGTACACCGGGTCGGTAGCGTTGGAGATACGCATCTTACCGCCTTGGGAATAGCTGTTAACTGGGGTCTTGGGTGCGTTAACGGGGATATGTTGGTAGTTCACCCCTAAACGCGCGCGGTGCGCATCAGCGTAGGATATTACCCGCGCCAACAGCATTTTATCCGGCGAGAACCCGGTACCCGGCACGGTATTGCTGGGCTGAAACGCTGCCTGTTCGATTTGCGTGTGGAAATCGACGGGGTTGCGATCCAACGTCATCTTACCCACTTCTGTCAGCGGGTAGTCACCGTGCGGCCACACCTTGGTCAAATCGAAGGGGTTGATGTGGTAGGTCTTGGCATCTTCAAACGGCATAATCTGTACTTGCAGCGTCCAGGTTGGGTGATCGCCACGTTGAATGGCATCAAACAGGTCGCGGCGATGGTAGTCAGCATCCGCCCCCGCCATCTTATCGGCCTGTTCCTGGGTCATGCACTTAATGCCCTGGTCAGTCTTAAAGTGATACTTGACCCAAAAGCGCTCGCCTGTGGCGTTAACCCACATATAGGTGTGGCTTGAATAGCCGTTCATATGGCGCCAAGTGGCGGGGATACCACGATCGCCCATCAGTATGGTGACTTGGTGCGCAGACTCCGGCGAAAGCGTCCAGAAGTCCCATTGCATATCGTGATCACGCAAACCGTTATCCGCCCGGCGCTTTTGTGAGTGGATAAAGTGCTGGAATTTGAGCGGATCGCGAACGAAGAACACGGGGGTATTATTACCCACCATGTCAAAGTTGCCCTCTTCGGTGTAAAACTTCAGCGAGAAGCCACGGGGGTCGCGCCAGGTATCCGGGCTACCCGACTCACCGGCCACCGTCGAGAAACGCGCTAACATCTCGGTTTTCTTACCTGGCTGGAGAAAATCCGCCTTGGTGTATTGGCTAACATCATGAGTAACTTGGAAGTGACCAAAGGCGCCGCTTCCTTTCGCATGTGGCTGACGATCCGGAATCATTTCCCGGTTAAAGGCAGCCATCTGTTCCATCAAATAGTGATCATGCAAAACGATCGGACCATCTGGACCCACCGTGAGCGAATGCTCTTCACTGCTGACAGGTATACCCGCATCCGTTGTGGTGTGCTTAGATCTATCGCTCGTCATCGTTATTCCTCCATGTCACGGTAGACGTGGCACTGTAGCGCCACGCGTTCGAGTACGATGAAAGCTTGGCTATTTATTTTATTTTTCTCATTCTAGTAGCCGCTAACAAAGCCCACACATAGGTATAGTCAAGACAACGCCAACTTGCCATCTAAAGCGGTTAGGCATTATCTATCAGAGCTTTAGTTTTTTTTGATAAGACTCAAAGCTAATAAAGTGAATCAGGCGGCGGAACCAAACTTGAGTTAAAGCTTTCGACAGCCGTTTCCGCCTCTTCAATCTCGTCAAACCGAGCGATATGAAATAGCGCCTCGCCTTCATTGGCGAGTGGTAAGCGGCTCATGCCAATCACAATACCATCCGCAACCGCGAGAACTTCGCCTTCGTCATTACCAAAGGGGTCGGCCACTTTACCGAGCACCTCCCCTTTTGCGACACGGGTGCCCAAACGCACCTTGGGACGCATAATGCCGTCGATAGGTGCACGCGCCCAACTTGAACCATTAGCAAGCTCAGCCGGTGCTGGTGTGCGGCGACGCTGCTCACCCGTCAGCATGCCTAAGCGCCGCATCACACGAAGTACACCGCGAACGCCGGGGGCAATGGCCCACTCATCAAAACGCAGCGCCTCACCTGCTTCATAGGTGAGCACCGGTATTCCACGGGTCTGGGCGTAGTGGCGCAAGCTGCCCTCACGAAGTTCTGCGTTCAATACAACAGGCGCACCGAAAGCATCGGCCATGCGCTCGGTTTCACTACCAGGGCGAAGCTGGGCTCGAATTTGCGGCAGGTTAGTGCGATGAATAGCCCCGGTATGCAGGTCAATAATATGCGTGGCGTGATCAACAATTTGTTCGCGAAACAGAGCGGCGATGCGCCCACCTAATGAGCCTGACTCGCTGCCTGGAAAGCAGCGATTCAGATCGCGTCGGTCAGGTAAGTAGCGGGTTTGCTGCAGGAAGCCAAATACATTCACCACCGGTACAGCAATCAGCGTGCCACGAATACTATTAATCGTTTTAGCGCGCAGCACTCTGCGAACAATTTCGACCCCATTAATTTCATCGCCATGGATACCTCCACATACCAGCAACACAGGGCCATCCTTACGACCATGAACCACTTCGACAGGAATGTGTAGCGGAGTATGGGTATATAAACGCGCAACGGGTACGTCAACTTGTAAACGCTGGCCGGGCATAATCGTATGCTCGCCCAGTTGAAAAGGAGCTCGCGCCATTATGGGTATCCTATTTTTACGCTGATCTTGCCGAGAAATTGCTACGCGTATTGGCTGATGTCATTGCCAGTTTATACGCCTACTACCGTTAAATAACGAATTTGATAACCTAGGATATGCCATTGATCAATTATCCATACAGTTTTGAATGTAAAACTTGGCCGCTTGAGATAAAATGTGACTACTAAGTGTCAATCATGAGGTTACTTTTCAATGGCAAGAAAGACCAAAGCTGAAGCTGCTGCTACTCGGGAAGCACTGCTCACTGCTGCTGAAGAGGTGTTTTTTGCCAAAGGCGTAGCACGCACCTCCCTTGAGCAGATTGCTCGCCATGCAGGTCTTACGCGTGGGGCGGTTTATTGGCATTTTAAAAATAAAGGCGACCTGTTCATGGCACTCGTTGAACAGGTACGCATGCCTTTCCAGTCGCTAATGGAAGAAGTAAACAAAGCTGACACTGAAATTTCACCATTAGAATCCATCCGTCTAGCTTGCCATGCTGGCCTAGTGCGACTTGAACAGCCTTCCTACCAACGAATCCTATCCATCCTGCTGCACCGCTGTGAGTTCTTCAGCGATATTAATCCGCTTGAAATGCAGGACAAAATTGGCAATGAGTGTTTTGAGGAGATGCTGTCGGTATTTGAGCTTGCCCAACAGCAGCAGTTACTGCGTAAAGACCTTAGTCCCACTCTTGCCACGCGTATGATGCAAACTATGCTAGGCGGTCTTTTCCATGACTGGTTACGCAACCCAGATGCTTACTCCATTCGTGAGCGGGGCGGTGAGTTAATTGATGCCTCTATTCGAATGATGCAGCGCTAAAAGAGGGTCAACACTTTTTTTGCTGCAGCGCAGCAAGTGTGCGTATACTCATGTGATTGCAAGCAGTTAATGATTACCCGAGATTAGCTGCAGGTTATTGACTAAGAGTGTAAGCACCCTATGGATTCACTGGAGTTTATTCGCGTACGCGAACTGGAAGTGGCGGTTCGCATCTGGAACCCGAATGCCCCTCGTACATTGATCGCTTGGCATGGCCTTGCTCGTCACGGCGGTGATTTTAGTGCACTGGCACGGGAATTAGGCAGCGAATGGCGTATTCTTGCCCCTGACACTCCTGGCCGCGGGCTTTCCAGTTGGTCACTCTTTCCTGCTCACGACTATCTTTACAGCCACTACATCACGGTAGCGATCGCCCTGCTTGATCACTTCAAACTTGAAAGCGTTGACTGGCTGGGCACCTCAATGGGTGGCCTATTAGGCATGTTAATTGCCGCTGACCCGCAGCATAGCTCGCGGGTATCCCGCCTCATACTCAATGATGTAGGACCTGAGTTAAACAAACAGGGCTTGATCGCGCTTGCCAGTTACTTTGGTGTCACTCACCGTTTTTCATCGTTTAGCGACCTGCAACAAGAGCTCAAAGAGCACTACGCAAGCTTTGGTATTTCCAGTGATTCGGCATGGCGAGAGCTGGCGCTAAACAGTGCGCGTAGGCTGTCAGATGGCAGCTGGAGCTACCATTTTGATCCACGTATTGGCGAGCAGTTTGTACATGATACGCCACGAGACACCTGGGCCGATTGGGCCAGCATTCGCTGCCCTATCATGGTCATTCGTGGTGAAGAGTCGACGCTTTTAGATGCCGAAACGCTGCCTCGCATGGCTGAAAAACAGCCCGAACTCGTCACCTTAACGGTAGCTCACTGCGGCCATGCGCCAATGCTGGACAAGCCTGAACAGGTTGGCCCCATTCGCGCCTTTTTAAACCGCCCCGCTCCCAGCCCCGTTACTGGCAGGTCAGCGCAAAACGCCACTAGCTGGCAGCGTGCGGTGCAGTGGCTGGTGCAGCAGTGGCGCCGGTGGTGGAAATAGCTAGGCAGCCGTCTCCCTAGCTGTCCAGCTAAGCAGCATCAGTGTGAAGCAGAATAACGCCCTGAAGAGCGATCCTTTTGACGTAACCGCAGTTTACTCAAACGTATGCGTGTTTCCAGATACTCTTGTTCAGATACGCTGCGGTAAGCTCCTTCAGCGGGCAAGTATTTTACTAATACACGACGCTCCCCTTGTACCGGCAGTGAATCTGCTTTGCTAAGCAACTTCACCGCACCATTGGGTTCGTTATCAAGCACGCCAAAGGCCACTTCCCCACCTCCTTGACGCTCTGTGACCACCACTGTTTCGCCCAATAAGCAGCGGCGTGTGAAAGGGCGATAACGATGCAGCCCACGGTGTAGCGCTTGGCAAAGCGCCGCCGCCACTGGTGACGCGATCACTAAACTAGCCCACAACACCACTACGCCTAGGGGAATACGCAGCAGGCCAAGCGGCAAGAAGCTGAGTACCAGCATTTCAATTGCCAGGGTGAGTGCACCCGCGATAAGCATAATGATAGTTAGCGCAAGCGTTGCAGGCACCCCTGCAAAACCCAGTGATACCAACGTACTGGCAAGGTGATCCTCCTTTAAGCTATCCCGCTCAAACAGTTCTAGCGGGGCGATGCGAATAATCACTAATAGCCAATAGAGGGTTAGCAGCCCGAGTAAGAATGTGAATACAATGCTCGGGAATTGCATAGCAGCGTGGATTACATGTTGCATGGCGTCTCCTCCCCCGGTACTTAGCCGGCGATGTATTATATCTTTCAGCTTAGTCTACGTTAGCTTAGAGACGCCACCTTTCCCTTGACCTTCGTCATTGAGAGACAAAAGAGAGACAAAAAAACGGGTGCCACCTAAGGTGACACCCGCTCTTTTTAACACTCTAGCTTAATCGTTAAGCACTAGTGATGATCGTGCTCCAACGCAGGTTTTGAGGGTTCATGCTGATCCCCTTTTGTCTTGCGACTCAACCAATCGGAGGCTGTCGCGATCATGGCGTAGAAGCTGGGAATAAACAGGCTACCCAGGGTGGCCACCGAGAACATCCCCATGGCGACCGTTGTACCAATGTGATGACTACTCACATCGCTGGCACCCGTGGCTAACGCCAGCGGCAAGGTACCGAAGATAAATGCTAACGACGTCATCACAATGGGGCGGAAACGCAGCTCAGCCGCGGTAATGGCCGCCTCACGGATGGTTTTACCTTGCTCTTTACGCTGAAGCTCAGCGAACTCGACAATCAGAATCGCGTTCTTCGCCGCAAGGCCAATGACCACCAGCATACCGATCTGCACATACACGCTGGTGTCCAAGCCGCGTAGCGCAATCCCGCCGATAGCACCCAGGAAAGCAAAGGGTGTCGCGGTCAATACCGCCAGCGGCAGCGACCAGCTTTCATACTGAGCGGCCAGAATCAAGAAGACCATTAACAGCCCGAAGACAATCGCCAACGTTGCCGCATTGCCCTGGTTGGCTTCCTGGTAAGCCGTCCCGGTCCAGCCCATGCCCCAGTTAGCGCCTAGTGTCTCTTGAACGATTTCCTCCATCGCCTCAATCGCCTGAACAGAGCTATAGCCGGTGGCAGGACCACCCTGGAACTGGGCACCCGCATACACGCCGAAACGCGATACCACGGCTGCTCCCGTTTGGCGTTCAAGTTCGACAAACTCCGACAGCGGGATGCGCTCACCATTACCGCCGCGCACATAAACACTGCTGAGATCCTCGGGCGTTTTGCGGAACTCATCTTCGTTTTGCAGATAGACCTGGAAGTTACGGTTTTGGTAGCTGAAGTAGTTCACAAAGCCGTTACCAAAGGTATTAGCAAGCGTCGACGTAATGTTCTCCAGCGCCACGCCGTAACTTAATGCTTTCTGCTGATCAATGTTCGCGCGGTAAGACGGTACGTTAACGTTGAACGTTGAGAACACTCGGTTTAAGGCAGGATGCTGATTAGCCTTCTGCATAATTTGCAGCGAAGCCTCATACAGCTCACGTGTCGATGCGCCATCAAAGGACTGCAAGTAGCCGGTAAAGCCGCCTGTCGTCGAAAGCCCCATAATGGGCGGCACGTTAAACGCCATCGCTGAGCCACCATCAATGCTGGCACCCAGCCCCATAATCTGCCCAACAAGACCATCCGCCGTCAGCTCACGCTCCTCCCAAGGGTGCATGTTGACGAACATAACGCCGCGCGCCGTATTCACAGCCCCCGAAAGAATGTCGTAACCCGCCACAGCAGAGGAGTATTCAACACCGGGGATTTTTTCAACCTCAGCACTGAGTTTCGCCATGTAGCGCTGTGTACGATCAAGCGATGCCGCATCCGGCAGCGATACGCTCACCAACACGACACCCTGGTCGGTTTCCGGCACCAGCGTTGAAGGCGTATTGGCATACAGCCAGTAAGAGCCAGCCCCTGTTGCCACCGTCAGCGCAATCGCCAGTACCCAAAAACGCACTAAGCCTTTTACCAGCCACATATAAACGGCGGTAATACCGGCAAACATACGATCAAATAGGCGCAGCGGCGTATTCACCGCACGCTTGAACGTAGACTGACCGGCACCGGCAATTTTATGCTTGATAAAAATAGCTGACAGGGCTGGCGTAAAGGTCAACGCCATGACCGCCGAAAGCCCAACAGAGAGCGCTATGGTAAGTGCAAACTGCTGGTAAATTTGCCCTGTAAAACCACCCAAAAAGGCCACGGGTACAAACACTGCCGCCATGATTAGCGACGTTGCAATAACCGGTCCGCCAACTTCCTTCATCGCTCGGATGGTGGCATCGCGAACGCTGATATCCTCTTCTTCACTCAGCACGCGCTCGACGTTTTCCACCACCAATATGGCATCGTCGACCACAATGCCTATCGATAGCACCAGCGCAAACAGCGTCAACAGGTTGATCGAGAAACCGAACAGATAGAAAAATGCGAACGTACCTATGACCGATACCGGCACTACCGACATGGCAATAACCGTAAAGCGCCAGTTCTGCAGGAAAATAAACAGAATGACGATAACGATCAGGAAAGCCTCTATAAAAACTTTCAACACAGTACTGACTGAGGCATCAATGAATAGCGTCGTGTCGTAAGGGGTAACATATTCAAGCCCCGGCGGAAAACGACTCTCCAGACCATCCATGGTAGCGCGCACCGCATTGGCGGTTTCTAAAGCATTAGCGCCAGGCTGCTGGTTGATAATAATCGGCGTCATGGTCGAGCCGTTCAAACGCGCGTCGATACCATAAAAAGAAGCGCCAAGTTCAATACGCGCCACGTCTTCTAAGCGCAGCGATGACCCATCAGGGTTAGTGCGTAGATAAATATTACGGAAATCATCAGCGTTGTTGAGTCGGCCACCTGCCGTAATGGTATAGGTATAAGCGCGCGGGTCGCTTTGCGGTGTCGATGCCAGACTACCCGCTGGGATTTCAGTATTTTGTGCTCGAATCGCACTCGCCACTTCGCTAGGCGTCAGGTCATATTGGGCCAATTTATCCGGGTCCATCCAGATCCGCATGGCAAATTCACCGCCGCCCAACACTTCTGCGTTACCCACCCCAGGCACTTGGCGTAATTCATCCAAGATATTGAGTGTGGCGTAGTTCTGCATGTAAACGTTGTTGTAGTCACCGTTAGGTGAGGTTAACGCTAACAGCATCAAAATAGAGTCTGAACGCAGCTCAACGGTCACACCTTGAGACTGCACGGCCTCAGGGAGCTGTGAAAGCGCTCCTTGCACACGGTTGTTAACGTTGATGGTATTAATATCGCCATCGGTGCCGATGTTGAAGGCCACGCTCAGGCTCATAATGCCGTTATCAGAGCTGTTAGAGGTCATGTAAAGCATGTCCTCAACGCCGTTAATGGCCTCTGCAAGCGGTGCAGCGACGGTTTGAGCAACGGTTTCCGCATCCGCGCCGGGGAACTGCGCCTGCACCGACACCGTGGGCGGTACCACGCTGGGGTACTGCTCAATGGGCAGTACGCGCATCGACATCACACCCACCAGCGTTACGATAATCGCCAGTACCGTGGCAAATATCGGGCGGCTAATGAAGAAGTTAGAGAAATTCATTATTGAGCACCCTCTTCTCCTTCAGCGGGCTGGCCACCGGCTGCCCCCTCTTCCATCGCTTGTGCTGCTTGCGCCTGTTGCTGCGCTTCTTCCTGCTCAGCTTCTGCCACAATGGCTTCAGCATTGCCATTAAAGGGCAACGCTTCAATCACCATGCCCGGCTCTAAACCAGCGGTGTCACCGACAATCACTCGGTCACCCGGCGCTAAGCCTTCACGGATAATCTGCCACGGGCCAGCAACTTCACCCAACACCACGGTTCTTGCCCGCGCCTTATCGTCTTCATCCAGCACAAAGACCTGGGGACCCATTAGCCCCTGAGTCACGGCAATTTCGGGCACTGCCATGACATCAAAGCGCTGTAGCCCTTCGATGCGCACACGCACAAACTGCCCGGGCAGCACAGTAGCGTCAGGGTTTTCAAACGTTGCCGACGCCTGCACCGTACTGGTGCCGCTATCCACTCGTGAACCAAGAAAGTCTAAGTGCCCTTCAAGCTCAAAATCGCTGCCACCACTCACGCCCGGAATACTTAACAGCGCACGAAGGTCAGACAAATCACTGCCATCGCTGAGTTGCCGACGCAGCTCAAAAGCGTCTCGCTGAGGCAGTTGAAAGCGCACTTCTAGCGGATCAAGGGGGGTAATCGTGGCAAGCTCGGTACCCGATGTGACCAAATTACCCACGTTCACCTGGCTTAAACTGATCATGCCGGACACAGGTGCCGTCACCTGTGAATAGCCAAGATCCAGGTTGGCACTGGTTAAGGCCGCCTCTGCTTGCGCTACGCTCGCCTGAGCGACACGCTGATCAGCCAACGCTTGGTCATACTGTTGGCGACTAACCGAGTTTTGGCTCAATAACTGCTCAAAACGCTGGGCATCGCGCTGGGCACGGAAAAGCTCAGCACGTGCGCTTTGCAAATCGGCGTCACGCTGATTGACCGTTGCCTGATACAAGTCCGGCTCAATGGTATAAAGACTGTCGCCTTCTTCCACCAGTTGACCTGGCTCAAAGTGCCGCTCTTCCAGAAAGCCATTCACACGAGCAACCAGGACAACTTCATCGTCACTACGTAGTAATGAAGGGTAAGACTTATCAAGCGGGATATTTTGGCGCGCCATTTCAGCCACTTCGACTTTATGGGGCGGGGCTTCTTGCTGTTCACCCTGTTGCGGGGTTTCGGCTTGTTCTTGACCACAGGCCGCGAGTGCCAGCGAGGCCAACAGTGCCCCTAGACTCGCTCGATGTGAGTGAATCAATTTCTTCATACGTTGAATTCCCATGTATCTTTTTAAAGTCGACGAATGGCAAATGCACACCTAGAACTCTGCCAACCAGTGGCAGTTACCTACCAAGCTGGGGCGGTGCACCGATGTTGAGCGCGGGCTCATAGCGGTCGTTTTCGCCGTTTTCGGGCAGCGTAAAGTTCACTTGATCACCGGTTAACCAGGCATTAACTTCCTCAATGGCTGCCACATCTAAGCGCCCCGCTTGCTGACGCAGGGAAAGCAAATTCACTACGTAGTCGTAGCGGGCTTCGGCGTAGTTGGCGATGGCGTTATAGAGGTTCTGTTCGGCGTTCAGCACATCGACAATGTTACGGGTACCCACTTCATAGCCCGCACGGGTGGCTTCTAACGCGCTCCGGTTTGAGACAATAGCCTGTTCGCGCGCATCCACCGTTTCAACATCATTGCTGACCTGGGTATACAGCGAGCGCACCTGCTGGATAGATGACCGACGCTGAGATTCAAAATCATACTGGCTGCTTTCCAGCTGATAAGTGCCTTGACGAATACTCGCGCTGGTGCGGCCACCGGTATAAATCGGCAAATTAGCGCTCACCCCCACCTGGCTTGAGGAGTCATGGCCGGAGATGTTGTCAATATCACTGTCGCTGTATTGATAGCTGCCAAACGCATGAAGGGTAGGCAAACGCCCTGCTCGGGCAATTTCCACCCCGCTGCGCGAAACCTCAATACCTGCCTGCTGTGCTAATACCAGCGGGTTACGCTCAATTGCTTGCTCTACCCAGTAATCGCGGCTGCTTGGCTCAGGGAGTGCAATCGGCATACTGTCGCCCAGCGCTTCAATGCTGGCGTAACGCTGGCCGGTCAGCTGCTCTAACGCCTCAAAAGCCACCTGCAGATTGCTTTCTGCGGCAATGCGGTCAGCACGGGATTGGTCAAACGTTGCCCGCGCTTCTTCTACTTCGGTAATCGCAATCAAACCCACTTCAAACTGCTCGCCTGCTTGCTCAAGCTGGCGACCAATGGCGCGCTCTTGAGCAAAACGCGCTTCTAGCACTTCGTAAGCACGCAAAATATCGAAATAGGCGCTGGCCACATCGATCAGCAGCTGTTGCTCGGTAGCTGCTAACAGATAAACCTGCTGATCAATCTGACGCTCTGCCTGAGTAACCTCTCGGCGCGTCACTTCATCATAGAGCGCCTGAGTAGCTTCAAGAGAGAGCGAAACAGTGTTGTAGTTATCATCGCTCGCGCCTACGCCAGTACCTGTTCCGCCCACCGCTTGAGACGACGACTGGTTTTCATACTGCCGGTTGTGCGCCGCTTGGCCAGTAGCATTGATCTGCGGTAGCAAGCCACTTCTCACCACATCTCTGCCAGCTTCAACGCCCAAATATTCGGAGCGCGCTGAGGCCAGTTCAGCATTGTTATCTAACGCATCACGGGTAATCGTGATGAGGTCGGCAGCTTGAGCAGGCAACACAAAAGAAGCTGTGAAGACCGCTAACAGTAAGGGTCGTAAAGGGGCATTGACTGCCCAGTGTGCCAGTCGCATGGGATTGCCTCTAGGTATTGACGTCAGAATGGCAAACGTACTAAGTCATTTAAAATACAGTCACTCAAAGTACGACGCCATCAAGAAAGATGAGCATTATAGTTACATTCATGTATGTATGCTAGCCTTGAACAATCTAAAATTGTGTGTACAGCCTATTGTCAAGTCGCTTGCTACATACCTTAGCCAAAAGTATCGCCAAGGTGACGATACTTACCGCTAAAATGATCATAGTTTAGTTTTCCTCTGTCGGAATTCCCGCGCCTCAATCCCCCACTTATTCAGCCGCGACGCGAGCGTTGTCGGCTTTATACCTAATAATTCCGCGGCGCCACCAGCCCCCGAGACTTTCCCCCTTGCCTGCGTTAAGGCGGAAATCGTACTTTCCCGCTGTTGCTGACTTAACGCATGTTCGGTTAATAAGGCCGCAGCACTATTCACCGTATTCTCGCGAGCATCTGACGTTAGAGCACTTGAGTGTTTTAATGAGCGTGGTGGCTCACCTAATAGAAGATCATCAAATACCAGCCGCCGATCCTGGGTCACAATGACCTGCCGCTCAATAACGTTTTCCAACTCACGGATATTGCCCGGCCATGGGTAGCGCTGCAAAATTTCAAATTGTGCGGGGGGAATGCGCACTCCCGGCTTATTAAATTTCAGGCAGGCCCGGTGTAAAAAGTGTCGCGCCAGCAGCGGCACGTCTTCAATGCGATTGCGTAACGGTACCGAATCAATTGGGAATACATTAAGCCGGAAATAGAGATCTTCACGGAAACGCCCTTCATCAATCATTTCACGCAGCTCGCGGTTGGTAGCAGCAATCACGCGTACATCTACTTCCCGAGTACGGTTGTCGCCCACCCGTTCAAACTGCTGATCCTGCAATACCCTCAGCAGCTTGCTCTGTAGCTCTAGCGGTATCTCGCCCACCTCATCCAGAAATAGCGTGCCGCCGTGGGCCAGCTCGAAGCGGCCGGGGCGGTCTTGCACCGCACCGGTAAAAGCACCTTTTACATGGCCAAAAAACTCGCTTTCAAACAGGTCTCGCGGGATAGCGGCGCAGTTGACGCGAATAAGCGGCCGGTCACTGCGCGTACTGCCCGCATGAATGGCCCGGGCAATCAGCTCTTTGCCAGTGCCGGACTCGCCGCTAATCAGTACGTTGGCACTGGTCGGTGCGACCATCTCTATCTGCTTGATGAGCTTTGCCACGGCAGGGCTATTGCCCACAATATCGCGGTGGTTAAGCTCCGCTTTTATCTCTTCTTGAAGGTATTCGTTCTCTAGCTCTAAGCGCTGCTTGAGGGTCTCAACTTCAGCCAGCGCATCGCGCAGTTGCTGCTCAGCGCGCTTACGTTCACGTATATCGCGAAACAGCACCACCGCCCCCACTAAACGTCCCATCTCAAAAATGGGCGTACTGGTGTACTCAACGGGTATCGCTTCACCGTTTTTGTGCCAAAACACTTCGTTATCGACGTGATGCACTTGGCCATCGCTAAACGAGGCATGAATGGGGCACTGCTGTACCGGAAAATGGCTGCCATCAGCGTGGGTGTGGTGAAACATTATATGTGCATCGTGGCCGACCATATCATCGGTACTCCAGCCCAAAATACGCTCGGCAGCTGGGTTGACAAAGGTGGTTTTGCCCTCGGCATCCAAGCCATAAATACCTTCCCCGGCGGCGCTAAGAATTAGCTGGTTCTGCTTCTCAATCCGTTCAAACACCTGCTCGACCCGCTGCCAGCCCACTTCCCCCTGACGATGCTGGCGACCCAGCTCCGCTTTGGCCCGCTGCTGTTCAGCCTTGTGGCGATCAATCAGCGTTAACAGCAGTTGCGAGGTGTCATCAATGCGCTGAGCGTACACCTCTACCCGGTAAGGCTGGCGCTGCATATCGAGCAGTACTAAATCATCGGACCAGGCAGCGCTGCGCGCCAGCACTTCATCGGTAAAGCTCACCCATAGTGGCAGTGAAGCACTTAAGCGATGGCTAAACGGGGTGACTAATGGCAGCGGGTCATCAATGCAGAGCCATTGGCATGCCGCTTGATTGGCCGCTACCAGTTGGTCTTTAAAGGGGTCGACGACCATCATTGCCAGCGGTGCATAGCCGCCCATCAGTGCAGAATCCATTACTGAAGAATCAGCGACACGGTGGGCTTGTTCAGCATGCATTGGGCGCTCCTCATGGCTCAAAGACGATATCTCTGCATAACCATTCAATTCCCACGCCATTTACGATTTTTCGTCAATAAAACAACGAAATATCGTTATTTACGATTTTTCGTAGCTAATTACCTTCACCTGAAATGCTGCCAAATATAGCCTTTAATTATTAAAAAACAATTACTTAAAAACAAAAAAGCCAAATTGGCACACAAATCGCAATAACCACACTAGCGCCGCAACTCTTACTATTTCGCACCAAGACGGCGCAGCCATCTGTTTTTTGCTCCTGTGAGGTGAACGTCCATGAAAGACAACAACGACCACAGCAGTCTCGGGAACCCGTTCGATCACCGTCAATCTCTCATCCATGGAAGGCATTGTGATTGTCACGACTGCCAGCCTTCGACTAAATCCATCATTACCTCGTCCCAGGCAGGGCCTTCATCGGCACCGAGCGGTAGCGACGCGATGATGGATCGAATGGTGGAAAGCGCTTTAGTGCGCGGTATGTTTGGTCACAGCGATATGCATCGCCGACAGTTTATGAAACTGGTGGGCGGCGGCACGGTCGCCGCAGCACTGGCAAGCCTGCTACCCATGGATGCGATTAAAGCAGCAGTAAAAGAAGATTTAGGCCCGTTGGAAAAGACCGAACTGGATATCGGCTTCATACCCATCACCTGTGCCACGCCGATCATTATGGCTCACCCCATGGGCTTTTATGAGCGCTACGGCCTGAATGTAAATGTCATTAAAACCGCTGGCTGGGCACTCATCCGCGATAATTCGCTTAATGACCGCTTTGATGCGGCACACATGTTGTCACCCATGCCACTGGCCATGAGCTTGGGCGTAGGCTCGTCACAGCGCTCTTTTATTACCCCGGCGATTGAAAACATCAACGGCCAGGCGATCGTTTTACATAATGACCACCAGGATAAACGTGACCCTCAGCAATGGAAGGGCTTCACCTTCGGCGTACCGTTTGAGTACTCCATGCATAATTTCTTATTGCGTTACTACGTTGCCGAACATGGGCTTGACCCCGATCAGGACATTCAAATCCGGGTAATCCCACCGCCTGAAATGGTCGCCAACCTGCGCGCAGGCAATATCGACGGTTTCTTGTCGCCCGACCCGTTTAACCAGCGTGCGGTATTTGAGCGTATTGGCTTTATTCATGTGCTCACCAAAGATATTTGGGACGGTCACCCCTGTTGCGCGTTTGCCACTAGCGCCACCTTCGCGCGTGAAAACCCCAATACTTATGGTGCCCTGTTACGGGCGATTATCGATGCGACCCAGTACTCATCTGACCCGGCCAATCGCTCCGAAATCGCCGAGGCGATTGCGCCCACAAACTATCTCAACCAGCCAGTCACGGTCATTGAGCAGGTGCTGACCGGACGCTACGCCGACGGTTTAGGTGAGGTGCAGAACGTACCTGACCGCATCGATTTTGATCCCTTCCCATGGCACTCCATGGCGGTGTGGATTCTGACCCAAATGAAGCGCTGGGGGTATATCGAAGGTCATGTGGATTATCAGCAGGTAGCTCGTGATGTGTTTCTGGCTACCGAAGCCCGCGATGTGATGCGCGAGTTAGGCTACGACGCCCCTGAAGAGACCTCACGCAACTACGAGATCATGGGTAAAACCTTCGATTACACGCAGCCCGACGAGTATCTGCAAAGTTTTGATATCGGCAGGAGCTAACCATGGATCGCACAACAACCGAGTGGAAATTGAGCCTCAATCTACGTGCTGGGCTGCTGGCGGTGGTTATTTTAGCGCTGCTGTTAGGCCTATGGGAGGGCCTTAACCGGGCGCCTATCCTGGGTGGCGGAGCCGAGTTAAGCGAGTATGAAATGCTGCTAGGCGGTGCCGATGAGACCGCCAGCGTACCACCCCCTTCTGCCATTATGGTACGTGCCTGGGAGCAGCTTTCGGATCCGTTTTACGACGCCGGACCCAACGACAAAGGAATTGGTATTCAGCTGGGCTATTCGCTTTATCGCGTACTCGCTGGCTACTTAATGGCCGCCGCCGTGGCCATTCCGATTGGCTTTCTGATTGGCATGTCGCCACTGATGTATAAGGCGCTGAACCCGTTTATTCAGGTGTTGCGGCCTATCTCACCCCTCGCCTGGATGCCGCTGGCGCTGTTTATCATTCGTGATGCGGAAGCCTCGGCGATCTTCGTAATCTTTATCTGCTCAATCTGGCCAATGTTGCTGAATACCGCCTTTGGGGTCGCTGGGGTCAGACAAGACTGGGTCAACGTCGCCCGTACCCACGAGCTGTCTTCATTAAAAACCGCCTTTAAGGTCATCCTGCCCGCCGCTGCGCCCACGATTTTAACTGGTATGCGAATCTCGATTGGCATCGCCTGGCTAGTGATTGTGGCCGCCGAGATGCTCGTGGGCGGTACCGGTATTGGCTACTACGTGTGGAATGAGTGGAACAACCTGGATCTAACCAGTGTGATCTTCTCCATCTTGATGATCGGTATCGTCGGCATGCTGTTGGATATGTCGCTGGCCTATGTGGCGCGCTTTGTAACCTACGCAGAATAGCTCAATTGAGCGCACGCAAAGAGCCAACACACAGTGCCATCGCGAGGAGTTAACTAATGAGTCACGCTTTTGTCGAAGTTCAGCAAGCCGCCAAGCGTTTTCCTGGCGCCACTAAAACTGCCCCGCCGTTAACGGTATTTGAAAACGTTAGCTTTCAGCTAAAAAAGGGCGAGTTCGTCTGCATCATTGGCCACTCAGGCTGTGGCAAGTCGACCATTATGAATGCCCTGGCCGGCTTGGATCAGTTCTCAGATGGCTCCATGGTGATGGAAGGCAAAGAGATTAATGGGCCTGGACTTGAGCGCGGTGTGGTGTTTCAAAACTACAGCCTGCTGCCATGGCTGACCGCCCTGGAAAACGTCCGCTTCGGAGTTCGAGCCCGCTGGAAAGAGTGGAGCGAACGCGAAGTGACCGACCACAGCATGAAGTACCTGGAGATGGTAGGGCTCAAAGAAGTAGTAGGCCGCAAGCCTTCGCAGCTTTCTGGCGGCATGCGCCAACGGGTGAGTATCGCCCGCGCCTTTGCCACCAAGCCTAAGCTGCTGCTACTTGATGAGCCGTTCGGCGCGCTGGATGCACTCACCCGCGGGGTGATTCAGGATGAGCTGGTCAAAATCTGGACCCACGATCAGCAGACCGTGTTCATGATTACCCACGATGTGGACGAAGCAATTCTACTCGCTGACCGCATCTTTTTAATGACCAATGGCCCCGAGGCACGTATTGCGGAAGCGGTGGAAATCGATCTTCCACGGCCACGTAATCGTGCCGAAATCATCAAGCACCCCAACTTCTACACCATTCGTAACTACCTAGTCGATTTTCTGGTCAATCGCTCAAGCGATCTGCGCGTCCAGGAAAACGAACCTAAAGGCTTGCGCTACCCAACACCGGTTAATCCGGCCCAGAGCGATAAGCCGGTCGATAGCAGCACCCCCCAACACGAAGAGAAACTCGTCAAGTTTACACCCAAGGAGATTCGTCATGGATAAGCTCGAAATGCGTCACACCCTGCTCGCCGCCAAAGCGCGTAAAAAATTGAGCTGGGACGATATTGGTAAAGCGGTTGGCATGTCGCCGGTCTGGGTTGCCTCCGCCTGCTACGGCATGAACAGCGCCAGCGCAGATGTGGCACATCAGCTTTGCGACACCCTAGGGGTTGAGAGCGACGTCGCCGATGCACTCATCGCTTTCCCTACCAAGGCATGGGATGAAGCGATCCCCCAAGACCCGTTCGTTTACCGCCTGTATGAAGTGGTCGGCGTTTACGGCGAAACGTTAAAAGACGTGGTGCAGGAGAAGTTTGGCGACGGCATTATGAGCGCCATCGACTTCACCATGGAGGTCGACAAAATCGAAGACCCCAAAGGCGACCGCGTGCTGCTCACCCTGAACGGCAAGTTCCTGCCTTATAAGTCCTGGTAACTCGACGCTTAAAACGACGCCGCCCCAGCCAATTGGCTGGGGCGGCATTTTTTTATGTAGCAGTTAGCGGAGTTAGCTCAGACGCTTCGCAATCAGGCCTTCAAGCTCAAGCTGATCATCGTGGAAGCGACGGATGCCTTCTGCCAGCTTATCGTTGGCCATGGCATCTTGGTTATGCCCCCAGCGGAAGGCGCCTTCACTTAGCGGCTCAGCGGTTTTACCAGTACCATCACCAGATCGGATTTGCGCACTTACGTTACCCTCCGTCGCGTCCAACTCCTCCAGCAGCGCAGGCGAGATGGTTAGCCGTGGGCAGCCTGCCAAGGCCAGCACTTGGCCGGTGGTACGGAAGCTTGCGCCCATTACCACGGTTTCATAACCGCCCTGATTGGCGCGATCACAAACGCCTTGCACAAATTTAACGCCCGGATCATTTTCCGGCGTGTAGTCGCTGCCGGTCTCTTTTTTGTACCAATCGGTCACCCGACCCACAAAAGGCGAAATCAGGAATACGCCTGCATCGAAACAGGCCTGAGCCTGGGCGTCGCTAAACAGCAGCGTCAAGTTACACTGAATATTTTCCCGCTCCAGTACCTCAGCCGCACGAATACCCTCCCAGGTAGAAGCCAGCTTAATCAATACACGTTCACGGGATACGCCGCGGGCGTCATACAGCTCGATTAGCTCGTGCGCCTTGGCAATACTGGCTTGAGTATCAAACGATAGCCGGGCAGCCACTTCGGTGGAAACACGCCCAGGTACTACCGCTGAAATTTCACTGCCCATGGCGACGGCCAGGCGATCCACCGCATGCTTAACTTGATCTTCACGGTTGCCGCCCAAGGCTTTAACGCTGCTCAACTCTTCATCAATCAGCGCTTGATAACCTGGCAAGCTAAACGCCTTAAGCAGCAGTGACGGGTTGGTCGTCGCATCCTGCGGCTGGTAACGACGAATAGCGTCAAGATCGCCGGTATCAGCGACGACAAGCGAATGTTGCTTTAATTGTTCCAGCTGGCTCGTCATAAAATCTCCTTATAGGCTGTTAAGCGCCGCCATGGCGTTGTTCAAGTGCTGCGCAATAGCGTGCATAAACCTGTTGGTAAGCAGCCACCCGCTCGGGATAGGGGTCAGCGAGCGACTGCGCATCCAGATGGACTAAACGTTCACACAGCGCTTCCAGCGTTACACCTTCAGCGCGCTGGTCGCACCAAGCCGCTTGTATGGCTGCGCCCAGGGCTGCCGCATCGGTAATCTCAGGGCAAATTACCTGGGTGCCGGTGATGTCAGCCACCATTTGCCGCCACACGGGGCTGTTAGCGCCGCCACCGATCAAACGAATCTGGCTGGCACCCGCGGTTAAATCACCCAGTAATTCTAGCCCATAGCGTAGCCCGAAAGTGGCCCCTTCGACCACGGCCCGGCACAAATTAGCCTGGGTAGTATTTAAACTGGTCAGACCAAGAAAGTCCGCCGAGGCATCAGGCAGCATGGGTACCCGCTCGCCGTTAAAAAAGGGCAGCACGGTAACGCCTTGAGCACCTATCGGCGCGCTTGCCACTTTCTCGCTAAACGCGGCCAGGTCTAAACCAAACAGTTCGCGCACCCGGGTGGTGGCCGAGGTGACGTTCATGGTGCAAATCAGCGGCAGCCACCCGCCCGTGCTGGAACAGAAATTGGCCACCATAGCACTGTCGCACTCGACGGGCGTGGCCGAATAGGCGCAGACCGTGCCAGAGGTGCCCAAGCTCAGCGTAATCAGCCCAGGGGTGATATTACCGGTGCCAATGGCGCCCAACATATTGTCACCACCACCAGAAGAGACCACCACTTTATCGCCAAGCCCCAACTCACGCGCCACTGCCGGGCGGACAACCCCCACCGGTTCGTGGGCTTCAAGCAGCCGGGGCAGCACCCGCTTTGGATCTAACTCGGGGGCGATCTCTGCAAATACCTCTAATTGCCAGCAGCGTTGACGGGTATCAAAGTAGCCTGTGCCCGAGGCATCGCCCGCTTCGGTAACACGCTCCCCGGTTAACCAGTAATTAAGGTAATCGTGGGGCAGTAATAGGCTCTCGATTCGCTGATAGGCATTGGGATGTTGCTCGCGTAGCCAGGCAACTTTGGACGCTGTATAGCCAGTTTGCAGAACTAAGCCCAGCTTCTCAAGGCAGCCTGCCTCGCCACCCAAACGGGCGACCAGGCCGGCATTCTGAGTACTGGTTTCGGTGTCGCACCATAGCTTGGCAGGGTAAACGGGGGCACCATCTGCATCGAGTGCCACCATGCCGTGCTGCTGACCGGAAACACCGATGCCGCGTACTTGACTTGCCAATACGCCGGCTTTGTCGAGGGTGGCAAAAAACGCCCCTTTTAACGCCGCCAGCCATTCAGCAGGTGCCTGCTCCCGGCGGCCGTTTTCGCCTTCATCCAGGCGATGGGGACAGCTCGCTTCAGCGAGGATAACTCCCCGCTCAACGTCCACCACCACTACCTTGGTACTCTGGGTACCGCAATCGACCCCGATATACATCACAACGTTCCTTTGGATTCCGCCAGCCCCTCTAGCGTAGCGCGTGCGCCACGTTCGTGCAGCGCCGATAAAGCAGTTAAGTACGCCTCAACAAAATGGGCATTATCAATTAAGTCGCCAAACAGTTCGCGGTTTTCGATAAACGCCGTAGGTCGTGCTCGGTTCTCAGCAGCAATCGACATGAGCGGTGCTTTCAATCGATCCACAATCTCAATCGGCTCGCCCTGCTCATCCACGCCTTCTGCGTAGCGCGCCCAACTGGCCACCACGGCAGCGCTACGATAAATCTCCCCGCCCTGAGCCAACTGCTGGCGAATCACCGGCACTAGCCATTTGGGAATACGGTCTGAGCTCTCAGCGCATAACCGCGCCAAGGTGTCTTTAATTTGCGGGTTGGCGAAGCGCTCTATCAGTGTTAAGCGATATTTTTCGAGATCGACCCCCGGCACCGGTGCTAGCGTTGGTGTGCCCTCTTCGCGCATATAGCCCAATAGAAAATCAACAAACAGCGGATCTTGGCATACCTCATGGGCGTAGCGGTATCCAGCTAAATAACCAAAATAGGTCAACGCCTGATGGCTGGCATTGAGCAGGCGCAGCTTCATCAGCTCGTAGGGTTCGACATCCTCAACCACTTGAACGCCTACTTTTTCAAACGCCGGGCGACCAAGGGGGAAGTGGTCTTCCAACACCCACTGGGTGAAGGGTTCGCAGACTACCGGCCAAGCGTCCTCTACGCCAAAGCGCTGGGCGAGTTCGTCAATATCCGTGGGCGACGTTACCGGCGTAATACGATCCACCATGGCGTTAGGAAACGCCACCTCGCTGGCAAGCCAGGCACCTAACTCGGCGTCCCTCGCCTGGGCGTAGGCGCCAAACATACGCTTGGCGACATCGCCATTGCCTTGAATATTATCGCAAGACATCACGGTAAACGGCGCAATGCCCCGTGCGCGGCGTCGAGCAAGGGCTTCCACCACCAGCCCGAAACTGGTGGATGGTTGAGTGGGGTTGGCAAGATCCGCGCACACCTGAGGGTTATCGAGATCAAACTCGCCGCTTACCGGGTGAAAATTGTAGCCACCTTCCGTCACCGTCAGCGACACAATGCGAATCGCCGGATCGGCCATCTGCTCAATCACCGCCTCGGTCTCTTCCGGTGCAAACAGGTAGTTCAGCATGCTGCCAATCACCCTGGGCTCATATCGGCCATCGGGGTGTTTAATTACCAGCGTGTAAAGATAATCTTGCGCCGCCAGCGCCTGCTGCATGCGTTTATCGCCCGGCATTACGCCTACGCCGACAATGCCCCAATCCAGCGCATCACCTTGGTTCATTAACGCATCGACATACATGGCTTGATGGGCGCGATGAAATCCCCCTACCCCAATATGCACAATGCCGGGAGTCAGCGACTTGCGGTCATAGGTTGGCACCGCAGTAGCGGCATTTAGCGTGCCCAGGTTGTGATTATTAAGTTGGGTCATGGGAAATCTCCAGCCAAGGCCTACTTGGCGCGTTGGGAGTGAATACGAGCGGGTAAAAGACGCTATAAAGAGGTTATCGCCAGCGCTGATCGGGCGGTAAACAGCAACGCTTGACCAGTTGCGCATTGAGCATATCTTTGTGATGGGTGCGCTCCAGCGCCCCGGCGTGGTTCTGGCCCATCTCGAGCCAGCGGTTAATCAATCGCTCAACCAGCACGTCATCATCCACCTCTAGAAACAGCGTCCAATCAAACAGCGGGCGGAGTTCGCCCCAAGGGGAGCAGTCAAGTAGCAGGTAGTTGCCCTCGACAATGACGATGCGCTGTTCAAGGGTAATCAGTCGACCACCGGCACGGGCGAGATCAAGCGGACGATCAAACACCGGTACCGCGACCGGGTGAACCGCTTGGCGGATACGCTCAAGATCGCAGCGCAGCCCCTCCACATCAAAGGTGTGAGGCGCGCCTTTTACCGGCAGCTGCTGCTCACCCAGCACAGCATTGTCGAAGTGGTAGCCATCCATGGGCACGAGCCCAGCCTGACCTGGCAGACGCTGATTAATGGCATCGCAAAGTAAGGCTCCACGATAGGACTTGCCCGCCCCCGGCGGCCCTGCCAACGCTACCAGGTAGCGTGGCATGCCTTTGGCAGCCTCAATAAGCTGACTCGCTAAGCTATCAAGATCAGGGGTCATAACCACCTCAACTCATCCAGTTGCCGCCATCGACATTAAGCGTCTGGGCAACCACATAATCACTATCACTGGATGCCAGGAATACCGCGGCGCCGGTGTGATCTTCCGGCAGGCCCATACGGCCAAACGGCACCGCCTCACCGACTAAGCGCTTTTTCTCGCCGAGCGGACGGTTCTCAAAACGAGCAAACAGCGCATCGACCTCTTCCCACATCGGCGTATCCACCACACCCGGCGCGATACCGTTAACGTTGATGCCGTGTTTGATTAAATCTAAACCGCTGGACTGAGTAAGGCTTATGACGGCGGCTTTGCTGGCGCAGTAAACGCTTACCAGCGCCTCACCCCGACGGCCTGCCTGGGAAGCCATATTGATAATTTTGCCGCCCTGACCGCGGGCTACCATCGAACGGGCAACCGCCTGCAGAGTGAAAAACATGCCTTTGGCATTCACCGCGAACTGCTTATCGAAACTAGCTTCAGTCACGTCAAGCACCGGGGCCATATCAAACACAGCGGCATTATTGACCAAAATATCGATACCACCGAAGCGGCCTGTTACCGCCTCGACCATGGCGTTAATTGACGTCTGATCGCAGACATTCAGCTCCACGCCCATGACTTTTTCGGGAGGGGCTTGCTGCTCAAGTGTCGCCACCGCATCATCAATAGCGGCACGGTCAATATCGGCCACCACCACGCTGGCACCTTCAGTTAAGTAGCGCTGGGCGATGGCTAAACCGATACCCCGAGCGCCACCGGTAATTACGGCGATTTTATGGGTTAGTTTCATGGTCATACCCTCGTTAGTACGTAGAGCTGGAAACAGTCGATTGCCACTCGTCCACCAATGCTTCCAGGCCATTCATATGCTCTAAAACGCGCCAAGCGCCCGCTTTCATAAGGCGTGTCGGCTGCTCAGCGTCAATATGACTCGCGCCGACAAAACCAATCACACACATGCCAGCCGCATGGGCTGCGGTCACCCCCGCTACGCTGTCTTCCACCACCAAGCAGTCCCGCGGCACTTGCCCCAGTTGGGAGGCTGCTAACTGGTAAAGTGCGGGGTCTGGTTTGGGATTAGCGACCTGTTCGGCGGTAAAAATGGGCACTTCGCCAAAGGCATCGGCTAACCGGGTGCTGGCAAGCGATGCCACTACACGGCTACGCCGACTGTTAGAAACCACCGCCTTGCTCAAGGCAATCTGGCGCACCGCCCTATCGGCTCCCTCAATCGCTGTAAGCTCCCGTGCCAAGCGGGCCTCGATAGCGGTATCCACCTGCTCAGTGGCATCAGGTGGCAGCGTGTGTCTGCTTAACTGTTCGAGATGGCGCAAAATATTAGCGGTGGTCATGCCCAATGCCTGGCTAAGCAAATTGGCAACATCGAGATCTGGCAACCAACGGCTGAGGTACTCCATCAGGGTGCCTTCAGCTAGCGCTTCGCTATCCACCAGCACGCCATCACAGTCGAAGATCACCATTTTCATATCAGCTCCTCAGATGAGGAACCCGGGGCACGGTTATCGTGGCGAGTCAGCCCCGCCAGCGGATGCTGCTGCAAGCTTGTTAATGCTAAGCCGTTGCCATCGAACAAGTGGGCACGCTCAGGAGCAAAGCCAAAACGTACCGTGTCGTGCACCCTGTACGCCACATCGCCATCGGCCATAATGGTGACTAATGCATCGTCCATCTGTACGTAGAGCGAGGTTTGCCCGCCAAGGCGCTCAAGCACTTTAATCTGCCCGCTCAACGGCCCTTGCTCATCCAACACCAAGTGCTCAGGACGGATACCTAACTCAAGCGCGGCATTGTCATTTAGCTGCTGACCATTCACTGGCACACTGCGCTCGCCGCCACCCGGCAGACGAATCACAACGCCATCGGAGTTAACGCTTGCCAGCGATACATTAAGGAAATTCATTTTTGGCGAGCCAATAAACCCCGCCACAAAGCGATTGCAGGGATGGTGGTAGAGCGCCATGGGCGAGCCCACCTGCTCTACCACGCCGTCGTGAAGCACGACGATTTTATCCGCCATGGTCATCGCTTCGATCTGGTCGTGGGTAACGTAGATCATGGTGGCGTCCAGCTCATCGTGCAGGCGCGCCAGCTCAATGCGCATCTGCACCCGCAGGGCGGCATCCAGGTTGGAGAGCGGCTCATCAAACAGAAAAATACTGGGGTTGCGGACAATCGCCCGGCCGATTGCAACGCGCTGACGCTGACCGCCAGAAAGCGCTTTGGGCTTGCGGTCTAACAGCGGTTCAAGCTGCAGAATCTTGGCCGCCTCCAGCACCTTGGCCCGGCGCTCCTCTTTGGGCACGCCCGCCAAGCGCATGCTGAAACCCATGTTGGCTTCCACCGTCATGTGCGGATAAAGCGCGTAGCTCTGAAATACCATGGCCAGGCCGCGATCTGCCGGGCCGACATCATTGATGCGCTCGCCATTGATCAAAATATCACCGTCGGTAGCGCTTTCCAGCCCGGCGATCATGCGCATCAGGGTCGATTTACCGCAGCCAGAGGGGCCAACGAAGACCACAAATTCGCGGTCATTGACCTCAAGGTCGATGCCCTTAATCACCTCGGTATCGCCAAAACGTTTGGTAATATTTTTCAGTTGTAGTGTTGCCATGAGGAAAATCCTTTACTTGACGGCACCAAAGGTCAGGCCACGTACCATTTGTTTTTGGGTCATCCAACCGAGTATTAAAATAGGCGCAATCGCCATGGTGGATGCTGCTGACAACTTGGCCCAGAACAGCCCCTCAGGACTCGAGAACGAGGCGATATAAGCAGTTAACGGCGCGGCTTTTGAAGAGGTTAGATTGAGACTCCAGAACGCCTCGTTCCAACTCAAAATGATCGACAGTAGCCCCGTGGAGGCGATGCCTGGCAGCGTTAACGGCAGCAGTAGAAAGCACACCTCCTGCAGCGTCGTGGCGCCGTCCATGCGTCCTGCTTCCAGAATGTCTTTAGGCATATCTTTAAAGAAGGTGTAGAGCATCCACACCACAATCGGCAGGTTCATCAGGGTGTAGATGATGATCAACCCAGTGCGGGTATCGAGCAGCCCAACATCGCGGAAAATCAGATAAATTGGCACCAACACCCCTACCGACGGCAGCATTTTGGTGGAGAGCATCCACAACAGCGTGCCCTTGGTGCGTTTGGTAGGCAAAAAGGCCATGGCGTAGGCGCAGGGAATAGCAATTAACAGCGCGAAGAAAGTAGAGCCAAAGGCCACCGCGACGCTGTTAAGGGCAAACCGCGCGTAGCCTGAGCGCGCCTGCACCGCCTGATAGCTTTCCAGGGTGGGCGAAAAAATCAGCGTGGGATCGGCAATCGCCGCTGTTTCGGTTTTAAACCCGGTTAATACCATCCAGAAAATCGGAAAGAAAATGACCAGCGCAACCGACCAGCCCAGCACCGTGATAATGGCCCGCTTTGCTTGTGCTGACCGCCACCCCGCCACCGAGCGCGGCGGCGCCGTTTTGGAACCTAATGTCGTCATCGAAATACTCCCAAGACGCCCTACTGCCGGGTCAGTCTGCTAAGTTTTTGGCGACCATACGGACCAGAAAGATCGCTACAATATTGGCAAGAATGATCGCGATCACTCCACCGGCGGAGGCAGTACCGACGTCAAAATCGAGCAGCGCGCGGATATAAATCAGGTAAGCCAAGTTGGTGGTTGCCAAGCCAGGGCCACCGGAGGTAGTCACAAAAATTTCCGCAAAAATAGTCAGCAGGAAGATCATTTCAATCATGACCACCACGCTGATCGCGCGTCTTAAATGCGGCAGGGTAATAAAGAAGAAAATCGCGATCGGGCCCGCGCCATCCATGCGTGCCGCTTCTACCTGATCTTCATCCAGTGACTGCATGGCGGTGAGTAGAATCAACAGCGCAAAAGGAAGCCACTGCCAAGCGACGATAATCACAATAGAGGTCAGCGGGAGCGCAGAGAACCAGTCCAACGCAGGCAACCCAACGGACTCAAACAGCCATGCCAGCACCCCGTTTGAGGGGTGCATCATCATATTTTTCCACACCAGGGCGCTGACGGTGGGCATGACAAAAAAGGGCGAAATCGCCAACACACGGGCAATCCCTCGCCCAGAGAAATCCTGCTGAAACAGCACCGCCAATAAGGTGCCGCCAATAACCGTAATCGCCAGGACTGACCCGACAAGCAGCAGCGTGTTGCCCATGGCCCTCCACAGCGCGGGGTCGGTTAGCAGATATTCGTAGTTTTCCACCCCGGCAAAACCGGCCATGTCGGGCATTAGCAAGTTGTAGTACTGGAAGGAGAACCATATCGTCATGCCTAACGGCACAATCATCCATAGCAGCAGTAGCGTGACGGCTGGCGCTTGAAGTGAAAGCGTTCTCAGCCCGCCGACGGTACGGCCAGAAGCACGGGTTTTAGTCATGGGATTACCTGCGAAATACGAGGCTCTTTACGGATACAGCTAGCAACATCGATAAAGCGCCTGCCCTCACTGTTAATAGCCAAGTGAATAGGCCGGTGAATAGGACAGGCGCTGATTGCTGTTAGCGTTCGATGTAGCCAGCTCGCTGCATCGTGCGTTCAGTTGCACGCTGGGCATTGTCTAGCGCCTGCTCAACAGTGCTGTCACCGGTTAACGCAGCAGCGATGGTTTGACCTACTTGAGTACCGATCGATTGAAACTCAGGAATGTTGACCGTCTGTACGCCAACGTATGGGTTAGGCTCTAGAGTAGAGTCATTCGGATCGGTTTCTTGAATGGCGCTGAGTACGAAATCAGCAAACGGCGCTGCGTCGGTGTACTGCTCATTGGCATAAGTAGATTCACGTGTGCCGGGAGGTACATTGGTCCAGCCTTGGGTTTCACCCACAAGCTCAATGTACGCTTCTGAAGTAGCCCAGGTAATGAATTCAAGCGCTGCTTCCTGTTTCTCGGAAGAGGCCGGAATAGCGAGCGCCCAAGACCATAACCAGTGTGAGCCTTTAGGAGTTTCTGCTATAGGTGCTGGAGCGAAACCTAAGCTATCCGCCACATCAGACTCATTCTCGTCAAACAGCTTACCTGCGGCTGAAGTAGCATCCACCCACATGGCACAGTTACCGCGGGCGAACAGCGCTAGGTTTTCGTTAAAACCATTAGAGCTAGCGCCTGGCGGGCCGTAATCGTTTAGCAAGTCGACATAGAACTGAATGGCGTTTACCCAAGGCTCCGAATTGAGTTCAGGGTTCCACTCCTCATCAAACCAGCGACCGCCATAGGTGTTCACAAGCGTGGTAAGGAAGGCCATATTCTCACCCCAGCCCGGCTTGCCGCGTAAACAGATGCCGGCTACACCCTGTTGAGCACCGTGTAGCTGGCCTGCCCACTCGCGTACCTCTTCCCAGGTAGGCTGTTCGCTCATCTCAATGCCCGCTTCTTCGAACAGATCGGTGCGGTAGTACATCATTGAGCTTTCCGCATAAAACGGCAGCGCATGTAGTGTGCCATCCAGGCTTAAACCATCGCGTACAGAGGCCAGCAGATCGTCTTCATTGTAGTCATCGGGCAGATTATCCAACGGTGACAGCCAGCCGCGCTCTGCCCAAATAGGCACTTCATAAGTGCCGATGGTCATGACGTCAAATTGGCCGCCACCGGTAGCAATGTCAGTGGTCATACGCTGGCGTAGCACATTCTCCTCAAGCACCACCCAGTCCAGGGTAATGTCGGGATGCGCTTCTTCAAAAGCCTCAGTGAGGCTCTGCATAATCACCATATCGTTGTTATTAACCGTGGCCACGGTAATAGACGTTTGTGCCTGGGCGTGACCCGCCATGAAAATGGCGGCCGCTAACGTGGTGACGGGCAAGTGACGTGCGAGTCGCATAAAGCACTCCTATGGGCATGTATTGGCATTGTTGTCGCCTTGATCTTTTTGATCATCAACCGAACAAATGATCGTCCTTAAGCCAAAAAAAAGCAAAGCCAATGGGCTTAGACTTTACGCTAACTAATTAGCATTGACGAATGTTGCAGCGCAACCACTAACACCTTAAAGCGTCTCAACAATCTGGCGCGCTGCCACCTCATCAGTGACTAATCCTCTAAGCCAACCGCCGCGCAATGCGGCATGAATCGCCGGGGCTTTTTCGCGGCCACCGGCAATAGCTACCATCAGATGCTCATTAAAGTACGTTAAGGGCAGACTGGTGACCCGACGTGTAATCGAACAATCAATTACTTCGCCATTGCTGTTCAGCGGCCAGCCAAGTAGCTCGCCTACCGCTTTAAGCCCCAGCAATTCATCCAGCTCACTTTCGCTAATAAAATGATCCTGAAATAGCGTTGCCTGACGGTCAATGCGTCCGACGCCAATAAACGCGGCCTCTGACTCTTTGGCGACTTCGGCAATGGCCTTGAACAGCCGCTGCGTTAACATCGCCTCTTTTTCAGCCAGCGATTCGGCCACGACGGGCGCGGGCAGTAAAAAGCGCTCGCCGCCGGTTTTATCCGCCATGGCCATCACTGCATCGTAGCGGTTGGCCGAACCGTCCCGGGCCACATTACCAACCAGCGAGACAAACCGGTGCTGGGGCCGTTCAATGCGGCTAAGTGCCTCCACCGCTGCCCTTACCGAACGCCCGGTACCCAATGAAAGCGTCAGCGGTTCACTGCGCTCAACCAATTGAGCAATACGCTCGGCGGCGGCCACTGCCAGGTAAGAAGCAGCGCTGTCAGGTGCTTGGTTATCTGCCGGAACAACTTCGCAGTAGGTCAAACCAAAATGATCTCGCAGCGTGCTAGCCAGGGCCATGCAAGACGAAATAGGATGATCAATATGCACTTTCACCAGCCCTTCCTGACGGGCAAGCGCCAGCAAACGCTGTACCCCTGGGCGCGATACGCCCAACTGGCTGGCAATCTCATCTTGAGTCATGCCACCCACATACGACATCCAGGCAGCCCTAGCCGCCTGATCCAGCTTTACCTCAAACTTATCCATTCAGCGGCTCTCTAATTGTTGACCAGTGGCACCATCATACAAAGCTAACTCCGCGACCAGAAGTCATCTATTGGTTACCATGTAGGTAGCAACCTTCATCACCATGGATCGACTAGTAGGAGATAGCGTATGTATAAAATGGCCTTTTTTGTTCCCATAGACGCTGCCGAAAGCGTAAAACAAGCCGTGTTTGAAGCCGGGGCAGGCAGTATTGGTGATTATGAAAGCGTTTGCTTTCAAACCCTCGGCACAGGCCAGTTTCGACCAACGAAAGGTGCCAACCCGCATATTGGCAAGGTCGGCAGCTTGGAAAGTGTCGAAGAGTTTAAAGTCGAGATGGTCTGCGATGAAGCGCATATACACGGCGCCATCGCAGCATTAAAGCTTGCCCATCCCTATGAGGAAGTCGCTTATGATGTTTGGCTGCTGGCTGACCTGTAACAGAGTCTTGTAACACTCCTGATGGATCAGGCGCGGCCAAGATTCAGGCGCTACCAAAATAGCGTTCGCGATCCTCAGGGGTCACCATGCTGATATGGAGCGGAAACTCATTATGTGGGCGGTCCGCGTAAAAGTGTCGTAACGTGCGCTCAATGGTGGTGAAGGCAAGCTCATCCCAAGGGATTTCATGCTCTTCAAATAGCGCGACTTCGAGACTTTCTGGTCCGGCGCTAAAACCACCAACAAGTTCAGCGCGAAAAATCATATACACCTGATTGATATGCGGCAGATCAATAAGCGTATACAGGTTGGCTAGTTCGACCTCGGCACAAGCCTCTTCCCAGGTTTCGCGGGCCGCCGCCTGTTGGGTCGATTCAGCGTTTTCCATATAGCCAGCAGGCAGCGTCCAGTAACCTTTGCGGGGCGCAATCGCACGCTTGCAGAGCAACACTTTGCTACCGCTAACCGGCAGTGTACCGGCCACAATGCGCGGATTCTGATAATGAATGGTGCCGCAGGCATCGCACAGGTAGCGTGATCGATCATCGCCTTCAGGAACGCCAAAACGTACTTTATCACCACAGTGGCTACAAAAATTCATCGCGTATTCTCAACGGCTAGTGAATAGAAGCCTCGACGCGCTTGACGTCAATGACCGCTGCTGGGTAAAAGAGAACAAAGCTATTTGGATGCCCCATGTTAGAGAAACTGCGCAAACAGCTGCAACAACTGACGCCTCAACGCTTGGACCACATCGTGATGCCCGAGGCGGCCGTGCTGTTGCCGATTGTTGACCGTCCGGCACCCACTTTACTATTTACCCGTCGTGCCAGCCACTTGAGCACCCACAGCGGCCAGGTGGCGTTTCCAGGCGGCAAGCGCGAGCCCTTCGACACCGATCTTTACGCCACGGCGCTACGCGAAGCTGAAGAGGAGATTGCCCTCGACCCAGCGCTGGTGCAACCGTTGGGACGTCTGTCTGATGTCATTTCACTGCATGGAATTCGCGTAACCCCATGGGTAGGCATTATTCCACCCGACCTACCGCTGATTGCCGACCCCGGTGAATTAGACGCCATTTTTGAAGTGCCGCTAAGCCATTTTCTGGATGATCACCGCACCCATACCGATGTGATGACCGTGGATGGCGTTGCCCACTATGTGCCCAGCTATCATGTAGACGGCCATATCATTTGGGGGCTGTCGGCGATGATGCTGGTGGAATTGCTGGCTGAAGGCTTCGGCATGCCGATTGATTTATATCAACGACCCTTGGGCCCGTTACGTCACCATCCTGAACGCAAAAATCGTCTTTCAAATCCATTAACGCCCCCTTCACGCCCGGCGCCAACGAGATCCAACAAATGACTCCCAGTGTAGCCACCTCCTCAGCTGCGTTAACACCTGCCACTCAAGTAGCCCTCGTAGATGCGCTCGTTGAGCAAGGCTGGTATGTGGGTAACGGGGTAATCGATCTAGGGCTTTGCGAAGCGCTGAATAGTGAGGTTCTGCATCGAGCGGTGTATAACGGGCTGGATGAAGCAGGCATTGGCCGTGGTCAGCAGCATCTATTGCGTAAAGATATCCGCGGCGATGCCATTCACTGGCTTGATCGTGAAAGCGTCGCCCAACGACGCTATTTAGAGGCCATGAGCGAACTACAGCAAGCGCTTAACCACGCGCTGTTTTTAGGCCTATTTGAGTATGAAGCCCATTTTGCTCACTACCCCCCTGGGGCTTTTTATCAGCGCCACCTGGATAGTTTCCGGGGCCGTGCTAACCGCGTCATCTCCACTGTTGGTTATTTAACGCCTGATTGGCCTAGCGATGGTGGTGGTGAAATGGTCATCTACCACCCGGACGACCCCAGCCAAGAGGTGGCCCGGGTAGTGCCGGAGGCCGGTACCTTTGCCTGTTTCTTATCAGAAAAGATCCCTCATGAAGTACTACCCACCCGCTGCCCCCGCACCAGCATTGCGGGCTGGTTCCGGCGTAATGCGTCGCTGGGCGGCGTACTTGATCCTGCGCGCTAACCATGACGCAGCCAGACCAACAGGCGCTGTATGCGCGTATCGCGGCCTTAGAGGCGCAAAACAGAGCGCTCGAAGAGGAGAAGCGACACTATCAGTGGTTAGCGGAAAGCACGACCGATCTGATTTCCCGCCATGCCCGCGATGGCAGCTTTCTTTACGCTTCACAAGCGGCACGAGCGTTACTCGGCTATGAGCCCGAGGAGCTGCTAGGCGTCTCCGCCTACCAACTTTTTCACCCGGACGATTTAAGCGATCTGCTCAATAAGTCGCCGCGAGTTTACTACCGCGATGGCTTTTATCAGCATACCTACCGCTTTCGCGCCAAAGCAGGCCACTATGTGTGGTTTGAAACCACTAGCCGTACCCGCCGTGACCCACACACAGGTGAGCTGTTGGATATTCTCTGCGTCTCGCGAGACGTGGGTTTACGCAAAGCAGGCGAAGCCCAGGCACGTCGTCATCAAGAGCAGATTGCCCACGCCAATCGGTTAGCGATCACGGGCGAGCTGGCCTCCAATATTGCCCATGAACTCAATCAGCCGCTGGGTGCAATTGCCAACTATGTGAGCGGGGCACTACTGAAAGTTAACAACACGCCGACGCTTCCTGTCTCTGAACTCACGCTGCCACTTACCCGTATTGACGAACAGGTTCAGCGCTTGGCTGAGCGTCTGCGCCATATTCGCAGTTTTGTACGCAAAGGTAGCACTCAGGTCAGTGCGATTTCGCTTAGCAAGACCATTAATGCAGCCTGCCAGCTATGCGAGTGGCAGTTCCAACAAGCGGGTCTTCAAATCATCGTCGAGCTGCCTAGCGTGCTACCAAGGGTGCATGCTGACCCTGTCGCCCTTGAACAGGTGCTCATCAACCTCTTGCTAAATGCACTCGAGGCTAGCCGTCACATCACGACGGCTAAGCAAGTGCTGCTTAGCGCCGAACACAGCGATACCCGCCAAGTGAGCTTCAGCGTGAGTGATCAAGGTGCGGGCGTAGCTGAACACCAGCAAACAGCTATCTTTGAACCCTTTCATACCACCCGTAATGAAGGGTTAGGCATGGGGCTTGCCATCAGTCGTTCACTAATGGAAACCATGGGTGGCTCACTTTCACTAGCAGAGCCGTTACCACCCTCAAAGGGCCTGTTCTGCGGCGCATGCTTTGTCGGTACACTGCGCAGTGAAGAGATACTCACCCGAACGACAGGACACACACTTTGACAACCTTTGCTCATGCCCCAAGCGCTGCGCCATGCATTGCCATTGTGGATGATGATCAGGCATTACGTGATTCACTGGTATGGTTATTAGAATCGGTGGGGATGACGACCTACGCCTACGCTTGCGGCGAAAGCTTTCTTGCAGCAGCTAGTGATGATGTGGACGTAGTGTTGCTGGATGTCCGAATGCCTGGGATGAGTGGCTTACAGGTTCAGCAGCTATTGGCTGACCAAAAAGCGATGCTTCCATTGATTTTGATGACCGGCCATGGCGATGTCCCCATGGCGGTGGCCGCATTAAAAAATGCAGCGTTCGACTTCATTGAGAAACCGTTTAACCATCAGCAGTTGATCGATACTGTTCAGCAAGCGCTGGCACTCTCTCACCATCAGCGCGATGCAGCGCAACAATACGCCCTACTACAGCAACGCTATCAAGCCCTAAGGCCCAAAGAGCAGCGGATTGTTTTACACGTAGCGGAAGGTATGACCAGTAGAGAGATTGCTGAGCATATGCAGATCAGCGTCAAAACGGTAGAGGTTTATCGGCTGCGCGCCATGAAAGCCATGGCGGCAGCCAATTTAGCGCAGTTGGTCAGGCAGGCCGTGGCGCTTAGGCTCGTCCCCACCTTGCCGCCTATTAATACGCTCTTACCTTAGCGGCTCCACAAGCGTTATAGCAAAAACTCACGTCAGTGGAATAACCAGCCCGTCAGCGCGCTCAAGGGTCTCACGTATCTGCTCGTAATCCACTACACGGGGTGACCCGCCTTCGTGCTGCTCAACCAGACCAATCAGCTCTAGCAGCTTGTTCATGCCTTCGGCCTGCTCGCTTAACGGTGCAAACGATTGGATATGGGGCGTACCCTGCTCATCCCAACCTAACTTTATCGATTCATCAATAATATTCACCTGGGTGCGGTCAGGAATGCGTCCAAAAATTGACTCTATATCCTCAGGGTACATACGAATGCAGCCACGGCTGGCGCGCATTCCAATACCATCAGGCTGGTTAGTGCCATGAATCAGGTAACCGGGAATATCCAGCAAAATGGCGTGACGCCCCAAGGGATTGTCTGGACCAGGAGGAACAACCGCTGGTGCAGGATCCCCCCTTTCAGCGGCTTCTTCACGAATAGAGCGCGGCGGATACCAAGCGGGGTCTTGCAAACGCATTCTAGTATGGGTGATACCCAGCGGCGTATTGTAGCCATCTCGGCCTATGCCTATGGGGTACGTTTCTACGCGCGGCGTTTCGCCGGCAGCCACTTCGGGATAGTAATAAAGGCGCAGTTCAGCGACGTTAATGACAAGCCCCTTGCGCTCTTCATCAGGCAGAATATGTCGTGCAGGAATCGTCACTTCGGTGCCCTCGCCTGGCACCCAAATGCTCACATCAGGGTTAGCAAAGCGAATTTCGTCATAGCCAACGTTATGTTCCCGGGCAATATCGACAAGCGTGTCGTCTGCGCTCGCGGTTACCGTATAGATACTGCCTACGATGCTGCCTTCTTCAGGCAACGGATAGTGACCCTTAGGCCAATCATCGCTCTCTGCGGTTGCCACAGTGGCAAACAGCCACGTACTCAGGGCAATGCCGCCTACCAAAAGCTGCTTGATACGCTGAAATGGTAGGGAACGCTCAGGGGATATTGTCATCAGGTCTCCTTATTATGTGGCAGCTACTTAATAGGCCATTTCATGGAAATATGCCCACACCCGTTCGGCAGGTCAACAGGGCAGAGTGCCGCATCAATCTTACAGTGATTTTCGGAGAAGGGCTTTTGATCAAGAAAAATGAAGTTTTTTGAGTAGGCATCGGGCAAGCCACAGCCTGCACCGTTAAGGGCGTTGTTACATTTCTTAGCTATAAAATAGCCCCTCTCCCTTGTTCTATTTGTTAGTTTTTTTAATGGATTAGTTGAAATTGTGAACATAGCGTCTAAGATATAAGAGTCTTAGCGCAGTGAAGCGCAGGCACTTATAAGCACAGCACCAGCAACAGTAGCTAATGTAATTGCTTATGAAGTTTTAGGACTTGAAGTTTTAGGAATAATAGCAGTGCTGTAATAAGCAGCCTAAGCAATAACTGCTATTAATTTGTTTAGGCGAGAATGTGGATAAATTCAGCCTTAATGCAAGCGCAAGGAGCAAGTAAAATGAAAATGATCAAATCAGCAGTTCTCGGTACACTTATGGTTCCTGCCTTCATGTTCGCTGCAGGTTCTGCAAGCGCACAAGAAAGCACTGTAGGGATGGAAGCTACCTACCTTACCAGCCAGCCCCAAAACACTTTTTATGCGGACTCTTTGACGGGTAACAACGTCAGAAGCAGTGTAGAAGATGATGAAAACATCGGCACTATCAATGACTTCCTTATTGACGAAGATGGCCAAGTTGCGGCAGTGATCGTTGGCGTTGGCGGTTTTCTAGGAATGGGCGACAAAGATGTTGCCATTGAGTGGGATTCACTCGAACTGACCAGGGACGACGATGGCGAAGACTACGTCATTCGTGTTAATGCTTCACAAGAAGCACTTGAAGAAGCTGAAGAGTATGAACGCAACTAATTAGTTAGCGTTTAGTCCTGAAAAGCCCTGGCAGATGCCGGGGCTTTTTAATGGGCTCAATATAATTAAACACATAAATCCATCTCAAAATAATAAAAAAATACCGCCCTAATCAAAAAACAGGGCGGCACCATAACTTATGTTATTAAAAGATTGAAACTAGCCTTTTAATTTAGCAGTCATACTAATATCTGCATTTAGAACCTTCGAAACCGGACAGTTGGCTTTAGCAGTTTCCGCAGCTTCCTGAAACGCTGCTTCGTCAGCACCGCTTATTGCCGCGACCACATCCAGATGAATTTTCGAAATATCAAAACCTGCATCGCTCTGGGAAAGCGTTACTTTAGCGGTAGTTTCAATAGCGTCAGCGGTATAGCCTTTCTCACCCAAGATCATTGAGAGTGCCATTGAGAAACAGCTGGCGTGCGCTGCACCGATCAGCTCTTCTGGGTTAGTGCCTTTTTCATCCTCAAAGCGCTTGCTGAAGGAGTACTTGGCATCTAACACGCCACTTTCAGTTGAAACGGTGCCCTTACCATCCTTGAGTCCACCTTCCCAACGTGCGCTAGCTTTACGATCCATGAACAACTCCTTGTGCGTAGCCGATATACAAAACATGTTTTCAATCAAGCCGTGAAGGCGACTGCTATCACGACTACCTACCCAGAGTAGCTGATTTTGGCCATTCTGCCGACCCAAGCTTTCCCCATAGCTTCCATCGCTCTGGGTTCAGTCGTAAACTAGTTAGCTATCTAATCGAAATCCCTTAAAAATTAAGGACCCGCCATGTCATCGGCTGATGCGCTGCGTTTGATACTGCTCTCTTCATTGTGGGGCCTGTCATTTATCTTTATGCGCGTTGCTGCACCCGAGTTTGGCGTGGTACCGCTAATATTAATACGCATGGGAATTGGCGCTCTACTGCTGATGCCACTGCTGGTCAGCCTGCACTATTTGCGGTTGATCTGGGCACATAAACGACAGCTGCTACTGCTGGGGATAGTCAGCCATGTACTGCCTTTTTCACTTCTTGCGCTCGCGACCACACGCTTGGAGGCAGGCTTTACCTCATTGATTAACGCCACCACGCCTATTTTTACCGCCCTCCTTGGGGCACTTTTTTTCGCCACGACGATACAGCGCCAGCAATACCTGGGCCTTGCTTTAGCGCTGCTGGGGATTTATGTGCTCTCTGCGGACAGGTTGGATTTTGCTTTGGGTGGCGACGGCTGGTTTATTTTGGCCGCTTTAGGAGCTACGTTTTGCTACGGCATTGCGGGTAATTACTCTAAAACACGCTTAGGGCATCTACCTACTCGCGTACTTGCGGCCGGCAGCAGCTCTATGTCGGCGTTGGTGCTACTGATCCCAGGCATTATTCTATGGCCAAGCGACCCTATTAGCCCCCTCGCCTGGGGCAATGCATTAGCGCTGGCTGCTCTCAGTACCACGCTGGCCTTTCTACTCTACTTTGGCTTACTCGCCAGCGCAGGCGCTACCGCCACATCAACAGTGACCTTTTTGGTCCCTGTCAGCGCGCTGATGTGGGGCTACTTACTGCTTGGCGAGACACTTTCTCTACAGATTATTGCCGGTATGGTGATTACCCTGATCGGCACGGCCATTGCGACAAGACTACTGCGCATTAAACGCCGCGGAGCGTTGGCTCCACCGCATCCCCCACACGAATAATGCTTTCCACGCCAGCAAGCAGCGTGGCGTTCTGGCCGAAATGTGCGCCTTTTAGTGCAGGTTGGGTGTTCAACGCTAATAGGGTTTTAAGCGGCTCAGCGGGCTCTGGCACCGCCGCCGTTTGCTGATCAATGGTGGTGATTTTGCAGCGTTGGCAGGGCTTACGTAGTGCCAACTGAAAAGTACCATTCTGTTCAGCAAGCGACGACCAGCGATCTTCCGCCCACGCTTCGTCACTCGCAATCACGATATTAGGCCGAAAGCGGTTCATAGGCACAGCAGAGTGACCACTATCCAACAACGCTTGGTTCAGCGCGTCCAACGACCCTGTCGTGGTGATTAAAAAGGGATAGCCGTCCGCGAAATAGGTATGCGCCGTCCCACCGTCGAGAAAATCCGCTTCCACCGCACGCGTAAACTCACTGGCAAAACGAACCATGCTAAGCCCTTGGGCCTGCTCACCTAAGGCATTGACCAGCCAACGCGATACCTCTTCGCTCTCAGGTAGTGCTTTACAGTGATCACTCCACACGCTCACCAAGCGCAGATTACCTTCAGGCTCAGCCAACGGGATGTTCAATGGTGAAACGTTAGGATGCGATAGCACCAAGTGCTCATCGGTCAATGCGACCTCAATGGTGGCAAGCGCTGGCAGTTGGCGCTGGGTAACAAAGCGCTGGTGGGCGTCCACCAGCATCCAGCGGCGGTCCCAGGCTAGCCCGTGCTCTTCCAGCACACTCTGGTCAACGCTAATGCCTTTTAATGACTTAACCGGGTAAATATTGAGTTGGGTAATCTTCACGACGGCCTCGCGACAAGTGAAAGGCTCTACTTTAGCTAGTCTACTCCCGGGCGGCTACTTTGTGATCCCACCACGTGACAACGTCATGCCCACTTCAATGCGATAACCTAAATCCACTACCTTCTGGGTAGCCGGTTCGCCGCGAATACGCGCTAACAGTTCATTAGCCGCCGCTTCTCCAATGGCCTGACGTGGGGTAATGACGCTGGCAAGCCTCGGCGTCATGACTTGGCCCACATCGTGGCCGTGAAAGCCTGCCAGTGCCATGCATCCAGGCACATCGATACCCCGCCGCAGGCATTCGAAATAAGCACCGACCGCAACGTCGTCATTGGTACAAAACACCCCATCTGCCTCGGGATAATCGGCAATCACCTGTTGCAGCAGTGCCGCTCCCACACTATACGAGGAGCGCTGAGTGCTTTGCAGTGTAACGGGCGTTAAACCATGCTCTTCCATCGCCTGACGATAGCCCTTCTCACGCTGTCGGGTACGTTCATCCAACCGCACCGCCAAGTAAATCACCTGACGGCGACCATGCCGAATCATCTCACTCACCATGTCATAAGCGGCTTGAATGTTGTCATAACCCACGGCCTGATGCAGCGGAGGCCGGTGCGTGTCCATGATTTCGACAATCGGGATACCAGCGGTTTCTAACATACGCAAACTACGCGGCGTATGGTCACGGTCAGAAAGAATCACACCATCAACATTGTAGGAGAGCAAGGACGCCAAACTGCGCTCTTCAAGTTCAGGGCTATACCCATAGTGAGAGAGCATCAGGTGATAACCCGCTGGCTCCGTCTGGGCTTCAATACCCACAATCACATCGGCAAATACCTGGTTAGTCAGTGACGGCACCAATACGCCAATCGAGTGACTGGTTGCCCTTGAGAGCAAATCCGGCGCACGGTTGGGGATATAACCAATCTGCTCGGCAATTGAGAAAATGCGTTCGCGAAGGGCTTCTGAAACTGTTTCAGGGTCGCGCAAGCAGCGGCTTACCGTCATTTTGGTAGCCCCAACGTGATCGGCAATGTCTTGTAGAGTGGGGCGTTTTTTCTTCAAAGTGTTACCGCCTTATGCAACGAGGAAACATTGAGGCTCACCCTAGCGAATGAAGGACCTCAATGCCTATCCCTCCTTTTAGCTTAGCGAGCGGCTGGGTATCGCTAACGAGGCAGCAAATTGTTTAACGATCTCTTTAGGCGACAAGATAATGGAGGCACGAAATGCCTCATCCTCGCTCGGGGGTTCCAAGTCGCCCAGTTGACTGTCCAACATGCTATCGCCCTTAAAGAAGTGTCCTGGCCGGGCTTCAAGACGTTGCAGTAGCAGCTCACGACTGCCTTCAAGATAGAGAATACGCAGCGCTGGATCACCTTCGCGCAATCGTTCGCGGTAGCGTTTTTTCAGCCCCGAACAGGCAATCACCAGCGAAGCATCCCGCGCTCGATACTTTTCAAACAGCTTGGCCAGCGTATCTAACCACTCACGGCGGTCATCATCATTAAGCGGCGTGCCGTTCGCCATTTTGGCTACATTGGCAGGCGAATGATGGTCATCGCCGTCAATAAAGGTGGTCGCCCCTAATGTGACAGCGAGTTGACGGCCGATGTGAGACTTCCCTGAGCCTGATACGCCCATTACCAAAATACGATGTGAGGGGTATTTCACAGCGGCGCTCCTATTAATGACTACAAACCTTAATTGCCACGTACGGCAGTCAGATCAGGCAGCCAAGTGACGATACCGGGGAAAGCAATCAGTACCACCAGCACGACTAAAAGGGCTGCATAGTAAGGCAGCATGGCTTTGACCAGCGACTCCATTGAGACTTTACCGACGCCACAGCCCACGTATAGGCAAGTGCCTACAGGCGGCGTTAACAGTCCAATACCTAATATAAACGCCATCAGCACCCCGAAGTAAGCGGCATCAACACCGACTGAGGTGACAATCGGAGCCAGCATGGGCGCCATAATGACCATCGCAGGGGTTAAGTCCATCACAAAACCTACCAGCAGCAGCAAGATCGCCACAATCAATAACAGCAAAAAAGGCTCTTGCGTGATGGCCTGCACTTGGCGCACCAGGGTTTGCGGCACCATATTAATAGTTAAGAACCAAGCAATCACCGTCGCAAACGCCAGCAGCATCATCACCATACCGGTTAAACGTGCGGTACGAATCAGCATGCCACCCAGTTCTTTGAGCTTGAATTCACGATATACCACCAGCGAAATGGCGAGCGAATAGAGCAACGCAGCCACGGCAGCTTCCGTGGCCGTAAATACCCCACCAATAATACCGCCAATGACAATCACCGGTAGCACTAACGCAAGCCAGGCATCCTTGAAGGCCTTCCATAGGCGATCCCAACTGAACTGGCGCACGCCACCACCTTGCTTACTGGCGAGAATGTAAGTGGTTACCATCAGCGCAAAGCCAATCAACAGGCCTGGAACGATACCGGCGATAAACAGGCGACTAATGGATGTTTCAGTCACAATGCCGTAAAGAATCAGCGGAATCGATGGCGGGATAATGATCCCAATGACCGATGAAACGGTATTAATGGCGGTGGCGTTAGCGGCGGTATAGCCCTGCTGCTTCATGGAGGGGATCATCATCGCCCCGGTCGCCGCCGTGTCTGCCACCGCTGAACCACTAATCCCGCCAAAGAACATAGACCCGGTAATTGCGACCTGTCCTAACCCACCGCGCATAAAGCCAACCAGCGCACCAGCCAGCTCCATTAAACGGCGCGCGATGCCGCCATTGCTCATCACCTCACCGACCAAAATAAAGAACGGGATCGCCAATAACGGAAAGCTGTTCACACCACGGATAGACTGCTCAATCATGATCGACAGCGGGATATCGGACAGTACTGCCATGACCAACGCAGCAACGCCAAGGCCGAAAGCGATCGGCAACCCGATCACAATCGAAGCCATTAAAATAGCCAAAAAAATCCATAGCATGATCAGTGCTCCTGCTCAGGTTGGCGAATGACGCATAGGCTGACCCACATCCGCCAAACCGATACCGACGCAATAAAAGTGACGCATAGCACCAGAGAGAGGCTCAACGCACTCAACGGTACGCCCATAATCGCCGAACGCCCGCTTGAGCGGGTCAACACTTGATAGCCACCCCACATCATGACCACCATCAAGCCCGTTATAATCAGGTGCTGCAGCAGATAAAGCATATGCGCGAAACGCAGCGGCAGGCGTCGCACCAGCGCATCAACGGCAATATGCTCGTAGCGCGAAAAAGCAGCAGCGGCACCTATAAACACCAGCCATATAAAGAGCATGCGTGCCAGCTCGTCGGCCCACGGCAATGAGTGATTGAACAGCGCACGCCCGACCACGTTGCTGGAAACCGACACAATCAGCGCGACTAAAATTGCACCGATCAGATACTCCATCACTAAGGTCAGCCAGCGAAACGGAGCTGGCCCTTGGCGAGTTTCGGTATCGATTTCCAATAGCTTACGGTTGGGGTCATCAAGATACACCGACGGATCTTCAAGCGGTGTCGATGCACTAGGTGGCATCGCTGTATTAGGAGGCGTAGCGGAGGATGACATAGAAGCTCCAAGGGCACTGACACACCGGGCAGGCACAATGCCTGCCCGGTGCCGCGCTAACCGTTAGGTTTAGTTGCTGCTGTCTTCAACAATTTGCTGAATGTCAGCGATCAGATCTTCGCCAATACGTGGCGCCCACTCTGCATAAACCGGCTGAACAGCCTCTTGGAAGGCGGCTAACTGCTCATCGTCAAGACGGGTAATTTGCATACCGCGCTCTTCTAACTGGTCGCGTGACCAATCATCGTATTCAGCCGACAGCTGAATTTCATACTCGGCAGACTGACGCGCTGCTTCAACTACCAACTCTTGATACTCGGGTGCCATACGATCCCAGGTACGCTCAGAAAGCATCATGATAAACGGCGTATAGACATGGCGCGTTTCAGTACCGTAATCCTGCACTTCGTTGAAGTTAGAGGTCAGGATGGTGCTCCAAGGATTTTCCTGCCCGTCAACAACGCCCTGCTCCATGGCGGAGAACAGCTCACCAAAAGCCATCGGCGTTGGGTTAGCGCCGAGCGCTTGCCAAATTGCCAGGTGCACCGGGTTTTCCATCGTGCGCACGCTTAAACCGCGCACATCCAAACCAGCCACATCTTCCGGCGTCTCAATTGTGCGCGCGCTGTTGGAGAGCTGGCGATAGCCATTCTCAGAGAAAGCGAGTGCTTTTAGCCCGGTGCCTTCAAAGGCGTCCAGCATGCCCTGAGCAACATCACTCTGCATGACAGCCACAGCGGCTTCGCGGCTAGGCAGTAGGAACGGTAAATCAAATGCTGCCAGCTCAGCTACATAACCAGTGGTGGCTGAACTAGAAGGATAGGTCATATCCAGGGTGCCGGTTTGCAGCATTTCCAGCATTTGTACGTCATCACCCAACTGACTGTTAGGAAAGACATTAACGGTGATACGCCCGTCGGTGCGCTGCTCAAGAATTTCACCGAAGTACTTGCTAGAAAGAAACTGCGGTGAGCTTTCTGCCAGGCCAATCCCCATACGTAGCGTATGCGAACCGTGGTCAGCCACCACCTCACCTTCAATTTCAGGTGGATCAGACAGTTCCGGACTCTGAGCATGGGCCATACCGAAAGTCAGAGTGGTCGCACCGACCAGAGTGAGCGTGCTGCGCCAAATAGCTGTCATAGCGTTTTCTCCAAATACTGATTGTTGTTAATGGCTAGGCTGTTAAGAACTGAGTTGTTAAGAACCGAGTTGCTAATAACTGAATTGTTAATCACTAATAAAATGTCAGGCTTTTTGTTACCGGTAACATTGAATAAGCGAAGGCTAGCGACCGGCTTGAGGTGTGTCAAAACAAAACTGCCAACTTACGACCAACGTCTAGGGATAGCCACTAGACGCTTCGCACGCTACATTAGGTTATGTATTTCGGATCGGAACCCAGGCTTGTGCAACCATCTTGCAGCGAATTAGAACTCGACCACCAGCTATGCTTTGCGCTTTACTCAACGTCATTAATGATGACTAAAGTGTATAAACCGCTGCTCAAAGAGTTGGGGCTTACTTACCCCCAATACCTTGCCATGCTTGTCCTTTGGCAGAACGATGGCATTACCGTAGGCACAATGAGTAAGCGCTTACTAACTGACCCAGGATCGCTTACCCCACTGCTCAAACGGCTTGAAGCCGATCAGCTGTTGAAGCGTAAACGCAGCCATCAGGATGAACGTGTGGTGGAGTTGTTTCTCACCGATAAAGGTCGTGCGCTTAGAGAGCAGGCTTACAAAATCCCCAGCTGTGTAGTGCATGCGAGCGAGCAGTCAGTAGAGGCCTTGACCTCTTTGAAAGAAGACTTGGTAAAGTTGCGCGAAAGTTTGCAAAAAAACCAATAGCGCCTAGCCTCAGTGTTAGGAAATAAAAAAAACCGGATATTTATCTTGCGCGCAAAACAAAGTCACACTAAATTATAGAAGTGCAACATCAAAGATTGAGATTCAAAATAAAACGTTACTAACAGGAGATCCGAAATGTCGACGACTAATATCGAAAAGGTTCTTTATCGTGCCCATGCTAGCGCTACGGGCGGTCGTGAAGGACACGCAAAATCATCGGACGGTGCGCTGGACGTCAAACTCAGCACTCCAAAAGAGCTTGGCGGTGCAGGCGGCGATGGCACCAATCCCGAGCAGCTTTTCGCTGCTGGTTACTCAGCCTGTTTCCTCGGTGCCCTGAAGCACGTGGCCAGTCAGGAAAAAGTGAAGCTTCCCCAAGATACCCAAATCGATGGCCACGTAGGTATCGGTGCGATTCCCACCGGCTTTGGTATCGAAGTTGAGCTAAAAATCAGCCTGCCTGGGCTGGAAAAAGACGTTGCCCAGCAGCTAGTCGATAAAGCCCATGTGGTTTGCCCCTACTCCAACGCTACCCGTGGCAATATTAATGTCACCCTGACGTTGGTATAAGACAGGCTATTTAGCTAGTGCCCATGCCACCGCTTTTTGCGCATGCAAAGCGGTGGTATCGTAAAGCGGCACCGCAGTATCGCGCTGACTCACCAGCATGGCGATTTCGGTACAGCCTAAAATCACCGCTTGGGCACCCTGGGCATGTAGTGAATCAATGATTGCTAAATAGCGCTCTCGTGATGCCTCTTCTATGCGGCCCTGGCAGAGTTCTTCATAAATGATCCGGTGAATGGTTTCCCGCTCGTGTTGTTCAGGTACCACCACATCAATACCGAACTGCGCTGCTAAACGACCAGTATAAAAGTCCTGCTCCATGGTAAAGCGTGTACCCAATAAGCCGACGCGAGTAATACCGTCTGCCCTGAGTTGTTCTGCCGTGGCATCGGCAATATGTAGTAGTGGAATAGTTATCGCCTGTGCAATGGCGGGCGCCATTTGTGCATGGTATTGGTGGCAAGCAGCAGGCAGTCGGCCCCCGCCCGCTCAACGCTTTGGGCAGCGCTGGCCAACAGATCACCTGCGGCGTCCCAGTCACCCTGCCGCTGTAGCGCTTCGATTTCAGCAAGATCGACGCTGACCAGTACGATTTTGGCCGAATGAAAGCCACCTAGCACCGCTTTAACGCCTTCGTTTAAGGCCCGGTAATAGCTTTGGGTAGACTCCCAGCTCATACCGCCTAACACACCAATCACACGCATCCGCCACCTCCTTAGAAAATGAACTACTTTATTATCAGGCTAATCACTATCCCCTTTTAGCCACTTTGCCACCGATAAACGATTTATAGCGAGGAACCTAATGAGCGATACCACCTATACTCCCCCAAGCGTTTGGAAATGGGAACCTGGCAACGGCGGCAAATTTGCCAATATCAATCGTCCGATTGCGGGCCCTACCCATGACAAAGTCCTGCCCGTAGGCAAACACCCCCTCCAGCTCTACTCCCTTGCCACACCCAACGGTGTCAAAGTCACCGTAATGCTTGAAGAGCTACTTGAGAAAGGCATAACAGGCGCTGAGTACGACGCATATCTGATAAACATTGGCGAAGGCGATCAGTTTGGCAGCGGCTTTGTGGAAGTGAATCCTAACTCTAAAATTCCCGCGCTGATGGATCACTCGACCACTCCGCCGCAGCGCGTGTTTGAGTCTGGCGCTATCCTGCTCTATCTGGCTGAGAAATTTAATGCCTTCTTGCCCACTGATCCGGCGAAACGCACCGAGTGCCTTTCATGGCTATTCTGGCAAATGGGTAGCGCACCGATGTTAGGCGGCGGCTTTGGCCATTTTTACGCCTACGCGCCAGAAAAGTATCAATACCCAATTGACCGCTACACCATGGAAGTGAAGCGTCAGTTGGATGTCCTTGACCGCCACTTGGCCGACAACCGGTTTATGGCGGGTGATGAGTACACCATTGCCGACATGGCGATTCACCCATGGTACGGCGCGCTGGTGAAAAACCGCGTTTACGAAGCGGCTGAATTCTTGGAAGCCCACACTTACAAGCACGTTCTGCGTTGGACTGAAGAGATTGACGAGCGCCCCGCCGTTAAACGTGGTCGCATGGTTAACCGCTCTTTTGGCGAGCCACACGAACAGCTGCATGAGCGTCATGACGCCAGCGATTTTGAGCTGCGCACTCAAGATAAAATTGGCTAACCACAAACAGGCGCTATAAAAAAGGGCCTTCGCTTGTTCTTAGCGTAGGCCCTCGGCGTTGTTCTGCTTACAGACTAAAACTACTCAACCCGGGAATTATTTAAGGCGTAATTCCATACCCGATAGAAGTAGAAAATATACCCCAGCCCGAAGGTGACCAGCGAAATCAGCATCCATAGAATGATGTGGCCAATGTTGCTGAACAGGTTGATATCGCACACCATTTTTCGCTCTACGCCAGCAGGATCCACGACGGAGGTCCGATTAATAACAAACCGAGAAAACGAATAGGGGAAGAAAAATAGCGCTATACCAAACGTGATAATGATCAATACCACCCAGACAATCAGATGGCCGATGATATCTAGAATAGAGAGGTTCGCTTTGATTTTCACACGTTGCTCTTAGTTGGTTTGGAAAGCGGTTGAGAGTATCACCACCAGTCATCAGCATGGATGGATGGATTAAAATAAAATAGGAAATGCTCAAGCGATAGCTACCAGCGGGCATGTTGCTTAATAAGAGCGTTTAACGAAAAATTTTGCGGTAACCCCCAGCAGAAAGCGCCGCGATATCCGCCATCACCATCGGCAGCCCGAGCTTGCCTGGGTAAGCTAAGTAGCGCGCCTGCCAAACAGGGTGAAACTTGCTTTTATAGGCACGCAACCCTTCAAAATTATACAGCGTCTCGCCATGCTTATAGACGAAGCCCGCCACTTTTGCCCACAGCGGGGCGGTAGGTCCTTTCTCCAATCCTGAGAGCGGAGACATTCCCAAATTAAACCATTGATAGTGATTGTCGCGCCCCCAGATCATCAGGTGGATAAACAAGCTATCCATAGCACCTACCGGTGCCTCTGCAGAGTAGCGCATAAGATCCACCGAAACCTCATCTCCCCCAGCCCCACACCACACATTTGCAAAGGCCACTATACTGCCCTCTTTTTCCAGCACGGCAACCGGGAAGCGCGCGATATAGTCAGCATCAAAACAGCCTAACGAAAAGCCCTTCTCACTGACCGACTTGGTGGTTAGCCAGTCATCAGAGACCGCTTTAAGCTGTGCCATAGCGCTAGGTACTTGCTCGGCAGGAATGATCCGAAACGTTACCTTTTCTCGCTCTAGTCTGTTCATTAATGTACGGAAATTTTTATTAGGTTTTCCCTCAAGTGAAAAACCAGGCAACGCCACCCGTGCCTCCTCACCGAGCTTTATAAAACTCATGCCCAAGTCCGCATATAGATGCAGTGTAGAGGGACGCACCTGATAGAAGATCGGCATACCCCCATAATCATTAGCCTGTTCGATAAACTCACGAATCAAGCCGGGAGCAGCGTCCTCAGGGCCAACCGGATCGCCCAGTGCCACCCAGCTACGGCCATTGACGCCGTACATAATAAAACCCGTCCGGGCGTCATTAAACAACAAGGCTTTATCTTTTAACCAGGCCAGGTAAGGCAGGGTCTCCTGCTGGTCATTAATGATCACCAGCGTTTGACTAATCTCCGTCTCGCCCGGCAACTGAATGCGCTTTTGGAGAGGCCGCATCAAATGCCAGGAACTAAAGGCAAGTAACATCACGGCCGACCCTAACGAGGCACGTAAAAAGCGAGGAGCATCTTGATTTAACCCCACCTGCCACCAAAGGTCATTGGCATACTCAACGTGACTAAACGCAAACATGCCTAGCCAAACCGATGCGCACAGCGCCACAAAAATAGCGGCTATCCATTGCGGCGAGAAGCGCGTTTCAAATAGGGCCGCTTGTCGATCAAAGAAGTGTCGGGCGGGGATAAAGGCGAGTATTAAAAATACTAACAGTAAGGCCTCTTCCCAATCTGCTGCTTTTAGCAGTGATGTGGCAACACCCGCAGCCAAACCAGCCATCACCAAGTAATAGGCAACTTCGATACGCCTTGAGACCGCTTGAGCCAGTATTAACAACCCCACGCCTATCAAGCTGTTAAGAAAATGCGTGGTTTCAAATAAACTGGTGGGCAGTGTGCTCGCCAACCAGTGGAGTCGCTCATGTTCAGCGGGCGTTGCCCCAGAAAAAAGCAACACCACCCCTGCTATAAAAGTGAATAATGACAATATTTTAGGAGCTAGATGCACCGAATAATGGCTGACCGAGTGACTAAACCGGGACAGCTGTGCCTGGCGATTTTTTAGTTCGTCTCCCACCAGTGCAACTAAAGCGATAACCAGTGGAATAATATAGTAAATAAATCGGTAGAGAATGAGCACAGCCAGGATCTGTTCGAGGGGTAAATACGGCCCAAGCAGCACAACCATTACGCTGTCGAACACGCCCACGCCCCCAGGCACATGGCTCAATACACCCAGTAACTGAGCTGCCAAAAAAGCGCTGAGCAGAATGCCATAGCTGGGGCCCGAATCAGGCAATAACACATAGAGAACCGTCGCGGCCAAAAACCAGTCGACGACGGAAACAAGCAGTTGCCCACCGGCGGTAGGCAAGGTTGGTAAACGCACGGTAAAACCGCGTACCCGCATAGGTGCACGACGCAACACCGACAACGCTAGATAGCCCACGACGATGAAACAACATAGGATGCCAAGCCCTACTGCCGTGTGGTTCGCCATGCCCCCCTGAAGGAACATGCCAGGATGAAAGGTCAGGCTCCAGCCAGCCAACGCGAACAACCCCAGCCAATAGGTAGTTGAGTTGAATACGACTATTCGAGATAAATCGCTCGTTGTTACTCCCCAGCGTGAATAGAAGCGATGGCGCACCGCCGTACCTGACAGCAGGGTAAAGCCAACGCTATTGCTGACGGCATAACTCAATGCTGCTGTGGCGGCTATCTTGACTCGCTGTAAGGGTTTGCCAATATGGCTAAAAGCAAGTAGGTCATAACAACTTGATACCAGAAAATTAGCGCCCGTAAACAGCAACGCCAAGCCAACATGAACTAACGTTAATTCTCTGAGTGCTTGATGAACATCATGGTAATCAATGGCATGTAGCTCTCGATAGAGCACCCAGGCTGCCGCCAGCAGTAACGACACCATTACTATTATCGGCAAGAAGGTACGAACTTTACTAGGACTCATACTCATACGCTAATGGTCTCAAGCTAATCATCATTAACGCGTGTACTGAACAACCGCGTCGTTGTTCCCCTCATCTTTCCGTCCAGTGCCCTGGCGTCATCGTGCCCACTATAGGCGATAAATATACTGATCATTTGAGCTATTTAGGTCCACGAACGTCCTCTAAACTTGTTTTCCCACTATCAGACTGACATCTAACAACGCTTAACGAGCCATCGGTTTCCAGCACTACGGCCTCCACTGACGCTACATCACCAATGCCGCTACTGCGAATCGCCGAGCGAACTTCGTCTTGAGTCACCCGCGCTTGTCGCAATGGCGCTATTAGAAATTCCCCACGATAGAGCAGCATCAAAGGTTCACCAGTCACCAACCGGCGCACCCAGCGGTAACGTACACTCGTCCATGTAATGACAAACTGAAGCGAAATCAATAACGCTAAGGCAATGGCACCATCCATTAATGCAACGTCTTTAGACAGCAGAACGGTCGCCAGCGTAGAACCCAGTGCGACCGTCACGATTAAATCGAAGGCATTCATTTTTGAAAGTGTGCGATTACCCGATAGACGCAGAAAAAGCACCAGCGTGACGTACGCCAATAGCCCGACGATCAAAGTACGCAGTAGGCTGCCCCAGCCATCAAAAAACACCAGCTCCATATGTTCATTCTCCTCAGCCACTAAGCGGTACGCAAAGAACGACATACCACCCTGCCTAGGCTAACAGTCCAGAGCCCACTGTGTACGCAAGGAGTAATTTTTTACTGTTGGCTCTTCCACCACTTGGCATAAGAGCTATTGTGAGGTGCCAACCCTCCCTCATCGGGGGCTTCATCATCCCACCAGACAGGGCCGCGTTCGCCCAGGGCTTCTTTGGCAGTTTGTACCGCATTACGGGCTTGGCGCAGTGTCTCTTCATCATCCTGCTGCTTGGCAGCTCTAATCGCCCGACGGGCTTTCATCAGGGCTTTTATGTGGATGCGTTTTTCGTCTTCGTCCAGGCGGGGATCCGTACAGCGCCATAGCCTGTTCTTGGCAACGAAATAGCGCCCATCGGGGGTGTGGGGGTATTTGTTTGCCATTAGCTACTTTTCTCCCCCGCTAGACGCTCGACCTTAAGCAGATTAAAACCGCTTTGATAGCGTGATGGCGCCAAACTTATCCTGCTCTTCTTGTCCATCGAATTCACGTGAGCGTTGAACTGCGGCGTAAGTGACCTGCCAATCTTCCCAGGCAAGCGCCAAGCCAGCGGAAATATCGCCTACCCACTCTTTACGGTCAACCGAGTGGCTATTTCTGAAGGTATTACCATCCAAGGTAAGGTTATGCGCCATGTAGTAGCCTTCAACATTGGCAAAGACGTACCACTGCCACCCGTTGCTGCCGGACATATGGTGACGGCTGCCAGGGTTTGGCGTCAGGGTAGGAATACCAGACGCTTCATCACCCCAGCGAACGCTATACCCTGCGCTGGCATAGGTATAAAGATTACCCAAGGCGCCGCCTACACTAGGCCCATGAGCGAACTGTTTACCCGCCAGTGGCGTGGTATGCCACCATTGCCGTCGCATCGCTACATTCACCAACCCTTCATCGCCTAACTGATTTCTCCAGCCATTAGGACGATCACTATTAGTCACTCGATGCACTTCTCGCTGAATGCTATCGGCAAGTGAAGAAGGCCCTACCAAGCCAATATCCAAATGCAGATCCGTTGCTTGGCGCCAGTTACCCATCGGCACATCTTCATAAAGTGAAATACCGCCGTACACCAGCCCTGCGTAAGGGCGATCGTCTTCAATCAGCTCACGCCGCTGGATGTTATCCGGTGTATAAATCTGATGCACTAAACGAAAAGCCGCCATATCTGCACTGCCGATCAGGCTATCGGGGAGCGCAACTGCCAGGCGCTGCATCCAGCTTTCTTCACTCGGCTCAAAGGCCCAGTTAAGCTCAAAGCCACTGGTAAAGTGACCATCGTCACTACTGGATAAGCCATCATTCTCAAGCTTAAGCGACAGTATGCTGTCATCTGCTTGGGCCAGCGATGGCAATAGACAGGTGGCGGCTATCAGAGGGAGCAGTTGCCAACGTAAGGGGGAGTATTGGGTCATTACTCATTCCTTGAGTTAAGGGGGAGCCGGAGGTGGGTTGTCGAGCACCAGCCAACAAACATTGTTGATTGTATGTAATTGTGCAAAAAGATAGCAAGCATACTTTTTAAAAATACGGGATGACCATTAGGCCACCCCGTATGAGATTTATAGCGTAGTAGAATAGTTAAAAGTGTGAAGCCTAATTAACTCATGAACTAACGTTCACGTAGCAGCCACTGAGGAGTAATCTCATGCTGACCGTGTTCATCAGTAATAAACAGTGATCCTTCACTGATCATTACCGCCCAGTTAATTGCCCTGGGCAGGTCTTTAGCGATGGTCGCTAGCGCCTCTTGTGGTAAACCCGCCACATGAACATTTTTCAGCGACGCCACATTAGGCAGCACGTTGCTCTGCCACAAATCTACCCGACCATAGGCGAGTAGCGACACGCGCTCTGCCCTGCGTGAGCACCAAGTGATGCGTTCAGCATCCGGAAGGCCTACTTCAATCCAGTGCAGCAAGCGGCCATCCAGGCTCTTTTCCCACAGCGCGGGCTCGTCTACATCGGAAAGCCCCCGTCCAAAGGCAAGGGTCTCGCTATACCACAACACATAGGCCAATAAGCGAGCGGTCATACGCTCTTCTGTTTCAGAGGGGTGACGCGCTACGGTAAAGCGCAGCGTTTCATACACCCCGTGATCCAGGTCGGTCAGATTAATATCAACTTTATAGGGCGTTGCGCTAAGAGCCATTACAGTTTCCAAACGAAATTTTGCGCCAGTGTACCTGATGCTGAGTGTCCACGGTAAATTGCCAAGCAGGTTAGGCCTTCCGGTAATCGGCCTTGAGCGTGCCATTTTTTAACGTTTCGGTTTCGTGCATTGGCTCACGCCATGGCTCTTCTAACGCTGCTTGATACCACGCCTGCATCGCAGGTAGTGCTAGCAGGTGCTCTACATAAGCCTGTGAGGCTTCACTTACCGGCAGGTTAAATGTCTGCACACGAAATGCCACTGGAGCATAAAACGCATCCACGGCAGTGAAGTGCTCACCGGCTAAAAATGGCCCGCCAAAGCGTTCAACCCCCTGCTGCCACAGCGCATCTAAGCGTGCCACATCGGTCTTGAGCTTAGCCGATAAGCCATTTAACTCAACCCGTACGCCGCAGTTCATCGAACACTCATCGCGCAGGGTATTAAAGCCGCTGTGCATTTCGGCAGTGGCTGAACGTGCCCAGGCGCGGGCGGTTTTATCTGCCGGACAGACATTAGCGTGCTGCTCGGCCAGATACTCGACAATCGCCAGAGAGTCCCACACCGCCAACTCACCATCATCGTTAACATCCACCAGACAAGGCACTAGCCCCGAGGGGGAAAAGCGAATAAAGGTGTCATGGCTTGCGCCAAGGCCACCTTCAAAGGGCATTAAGCGTTCGTTAAACGGGATATCCAGTGCTTTCATCAGCACCCAAGGGCGCAGCGACCAGGAAGAGTAGTTCTTATTGGCGATATAGAGATCAAACATGCTGCACTCCTTAAGTCGAGCATTGAACTACCGCAAGGTAGGCAAAATGATTAACGCGTCGCTTGAGCCAGCGTGTTACCGCCCAGCCCCATCAGCACACCGCCGCCGATACGCTGAATAAGTGTGGAAGAGCCTTGGGATTTTTGTAGCCACGCCCGCAGGGGGCTAGCAAGCAGCACTACCACGATATCTGCAGAGGAGAACAGCACATTGGTAGCGATACCCAGCCAAAGTAGTTGCCATGCCACCGGCATAGCGCTATCAGGCTGCACAAATTGAGGTAGAAACGCCACGAAGAAGAGCGCGGTTTTAGGGTTCAGCACTTCCACTAAAAAGCTGTCACGCAGTACGCGCTTAGTGGTAGCCAGCGGAACCTCATCACCATGGGCGCGAATGCCCTGCTGCCATAACCGCAGCCCCATCCAGAGCAGGTAACAGCCACCGATGACTTTCATCGCAAGGTACGCGGGCGGAATCGCCGCAAACAGCAGTGCCAGTCCCAGCGCGGCGGCAATAACATGAACGTAGCAGCCCATATGTACGCCAGCCACCGCTAACCAGCCTGCTCGTCGTCCTCGCCCCAGGGTTTGCGCTGCGGTGTATAGCATTGCAGGCCCGGGTAAATAGGCAAAACCAAGTGTGGCGATTAGAAAAGCGGCCCATTGCATTGTGGCTATTCTCATGACGTCGGCAGTTAGCCTTTGAGAATAAAACGGGGGCGACGCATGCGCCACCCCCTAAATAAGTAAAACCGAAGCGAATAAAACTATAATGAATAAAAACCTAGAAGTTAGCTTTACGCTTCTCGACAAACGCCGACATGCCCTCTTTCTGCTCTTCACCGGCGAAGCAGAAGGCAAACAGGCTGGTTTCCAGCGCCAGTGCGCTATCCAGGTCTTGATCCATCCCATCATGAACTGCTTGCTTAGCACCACGCACAGAGTTTGGGCCGTTGCCTTTTAGCTGCTTGGTTAACTCTTCAACATAGTTTTCTAGCTCCGCTTGCGGCATGACTCGGTTCACTAGGCCAATACGCAGCGCTTCTTGGGCATCAATTTTGCGCCCGGTCGTGACCAGATCAATTGCCATGGCGGGGCCAACCCGGCGCGGCAGCCGTTGAGTGCCACCAAAGCCGGGGATCACGCCCAAGAGTACTTCTGGCTGCCCAAACACGGCGTTGTCGCTGGCTACCGCCCAATCACAGGCCAGCGCCAATTCGCAGCCGCCGCCAAGGCAAAACCCATTTACCAGCGCGACCACCGGCACGGGCAGCGTTTCTAGACGTTTAATCGTACGCAGCGCCTGGCTGGCAAAGGCCCGCGCTTCTTCAGGGGTTTTATCGCGCATTTCGGTGATATCGGCACCGGCCACGAAGGATTTCTCACCCGCGCCAGTAATCACTACGCCGCGTAGATTGGGGTGCGACTCCAGCTCAACTAAGTGTGTTTCCAGCGAGGCGAGCACTTCGCTGTTAAGCGCATTCAGCGCCTTCGGACGATTGATGGTTAGCCGCACCATCCCATCATTATCAACTTTCTCAATCACAGCTTCGCTCATGGCAGGCTCCTTATTTGATTTATTATTGAACATTAAAGTGAACACCACTCACCCTAGCGAACGCTTGGTTGAGTGGCAATGACTTCTTTATGCCGCGCTCTTATGTTCAGCGCAAGCTAGTCATAGTGATAAAAACCACGCCCACTTTTACGGCCTAGGTAGCCCGCTGCGACCATGCGTTTGAGCAGTGGGCAGGGGCGATATTTAGGATCGCCAAAGCCTTCCTGCAGCACGTCCATAATGGCGAGACAAACATCCAAACCGATCAAATCTGCCAGCGCCAACGGCCCCATGGGGTGGGCGGCGCCTAGCTTCATGGCTTCATCAACCGCTTCAGGTGTGGCGGTGCCTTCTTGAACAATAAACGCCGCTTCGTTGATCATCGGCACTAGCAGGCGGTTAACTGCAAAGCCGGGCGCATCGCCAACCGGAACCGCTGTTTTACCCAGCGCCTTGGTCAGCTGCTCAATATGCTCAACGGTGGCATCCGAGGTTTGCTCGGCGCGGATGACTTCCACCAGTTTGAGAACAGGTACCGGATTAAAGAAGTGCATACCCACCACGCGTTCCGGGTGCTCACACACCGCCGCTAAGCGGGTTAGCGACAGCGACGAAGTGTTCGAGGCCAAGATGGTATTGCTGCTCAAGCGGCTTAAATCGCGGAACAATTTCTCTTTCAGTTCAGGCTGTTCAGGGGCGGCTTCGATAATCACGCCACAATCACTCAACGCATCAAGCGTGGTGGTAGTGGAGAGGCGCGCTAATGCAGCGCTTTTATCCGCTTCGCTAATTTTTTCTTTAGCGACTAGCTTGCTCAGCCCTTTATCAATATTCGCCTGGGCACGGCTAAGCTGCTCATCGGCCACATCGTAAAGGCGAACGTCAAAGCCACTGGCGACGACTACTTGGGCGATCCCCTGCCCCATGGTACCCGCTCCTACCACGCCGATTAGTTTGTTACTCATGTTCCTAAGTCCTTACTTGCTTGAATGGTTACGCGCTTCTTCACGCAGTACGAATTTTTGGATCTTGCCCGTTGAGGTTTTCGGCAGCTCACTGAAGATGACCGTTTTAGGGACTTTATAGCTCGCCAGGTGTGCACGACAGTGGGCGATAATATCGGCTTCAGTAACTTCACCATAGCCGACTTTGAGCTTCACAAACGCACAGGGTGTTTCGCCCCACTTCTCGTCAGGCTTGGCCACGACCGCCGCTTCTTCAACGCCAGGATGGCCATAAATAGCGTCTTCTACTTCGATGGTTGAGATATTTTCACCACCGGAAATAATGATATCTTTGGAGCGATCCTTGATCTCGATGTAGCCATCTGGGTGCCATACGGCCAGGTCGCCAGTGTGATACCAGCCGCCCTCCAACGCCTGTTCGGTAGCTTCCGGATTCTTTAAATACCCTTTCATGACGTTATTACCGCGCATTAGTATCTCACCGATGGTTTGGCCATCTTTGGGTACTGGCTCCAGGGTAAGCGGGTCGGCTACACACAATGCTTCAAGCATGTGATAGCGCACGCCTTGGCGAGCTTTGATTTTGGCCCGCACTTCCAGCGGTAACTCATCCCACAATTCACGCCAGGCACAAACAGTTACCGGCCCGTACACTTCTGTTAGGCCATACACGTGGGTGACTTCAATGCCCAGTTTTTCCACCCCTGCAATCACAGAGGCGGGCGGGGCAGCACCGGCTGTGGTTACTTTCACTGGGTGATCGAACTCGCGTTTATCTTCAGCGGGCAAATGTACCAAACCATTAAGGATGATCGGCGCTCCACTAAAGTGAGTGACCTTTTCATCGGCAATCAGCTGCATGATTTTTTTTGGGTCAACCCGGCGCAGGCAGACATTCACCCCGGCGTTGGCGGCAATCGTCCAGGGGAAGCACCAGCCGTTGCAGTGGAACATCGGCAGCGTCCACAGGTAGATCGGGTGGTGAGGCATCGCCCATTCCATAATATTACTGACTGCATTGAGGTACGCGCCGCGGTGGTGATACACCACGCCTTTGGGCTTGCCGGTAGTGCCGGAGGTGTAGTTAAGTGAGATTGCATCCCACTCATCGGCAGGCAGTTGATAGGGGAAGTCAGCGTTGCCCTCGTTGAGTAGCGCCTCAAACTCAACCTCCCCGATACCTTGGGTTTCGCCGAGAAACTCTCCATCAGCCACATCAATAATCAGCGGCTTGTGTTCAAGTTTGGCAACGGCTTGCTGAATAACCTCGGCGAATTCAGGGTCGACCAGAATGGCTTTCGCTTCACCGTGTTCCAGCATGTAGCTAATGGCTTCGGCATCCAGGCGAATGTTTAAGGTATTAAGCACGCACCCGGCCAGCGGCACGCCAAAATGCGCTTCAAACATGGCGGGAATATTGGGCAACATGGCCGCCACGGTTTGACCCGGCTGAATCCCCCGATTCTGGAGGGCAGAGGCAAGCTGACGACAGCGCGCCCACGTTTCTCCCCAGGTGCGCCGCGTGCTGCCATGCACGATGGCAGGGTAATCAGGATAGATCGACGCCGAGCGCTCGATAAAGGTCAGCGGTGAAAGGGGCACGTGGTTGGCAACGGTTTTGGTCAAGCCTTGCTCGAAAATTGAGGACATGGTCGGCTCCTGAGTATTGTTCTTAATCGATTGTTTTAAATGTTTGTTTTGATAGCATAGAAACAGCGCCGCCGCCTCGATGGGCGGCGGCGCTGGGCTGACTCATTAGCGTTAATAAACCTCAAACTCGCTTAAACACTGCATGCCTGCCTCAATCACCGCGCGCTGGGCGCGACCTACCGGCAGCCATTGGTTAATCACAAATTCGGCGCTGCGCATCTTGGCAGTATAGAAGGGGTCGTTGCTGCCGCTTTGAATCGCAGCCTGAGCGCTGAGCGCTGCCTGCCCCATCTGCCAAGCGCACAGCACATGACCCGCCAAGTTAAGAAACGGGGTAGCGTAAGCCTGAACCGCATCCGCGCCTGTATCAGGATCGGTGCCTTGTTCTAGCACTATCGCTTGAGCGGCTTTTAAATCATCAAGCCCTGCGGCCAAACCACTGCCCAGCGCTTTCAGTGCGGCGTCGGCGTTGAGCTGCTCAACCGTGGCAGCAACGTCGTACAGCAGCGCGGTAAGCGCCTCGCCGTTGTCACGCTGGAGTTTACGCCCCGCCAAATCGAGCGCCTGAATGCCGTTAGTGCCTTCGTAAATCGGCGCAATGCGTGCATCGCGCAGCAGTTGGGCGGCGCCAGTCTCTTCAACATAGCCCATGCCACCGTGTACCTGAATCCCCATGGAGGCAATATCCACCGCCTGGTCGGTAGAGAAGCTTTTGATCACCGGAATAAGGATATCGGCACGGGCTTGAGCGGTCTGACGCGCATCGCCACTCTCAGCGTGGCGGGCGGTGTCCAGTTCGGCGGCACAGTAGAGCGCCAGGGCACGCAGCGCATCGGTACGGGAACGCATAGAGAGCAGCATACGGCGCACATCTAAATGATCGCTGATACTGCACTCGGCGCCGCCGCGAGTTTTAGGTGCGCGCCCCTGACGACGCTCCAACGCGTAGGCAAAGGCATGCTGGCAGGCGCGCTCCGCAACGCCTATGCCCTGAATGCCTACTTTGTGGCGCGCCTCATTCATCATCGTGAACATGTGGTTAAGCCCACGCCCCTCTTCACCGACTAAATAGCCAATCGCGCCGCCGTTTTCACCAAAACTCAGGGTACAGGTAGGCGAGCCATGAATACCCATTTTATGCTCAATAGAGGCGCAGGTAACGTCGTTGCGCTCGCCAAGGGAGCCATCCTCATTGACCAGAAATTTGGGCACCAGAAACAGTGAAATGCCTTTATTGCCTTCCGGTGCATCGGGTTTGCGGGCTAAGACCAAATGGATAATGTTTTCGGCGGCGTCGTGTTCGCCCCAGGTGATATAAATTTTCTGGCCGCTGATGAGGTAGTGGTCGTTTTCAGGCACGGCGCGGGTGCGCACTTGGGAGAGATCCGAACCCGCTTGGGATTCGGTAAGGTTCATGGTGCCCGTCCAGGTGCCTTCCACCAGTTTGGGCAAATAGATCGCTTTGAGCGTATCGCTACCGTGATGGGCCAGTGCTTCAATGGCACCGGCCGTCAGCATCGGGCAGAGTCCCAGCGCCATATTGGCACCGTGAAGCATTTCTTGGACCGCGCTAGCCACCACTTCTGGCAAGTTTTGGCCGCCCAGCGCCTCGGAGACGCCAATGCCGTTCCAGCCACCGTCCACATACGATTGGTAAGCGGCAGCAAAGCCTTCGGGAGTAGTTACGCTGCCGTTAACATGGCGCTTAGCGCCCTGACGGTCGCCAGTAGCATTTAACGGCCCCCAGACATCGCCAGCGAGTTTTGCGGCTTCTTCAAGCACCGCTTCAACCAAGTCCGGTGTGGCCTCTTCAAAGCCTGGCAGGCTAAGCGAGCGGTGCGCCAGCAGCTCTTCAAGTACAAAGCGCAGGTCGCGTACCGGCGCAGCGTAAACATTCATGGCAAAACCTCGGTGCTAAAGGGTAACAATTAAAAATAGTGAAAATATTACCCACGATAGTAGATTCACTACTTTTAATACACCATTAGCCCATGGTCTCACCTAATGCATGTCTCACGTAAGCTATGACTCACGCAAGCTATTACTAACTCAAACTATGACTGCCTCACGTTAACCTGCTCAACGTCATCGTAGTAAGTAATATGGCTTTCATCTTCTGCGGGAGGGCCAACCACCGGCTCAGCAGTATCCACATCCCATACCGCATCGGATAGGTCTTCCAGATGCTCGTGCTCCAGCGCACCTTGTAGCAGCTCTTCGGTGACGACTAACTCAGCACCCGCCGCAGACATGGGGGTGGTAGGCGTAAAGGGAGCCACAGGAATTGGCGCTGGACGCACGCTGCGTCGCCAGGAGAAAAATAGTAAGAAAAAGAGACTTAACGCGCCGAAAGCCCAGAATAGCCCGGCATCGCCCATGGCGGTCATCACAGGTGAGATCATTAGCGGGCTGATGGTGGCGCCAATCGAGTTAATCAACAGTAAGCCTTGACTCATACGCACCAGCGCCCCTGCCGGCGCGCGGTCGGCGGCATGGCTAACAGCGACGGGATAAAGCGCAAACACCCCACCACCCAGTAAGAACAGCAGCACTGCCAGTAGCGGCGTAGAAAGGGGCAGCCAGAGCATCGCCGCCGAAATCATTACACAGAAGCCACTGATACCCATCAGCACCATCTGACGATCATGGCGATCCGACCAGCGGCCAATCGGATACTGCAGCAGCATGGCACCCATAATCACCACTGCCATCATCTGCCCTACTTGGCTCACGCTCATGCCATTGCGCTGTAAATAGAGCGGCAGCAGCGTATAGGCAGCCGCCACTACCATGCCCGAACCCAGGCTGCCCATCACGCCCGTGGGAGTGAGGGTAATCAAGCGATGAGGAGGAAGCGGTTCAGCGTGTTCGATGATCGGCGATACGCGAGGAATCATTGCCATCGGCAGCACAGAGAGCGACGCCAACAGACCAATCACCATAAAGGGAGCGGTTACGCCCATGGCATTCGTTACGCCAAGCAGCAGTTGCCCCAGCACTCCGGCGCCGTAAAGCGAAATCATATATAGCGCCAGCAGGCGGCCACGTACTTTTTGATCGCCTGCCGTCAGCAGCCAGCTCTCAATCACCAGATAAACACCCACCGTGGCCCAACCACCGATCAAGCGCAGTACAAACCAGGCCCAGGGGTCGAAGAACAAACCTTGTAGCAGCACCGTCACGGCTACTAACGAGGCAAAACTGCCGTAAGCACGGATGTGGCCAATGCGCAGCAGCAGACGATCATTCACCAACGCGCCCAACGCCAGGCCGATAAAGTAAGCCGACGAGACGATACCGATGACCGTCGCTGACTCACCGGCGGCATCTAAGCGCACGGTAATTAAGGTGGCAAGAAAACCGTTGCCGATCCCGAGAATGAAGAGCCCTAAAAGGGGCGCCAGCGCCATGGCTAGCAGTTGCCGCGACATGAAAACCTCAACTTGACTATAAAGTGGTGAAAAACAGGAGCGAAAGACAGCAGTAAAACGCGCGATTAAGCGTCGTCACAGAGCCCATTATCTCACCTGGTACACCTGGTCAGGCTAAGATATTGGCGCGCAATTATTGCCCTCAAGTGGGCAAAGTCAATGCTTTTCTAACGTGGCCGTTATTCACGTTAGCGTTTTGTGTAGAATAACCGTATCTGGCCCAGGAAATTCCACTGCAAAGGTATGCTTTTGTGCCCACCAGCGAAAGGTCTCTTCGCTAAAAAAGCTGATATGGGTTGGGTCACTAATATAGTGCCAGCGGGCAAAGGCGTCATGGGATGATACTCGCTTGGTCATCAGGCCAAGATAGCCTCCAGGTACAAGCTGCGCCGCCAGTTGAATTAGCACCTGGCCGGGCTGCGACAAGTGCTCAATAACTTCTGTGGCAGTGATAAAATCATATTTTTGTGTCAAAGCTGAGACATCGGGTGCGAAAAAGGGGTCGTAAATAGTCATTGGGTGACCCTGCTCAGCAAACATAATAGACAGCGTCGGTCCTGGCCCAGAACCAAAATCCAGCCCACGTCTGCCAGGTGTTAACTTCGCCAACAAGGGGGCAAATAAACGCCCTAGAAAGCGTCGGTACCCCTTATCATGCGACGAGTTTTGATGCTTATCGTACTCGGCCTTTTCAGCGACAGCACTCAAGTGCTGTTCCGGGGGCACAAATACCAGCTTGCACGTGGCACACTGGTAATAGTCACGACGGCGATCCTGGTGGTAAAGCGCAGTGGTGGATTCCGCACATAGCGGACAGCGGCGCATCATCGTATTCTCTGAATTAACGTTATGTATTAAGGAAAGTGGCATGCTATCAGGTTTGGATCATCTTGTTGTTACCGTGACCGATATGGGTCGCGCAGTGGATTTTTACTCGCGTGTTTTAGGCTTAGATGTACGTTATCGCGATGCCCAGCGGGTCGACTTAATGCTCGGTGATACAGCGCTGCGCTTACATCAAACGGATACCGATATTGCACCCATCTCGGCTACGCCTACCCCTGGCAGCCTGGATTTATGCCTGCGCTGTCTGCTACCGCTAGACGAGTTCAAGCAACATTTAGATGCGCTAGATGTGGACGTCGAGCTAGGACCTGTTGCCCGCCAAGGGGCTAACGGACCCATTGAGTCACTCTACCTGCGCGACCCGGATGGCAACCTGTTAGAAATCTGCCGGCCTGCGGCGCGTTAATAGCGCCTGCCTTGCTGAGGTAGAAATCGCCACTCATACCAGCAAATCTAGCTCGGCGATGTTGGACCGGCAACTAAGTCCAGACATGCAGTCCAGCAATGAAAGCATTACTGAAAGGAAACGTTATGCGAGATAACCCCAATGGTGCGCCAATTGAAGGCCAAGTCGTCAGTGAAGAGCTTAACCAGAAGCCCGACACAACGATGGCCATGATTATTTATGCGCTGTATCTGGCAAGCTTTTTGGTGGGTTTTACATCGTTTATTGGTGTTGTTATGGCGTATGTCTATAAAGGCAAAGGCCCAGCTTGGCTGGATGAACACTACCGCTATCAAATTCGCACGTTTTGGATGGGCTTGGTGTACGGGATCGTTTTTTCGATACTAACGCTGATTCTGATCGGTTTCCCGCTTCTGTTAGCGCTAGCGGTGTGGTTTATCGTTCGCTGTGTTAAAGGGTTTAAAGGGCTGCAAGAGAAGCGCGCGCCCGATAACGTAGACACCTGGCTGTTTTAAGTATGACGCAACAAAAAGATGACACCCGTGGGCGCTTTTCCCAAGCCAATGCGATTAGTTGGCTATGGCGCGTGCTATCACGCTGGCCGCTATCGAGGCTGTGGCGTATCTCCTCATCGCTGGGGCCGCTGGTGTACCGCTTTAGCAAGCGCGAGCGAAAAGTAACTGATATTAATCTTAACGCTGTGTATCCCACTCTAAGCGTACAAGAGCGTAAAATATTGGCTCACGATAGCCTGCGCCACTCTACCGCCACGATGCTAGAGCTTGGTTACGCCTGGATGGCAGAGCCTACTCAAGTGGAAGCCAGTATTTTAGCGGTACACGGCCGCGAAAAACTGGACGGCGCACGCGCTGAAGGACGCGGTGTGATCGTGCTCGCCCCCCACTTTGGCAACTGGGAGGTGCTCAACTTCTGGCTGTCGAGCCATTTCCCCTTTACCGCTATGTACGAGCCACCCAAAATCCAGGCGTTAGATACGGTGATTCGTCATGGTCGTGAGCGAATGGGGGCCAGCCTGGTACCCACTAACCCACGCGGGGTCGCAGCGCTGCTCAAAGCGCTGAAGCGCAGCGAAGCCATTGGCATTTTGCCCGATCAAGAACCCGATTGGGGCAGCGGCGTTTTCGCGTCTTTCTTCGACCGGGACGCTTATACTGCCACCCTACTGCCGAAACTGGTTGCCCGCACTCAGGCTCGGGTAGTCACTGGGGTGGCGCTGCGCATACCTGGCAAAGGTTTTGAAATCCATTTTTTGGATGCCGATGAGCGCGTCTATAGCGACGATGATGTGATCTCGGCCACTGGCGTTAATGCCTGCGTGGAAGCAGCCATCGCCTTAGAGCCGGGGCAGTATCAGTGGGAGTATAAGCGCTACCGGAAAGTAGTGCAGGAGCTGCAAAAGCTGCCTGACGCCAATGACTACAGGCTTTATTAACTCACAGGGTTCTAACTCTATAATGACTCAGCAAGATACTCCTCGCGATGAAATCCGCCCACCGCAGATTGTCTACGCGCTTTACTTGGCGGGGCTTGTGACGGCCAATATCACGCTGCTGATTGGCGTTATTGTTGCCTATGTTTACCGTCGCGAAGCCGCACCGTGGCTGCAGCAACACTATCGTTATATGATCCGCACCTTCTGGATCGGCACCCTATATGCCAGCATTGCCTTTTTGCTAAGCATTGTCATGGTTGGCCTGCTGATCTGGCCACTGCTCGCCGTGTGGCTCGGCGTGCGCAGCGTACTGGGCTGGATTAATGTGCGCAAAGGCCAGCCACCTGCCCGACCCGCTAGCTGGCTCTGGTAAGCCACCCTTTACTCACTGCTATGGCGGGCGTAAACATCATCTAATCGCTCAATATCGTCTTCGCCTAAGTAGCTACCTGACTGCACTTCAATCAGTTCAAGCGGAATTTTACCGCTGTTTTCCAGCCGATGGAGAACGCCAATCGGAATATAAGTGGACTGGTTTTCGCTGACTAAAAAGCTGCGTTCGCCCACGGTCACCTGGGCAGTGCCACTTACGACTATCCAGTGTTCAGCGCGGTGGTGATGGCGCTGCAGCGATAACCGCCCGCCGGGTTTAACGGTGATATGCTTTACCTGATAACGCTCGCCATGATCCATTGCTTGGAAGCTACCCCAGGGCCGGTGCACAAGAGGCGCTGAGCGTGGTTCACTACGCTCAGCGTTTGTCAGCGCGGCCACCAGTTGTTTCACCTGCTGCGCCTGATCGCGATGGGCCACCAGCACACTGTCCGATGTCTCCACCACGATCATATCTTTTACCCCTAGCGTGGCCACCAAGCGGTGTTCGGCGATCACTAACGAATCCTGCGTATCAGTTAGCCAGGTATCACCTTTGCTACCGTTGCCCGCTGCATCCGTCTCTAAGGTTGCCCATAGCGCATCAAAGCTGCCGATATCGCTCCACTGTGCGGCAAGCGGCACCACTGCAGCATGCTCGCAGTGCTCCATCACTGCATAATCAATAGAGTCGGCTGGGCAGCGGCTAAATGCCTCTTCACCCAGGCGCAGAAAATCCAAGTCGCGATGCGCACTGCTCACGGCCTCCTCGCAGGCTGCAAGCATTTTAGGCTGTAGCCGCTTTAGCTGTTCTAAATAGCTGGAGGCCCTTAGCAGAAACATACCGCTGTTCCATAAATAGTCACCGCTTTCCAGCAACTCCGCGGCACGCTGGGCATCGGGTTTTTCAATAAACGCCGCCAGGTGGTGACCGCCTTGCAGCGGAGCACCACAGGCAATATAACCATAGCCGGTTTCAGGTTGGGTGGGCACCACCCCAAAAGTGACTAAATAGCCTGCTTCAGCTAACGGTTCGGCGAGCGAAACACTGTGTTGAAATGCGCCAACATCACCAATCACATGGTCTGCCGGCAACACCAGCAGTAGCGGATCATCGCCACCTTGGCTCGCCAGCAATGCCGCACAGGCAATCGCTGGGGCGGTATTACGGCCTTCAGGCTCTAGCACCAGAGTGGCGGTTTGATTCATTTCACGCAGTTGTTCAGCCATTAAAAAGCGGTGGCTATGGTGACCCATTAACATTGGCGCCGCGCTAGATAAGTCGGTTAAGCGCCGGAGGGTTTGCTGAAGCAAGCTCTGCGACGAGGTTAAACGTAAAAACTGTTTGGGCATCTGCTCGCGAGAGAGCGGCCAAAGCCGAGTGCCGCTGCCACCGCTTAAAATGACGGGCTGAATCATGGTTCCATCCTTATGGTCGTCCTTGCTCGCCAAAATCAGCCTGCAGCCAGTGGCGCAGTTGGCTCATTCTTGGCGCCGTTGAAGCCTGCTCAAACAGAGGCACAGTGCCAGACACAAATCCGCGGGCCATAAACGGTGCCAATAACGTTGGGTCGCCGCTAATAATATGCACGGGCACTGCCAAGCTGGCATCGTTACCGGTAATCAACGGTGCTGCCTGGTGGTCACCGAGCATGATCATTAGCGTGTTGTCATCGACTACCCGTTCAGCCCAGCGTCCGGTTACCTTAACAGCGTAGTCCACCGACCAGGCATGGTGATCGCGAACACGTTCGATGTCTTGCCATAATACCTCAGGCGGGTCACCAGCATTCGCCCAAGGGGCAAAGATGCGACCATCTTCAATTAACGACCAATCTTCTATCACCGGCAAAATCGGCGTCCAGGGCGCATGGCTTGAAATCAATGCTATCTGTGCAAACACTGGCGTATCACCCAGCAAATGGCGCTGAGTGTAATCAAGGGTAAATTGGTCCGGCATGGTTACCCAGTTAAGCGATGGCCCGGCGTAATCGATATCCTTAGCCGCAGCGATTTGGTCAAACCCGTAAGCCTCGCCTTCCGGCCACGCCATGGTGATCGCGGGCATAACACTCAGCGTGCGTTGCCCTGTGGCCCTAAAATCATCAATTAACGTTGAGTGATCGCTGTTCAACATCAGCCGATACCATAGCTGATTATCGATCCAACGGCCGCTTAGTGCCGTCGCATGGGCAAGCCAGGATTGCCCGCCACGAATTGGCGCTTTTAACATGCCAGAAACCACATGGAGATCACGCTCCTCAAAGCGCTGCTGCATGTCAGCAAGGGTGGGAAGCATCACATCCGCATAGCGCGGAGTGTCCAGCGCGGAGATGCCGTAGGATTCAACAAAGGTGAGCAGCACATTGCGCCCCTCAAGCCCAGGCAAGGGCTGCGCCTCAATGGGCGATGTTGCCAACTGTTCGCTAAAGGCTAAGCGTGCGGCATGGGTACCGGTAATTTGCTGCCATTGAAAGCGTGTGGTGTTCACAATAGGCAAGCGGGCATTATCCACTACCCGCACGCCATTAAGCTCAAATACCGCCAAGGTAGTAGCAAACACCAGCATCGCTAAGGCGACGGCTCCAGACAGGCGTGTCACTGAGTAGGAAACGGTCGGTAGCAGCAGACGTAGCATTCCAGCTATCGTGACTAACAGTATGATAACCACAGCTATTATTGCGCAAACTGCTATTAGTTGGCCTACATTACCTACAAGCAGATGGTAAATAGAGCGTAGCAAAGGGATATCTAGATAGAGGTTTAATGGCCGGGCAAAGGCCATGTGAGTGGCCGCAGTACCCACGTTAGCTAGCGTGGCCAGCACCACCCAGCCAATCCCCCCTGCCGCGATCCAACGGCGCAGATGCACACCAGGCAGGAGCAGCATGAGAGGCGCAATAATCAGCGCCTCCCAAGCTAACCAGTAGCCATCTATTCCACCATAACGCCACCATAGTGGCGCGATGAGTACAAAATTCAGCGTGAGTACCGTTAATAATAATCGACCCATTACATTCTCTTTTATGCTTTTGTTAGCTTAAAGTGTCACTGTTGTTACTTATCAGTACTCGACTTAATGAGGGATAACCACAAGCGCAAAGAATAAAGCTGCTGAAAATAGCAAAAATCATGTACCTTCACGATTAATCGTATAGTTATTGTGTAAAAACTTCACGCATTGATTGGCCTTGTATCACCTGTTGAAAGGCCTTCACCCGAAAGGATCTCGCCCATGGGTTTCAACGATGTCGGTAAATGGCATGCTGGTAGGTGGATGGTTTTATTGAGCTGTACGGTCGTCTCTACCGCCTTTGCTGAAGACGAAAAACACTTCAGTGCGGTTATTGAACGCGCTCAAGAGCTTGCTGAAGCGCCTTATCAAGCGCCCGAAGAGTCACTGCCTCACGCCCTCCGTGAGATTAGCTACGACACCTACCGGCAAATTCGCTTTAACCCCGAACATGCCTACTGGCAAGAGGAGAGCCCCTTTAGCCTGCAGCTGTTTCATAGCGGTTTTATCTTTCAAACGCCGGTAGTTCTGCATGTCATTGAGAATGATACTGTTAATCCGCTGCCCTACTCTGCCGACGATTACTCCTATGATGGTGATGCCCAAGCTCTTAAAGAGCAGGACTTGACCGGCAGTGATCACGCAGGCTTTCGTCTTCATTACCCGTTAAACAACAATGATTACAACGACGAGTTTGCTGTGTTTCTTGGCGCAAGCTATTTCCGCATTGTGGGGCGCGATCAAGCCTACGGTTTATCCACCCGCGGGCTAGCCATTGATACGGGCTCTGCTGAAGGGGAAGAATTCCCGTCGTTCCGCGAATTCTGGCTCTATAAACCCAGTTCAGATGCCGAACAATTTGAGCTACTGGCGTTGATGGACAGCCCCTCCCTGAGCGGCGCCTACCGATTTGTTATTAAGCCTGGCGAAGACACCCAGGTAGAGGTAGAAGCAGAACTATTTGCCCGGGATGACGTTGCCAAGCTGGGCGTAGCGCCGCTTACCAGCATGTTTACCTACGGCGATACCAGCCGCGAGCGGCCAGATGATTTTCGCCCACAGGTTCATGATTCCGACGGGCTACTAATACACACCGGTAGCAACGAGTGGATATGGCGCCCGCTAAGCAACCCTGAAAATGTGCATACCTCCGCCTTTGTAGACGAGTCACCCCAAGGCTTTGGCCTAATGCAGCGAGAACGGGACTTTACCCGCTATCTTGATGCGGAAGCCCACTACCATCGCCGCCCCAGCCAGTGGGTAGTGCCCATAGATGAATGGGGGCCCGGTCACGTAGAGCTTGTAGAAATCCCGACACCCGATGAAACCCATGACAACATCGTGGCGTATTGGGTCGCGGACGATACGCTCAACGCTGGCGAGTCTCGCCGGTTGCATTACCTTACTCATACCCTTAATGCCCAGCCGGAGTCACATACGCTTGGCCGCGCCATTCGCACCCGTCATGGCAGCGCTGCGGGGCCGGGGCAAACAGACTCAGCGGTCGGTGAGCAACGCCAATTTATTGTCGATTTTCAAGGCGGTGCTCTTGAGGATTTAGCGGCCGACCAACCCGTTGAACTGGATATTTCCATCCAGGATGGTGACGTATTACTGCCCCAGGTAACGGCGCTGCCCAATAACGCCTGGCGTGCCAGCTTTCGCCTACCGGCAAGCGATACTCCTGCTGATGTTAGCCTACGTTTAACCTTAAACGGCGAGCCGGTCAGCGAAACGTGGAATTATGTATGGTATCCAGATGACTAATAATAGAGATTCCATAACGCTATCGCTTCCCTGGCTTAAAACGCACAGGGCTTTTCTAGCTAGGGAGTCCAATTGATGCGCCGACTCTATTTTCAGCGTCTGCGCAGCGCGGGGGGGCTGGCCCGCTCACTGTTTATTTATTGGCGACCAGGGCGTCAGCGTGGCCTGCAGCGTCTGTATAGGCCTTTTATTCAGCCTGGCGCTGTTGCTTTTGATATAGGTGCGCATTTGGGAGACCGCAGCGCCGCCTTTCACGCCTTGGGCGCAAAGGTGGTCGCCCTTGAACCCCAGCCAGATCTGGCTAAGTGGTTTAAGCGCTTGGTCAACCAACCTACCATCACACTTCTGCCACTGGCCGCGGGGCCCAAAGCGGGTTTTGCTGAGATTGCTATCAGCCCCGGCAACCCGACGCTTTCTACTCTGGCGACCGAGTGGCGCGAACAGATTGGCGAACGCAATGCGGGCTTTAGTCAGGTACGGTGGGAGCAGCTACTCAAGGTACCTGTTACCACGCTCGATGCATTGATTGAAGAGTATGGCGAGCCCAGTTTTATCAAAATAGACGTTGAAGGCTTTGAGGCAGAGGTGCTGGCTGGGCTCAGCAGCCCCGTCGCGGCGCTTTCGGTGGAGTTTGTATCGGGTGCGCTAGAAGTTAATCAGGCTTGCGTGAATCACTTAAGCCGCCTTGGCGAGTATCGCTATAATGTGGTGGCAGGCGAACAGCGCCATTTCCGCTGGAACGAGTGGCAAGCCCCTCAAGCCATTACCGAATGGCTGACTAGCGGCGCTGATGAGCTTCCCTCAGGCGATCTTTATGCCTGCCGTGCCGATCACCCCTTGGTTCAGAATTAAATTCTGAACGATGTTTAATCGTAAAAGGCCTGTCACACCATGATTCACCACTGGCAAACGCTAACCGCTCCACAGCTTGCTGATTTCGCCCAATGTGACCCGGTGGCCGTGCTGGTGCTTGGCGCCATTGAACAGCACGGCACACACCTTCCCTTAGCCACTGACCTGACCATCGGCGAAGGCTTGCAGGCGGCTATGCTGGAGCAGCTTGATCCTTCCATTGATGTCATCTGCCTACCACCAATTGCCGTAGGGGCCAGTGACGAGCACGCAAGTTTCCCCGGCACACTTAGCCTGCCCGCTTCGCTTTCGATTGCTACCCTAGAAGCCTATGGCGATAGCCTTGCCCGCGCGGGTATTCGCCGCTTGATACTACTGAACAGCCACGGTGGTAATAAAGCAGTAATGGACTTGGCAGGGTTAACGCTGCGAAGGCGGCACGGTATGCGCGTGGTCAAAGCGACCTATACCCGGCTACCACCGTTAGAGGGTGCCATTGATGCGGAAGAACTGCGCTATGGCTTACACGGCGGGCTGCTCGAAACCGCAATGATGCGCTATTTGGCACCCACGCTTGTGCAACTCGAAAACTACCAGGCCACATCGCCAGCAGCCCCCGAGGGCGATGCACTCGTCAGTGCCGAAGGTGTCGCCGCCTTTGCCTGGTTAGCGGAAGACTTGAGCACCCACGGCGTGGCGGGCAACGCCACCCACGCTAGCGCTGAATTAGGTGAACGGCTGGTAAAGCACTACGCAAGTAAGTTAGCGGCAGTGGTCAAAGAGACTGCCCAACTGCCGCCGCTTAAGACGCTTTAGCGCTGGCCGCTTAAAACGTCTTCCAACAGGTGGCCACCCCGGGTGGCTTTGGCATTTAGATAGCGCTGATTATGGTCGGTCACACTGCCGTACAGCGCTTGCCTTGATACCACCTCGATACCGCCTTGGCGTAGTGCCTCCATTTTTAACGGATTATTGGTCAACAGTTGCACCTGATCGATCTTGAGCGCATTGAGCATATCCACCGCCACCGCATACTGGCGCTCGTCGTCACCAAAGCCAAGGACTTGATCAGCATCCACGGTATCCAAACCGCCATCCTGCAAGGTATAGGCACGCAGCTTATTGGCTAAGCCGATCCCCCGCCCCTCTTGCGCCAAATAGAGCAGCACGCCACCGCCCATGGACTGAATATCCGCCACTGCATTGCGCAATTGCTCGCCGCAGTCGCAGCGCAAGCTTCCGAATAGATCACCGGTTAAGCAAGCAGAGTGCATTCTCAGTGGCACCGCGCCGTCCCAGCTTTCTTGCTGGCCGATCACCACGGCGACATGTTCGCGAAGCCCGTCAGGCTCGCGGAACAGCACAAAGCGGCTGTCCGCAGCGTCTTCCAACGGAATATGCGCTTCGCTCACCCGCTTTAGCATCCCAGGCGCGCCAGCTAAACACTGTTCAGCATCCTTGGCATCCACTTCCAGCAGGCGCCCTTCGACTAACTGTTGCTCAATGTCCGCTGATGCTTTATCGCTGACAAAAGCACACAGCGCAGCGGGGATTAGCAAAGCGCGACGCATAAGTGTCACGGCGCCCAACTCGGCCAGCCCAGCAGGTTTTAAATCATTAAGTAGCTTATTAGCAGGCGGCGGAAGGGCCTCTGCAGTGGCTAAGCCATGCAGTTCACTGGTGCTAATGTGCGCCGCTAACGGCAGGCTTGCCGCGTCATCGTTAATCATCGTGCCCATGGCCGCTAAGCGGTGCCGGGTGAGGATTAATGATGGACGAGCTCCGGCCGCTTGGGCAAGCGCTTCAACTGACTCACTGCCTTCCAGTGCTTGTACTAGCAAACGCTGGCCATCCGCATTGATCACCACTGGCAAACCACGGCGGATATCGAAAATAGCTCGTTCAATCTGGTACATATAGGCCTCCTGGCTTACTGGCGTGAGGGACGTTATGCGCTTGCGCTGAAGGGGTACGGCCCGCATGATAAAGCGGATTTTTTAGCGCGGAGGCGTCATGCCCGACTCCAATGGCAACACTAGTGTTATCGATAAAGAGAGTGGTATTACCCCAGCGGATGCCTGGGAGTGGCTGCTGGCTCTTCGCCACCAACGCAGCTGCCCCATAGCCATTGAGCTGCTGCCCAACGGCAAATGGCAAACGTCCGAGACGATTAGCGCTGAAGCACGTGAACTGCTGGACTGCCTGACACCGCTGGCCAGCCAGCCTCAATGGGTTGTCGCTCAGTTGGGGCAGAGTCTTGATGGCCGTATTGCGACGGAGAGCGGCCACTCCCACTACATCAACGGTCATGAAAGTTTGGTGCATCTGCATCGACTGCGCGCCCTGGTCGACGCAGTGGTGGTCGGTGCTGGCACTGCCAGCGCGGACAACCCGCAGCTCACGGTGCGACACGTGAGTGGCACTAACCCAACCCGGGTGGTGCTTGACCCACGGGGTCGCATTCCAAATGAATTGGCACTGCTGTGTTCGGGCACCGCCCCCACGCTGCACGTTGTGGGGCCGGAGGTGGCGCTTGCGACGGTTCATTCCCATGTTCAGCGCTGTGTACTGCCGCTGAATATCAATGGTCAGTTCAGTCCTGCCGATGTTATTTCCCTGCTGGCGGAAAAAGGCCTGCCCCGTGTGCTGGTTGAAGGTGGTGGAATCACGGTCTCTCAATTTATTGAGGCCAATACCATCGACAGGCTGCACCTGCTGGTGGCGCCGCTGCTGATCGGCTCTGGCAGACCAGGGCTGCAAATGACGCCCATTACTACCCTTGAGAGTGCGCTGCGCCCGTCCACCCGCAACTTCCGCTGTGGCGACGACACCTTGTTTGACATGCTGCTGAGGAACGCTGCCACCTGATGGCTGAGCGGACTCGCGACGACTTAACGCCACCCAGATGCCAGGCAGACTCGCTAGCATCACCAGTACGCCATAGGCCAGCGATACCGCTACACCCTGGGCGGGCGGTAAGCCAACCAACGCCCATACGCCCGCGGCAGCCCCTTCGCGCAACCCCCAACCGGCCACTGAGAAAGGAATCAGCATGGCCAGCAGCAGTACCGGCGTTAATGCGAGTACCTGTAACGCCGGTAACTCAACGCCAATCGCTCTTGCCGCACACACCATCACTAAGCCGTAACTGAGCACAATGACCAGTGACGAGAGCAGCTGGCGTGGCCACACGCCACGTTGCAGTAGGCCACGCTTTACGTCTCTGGCTAAGGCTTGACACCAGCTCGGCAGTTGCCGAAACAAAGCGCTCAAGCGTTGGCGCAACAGCAACCCACTGACGATCACCAGAGCGGCCCCTATCGCAGCACTCAAGCCAAGCGTGGTCACTAGCTCTATACCCAAGGCGCTATGCCAAAGCGGCGAAAGCAACAGCGCCGTTAAGGTCAGCAATCCCACGGCCACCTGCCCCGAGGCTCGCTCAATAATCACCGCGCGCCAAGCGCGCCCACGGGACTGCGCCTGAGTAGCATGGCGATGCGCCCGGCCTGCATCGCCAAGTACACCGCCAGGCAGTAGTTGATTGACCAGCAGCGCCAGGTAATACTCCCGCAGGGCGTAAGCAAAGCGCAGCGGTACATCAATAAGCCCAGCCGTGAACTGCCAACGCCAGGCACAGAGCATAATTTGTAACGTACTAATGGCGAATGCCAAGGCGACCCAGGCAGCAGAGAACCGCTGAACTTCAGCCATTATCTCCTGAGGCTCCACCCATAGCGCTACTGCCGCTAATAAGGCCGCGCTAACCACACCGCGGCGAAGCCACGGGCTGTTTAGGCGAGTACGCCACCCCTCGGCAAATCCCATCGGCTTATGCCTCTTTCCTGGGCGTGGAAAACGTGGGCACCGCAAATAGGTCACGGTGGCCCACCCAAACACCCAAATCACCCTTCGCCACTGCCTGCTGGCGCTGTTGTAGCCAAGCGGCAATACGCGCAGCTGCGTCCGGGGCTTGCTCGGTGGCGGCCTCTGCCCAGCCTTCCAGCAGTGTCATCATCAATGGCTGAAAGTCATAGTGACCTGCAGCGAGCTGCCAAGGAGTAACGGCTTGCTCGACGCGATAACTAGCCTTCTCCAAGGCCTCAACCAAGGCATCGTGAGCCTGACCACCCAATGCATCACCCAACCCTTTATCGCGCTGCTGGTGAGCAATGAACATGGCAAGTAGCCAGTGATCTTCGTCATCCAGCACCGGCTCGCCCTGTGGGTCGAGAAAGTGCCATCCGTCAGTCACGCTTAATGCGATTAACAGCCCCTGGTGCTGATCTGCACAGCGCTTCACTAACACGTCAATCCACTGTTGAGAGACCAGATCCAATAGAGCTGAAGCGGTAACTAGATCCACGCCGTCTAGGGGGATCTGCTCAAACGCTTCAAGGGAGCCACAATGTGTTTCAACTACCACCGGCTGGTCCTGAGCGTCGCGTAAATCAACCACCCTTTGCTCGGCTTGTTCCAGCAAAACAGGGTCATGATCGATCAGCTTCCAGCGCTGAGGGCCACCCAGGCGCGGGGCAAGAAAACGCATATTGCTGCCCCGCCCGCAACCTAAATCGGCTACCAATGGGGTTTGAGTTCGCTCGCTCAACCATTCAGAAGCCAACTGAGCAATAGGCTGGCTTCGCGAGGCGAAATCAGCCTCTTCACGCAGCGTCAGCCAATCTGCAGCAAACTGACTACCAGCACGCAGAGGTACGCTAGACTGGATTAAGTCAGGCCGGGCTGTTAATGCCCCAGCAAACGCAGCGCCTGCTTCCTGCCAGTCGCTTAGTTCATTGCGAGCTTTAGCAGCCCCTTGGCGCAGCTGTTGGCGTAGTTCAGCGTCATGACAGAAACGACTTAAGACATCTTGAAGCGCCTCGCTATCGCCAGGTTCAACGCTTAACCCGGCACTAGCTGGCAAGGTATCGCGCAGTGCGCCGCCGGTAGTGGTAATCACCGGCAAGCCGTGGGCCAGGGCTTCGGTGATGACCATACCGTAGCCTTCATACCAGGAAGGTAGTACCAGCGCATGGGCGTTGCGATAGGCGGACTCAAGGGTTTCGCTATCGCATTCGCCGTGCAGGTAAACACGGGATTGCAAATCATGTTGCTCAATCAACTGCGCTACCCGCTGAGTAAACTCAGGGTCACGCGCGGCGCCATAGCAGTCACACTGCCAGTGATCCCCCGCCACTCCCGCCAACGCTTTAACCAGAACGTCCTGGCCCTTTCGCGGCGTTAACGTGGCTACGCAGAGCAAGCGCAGCGCTTCTCCAGCTTCAGCCGCTGGGCTAATAGGTGCTTGGGCAACCCCCGGCTCAACCACCACGACATTAGCATTGAGGGGTAAACCGTAATGGGCAGCCAGCTCCGGTAAGCGCCGGGCGGTAAAGTGACTGGTAACAATAATGCGTGCTGCAGCGGCAAGCGCGCTGAGCTCGCTACGATGGAAGCGCTGCTGATCGACAGCGTCCAAGCCTAGCTCATCGCCTAGGGGATGATGTAGCAATGCCGTTATTTCCAGACGCTGCGCATGCTGAGCGACAACTGCTGGCAGCGCTCCCATGGCCAAGCCATCAATGACTACCGACGCACCTTCCGGTAACGCTTCTAGCGCTTGTGAAAGCGCCGCTGCCGCCTCGGCATTCGCATCGGGAAACCTGCCGGCAAGGCCTATCACATCAATGTCCCAGCCCTGGTCACCCAAGGCCGAGACAATGTGCGCATCATAGAGATAGCCGCCGGTGCGCTGAGCGGGGTCACCGGCAACCAACAAGGTGAAACGCTGGTTCATAGCGCGCCTTCGTAGCTTGCCCAGGCCACATGGGATTCGTGCAGTTTGATCTCCATATGGGTAATGCCCTTGGCGGTAGTGCCCATTTTTCCTTCACCAATGGCGTTGGCAAGCTGGTCGAAAATCACCTTGGCCATAAACTCGGTAGTGGTGTTTTTGCCCTTAAACTCAGGCACTTCATCCAGGTTGCTGAAGTTATAGCCTGACAGCACCGCCTTGACCGTTTCACTGGCCAGGCCGATATCGATCACTAAGCCATCTTCATCCAGTTCTGGACGCTGAAAGACAACATCGACCACGTAAGTCGCCCCGTGGGTGCGCTGGGCAGGGCCAAAAATTTCGCCGTTAAAGCTGTGGGCAATCATAAAGTGGTCACGGACACATAAACGGTACATACAAACTCCTAAACAGTGATAAATGAAACGAATAGCGTGAAATAGGTAAGCGCGTTATGAGGGTTCATGTAGGGAGTAGCGCAGGCGGTGACAAAGGACCGTGCTCTCAGGGCCAAATAGTTTTGGGGCAAGTGTGGGCAGCTGCGCGAAGTCACTTTCATCGCTGATCAGCGCATCCAATCGCCCATCTACCAGCAGACTCAACGCCAACACTAGGCGGCGTTGATAATCCCAACGGGGGCGCAACTTGGGCGGCAACTGGCCGACTTGACTGGCTTTTAGCGTGAGCCGTTGGGAGTGAAAGGCGCCGCCTAAAGGAATCGACACATTGCCTTCGCCAAACCAGCTCATCTCAATAATGCGCCCTTCACTGCCGACGAGCTCAAGCGCTTGGCGTAGCCCTTCCGGATGGCCGCTGGCATGAATCACGCAGTCTTGGTCTCGGGGTGCGTGCTCGGAAGTGCAAAACGCGATGCCTAGTTGCTCGGCAAGCTGGCAACGTTCAGGGTTAATATCGACTAAATGCACGTCAACGCCGGGTACCTGAGCGCACAGATACGCCACCAGCGTCCCAACAACCCCCGCACCAATCACACAGATGCGTTCGCCCAGCATGGGCTCGGCGTCCCATACACCGTTAATTGCCGTTTCCATATTGGCAGCCAAAACAGCACGTGTAGCGGGCACGTTAGCGGGCACTTCAAGCACCGCAGAGGCAGGCACTACGTAGCAATCTTGGTGGGGAAAGAGGCAAAAAACGGTTTTATGCAGCAGGTGATCAGGCCCGTGTTCGACGTGCCCCACGCTGCAGTAACCATATTTAACAGGAGCAGGAAACTCGCCCGATTGAAAGGGTGCCTGCATACGCGAAAACTCGCTTTCAGGTACCCGCCCATTGAACACCAGAGATTCGGTGCCACGGCTAATACCACTGTACAAGGTACGTACTAGCACTTCATCCTGCCCAGGATGAGTGAGTGTTTCACGCCGCAGTTCACCTTCTGCCGGGTTAGTCACCCAAAAAGCAGTGGCGCAAAGTTTGTGGCCGACCGCATGGCTTTCACCAGCTGGGTTCCTACTAACATCGTCAGGCGCCATCATGGCTATTCCTTTTCATTACGAGCACAGACGCAGTGTGCTCTTTTTCATTCCATTGAATGTGGCGAAGTACCCTGGCACCGCCTGTTGAACAGGCCGTGCACGACAAACGTACTAACCCTGTTCCAGTCTGAGTTGTCACATGCAGGACGGCTTTCACTTGGCCTCACCTTCTTCAGAGTAGCGTCTGAAAAGAAAATATTCGATTACCTATTTTAAACACTTGATACTGAGTGCTGTCTTTTCACTGTCACATGGACAACCCTACCTTCTTCTACAAGAATGGTACATATAAAAATAGTTGCATCATTTATCTTAACTGCGGTCAGCGACACCGCTACGTGAGTCACCATGCCGCACTTTTTAAATATTTCGTCTTACTCCTTACCTAAGCGGCTCTATAGCGCAGGTGAGCTACTGCTAGGCGGCTTGCTATTAGCCTTAATCGGCACCGTGCTGCCTCAACTGATGGCTGCCTCTGCCAACTGGTGGGTGACAGGGTTGTCCTACGCATTTATTGCAACGCTGGTGCTTATTTACTGGCCTTACGGCACCTTGGGATGGGCAAACCGCGTCACCCTGACGCGTGCGGTGCTGGTCGCGCTACTGATAGGCGCGCTGGTTGCCAATGCCTTCGTAGCGGCCATTTGGCAGTGGCTGTCTATCGCCGTTATTGCGCTTATGCTGGACGGTATTGATGGCTGGATAGCAAGACGGACTAAAAGCCACTCGCGATTCGGCGCTCGCTTTGATATGGAACTGGATGCGCTGCTGATTTTGCTGCTGTGTGTGGGGTTATGGCGGCTAGAGTCCTTGGGCCTGTGGGTAGTGTTGATTGGAGGGATGCGCTACCTATTTGTGGCCGCCAGTTGGCAGTTCACTTGGCTCTCTCGGCCGCTGTTTGAAAGCTTCCGGCGCAAAGCGGTGTGTGTCTGGCAGGTGGTGGCGCTGCTGTTAGCGTTAACGCCCCTGACCTCCCATCTTTTTGCCATGCTGCTGGCGGTTAGTGCGTTGATCTCGTTAACCTATTCGTTTGGGTTTGACGTGTGGTGGCTATATCGCAAGCGCCACCACTAGGCTGGCGCCCCCTAGCTATCTCAACTCCTGCCTCCCCCTACCTCTCAATCAATTTATTACTCATTCATAAGCGGTACTTGCCATGGATTTTCTTAAAAACGATATAGATATCGTAAAATGTAATTATGGAATAAAAGATATATTTAATATTCTTTTTATGAATATTAAATATTTTCAAGGAATCTATACCGCTCGCTATGAATATTCAGCAACTGCGCATCGTACGCGAGACAGTACGCCAACACTTTAATCTTACTGAGGCCTCTAACGCGCTTTACACCTCTCAATCGGGAGCAAGTAAGCACATTCGCGATTTGGAAGAAGAGCTTGGAGTGGAGCTATTTGAACGGCGAGGCAAACGCATTCTAGGCCTAACCGTAGCAGGCAGCACGCTGATCGACTGCATTGAGCGTATTTTGCTGGATGTCGAAAATCTTAAACGTTCTGCGCATCAGTTGACCCATGAAGATCAAGGTAGCTTAGCGATTGCCACTACCCATACTCAGGCACGCTATGCGCTACCGCCGATTATTGCGCGCTTTAAGCAGGCTTTTCCCAAGGTGCATTTAGAGCTTCATCAGTGTAGCCCTGAAGAAATTGTCTCAATGCTGAAAGCAGGCAAAGTGGATATCGGCATTGCCACCGAGGCGCTGAATGAAGAGGGACAGATATTTGCCTGCTTTCCTTTTTACCACTGGTACCACGGGGTGGTGGTGCCAGAAGAGCACCCGCTTAATGACGGTTCCCCACTGACGCTTGAGCGCATCACTCAGCACCCTATCGTGACTTATCACGAAGGGTTTACCGGCCGTGCTCGCATCGACACAGCGTTTTCTGCTGCCGATGTCTACCCCGATATAGTGCTCACTGCCCTTGATGCGGATGTCATCAAGACCTATGTTGAGCTGGGCATGGGTGTTGGCTTGATCGCCTCAATGGCTTATCACGAGCAGCGCGATCAGGGGCTAAAACTACTGGATGCCAGCAGCCTATTTCCCCGCAACACCACTTATCTCGCGCTACGACGCGGTCACTTTCTGCGTGGCTATGCCTACCAATTCTTAAAGCTTTGCCGTGACAACCTGGATGAAGAGACCGTTCAGCGTGTATTAGCAGGACGCCCAGACTAGCGTCTTACCAAGCGCCCTTCTTGCTAACCTCTTTTTTCTTTTTTTTCGATTTAACCAATACATAGCTGACGGGCAGGTGGTCTTCACCTGTCCGTTATTGTGCTGTTTGGCAGGAAAACACTAATCACAAAAAGATATAATTAATCCGTTTTTTATTCGTTAATTTGAATACAAGAGATCGTTAGTCTGCTCCTATCAACCCAACCAACGATTTCATAAAACGTTCACTAGAGCAGCTAATATGCTAAACACAACTTCTTCAAACACCTGGCAACTTTCAAAGCTTACCGCCGCTATTTTACTTAGCAGCGCTATTGTTGCGGGGGCTCTCAGCACGTCCGCTCAGGCTCAAAGCGAGCGAATTGACTTACTTAATGTTTCCTACGACCCCACCCGGGAATTTTATCGCGAGTACAACGCTATTTTTGCAGAGCACTGGCAGGAAGAGCATGACCAAGCAGTTAATGTTCGTCAGTCCCATGGGGGTTCCGGCTCTCAAGGGCGTGCAGTTATTGATGGTTTGGATGCAGACGTTGTCACCTTAGCCCTCGCTTACGACGTTGATGCCCTGCACCAGCGTGGAAACCTGATACCGGAAGACTGGCAGTCGCGATTGCCAAACAATAGTTCTCCCTACACTTCTACCATTGTTCTGCTAGTACGCGACGGCAACCCAAAGAATATTCAAGATTGGGATGACCTGGTTCGTGATGACGTAGAAGTGATTACGCCTAACCCGAAAACCTCTGGAGGGGCACGCTGGAACTATCTAGCCCTATGGGGTTATGGACTTGAGAAGTTTGATGGCGATGAACAGCAGACCTACGAGTTTGTGCGCCAAGTGTACGAAAACGTCCCCGTGCTTGATCCCGCTGCCCGCGGCGCCACGAACACCTTTGTACAGCGACGCTTAGGTGATGTGTTTATCGCCTGGGAGAACGAGGCGTTCCTTTCTGTAGAGCAGTTAGGGCAAGGCGAGTACGAAATCATTGTGCCCTCGCTAAGCATTCTGGCCGAGCCACCTGTCACAGTGGTGGATGCCAACGTAGATCGTAAGGGCACCCGTGAGGTCGCTGAAGCCTATCTCGATTTCCTATACACCGATGAAGCCCAGCACTTAGCAGCGAAACACTACTACCGCCCGACAAATCCGGACATTCTCGCTGAGTATAGCGATAACTTCCCCGACCTTACCCTCTTTACTATTGATGAAGCACTGGGTGGATGGCAACACGCACAGGAAACCCACTTCAACGATGGCGGCGTCTTTGACCGCATTCTTGAAGATATTAACGCTCAATAATTCAAACGTTTCGTTGTTTGGCAGGGAGCCCTTCGCGGCTCCTTGCTGGCGTTAACCTAAGGGATTCTTTTTATGGCCATTACGCTTGTGAAACGACGCGTCATTCCCGGGTTCGGTCTTACCATGGGGTTCACCCTGCTTTACATGGGCCTGGTGTTTCTGATCCCTGTGGGTGCCTTTTTGTTGTACACCACCACCATGAGTTGGGAGACGTTCTGGAATGCGATTAGCCAGCGGCAGGTGGTAGCCTCCTACAAGCTATCGTTTGGTGGTTCGTTAATTGCCGCAACGATCAATCTGGTCTTTGGCGGGCTGGTTGCCTGGGTACTGGTTCGCTACCGGTTTCCAGGCAAGCGCCTTGTAGATGCCCTGGTGGATCTACCCTTTGCTCTACCCACCGCAGTAGCCGGTATCGCCCTGGTGACGCTATATGCCAGCACCGGTTGGGTGGGTCAGTACCTGGATGTTTTCGGTATACGCGTTGCCTATACACAACTGGGTGTCGTCATTGCCCTTACTTATATCGGGCTGCCCTTCGTTGTGCGTACTGTCCAGCCAGTATTGGAAGACTTAGAAGCGGAGCTGGAAGAAGCATCGGCAAGCCTTGGGGCGGATCGCCTTACCACTATTCGCCGCGTTATCTTTCCAGCCCTTTTCCCTGCACTGCTAACTGGCTATGCATTGGCCTTTGCCCGTGCATTGGGCGAGTACGGCTCCGTCGTGTTTATTTCCGGCAACCTGCCCTTTCGCACTGAAATCACACCGTTATTGATCGTCTCCAAGGCGGAACAGTACGACTACCACGGGGCAGCTGCGATTGGCACCGTCATGCTGGTGGCAGCATTTTTAATGCTGTTAATCATTAACGGACTGCAGTGGTGGGCCAGCCGCCGCCATGGATAACAGGAGAGCACCGTGACAACGCCATCAACGGTTATTGATACCAATGACACTATTGCCAAACGCTGGCGACGCGCCACAGAAGAGCCCGCTTGGATTCGCATCACTTTAATCACCATTGCCTTAACGTTTCTAACGCTCTTTTTAGTGCTTCCCCTGACGGTAGTGCTTTACGGCGCTTTTGAACGTGGCATCGGGGTTTGGTATGCGGCAGTAAGCGATCCTGATGCGCTATCTGCCATTCGCTTAACGTTACTTATCGTGGCGATTGTAGTGCCGCTTAATACGCTCTTTGGGGTGGCGGCAGCCTGGTCTATCGCCAAATTTGAGTTCCGCGGCAAATCAGTTTTGATCTCACTGATCGATATGCCGTTTGCCATCTCACCCGTGGTCGTGGGGTTAATTTTCGTCATTCTATTCGGCTCCCAAGGCTGGCTGGGGCCATGGTTATCTTCACACGATATGCGAATTATCTTTGCCGTGCCTGGCATCGTCATCGTCATTGCCTTTGGAACGCTACCATTTATTGCCCGAGAGCTGATCCCTCTTATGCAGCAGCAGGGTAAAGAGGAAGAAGAAGCCTCGTTAACGCTCGGTGCCAACGGCTGGAAAACCTTCTGGTACGTCACCCTCCCCAACATTAAGTGGGGACTCATCTACGGCATCATTCTGTGTAATGCCCGTGCCATGGGTGAATTCGGCGCGGTAGCGGTGGTGTCAGGCCGCATTCGCGGTGAAACCAACACCATGCCACTACATATTGAAGTGCTCTACAACGAATACATGTTTACCGCCGCTTTTGCCGTCTCTTCGCTTTTGACAGGCCTTGCGCTCGTCACCATTGCGATTAAGAGCGCCGTTGAGTGGAACGAAGAACGCCGTCAGCGTATTGCTGCCACCTGATCCCTTAGCGCTTAACAGAGATAAGAGACTATTTATGAGCATTGAAATCGATCACGTTAATAAACATTTTCGCGACTTTGTCGCGGTCGACAATGTCAGCCTAACCTTCCGTGATGGCGAGCTCACTGCCCTGCTCGGCCCGTCTGGTTCCGGCAAAACAACGCTTTTGCGCATTATTGCCGGACTAGAGCAGCCCGATACCGGGCGAATCCGCTTTCACGGCGAAGACACTACCGACCTGCATGTCAGCGAGCGCGGTGTTGGCTTTGTGTTTCAGCACTATGCCCTGTTCAAGCATATGACCGTGTTTCAAAACGTCGCTTACGGGTTAACCGTCCGGCCACGCAAAACCCGTCCCAGCAAAGATGAGATTAAGCAGAAGGTCATGCGACTGCTGGAACTCGTACAACTGGACTGGACCGCCCACCGCTACCCACATCAGCTCTCTGGCGGCCAGCGCCAGCGAATTGCGCTGGCCCGTGCACTGGCGGTGGAGCCTAAAGTGCTGCTGCTGGATGAGCCTTTCGGCGCACTGGATGCCAAAGTGCGTGCCGAACTACGCCGCTGGCTGCGCCGATTACACGACGATATTCACGTGACCAGCGTGTTCGTTACCCATGACCAGGAAGAGGCGCTGGAAGTCTCAGACCGGGTTGTGGTGATGAACAAAGGCCGCGTTGAGCAGGATGGTTCACCGGAGGATGTTTATGACCACCCGGCCAACCCTTTTGTGTACCAATTCCTCGGTAATGTGAACCTATTTCATGCGCGGGTTCATGATGGGATCGCCCGCATTGGCGATATACAACTGCCAGCGCCTGAATTCCAAGGCTACAAGAATGAGCAAGGCCAGGCGTATGTAAGACCCCATGAGATTGAGGTATTCGCCGGGCGTGAACACTCGGATGCGCTGCACGCCAAAATAGAGCTGGTATCGGTAGTAGGCCCTACCGTGCGGCTTGAGCTGCGCACCGACAATAGCGAAGAGCTCATTCACGCAGAGCTTACCAAGCACCGCTTCCGCGCCTTAGGCTTAGCACAGGGTGGTGATGCCTGGATTCGCCCCACTTACAGCCGCGTGTTCTTGCCGGATGAACGTGTTTCAAACGGCTAAGCGTTTAGTAGGCAAATGGCGTCGCTGGTGCAAACTGCACCAGCGTCCCGCTCCCCCTTCTGACATAACCCAGCCAGCTCCCTGTTTTGGGCCGCGCGACATTGTTGACTGGATTGATGGGCCTTGAGCAATCTTGAGGTTATTAAATTTAAACAATGGCTTTAGCTAGTGACGTTTATGCCTGCTTTAATTTGACACTATTCTCCATCAATAAACCACTCACCAACGTCGGCTCCAACTGCGTCATAATTCCCAAGTCGCCAGGTCGATCAAGCTTTGGCCACCACACTTTTAAGCCTGCGCGTCTCGCATCCTTGCTCCACTCCGTTAAGTGGGGGAAGTGTTCGCGACTTGTGCGCGCCAGCGGCAATGCATCAGGCGGTGGCGTTACCCAGCGTATACCGTTCAGCTTCAAGCGTTGCCACTCGTTAGCCGTGGTGCCAAGCGGTACGGCTTGCGCCAATATTGGATAGCCTCGTTGGTGAAAGCTATGGGCAGCGGCCTGAGCATGCTCCTCTTCCAGTACCACTGAGCCATCTAGCCGCAAGACCACTTGGCTAGGATGCAGGCCCAATTGGGTTAACAAACTTTCAAATACACTGCCATGAGAAACCTCGACTGCTTGGATATGGCGCCAGTGCACATCTACAATTAGCGGCTTGGTGCTAGCCCCATTCAGAGCCAAATGATTCAGCGCATGTAAGACCCGTAAGAAACGGTCTAAAAAAACCACATCTTCCTGGTTCCACGAGAGAAAATAGAGCCAGTCTGATGGGTGAGGTACATCGTGTTGGTCACGAATTTCCACCCCGGCTTCCCAGGCAGCAATATCCAACCGCTCTAGTGAGAAAATAGGCTGCTGCGATGGATACAGTGTTAGATTGGAGAGTTTCCCCCATATTCTTCCCCTCTCCCAATGAAACGCCGCATGGTGTCGCAGGCTGGCGTTTGGATTAAAAGCGTCGAGGTGCTCATTTAAGTAGTGGGTTACTTGTGTTAACGGCATCAGAAAGTCTCCTTTTTAGGCATCAGCGCACCATGCCCCAGCGCTTCACCGTTAGGCGCTCAACGCTGTCAAAAATGATGTTTTCCACCAGCAGGCCAATCACAATGACGACGACCAAGCCTGCAAAAACGTTATCGGTGTAAAGCTCGTTACGGTTCTGGAAGATGTACCAGCCAAGCCCGCCTTTGCCTGAAGAAGCACCAAACACCAGCTCGGCGGCGATCAGGGTGCGCCAGGCAAACGCCCAACCAATTTTCAACCCCGCCAGCAACGCCGGAAGCGCTGCAGGAATCAGAATGAAGGCCACATAGCGCAGCCCCTTAAGGCCATAGTTACGCCCTGCCATACGTAGCGTTTCTGAAACGCCCTGAAAGCCTGCATGAATATTGATCGCCATGGCCCACAGCACGGAGTGCACCAATACAAAGATCAAGCTGGCCTCGCCCAGACCGAACCACAGCAGCGCCAGCGGCAACAGGGCAATGGCAGGCAGCGGGCTAAACATGGACGTTAACGTGGTGAGCAAATCTCGCCCAATGCGGGTTGAGACCGCCAAGGTCGTTAACGCCAGGGCGAGAAACGCACCTAAGGCAAAGCCTTTTAGCAGCACGCTCAGCGATGCACTTACCCGTGCCAGTAGAACGCCTGACGCCAGCCCATGCCAAAGGGCACTCGCGGTTTCCATGGCACTGGGCAGCATCAGCGGATTGTTCTGTACCCTGGCAACTACCTCCCAGGCGACCACCAACAGCACCAGAATGACGGTTTTACGCACCGCGCTTTGATCCCACAGCCGCTGGCCAACACTGCGAGCGACTTTTAGCTCGCGCACATCAACGGGCGGTAAATCAAAGAAGCGATCAACGCGTGGATCAACGGGGCCACGCAGGTCATGTACGCTCATGTGAATCTCCTGATGCCGTCGTGAAACCTGTCGTGGGAATAGCGCTCTGTTTATCCAGCACATCAACGTGGAACGATTGGCTATCCGGGTATTTGATGCCTGCGCCGGTATTCAGCGCCACTACACGCTCATGAGTGCCGATTTCACCGAGTGTGCTTAACTCGCGTGCAGCAGCGAGAACAGCGGCACCCTCTGGGCAAACAAAGGTACCCTCTAGCTGTGCCGCCCGGGTTTGCTCCCAACGAATCGCCGTTTCACTCACCGCAATGGCACGACCGCCGGTGGCGTATAGGGCGTCTAACACCAGAAAATCCCCCAGTGCTTTAGGGACGTTGATACCAAACGCATGGGTATGACTGCGCTCCCAGAATTCCGATACTCGAGCGCCCTCTTGCCACGCCTTCACAATGGGCGCGCAACCATTGGCTTGCACGGCAATTAGCCGCGGCAGCTTGCCGGTGACCCATCCCAGTGTCTGAAGCTCCTGCAAGGCTTTGTAAATACCGATCAGCCCCACGCCACCGCCGGTGGGGTACAGAATCACATCCGGCAACTGCCAGCCGAGCTGCTCGGCTAACTCCAGCCCCATGGTCTTCTTGCCCTCAATGCGATATGGCTCTTTCAGGGTGGAAGCATCGTAGTGGCCGGTGGCTTTTACCCACTCGCCAATCTGCTTACCTGAATCGCTAATCACCCCATCGACCAGGGTTAGGCTGGCACCGGCAGCGGCACACTCCTGGCGGGTAATAAACGGCGCATCTACCGGCATACTAATCGTGGACTTAATGCCTGCCCGGGCGGCATATAACGACCATGCGCCACCGGCATTACCATTGGTTGGCATGGCTAAGTGGGTAACACCCAACTCTTTAGCTCGGGATATGCCCACCGCAGCGCCCCGCGCTTTAAATGACCCCGTGGGCAGCAGCCCTTCGTCTTTCATGACCAAGTGATCCAAGCGCATATCGGCACCCAGCGCAGGCAACTCGATCAGCGGTGTGACCACTTCACCTAGGCTGACGATGGCGTCTGGCGTCGTCACGGGCAGCAGCTCGTGGTAACGCCACAGGCTCCAGGGGCGCGAGGCAAGATCCGCCTTCGACCATGACGATTTGAGCGCCTCCAAGTCATAACGCACCAGCAGCGGTGAGCCACACTGGCACAGCTGTTGAATTTGTTGATGGGCATACTCCGCAGCACAGCGTGGGCAATAAAGCCCTTCAACATAGCTATAACGCTGACCTGCTAAGGAAGTGACTTTTTCATCTACACGCGGGCTAACTAACGCACTCATGGGGCCACCTCGTTTTCAAATAGCAGCCGATGAATGGTTTGGGTACGCGCTTTCGTAGCTTCACTGCCCAAGCTGTGCAGGCTATCGTCAGCGCAGCCTAGCTCGGCGCGTACCCGGCCAGGATGGGGTGAAAGCAGCAGTACCCGGTTACCTATTACCTGAGCTTCTTCAATCGAGTGGGTGACAAACAGTAGCGTAAAGCCCTCTTGCTGCCACAGCGCCAGCAACTCTTCCTGCATCTTGCGCCGGGTGAGCGCATCGAGTGCAGCAAAGGGTTCATCCATCAGCAATACCCGTGGCCGCATGGCCAGCGCACGGGCGATGGCCACACGCTGCTTCATGCCACCGGAAAGCGTATGCGGATAGGCATCCGCAAAACGCCCCAACCCAACTTTTTCCAGCGTATCTAACGCCCGCTGCTCCGCTGCTTTGCGCCCTAAGGTGCGCGAAGCCACCAGCGGGAACATGACGTTCTGCTTGACGGTTTTCCAGGGAGGCAGTTGATCAAACTCTTGAAACACCACGATACGGTCGGGCCCTGGGCCATGAATGGTGTTGCCATCCAGACGAATGCTGCCTTCTGCGGGGGTTAGAAAACCGGCGATGGCTTTGAGCAGCGTGGACTTGCCGCAACCGGATGGGCCCAGCAGTACAAACCGATCCCCCTCCTGCACGTTAAAGCTCACCTGTTGCGTTGCTTTAACGACATGCTGACGGGTTCGGTACTCAAGGGTGACGTTGTCCACTGCCAACCGTGGGGTTGTTGCTGCAGCTGAAGTGTTGGCAGGTGAGTAAGCCTCGCGATCCAGCGAGGCCTCACCCAGCACATGGCGCTTACGCAGTGCAATCGACATTAGCTCCCCTCCCAGGCATGGATATCGTCAAAGAAGTAGTCCTGCCATGAGGTGGGCTCATTACGAATGGCACCGACCTCAAACAGAAACTCTGCCAAGGGGAAGGTATTGTGGGGCACCAGCGAGAAACTCACCTGCTCATCGGTAATGATCGACTCAAGAAAACCGATATCCAGCTGCGTACCACTCAGGCGCTGATAGATAGTTGCCGCTTCGCGAGGGTCTTCTTCAATGAAGGTTCTTGCTTCCTCAAGAGCCTCTAAAAACGCTGAGTAGACCTCAGGGTTATCAGCACGGAATGCCTCGGTGGCGTAAAGCACCGTGGGTGAAACAGGGCCGCCGAGAATTTCGTAGGAGTCGGTGATTTTGTGCACGCCTTCGTGCTGAAGCGCCTGATACTGGAAAGGAATAGCGGAGAAGTGGGTGTTGATTTCAGTGCCACCGCTGATCAGTGCCGCCGTGGCATCAGGATGAGGCAATGCCACCGTATTGCCTTCCAGGCGGTCAAATTGATCTTGCCCAAAGGTATCCGCCACCGCCTTTTGCAGAAAGCGTGACTGAACAGATACGCCAACCGCGGGCACGGCAATGCGGTCATTGGCATCAATATCTTCTAGCGTCTGAATATCAGGGTTATTGGTGATCAAAAAGTTAGGAAACTCCCCGAGCGACGCCACCCCTTTTACATTTTGGCTGCCATGCGTCCGGTCCCATACCGTTAACAGCGGCCCCACCCCAGCCCCGGCAATATCGATGCTGTTAGAGAGCAGCGCATCATTAACGGCCGCCCCACCTGAAAGCTGCAGCCACTCCACATCAATATTCACACCGCGCTCGGCACCGTGTTTTTCAATTAGTTCCTGGTCACGCGCAACGTGGAGCAGCAAATAGGTGATGCCAAACTGTTCGGCGATGCGCAATTGTTCTGCCGCTTGAGCGGGGCTTGCACTTGCCAGCGACACCGCCAGCAGCGTTGCTAAACCAGAGGTACTAATAAAAGTACTAATAGAAGTACTAATGAGCGTTCGAGTCATGGCGGTGCTCCTGAGTATTAAATGTCAGGCCACCTTATGGAGTTCTGATATTACTCAGAAGTGAGTTTTCGAGAAGTCCTTATCAGCGCATAACTGAACTACTTATTCTCCGCCTACTGATATCTAAATCATAAAAAGCACGGTTATTTAAGTTATTTGGGTTCATGAAGAGGCTCTTCGATAGTGAGTTCACACTCCATTTAAAAAGAGCAACACACATGACACAGGTACAACGCTCACAGAGCACTCTTCGTGTACGCCCTTTAAGCGGTCATATCGGTGCCGAAATTGAAGGGTTAGATCTCGCCAGTCTGGCTCTCGACAATCGGGATAACGAAGGCTTCGCTACGCTTAAATCTTTGTTTCTCCAGTACCAGGTAGTGATTTTGCGTAATCAAACTCTCACGCGGGATCAGCATATCGCGCTGGGTAAACGCTTTGGCGACCTGCACGTTCACCCTATGGCGAAAGGCCCTGAGGGCTACCCGGAAATTTTCCCCATTGAGGCCGATGCCAACTCGTCTAACGACCCGAAAGCCATTCGGGGCGGCAAGCGTGCGGTCAACGGTGGCCACTGGCACTCGGATGTTTCTTGCGATGTAGAGCCTCCACTGGGCAGTTTGCTGTACCTACGCGATGTGCCTGAATATGGCGGCGACACCCTGTTCAGCAGCGGTTATGCCGCCTATGAAGCGCTTTCGCCCGCCTTACAATCACTGCTTGAAGGCTTAACCGCCGTTCATTCAGGCGAAGCTACTTATCGCCTCCATTACGGTCATCAAGCGGCTAAAGATCGCAGTCAATTTGGCTTCAACAACGGTGCGGATTACCCTGAAGCGGTGCATCCCGTGGTGCGCACTCACCCTGAAACCGGGCGCAAAAGCCTGTTTGTCAATCGTGGTTTTACGCGGGAGATTGTTGAGCTTTCCCACACAGAGAGCCAGGCGCTGCTGGAGTTTCTCTATCGCCACCAGGAAACACCGGAATTCACTGTACGCCTGAATTGGACACCCAACAGCTTGGCTATTTGGGATAACCGCTGCACCCAGCATCGGGCTATTTTTGATTACTCCGGGCAGGCAAGAAGGGGTGAGCGTGTCACGGTTAAAGGCGACCGCCCCTACTTCAGTGAAACGGCTGATGTCGTTGAGTGGGGGTTGGTGGGATAGCTATCTATGGTTTGTCCCTTTAGCTCGCAATACTATGGCATTAACACCCGGCCTTGTAACAACGCTGAGAGGATAAAGCCCCTAACGCTCAGTAAAGCGTTAGGGGCAACTGCTTTAGAGAGCCTTAATCAACTCTCCGTAGTCTCCCCCAACGCGTAATACAACAGTTACGTCGTTGTCATTGCGATTACGGAAGAACCAACCATGATTGCCGGTAAAGGCGGCTTCTAATTCGCCTTCATCTTCGGGCACGCCGCGGCCTTTCTCATAGCTGATTGAGTTGCCATTTCCATCGCCGTGGGTATCGAAATTAAGTGGCCCACCATCAGACACCCAGGCGTATGTTGCGACAGCACCTGCTTCCATTGTCAGCTTGTACTCAGTGCCCTCACCCGGCGTAAGGGTGAAGCTCACTTCATCGCTCCACGTGGTCACTTCTTCATTCGCTTGGGAGGATGCCTCTTCAGCGGCCAACGTGTTAACAAGTACTAGGCTAGCCTCGGGCTGCACAACCTCTTGTTCAGCTATATCACCTATAGAGGAGACTGCTTGATCCGACTCTACGCTTGAAGTCTGCGGAGCAATGGCGGCCGTAGGCTGGTTATCACCTGCTGACTCTTGAGGAGCAGTGGGTTGTGATGCCTGCATAGCGGTGGCTTCGTCGTTGGCCTGGTCAAGCTCGGCCTCTTCGGCCAGCTGGTTCTTGATTTCACCCATTTCGGTCAGCCCCAACAAGCGGCCCGCGCCGGTAGGGTCGATGGCATACTCTGCGGGCAACACCACGGTGACTAATAGGGCAATGGCTATTACCGCAGCCAGCAATGTAGATCGAAGTAATTTACCCGTCGAAGGTAGCTCGGCACGGGTTGGAAGATCGGTATTGTACATTTGGGTCTCTCCTGAATTAGGCGATGAAGTAGCCGGTAAGCTGATAACCGACCAGCATAAAGCCAGCACACATCATGGCGACGTTGGCGGTATAGGCGTGGCGTAAGAAACCAGCAGTGCGTCGCCAAAACCCCATGCCAATGAGGATCGCACCCAAGGCCAATAGCTGGCCTATTTCCACCCCGACGTTGAACGCCAACAGATTGGGAACCAGCCCATCTGAAGAGATATCGTATTCAATGATTTTGCTCGACAACCCAAAGCCATGAAACAGGCCGAAGACCAGCGTTGCCACTTTGGTATTGGGCTGAAAGCCGAACCAGCGTTGATACGCACCAATGTTATCGAGTGCTTTGTAGACAACGGAGAGCCCGATGATGGCATCGATCAGGTAGCTATTGATGCCGATATTGAAGTACACCCCTAGCAGCATGGTCGTCGAGTGACCAATCGCAAAGAGGCTGACGTAGATAGCGATGTGCTGCATTCGATAGAGGAAAAAGATAACCCCTAGCAAGAACAGGATGTGGTCATACCCCGTCACCATGTGCTTGGCACCGAGATAGACGAACGAGATCAGGTGAACGCCATAGATCTCCTGGATGTACCCTTTGTCGCCTTCAGCAACAGCGTGGGCAAGGGCTTCACCGCTGGCTCCCAGGAGCAACACCAGCAATGTGAGAAGGGTCAGTGCGTGGCGCCGGTTCATAGCAGATAAGCCGAACGCCCCCCCTATTTGGGATGGAAACATAAAACCTCCACGGGTCTGTCATTAGGAATGGCCGTCAGGCAGACGGCCTCAGTCATCCAGCAATGACAGGCCGTGGAGGACGCTCAAAGCGGTAGACGCGACGCAACGGTAGACCGCTTCGTTCACCTAGCCGCTGGGTGTTGCGGAAGCTCGGCTCAATGGCAATGCCCGATCCGAGCCTATCCGCTTTTTCGTGAAAGTGGCTGCCACTCTCGTTATGGAGATGGCGGCCGTCCTCATGCTCGTGACCATGGGTATGCCCATGGCCTTTCTGTAAATTCTCGTGTAGAGATGGCTCAACACCCATCACGCTCGCCGCTCCATGCGCACGCGCCTCGCCCACACTGGTGATTACCAGACTAGGCAGGAACAGCAACAGCAGGGTCAAATAGCCAAGGCGGTGGCGCAGCCGATTGAGCATGTAAAGCAACCAAGATGAATGTAAAAAAGAAATCGATAGCCGTCTGCTTTGAACTATAGCGTTGGCAGAAAACCAGCAATAGATTAACATCCCCTCCAGGGGGATAGGAATATAATAAGGGAAAAGAAAATGACCATACACACTCACCAGTCACATCCCGATATCATCAAGCGCTTAAACCGCGCTCGAGGACACCTTTCGAGCGTGACGCAGATGATAGAGGACGGTCGCCACTGCCTGGACATTGCACAGCAGCTCCATGCGGTTGAGAAAGCCATTCAACAGGCCAAACGTACCTTGGTTTTAGATCATATCGACCACTGCCTAGACGAAGCCCTGGATACTCAAAATCAAAATCATCGGGCGCGGGCTGAAGAATTCAAGGCCATCGCCCGCTACCTGTAAACGCATCTAAGCCCCTCACTTGAGGAACGCTCAATGCTTGATTTACTTGCCCATCGCGTCTATCGCCATCTCTTTTTCGCTCAAGTCATTGCACTGATTGGTACCGGTCTAACCACGGTTGCTCTGGCATTACTGGCTCATGATCTTGCTGGGGGGCAGGCGGGTGTCGTATTAGGCACAGCGCTGGCGATCAAGATGGTCGCCTACGTGGGCATTGCCCCACTGGTGGGTGCCTACGCCTCACGCCTACCTCGACGCACGTTGTTGGTTAGCCTCGACTTGCTGCGTGCAGCCGTGGTTTGCACGCTGCCGTTTGTTACCGAGGTGTGGCAAATCTATGTACTGATCTTTCTGCTCAATGCTGGTTCAGCAGGCTTTACGCCCGTTTTCCAGGCGACCATCCCCGACATTCTCGAAAACGAAGAGCAGTACACACGAGCATTATCCCTTTCACGCCTCGCCTATGATTTAGAGAACCTTCTGAGCCCGATGGCGGCGGCGGCATTGCTGATGGTGATGGGTTTTGATGTCTTGTTTGTACTCAATGCGGTAGCCTTCATTATCTCTGCTGCCCTGGTTATATCGGTGATTCTGCCTGCGCCTCGTCCCCTAGAGGAAGCCCCAGGCGTATGGCGTCGCGTTACCCATGGTATGCGGATTTACCTGAAGACGCCCCGGCTGCGCGGGCTGCTTGCATTAAGCCTGGCGGTTTCAGCCGCCGGGGCCATGCAAATCGTCAACACGGTAGTGCTCGTTCGCTCAATATTGGATTTAGGCGAGAAAGAGGTAGCCTTGACCTTTGCCGCCGCAGGCGGGGGCTCCATGCTGGTGGCCTTACTGCTACCTAAGGTGCTGGAACGGGTGCCCGAGCGGCCAGTCATGCTGCTGGGTGGCGTGATGATGGCACTCAGCCTCTACCTGGGCTGGCTGGGGCCATCGTTTGCGGAGCTTGTCGGGTTATGGCTACTACTGGGAGCGGGGGCCTCGTTGGTCATGACCCCCACCGGACGCCTGCTCAAACGCTCGTGCCAGCCGGAGGATCGTCCAGCGCTGTTCGCTGCCCAGTTCTCGTTGTCACACAGCTGTTGGCTAGTCACTTATCCGTTGGCCGGCTGGCTGGGGGTGAACCTGGGACTGACGGGAACATTCGCTTTGCTGGGAACGGTGGCCCTGGCGACGACGGGGCTCGCGGCGCTTATCTGGCCTCGTCAGGAGGCGATGGTCATTGAGCATGAACACGCTCCTCAAAACCATACCCACCTGCACTACCACGATGAACATCATCAGCACGAGCATGAGGGATGGGAGGGGCCGGAGCCTCATCGTCATTTCCATCGCCATGCACAAGGCTCGCATCGGCATGTCTTTATCATTGATGACCATCATGCGCGCTGGCCATCGTGACCTGATAATGCAGCAAAACGGTGGGATACTGCTATTAGGTGGCCGCTAGCAAATTTGACAGTCTGTTCGGTAATTAAAAACTAACCAGGGAGGCTAGAACGCCGAGCAGCGCACAGCCAAACAGCACTTTGAGCATGCCCACCTTGAAATAAAAGATGGCGACCATGGCTCCGGCGGCGAGTAGCAGGGCAAACAGATCCAAAGACGCTAGGTTCGGGATCAAGAGGCGTGCCCCCATAAGGTGCCGCTCCTCTACCTCAGCGAAGATGACGTGGAGCCCGAACCAGATTGCTAGATTGAGGATAACGCCAACCACCGCTGCGGTGATGGCGGAAAGCGCGGCACTCAGGGCGCGATTGTCGCGCAGGCGCTCCACATAGGGCGCCCCCAAGAAAATCCATAGAAAGCAAGGAACGAAGGTTACCCAGGTAGTCAGCACTGCTGCCAAGGTCGCAGCCAGCATGGGATCGAGCCCCGTAGCGTCACGATAGGCACCCATGAACCCCACAAACTGGACTACCTGAATGAGGGGGCCAGGGGTGGTCTCGGCCATGCCCAGGCCATCAAGCATCTCCCCGGGTGCCAGCCAAGCATAATTCTGCACCGCTTCCTGAGTGACATAACCAAGCACCGCATAGGCGCCACCGAAAGTAACCACTGCCATCTTACTGAAGAAAATAGCGATCTGGCTAAAGACGTTCTCGCTACCCAACATGACCAACAGCAGCGCCACCGGCGTCAGCCACAGCAGCAACAAGGTCGCCGACATGCGTAGAGACCAACGGCGGTTGGGTTGTGCATGGGCTGGTAGCCCCTCGCCAAGCAGAGAGTCTCTATCGCTTAGGCCCTGATCGTTCCCATCGCCATGGCCGCCACCCACCTGAAAGGCCGCCATTCCACTTTTACCGCCCCAATAACCCAGCAAGGCCGCACCCAAGATGATGATAGGGAAGGCCACATCAAAAAAGAAGATGGCGGCAAAGGCGACTGCCGCTAGACTCAGCATGGTACGATTTTGGAGCGCCCGTTTTCCTATTCGTACGACAGCATTAAGCACCACTGCCAATACGGCGGCCTTCAGGCCGAAAAAGAGCCCCTCTACCAAACCCACATTCCCCATTGCCGCGTAGAGGTAACTCAGCCCAAGAATGGCGATGAAGCCAGGTAGGACAAAGAGCGTCCCGGCAACCAAACCGCCTTTGGTACGGTGCATCAACCAGCCGATATAGATGGCCAACTGCTGAGCCTCCGGCCCCGGCAGCATCATGCAGTAGTTAAGGGCATGCAGAAAACGCCGCTCGCCTATCCACTTTTTTTCTTCGACCAGGATGCGATGCATCACGGCGATCTGTCCGGCGGGGCCGCCGAAGCTGAGCATGGCCACACGCAACCAAACCATCACGGCCTCTCGGAACGGTATTTGGTGAGAAGACTCATTGATAGGCGGCATGGCACACTCTCTAAAGACGTCTGGGAAATTATTTTGTAGAATGTACAACATGAATGTTACACATACAACGGCCAAAAAATCATGACAGATAGCACACAACGCTGGCTGATACTGATCATGAGCCTTAGCGGGCGAGCGGGCACACCCCGCATGAGGATCTGGCGGGCACTGCGCAGCTTGGGCGCAGCGGTAATGCGTGATGGTGTCTACCTATTACCGGCAAACTCATTACGTAAAGAAGCGCTGCAGCAACAGGCTGATGCCGTTCGGGAACTGGGAGGCAAAGCCCTTCTGCTGGAAGTGGACGAATCCACTATGGACACCACCGAACTGCTGCTGCCGCTATTTGACCGAACCTCAGATTTTCAGGATTTAGTGGAGGACGTTAGCGAATGGCAAGAGGCATGCCCTAGCCTCGAGGAGCGTGAAGCACAGCGCCGATTAATTCAGCTACAGCGGCGTTTTCAGGCCATCGTAGAGGTTGATTTTTTCCCAGGGTTAGGAAGAGAGCGCGCCATCGTGGCGTTGGCGGAGGCTGAAGCAGTCTACAACCGCTGCTTCGTACCTGATGAACCTCAAGCAATCCAAGCCGACATCCCTGAGCGAGATCGAAGTGCATTTCGCGGAAGAGTGTGGGCCACCCGCCGCCGACTTTGGGTAGATCGCGTGGCATCAGCTTGGTTGATCCAGCGCTTCATCGACCCGGAGGCGTGCTTCCTATGGCTAGAAAGCCCTGCGCAGTGCCCTCCGGAGGCGTTGGGGTTCGATTTCGACGGCGCCACGTTTACCCATATCGACGACAAGGTCACGTTTGAGGTGCTACTGGCAAGTTTTAACCTGGAAGGTGACCCGGCGTTGACCAGAGTGGCCGAGCTAGTTCACTACCTGGATGTGGGTGGTCTCTCAGTACCCGAAGCAGTCGGTGTGAAACTCATGTTAGCCGGGGCTAGGGAGCGTTGTGAAAACGATGATATACTGCTTGAGCACATCGGCGTTTTGCTTGACGATCTCTACCACGCCTACCAGGTGGGTAATTCAGAAAATCAATAATACGCACTCCCTTAACGACGCCGATAGCCCCATCTTCAGCGGATCAAGGGCAATATGAAGAAGGCAAATAGCGGATGCCAAAGTGTTCGGCTACCCGCACTTTACTGCGGCTTGGACAGGGGGCGCGCTTGATTTAACGCCTTGAGCAGCTCGGCTACGGCAGCTTCGCCTTCAGGCTCTTCAAACTCACGGGCAAGCGCCTCTTGTACAAAGCTCAAAAAGCGATAGGCAGCTGGCGGCAGGCGCCGCTCACGGCGCACCACAAAGTGCCAGCGGCTTTTCAGCGGGAAGCCTTGCAAAGGCAACTCCTGAACGCCTTTGGGTGAATCCGCAACGATGTGGCGTGATAACACCGCCAGCCCCATGCCGGACGCCACCGCAAGGCGGATCGCTTCATTACTTGCGATCTGCTGGGTGGAGCGCAGTTCAATACCCGCGCTATCCAGCCAGGCGTTAAAGGTATGCCGGGTCGCAGAGCCGGGTTCGCGCAGCAGAAAGCGCTCCTCTTTGAGATCATTCATGGTGAGGCCTTCCACCCCTGCCCATCGGCAGTTCTCTGGCCCCACCAAGACCAGCGGGTTACTCAAGAAAGGCGCGGCCAATACGGCGTCATCAATGGGCGGATGGCTAAATACGTAGATATCATCTTCATGGCGCTCAAAGCGGTTAAGCATTTGCTGGCGATTACCTACTTCCACCGTGACATCTACCTGCGGGTTCGCTTGGCTAAATGGCCCCAATAGCCTCGGCAGCACATATTGCGCGGTGTTCACCAAGCCGATACTAAAGTGGCCTCGCCCGCCGCTATTGTACTCATCCAGATACTGGCTAAACACATCGGCGCGGCTAAGCAGATCCTGACTTAATTGATATAGGGCCTGGCCCACTTCAGTGGGCACAATGCGTCCTTCTTCTTGACGCACAATAGGCTCACCAACAATTTCTCGCAGCCGTTTTAGTTGCTGAGAAACCGTTGGCTGAGTGAGGTGGAGACGGTTTGCGGTCACTGTAATAGAGCCCGTGCGCACCACATCTGCATACACCTGCAATAAGCGAAAGGTGAGTTGTCGTATTTTCATAGCAAGCGCCATAGATAATTATCTATGACTGTATAAAATTTATTTGTTTTCATCAATCTGCTTAGATCGCTAAAGTAGCCGCCTGACCAACTCGTTAGGGGATTTAGCGTGCCAGATATCGTGGTGATGTTCTTTGTGTTAGGGGTGGTAGCTGGCGTGGTGCGCTCTGATCTCAGCATTCCCAAAGCCGCTTACGACATACTCAGCCTGTTGCTGATGCTCACCATCGGCCTAAAAGGCGGCATGGCGCTGCACGGCAGTTTAAGCCTTTCACTGCTTATCGAGTTGGCCGGTGTCACACTATTAGGGATCATTATTCCGCTGGTTATCTTTCCTATCGTCCACTACCTCGTACGGCTGTCTATTGCCGACAGCGCCAGCCTTTCGGCCCACTATGGCTCGGTGAGCGCCGGTACTTTCGCCGTTGCGCTAGCGTATACCGAAGCGCATAACCTGCTGACCGGCGGGCAAGTCACCCTTTACCTAGTGCTACTTGAACTACCCGCCATCATGCTAGGGCTGTTGCTCTACCGCAGGTTTAGTCGCAGTAGCTCAATCACCAAAACGTCGGGGTTATGGCACGAGACGTTAACCAACCGTGGCGTGATTCTATTGGTCGGCGGTGTGCTGATTGGCTGGCTATACGGGCCTGATGCCGGCGAATCGGTGACTGGCCTGTACACAAAAGCCTTCCATGGCATTCTGGCACTGTTCCTATTGGAGATGGGCATGGTCGCAGCGGAAACACTAAGAAGCCTGCGCTGGGGGCATAGCCGGTTGATCATCTTCGCGCTAACGGCGCCTATCGTGCTCTCTTGCTTCGGCCTGTTAATGGCGTACTGGCTAGGGCTGCCCGCAGGCTCTGCGGTTATTCTGGCAAGCCTTACCGCTAGTGCCTCTTATATAGCTGCCCCTGTTGCCATTCGCGCCGCGATTCCCGATGCCAACATTGGCCTTGCCATGCTGGCCTCACTGGGGCTCACCTTCCCCTTTAACGTGCTGATCGGCATTCCGCTCTATCATCAACTCTGGCTATGGCTGGCGGGATAAGGCCGAGAGAAGTATCACGGCCTTATCTGGATGTGGGTCTGTATGGCCTGTTCGGCTTCATGGGGCCACCAGAACCAACGAATGGGTACATCGTCATCGTGACGGTTGGCGGGCAAAGGAAGGGCTTTCGCCTGCTCGACCAACTCAAGCGCTCGGGCAAAACAATCCACGGGTTCCTGCGTCTCGGCTGGTTTTGTGAGAGCACCCTGCCGCAAAAGCGTATCCAACAGCTGTGGTGTCACTTGCGGCTCGGGCTGAACAGGCAGTTTCCAGTGCTGTGCAACCCATACTCCACTGGTTTCATCGACTGAATATAGTTTCATCAATACCGGCGCATAACGCGCAATAAACTCGACTGCTGATATTACATAGTTAGCCGTCTCATTACTAAAAAAGAAGTTAAATCCGAGCCTTACCCAACCTGGGCGATATATGCTTTTACCTTTTTGGACTAAAAACTCATGTTCTGCTGCGGTCTCGTTATCAATGGCGAGCAGTTCATGACCATAAGGCCCCGCACAGGAACACCCCCCTCTCGCCTGGATACCAAACAGGTCATTCAACATAGCAACCACAAGGTTGTGGTGAATAGCCTTGCCACCGGCAGTAATATTGAAAGAGAAAATCGCCAGTCTGGGCACATCAAGGGCCCCCAGTAGGCGCACGTTAGCGACTTTTTGCCAGCGTGCTACGGCCATCGCCACCAGCGCTTGCTCGCGTGACTCAATCGCCTCGACCCCAACGCTTTCCTTAATACGAAATGCCAGCCCGGCTCGGATATCACCCAGAATATTGGGCGTTCCGGCCTCCTCCCGGCGTTCAACATCGCGCACATAACGGTGATGGGTCGCCGTTACATAGGAGACAGTGCCGCCCCCAGCAATGGATGGCTTGGCATTGCGGCACAGGGCTTTGCGAATCACCAATACGCCGGAACTGCCTGGCCCGCCAACAAACTTATGGGGCGACAGAAAGATGGCATCCAGGTGATCATCGTGGCCGCTACCTGCCATATTGATCGCCACATAGGGCCCACTCGCCGCGTAGTCGAAGACAGCCAAGCTACCATATTGGTGCGCCAGCCTTGCCACTTGGTGCACCGGCGTCAAAATGCCCGTTACGTTGGAAGCGGCTGAAAACGCTACCACTTTGACCGCGCGGTGCGCATAGGCCTGCAGCTGCTGTTCAAGCACCATCAAATCAGGAAGACCATGGCTGCCAAGTGGAATACGCACCAAGTCCACATCACACTCTCGCCACATCAAATCATTGGAGTGATGTTCGTAGGGGCCAACAAACACTACTGGCTTGGCTGCTTGCGAGGGCACCTGCCCAGGCGTTAACTCAAGAATCCGACAACAGCGATCTATCGCCGCCGTCGCCCCGGCACCAGCAAAAATAACCGCATAGTCGTCATGGGCACCGACCGATTCCGCGACTGCTTGGCGGGCGGCTTCCCGCAGCCGTGTGGTCATCTTGCCGGTGTAAGAGGTTTCGGTATGGGTATTGGCGTAGAGAGGCAGCACGGCTTCCTGAATCGCACTCTCCACTATATCAAGCGCCCTTCCTGAAGCGGTGTAGTCGGCATAAAGCAAGGGGCACGTGCCGAATGGCCCAGGGATCAACTGCCCCTCTCCAATCACCCCGCTCTGCAGGCGCTCCATCCATTCATGAGAGATCGCCGAGGGGGAGCTCGTTGGTGTTCTTGACTTGTTCCATTGAGAAGCACGATGTGACATTACTAAGCTCTATTCTCGCAATAAACCTTTTATAAAAGGCGTCATAAGACTGGTTATTGCGCGTAATGACCTTGAGTAAGTAGTCATATTCACCTGCCAAACGATTTACTTCCACGATTTCAGGGAAGTCCTTAACGGTTTCCTGAAATGTGTTAAGCCACGCTTGGTTATGTTTATCCGTTTTGACCATCACAAACACGGTGAGACTTAGATTCAGTTTTTCAGGGTTCAGTACGGCAATTCTTTTTTCAATGACGCCTTCTTTTTCCAGTCTTTGTATTCGCCGCCAACATGGCGTAACAGAGAGACCAATCCCCTCTGCAAGCTGTGCTATAGAAAGAGTATCATCGCGCTGAAGCTGTTCAAGAATTTTTAAATCAAAACTATCAATAAGCAATTTATTTTCCCAGGCAGCATTTTTTGAGTATTTTTTTCTAAAAACAGCTTTTTCTCAAGAGGTAAGTGAAATAAATTTTCACGCCATAATGTCTTTTTTTCAACACCCGTTAAGGTCATTTAAGAGCACTACAATGAAGCACACCAAAAAGGATTATTAAAATAAACAAGCGCATAAAATATGCATAAGACTTAGCACTAGAACTTGCGGTTGCTTATCCAGCCCGCAATCAAGCTAACGTTAAAACAGATAGACGACAACCCACTGCTCAGTTGACTCTTAATCAGCAAAAGTCGAGCAGTGGGTTTTTACAGCAGTGCTAAGCCCGCCTAGATATGGTTGCCTTCAGGTAACTCACCCTGACCGTCACCCTTATTGGTGCCTAACGTGGCGCTCTGATGGCTGACAAGCGGGCCAGCAAGCTTACGCAGCGCCACGTAGAACACCGGTGTGAGGAACAAACCGAACAGGGTTACACCGATCATGCCTGCAAACACAGCGGTACCCAGTGCAGCCCTCACTTCTGCCCCCGCTCCTGTGGCAATCACAGAGGGCAATACGGCAGCTGTGAAGGCAATCGAGGTCATGATGATAGGCCGCAGCCTTAAACGGCAGGCTTCCAGGGCCGCATCGACTATGCTCATGCCTTGCAGTTCCAGCTCACGGGCAAACTCCACGATCAGGATAGCGTTCTTACATGCCAGCCCAATCAGCACGACCAGCCCTACCTGCACGAAGATGTTGTTGTCACCACCGCCAAACCAAACGCCAATCAGCGCCGCCAGCATCGACATAGGTACAATCAGAATCACCGCCAAGGGTAATGTCCAGCTCTCGTAGAGCGCCGCCAACACCAGGAATACCAGCAGGATCGATAGCGGGAAGACCACCAGCGCAGCATTACCCTGGGTGGATTGCTGGTAGCTCAAGTCGGTCCATTCAAGTGCCATGCCTGGCGGCAAAACCTCTTCCGCCAGAGCGTTGATAATATCCATCGCCTGGGCGGAAGAGAGCACGCGGGGATCAAACTCACCGGCCAAGTCCGCCGCCGGATAGCCGTTGTAGCGCAACACCGGGTCCGGGCCAAAGGTTTGCCTGATATTTACCATCGTGCCGATGGGCACCATCTCGCCTTGATCATTACGGGTACGCAGTCGGGCAATGTCTTCCACGCTGGTTCGAAAAGGGGCATCCGCCTGGGCAATCACCTGCCACGTGCGGCCAAAGCGATTAAAGTCATTTACATAGGTCGAGCCAAGATAGGTCTGCAACGTGTCGAATAACTCTGTTAAAGGTACGCCCTGGGCCTTGGCCCTCAGCCGGTCCACTTCTGCATCCAACTGTGGCACGTTGGACTGGTAGCTGCTGATCGGAAACCCCATCCCCGGCGTTTGCGCAATCGCGCCCTGGAGCTGGTTAACCGCCTGCTGTAGCGCCCCAAAACCAAGATTACCGCGATCCTCAATGAACAGCTGAAACCCCGAACCATTGCCCAGCCCCAGAATCGGTGGCGGCATAAACGAGAACGCAAATCCCTCTTTCAAACCGCCAATACCCTGGTTAATTCGGGCGTTTATCTCTGCAGCACTAAGACTGCGCTCTCCAAAGGCACTCAGGGTGAGAAAAGCTACCCCGGTATTGGAGGTGTTGGTGAACTGCAGTGCGTTCAAGCCAGGAAAGGCAATGGCATGCTCCACGCCTTCGGTTTCCATGGCTATATCCACAACGTTCTGGAGCATCTGGTCGGTTCTCTCCAGTGACGCCCCCTCAGGCAGAATGACGCCTGCAATCAGATAAAGCTTGTCCTGCACCGGAATAAAGCCGGGCGGCACCGCTTTGAACATCACACCGGTGCCCAGCAGCAACAGCGCGTAGACCAAAAACACCGCCCCACGATGCTTCAGTGAGCGGGCCACGCCACTTTGGTACTTATTGGAGCTAGCGTTAAAGAAGCGATTGAAGGGACGAAAGATCCAACCGAACAGTTTATCGATCACCCGCGTGAGTCGATCTTTGGGCGCGTTGTGGGGTTTGAGCAGCATCGCTGCCAGCGCAGGTGACAGGGTCAGCGAGTTAATCGTGGAGATGACCGTGGAGATGGCAATCGTCACCGCGAACTGCCGATAAAACTGCCCCGTTACACCCGTGAGGAAAGCCATGGGGATAAACACCGCACACAGCACCAGGCCTACGGCGATAATAGGACCGGAGACTTCCCGCATAGCCTGATGAGCGGCCGCCTGGGGCTTTAAGCCTTCCTCAATATTTCGCTCCACGTTTTCCACCACCACAATGGCGTCGTCCACCACGATACCAATGGCCAACACCAATCCAAACAGGGTCAGCGTGTTGATGGAGTAACCCAGCAGGTAGAGCGCCCCGAAGGTACCGATTACCGAGACGGGCACCGCAAGCAAAGGGATAATTGAGGCGCGCCAAGTCTGGAGGAAAAGCGTAACCACCAACACCACCAGCAGTACGGCTTCCAGTAGTGTGGCTATCACCGATTTTATAGAGTCGTTCACAAAGATGGTGGTGTCGTAGACCGCCTCATACTCAACGCCTTCGGGGAACTGCTCGGACAACTCATCCATGACGGCGATAACCTGTTCGCGGATCTCCAGCGCATTGGCCCCCGGTGCCTGGAAAATCCCTATACCCACCGCGTTTTGGCCGTCCAGCTGCGAGCGCAGCGTATAGTCCCCGGCGCCCATTTCCAGCCGAGCCACATCCGAGAGCCTGAGTAATTCGCCGCTGTCGCCACGGCTCAGCACGATATCGCCAAACTCTTCCACCGTTTCCAATCGCCCACGGGCGTTGATCAAGGTGAGAAAATCACTATTTGCGATAGGTTCGGCACCCAACTGCCCGGCGGAGACCTGCACGTTCTGTTCCCGCATGGCCCCGACCACATCACTGGCAGTAAGGCCCCGGGCGGCTATCCGATCGGGATCAAGCCAAGCGCGCATGGCGTAGTCACCGCCACCGAAGATTTGTGCATCGCCTACCCCTTCGAGCCGCGCCAAGCGATCGCGCACATTCAGCCGCACGTAGTTGCGCAGGTAGAGGGTATCGTACTCTCCGCTGGGAGAGGTCAGGTGAACGACCATCAAAAACGTTGGCGACTGCTTCTGTGTAGTGACACCTTGACGACGCACGGCTTCCGGCAGTCGGGCCTCGGCCTGGCTAACACGGTTCTGCACTCGAACCGTAGCCTCCTCGGCATCGGTACCTGGACGGAAGGTGACGGTCATCTGCAGCACGCCATCAGAACCAGAGACCGACTTGAGGTACATCATGTCCTCAACGCCATTGATGGCTTCTTCCAACGGCGTTGCTACGGTCTCGGCGATCTCCTTTGGGTTAGCGCCAGGGTAGACCGTACGAACGACCACGGAGGGCGGCACCACGTCTGGGTACTCGCTGATCGGCAAATTGGGGATGGATATCAGCCCCACCGCCAGAATAATGATCGACAGCACTGCTGCGAAGATAGGTCGATCCACAAAGAAACGGGAGAAATTCATAGCGGTTAATCTTCCCTGGCAGCAATGGCGGGCTGAGCGTTAACAGCTGGGGCACCAGCCACCTGTTGAGGGGAGACCTCCATGCCTGGCATAAAGACTTTTTGCACCCCATTAACGATCACCCGGTCACCGGCGTTGAGCCCTTCCGTGATGACGGTTTGTTCTCCCACTTGACGCCCGGTGCTTACCTGGCGCCGATCGGCCAAGTTGTTTTCCCCAACCACATAGACGTAGCGACGATCCTGATCGGTCAGAATCGCTTTGCGATCCACCAGCAGTGCCTGTTCCATGCGGGCAACGGGCATTTCGACCCGGGCAAACTCCCCTGGCCGTATGCGGCCATCCGGGTTAGCCAGCAGCGCCCGGAATTGCAGGGTGCCGGTATTGGGGTTCAAGCGGTTATCGATAAAATCCAGGGTCCCAGTGAACTGTCGCGCGGCATCACCCCGCCCAGTTCGATCTTCAGGCTATTCGACTCACCGCTATTCAGCATGGTATGGCTGGCAAATGCCGCCTGTTCGTCTGCCTCGAAGTAGACATGAATAGGATCAATGGTGACGAGCGTAGTCAAAAGACTCTGATCGGCGTTGGCTAGATTGCCCCGCGTCACCATTGCCCGACCGGTACGACCACTGACCGGTGCCGTGATGCGGGTGTACTCAAGATCTAACTCAGCGGTGTCCAAGGCTGCCTCGGCGGCATCCACCATAGCTCGAGCATTGCTTAGTGCCGACTGGCGTTGGTCATGCACTTCTTGAGAAATAGCCTGGCGGCCTAGCAATACTCGGGCGCGTTCGGCTTCGCTGCCGGCTAACGCCAGCTGGCTCCTGGCCTGGGCAAGCTCAGCCTGAGCAGCGCCAATTCGCGCCTGGTAAGGCCGCTGGTCGATCAGGAACAGCAGATCGCCCTGCTCTACCAACTCCCCCTCCTCGAAAGCAACTTCCTGAATATAGCCACTAACTCGAGGCCTTAAATCAACCGTTTGCGCAGCTTCCACGCGACCAGTGAAAGACTCACTCAACACCACCGGCTGAGTGATAATTTCCACCACATCGACTTCAGGCGGTGGTGGAGCTGATGAAGTCGCCTCCTCCTGGCTCTTGGCCTCGCAGCCGATTAGTAACGCTGCTACCAGCAGGGTCAGAATGATCGCCCAGCAACGTGTTGAGCGAGCTCTTTGTTTCAAACTTGCCATGATGACTTGCTCCAATGGCTACCGGAAACCGATAGCAGCGTTCGTTATACATTCGCACCTTGTGGGCGTTTAACTAGTCGGTTAAGCAGAGCCAGATTCGACAGCCGCTGTTTATTTCATAGATGTTTATTTCATAAGAGGGGCTGACCAGGTCGGCATCACCGGGCACCGATCAGATGTCAGCTAACATAGGTGGAGCGAGCGCAATGGAGGTATCAGATTCCTGCGGGATGATTGCCCAATTCTGTCGAGATGGGTAAATAGCCAAACAAAGCTGCTTAATGGCAATATCGATTGATTTGAGAGTCTAGGCAAAATGACTATCTGATGACATGCGAGCATGGGTTGTCGGTTTCTACGAGGTGCTTGCCTGATCCTGCAAAAGCAAATGAAAAGGCATCCGATTAATGAAACGAAGGCCTATACTGCGAACTGTTAAGGAGGAGTGCCCGTGACTGTTATCATGCCTGACCAGATTGCTCATTTTAGCGAAAGCCTGCCACAGCAATTAAGCCAAGTCGTTCGCCGCTGGTCGCCCCTGGAAGCACTCCAGGACACAGCGATTGCAGAGGTTCAACTGGTGCGCGCTGACGCTCCTTCCAGTTTTCACTGTGCCGTTTATGAGCCTTGCCTATGCTTTGTTGTTCAGGGCAGCAAGACCGTGCTGCTGGGTGATAAGGAGATTGTTTACACCGGGCCCAGCTACATGGCGAGCGCCGTTCACCTGCCGGTGACAGGCAGGATTGATCATGCCACCCCAGAAAAACCCTTCCTCGCAGTAAAGGTCTCGGTGGATCCTCAAGAAGTAGCGGGATTGATACTGGAACTGGGCGAAAAAGCGCCGCCTGCCGGGAATGATGCTATCTGCTCCGAGATGGACTGCGGCTTAAAATCAGCTCCCATGGATGCACGTATGCAGGGCGCGCTCTATCGACTCTTAAGCCTGCTCGACTCCCCAGAAGATATCAAAGTGCTTTCACCCCTGGCCCGACGAGAGCTCATCTATCGGGCGCTTATGGGCGAAATGGGGCCTCACATGCGACGCTTTGCTGCCTCGGACTCCCAGGCCAATCGCATTGCGCAGGTCATCTATGCCTTGAAAGAGCACTACACCCAACCGCTTAAGATCCGTGAGCTGGCAGCCGCCGTCAATATGAGCGAATCGACGCTTTATCACAGCTTCCGCCAAGTCACACGTATGTCACCCCTGCAGTACCAAAAGAAGCTGCGCCTGCACGAGGCTCGGCGGCTAATGCTAGCAGAGGGGCTTGAGGCGGCCACCGCCAGTTATCGAGTAGGTTATGAAAGCCCTTCGCACTTCAGCCGCGAATATAGCCGCATGTTCGGCGCGCCACCACGTGCTGATGTTAGCCAGTTGCGCGGTGCCAGAACAGCAGTGCTGCCTGCTGAGGCATCAGCATAATTACCTTTTGCTGCAGTAAACAGTAAGGGAAGCGTTTTGTCCGCAAGCAAGTTCAGCTTGATTGAGTGTCAATTTTATTGCCTGGATTGTAAAAGTACATCCGATTAGCGCCTGCTTTTTTGGCTGTATACATGGCTTGGTCTGCAGCTTCTAGCAGCACTTCAGGGAGGGATGCGTCTTGGGGATATAGCGAGATTCCTATACTCACTGAAATTTGCACACCTTGTCGCGCGATTTGGAACGGCATCGCGATTGCACCCATAATATTCTGAGCCACAACTTCAACATCTTTGCGTTGTTCAATTCCAGTAAGAATTACAGTAAATTCATCGCCTCCCAACCGGGCAACCGTGTCGTTCTCCCGGACACTCTCAGTTAAGCGCTTTGCTACTGCCGTTAGTACCTGATCCCCCGCTTCATGTCCGAGGGAATCATTGATTTTCTTGAAACCATCAAGATCCAAGAAAAGCAGTGCAAGAGTTTGGCTACGGCGCTTTGCATGTTTGATTTCCTGCTCCAAGCGATCCAAGAAAAGCCGCCGGTTGGGTAGCCCCGTTAGAAGGTCATGGTGAGCGCTGTGCCAATTTTTTTCTTCAGCGAGTGCCTGTTCGGTAATATCTCGGAAAATACATATGGCCGCCTCAGTGTTCTTTTGTTCATCTAGCACGGGAGCGAGCAGATACTCGAACCGCTCGCCATCGCCAGAAGCAAATGCATAAGCGAATTTACCGCGGTAGATAACCTGGTCAGCAATCACCTTCTCAAGATGGCGTTGAAAATCGCAGGCGAATGAAAACCCTAGATCCAAAGGCGACTTGCCAATGATCGCCTCGGGCTCAAGCGCGAAAAGGTTGTCACTGGCTCTGTTGGCATAAATGAACCTGCCTTCGAGGTCCAGCACATAAATCGGATCGGGAGATGCGATCAGAATGGCACCGAACAGCCTATTATCCATGTCATTCGTAGTGGCATACTGCTGCAGCGTTTCAGCAACGGCCTGATCTATCGCTTCATGAAATCGGGAGAGGTCTTCGCGCTGCTGGATGGAAACCTTTGGGTAAGCTTTAGACCAAAGCGATACCACGCTTGCACGCAGGGCGCGAAACTCGGAAATTGTCTCAATCACGCTAAAACCGTTGGTATGTCGCTCCTCAGCGCGAACCTCTGCCCAGGACTCCTCTCCATCCTCAGGTGCTAAACCTTTTGATTTGGCAGCCTGCTCCGTCTCACTTTGAATTGATTCTAGATCATCGGCAATTTCAAGAAGCATTTCTCTTGCGTGAGCGCGTAGCGCTGCCTTATCCATATACTTAGCGTGAAGAAGAGTTCTGGCAAATTTTTCCCAAGCCAAAAGTATTGGCTCCATTTCTATCCGAATAAACGTCGCTAATCTTATATTTATTAACATTTTTTAATTACCAATTAAACCAGAAAAGAGAAACTAAAATTTGCTGTGCTTAATTAATATTTCATGTTTAATAAGCAGGGTAACGAAACTTATTAAGTAAATTACAGTGTATACAACGTAGCACAAACCATGAATGTTAAAGCACGATTTCGGAATTTTGGATCTGTAGAAATGGCTTAGCCGCTAAATCACGCTAGGCCGACGTTATAGCTGCTTTATCAGGCATGTCGTAAAAACACATTTGATTGGAACCCGCTTTTTTGGCTTTATACATTGCCTGATCCGCAGCTTCTAACAGTGCATTAGGGGTAGAAGCGTCTTCGAGGTAAAACGAGACCCCAATGCTGATGGAAATTTGGACACTCTGTTGACCAATTTTGAAAGGCAACGCAAGGGCATCAATAATCGTTTGAGCCACACACTCAACGTGCTTGCGCTGCTCAGCGCCGGTGAGAATTACGGTAAATTCATCGCCTCCTAAACGAGCAACAGTATCGTTTGCCCTAACACAATTAATCAGTCTCTCCGCTACATCAACCAGCATGCGATCCCCTGCTTCATGGCCAAGGGTGTCGTTAATATCTTTAAAACCGTCAAGATCCATAAAAAGCAGTGCTAAAGGTTGGCTACGACGCTTAGCATGCTTGATCTCCTGTTCCAGACGATCCAGGAAAAGACGACGGTTCGGTAGCCCAGTTAGCAGGTCATGGTGGGCGTTGTGCCAGATTTTTTCGTCAGCTAGAGCCTGTTCGGTTATATCCCGGGAAATACATACGGTTGCTTCAGTGTCTTGCTGTTCATCAAGCACGGGAGCAAGCAGATACTCGAACCGCTCACCCAGTCCAGAAGCGAAGGTGTGCACAAACTTACCGCGAAAGGTGGATTGATCAGCAATGACCTTGTCAAGATTGCGCTGAAAGTCAGAGGCAAACGAGAAACCAAGATCAAACGTCGATTTGCCGATAATGGCCTCAGGTTCCATCGCAAATAAGTCAGCGGTGGCCTTGTTGGCATAGATAAAGCGACCTTCGAGGTCGAGCACATAAATCGGGTCTGGCGATGCAAGCAGAATGGCACCGAACAGTCGGGTTTCCATCTCTTTAGCGGTGGCGTACTGCTCTAATGATTCAGCGACGGCTTGATCAATTGCTTCATGGAAACGGGTGAGGTCTTCTAGCCTTTGACCAGCCAGCGTCGGGTGCGCTTTACTCCAGTGCGACACTACGCTCGCTCGCAGCGCCCGAAATTCAGAGACTGTTTCAATAACGGTGAAGCCGCTGGTCTGTCGATCCTCACCGTGCACTTCTGCCCAGGTATCTTCCCCACCTTTTGGCGCGCAGCCCTTTGATTTAGCTGCCTGCTGAGACTCGTCTTGCTGAGAATCGAGATCATCAGCAATCTCCAGTAGCATTTCTCTGGCATGATCGCGCAGCTCTTTTTTACTCATATTCTTGGCGTGATAGAGGGTTTTGGAAAATTCTTCCCAATCTCTAAGAATCGACTCAATTTCAGCCCGAATAAACGCCGCTAATCGCATATTAAACTCTACTTGTTTAGCTAAAATTAATAACACAAGAGCAAGGGGAAACGCCCGTTTCATGCGGCCTTCCTCTTTTTAGACACTGTTTCAACCATGCCCAACATGCTAGCGAAAACCGGCAGAAATCCAGCGCGTACACACTGTAACACAAGCACCAAATACCGTAACACTATTTCATCTGCAGAGTGTTTAATTCTTGGTTCCTGAATAGTGATGCTTAACTTTGCATACTCATAAACTTTAATTCTCAACCAATGTTTCAATATTTAAACTACGCTTTTTAATTCAGATAACAACAAAAACAATCCAAACAAAAAGGTGAAAACCACATATAAAACAAACAAGAAAAACCAACAAATAGGCAATAAAATCAGCTAGCACACACATTGTTAGCCAAGGCTATATTAGTTCACAAATACAAACTTTATTGTTAACCACCTCACTTGCTTAAGCATTAAAACATGGTAGGATTCAGCTCTATCGAATACCCAACCTTTATACTCAAATATGGCTTTTGTCGTCATGCTTGAAGATTTATATGCGCGTTAATTTTTCAACAACAGTTTTCAGCAAGGGAATGGATACTCCATGACGCCCATCACGCTACTATTTCTTGCTGTGTCCATGTCAGCAGACGCCTTCGCCGCTTCTCTTAGTAAAGGCGCTGAACTGCAAAAACCACGGCTCCGTCATGCTATCGGAATTGGTTTGGTGTTTGGCGTAATCGAAGCGATCACACCAATACTCGGTTGGGCTGCAGGTAAGGCCTCGCAACAGTATGTAGAAGCCTGGGACCACTGGGTGGCCTTTACGCTGCTAACCATTATTGGCCTACATATGATGTACGCCGGGCTCAAAAAAGAAGAAAAGATAGAGCATAAAAAGCAAACACTCTGGCTGCTAGTGCTTACCGCCACCGCTACCAGCATTGATGCCATGGCCGTGGGTGCAAGCCTTGCCTTTATTGATGCCAATATTATCGCCACCAGTTTAGCTATCGGCCTCGCCACTACCGTGATGGCCTCTATGGGCACTTTCCTGGGCCACAAACTCGGCAAGTTTGTTGGTCACTGGGCAGAATTAATTGGCGGTGTTGTGCTGATAGGCATTGGTTTAGCGGTATTGGTAAAACATACAGCAGTTTTTTGAAAATTTGGCGCTACCCAAATGCATGTGGCCGCCTCGCCATCGTGCCAACGAGCAATACCCCTATTCAAGAAGGATCACGGATCCACTTGGTAATTTGACGGAAAGAAATGCCGCTCTACCAGCTCAATGAGGATATGTAGCACCTTGATATGTAGCTCTTGCACGCGATCTGCGTAGCTGCCAGCGGGTGTACAGATATACACATCACTCAGTGCTTCTAGCTCCGGGCTTTCTCTACCTGATAAAACAATTACATTTAAGCCCAGCGTCTTCGCCGCACGAGCAGCAGCTAAAACATTTTTGCTTGTACCACTGGTGCTAAGCGCCAATAAACAGTCGCCCTCACGACCATGCGCCTCAATGTAGCGCGAAAAGACGTACTCATAGCCTAGGTCATTGCTAACGCAGCTCATATGCCCTGGGTCGCTGATAGCCGCAGCGGCAAGGGCGGCACGATCGCTGCGATAACGCCCTGTAAGCTCTTCAGCGAAGTGCATTGCATCGCACATTGAGCCTCCATTACCACATGAGTAGACGCGGCCTTTGCGCTCAAAAGTGGTAACTAACAATTCAGATGCGCGCTCAATGCTTTCAAGCGTGTCCTGATTGGATAGAAGGTTCTCAAGGGCTTTATGTGCTTCATAGAGGCTGGCTTTTATGTGCTGAATTGACATCGTTTCCCTCATATTAAAAAAGAGCCCATCTTTACGTTTACGGCCAAGACGCCGACAAAGCAGAACAACTTTCCAGGATATACTGCAAGCTTTGGCAGTTCTGCTTCATTGATCAGAATTGCTTATACAACAGCCTTGTTGAACCTTCTTGAAATTGAGTGAGTAGATATCTGCTATGCCACTGTACAAAGCGAACTTTCTACAAAATCTAACATGGCGGCTGCGGATTAAATCTTTTCTGCAAAATTTTTAAGCGCTACAACAGCTAAAATAATTACTTTCAGACTACGCTCGTAAGCCCTCCCCCCCGCCCTGCAGCCTAGTTTCGACTTAGGACTTACCTGTACTGTTTGCGCTTATAGGAGTAGGGTAGCCACCCGGACCGACCTCCCAGCGCTTTGTTGTAGTTCACTATTACGAACCTCTGTGGGCGTTTATCTGGCCTTCCTATTTAAGGCGTAGTTGACGCCTGACGCTTGCACTACCAGGCTGCCAACCGCAGCTTCATCTCACTACAGACATAACTAGGATGTTGATCTGTGTTTTGCTTACTTCCTGTGGCGCCACGCCCTCAACGAAACGCTGGCCGCTATTTAGGATGCTAAGGCTGCAAAGCCTACGGATATTCAATGAACGAAGAAAATTTCTATCAGTTCTCGACCATGACTGTCCTCGCTTTGCTGGTGTTTTTTTACGGCGGCACTTACCTGCTGACCCTGTTGATCAAGAAGAAAAAGGAGAATACTGACGCCTTTATGGTGTCCAATCATCAGATCGGTTTTGGCCTTGGCGCTGCCAGCATGACCGCCACCTGGATCTGGGCAGCCTCATTTTACGGCGCCGCCACGTCGGGTTACACCTACGGCATTTCCGGCCCTTTGCATTACGGGCTGTGGGGCGCGCTGATGATTCTGTTCATCTACCCCTTTGGCCGACGCTTTCGCAAACTGGCCCCCAATGCGCATACGCTGGGTGAGCTGATCCATGCCCGGCATGGCTCTTCCAGCCAGTTGATTCTCGCCTCTTCTAATATCCTGGGCAGTATCATCAGCCTGATGGTTAACTTTACGGCTTCTGGTGCGCTGGTCTCGGTACTCTCGCCCCTCTCGTTTCAAGCCGGTGTCGTTATCGCCGGGGTCGGTGTGCTCGGCTATACCCTTTGGTCCGGCTTTCGGGCGTCTGTGCTGACAGACTTTGCTCAGTTAATGGCGATGATGGCAGTTGCCATATTGATAATACCTGCGGTGCTTTTCGCCCTCGGCGGTCCGAACACGCTATTGGATGGCATGAGTTTGCTCACGCCTGAGCAAGCAAATCTGTTCTCCATGGACGCCATCCTCAATCAGGGCGCGCCCTTCTTTGTGGCGGTGCTGGCCTATGCCATTGGTAACCAGACTATCTCTCAGCGGCTATTCGCCGTGCGGGAAGACCATATTAAACCGACCTTTATCACCGCGACCATTGGTTACGGGGCGATTGTTATTGGTTTGGGCATGATTGGTTTAATGGCCTTGATGACAGGTATGGAACCCATCGGTGGCGACATGAATAATCTGATTCCGCAGATGGTGTCGATGTACCTCTCGCCGGTGTTTATCGGGCTGTTCTTTATCCTGGTGATTGGCTCGCTCTCCTCTACCGCAGACTCAGATCTTTCCGCCATGTCCGCCATTGTGATGGCCGATGTGTACGGCAAGAACATCGCGAAGAACAAACCTGACCCGACCAAGATGCTGTTTATCGGCAGGCTGACCATGATTGTCGCGACAATTATTGGGGTGATTCTCGCCAGCTTCTCGATGGATATTCTGATCATGTTGGTCTTCGTTGGCGCGCTTTGGGGCGCAATCGTGTTCCCAGTCATCGCCAGCTGTTTCTGGGATCGAGTTACTAATACGGCATTCACCTCCGCGGTGATCGCGGGGCTGGTGATGTTCTGCGTCGCACGCTTCGAGTTGATACCCATGGTCACTGTTACCGCCGGGCTATTTGAGTTACTCGCCGCGGTAGGCGGTGGTGTGGTGCTCGGCCTGATGGCCTTCGGGTTCTGCGGGCGCAGGGTCGGTGTGATTTTCGGCGTTATCAGCGCTATCGTGCTGGCCTACTTCAGCGTTGGCTTCCTGCGCGACTACACGGTACTGCTCGCGTCACTGATGGCCTATGGCGTCAGTATCATTGTCTGCGTCGGCATCAGCCTGTTGAACTCTAGCAAGTTCGATTTCTCACAGATTGATCAGAAAGTAATCAACTACGACCCGGCCCAGCCTGCTACTCAAGGCTAATCCCGGTATATCACAACTAAAGCCATTCCATTCCCTGGTGCGCTATTGCGCACCAGTCAGTCAACAGGAAAGCACATGCAAACCTTTATATTGGCGTTATATGTACTGATCTGGCCGTTGATCTCACTCGCCGTACTGGCAATCATCGGTGTAGCCACAGTGAAAGACATTCGTATGGCACGACGGGATAAGCGCGAGCTGGTGTGACATCGTTTTGAATGGCTGGATAGTAGCGATGTAAGCAGGAAGGAGCCTGGAAGCGGCAAAGGATTGCCAATCAAGCAACAACTGCGCTGGCACTGCGCGCTTTCGGCTTCCCATTCATTGGTTTATTTAGTCCAGCTTAATTCTTAAAGGTCATACTCGTCATGGCGGCGGTTCCAAACGTACGGTTCAGTTTGCGGCCAACCTTCCGGCGAGTCCTCCCACGTTTCTTGGCGACCGTATGGGGTCAAGTCAAGATAGGTCCAGAAGCTACCTAAATATTCGATGCCACGAGCACTGGTGAAATAGGTGCGATATATGTCTTTTCCCTCGCGGAGAAATACACTTGCTCCGTGACGCTCTCCCTCCGCTGTCGTGACCCCAACATCATAGTTAAAGTCGCTCTCAAAAGAGGAGTACCAGGGAATTGTCCACCCCATTCGCGTTTTGTACTGGTTGATTTTATCTAAAGGCGCGCGTGACACCATGACCAGTGACGTATCCCGAGCATGAAGATGGGCCGGGTGCGTCATGGCGTCGGCCACCCAAGAGCATCCATCACATCCCGCTTTCCAGTCAGGCGCGTACATAAAGTGATAAATAATGAGTTGGCGGCGCCCTGCGAATAATTCAAGCAACGACGTAGTTCCATTGACGCCATGAAAATCGTAGTTCTTATCTACTTTCACCATGGGCAACTTTCTACGTTCAGCGTTCAAAGCATCGCGTGCTCGGGTCAGCGCTTTCTCTTTTATAAGAAGCTGATCCACCGCTAATTCCCACTCTTGTGAAGATACGATACTCGGCAGCGGCTGTTTAGTTGTGGCCATTCTCCGACTCTCCTATGTAATGAGCGACGTTGAGTCGCGCCAGCACTGACAAACTTCTCCCAGATTACTGCGCATGATCGTAGCCTCCATCAGCAAACGCTAGGAGACAGAATCCATTTCCAAATGGATCGCTCATTGTCGCAAGCTTGCCCCAGACAAACGTCTTGATTTCCGCTTCCTGGGCAGCGCCCGCCGAAACCGCCTGTTTTACTGCCGCATCAACATCCTCAACAATGAAATCCAGATGTATCGGCGTCCAATGACGCTGGTAGTCACGTTGGAGGGAGGTGCCAGGGACAGCAGCGCTCGCATCAGGGTGCTCTATCAGGTAAATGGACGCAGGCCCACCGCCCATCTCGGCAACCGCACCGTCAAATAGCCGCCGAATGAGTCGTAAACCAAGCCCACTCTCGTAGAAGGAAATTGCTTCCTCAATCGCCTCTACATCAATGTTTACGATGAATTGCATACACATCCTCAACGAGCTACTCAACTCAGACTTCGGTGCAGCAGAGCAAAGGCATCCGATGACGCTATTGGTTAACGGCTTTTCAGAATGGATACCGCAGGCTTAAGAGCCCCCTTAAAAGGCAATGCTTAACCCAAAACATTAGGGCCAGCATTACACTGACCCCAATTTTTATAATGGCTATCTTCTAACAGCTAATTGCTTAACGGTTAGCGAGCATTTTCCTGATTTCGTCATTCAGCTCTTTGAACACGTGCCGCGGGCTGACTTCATCAAGCATCTCAATGATTCGCTGGGTTTGCGCCACCGTCAAATCGCGATTGCCGGTAATGCTTTCGAGTTTCACTTTCACCACGTGATCGCGAATATCATCGACTGAGGCGTGGTTGGCAATCATCTCAGAGACAGTCTTGCTCGACTTGGCAAACTGAATAAAGTCCTTATTAATCAGATCGTAGGATAACTCGCCTTTACGGTTGGTATAGGTCTTAACTATCGCTTCATACTCAGCGCTATCTACCGTTGCCAGTTCCTCGGCACTCTCCTCCTGGGTGCTGGCGTCCTCTTTTTCACCGCTAAGTTTGACTTTCCCGCGCCTTGAATAGGGCATGCCGGAGGTTAGCTCCATGACTTCCTTAAATGCCTCAAGGGGGAACAGTTTCAGATCGGTATTATGTGAAGGATCGGGCTCTCCCGACTTGCGATTGAGGGTGGCGATGCCCGGTTGGTCGGTGTCGTAGCGCATGATAACAATGCCGGAATGACCACCACGAAGTTTCTGGCGATAAGCAGCGGCTTCGATGGTAGATAACTCAACCATTATGGTTCTGATCATAAAAATGTCCTTATATTTTGAGATTAGTACCAAACATTGGCCTATGTAACGCTAAGCACACCAAAACGTTCAGCCTCTGATGAGCAAAGCGTCCTTTAACCGTAGCAGAGTTCTAGATAGGGAGCGGGACTGGTTGCCCATTTTCATCAACATCGAACTAGTCGGCATAGGGCTGGGGTACTTGATCCAAGGATTAGGTGCCGTGGTAGGGGCCGTCGCTGCTATCCCTGGGGTACTGGCGGAGGCTCTTATTGCTCGACTCCCAAGGTACTCTGTGTTCGAGCCACATCTCCCGACTTGGCGGGAACAGTTCCGGATGGTCTAGCGATAGAGTTGTGATGTCCACCGTGTCTGGATCATCCGTACTCACATAGGTAATGGGGCTACCGCATTTTGCACAAAACGTGCGTTCGACACCTGGAGACGAAGTAAATTGCTGTAGAGGATCGCCTAGCAGCTCAAAGCAACCACGGTTGACCGTGAGCCAACCTACGGAAGGCGCCGAACTCGTTCTTCTGCAGGTATTGCAGTGACATATGATGGACAAAAGCGGAGGACCAATGATGCGATAGCGCACCGCCGAACAGAAGCAACCGCCTTCGGCAGTTTGCGGGGTGGATGATTCTGTCATGATAGCCCTCCCCGGGGTGCGTTGAACCTGACGAAGTGGTAGCACGCCGCTGATAGTAGCTCTCCAGAGTACTTAGTAAGTTCTATCACTTCCATTCAACTACCTTATACAAATGCGTAACGCTTTGCACAGCGATGCTATTGGGATAGTGACACAGGAGCTATAGAATTATGCAGACGATCAAGCTAGGCGGAGTAAGCGTACCCCGTATAGGCCAGGGCACCTGGCATATGGGCGAGGATCCCGGGCAGCGGCAGGCTGAGGTCAGGGCGCTTCGTGAAGGTCTGGATCTGGGCATGACCCTGATCGATACCGCAGAGATGTATGCCGAAGGCGGCGCTGAAGAGGTCGTTGGCCAAGCGATCCATGGTCGGCGCGATGAGGTGTATCTGGTCAGCAAGGTCTACCCCCACAATGCTAGCACCCAGGGTGTTCAAGCAGCCTGCGAGCGCAGCCTGCGCCGATTGGGCACCGACACTATCGATCTCTACCTGCTGCACTGGCGCGGCCAGTACCCGCTGAGCGAAACAGTGGAAGCTTTTGAGCGGCTACGCGAACAGGGCAAGATTCTGCGCTGGGGCGTTTCAAACTTTGATATTGACGACTTGGCAGAGCTTGACGCGCCAGCTTGCGCCACCAATCAGGTGCTCTACAACCCCGAAGCACGCGGCATTGAATATGACCTGCTGCCCTGGCAAGCACAACACAACATGCCGCTGATGGCCTACTGCCCAATCGGGCAAGGCGGCGCGCTACTGCATGACGCCACCCTGCAACGCATCGCCGACAAACACAGCACCACCGCCGCCCAAGTAGCCCTCGCCTGGGCACTGCGCCACCCCGGCGTGATGGCGATTCCTAAAGCTGTGAACCTGGATCACCTCAAACAGAACTTTGATGCAGATAACGTCAGGCTCGACGAAGCTGATCTGGCGCAAATCGACGACGCCTATCCCTCACCAACACGCAAGCACTCTTTAAAGATGGTGTGAGGACGTACAATTAACAGCCCAGGAAAGGAGCGATGTCATGTCACTTCCCGCCCCACGACCCAATGCCTGGATCAGCTTTCTAGCCCACCTGCTATTTATCCTTGCTGCGTGGACGCTATTCATCAAATACCTGTTTCCCGTTGGCTATGCGCTGGCATACGGGGAGCATTGGGCACGGTATATCTATTGGGATCTCTGGCCAGTGGCCCACGTCTGGCTCGGCTGGGCGCTGCTCAAACGGCCTCGCTATACGCGCGCATTGGCGGTGGGCATGTCCATCATTGAAATCCTCATCATCTGCACCCTGTTCGTTCTTTTTCTCGCCGACCCCGAGTGGTCGATCTGGCGTACCAACTGGTTTGTTAATAAGGTGTTTGTGCTGACATGCTTTGTTCTGGTGTTGGCTGCCACGGTGCCGATTCAAAAAAACCTGCAGGAGCGACCGCTATGAACTATCACATCAAGCATCGTATCACGCGCAGGCAAAGCCTTAAGCTTATGGTTGCCACGCTTGCCGCCATGATGTTGCCAAGCGTACCGCTGCTTGCCAACACCGGCGGGATACACCGGAAGGCCTTTGCGGGGGGTGACCAAAAGCTGCCCGTGATTGGTATGGGTACCTGGCGTACGTTCAACGTTGGCAGTGACGAGGCGTTGCTCGATGCACGTACTGAGGTGGTTAAGGCATTTTTCGAGCATGGCGGTGGCCTGATCGACTCTTCGCCCATGTATGGCTCGGCGCCGGACGTGATGGGCTATGCATTGCAGGCGCTCGGCACGCCCGAGAGCCTGTTTTCCGCAGAGAAGGTCTGGAGCCCCGCCGGTGGGGCAACCCACGAGCAGGTGGCGGAGCTAAAAGAGCGTTGGAAGGTAGCGCACTTCGACCTGGTGCAGGTTCATAACCTGACCGACTGGCGCGAGCACCTGGTCGCACTGCAGGAGATGAAAGCCGAAGGCACCATTCGCCATATCGGCATCACCACCTCCCACGGGCGCCGCCACAGCGAAATCGAACAGATCATGACCTCCGAGGAGATCGACTTCGTTCAGCTCACCTACAACATCACCCATCGCGAAGCGGAAAACAGGCTACTGCCTTTGGCAGAAGAGCGGGGCATCGGCGTGATCGCCAATCGGCCTTTTGATGGCGGCAGCCTGATCCAAAACCTCAAGCGCCGCAATGCGCCATTGCCCGAGTGGGCACAGGAGGAGTGTGGCTGCACAACCTGGGCGGACTTTCTGCTGAAGTTTATCGTCAGCCACCCGGCCATCACCTGCGCGATACCCGCCACCACCCAGGTCGAGCACATGCATGAGAATATGCGCGCCGGCCACTCCCCCATGCCTTCGGCCGATGCCCGACAGCGAATGGCAGCCTATATCGAGTCGCTATGAACGAGTGGACAAGCTACCAACTGCAGGACTTTATTCCCTTCACGGCGGATGTTTACTTTCGCCTGCTGGAGCGCATGGGCGAAACCTTCTGGCCGTTGCATCTGCTAACCCTCGCCCTGGGCGCCGCCGCCCTTTTACTGGCACTGAAACACCGCACGCGACTTGCCTGCCTGCTACCCGCCCCGCTCTGGGCCTTTGTTGCCGTCGCGTTTTTCATTCAGCGCTATGCAGAGCTCAACTGGGCCGGGGGCTATGTTGGCTACGCCTTCATCGCCCAAGCCGTGCTGCTGGTATTGATGGCGCTAACCGAATGGGGAATGGATAACGCGCCACGCACAACACACCCACCGGTTGTAATAGGCACAGCCATCACCCTCTTCGGCCTGATAATAATGCCGCTGATAGCGCCGCTAAGTGGCGGATCCTGGTACCAGGCAGAAGTGTTCGGTATACATGCCGACCCCACAGCGTTGACCACGCTGGGGCTGGTGCTTATCACGCTTCGGGGGTTCGCCCTATGGATCGCCGTCATCATCCCCGCGCTCTGGCTGGTGGTTTCAGGCCTGACCCTTCAGGCGCTGAATGCAATGGGCGCCGCCATGCTGTTCGCCGTACTGGCGATCGCGCTGGTTGGGGTGGTTTGGAAAAGCATGAGGTCCAAGGGCAAGGGATAAGGATGCAGTTCCGGTGCCGTTCACAGGTCGGGCGTAGTAGCATCCAACCACAGTAACTGCAATGCAGCGCCCTCTTTTATTGGTCATTAAACAGGCTGCCGCCACCGCCAGACCAAACGATGGGCGTTAAACATCAGCAGGTTGCCACTCACAATCATTGCTAACCCTATAAGTGCATCCGCATTCCACTGGTAACCCTTGAATACCGTTGACAGTACCAGCGCAACCAAAGGAAACAGTACCGTAGCGTAGGCCGCTTTACCGGCACCAATACGGCCAACCAGCATAAAGTAGGCACCAAAGCCTGCCACCGATCCTATGACTGCTAAATAAACCAGAACTCCTAGATAAATCGGTTCCGCTGGCAGGCTGAAACTGGCTCCCTGAGCCCAGGCAATCAACCCCATTAATATCCCCCCATACAGCATGGCAAAGGCATTGGGAGTGTTGATTTGCAGACAGCATCGCTGGTGCCTAACCGACACCATATTACCCAGCGAAAAACCGTAGGTACCCAGCAACGTCAAGCCAATGGCGCCCAGCAGTTCCCATGTAGCCTCAACGGTGACCAGATCCTGCCAGAAAATCAGCGCCATGCCCGGTGGACCAAGGGCCAACGCCAGGTAAAATACCCGCGGAACCGGTGTGCGAAAGAACAGATAGTCATAGACGCGCTTCGCGCCACTGACGAAGTCTATCTTCGGCATGCTTTTCTCCGCCCTCATTTCAGCAAAGAGCACTCCTCTTCCGTCGTCAGACCGACTAATTGCTTGGACTCATCCCACAACCTAGCGGCGCGGGCTTCGTCATATGAAATCGTCGCCGAACGCTTCTCACAGAACGATCCGTCGTTGACCTGAAAGTACTTGCCGGACCCGTCCGCATAGGCCGTGTCAGCCGCCAGTTTGGCAAGGGACGCTCCCGAGACATCGAGGCTCCCCACCGTAATGCCAACGCGTTTCATCAGCCGCTTGGCGAAGGAGGTTCCGGCGATGAACCGCAGGGGCGGCGGTGCGCCGCGAAGAAAGGATGTCCCTGACACGGAGCCGGGATCGAAGGCGATGGAGGCGATCTCACTCCCGCTCCGTCGCAAGCGGCGGTGCAGCTCATAGGCGAATAGCATGACACACAGCTTGGCGGTAGCGTAGCGCACGCCCGATGAAAGCGGTTTTCCGCCATCCGCTCCGACCTTCGCGAGTTTCCAGGCGTCGGGTTCCACTGCTGGCCCCACCGCCTTCCCATCACGGGTATCGGGATCATGGGTCCCGCTGGCAGTAAAAACAATTCGGCCATCCTCTGCCAGACTGTCGATCAGTAGATTGACCAGTAGAAAATGACCAAGGTAATTGCCAGCGAACGTCGCCTCATATCCCTCCGGACTATGCAAAACTGGTCCGAAGCCACGGCCACCTGCGTTACACAGGATGGACTGGAGCGGGTCAATCTCCCCCGCCTCAATCATTGATCGAAACCCTGCTGCAGCCTTTCTGACCGATGCCAGCGAAGACGTGTCAAGTTGTAGTGTGCTTACCTTCGTCCCACTGGCCTGCCGGAGCTGATTCGCCACTTCCTTCATGCGATCAGGACTTCTGCCCGCAAGCACAATATTCCGATGCTGATCTAATATGAGCCGCTTGACGCATTCCAGTCCAATTCCGCTGTGACCACCCGTGATCAGGATCGTTGGCATAATGGTTTTCCTTCCAATGTTTAGTGCTGGCTCGTCAGGGCCAGTGTGTCGGGCAGACGACGATATCTTTGCTCGAAGATAAATTCATTGGCGGATAACGCCAGTTCACTCGCAGTTCGCGCCAAATGGGCACGAGACCTAGTCCGAAGCTGTGCGCTCCCACCAGGTAGAGGAGTTGCTTCGCGTCCTATTCGCCGGTGCTGAGTTCGGAGACTCGCTTGCCCGATGACAAAATCCGGACCTTTGTCCGCTCAGTAAACGAACAGCGCTTGGGGGGCAGCAGATCGCTGCGGCGCTAGGCGATTGGATAGCTCGGAGACGCGGGCAGCTCAGTAGCGTAGCGCGCCAGTTCACTCGCAGATCGCGCCGTTCTTACCACTTTCCATGTTGCTCGCGAGATTGCGGGCGGCGCAGCCCATGCCGTTGATCTCCCGCCAACGACCGGGCGTTATGCTCTCCCATTCCTTGAAGGCTCGATAGAAGGAGTTCGTATCCTGGTAGCCTAGAAGGTAGGCAATCTCTTCAATTTCCATCGAGGCATCGGAGAGTAGCTGACGCCCGAGTTCCTGGCGCGCTTCATTGAGAAGAGTACGAAAGGTCGTTCCCTCCTGCATAACGCGTCGCTGCAATGTACGCTCGCTCACTCCAAGCTCGCGCGCCACATTGGTGATCTCCGGTCGGCCGCTCGCCATGCCTCTCTTGAGAACGGCCTTTACCTGCGCGCGAACGGAGCTCTCCGCTTGAAGTTCATTCAGCGCCGTGTTCAGCGCTGGCGTAAGCAGATCGAGAAGCTCTGGGTTGTGACCGGGAAAGGGGCGATCGAGATCAGCCGACCTGAGCACAAGCATATTGCATGGCGCACGATACCGGACCGGACAACCGAAGTAGGCCTGATGCACTTTGGTTTTGGGACCGGCACGTGCGAAGTCCATACGGACGGGCGTAAGATTTTGACCTATGCCTCTTCTCCCAACTTCAAGTAGCATGGCGAAGCTGGCATCGGCTAGTAGGGGCGGAACAGGCTCGGTGGCGAAGGGCCACTCCTGGGCAATGAAGAATTGCCCGTCCCGTTCCTCGAAGTGCAACTGATCCGGCGCGCACAAACGTTTGAAGCGGGCAACTCTTGAGAGGGCATCGCGATAGTCAGCAGCGAGACAAGCAACGAGAAATGCCGGTTTATGCCCCATCGTGCTGGTCGTCTCGACCAACTTGATGCCGAAACCCGGGTCTGTCGTCAGGTCATCGATGGCCCTCCAGATTGCAAAGAGCTGGGCCGTAGTGAGAAGCACCTGTTCCCGCAAGTGAAGTGTGGCAGGTAGCCGGGCTTGTCTCAACACTGCGGCCGGCGGCAGACCAAGCCGATCAAGCGTGAGCCAAACCGCCTGCCCCAAATTGCACTTGTCCACTGGAGTAACCTCATCGCATACCATTGCCAATCACCATGCATGGTGACCGTTCGGATAGAGAACGCCAAGCGCAAAATACGCCAAATGACTTGCAGTTTGCGCCATGTGACGGGTTGCTGCGGCTCTGGCCATTGTAGATGGACTATTTATCCGTGTTTCGGTTCGGCGCCGATGTCGAACTAAACCACCGTTCAGTGACCGGTGAGTATTTCGACGGCCTAATAGAAGCGGCCCTCCCGCTCCACCCAGCGTGGGAAGCCAACACGTTCCACAAGGCTCTACTCAGGCATCAGCTGCCACTGAAACAGCGCCATCACCTCGTCCACGAACTCGTCCAGAGGCATACCCGTTGCGAATAGACTGACCAGACGTGAGCACTGTTTGGAAACCCGGCATGCTATCGCTCCCCCAGGTCACTACCAGTAGCGGTTGTGCCTGATCGAATCGCGCCAGCTCATGCTTAAGCAAGGTTTCACGGCTACCAGCGCCGCGCTTGAGGTTGGCCTCGATGGAAGGTAATTCCTAATCTTTCCGGACCAAGGTGGGGCGCCTTTCCTGGATGGAGGTCTGCCTCAACACTTGTGCAGCAAAGGATGGAAGATCAAAACCTGCAAAGCATCGAGGAGGCGCTGGAACAGGCCACTGGCGTGACGGTGTGACCCCCTGGGACGGAGCCACATCTCAGATCAGTTCGCGCGGCTATTTTCTAGAGCCAAGCTACGATGGCGTACCCGCCTTTGGCGGGTACGCCACCCAACAATACGACTTGGCGATGATTGATCGCGTAGAGGTTCTTCGTGGGCCAGCAGGCTTGTTTCAAGGCTCTGGCCAGCCCAGTGGCACCGTCAATTTTGTTCGCAAGCGAGCACCCAGTGAAGCGCAGGCTAACGCGGCGCTAACGTATAGCTCATGGGCGAATCAATGGGCCGAGCTGGACGTTGGCGCGCCACTTGATGTGGCAGGTGTTCTGCGAGGTAGAATCGTAATTTCAGGTCAAGATCGTGAATTTTTCTACGATGGTGCCGATGCACAAAAGTACTTTTTTTACGGCACGTTGGATTATGATATTACCCCATCAACGACTCTATCGTTTTATGCGGCCATCCAAGACAGTGAGACCAGCCCTTTCTCCGGACTGCCCGCCTATAACGATTGCCGACTCCTCGATCTACCAATCCCACACCCTCCTGGGCCACTTACGATACGCAAATGACAACCTTTGGCCTTGAAGGTGCGCACTACCTAAGCAACGGTTGGACTCTGAAGGCGTTAGTGGGCCATTCCCAAAGTGACTGGTATCTAAATGATGCCTATCGGAGCACTGGGGTCGACCCCGATACAGGCAATATAGACAGATACACGCGTCGGGGGTGGGATGACGAATCACGGCGGAAGTCGCTGGATATTTTCGCCACTGGCCCCTTTGCTCTATTGGGAATAGACCACGAAGCAACACTCGGCTTCAACTACGAGCGTTATAGGGGTGGGGAACAGTTCTCACTGTTTGAGCCAAAGCACTCACTCAAACTGTATGGCACTTACCGCCCGGGTGGTTCGCCCTGGCGAATCAGTACTGGCATGATCGCCAACTCAGCAATTGACGGGACCGGAGAGGAAGGTGTCCGAGAAGGCAGTGGCTACGCAATTTTTAACGCCCAATTGGGCTACGAATTCACCTCTAATACCAGTGTGGCACTCGCGGTAAACAACCTGACAGACCGCCGTTACTATGCCCGTATTGGTGGATTGAACAGCTATAACACTTATAGCGATCCTCGTAGTGTAGCCGTCAGTTTAAGGGCCAGATTCTAGCACTCTTATTCTGCGTCATCTCGGCTGTAGGCGTATCGCTTTAAACAACCCTGCAGCCGAAAGCTAATCAAAACCTTTAATGAACGAAGTGCTTCCTACTAGCTTTCGGCTCCCCAATTATTGAGCCAACGATGAACTTGGAAAGCATCAACCACTTTTCCTTGAAAAGTAGCATCACCGCTTCCGTTTACCCTCTGTCACGCTCACTTGGGAACTACAGCCTGGTGCTTGTTGCATCGCCAGAGTATCTATCTCAGCAGGGATAACCGCAAACGCCTGCTGACTTAGTTGATCATGCTTGTGTGCAGCACAAGTTTCCCAGTACCGGTAAATATGAGACTTGGCCATTTCGGCCAATGGGCAACGAAACTCCCACACTCAACACAGCCATGGTGTGCAACACCTATGAAGCGTTGATCGAAGTAGCACGTGCAGGTTTGGGCATCGCTTGCCTATCGAACTTTATGGTACGCGAAGGTATCGACAAGGGAGAGCTAGTGACGGTCTTAAATGATCAGATTCACTTTGGAACGACATAAATTTACTGCCATTCAAGATACGCTCTTCAACATACTTCATACCGATTTTTTCTGCTACGCGAGAAGAAGCGATATTGTGTGGGTCTATATCCGCCACTATGCGAGGTATTCCAACGGTGTCGAGCCCATGGTCGAGAATAATTTTCGCCGCTTCTGTAGCAATCCCTTTACCCCAAGTATCCCTAACTAAACGCCAACCAATCTCTACTTCAGGTTTTAAAACATCATAAGGAATCAAAAGAACCCAGCCATAGAACTGCTCTGTTTCACGATCACGGATCGTCCAATAGCCCAGCCCTGGAGGATATACTCGCTTAATCCGCTCGATCACAAAACGTCTATGAATACGAGGCTGATGCCAAGGCCCCGGAACGAATCGCGTCACCTCAGGGTCACGATCCATTTTCAAACACTCTTCGAGATCACTTAACTTCCGTGGTCGGAGCATTAGACGATTTGTGTTAAAAGTCGGCTGCATAACAAGGCTCTAGATAAAAACGGTTCTTAGCCTATCCTCGCTTCAAGTTTTCATTTTGAGGAAAGATGTTGCTGAAATGTGCAGTGCCCAGCTTTTCAGCCAACTGTGAACCCCGCTGGCATCAACTACTTTTCCCTGAACAGCAGACTCCATCACCAGCATTCGCGCTACCGCAGCCGCGCTCCATGCCTGGAAAAGGTCGTCGCTGGCGGCTCCATCCTGAAGGTAAAACTGAAAATAATCTGCAAGGAGTTCAAGCTGTAAGGTAGGCATGGTGGGCTCGCCGTTGGGTTCAGTGAGGACGCGCTGGGTCACTCACCAGCCGACCGTACAAGGCAGAATCAGAAACGATACCGTTAATCTCCCAACGCTGGCGCAGCAGCCCCTCTCTGGTAAACCCAAGCTTCTCCAATGCCTTTGCAGAAGCGTAGTTATCCGGATCGATCTCTGCCTCAATGCGCCGGAGTCCCAGCGTTTCAAATCCGTACTGAATCAGCGCTTCGCCTGCCTCTTGGATATATCCCTTACCCCACGCGCTACGGCCCAACCCAAAACCAAGCTCGGCGCGTTTAGATTCTTGGTCATAGCTAAAGAGCATGCACTTTCCAACCAGCTTGCCACTCGCTTTGACGTAAACACCCAAAGTAAGCCCTTCCTGGCGCTGCATGGAAGCGCTGCTCTGATGGATGAAATCAAGGGCATCCTCATCAGTCGACCATGGGGCGGTATTCCAGTAGCGCATGACTTCTGAGTCTGAAAATATCGCCAGTAAGCTAGCTGAGTCATCAATGGTTAAAGGCTTCAGTGTTAGTCGTTCAGTTTCGATAACGGGGGAAAACAATTCTTGTGGCATTCATCTTTCCATTTTATGCATAACGACCGGCTCACCGATCAAATGGTTAATGGGGGAGTTTGCACGACTCTTTGGACAAAAGAGTGGCAGCGGACATTTATATGGTGAAAACGAGTGTTATACCAAAATGTGCTGACTCATAAGATGAGCAACTTCACCGTAACTAGCGCACACTACTTGGTGCTCTATAGGCGAGAAACCCTGCTTTTTCATTCGTTTCCACAAAATGCCGCATCCTGCCACTATGGCGGGCAATGAAGTGCGGCAATTTTTGAAATATCTCGCGATAGAAAGGCGCGTTGCTGCGGTAACAAAACAGCAGGTACTCGATGCCATCACCTTTCTTTATCGCCTCGTTCTAGATCAACCGCTGGGTGAGGTTGGTAATTTTAGCCGGGCTAAACGTCCTCTGCGTTTATCTTTACAGGAAGGAAAGATTAACAACCAAACTGAGATACAAATCGCACTTCCTGAAGCTGTGCACCACCGAGCTCGAAGTTCTTGGGGGCTGACCCATCATGGGCAAATCCGACCGAGCGATAAAACTTAATTGCCCGTTCATTCTGAGGGAAAACCCACAAACTGCACGCCTTGAAACCTTGCTCAAGCATAAGCTCTTTCGCCCGCTGCCAGAGCGAGCGCCCCGCTCCTGATGACCAAGCTGCTGGAGATACATAGATAGCCCAGACTTCAGCTTCACTCGTGTGCGAACCTATATCTCGACATTTTCCAAAGCTAAGCCAGCCTTGAACAACGCCAGCTTTCTTGGCAACAAGTAACTCGGGGTCACCCGCGGCAATACATTCGCGCCACATCGCCTCGCGACGCTCTATGGATAGCGATGCTAGATAATCGTCTGGAATAATGGATCTATATGCTGCGCGCCAAGCTGCCACATGAATCTCAGCGACTGCGCGCACATCTTCAGGCGTGGCTTGTACTACGTTCATTACGGCTATTATCCCCCTCACTCATGTTAAGGAGTATTTTTAACATGATGCCGGAAATGAGAAGTACCCACTATATGGCTATCGTTGATCCTCAAGGCTATGCCCTCTAGCGATAGGGAAATACGACAATTCTTAGATTACCTCACGATATAAAGGCTCAACGCTACACCCATAACGCTCAAAGCCCTCTTGCATCACCCCCACCTACCTCCTACACTCCACCAACGAACAGCTTGACGGGGTGCCGGTGATATCCGGCTGAGATGGCGCAGGGCGAGCATTTTTTTTGCTGCCGAGCGCTGGTCCCGCTGAACCTGATCCGGCTAATGCGTTGCTCATATAACGAGCGGCACGGGTACCGGCGTAGGGATCAAGCGATGGCCATGGCTAGCTCTCATGATCGCACGCCACCTTTAGAGCCATTTCCTCGATCTTTTATACGCCTGCCCTCCGGATCATTATCACCGGAGGCATCATGGGCTACCGCTTTACTGATCTCACCACCGCTTGCCAGCAAGATTGGCGCGCCTATATAGAGCATGATTTTGTGCGCCAGCTAGGCAATGCCACGCTGCCTGAAGCATCCTTTCGCCACTACTTAAAGCAGGATTACCTGTTTTTGATTCACTTCGCCCGCGCCTACGCGTTGGCGGCTTATAAAAGCCCCACCCTTGCTGATCTTCGCCAAGCCCACGAAGGCTTAAAAGCCATTGTGGATGTGGAGTTGGACCTGCATGTGGGCTTTTGTAAGGAGTGGGGGATTTCTGAGCAGGAGCTGGAAGCACTTCCCGAAGCCAGGGCGACGCTTGCCTACACCCGCTATGTATTGGATACCGGCAACCGCGGTGACCTGCTGGATTTGCACGTGGCACTGGCCCCCTGCCTGGTGGGCTACGGCGAAATCGCCAACTGGCTCAACGCCCAGCTTTCTACGGTACGTGGCACACAAAACCCCTATGACGCCTGGATTGCCATGTACGAAGGCGAAGAGTTTCAGGCCGCCATGCAGGCGGAGCTTGAATGGCTCAATGCCCGCTTGGCCGACGTTACCCCTGCCCGCTTTACCGAACTGAGCAAAATCTTCCGCGATGCCACCCGCCTGGAAATCGACTTCTGGCAGATGGGTTTAGCGCTGATAGACCAAGATCTGAAAGACGAAACCCTCACTCACTAACACTGCAAAACAACAATCGTACGGAGACCGTAAAATGAGCAAAACCAGTCACTTTTTAGCCGAAACCGCCCAGGTCGATGCCGCCGCCATTGCGCCGCTGCCCGGCTCGCGCAAGGTGTATATCGAAGGTTCGCGGCCAGATATCCGCGTGCCGTTTCGGGAAATTTCGCTCTCGCCCACCAAAACCACCGGCATTGATGAAGAGAACCCGCCGCTACTGGTGTACGACACCTCCGGCCCCTACACAGATCCAGATGCCATCAATGATTTACGCAAAGGCTTGCCCGCTCTGCGCCGTGCCTGGATCGAAGAGCGCGACGACACTGAATTTCTGGAAGGCCACACCTCTGAGTACGGCAAGCGCCGCGCCAACGATCCCACCCTTGCCCAGCTACGCTTTGATTTAACCCGTACCCCGCGTCGGGCCAAGCCTGGGAAAAACGTTACTCAACTTTACTATGCCCGGCAGGGCATTATTACGCCGGAAATGGAGTTTATTGCCATCCGCGAAAACCAGCGCCGCCAAGCGCTGGGTACTGCGGAAGTGGAGCGCATTCTGGGCCACCAGCATAAAGGTCAGAGCTTTGGCGCCAGCCTACCGGAAGAGATCACACCCGAGTTTGTGCGCGATGAAGTGGCTCGTGGCCGGGCGATTATTCCTAATAACATCAATCACCCAGAATCTGAGCCGATGATTATTGGCCGTAACTTCCTGGTCAAGATTAACGGCAACCTGGGCAACTCAGCGGTGACGTCTTCTATCGAAGAAGAGGTGGATAAAATGACCTGGGGCATCCGCTGGGGCGCGGACACCATTATGGATCTCTCCACCGGGCAGAACATCCACGAAACCCGCGAGTGGATTATCCGAAACTCACCGGTACCCATTGGCACAGTGCCGATCTATCAGGCGCTTGAGAAAGTTAAAGGCGTGGCCGAAGACCTTACCTGGGAAGTGTTCCGGGATACGCTGATTGAGCAGGCCGAACAGGGCGTGGACTACTTCACCATTCACGCCGGTGTGCTGCTGCGCTATGTGCCGCTTACCGCCAAGCGGGTCACCGGTATTGTTAGCCGCGGTGGTTCCATTATGGCCAAGTGGTGCCTGTTCCATCACCAGGAGAGCTTCCTGTACACCCACTTCGAAGAGATCTGCGAGATCTGCAAGCAGTACGATGTGGCATTCTCTCTCGGCGATGGCCTGCGCCCCGGCTCAGTGGCGGATGCCAACGATGAAGCGCAAATGGCGGAGCTGAAAACCCTCGGCGAGCTGACCCATATCGCCTGGAAGCACGATGTCCAGGTAATGATCGAAGGCCCCGGCCATGTGCCTATGCACCTGGTGAAAGAGAACATGGATAAGCAGTTAGAGTACTGCGACGAAGCGCCCTTCTACACCCTCGGCCCGTTGGTCACCGATATCGCCCCCGGCTACGACCACATTACCTCGGGTATTGGGGCAGCGATGATCGGTTGGTTTGGCTGCGCAATGCTCTGCTACGTGACGCCTAAAGAGCACCTGGGCCTGCCCAATAAAGACGATGTTAAAACCGGCATTATCACTTACAAAATTGCTGCCCACGCGGCAGATTTGGCCAAGGGCCACCCGGCGGCACAGCGGCGCGATAATGCGCTCTCCAAGGCACGCTTTGAATTCCGCTGGGAAGACCAGTTCAACCTGGGCCTAGACCCGGACACCGCACGCAGCTACCACGACGAAACCCTGCCCAAGGACTCCGCCAAGGTAGCCCACTTCTGTTCGATGTGCGGGCCGAAGTTCTGCTCGATGAAGATCAGCCAGGAAGTGCGTGACTACGCCAATGAGCATGGTCTGAATGGCGATCAGGAAGCGGTGATGAAAGGCATGGAAGAGCAGGCAGAAAAGTTTCGCCAGAAAGGTAGCGAGCTTTATCAGGAGGTTTAAAAAATCGACTGACTGAACCGCTTTGCCGCTGCACGTGGCCCTTGAGATCTAGTAAAGCTCAAGGGCCATTTTTACCCGATAGCCTCTTAGGCTTGGAAGCCACCTCTACAGTCCTACTCCGTCTTTACTGCATCTGCGCTTAACGTATTAAGAGTATTTTCACCAAAATAGAGACTAATTATACATTGTTCGTGTATGATTCTCATTTGCAATGCATTCTATTCACAACGATTGATTTAAATCCAACACCTTGCAAAGAACTGATTCCGGATGAAAACCAAACTTTCCATGGCGGTATCCCTTGCCCTGTTAAGCACTGGCTTGCTTAGTGCCTGCAGCGATGATAACGAAACAACGGCTGCTAGCACACAGCAGGAGGCGTCGCAAAATACCACTGCCCCCATGCTGAAATACATCCCCGCTGACTCCCCCTACTTCATGGCATCGCGTGAAACATTGCCTGAACAAGAAGCCTTTGAAATTTATCAGCGCATGCAGTCTCAGGATGGCTTTGAGTCTGATCTAAATGAACTCCGCGCCATGCTGCACGATATAGACGACGACGTGCTGTACTCGTTAATGACGCTGCTAATCGCCACGATTGAAGAGCTAGAGGGCGTTGAAACGCTGGATGATGTTCATGCGCTGGGCCTCTCCATGGGGCCTCAGGTCGCTTTTTATGGACTTGGCCTGATGCCTGTTCTGCGCATGGAGCTTCACGATGAAGCGGCCTTCCGCGATACGCTGCAGCGCATTCTGACCAAGGCTGATATCAGCCTGAACACGGCCACCACTGACGGCAATGAGTACTGGGTAATAACCCAAGATGGTCCGATCAAAGCGATCATGACCATTATTGATCAGCAACTGTTGATATCTGTCGTGCCCCAGGATGCCAGCGACGAGCTACTGGCCCAGGTGCTAGGCAACACCCTGCCCGATAGCAACATCGGTGATACCGATGCATTGGCAGAGCTTGAGCAGCGCCATGGTTTCACACCTTACGGTGCGGGGCAGCTCTACTCTTCTCGCCTGATTAACGAGCTGGGCACACCTACCCATCCAGGTACTCAGGCGCTGATGGAAGCGCTGGATGCAGAGCCTTTGGATTTATCCACCTGCCAGGCGGACATCGACCGCATCACCAGCCGTCTCCCTGGCCTGGTAATGGGCATGCGTGAGTATAATCTCGACCGCATGGAGATGAATGTCATCCTGCAGACCGATGAAGAGATTGTCAGCGACCTACGTGCCCTGACAACCCAGGTCCCGGGTCTTGGCAGCTCACACGGTATCGCCAGCTTCGGTATGGCCGTAAACCTGCCGGTACTGGCACAGACCGTTCAGAAATATGCTCGCGAACTTCGCCAGAACCCCTTCAGCTGTGATGAGCTTCAGGATTTGAACAGCGCCTGGAATGAGGTTAGCTTGGCGATCAACAACCCCATCACCGCGATGATTGGCCCGGCGCTTTCAGGCTTTAATGCGCGAATTGATAGTCTGGCAGTGGCCAACGGTCAGCCCACCGTTATGGGCGTCCTGGCCCTTGCCTCACAAAACCCGCTGGCCTTACTTTCTACCGCAAGCGCCTTCTTGCCTGAGCTAAGTGAGCTTGAACTAGCGCCCGGCGCTGAAGCCCAGAGAATCGAGAGCATGATGCTGCCACCAGACGCACCGGAGCTTTATGCGGCCATGTCTGAAACGGCCGTTGTACTGGGCGCTGGCATCAATGATTCAGCGGCACTGCAGTCAGAGCTGGAAGCCCCCATTTCTGAGCGCGACCTGCTGTTCTATGGTCACCTGACAGGCGAGTTTTATCATTCGCTGGCCGATGTAATGGAGCAGACGCCAACCGATGATATGTCCGAATCCGATATTGAAATGCTCAAGCAGTACGGTGATATCTACAAGAATATGGAGTACTGGTTCGAAGTAGATGACGCAGGCCTTGAAATGAGTATTTCGCTCGAGCTGAACTAAGACCTGGCTGCTTTGTAGTGTAATTTGAAAAACCCGCTGATAGCTGTACAAATAATCATTGTACAAGTGCTAGTCAGCGGGTTTTTCTTTTGTAACCAATTACGGTGTAACTCCATAGAGTTGGCATTGTATAACTGAACTGCCATTGACTTAAGGCAAGTAGGCAAGCGCGCGCCCGATATGGATTTAAGTAGAACATGAAGTACTGCTTATGCTCCTCCTTCGATCATGCATAAGTAACGAGAAGCTCTTTCAGATGCACTAAATGATATGATATAACATACTATAAAATGTCAGAAGGAGCCTTGTTTTGCCACTTTTCAAGCGACTAGCACCGATTCTACTGCTGTGGTTAATGCCAGGGACAGCTTCCAGCGACACGTCAGGGCTCAATGTGGTCGCATCATTCTCCATTATTGAAGACCTTGCACGCCAAGTGGGCGGTGAACGTATCGAGCTTACTTCGATTGTCGGGCCGAATTCAGATGCCCATATGTATGAACCAACACCTGCCGACGTAAGAGCCGTCGCTCAAGCCGATGTGATACTAATTAATGGGCTAATGTTTGAGGGTTTTTTAACCCGCCTGATTGAGGCTAGCGGCAGTGCTGCCGAGATTATCACCCTGACCGATAACGCCGATATCCTCCCTGACCCACAAGGTGGCCATTACCACTACTATGGCGATAGGGCTGTTTTTCATGAAGCACCAAACGACCCCCATGCTTGGCAGTCGGTGAACAACGCCCACGTTTATGTCAGCAATATTGTGCAGGCCTTCTGCGCCGCTGACGCTGACGGTTGCGCCGAATATGAAGCCAATCAGCAGCGCTATATCACCACCCTGAAAGCGCTCGAAAAAGATATCCGCAACACCATTGCGACTATTCCAAATGAACGACGAACGGCTGTCGTGGCCCACCACGCTTTCCGCTATTTCGAGAATGACTACGGCATCACCTTTCTCGCTCCCCAGGGTATCTCCACAGAATCCGAAGCGACCGCTGCCAACGTCGCTGGCTTAATCGATGCGATACAAGAGCAGCAAGTGGCGGCGGTGTTCGCTGAAAACATCTCAAATCCACGTCTAGTTGAGCAAATCGCAACCGAAGCAGGATTGCCAATGGGCGGCATCCTCTACTCTGATGCGCTATCAGCAGCAGATGGTCCAGCCGCCAGCTATGAAACCATGATGCGACACAATGTTGAGACTTTGGCAGCAGCACTCGCTAAGCCGTAACTCCCAGTTTTGAACACCCCCCACTGGGCAATGATTAGCCTTCATAAAAAAGGAGATTTGTAGTGAAGCAGCGAATTTTAAGCGGGGCTATCGCCGCGCTAGCAACCACCCTTGGTAGCACAGCTGTATTCGCCCACGATGAGAGCGTTACCGTGTGGCGTCTTTTAGTCGCTGACCAAGAGGCTTCTGTCGTTAATGTTATCGACGCCGTTGATAAAGAGGTTATCGACTCATTCGAACTGAGTGGGCCAGCGGCGCTTCATCGTTCCAGCAGCGGCGAAACGGTATTTGCCGTTCAGGGTGCCACTGGGGTCGTTTCAGCCATCAATACCGGGATTGCCTTTCACGATCACGGTGACCACGCGGATATTGATGTCAGCTCGCCAGCACTTTTAGATGTTGAATTCACGGGGGACCGACCTGCTCACTTTGTTGAACAGCAAGGCTATATCGCCCAGTGGTTTGATGGTGAAGATACTGCTCGCTTCTTTACTGAAAATGCGGTGCTTGATGGGCAGTCAGAGGTACGCACTGCGAACATTGAGGCTGCCCATCATGGCGTTGCGGTGCCCTACCAGCATCATGCGGTGGTCTCTATTCCCAACGCTGAAGATGCTTCCCAGCGCCCTATTGGTGCCCGAGTGGTCGACTTTGAAGGTAACCGTATTGGAGAGGACGTCGCTTGCCCAGGGCTACACGGTTCAGCGGGTTCTGGCAGCCTTTATGCCCTTGCTTGCAGCACTGGCCTATTAATAATTTCGACGAATAATGGCACGCCAGAAATTGAGCACTTGCCCTACCCTGAGTCACTGCCTGAGGGCAGCGCTTCTACACTGCTCGGCGGTAAAGGATTGCAGTACTTTGTCGGTAACTATGGCGCAGACCGCATCGTGATTGTTGATCCGTCTCAAGCTGAAGAAGGCTTTCAGCTCGTGCAGTTACCTACCCGGCGTGTCCACTTTACGGTCGATCCCATCCGCGCTCGGTTTGCCTACGTATTTACGGAAGATGGCCAACTGCACCAAGTCGATGTGTTGAGTGGCGAGCTAACACAATCACTGCGCTTAACTGAACCGTACTCGATGGATGGCCATTGGAACGATCCACGCCCTCGTATCGCCGTGGCGGGAGATAACATTGTCGTCACAGACCCAGCAACAGAGACACTGCATTTCGTAAATGCAGAACGCTTTGAGAAAGTTGATGAGATGGCGCTGGAAGGAAAGCCGTTCAATATTGTCGCCGTTGGCGGTAGCGGCATGTCGCATGGTCACTGATTACTGAGCAGTGGACGCTGCCTGCACAAGCTTTACTATCGAATAGCGTTATAGAAAAGATTAGGAAGGCTACAACGCGTACAGGGGCCCAAAGGCCCCTGTATTATCACTAGCAGAAAATAATTACTTTTTCTTCAACTGTTCCTTGGCTTCACCTTTGCCTTTCTGCAGTTCGCCTTTCGCCTGCTGGGCTTTACCTTTAGCTTCTGTTTTAGTGCTGCCAGTCGCTTTGCCCGCAGCTTCTTTTACTTTGCCAGATGCCTTGTTGGCGGTGCCTTTTGCTTTATCAGTTTTGCTATCAGTCATGACGAACACCTCTAATCCGTTAGTAGGGAAAACGCCGTATGCGAAAGTGTGCGTTGCACTACTAATCACACGTCGACACTCACTCAGAGTAGCTTTTATTCAAAAAGTTGCGCGATTTTTTTATAAACTGTTTATTTTTAATAGCGTGTAGGCTCCCATAAATTCAAGAGTTCATGCAGGCAAGCCATGACTAGCAGCGTGAGCATCAGAGCCACACTCATGGATGAAAAACGATACAGCGCACTGTAAACCAGGTCTTGCTGCGGGTCTAGCGACTGCCCAAACAGAATCCCCAGCGTCGTCAAGCCACCAAACCCCACGCCAGACCCCGCACCTTCATGCACATGCTCCCGGGCGAAGAGCATCAAACCCAGCCAGTAAAGCACTATCACCAGTAAGAAGTGGTGGCTCTGGGTATAGAGCAAAAGCTGCATCAGTAGCGCTAAATTACAGCCTAATAGTGTCCCAATGGCCCGTTTAGTCGCGGAGACTTTTGCGCCGGAGTAACCCAACGCGAAGAGTACCAAGATGGTCGCCATCTGCGCAGAAAGTGAGCCTTGCAGGTCAAATACCTGAAACACGACAAAAGAGAGCGTGGCGGTGGCGCCACCCATCAGGGTTTCATGGCGAATTTGTGCCAATGACTTGGTTGGCCGTAGCGGTGGCTTACGTACTTCAACGTCGGGAAAGAGTGTGTGCATCAGCATGGCGATAAACACCGCCAAACCGCTGGCCGCGAGGTTGCTGGCCAATAAATCACTTAAGTCCACATTCGGGTAGCTAGCAAAGTGGAGCAGAATGCTTAACGTCAGCACCCCATTGGCACCAAACAGAAACAGCGTCCCTTTCGCCATCAGGTTAAAGCGGAAAAGGAAAATACCCAGCACCACCAGTGTCATCACCACCGGCATATGCTTGAGCAACCCAACCACCAGGCTAACTTCAAGTACGTTCAGCGAAACATTAGCTAAAAACTGGCGAATAATAGTGCCATTCAGAATCGGCACCATACCCAGTAAGAACATGGGGAAAACGGTAAAAAACACTCCATAGTTCCAGCCCATCAGCTGGCTGACCATAAATCCCAATGCGCCGCCCCCCGCCACGCGCAGGCACTGCCGGAAGCCATTTTCGGTCAGCGCTGGGCGTGAAGCCCGCTGAGTGGTTATCTCCACCCGCAGCCTATCAGTAGACATAGTGCAGCAAGCTGATCAGATGGGCCTGGAGCCATACAAACGGCTTGGCCAGGGCGGCACCGCCAGGCTGAAGCTGAACCGTGGCGCGTGCGCCGCTGGGTAGTAAGTGGGCAGTCGGCTCCGTTAGCGCTACATGGACACGCAGCCGTTGAGCATCGCGTACCCAACGGTCAGTGGTGGGTATATCAGCCAGCTGCCCATCGGCCGCCAACTGCCCTTCGCGCACCCCGGCATCCATAGCCACCACCCGCGCATCAAATACGTGGCCTGGCCAGGCATCGAACACAATTTGCGCCGCGTCTCCCGGGGCAACATGGCGAAGACTCTTTTCACGAAAATCGGCAATGATGTCTATCTCATCTGCTACCACCGCTATGACTGGTTGGCCCGCCTGTACGTAGTCGCCTACTTCCAGTTGTAGGTTGGTAACGCTGCCCGCTTGAGCAGCACGCACCTGAGTATGAGCAAGATCCAACTGCGCTTGGGCTAGCGCATTGTCCGCTTGGCGCAACCGCAGGTTAGTCTCACCAGCGTCACCTAATTGCACTTCCAAACTGACTATTTTTGCTCTTGCCGCCGCTACGCTAGCCTGCGCGGTGCGTTCAGCGGCAACCTGCTGCTCATACTGTTGGCGAGATACACTCTGCCGCGCAATCAATGTTTCCGCACGGCGAAGCTCACCCTGACGTTCGGCAGCCGTCGCTTGAGCGGAAGCCAGTTCAGCCTGGGCAGAAGTTAACTCAGCTTCCAAGCGAGCATTCTCCCGCTCTGCCTGCTCCCGGTTCAGCTGTGCTTGGTCAACGGCAAGTTGAAAAGGCGCTGGGTCTAACTGAAACAGCACATCACCTTTTTCCACATGCTGGTGATCATTCACCAACACGGCACCCACCGGGCCGCCGAGTTCCGGTGCAATGCGCGTAACCGGGCGCATCACCCTGGCCTCTGGGGTCATGGGCATAAAGCTGTCAGCAAGTAAAAAGTAGATAAATAGCAGCACAAAGGCGGCAATCGCCACCTTTACCCAGCGGGCAAATGTTTGATCGGGGGTCATGCGAAGCTCACTTGTTAGGCACAGATCAATGCATAGACGTTAGTCTAACAATTAATTAGCATGCTAACAATATTGATATACTCCTTTTTAGTTAAAGTTTCCCTTTCTCCTAACCGTGATAATCAGAAAAAAGTGATGCCGCACAAAGGCGGCATCAATAGACATAACAGACGCAGGCTAGCGCCAGGAAGGTCCGCTCATTACATCAGGTAGCCACAACGCAAGGCTTGGGAAAGCCAGTACCAGCGCTAGCACCACTAGCTGCGCGATGATAAATGGCACCACACCCCAGTACATATGCTTGAGCGTAATCTCTGGAGGTGTAATGGCTCTTAAGTAAAAGATAGCCGGTGCAAGCGGAGGTGTTAAGTAACTGGTTTGCAGCACCACTAGGAACGCGACGCAGAACCAAATCTCATCGAAACCCAGCATGCGTACAATCGGCATCGCCACGGGAATGATGATCAGCACCACTGAGATCAAATCCAGCACGAAGCCTGCGATAAAGGCGATCAGCAGGATCAAGCCAAGAATCATCCAGGGGCTTAAGCCGGTATCCATTAGCAGTGACTGCACTGTCGCCATACCGCCCGAGGCAAAAAACACCCCTGCAAACATACTGCCACCCATCACGATCAGCAGAATCATCGCCGAGATATTCATGGTTTTGATCGCCGCATGCCACAGAACATCCCGCGTTAGATTGCGATAAGCCAGCGCCAGCAGCACCGAACCGAGTGCCCCACAGGCCGCAGCTTCCGTTGGCGTTGCCAAGCCCATTAAGATGGTGCCGAGCACGGTAAAAATCAGCAGCATCGTAGGCAATAACGCCACCATGGTGACGCGCATTTTTTCCTGCCAGCTTACGTCTGGCTCGCTCTCTTCCACCCGTGGTGCCATCTCTGGTTTTAAGTAGGCTACGCCAACGATATAGATTAAAAACATCACCGCCATTAAAAAGCCAGGAATCAGCAGGCCACTAAATAGTGCCCCAACAGAAACGCCAGCCACAGGCCCTAACACCACTACAGTAATGGAAGGCGGAATAGCAGTACCCAGCGAGCCACTGGCACAAATCGTCCCTGAAATCAGGCTTTTGTTGTAGTGGTGTTTCAGCATTACCGGTATTGCGAGCATCCCGATAACGGCTTCGGTCGCGCCCACCACACCGCTTGAGGCAGCAAATAGAGTCCCCATTACAATCGCGCCAACCCCTAAACCACCGGGTAAGCGGCGCGTCCACATATGGATCGCCTCAAATAGCCGTACGGCAATTCCTGAGCGCTCGAGCATTGCACCCATAAAGATAAACAGTGGTACAGCGGCCAGGATTGAATTAGACGCGGTATCTTCGATTTTGGTTAGCAGTTGATACGCCGCTACATCGCCAAACTGGATAATCCCAAAGCCCGTTGCCACCAAGATCATCGAGAATGCGATGGGAAAACCGGAGAAAATAAACGCCATTAGCGCCGGAAACATCAATAACGATAAATAGCTGCTCATAATGCGGGCTCCTCAGGCAGGGGCTGTCCGCGCAGTATGGCTACCGCCTTTAACATTTCAGCCACTACTTGCAGGGCGAGTAAGGCAAACCCAATAAACCAAATCGTTAAAATCGGCCAGACAATAGGGTTCCAAGCAGAACGACCTGAGCGCTCATTGGAGTTGAAGGCTTGCAGGGCATAATGAAAAAGCTCCCACACCAGCCATCCTAAAATGGGCAAAAACAGTAAATAGCCAATAATACGCAGCAGCGCATTAGCCTTATCACCCAGTTGCATCGATACCAGATCAACGCTGACGTGGTGTCCAATCCGCAGTGCATTAGCCATACCCAGCATGAACATTGCACCCATGACCATATAACTAATTTCAAATGCCCATAACGTTGGGCGTCCAGCCACATAGCGGCTAAATACTTCTACGACTAGCGCGCCCACTAGAGGAAAAATCAATATCGCACCAGCCCAGCCAGCCCAGCGGGTTAGCGACTCAATCGCTCGAATTAGTTTCATGATTTCTACTCATCAACTCGTCGTATAAGAGAGGCTTAAACGTAGGAAAGAGAGGCGCTGGCCTCTCTTTCATTTCGTTGATGCGCAGTTAGCGGCCCATGCTGCCAATTGGCAGGCGGTACTGGGGCCATACGCTCATGGTGTCTTTGAAGTCACGCTGTGACTCAATCACGCGAGCGAACCACTCATTTTCAGCGGCATACTCGTCTTCCCACTTCACGGTCTCTTCATAAATAGTATCGATGAATGACTGATCCAAATGGACGATTTCATTAGGGCCATCAACCAATGCTTGATAGGCAGCTAAATCAGCAAAAGAGCTTGCTAGCCACGTCTCAAATACACTCAGCTTGCCCGCCAAACGCAGCATTTCCTGCTCATCTTCACTCAGTTCATCCCAGGTAGCTTCATTCACCTGACACTCCAGAAAACCACCGGATTGGTGCACGCCAGGAATAATCACGTATTGAGCAACTTCCTGGAAACCCGTGGGTGCGTTCATTTCGGGGCTGCCCCACTCAGCCGCATCAATAACACCACGTTCAAGCGCGCTGTAGATATCACCGCCCGCCATTACCACTGTGGATGCACCAAGGCGGGAAGCTAATTCAGACCATGCACCGGAAGTACGCAGGCGTAGGCCTTGGAAATCTTCTAGGGTTTCTACGCGTTTGTTCGAGTGCAGGAAAATCTCAGTACCCAAAATCGCGCAAGGGAAGGCCACCACATCGAACACATCACGGCGATACTCTTCATACAACTCTACGCCACCGCCTTCGTACATCCACAGCATGAACTCTTCAGGCGTCAAGCCACTTGAGTGACCAGCTAACAGCGCTGTGGTCGGGTCGGTGCCATAGTCGTAATTAATATAATTGTGGCTGATCTGGGCAACGCCAGATTTCACTGTATTAGTGACTCGAAGTGCGCTACCTAAAGTGCCCCCGGGAAAGACTTCAATGGCAATTTCGCCATTAGAAAGCTCATTGACGCGGTCAGCGAACATCTGCGCATCCCGTTCAAGCCAAGGGCCGCCGCTCCATGGCGTAGCCATACGCCAATTTTTTTCCGCAGCTTCTGCCATCGCAGATGCCGTCGTTAAACCCGCACACAAACCAACTGCAACGGCAATTTTGCTCATTTTATACATGGTAGTTTCCTCTCGAATGGAGCTTAAGCAAGTTGAGCGTTGGACTTTATATTTTCGTTTCTAACCAACGGTGTGCTTTGACATTATCACCTTCGCAGTTGCAGCATTTGGCCCAAACTACGTAAAGCTGTGCCGATTCTCAGGTAAATACAAAGCGTTTAATGAAGCGGTAGAAGGTAGTTGGACACGTTTGAACAAAAATGCCATGACGTAACGCCATTAATGCTTAGCAATAAACGTTCCATATCTTGAAAGGAAAGGGTGAGGTCGAGTAAATACTTGAGGAGGATGGGTGAGGAAAAGCAAAGCCCCATGGCTGAGAGCCATGGGGCTTTAGAGCAACTAGATGTTTTCGCTATTTTAAACCCGTATTAGAACCGGTAGCGCAAACCAACGCTGGCAGCATCAAAGGTGTAAGCAGATTTATCTAGATAGCGCATGTAATCCGCGCCTAGTGACAGATTACGCGTTAGATCCATCTCAGCACCGCCGCCGTAAGAAAAATCGCTTTCACGGTCAAGATCAAAATCCACTTCTGTGAAACCCGCCAGACCGTACAGGCGTACTTCTGGTGCGATGGGAATAATACCCTTGGCATAAATACCGGCTAAATAATCTAGCTCGGCTGGGCCGTCGGAACCGCCAGTCCCCAGATGGCCTTCTATGCCGAAGTAGTCATTAAATTGCGAGCCACCGCGCAGGCGCAGGCCCACATCATCACGGGAAGAACCACGCTCTGGATCAAGACTCCAGAACATTGCATCAGCACCTAAATACCCTTGAGGATAGACGAAAGACTGTTGTGCTTGGGCTGACGTTGCAAATGCGCCTGCACCGACCAGGAGTACCGCTGATGTAAGTGATAATACGGACATCTTCATAGCTTGTACCTCAGTTAAAAAACAGTGTTTCCTTACTTTTTTGTATTGTGGTGTATAACGATAAAAAACGCAAACACTACCGACCTTTGGATAAACTGAGCACGACTATTCCCCCCACTACCACAGCACCGCCCACTAACTGGCCTGGGCTAAGCATTTGTCCTAGCACAAAATAACCAAGTACCAAAGAAGCCACTGGTTCTATATTCATCACCGGCGCGTTGCGCGCCATATCAAGCCGGGGCACAAAAATAAACAGCGTCGAAAAAGCTGAACCATACAGCAGCCCGAGCAGCGCAAGCCCTAACCAGCCAGCGCTATTTTCAGGCAGGCTCATGCCCCCTGGCACTATGCCTGCAATACCGCCAATGATCATGACGATAAAAACCGTTTGCATGGTCAGCAGGCTACGCAGCGTACTGCCTACCCCAGCCAAGCGGTGCTCGGTAACCCACAGTGCGCAGGCAAATACAAATGCGGCCATTAACCCAAACCCAATCCCCGCTATCCAGCCTGGTCCCATACCATCTGCAGTGGCAATCCACGAAGGAATATCCAGTACCACCAGCAGGCCGATTAAAATAGTGCCCATGATCAGGCAGCTTCGCAGCGTTGGCCGGGGGCCACCCAGCGCCCAACTGAGCAGCGCCAATTGAATTGGAAAGGTATTAACCAGAAGCAGCGCAATCACCACCGGGAGCCTTGCCACCGCCGAGTAAAGACTAACGCTTTGCACTGCTATCAATAGCCCCACGGTTAACTGCCACGGCCAACTACCGGCAGGTAGCCACAGACGCTTTTTCTGAACGATCACCAACGCTACCAAAATCAGGCAGGCGACACCCGAGCGAGTTAAGACCGCCAGCAATAGCCCAGTGCCATTATCAAACGCCAGCCGTGCAGAGACATGATTGGCGGCAAACATGGTGGCTACCGTCATCATCAATAGAATCGCCAAATGGCGCGGTAATAGATTGGGCAAAGGGGACGCTGACATAAGAACAGAACGGCTCATTAAAGGAGTAGGAGGTGTAAAGTGAGTAGCAGGCATAATGCCCGTGAGAGCACAGCATGCCTAGCTTTTAAGTAGAAGGCTAACGAAATCCAGACGCTGCTTTTCCGCACTGCAGCATGTTAAACTAAAGTCTATCTCTTTACTCTCTAACCTTCTAGCGAAAAGGTCCTTATGAACGCTCCGGTGCTGGTAATTAACTGTGGTTCTTCTTCAATTAAATACGCGTTGATTGATTCAGACCCTGAGGCACCGCGTCTGGCTGGCCTAGCCGAACGCCTGGGCAGCCCGGATGCACGCTTGAAGGGCAAAAACAGCTCAGGGGAAAGCTTCACTCAGCCCCTGCCTGATGCCGATCACACTCAGGCGCTTAACGCGATTCTTGAGCGCATGGAAGGCCGAGTACCCGGCGCGGTTGGTCATCGTATCGTGCACGGCGGCGAACACTTCACCCAGGCGGCGTTAATTGATGATAGCGTTATTAATGCTATTGAAACCACTGCCGCCCTGGCACCACTGCATAACCCAGCCAATTTGGCCGGTGTTGCGGCAACCCAAAGCGTTTTTCCTACCCTGCCGCAAGTAGCGGTATTTGATACGGCGTTTCACCAAACCATGCCGCCCCGCGCCTATCGCTACGCTCTGCCGGAAAGCCTCTACGCTGAGCATGGTATTCGCCGCTATGGCTTTCACGGCACCAGTCACGCCTTTGTTAGCCAGCGCGCGGGTGAATTAAGCACCCGCGGTGCCGGTGGTTGGCTAACCGCTCACTTAGGCAACGGCTGCTCAACCAGTGCGGTATTCAATAATCAGAGCCTGGATACCAGCATGGGCCTTACCCCACTGGAAGGCTTGGTAATGGGCACACGCAGTGGTGATGTGGACCCCGGCCTGCACGCTCACCTGCACCGCCAATTAGGCTGGACGTTGGACAAAATTGACAGCGTACTTAACAAAGAGAGCGGCTTGCTGGGGCTGTCAGGGTTGACCAACGATATGCGTGAAATTGAAGAAGCCGCTGAGCAGGGCCACCCCACCGCACAGTTGGCCATGGAGGTGTTCTGCTACCGTATCGCTAAATCACTAGCCGCGCTCTCCTGCGCGCTGCCTCAGTTGGATGGGGTGATTTTTACCGGTGGTATCGGCGAAAACTCACCAATCGTGCGCCGTAATGTGCTTGCCCTGCTGCCCCACTTTGGTTTTGCATTGGACGACAGCGCTAATGAAGCCACCATTCGTGGCAAAGAGGGCTGCCTGGATAGCGATGGCCACCAAGGCCCGCAGGTGTGGGTCATTCCTACCGATGAAGAGGGCCGCATTGCCATGGAAACCCGCCACTGTTTAGAGGCACGTCTATGACTCCGCACCCCGACCAACCCCAAGCGATTCTGTTAGTGCCCACTAGCGTGGGCGTCGGGCTTACCTCTGCCTGCCTGGGACTCATTCAAGCACTGGACACCATCGGTCTGAAAGCCGGTTTTCTAAAGCCCTTTATGCAGAATGAGCTGAACGGCCCAGGCCTTGACCGGTCTACCGCCCTGGTCTCCCGGGCAATTAATCAACGCCCGCCCTCGCCTATTTCTCAGGCGCGTTTGGAGCGCCTGCTGCGCGACGACCAAACCGATGAGCTAATGGAAAATGCGGTTGAGCTTTATGAGCAAGTCGTTCAGCAAGCCCACCGTGACGGAAGCACCCTTGATCTGGTGGTCGTTGAAGGCGTAGTGCCGACCCAGCACACCACTTACGCTACCCAAATCAATGCGCAACTTGCCAATGCGCTTAATGCGCGGATTATTTTAGTTGGCACAGGTGACCTTAACGAACCCCAGGCCCTGGCCGAACAGTTGGATATGCATGCCCGCAGCTTTGGCGGCATCAGCTCCAGCCGTACCCTGGGCGGCATTTTGATGCGCATGAAAAACCTGCCTTACGGTCAGGAGGACGATCTTTCCGCAGCACCTGGCACTATCAAACCGCAGCTTGAAGAACCGGTTCTCGCTAAACTACGGCAATACTCCCCAGCCCTGGCGACCGACAAGTTCCACCTGATCGGCGTGGTGCCCTACAGCAAAACGCTCAGTGCGCCGCGTACGCTGGATGTAGCGCGAGCCCTTAACGCCAAGCTACTAAACGAAGGTGAAGCCGCCAGCCGCCGGGTTCTCTCGACGAGCTTATGCGCCCGTAGCGCTGCCAATGCACTGCACATTTTCAAGCCAGGAAGCTTAGTCGTCGCCTCTGGTGATCGCGACGATGTGGTGCTGGCCTCTGCCCTGGCCACTATGAACGGTATTCAGTTGGCGGGTGTGCTGCTGACTAACGGCTTTATCCCCAACGACAATATGATCGAGATGTGCCGCCCCGCGCTCAGAACGGGCCTGCCGGTACTGGCGGTTGACACCGACAGCTTGACCACCGCTCAGCATCTCAGCCAGTTAAGCACAGAAATTCCTATGGACGATTTCGAGCGTGCCGAACAGGTCGCCCGCTATGTCGCTGCCCATATGGATCTGGATTGGCTAAAAGCAAACCTGAGTAGCGGCTATACCCGTCGTCTTTCGCCTTCGGCGTTTCGCCATCAGCTGGTCAAACTTGCACAGCAGGCTAAAAAGCGCGTTGTATTGCCGGAAGGCAATGAGCCACGCACCATTGAGGCGGCGATTATCTGCCAGCGACGCGGCATTGCCGACTGTGTGCTGCTGGGCAACCGCGATGATATCGAAAACGTGGCGCGTAACCGGGGCCTAAAGCTGCCGAAAGCGCTGACCATTATTGACCCCGAAAGCACCCGCGCGAACTACATAGGCCCAATGGTGGAGCGTCGCCGCGGCAAGCTTAATGAACTCACTGCGGAAGCACAGCTGCAAGACAATGTGGTGCTCGGCACTATGATGCTACAGCTGGATGAAGTAGACGGCTTGGTATCAGGCGCAGTTCACACCACCGCTAACACCGTGCGACCCGCGTTTCAGCTGATTAAAACCGCGCCAGAGTATAACCAGGTCTCGTCGATTTTCTTCATGCTGTTACCGGAACAGGTGGTGGTCTACGGTGACTGCGCGGTGAATCCCGACCCTGATGCCGAAACCCTGGCGGAGATCGCGCTGCAAAGCGCACGCTCCGCAGCGGCCTTTGGTATCGAGCCACGGGTCGCCATGATCAGCTACTCCACCGGTGACTCCGGCACCGGTGCAGATGTGGATAAGGTGCGCGAAGCGACGCGCATTGCCAAAGAGCGTGCACCGCATCTGGCGATTGACGGCCCTCTACAGTACGACGCCGCAGCCATTGAGAGCGTAGGCAAACAGAAAGCACCTGACTCCCCAGTAGCGGGTAAAGCGACCGTGTTTGTATTCCCCGACCTCAACACCGGCAACACCACCTACAAAGCCGTACAGCGTAGCGCCCGGGTAGTAAGCGTTGGGCCCATGCTGCAAGGCTTAAACAAGCCGGTGAACGATCTTTCCCGCGGCGCACTGGTCGACGACATCGTCTACACCATCGCGCTAACCGCCATTCAGGCCAGTCAGCGGAAGAGCTAAAAGGTACTGGCACTGGCTTTTAACTCCCACAAACCAAACGCCCCGAGTAGTTCACTGCTTGGGGCGTTTGGTTTGTGCACATATCGCCTTTTAACTCTAGCCTAGCAAACTCTCTTAGCCATCAGGCTACACAGTAGCACTTGGAAAATTTAGTTTATATTTTAATTATTTAGAAAAAAACTAGACGAGATTATTTTTCTTGATTAATTTAAGTTAATAAATTAAGTATTATGCGCTGTCAGGCATTATTGATGCAAAAGGAGAATACTATTGGATCAAGCAAAAGTAGGAGACCTCGTAGCATGTAGCTGCAAAGGTGGGCCCCATAAAGTAGTTGAGGGAGCTAACTCAAGCACTCTCGACGGTATGCCAGTTTCTAGAGTGGGGGATAAATGTTCGTGTGGCGCTACCATCACATCAGGGCTAGGTTGGTTTCTAATTGAAGGCCAGCCTGCAGCTATAGATGGCAGCACTACCTCGTGTGGAGGAAAAGTTATTGCTAGCTCTAGCAGCAAGACTGGCGTGCCTACTGGTAGTGAGAGAAGCTCGCTTTCAAATTTAAATAGCATTATAAAAAATAAGTATAACGAAAAAATAAAACTCCTAGATCCTAGAGGCATTCCTTTTTCATATCAAAAGTATGCCATTGTGCGTCAAGATGGAACAAAAGAGTACGGTCAAACCAATGGAGAAGGAGTTACACACCTAGTTCAAGGTCATGATTCTCCAGAAAAAATAAAAGTCTTATTGGTTATGAAAGGATAAGTCTTGTGGATGATATAGAGCAGCAGCTAATGGATACTGAATTGTTAGCAGAAATAGGAGAGCTAGTAACAACAAGTAGTGAAAACACTCAACCGGTCGAAATCGTGGCAGAACATGTCACTAGGTTTGAATTCCACATTTCGATTGGCAAATTATTTATTGTCACTCCCAGCTTCTCAATGACTATGGATGCCACAACCGGCAACGGAGCGTGTTTAAACAACAGTTCCATTGAATGTCAAAGAGCCGCCTGGGAAGGTCCCTTACCCGTGGGAAGCTACTTGATAAGGAAAGAAGATCTGAGTGATCCTGGTTTATTGAGAGGAGCTTACCGAAACTTAAGGCACGGCGATTGGGGTGATTGGAGGATCAGACTGCATCCTCAAGAGGAGGCTAAATTTGATTTATATGGCCGAGATAATTTTTTCCTTCATGGTGGTTCTATCCCAGGCTCGGCTGGCTGTATTGATATAGGGGGTGGGTTGCTAGGAGATCAAAACACTGACACTGTAAAAACAATTATTAGAATGTCAAGAGAGTCTATTCCTGTTGAGGTGCTTCCATGAAGCTATTAGTTAATCTACTATTTGTATTTTTTTCATCACCAGTGCATGCTGAGGTTCTAGATAAAGTTATGACGCCTCAAACTGGCCTATTAATGCTGGCTGTTTTGTTTTGTATTTTTTTGATCGTGGCTAAATTTAGAAAAGCTTGGTTGTTCTGGCCATACGTTACGCTACTTTCCATCTTAATATTAGGCAATGCTGATTTTATACTTAACGATGAAGTTTTCCATATTGCGAGTCGTGAGTACGGTAGCCCAGGCTATATGGCGTATATTTATTTTGAACTGCTTTTTAATATTTTAATGTTAACTGCTTCCTTTGTTCTATACTTTAAGAGAAAAAAAATTAAAGGCTAAAGCATACCCATCAATATTTTTTAGTTAGAGAGAAGTTTAAAGAACCGATTTTATGCCCTAAAAAAACGCCCCGAGCTATTTGCTCGGGGCGTTTGATTGACGGCCTAACAGTGTGAGTGTGTTAAACCCACATCGGCACCATGGCCTCCAGCACCATGACTAGACTCATTGCGGTGATGGTGAGAATGGAGACGCCAAACACTTTCTTGGCCCAGCGCACATCGTCATCTAAGCGATAACCACGTAGCGCCAGGTAGAGCCAGTAGCCACCCATAATGAGCGCCACACATAAATACCCCATGCCCGCTTGGCTGGCTAACACCAGCGCCAGCGAGGCAGGAATGAACGCCACGATGTAACCAAGGATATGGTGCTTCGCCATTTTAATGCCACGCACAACCGGCAGTACCGGAATCGATGCACGGCGATAATCCGCATAGCGAAAGATCGCAATTGCGTAGGAGTGCGGCATCTGCCACAGGCAGAAAATCACTAGCAGCATAAAGGCACCGCTATCGAACTGCCCTGTGACTGCGCAGTAGCCGACCACCGGCGGCATAGCCCCGGAAAGGCTACCCACCAAGGTGCCATACTCCGAACGGCGTTTCATATAAAGGCTATAAAGTCCCACATACACGCCCCAACCAATTACCGCTAAAGCAACGGTTAATCCGTTGGTGCCTAACGCCAGACACACCACGCCGGTTACGCCCAGCAGCGCCGAAACGCCTAGCGCCTGGGTAATCGAAATGCTGCCTCTTACCAGAGGGCGATGGCGCGTACGCGCCATCAATGCATCAATATCGCGGTCTATAACGTTATTACACGCACAGCCCGACGCGATAATTAACGCAATCCCCACCATGACAGAGACAAAGCTAAGCCACTCGAACTGCCCCTGGGCGGCAAGAAAATAACCGCCCAAGGTCGCAATCAAGTTGCCCCCGATAATGCCGGGTTTAGTCAGCTCAAGCAGATCCCGCCAGCGGCTGGGTGCTACGATCAGCCGATCATCATGTTGAGATGCAGATGCTGCATGATCCACAGCGAGCCTCCTACCACTAAGACGAGAATCGTCAGTGTGAAGACGAAGGACATGAGGTTCCAGCCTTCGTCAGCTTTGGTATTCATATGCATAAACATGACTAGCTGCACCAAAATCTGCAGTACAGCGGTCACGGCCACCACTATAACAGTGGTGAGCACGCTTAGCGCGCCACTCATCACCACCGCGAAGGGGATAATAGTCAGTATCAGCGACAATACCAGTCCTGTCACATAAGACTTTACGCTGCCATGGGCATTCGTTGGGCCAGAGGAAGAATGACTCATCTCATAACACTCCCATCAGATAGACGAATGAGAAGACACAGATCCAGACAATATCCAGAAAATGCCAGAACAGGCTCAGGCACAAAATCCTAGGCCGGGTCATATCGTTCAGCCCTTTGGTAGATAGCTGCACCAGCATGACCATAATCCAGATCAAACCAAAGGTGACGTGCAGACCGTGGGTGCCCACTAAGGTGAAGAACGACGAAAGAAACGCGCTTTGATCTGGCCCATAGCCTTGGTGGATCAAGTGCTGAAACTCGTAGATTTCCATGCCCACGAAGGCAGCACCTAGTACAAACGTGACCGCTAGCCACGCCTTCACCTGATGGATGCGGTTGGCATTCATCGCCAACACACCCAATCCGAAGGTAAAGCTGCTCACCAGCAGTAAGAAGGTTTCTACCAGCACAAACGGCAGCTCGAAAATATCGGCCGCCGTCGGCCCGCCCGCAGTGCCTTTCATCAGCACGGCGTAGGTAGCGAACAGTGACCCGAAGATCACTAAATCGCTCATTAGGTAAACCCAAAAACCAAACAGCTTGGTGCCCGCTGCATCGTGATGTTCGTGGGGCTCGTTTGATGCGCCGTGATGTAACGTATCCGTTGCCATTATGCTTAAACCTCCACGTAGTGTTGATGCTTACCTTCGCGCCCTTCAACCTCAGCAGACGGTTTGTAAGGATCGGAATTTTTAACGCGTTGATGATGCGCGCGCTCGATGCGCTCAACTTCAGCAGCGGGAACGTAGTAATCGATATTGTCGTTAAACACCCGGGCCATAAAGCTGACAAAGACCCCGATAGCGCCTACCCCTGCCAGCCACCAGATATGCCACACCAACGCAAAACCAATTATCAGCGCGAATAGGCTAATCACTGGGCCAGCCACCGTGTTACGCGGCATATGAATATCGGTATAAGCCTCCTCTTCCTGCTGCTCATTGCTACGCTGCTTTTGAGACCAGAAGCTGTCGATATCACCCACTACGGGCAGGCGGGCAAAGTTGTAAAACGGTGCAGGTGAGGAAGTCGACCACTCCAAGGTGCGGCCATTCCAAGGGTCGCCAGTCACATCGGCGTTCAGTTTGCGGTCACGAATACTCACCCAGAACTGAATGATGGTGCAGACGATACCCAGCATAATGATGACCGCGCCTACCCAGGCCAGAATCATCCACGGCTGCCATTCAGGGTTGGTGTAAGACTGCATGCGGCGCACGGCACCAAAGAAGCTGAGTACGTAAAGCGGCATAAAGGCGACGTAGAAACCGATAAACCAGCACCAGAACGAACGCTTGCCCCACTTTTCGCTTAGCGTGAAGCCGAAGGCTTTGGGGAACCAGAAGGTAAGGCCCGCCATCATGCCGAATACCACGCCGCCGATAATCACGTTGTGGAAGTGGGCAATCACAAACAGGCTGTTGTGCAGCACAAAGTTGGCCGCAGGCACGGCTAACATAACGCCGGTCATACCCCCTAAGGTGAAGGTGATAATAAAGCCCAGGGTCCAGAGTACCGGTGAGGTTAGCTCTAAGCTGCCGCGGTAAATGGTGAACAGCCAGTTGAAGACTTTCACCCCGGTGGGAATGGCGATAATCATCGTCATAATGCCGAAGAAGGCATTAACGTTAGCGCCCGCCCCCATGGTGAAGAAGTGGTGCAGCCAAACAATAAACGATAGCAAGGTGATGGCGATGGTCGCCCAGACCATGGTCATATAACCAAACAGCCGCTTACGTGCAAAGGTAGAGATGACTTCAGAGAACACGCCAAAAGCAGGCAAAATCAGGATGTACACTTCTGGGTGACCCCAGGCCCAGATGAGGTTGACGTACATCATCATGTTGCCGCCAAAATCATTGGTGAAGAAGTGCATCCCGAAGTAGCGATCCAGGGTAAGCAGCGCGACTGTCGCGGTAAGAATTGGGAAAGAAGCAATAATCAAAATATTGGCGCACAGCGAGGTCCAGGTGAAAATCGGCATGCGGAACAGCGTCATGCCCTTGGTGCGCATTTTTAAAATAGTCACGAAGAAGTTGATACCGGTAAGCGTCGTGCCTATCCCGGATATCTGTAACGCCCATATCCAGTAATCGACCCCGACCCCGGGACTAAACTCGATCCCCGATAACGGGGCATAGGCAAGCCAGCCGGTTTTAGCAAACTCGCCCACTACCAGCGAGATATTGACCAATATCGCGGCAACGGCAAACAGCCAGAAGCTTAAGTTATTCAAGAAGGGAAAAGCGACATCGCGTGCGCCAATTTGCAGGGGCACCACCAGGTTCATCAAGCCGATGACCATGGGCATCGCAACGAAAAAGATCATGATCACGCCGTGGGCGGTAAAGATCTGATCGTAATGTTCGGGGGGTAAATAGCCCGCTGCGCCTCCGGCGGCCATCGCCAACTGAGTGCGCATCATAATCGCATCCGAGAAGCCGCGTAGCAGCATTACCAAGGCGACGATAAAGTACATGATACCGAGCTTTTTATGGTCAACGGAGGTAAACCACTCGTTCCACAGCCAGCCCCACTTGCGGTAGTAAGTTAATGCGCCTACCAACGCGACCCCACCAATGGCCATGAAGGCCGCCACGACCATGATGATCGGTTCGTGGTAGGGAATTGCCTCTAATGTGAGTTTTCCAAACATGGCTTAACCCCCTGCTTCAACGCTAGTGGGATGGCTGCGCATGGCATGCTCCCCACTGGCATGGTTATTAGTTACATGACCTGGTGCGGCTGCATGATCAGTAGCATGTGCACTTTCTAGCTCGCCTGAGTCGGCATGGCTTTCGTGAGCATGGCTTTCGTGAGCATGGTTTCCGTGAGCATCACCCAAGGGTTCTGCGTGACCACCATGCCCTCCTCCGGTTTGGAAGCTGGTCAAAATACTTTCATACAGCGACGGTGAAAAGTCAGAGAAGTACTCCACAGGATGGAATTCGCTGGGCTCGGCGAGCGCTTCATAGCGCTCGGGGTAGCTCAGGCTTTCAGGGGCACTGCGCACGCCTTCGACCCAAGCATCAAAATCCGCAGGCGAAGTGACTTTTGCCTCAAAGGTCATGCCCGAGAAGCCCGCACCGCTGTAGTTGGTCGAGCGGCCTGGGTAGCTGCCCACTTCGTCGGCAATGAGATGAACATCGTTATCCATTCCCGCCATGGCGTAGATCTGACTGCCCAAGTGAGGGATGAAGAAGGCATTCATGACCGAGCCGGAACTAACCCGAAAACGTACTGGGGTATCCACCGGAAAGGCCACTTCATTAACGCTGGCGATACCCTGTTCGGGGTAGATGAACAGCCACTTCCAATCTAGCGACACTGCCTGTATCTCAATTGGAGCGACATCGCTTTCAAGCGGCTTGTGTGGGTCAAGGCTATGGGAGGTCTTAAAGGTTAAGAGGGCTAAAACCGCGATAATCGCGCAGGGAACGAGCCAAATCACCGCTTCAATCGCGTTAGAGTGCGCCCAGTCAGGCAGGTATTCTGCCAATGTATTGCTGCGCCGATACTTCCAACCAAACAGCAGTGTCATCGCAATAACAGGGATGACGACAATCAACATCAGACCAAAAGAGGTCAGAATCAGCGAACGCTGTTCAACGCCAATCTGCCCTTTGGGATCTAAAAGTGCCGAACTACAGCCTGCCAGAAACAGGCACAGCGCAAGGAGCACCAAGGTGCCTCGCCTGCGCCAGAGTGAGTGTCGTTGCATGGTGCGATCTCATGAGAGGGTCAATAGACACTAGCCAGCTATATAGCAAACTAAATAGCAGGCTAACTACAACACCATACTTTTCCCAAAATGTTGCGATTAAAGGCACTACTCCGGGAAAAATATGCGCCGTCGAGTGGTAAATGACGGCTAGTCCTCGTGCTCAAGCACTAAAGCCAGAACAGTTAAGACTAAAGTATTTTCTATTGACCCAGATCATGAAAGAAGTGGCGCATTGACGCACCTTAGAAAATGCTAGGCGACGGTAACGGCAGGTGACTCGCTACCTTGGCCTGTTAACAGTTGCGGGGCTCCCTCTTCGTCCGTCACAACCACATCGAAATCGTCTAATGCCGCGAAATAGGCAGGACGAACCACGCCAAATTTGCTGGCATCCACCACTAACAGCCGCTGCATGGCCGTGGCGATAGCGGCTTGTTTGGGGGCAACCTCATGGAAGTGAAAGCAGCTTACTCCACGCTCTAAATCCACCCCCGCCGCCGAAATCATTGCTTTATTAATACCTAAACGTTCTATTGAGGCTGCAATGTTATCACTGCCAAATGACTGGGAGGCGGCATAAAACAATCCGCCCAACAGCACTAGGCGCACGTTCGGTAGCACGGCAACTGCATTGGCAACGTTGAGCGCATAGGTGACCACCGTTAGCTCGCGGAAATGGCTTAGCTGGCTCAGCAGAGGAATCAGCGTTGAGCCGCAGTCAATAAACAGCGTATCGCCCTCTTCGATAAAGGCTAACGCACGCTGGCAGAGCCGGTACTTTGCCTGGTAGTGACTTGCCTGCTGCTCGGTTAAATCGTAAATCGGCGTGACACCCGGATAATTCGCCATGACTAAACGACCGCCCAAAAGGCTAATAGCGGAGGGGTGGGTGGTCAGATCACGGCGGATGGTCATTTCTGAGACATCACACATCTCGGCGGCATCGCGCAGATGAAGAGTACCGCCGCTGGCAAGCGCTTCCTGAAGTTTGGCAAGGCGCAGAGCGCTACGGCCATTCATGGTGGGCATCTCCTGGCAAACCCCCTCTTGTTGTGGTTGTCAGTACCGTACTTTTCAATTCTATGCTGAGCGAGCGGCGACAGAATTGCCACTGCTGTAATCACTTTTAATCCAAACCCTGTCAACGACGAGATGCATATCACATTTAAATAGCGTTTATGTGACAACACTTGCAAATCAACGTTAGAAAAATAACACTAAATGTTATAATTTTAACATCAACGCCAGCCCGCACGATTAAAATCCCGGATAGCTAGTGCCCAATAGCTACTCTCAAATGGCACCGCGACAACCTTTGTTGAGGCTTACATGACTGCTCGTACACTCTCGCGTACACCACTGCGTACGCTGACTCGCACTTCGTCTTTAGTCACGCTTGGCGCTGGCGTTTTGATGGCAGGTGCGGCTACCACTGCCAATGCTGATACCTTTCAGCCAATCTGGTCCTTCGGTAACGTTTCCTTAAACTATTTAGATTGGTCAAGCGGAACAGAGTCTCGCACTTCAACCAACGCCGCTAAAAGCGACTTTATGTTTGTCGAAATTGAAGGCGGTGCAGGCTTTAGCTGGGGGGAGTTCTACGGCTTCTTTGACTTTGAGAACCCCACCAATAGCCAGTTTGATGAATCCAGCGGCGGTAAAGACAACTTTCGCACCGCAGGTAAAGTGACCTCGCACATTTACCTGGGCGACAGCCCGCTATCGCTTTATGCCCACATTTATGATTTCCGCGACTACGGTTTTAACGGCCGTGAGCAAGACCAGATTCTTGGCCTTGGCTACCGCACCACCTTCGATAACGGTCTATGGTTTAAACCGTTTATTGGCGCAGCGCGGGTACAAAGCGATGGCTACACTGGTATGAACGGCTATATGGCGGGTTGGGTAGCGGGCTATGATTTCTCGGCCATTAACCAGAATTTCAGTGTCACCAATTGGCACGAGCAAACCTTTGGTCGTGATGACGAGTACTTAGAACAGAACTTCGTTGGCGATACCGCAGGCAGTGTAGGTACCAATGGCGCACTAAGCTTTTGGTGGCACCCCAGCAGTCTAATCACCACCGGCATTCAGTATCGTTATTCTGACAACAAGTTGGGCACCCCCAATGATTATCAGAATGCGATGATCTACTCCGTCAAGCTCAACTTACTATAACCCCGGTTAACCATCGCGGACTCGAAGGATACCCTTATGACACTCCTTATGAGCTTGGTGGGTATGGTCACTCTGGTGGCCATTGCCCTGATTTTCTCCTACGACCGCAAGGCCATTCGGCTGCGCACCGTCTTAGGGGCGTTTGCGATTCAGGCAGGTATTGGTGCCTTTGTACTCTATGTGCCGTTTGGCCAAGCGGTGCTGCAAGCCATTTCATCTGGTGTAAGCCAAATATTGGTGTATGCCAACGACGGGATCGGCTTTCTATTCGGCGGCTTAGCGGATGTGGATAACGTCGGCTTTGTGTTTGCGATTAAAGTGCTGCCGGTGATTATCTTCTTCTCCTCATTAATCGCCGTGCTGTACTACATCGGCATTATGCAGTGGGTGATTCGCATTCTGGGTGGCGCTTTGCAGAAAGCCCTGGGGACCTCGCGTACCGAATCTCTTTCAGCGACAGCAAATATTTTCGTCGGTCAAACCGAAGCGCCCTTGGTGGTGCGTCCGTTTATCGCCCGCATGACGCCCTCGCAGCTGTTTGCGGTTATGTGTGGTGGTTTGGCATCGGTGGCCGGTTCGGTATTAGCGGGCTATGCCGCCCTGGGTATTCCCATGGAGTACTTGGTGGCAGCGTCGTTTATGGCGGCACCTGGCGGGTTGCTATTTGCCAAGCTGATCATGCCGGAAACCCAAGACGTTACCGACAGCGATAGCGTTTCCAAGGTAGAAGAAGAGATTGAAGCCCAGGAAGATAAGCCCGCCAACGTACTGGACGCGGCAGCTTCAGGTGCTACCTCAGGCCTAATGTTGGCCGCCAATGTGGGCGCTATGCTGCTCGCATTTATCGCCCTAATTGCACTAGTGAATGGCATTTTAGGCGGTGTTGGTGGCTGGTTTGGTTTTGGTGCGTTAAGCCTTGAGATGATTCTAGGCTGGCTGTTTGCCCCGCTAGCGTTCCTATTAGGTGTACCCTGGGAAGAGGCTACCCTGGCGGGCTCCTTTATTGGTCAAAAGTTAGTGGTCAATGAATTTGTCGCCTACATCAACCTTGCGCCTTACATTGAAGGGGAACAAGTTGTCGCGGCCACGGGTCAGTTAATGACACCGCATACCATGGCGATTCTCTCTTTTGCGCTATGTGGTTTTGCCAACCTATCGTCTATCGCGATTCTGCTCGGTGGTTTAGGAAGCATTGCGCCGACTCGTCGTAAAGAGATTGCTCGTTTTGGTGTCAAAGCCGTATTGGCGGGTACGCTATCTAACTTAATGTCAGCCTCTATCGCTGGCTTCTTTATCGCCCTAAGTAACGCCACTGGATAACACAGTGGGGTTTACTGGGGTGGCGGGCGCTGCGGTTTCATCTGCAGTGCCCGTTTTATCTTTTACTGATTTGCGAGAACTCCATGACCGCTTCTGCTTCTACCGATATCACCTACGCAGCCCGTCAGGCGCTAGCGTTGATGGATCTAACAAGCCTGAATGACAGTGACACTGATGCCACTATCGAAGCTCTCTGTCAGCAGGTGAAAACGCCTTTTGGCACCCCTGCCGCGGTCTGCGTCTACCCACAGTTTATTGTCACCGCACAACGTGCGCTCACTGCCCACAGCTTGAATGACCAGGTGAAGATTGCCACGGTCACTAATTTCCCCAATGGCGGCGACGACATTATGAGCGCCGCTCGTGAAACCCGCGATGCCGTCGCCTCCGGTGCCCATGAGGTCGATGTGGTATTTCCCTACCGCGCACTGATGGCAGGCGATGAAGAGACCGGTCTTGAGCTGGTTGAAATGTGCAAAGCCGCCTGCGCTGGCCAAGCACTGCTCAAAGTGATTATTGAATCCGGCGAGCTTAAAGAGCCTGCGCTAATCAAACGCGCCAGCGAAATCGCTATTGAAGGCGGCGCTGATTTTATTAAAACATCGACTGGCAAGGTAGCCGTTAACGCCACCCTGGAAGCCGCCGAGATTATGCTCAAGGCCATTAAAGCCAGCGGCAAGGATGTTGGATTCAAAGCAGCGGGTGGCGTTAAAACCGCCGAAGATGCGGCGCAATATCTGGCCCTGGCCAACGATATCATGGGCCCAGGCTGGGCCACTCCTGAACATTTCCGTTTTGGTGCCTCTAGCCTGCTGGGCAATCTGCTGGATACCTTGACCGGCAACACCAATGCGGCTGCCACTGACGGAGGTTACTAATGTCTGCCACTAAACACGCCCTGCTCCCCCAAGAGTTGATTCGCCTGAAACGCGACGGACAGCCGCTGCCAACTGAAGAGATCAAAGCTTTCGTGCAGGGCATTGCCGATGACCGCATTAGCGACGCCCAGATTGGTGCTTTCACCATGGCGGTGTTTCTTAACGGCATGAGCCGTGAAGAAGTGGTGGCACTGACCACCGCCACCCGCGACTCCGGCCACGTGATGCAGTGGAGCGACCTGAACCTGCCCGGCCCAATTGTGGACAAGCACTCCACTGGTGGCGTAGGCGATTTGGTCTCGCTTGTGCTTGGCCCTTGGGTTGCCGCCTGCGGCGCCTTCGTGCCAATGATTTCCGGGCGCGGCCTGGGCCACACCGGCGGCACCCTGGATAAGCTCGAATCGATTCCCGGCTATGATCCCTACCCCGCCCCTGAGCGTTTCCGCGAGGTAGTAAAATCCACCGGCGTGGCAATTATCGGCCAGACCGGTGACTTGGCGCCTGCGGATAAACGCATCTACGGCGTGCGTGACGTGACCGCCACCGTAGAATCGATCCCGCTGATTACCGCATCTATCCTTGGCAAGAAGCTGGCCTCCGGCCTGGATGCCTTAGTGATGGACGTTAAAGTCGGCAGCGGTGCCTTTATGCCCACGCTAGAAAAATCCCGCGAACTGGCGAAAAGTATCGCCAATGTCGCCACCCAGGCAGGCACCCCCACCACCGCCCTACTCACTGATATGAGCCAGCCGCTGGCGCCCTGTGCCGGTAACGCGGTGGAAATCGTCGAAACGTTAGCCCTGCTGCGCGGCGACCGCCCTGACAGCCGCGTGATGCAAGTCACTCGCGAACTGGCGGTAGAAATGCTAATCGCCGGTAAACTCGTAGGCTCCCGTGACGAAGCGCTGACTAAACTTGAGAAGGCACTCACCTCAGGCGCCGCCGCTGAAGTCTTCGCCCGCATGGTGCGCGAACTAGGTGGCCCCAGCGACTTTATGGAGCGCTCCGAGCACTACCTTGCTAAAGCCGATGTGATTAAGCCGGTGTATGCCGAGCAAGCAGGTATCGTACAGCGCATTGATACCCGGGCCGTAGGTATGAGCGTGGTAGAACTAGGCGGTGGCCGCCTGCGTAACGATGCCAGCGTCGATCATAGCGTCGGCTTTACCGATATCGTCGAAATTGGCGAGCGCGTAGACAGCCAGCGCCCCATCGCCATGGTGCACGCACGTAGTGACGCCGCCGCCGAGCGCGCTGCTGATCAACTACGTGCCGCGTTCACCATTGGCGAAGCGGCAGCCACCGCCGACACGCTGCTGCAAGACACTTTCCGTGGAGAAGCCTTATGAGTCGCGCGATAGTTCTGGTGCTTGACTCCTTCGGGATTGGCGCCGCCCCAGATGCCGCCACCTTTGGTGATGAAGGTTCTGACACCCTGGGCCATATCGCTGAAGCCTGTGCCCGTGGTGAGGCGGATAACGCCAACCGTTCAGGCCCGCTAAAGCTACCCAATATGGCCAAGCTGGGGCTATTCCATGCCCACCGCGATGCCACGGGCAGCGTGGCCGAAGGCGTCGCACTGCCGGAAAGCCTGGAAGGTGCTTACGCTCACGCTAAAGAAATCTCGTCAGGCAAAGACACCCCTTCGGGCCATTGGGAAATCGCTGGTGTACCGGTTCGCTTTGACTGGGGTTACTTTCTGGATAAAACCGACAGCTTCCCCCTTGAGCTACTTGACGCCATTATCCAGAAAGCTGACTTAACTGGGGTGATTGGCAACTGCCACGCCTCGGGCACCGAGATTATCGCTCGCCTGGGTGAAGAGCACATTGCCACCGGCAAGCCGATTGTTTACACCTCGGCGGACTCGGTATTTCAGATTGCCGTTCACGAAGAGCATTTCGGCCTGGAACGGCTTTATAAGCTGTGCGAAACCGTGCGTGAGCTACTGGAGCCTTATAACATTGGCCGCGTCATTGCCCGTCCGTTTATCGGCGAAGACAGCAAGACCTTTGCCCGCACCGGCAACCGCCGCGACTATAGCGTTGAGCCACCGGCACCTACCGTGCTGCAAAAGCTTGATGATGCCGGTGGCGAAGTGGTCTCGATTGGTAAAATTGCCGACATCTACGCCCACTGCGGCATTACCCATAAGGTAAAAGCCAGCGGCCACGACGCGCTAATGAAGGCCACGCTTAAGGAGATCGAGCGTACCAGTAAGCGCGAGGTCGGTGAGCGCGTGATGATTATGACCAACTTTGTCGATTTCGACTCGGTTTACGGCCATCGCCGTGATGTGCCGGGCTACGCCGCCGCGCTGGAAGACTTCGATGCCAAGCTGCCAGCTTTGTTGGCTGCGCTCAGCGAAGATGATCTGTTGATTCTCACCGCCGACCACGGCTGCGACCCTAGTTGGTACGGCACCGAGCACACCCGCGAGTACATCCCGATTCTGGTACACGGCCCCGGCTTTACTCCCGGCCCATTGGGCGAACGCGACACCTTTGCTGATATTGGCCAAACCCTGGCCGACTTTTTCCTGCTTCCGGCCATGGCCGATGGCACAAGCTTTCTACCTGACGCTGCTTAAAGGCTAGCGCCGCTTAAAGGAGACCTTTGATGGCAACACCACATATTAATGCCGAAATGGGCGATTTCGCTGATACCGTACTGATGCCCGGCGACCCGCTGCGCGCCAAATACATCGCCGACACTTATCTTGAGAACGTTCGCCAGGTCAACGATGTGCGCAATATGTTCGGCTACACCGGCACCTATCAAGGCCGCGAGATTTCCGTCATGGGCCACGGCATGGGCATTCCGTCGGTTTCCATCTACGCCAAAGAGCTGATTACCGACTACGGCGTTAAATCGCTGATTCGCGTCGGCTCCTGCGGCGCGGTGCGCGACGATGTCAACGTGCGTGACGTGGTCATCGGCATGGGCGCCAGCACCGATTCAAAAGTAAACCGCATGCGCTTTAACGACCACGATTTCGCCGCGATTGCGGATTTTGAACTAGTTCAGCACGCTGTTGCCGCCGCCAAGGCCAAGAATGTGCCGGTGAAAGTCGGCAACATTTTCTCAGCTGACTTGTTCTACAACCCGCAAACCGACATGGCCGAAATGCTCAAGCGCTACGGCATTGTCGGCGTTGAGATGGAAGCTGCTGGCCTATATGGCGTCGCCGCCGAGTTTGGCGCTCGCGCCATGACTATCTGCACCGTGTCGGATCACATCCTGAAAGGCGACTCGCTCTCCAGCGCTGATCGTCAAACCACCTTTGATGACATGATGCTGATTGCTTTGGACACAGTACTTCGCGACGACGCAGCCCGCGCTTAAGAGGAAGTCGTGATGAACCAGCAAACGGATCAAGTACCAGAAGAGATCGTTCAAAAGTTATTCAGTGCGCGGGCTAACGCCTACGTGCCCTACTCAGCGCATCCGGTGGCCTCGGTAATGATCACCCCTGATGGCCAACAGTTTGCAGGCACGAATGTAGAAGTCGCTCACTACAAAGGCCTGTGTGCCGAAGCCTCGGCGATTTCCGCGATGGTCACCGCGGGCCAGCGCCAATTGACAACCGTCTACGTGATGGGGCCCGGCGATCACCTCTGTACGCCCTGCGGCGACTGCCGCCAGCGCATTCGTGAGTTCGCCACGCCAGAGACGCAAATCAAGGTGCTGTCCGGCAGCGGTGAGCTAATGAAAACCTACACCATGGCAACGCTGCTGCCCGACGCCTTCGGGCCCGAGCAACTGCCACCGCGTTGATTATCAAATGCAGGGCGTGGTTCAACGGGAGGTAATCAGAAGTAGTATAAGTGACGGATTCTGGTACTCAGGTCAATCGTTCCTATCCGCCGCTGGTGGACCTATTCGACGCTTTCAAGCGATTCGTCGGGCAGGTCGAGAACCTCTCACCAAACCACCGTTCCTGCAGCTGCTAGGCCAGACTCCTACATAACCCATGGGCTAGGTTATGTAGGAGAGTAGTACTTGGCTCGACTTGAAAATCGACTAGAGTACGTGACCGGCTCTAGAAACCAACGAGCCTTTGGCGAAGACATATGGTATTGAGACGACCACATGTTGGCCCGTGCCGCAAAGCCGTTCGCGAACTCATGATGGCCACTGAAAACGTATGCCTCCAGCAATTCAGACGAGCGCTTTCAATGCCGTTATCAAGGATTCGAAGGGTTCGCCGGCAAAGCCGATGCCTACTAGCTGGCTGGTACCCAGACGCGACGCGGTGGGCGTCCATTCGGCGCGTCCGCCGCTCCATTGAAAGATGTAGTGTCGGCCATCAGCCTGAATGAATCCCTTGGCCCGCGCCAAGCCCTCGACGTGCTCGGCAAGCAGTGATTCCAGTGTGTGGCGTGTCAGCGAAGCGGGAAGATTGATCGCAAAGCGTTGCCAGTCGGGATCGTACTCACCACCGGCGCGGCGCAATGTCATTGGCCGCGCTGGCGCGGGCCCCACTGGACTGCCAGTGCTGGAGCCTGCGTAAGAGACGGACGCAGTGGGGTTGAGCAACTGCAGCCGACGCATAAGAGACTCCCTCTCGACGATGTCAAGACATCCGCCGCGATTGAGCGAAAGTTTATCGGCGCTAGCGATCTGGTTTGCCACCAGTTCGCCAATGCGACTGTCATCCAGGCGGTGCGCAAGGCTCGTCAGGTCGACCAGAGTAACGATACGATCCAGGCTGAAGCGGCGTGCCACGCGAATCATGTCGGCAATGCGATTCGGACGAGCCACTCCGCTGGTCTCGATGATCAACGCCGCGGGTGGCTCCGGCCAGCGGCCAATACGCGAGAGCTGCATACCCAACTCGTCGCTCAGCGAGCAGCATAGACAGCCGCTGCTGAGCTTGAGCAGGTGCTCCCCGGCATAATCGATCAGCTCGGCATCGACATTGATGGTGCCAAAGTCATTGACCAGTACCAGCGTGCCCGGTGTTACACCGCCTCGCAGATAGGCGTTGAGCAAGGTGGTCTTGCCGGCGCCGAGATAACCGGCAATCAGTGTCACCGGGATGACGGCTGACTCTATGTTCGATTTCGATTCGGAAGTGCAATTAATCATTAGCGAAAACGTCGCCACCCACGACCGTCGCCGCAACGCGAACCGATGCCAGCCGCTCCAGCGGCACATCACACGGATCCTCGTCGAGCACCGCCATGTCAGCGAACTTACCGATTTCCAGACTGCCGACGCAATCGTCAAGCTTCAGGGTATAGGCCGCGTCCAGAGTGATCAGGCGCAGTGCACGTTCTACGCTTAGCGCCTCGAAAGGCCCCAGTACTTCACCGCTGGCGGTCTGGCGAGCGACAGCACACCACGCCGTGAACAGTGGTGCAAGTGGGGTGACCGGAGCATCGCAATGCGCCGCGATAGGGATGCCCAGCCGATCCGCCGAGGCCAACGGTTCGAGCCGCTGGCAGCGTTCGAAACCCAGCGTGCGCGAGCGGTGGATGTCGCCCCAGTAGTAGATATGGTTGGCGAACATGTTAAGACACACCCCTAGCCTCGCGGCGCGTTTCAACTGGGCGTGGCTGATGATCTGACAGTGCTGCAGGGTGTGACGGTGATCTGCGCGGGGCCATAGTTCCAGCGCCGATTCGATGGCATCCAGAATCAGCTCGATGGCCTCGTCGCCGTTGGTATGGATATGCAACTGCAGCCCGGCCTGATGATAGCGATGGACGATCTCAGTCAGACGTTCCGGTTCGGCGTTCCACATACCGTTGGGCGATCCGTCGTGATAGCCCGGCCACTTCAGACGCGCGGTATAGCCTTGGATGGAACCGTCGGTCATCAGCTTGACCAGCCCAAAGTGTAACTTGTCGCTACGCTTGTCGAGGCAACTGAGAACCCGTTCGATGCCCTCTTCCGGCGTGTAGGTCAGAGCACTCATGGCCGGAGCCAGACGCATCGGAACGTCAGCCCGGTTGCAGGTGCGCTGCATGCTCGCTACGCCTTCATCGCTGAGCGGATTGTACAGGTCGGTCAACGTGGTCACGCCGTGGCGCTGAGCGATACGCGCGTAACGCTCTAACGTCGTCTGTTCGCTTCCACGATCAAAAAGATCCAAATTCAGGGTGTCGAATATCGCGAACATCGCTGCCATTTCGCGCAGCTCGCCGTTGGGCCGACCGTCGTTGAACGTCAAGACGCCTTCGATATTAGCTTGCGACTCAAGACCGGCGGCCCGGAGCATCGCGCTGTTCACGGTCATCATGTGCAGGTTGGCGTGAATGACAACAATCGGACGCTCGGCGTCTATGGCATCGAGATCGTCGCGGTCGAGTCGACGCTGAGGAAAATAGATGGGGTCGAAGCCCCAGGCGATTAGCGGGGCATCCGGCAACAGCCTAGCAATCTGCTCGCCGAGATGGCGGTGTAATGAGACGATGTCGGTTAGCCCCGGCCAGGCATGGCCGTCGGGATCCTGGCGCGGGAAGAAACCGGCATAGGCATACTCCCAAAGCACGCCCTCCAGCGCGTGGCTATGGCCTTCGACGAAGCCGGGCAGAATGATCTTATCGGCGAAGCGCTCATCGAGCTCGAAGTCTCCCAGGTCCGACAGCGTTTCCAGCGAACCAACGCCTAGAATCCGGCCGTCGCGGACCGCAATGTGAGTAGCTTCCGGCTGCGAAGGGTTCATAGTCAGAATGCGCCGGGCAGAGAAAATGCGATGGCTCATGATGATTTTGGCTCCTGAACGGAATAGGTCTGGCGACTCCTGCTACGCTGCCATTTCAGCAGCAACGGGATGCAGATCAACATGAGGACCACATAACCGCCGAAGATCGCCAGGTAGCTCCAGGTGCCCAGGGAAGGCGCAATCGGGGCGATGAAGAACAGCGTCGGAATGTTGACCACGATAATCGCAATATTGAAGAACGCCAACTCCTTGGGCACCGAAGTGCTGAAGTCGGCATCCATCATGCGCAGCAACAGCAGGCCGCTGCCGGTGGAGCCACAGCAGCAGCCGAAAGCGGTGACAGCGCGCTCCGGGCCAAGCTGGCCGCTGAGTCGACCAATCGACACTGCGCCCAAGAAAGTGACCAGCGTGACGGCGACCGAGATGAGTAGAATCGGCACCAGCAGCGCGGAGAGAACGGCGATCTGGATGCTCATCAGGGTGGCGACGACCATGAAGTCTACCGAGCCGCTGGTGATGCGTTTGAGCGTGCCGTCGTCGACTTTGTCGGACCATCCGAACCGATCAATCGCCATTCGCATCAACACGCAGACCGTCAGCCCGTGAATGAAGAACAGGTTGTAGCTGAAGAACACCGACAGCACCTGATTGCCCGCCACCAGCGGTTGCATCACGCTCAGCCACACGTAGGTGATGACATAAGCCACGCCCAATAAGCCGATGTGCCAGGCGAGCGAGTCGACTGTGCCGGAGTGCGACACCTGCTTACCAGCAGTGGGCTGTGTTTGGGGCGTGTGAAAGCCGCGAACGAAATCGTCGTCCAGCGTCGAATTACGGTTGACGTTTAGGCCCCGTTTGAGAAAGTAGCGCGCGGCCGGTACGCCTACGACGAAGGCGGCCACGAAACCCAGCGAGGCGAAAATGACGCCCACCTGCGCGGCATTGGCGATGCCGTAATCGTTCTCCCAGATAGTGCCGTAGGTCAACGCCTGGCCCGGTCCCTGAGTGAACCCATGAGTGACGATAGCGCCGAGTAGCGGACTAAGATCGCTGCCGGTAACCAGATCATAGCCCGCCATTAGACCGTAACCGATCACCGCCTGGGCGCCGAGACTGGCGGTCCAGATTAGCGTCAGCCACAGCCCGCCAACGACGATACCCTGGGACTGTTCATCCGTGCCCGATTTGGGACTTCCGGTCAGACACAGCGACATGAAACTCAAGGTGAAGAAATGAAAAGCCAACGCGGTGAAGTCAGAAGGTCCATAGCCGGGGATCAGCCCCGCAGAGAGTCCAACGAAGCCAATGATGCCCGCAACAATACTACCGGGAATCAGACTGGCACGAAGCCAGGAGAAACGGCTGCGCAACAAGCTGCCAACAACTAGTAGGGCCGCGAGCAGTGCAAAGGCGATGACGCCATGGAAGGTGCTACCCATGATGTATTCCTCTTGATTAACGTTATTTAGTCGAGGATAAGTTGCACCTTCGACACTTTGGCCCGACCATATAAAAAAAGGCAAAGTCATACTAACGTTCGAAAATTCGGCACTACAGGACAGTTTATTAACTTAGTTGAGACAGTTCCTAAACCTACGATAATTAGTTCAAGGGTGTATTGGAGGGCTTTTATATTTCGCAGTTTCGTTGAAAATATTAATTCTAAACAGCAGCAAAACTTTACTTTCCAGTTTTTGGGCATCACTTTGAAGTTGATATTCGAGCGATATTGACGTCAGTTTGAGTGCCTATCATTGCACTGACCCGTGATGGCATAGTGATGTGGTTATACGTAATCTATGGCGTTACCTTGCGTGTAATAGCCTCTAAAAAAGGAGAACGCCATGGCTGGTTTACTGCCCAACATCGACCCCGACGGCTTGCTTGAGTACTCAGTGGTTTACACCGACCGCTCGCTAAATCATATGTCGCAGCAGTTTCAAGGAGTAATGCGCGACATTTCCACTACGCTGAAAGAGGTGTACAACGCCCACGCAGCGGTGATTGTGCCCGGCAGCGGCACCTTTGGTATGGAGGCGGTAGCGCGTCAGTTTGCCGTTGATCAAAAAACCTTGGTTATCCGCAACGGCTGGTTTAGCTACCGCTGGACGCAAATTATTGAAATGGGCCGTTTAACCGATCAGCACACGGTGCTTAAGGCGCGGCGTCTCAATGCCGACGACACACGCTCTCCTTTTCAGCCGGTGCCTATTGATGAAGCCGTTGCGCAGATTCGTAGCGAACAACCTGCCGTGGTGTTCGCCCCGCAGGTAGAAACCTCTGCTGGTTTGCTGCTCCCTGATGGCTATATTCAGGCGCTTGCGGAAGCTACTCACGAGGTAGGCGGCCTATTCGTGCTCGATGCCATCGCCGCTGGCACCCTGTGGGTGGATATGCAGGCCCTCGGGATTGATGTGGTAGTCAGCGCGCCGCAAAAGGGCTGGAGCGGTTCACCTTGCTGCGCAATGGTAATGCTCTCAGAACGTGCCACTCAGCGCTTAAGCGAGACCCAAAGCAACAGCTTTGCCTGTGATTTAGGCAAATGGCACAGCATTATGCAGGCCTACGAAAACGGCGGTCACGCTTACCACGCCACCATGCCCACCGATGCTTTACGGCAGCTGCGCGACATTATGCAGGAGACCCGCGACTACGGCTTTGCCAAGGTAAAAGAGGAGCAGCAAGCGATTGGTCGGGAAGTCCGCGCCCTACTTAAACGCTACGGTTTTGTCAGCGTTGCTGTGCAAGGCTTTGAAGCCCCAGGCGTGGTAGTGTGCTACAGCGATGATAGCGGACTAGTGGGCAAATTTGCCCAAGCGGGCATTCAGGTTGCAGGCGGCGTGCCGCTAATGTGCGATGAAGGCGATAACTTCCAAACGTTCCGCATTGGCTTGTTTGGGCTGGATAAGCTGCACCACACGGAGCGCAGTGTGGAGAACCTAGAGCAGGCGATTAAGGCGATCTTATAAGTAATATTGAATATAAATAATATAGTTGAATATAAGTAATACAATTGAAAATGCCCGCTATCGCTAGCGGGCATTGGGTCGAACTTGATCCCAGTTAAGCGGGGCTTATAGATAGCTTATAGGTACCCCACGCCCCGTGGCATCATACCTAGATGGTTTTCGACCTTCATTACGCCAGACACGTTTTCTGCCGCCACCGTTACTGCCTGCTTTTGTTCCTGTGATTCAACCAGTCCCCAGATCTCAACCACACCACCATCCACTACCAGGCTAATACTTTCAGTTTGCACGCTGGTATTGTCCTCAAGCTCTTTGAGGATGGCCTCGCGAATCTTACGATCATCCATAGGCGACTGCGTCGGCGCCACGGCGGCATTGGCCATTCCTTGCAGCAAATTAGCGCGGCTGACAATGCCGACCAATTTGCCGTCCCTCACCACGGGCACACGCTTAATGCGGTGCTTCTCTAACAGTCGCGCAATAGTATGTAGTGGCGTGTTCTCTTCAACGGTCATTGGGTTTGGCGTCATGACCTCATGGGCTTTACGTCCGTGAGATTTCACATAATCGCTATCACTCTTACCGCCGGTGAAGAGCGTCAGCCACCACGAACGACCGTGGTCTTCATCGTTTTTTACCCGGCGCATTAAATCGCCTTCGCTGACAATCCCTATCACCCGGTGTTCTTCATCCACTACCGGAACAGCACTAATATGGTGATTGAGCAACAGCTGCGCGATTTCTCTCACTTCAGCATCGGGCCCCACGCTCACGACTTTGGGTGTCATAATATCGATAGCTTGCATGGTTCTCCTCCTTGTGACGGGCCCTAGAGACCTCCTTTTAAAATTGTGATGCAGATGCAGGTTGTCCCGCCCGTTCTTTGAGCCTAGTTCGCTCTTGGCAGTTTGACTATGCGAGATAGCTATTTCAGAGAACGCATTCAGGCTGCTTTGATCTGGCGCAGGTTATTTGGATCATTTTTCCGCGCTTCGCTCTTCAACCATCTCTATATCAACGATACCTGAACGGCTAACAACGACCTTCCAACGGGCGAGATAAGCCGTGTCCTCACTGCCCGTCTCACGAATCACCAAGTTGAACAGGTGGCGACGTTCTACGCTCTCACGCACCGCCTGACCATCTTTTAAGCGGTAGATGTGATGCTTACCTTTACTCATTAAGCGGGTAAGCATAGAGATATCAAGATTCAGCGTTTCACGGGTGTGTTCGTAGCCGCTTAAGAAACGCGTGGGCGACATACGCGAGCTTGAGCGATAGTGGAGCACCATCTCCTCACGCTGGGCTACCGTGCGGCGACGCATCTGCTGGATATCATCGCCCAACGCTACAAAGCGCTTATAGTCAAACCACTCCAATTGGCGACCCACAACGGCGTTTCGGGTGGGGTCTAAATACTGGCGACGCCATTTGGGACGCCCCTTACGTAGCCAACGCCAGAGGGTGTTGCGCAAGTCGTCTTTAAATACCTCACGCATGGCGTAAAGCAGCGCCATCGCCAACACGAATAGCGCGGTAATGTCGCCAATTACCGTGCGTAAATGCAGCACACCCAGTGACACAAATGCCATGACGACGGCGGTGGCAAGGGCTTTAACGGCCTTCTGTTCGCCACCACCTAGTTCCAGAGACTGCTGTTTCAAGGTAATCGGGTGCTCGATTAAACGGCGCAGCAGGCGCATTTTATTCGACATACGAGTGGGGTCGGCCATGACCCGTTCAGCGTTGTACTCTTGGTCGCGGCGATACTCACCTTCACGCTGGCAGACACTGATAAAGCGTCGCCGGATTTCAGTAAACTCGCCGCCCCGGGGCATATGCGCCACCAGCGCTAGCAGCTGCTGTTCGGTAAACCATGAAAGGTAGTTATCAATATTGGCAAAGTACTTATATAAGCTTTCATCGCTGGGCTGATTGCGTCTCAAACGCTTCAGGATGCCATCGCTTAAGTCGACCATCTCCTGGAATTGATCGTGAAGAGCCATAGCACTTTCTTGGGTTTCACCGTTCTCTTCCCGCTCTTCTTGGCGAGCGTGACGCAGCTTATTAGCATTAGCCAGCATCGCTTGAGTGGTGCGCTCCATGGCTTCAACATATTGGTAGGCATACAAACTCAAACTTAAGCGGTAGGAGTCGCTGCCAAGCCGATTACGGCTTGCCAGCCGGCTATGCACTAACGGCAACAGATACTCATCGCTGTAATAAGTGCGCGAAACGTTGATAGCAGCGTGGTAAAAGGCCTCTTCTGAGATAAGCTGGGTGCTTAATCCCAGTTCGCCTGGCACGAAAAGATAGACGTCGAGGTTATGCGATGTCTCTTCCTTGAGCCGCCGAGTAAGACGCAGCTGAAAGCTGTTTTTCCTCTCAACGTTGATCAACTCACCAATCTCCTACTCCTTTGCCTAACTTGATGATATACCATGGCTGCAATAATCATGGTGCCGCACGAACCTGGCTTGGTTTTAGGCGAGCTAAAACACTTCCCAAGCGCACTGTGTATCTCTTCTTCTATGGAGCTAGGAAATGTCCATTGCCCGTTTTTCACCCTTTGAGCTGCTGCTATTAAAAAGTCGCAGCCAAGTGGATACGGCCACATTGCTGCTGCTGGCTTGGGTGCTGGTGCACCGTCAACACATTTCCGAAGGCCAGCGACGGCGTCGTCTGACCGACGTCTCTGCGCATTTCCGACACGGGCATGAGCTAACCCCGGTGATGAGTATTGCCCATAGTCAGGACTTACAGGCGATTCAACTAGCAGCAGAAGTTTTACGTAAAGAGTGTTCCAAAGAACGTAGTTTAAGCATTATTCACCAAGCGATTAGCGTGGCAACGGATGACGGTGCCCTTTCAATAGCCAACCACTATATTTTGCGTTTTCTGGCCGATTTGTTAAACGTAGCTCCCGTAACGCTCGCCACGCTTTTTCAGGAACTCACCGGCGCCCCGCTGAGTTCCCCTGAAGATCCCAGCAGAGATGCCTACTGGCAAATTCATGACCCAGACTACCATGCCCGTAAAGCACGCGATGCCGCGGCGGCTGAGCAAAAGGCACGCCAAGAACAAGCACGGGCAGAGCAGCATCAGCGCCAAAAGAATGAACGTGAGCAACATAAACAGCAAAAGCAACAAGACAAGCAGCGGCGCCAGGATGAGGCTCGACGAACTCGAGAGCAAGAGCAGCAACGTAAGCGAGAGCAGACACATCAACAAGAGCAGGAAAAACAGCGACAGCGCGAGCAATCAGAGCGAGAGCAACGCTCTAGGGAACACTATTCACGCCAACATGAGCATCACCAACAACACTCTCGTAATCACTATTCGCAGCAGCAGCGACCATCACCGCCCCCCGACCGAACAACGCGCGCGCTGTCCGTATTGGGCCTAAGACCGGGGGCCAGTCGTATCGAAGTTCGCCACGCCTATCGTCGCATGGCACAACTGCACCATCCAGATCGCTTTTATACCAAAAGCGATCAACAAATAGCGTTAGCTTCTGCGCGTTTCCAGCGTATTAAAAACGCCTATGATTATTTGATGAAAACTTACTGAAGACGTGTAACGCTAAGCACTCACTTTTACTCTGCCAGCCAAAGAGATTAGTTAACCCTATGCGTGATTTGTACCAACGTCTCGCGATTTCTCCCGAGGCTAACGAACAAGATATCAAACGAGCAGTGGCGAGTTGCCATCATAGCGTGCTGCGCCAGGATGCAGAGTCGGTGTTCGCTGTTGCCGAACGTCGCGATGTCTACGATACACTGCACGGAACCGTTAGCGATATTGGCAGGCTACGCGCCCGTCTGGGCCTTACGCATGGCGCACACTGGCAAGGCGACGTGGCCAACGACTTCTCAATGCCGCCCGACCAAGCGGTCTCGCGCCACGATGAATTGATTGGTCGCGTAGAACATGCCGTTTCGCTGTATAACCGCTGGCGGCGCTTTCGCGGATCGTGGTTACTCATCACCATTTTCGCGACCGGGGCTAGCGTAGGCCTCGCTTTGGGGCTCACCCTGTGCCTGTGGCTGATGGCGATGTGATGGCAGGCGACTAGTAGGCGCTTCTTGATGCCGTTCCTGCTCATCACGGCGAATTTCCGCCTCAGTCGGGCGTGGCGCCGGTTTAGGCGGCGTCGGCTTCTTGTCAGACTCATGCTGATCACTTTCTGATGAGGCTTCCTCCGATGAGCGCTTATCCAGTGCGAATGAGCTGCCCGCCGTTTCATCCATGCGATCTTCAGAGCGTGCTTCCATACTGACACTGAGGCGCGGCACGCCCAGGTCAATCTCTTGAGCTTCCATGCGCTGCTTCAGCAACAGGTTAAACGCCCTCGATATATCCCACTGCATTTCCGGCGCAGTGCGAAAGCGCATGCGCAGAATAGGACAGCCATCCTCGAAGCCTTGCACCCCCTGCATTTCCAATGGCGACCAGATGTAGTGGCGCATCATCGGGTCTTTACGCAGCTCTTGTGCCGTCTCTTGCATTAGCGTAATCGCATCGTCGATTTTCATATCGTAAGGAATGCGGATACGCATCAGCGCAATGCCGAACTGGCGGGACATGTTGTGAATCGACTCAATGCGGCTGAAGGTAATGATATGCACCACACCGTCCAAGTCACGCAGCCGCACGGTACGTAGGGTAAGCCCTTCTACCGTGCCCATATGCCCATTGATCTGCACAAAATCATCGACGGCCAGTGAGTCTTCGATAAGGATAAATATCCCGGTTATCAAGTCTTGTACCAGGGTTTGCGCACCAAAACCAATCGCCAGACCAATGACACCGGCACCCGCGAGTAGCGGTGTTACGTTAACACCTAGATTTGCTAACCCAGCAATCACCGCAATAATCAGGATCGTCACAAAGATGACGTTGCGAATCATCGGCGTAATGGTTTGCGCCCGCGCTTGATTCACCCGCCGCCCACGGGAGCGTGCCGAAGATGTCAGCGCCCGCTGAATGGCGGTATCAGCAAAAATCCAGACCAACCACGCCAGTAATACAGTGGCACCCAGGCTGATCAGCGCTTGACCGATACGCGCGCTTGCCACGGCCTGCTGACCCAGACCAAAAAACGAGCTACCCCACACCTGCATCGAGAGTTCAGCGAATACCATCCACGCACTGATGTGCGCCAACACAAAGCCAAAGCGCTCTAAACGTTTACGGTATTGACTGTAGCGATGACGATGGCGACGCTTGCCCATCCGCTCCGCTTGGCGGCGCAGCAACCCTACAATCACCAGCGTAAGCACCAATAGGCTGGCTGAAATTATCGAGCGCGCCAGGGCGGTCCCCACATCGCCAACGGTAATAAAAATCGCCAGCAACGAACCGCTTACCAGTAGCAGTGCCGGTATATGCCAGAGGCCACCTAACGAGCGAATCATCTCAACGGCTGTACTGGCTTCACGGCGCTGCTTGAACGGCCGGTTGCAGATCAAGTGGCGTACGGGGCGTTTGAATTTAAGAATAAAGCGTGCCGATAGCAGCGCTGCCAGCATGTTAGCAAGCATCGAGACCAGGCTTGAGAGCTCGCTACCCAGCATTTCGACCAAACGGGTAGAGTTGGCCGCATCGCCAAGTGCAATGAGCGCACCTATCACAAACAGCCCGCGCAAGGCGCTCTGCTGAAGTAGCTGTACAGCAGTAAACCTGTGGCCACGGCTAAAGAATGCGATCACAGTTTCAAATACCACCGAGAGCGCACGACCACATAGGCAGATATACGCAACCACCAGAACTAGGATACGCCCTGGGCTATCGGGCATTATCTGACCAATCCCCAGCGTAATGGCAAACGCCAGCACCCAAGGCAGCATGCGGCGTAAAAAGTGCACCACCAAAAGCCAGCCTTTTGGGTCGCGGGGTAGGTCCAGCGGCCATTCTCGACGGGTCGCAATCAGTCGGCCAAAAGCCACCATTACCACCAAAAGCACTGTCCAAACGATGGCAAGCACAGCACCATCTGCAACCGCCCGAAGCGCTTCCCCTTGGTCCGCATCAGCGTTCAGCGCACGTAAATCTTCGGCGCCTTGGGCTAGTTGGCGTGACCACTCATCAATGGGCGAGCCGCCCGCTTGAGCCTGTTCACCAAGATCACTCAACGTATCCGCAAGCGCTCCAAGCAAGCCTTGACGCACGATGCTCTCATCTTCAGTTGCAGCGTCTGTAGTGACCTGAAGTTCGCGCAACGACTCAAGCAGCTGGGTGCGCTGCTCTTCGTTTTCAAGCATGCCGATAACGTCAGTCAGCGAGCTCTGAAAATCAGCCCCACTGATTTCCGCCTCTTCCTGCTCAGAGCTGCCGCCCAAGCTTGGTAATGAAACTACCTGAGCGTGTGCTTGGCTTACCGTTATACTCGTCAGCACAAAGAAGACGATGCTTATTAGCGTAGTGATTAACCAGTGCTGTCGCACATTTTACTCCCGAAAATTAGCGTAGATAGCGGCCTACTTATCGTTTGCTACCGCTATAGCTTAGCGCCCTTAATGCGCTCAGTCTTATGCGTGACTATGATAGGCTGGTCACTTAAACGTTCACCTCCAGGATGTTGAGATGACGCTACAAGCTCCGCCTAATCGCTTAAACAGTAACGGGAAAACCCGGCATGTCGGCGTGGAAGTTGAATTTGCTGGCCTGCCACCCCGCGATACTGCATTAATCGTGCGTGACTTGTTTGGCGGGGAGCTTAACGTGGTAAGCCCCCATCGGCTACTGGTAGAGAATACGCGCTGGGGAGAATTTGGCATTGAGCTCGACACCCAATATGCCCATCCCGATAAATCACTGGTCGACCACACCCACGCCGAAGACGGCGAGTGGACACGCTACCAGCACCAGCGGCGTGTAGAGTTTCATCAAAAAACCCGTGAATTAATCGGCGACATGGTCACTGGACTGGTACCTACCGAAATTGTTTCCCCTCCCATCCCATGGAACGAGCTAGAAGCGCTAGACGTGCTATTTGAAGCACTCCGCGAGCATGGTGCCAAAGGCACCGATGCCAGTTTGATGTATGGCTTTGGCTTACACCTCAATCCTGAAGTGGAAGGCTTTGACGTCGACTATTTACTCGCTATGCTGCGCGCCTATTTACTGCTCGCTGGGTGGCTACGTGACGAAATTAAAGTCGATATCACCCGTGAAATGCTGCCCCATGCAAATCCATTCCCTAAAGATTACACGCTAAAGGTACTGGATAGCCGCTACACGCCTGATCTCGACACGTTGATTGACGACTACTTGCACCACAATCCAACGCGTAATCGCGAGCTGGATATGTTGCCGCTATTTACCTATTTACGCCCCGACCATTCTCATAAGCTGTTACATGAAAAGCTCACCAAGCCACGCCCCACTTTTCACTACCGGCTGCCTAACGCCCAGCTTTCACAGCCTGGCTGGGGGTCGGTGGTTGAGTGGAACCGGTGGGTTGAAGTTGAGAAACTTGCGGCTAATACCGAGGTGCTGGATGCTCGCTGTGCAGAGTATATTGCCTACCATAACCGGCCACTGCCAACCCGAGTGAAAGAGAAACTAGCCCGTTGTTCGGCAAAATTGGGCCACTGGTTGCAGCGTAGGCACTAAGCCGCTCCCTTTGTTGAAGCTACTGGTGTTTGTCTAACAATTTATGTTCTCTAAAAGTGAGTAATTATCTGCATGTCACGCCCGCTTATCGGTATCACGACCTCTGACCAGAAAAGCCATTTAGCGTGGTGGTTCGATTGGTTTGCCGTTTGGCGCCACGGCGGTAAACCGCTACGCTTATCCCCTTCACGGCCACAGCCGGAAAACCTGGATGGATTGATCATTGGCGGCGGCGACGATATTCAGGCGCATCTTTATGGCGGCGAGGTGCAGTTGAATGTGCGTCTTGACCCTGCCAGGGATGAGCTGGAGCTTGCGCTGCTTGAACGGTTTATTCCGCTGCATACTCCCGTGCTCGGCATTTGCCGGGGAGCGCAGTTAATTAACGTACACTTAGGCGGCACTCTTGACCCGGATATTTACACCACCCATGAGGGTTTGAAACGGCGACGCACAGTGCTGCCACGTAAAACCGTCGATATTGTCGGGGCTAGCAAGCTGCATCGTTTGCTGGGCGTCACATGGTGCCGAGTCAACAGCTTACATCATCAAGCCGTTTACCAAGCCGGTCGCGGTATCGAGATTGTCGCCCGGGATCGGGATGGCTTAGTGCAGGGCATTGAGTCCCGTGAGCACGACTTTTTAATCGGCGTGCAGTGGCACCCTGAGTGGCTGATATTCAACCGCCCCCAGCAGCGCTTGATTCGCGCGCTGGTGACGGCATCACAACGTCATGCTAGAAAACGCTCGCTATTAGCTCAAGACCGCTAACGCGGCCTCGTAATTCGGCTCGTTTTTCAGCTCACTCACCAACTCGCTGTGCAGTACGCGGTTGTCAGCATCCAGCACTACCACTGCGCGAGCGCACAAACCTTGCATGGGGCTATTGCACAGTGCCACGCCCCACGCTTCAAGAAACTCTGGGTGACGGAAGGTAGACAGCGTTTCCACGTTATCCAGGCCTTCTGCCCCACAAAAGCGCTTGGTGGCAAACGGTAAATCCGCAGACACCACCAATACCACCGTATCAGCAAGCTTAGAGGCCAGTTCGTTAAAGCGGCGCGTGGACGTGGCACAAGTGGGCGTATCTACGCTCGGGATGATATTGAGCACTTTTCGCTTGCCTGCATACGTCTCAAGCGAGACGTCTTGCAGGTCGCTGTTTGTCAGCGCCATGGCAGGTGCCGCTTGGCCTGTTGCTGGCAGCAAGCCAGCGACGTCCATGGGTTCGCCTGCGCGGGTGATCTGTTGCATGATCGACTCCTTATATCGTTAAAATTAATGCGTTCTTACCATTCGAAAAGCCATGGTAGGCTATCTTCATGCTTTTGCGGACATACGCGAAGGACTTTGTTCAACGTTTCGTTTCACTTCACTGAGGTAGTGACATGGCAAGTGTCTTAATAGTTAAAACCGGCGACGCCTTTCCAGAAGTGGTCGACCAACACGGTGATTTTGAAACACTCTTTGTCAATCAGCTAAGCCACTCTCTACCGGCGCATTTAGTCCTGCAGGTGTGGGATGCCCAACGCGATACTGAAGCCCCTGAACTTGAGTCGTTAGCGGGCATTGTGATTACCGGTTCGCATAGCATGGTCAGCCACGCTGAGCCCTGGAGCGAGGCGCTCAAACCATGGCTGCAAACAGCACTGGCTAATGACATTCCAATGCTGGGCGTGTGTTACGGCCACCAGTTAATGGCCGCCGCTTTTGGCGGGGTCAGTGACTATCACCCTGCCGGTCGCGAGTCTGGCACTCGCGCCGTAAGACTGACCCAGGCAGGCCAACAAGACCCACTATTTAATCAATTGCCGGGAACTTTCGCTGCCCACCTTTCCCATGCGCAATCCGTTATGCAAGCCCCTCACGGCGCTACCGTACTGGCCCACAATAGCCATGATGCTCACCAGGCGCTGCGCTACGGCCCTCGCCAATGGAGCGTGCAGTTCCACCCTGAGTTCAATGTCCCTGTGATGCGCGCTTACATTGAACGTCAAGGTGCTGCACTGCGCGACCAGGGCGAAGACCCGATCACCCTAGCCGCTGAAGTGACGGATGCCCCTGAAGCGACCAGCCTGCTGCAGCGCTTTTTGACGTTTGTATAGCCCTTAGTAATAGCCCTTAGTCATAGCCACTCATTTACGCTGGTCACGGCGCGAGGCTAAACGATCGGCTAAGCGCGTTGGCTCAGGCAGTTTGGTACGCCCCAGGCAGCGCATCACCCATTCAAGGGAAGTTTCAAGGGTGATACGATGCCCAGGCGACACATAAACGGGTTTAACCTTGGCCCGTGAGCGCAGCACCACACCGAGCGTCTCGCTGCCTGCATAAAGCGGTGCCACATCACCCCGCTGCTCACCTACCTCCGCGTGCTTGCCATACAGACGTGACTTGGCAATGCCGATAGTCGGCAAATCCAGCCACAGGCCTAAATGAGCGGCCACTCCGAGCCTGCGTGGGTGGGCAATGCCCTGACCATCGACCATTACTAGCTGCGGCATGACGCTTAGCTTTTCAAATGCGCCCAACGCCGCGGGAATTTCACGAAACGATAGTAAGCCAGGGATGTACGGCATCCGGGTGGGCTCGCGGTGAATCACTTGCTCCACCACGCTTAAGTCTGGTGCGCTGGCTGGATCCCATTTCAGTACAACCACCGCCGCCCGAGTTATTTCGCCGCCCTCTTCAAAACCAATATCCACACCAGCAATATGCTCAACCGGCGCTAATCGATCAGCAAGCTCTAAGCGCTTTGCCAACGCTGTTTGCAGCGCCCTCGCCTCTCGGGGTGCCAGATTCCATTCGTGTAGCGGTGTTGGCATGTTTTCTTCCTTGATTTGGTGAATAGTGAATAGTGAATAGTGAATAGAAGGTAGCAAAAAAACGCCCCCGCACCAGTAAAGGTGCGGGGGCGTTGAGATGTCCTCAGGTGCCGCTTAACGGCAGCTGATTAATCCTTATGCGCGTTCGCGACGACGAATCGGCGCATCGCCTTCGTCACGGCGGCGGCGCGGTGCGCGCTCAGCCGGGGCGCTATCTTCGCTAATTTCTAGCGGACGACCGGCCACGCGGGCACGCGCCATCTTGGCGAGAATTGTCGAAGGCAAGCCGCTCGGCAGTTCTACGACAGAGAAAGCGTTACGGATATCGATACGACCGATGCGTGCGCCTTCAATGCCACCTTCATTAGCCAGAGCACCCACTAGTTGGCCTGGCTTGACGCCATCTTTATGGCCAACAGATACGCGGTAGCGCGTCATGCCTTCGGTCGGGCCGCTGCTAGGACGCTCACGACGAGCGCCCGGCTTACCGGCAGGTGCGCCGTCACGCGTAGGCTTCTCTTTACGCGGTGCTTGCAGACGACCAATCGGGGCTTCGTCAGCACGTGCCATCGCGGCAAAGGCACAGGTCAGCTCGATCGGATCATGGCCTTCTTCAATCAGGCGCTCAATCAAAGCACGCTGCTCTTCGGCGCCTTTGGTTAAGGAGGCGGTAACACGCTGATAGAAGACGTTATCGCGATGAGCGCGAATGGCAGCTTCATCAGGTAGTGGCATTTCAGTCATTTTCTGACCGGTTGCCTGCTCCATCCAGCCTACTTTGCGACCTTCACGGAAGCCAGCAAAGGTAATCGCGATGCCGCTACGACCAGCACGACCCGTACGACCAATGCGGTGCGTATACGCTTCCGCGTCTTGGGGCAGGTCGTAGTTGATAACGTGAGTGATACGCGACACGTCAAGACCACGCGCGGCCACATCAGTGGCAATCAACACATCAACTTTGCCACGCTTCAAGCGCGTAATCGTGCGCTCACGCAGGCTCTGATCCAGATCACCTGACAGGCCTGCAGCGTTAACGCCACGCGCCGTCAGTTGCTCAACCAATGTAGTACAGGCCGCACGCGTACGTACGAAGACGATAGCACCGTCAACCGGCTCGACTTCAAGAATACGTGAAAGGGCTTCCAGCTTAGCGCCGCCATCAACGCGCACAATACGCTGTTCGATGTTTTCGCCAGTAGTGGTGCCAGACTCAATCGCCACCTTCACTGGGTTAACCAAGTAACGGTTAACAATGCGCTCAATTTCAGTCGGCAGAGTAGCCGAGAAGAACACACGCTGAGCATCTTTAGGGGTATCGGCAACCACGCGTTTTACGTCGTCGATAAAGCCCATGCGCAGCATTTCATCAGCTTCGTCCAGCACTAGTGCAGACAAGCCATCAAGCTTTAGGCTTCCACGGTCCAGGTGATCAATAATACGGCCCGGGGTGCCTACTACTACATGTGCGCCACGCTTAAGGGCGCCCAACTGCTCACGGTACTCTTGGCCACCACACAGGATCGCAACTTCGAGACCCTTGAGGTTTTGACCATACTTGCTAAACGAGGCAGCCACTTGCTGCGCAAGCTCGCGGGTCGGTGCCATTACCAGCACTTGCGGTTCGCGACGCTGAAGTTCCAAACGCGATAGCAAAGGCAAAGCAAAAGCAGCGGTTTTACCAGTACCTGTCTGGGCTTGACCCAGCATATCGCGGCCTTCAAGCAGCGCAGGAATGGTTTGCGCCTGAATCGGCGAAGGGATCAGATAGCCCTGTGCTTCAACAGCAGACAGAACGGCAGGCAATAGAGCCAGATCGCCGAAGCTCGGCGAGGCGACAGAAGTCGAGGTCATTAATCACACCTTGGTAGGCCGGCAAGTACCGGCAAAAAACATCATAAGCGTCTCTGACTCTGTCATCGCATAACGACATAACGTGTGGTCGTTAAGGAAACAGGCACCGCCTTAGCGGTCATAGCCATCAATGGAGTCGGAGACGCCGGTCGCACCTAGCATCCGGTTGGCAAGCACCGCGTGAGCGGGCCAACCGTTGTGGCGACCTTCTGCGCCGATTTCACCCGTTTGGTGAAATACTGGAGGCGCGCCATCTTCACAGCAATGAACATCTAGCAATTGGCGAGATGTTCCAGCAAGCGTTATTACGTATACAGTGCTTACATATACAATAACTACGCAAGCAAACGCTTATCGTCGTGATGGAGGGGTCAACACATGCGAGGAGGGCGCATCCTAACACCACCTTTAGGCTATGACCAGTTTTTTTAAGCGTACTGTCTTACCCCCAACCTTGCACCACAGTGAATCAAGGACTTGCACTTGTGCAAATTTCGTCTAACCTGATAGATGCCTTATTAAAGTTCACTACACTCAAGGAGCGACGCGATGAACTGGGATCAGATTGAAGGCAAATGGACAGAAATGAAAGGTAAGGCCCGCTCTAGCTGGGGCGAGCTTACCGATGATGAACTGGATCAGATTGGCGGTAAGAAAGACCAACTGGTCGGCAAGCTGCAGCAAAAGTATGGGCTTGCACGTGAAGAAGCTGAACGAAAAGCTGACGAGTGGGCTGATAAGCAGTAGTTACCGATTCGTTGATAGTAATTTGTTGACTATTCTTTATTGATTAGCTGCTTTTATTAAAAGTTTTTAACGTAGCCACATGGAGAGATGCTATGCGTAAGACAATCCTCACAACAGTAATTGGTACCGCGCTTATGGGCACCGTTGCCATGAGTGCTCATGCGCAAAATGAGCCTCAGGGCATGTACTCTGCTGATGACATCCTTGACGCTGAAGTCTATTTCGCTGGCGGTTCTGGTGAAGAGATTGGTGATGTCGATGACATTCTGTTTGATGAAGAAATGCGTATTACCGCGCTGGTCATCGAGAGCGGCTCCGTTCTTGGTCTAGGCGGCCGCGAAATTGTAGTTAGCACCGACTACTTCACTCTTGAAACTCATACAGAAAGCGATGGTGATACTGAACACCGTATTATTATCGAAGCCACCGCCGAAGAAGTTGAAGCCTTCCCTGCTTACAACAACGATTGGTGGGAACAGACTAAAGCTAACGCCCGCGACGCTTGGCAGACCACCCAAGAAGGTGCTGAAAGCGCTTGGCAGCGCACTCGTGAAGCAGTTAATGCCGACGAGTAAGGCCTAAGTTAAACATTTAGCTTATGGCAATAAGAAAAGGGCCGCCCATTTGGGTGGCCCTTTTTGATGCAAAACTGCTTGATACAAATAACTACAGTTAAGTGGCTATTTGCGTCGCACACCCTGCCCTGGCAAGCGTTCACGATCATGGGGCTGCTGAAAGTCAAGCAGTGGGCCAGTAGGTACGATGCGCGTGGGGTTGATAGTCTCGTGACTATAATAGTAGTGGCGTTTGATGTGATCCATATTGACCGTTTCCGCCACACCCGGCCATTGATAAATTTCCCGCGCGTAATTCGAAAGATGAGGGTAGTCTTCAATGCGCTTTAGATTGCATTTGAAATGGCCGTAGTAGACCGCGTCAAAACGCACCAAGGTGGTGAATAGACGAACATCTGCTTCCGTCAGCCACTCCCCTGCTAGGTAACGCTGGTGTCCTAAACGCTCTTCCATTCGCTCTAATGATTCAAATAACGCCTTAACGTGCTTCTCATAAACAGCCTGCTCGGTGGCAAAGCCTGATTTATACACACCATTATTGATGTTGTTGTACACATCGTCATTCACTTCATCAATGACGCTACGCAGATCTTTTGGGTAGAAATCCAGGTCATTACCCGTCAGCCCGTCAAATGCATGATTAAACATCCGCAACAGATCAGCGGATTCGTTATTAACAATCGCGCTACGCTGTTTATCCCACAGCACCGGCACGGTTACCCTGCCCGTGTAGTGCGGATCCGTTTTGGTGTAGAGCTGATAGTGAAAGTCGGCACCGTTAATGGGGTCGCCGCTGGCGCCCTCGTCTTGTCGGTAAGTCCACCCCTGATCAAGCATCAAAGGGCTCACATGGGAGGTGCCAATCAGCGGCGCTAGCCCTTTTAGCTGGCGCATAATCAGAGTGCGATGAGCCCAAGGACAGGCGAGCGATACATATAAATGGTAGCGATCTTGCTCTGCCGGGTAGCAAGCGCCATCAGTTTCAGGCTGATCGCCAACCCAGTCGCGTAGCTGTGCTGACTCACGGACAAATTCACCGCCATGCTTTTTAGTGTCATACCACTGGTCTTGCCATTCACCGTTGACCAATAATCCCATTGGGCATCTCCTGAAAGGGGTTTGGAAGTAGCATACTCCCGCACAGAGGATGCTCAAGCGGATGTTTTACGCCCTTTCATTCGAGTGAGTCGAATCATGCGCTGAGCATTCGCTCACGACAGCCTGCTTTAGCGCTGCAGCCATGGCGTGTGCTGCCGGGCCTGCGCGGTCACGGTCGCGGAAGATCAACTGAATAGGCACCTCACGAATACCACCCGCTGTTAATGGCAGCGGCTTTAAGTGGCCGCTTTTTAACTCGTCGGCAATACGCGTTTCGGGCATCCACGCAAACCCAAGCCCACGACGCAGCATATCCAGGGAGGTATTTAGATGACCGACGGTCCAGCGCTGTTCGGCTTTCAACCACCCCGCGTTGGTTGATTGACGCAATGCCGAGTCGCGCACGACAAGCTGACGATGCTGTGCCAAGTCACGCAGGTCTAAAGAACGCCCTAGCTGATGCAACGCATGTCGGGGATGTGCCACGGCGATGAAGCGCACCGTTACCAGCGGCTCGCCTAAGAATCCCTGCGCTTCAATACCGGAGACCACGAGGTCTGCGCGGCTATCGTAGAGCATTTCGATGCCGCCATTGAGCACGCTTTCGTGCAATTGAACACGTACCTGGGGATAGGTTTCTGAGAAACGCTCTAACGCCTTAGCTTGTGCGGCAGCAGGAAATACTTGATCAATCGCCACCACCACTTCCGCTTCTAAACCAGCCGCCAGACGCGAAGCTACGTCTTCAAGAGATGCCGCACTTTCAATTAATTGACGTGCACGGCGAAGTAGCAGCTCCCCCGCTTCTGTTAAGCGCACCTGACGCCCAATGGGCTCCAGCACCTGAACGCCTAGCTGCTCTTCTAATTTATGGACCGCATGGTTAAGCGTGGAAGGACTTTTATGGACGGCCTCTGCCGCACGCGCAAACCCTCCATGGTCAACCACGGCTGCCAGCATTTGCCATTGTGCAAGTGTAACCCGGGACATTTCGATTTCCTCGACGCGAAAGAGCGAAACAATGCGCTTATTATTCGAAAAAACATCACTAGAATGCCAGGAATCGCTCTAAAGTTCTGCTTATCACTACTAAATATTGCTAGCCACGCCCTATCGATCATCGTAGCGTATGGTTTTTAAAGCCTAACAACTGGGCAATACTAGACACTTGTTATATTAATGCTTTCAAAATAACAGTTTTCGTCTATGATTAGCTCAAGTGATTTAATTAGCATGCTTAGTCAGTTACATTTATTTGCAAACAGCGTTTTATTAATGCTTATCTTTACTTATTATTTGTCTGTTTTGATTTAAATATATTTTATGTATAGATATACAGTCTATGCACCCCCTCTCTCATGGGGTATGGTTTCCGGGTTTATACGCTTTATTGTTACTTTTAATCACGAACTCGGCGGTCCATTTACCCATGTTGCGAATCCTTCATTCGCTGCCTCGCACGCACAAATTATTACTATTACCCGTGGCCACTATGGTCACCGTGCTGGGCACACAAAAGTTATTGACGACTTATCAAGATTTAAATCACCCCCATACACCATTAGAAAGCGTGTTAGTGCCGCTTCCTAGTGATTCAGCACCCGGCGTACCTTCACTACGTCAAGAGCGTACACCGGTGGCTGAAGCGATTGATCGCGCCTCACGCGCCATTGACGCTACCCGCGAAAATATCCCTCTAAGCGAGCTAACCGTCACCGAGATCGTTGACCTCGACGTGATTGAGTCCGCAGAAGCCAATATGGCATCAACACCGGTGCTAGCACTTAATGCACCTGCGCTTGATCTCGCCATGCTCGGTACAGCAGGACTAGACAGTGGCGCGCTGCATATGGCCGTGGTCATTGGCACGCTGACTAGCGGCATGCTGGATGTTGACCACACCTCCCCGATCGAAATTGCCGATGCCACTTCTTATGAAGACTATGGTGTTGAGCTATTCGACGACATCTCATTTCTGGAACTAGAACTGGCTGCAGAAGAGCCGTTTGTACCTGAATGGGAAACCCATATTGTTGAATCCGGCGAAACCTTCGCTGTATTAGCACAAAATCATCTTGGCCTTGGCTATAGTGAAGTGCTTGCTCTTCTTGAAGACTTACCTGACCAGCGCTTACTGACCAATTGGCGCGCTGGCAACAGCTTCGATTATCAGCTGGATGAAGATGGGCGCCTGCTTTCGCTGCGCATGATGCAAAATACCCGTGACGGCATCATGCTAGAGCGGGATGAGGATCATTTCGCTGTTACTACCATTGAGCGCCAAGGCGAACCCGTTCAGCGTCTTTATGCAGGCAGTGTTAGCGGTAGCTTCGCACGTTCAGCTCAGGCCACCGGTTTAAACAGCAACTCAGTCACTGAACTAACCCGACTGCTCGAAAAGAAACTCGACTTCCGTCGAGATAGTCGTCGTGGTGACCGTTTTCAGGTCTTGGTTGAGTCGGATATGATTGATGGTGAAACCCTCGACTCCCGTGTATTAGCGGTTAAATACGACGGTGAGCGAATGGATTTAACCGTCGTACGCAATGCCAACGACGATAACTTCTATACCCCTGAAGGCGGCAGCTTAGACCCCGCGTTTGCCCGCCACCCCTTTGAAGGTAGTTACCGTTTAAGCTCCGGCTTTAATCCCCGGCGCCTGCACCCGGTGACTGGACGTGTCAGCCCGCATAACGGTACTGACTTTGCGATGCCGATTGGCACGCCTATTGTAGCGCCTGCCAACGGGCGCGTTGAGCGTGTCAGCAGCCACCACGCAGCGGGACGCTACGTGGTTATTCGTCATGACAATGGTTACCGAACGCGCTACTTGCACCTATCGCGCCCATTGGTTAGTCAAGGTGACCGCGTAACCATGGGTGAGCGCATTGCGCTTTCAGGTAATACGGGCCGTAGTACGGGTCCTCATTTGCACTACGAAGTCATCGTTAATAACACTCCCGTTAACGCGATGACGGTCGACTTACCTGAAAACACAAGCTTGAGCGGCGATACCTTAATTGCGTTTAAGAACCAAGCTGAGCCCATGCTAGCAGCACTTGAAAGCGGGGAGTCAGGTCCTGTTAACATGGCTAACTATCAACAGCAAAGCGATAACTAATCGCTAACTCTATAAACGCCGCCTTTAATTTTAAAGGCGGCGTTTTATATTACGGGCGCTACACCGGGCGCTGTAATGCTGATAACAGCGCAGCATCGCGCCGGTAAATATCAGGTCTAAACTCAACCTCACCTTGCGCATTTGGCCAAGCGGTCAAATAGTGCAGCGCGACAGGGATCCGCTGGGGAAGGTTAATGTTGCGGTCACTTGCTCCATTCAGCAGGCTACTCATTTGATAGCGACTACCGGTATCCTGCAGTAGCATTTGCGCAAGCTCTGCTACGCCTTCAACGCGAACACAGCCTGAACTTAGCGCGCGCTGATCTCTCTGAAAAAGTCCTCGCGCTGGCGTGTCATGCAAATAAATCATGTCATTATTGGGAAAGCGCACTACCACACGCCCCAATGGATTTCCTGCCCCTGCCATTTGACGCAGCATAATGCCTCCAGGGCGCTGCCAATCTACCTCTTCAGCGATAAGCGACTCACCGGAAGTACTAATCACCTGAATATTTTGCCGGGCTAAATAGCCAATATCAGCGCGTACTTGTGGCAATACATCTTCACGCATGATCGTTGGCGGAATCGTCCAGGAAGGATTAATCGTCAGGTGACTAATGGTGGAGTGAATAATGGGCGTTTCCCGTCGCGGCGTGCCCACAACGACCCTGGCATCCCAATGCTGACCATTAGGGCGCACATAGTGCATCCGGTAGCCGGCAATATCGACCCATACCCGAGATTCGGCTGCTTGGCTGGGCGCAATCCAGCGGGCACGTTCTAAATTGACTCTCAATTGGTCAATTCTTGATGTCACTGGCGTATTGAGCGCTAGACGCGTTTGCTCGCCAACCACGCCATCTTCTTGAAGTAAGTGGCGGCGCTGGAAGCGTCTAACCGCAGCTTCTAATCCCACATCGTAGGTACGCCGGTTTTCAGCTGTTTCCAGCTGGATCAGCGGATAAGCACTGCTATCCGCCACCATTAAGCCAGTCTCCCCCCACAACGCCAGGCGCTGGCGCAGCACAATGACATCGTCTGCCTGAACCCCAGGACGAAGCGATTCGTTGCGCGCCGCTAACATGGGCGCACTGCCAAGGGTTGCTAACTGATAGTGAGCCCTCAGCGCTTCACGTAGCTGTTGATACTCATTTGACGAGGGCCGCGCAAGGAGGATGGCATTGTCTAGCTGACGATCCTCTACGGCGTGCATAACGCGAAGTAGCGAGTAACGCCTTTCTGGACGTGGAGCATCCCACTGAGGCTCAACATCGCGCGGGTTCACTTTACCACGCTCTAGATGATCCAACGCCAGCAGTAGTGCTTGGGTTGCCTTAACATCAAAAGCTGCTTGGGCTGTAGCCCCTCCTGTTTGGCTGCGCTGAAACTCAGTGAGCAGCGTGTCGGCGTAATAATCTGCCGGCACTAAGCCATCGTCTTTTAGACTGTTTAAGGCATCGACTAATGACGCGACAGCTAGCTCTGATTGCCATACAGGCTTACCATCACGCAGTTGGTAAAATTCGGCAACCGGCAGGCTTGGCGTTGCAGCAGCGGTTACTTGCTGGGCTAGTGCAAGCTGCAATGGCATTGAGTCTGCATAAGCATGGCTGAACCCCAAAGGGCCATGGGTAAGCGTTACGCACAGAGCGATCCCTATCGTCCATCGTTTTATTGGCTGTCTCTCGTTCATCGCCCTCTCCTTGCGTTACTATAGTTCCCAACATTAGCCTTCCACATCAGCCGACGCTCTCTTTTTATCTTAGTCGACTCATTCTTAATCATGACGCATATTGTTTGCAGGATCGTTTAATATGGCTCTTCACCTAAACACTGCCACGTTATTATTTTCCTTACCTTTAGCGCTATTTACATTACCACTTCATGCCGCCAGCTTTTTTGCCAACGTGGCTTCAACGCCACCTCCCGGCGTTCTTCCTCTCCACCACCAGCTACAGCAGCTCGCCCCACAGGCAACGCCTGAAGCGCTACGCTTAGCCGCCCAAGCACTCAACTGCGCTGAACCTAACGCCGAGCGCCTTGCCGTTATCGATTACTCGTTACCTTCAACCGAACCGCGTTTATGGGTGTTTGATTTGCACCAACATAAGCTACTTTTCGAAGAGCTGGTCTCTCATGGACAAGGGTCGGGAGACGCTCACGCGGAAACGTTTTCCAATACCCCCGATAGCCACCAGTCAAGCATTGGCTTGTTTCGCACCATGAACAGTTACTACGGTCGTAACGGCTATTCACTGCGCCTAAACGGTCTTGAGCCTAATGTAAACGACCTTGCCTATGAGCGAGCCATTGTTATTCATGGAGCCGACTATGTGAGCGACGATTTCATTAGCCAAACTGGCCGGCTTGGGCGAAGTCATGGCTGCCCTGCGGTGCGTGAAGATGTGACTTACCCGCTGATTGACAGCCTCAAAGAAGATCAATATGTCTTCGCCTATTATCCGGATGCAGAGTGGCTAGCCACCTCGGCCTTTTTGGGCTGTACTGCTGCGGCTTCACAGCTTGCCAAGCGCTAGTTGTTTGGTCGTTTCATCTTCCATCATTTAAGCCTTTTGGCTCATTTAGCAGCTCATTTTCTTCACTATCTACATTTAAAGCAGGCCCCAAGAACACTCATCTGCAATACTTCGTAACAAATAAACACATATAGCAATTTTCTTGCGCAGGTGTCTGACATGTTCACCTTTATGCATCCCTACCAAAAAATTCGCCGTTTAGAACAAGAGCTCGCGGATTTGCGTGCACAGCTTGAAGCAACGACGCCTTCACCCAGCTGCCGTTTGATAAGCATGATGAAACCGTCGCAATCAATTGGCATGCTGCAAGCCAGGGGGGCAGGCATGCTGACCTCCTTGAGCACAGGTATTCAAGAGCATGCTGATCAGCTAGCAGGTGAGCGCGCTACCTTAACAGAGACGCTTAAGCTTATTGCCACAGCCGAGCAGGCGGTTGAAACGCTGAACCTGCGCTGTCAAACCTCCGAAAATGCTAACGAGCTGCCCGCCTCTCCGCTGGTGTTAGCCAAAACGCTGCACGCTCTCAGTCAATTGCAGGTTGCTCTCGCCCGTAATGCAGGCCACGCCCAAGCGCTGGCGGTGAACGCGGCGTTAGAAACGGCTCATAGCCAAGGTTTACTTGAAAGCCATAACCAACCGGACAGTTACTGTCGATCGAACAGTCAAAGCCAACCAATTAGCCAAACACAGCCTTCACCGGGCTTAGCAGTCATTGCGGATGATATTCACCGTCTAGCATTGCAAATGCATCAATTGAGCCACCAGTTGAGCCAATTGATGGAGCAGATCAATAGCCAGGTTAGAGAGCACTCGAAAGCATTGTCACTGAAGCGCCAAGCCACTTCAGAAACAGCTAACGTAGCGTTATCGGCTAAGCACGCAGTCAACCAGCTATGTGATCAAACAAGGCACATGCATAAAGTCATTCATCACAGCGCCACGGCGGCATTCCTTCACTCCGCTAAGCTTGATCATGCGGTGTGGAAGTGCCAAATTTATAAGCAACTTCTCTCAGCAAACACAGACGCAACGCTTGAAGATCATCACCAGTGCCGCTTAGGCCGCTGGTATTACCATGGCGAAGGCCATCGTCGCTATGCAAGAACGGATGCTTATCGTGCATTAGCCGGCCCCCATAGGCGTATGCATGAAAGCGGTGCTGAGGCGCTTAAATTTGCTCATATGGGTGATCGAAACGCTCAACTGGCTGCCCTCGGGGTGATGGAAGAGGCGAGCGAGCAGCTCGCCCTTCAGTTGAATAATCTTATGGAGCATGCCGTCTATGAAGCACCTTATCCTTCCAACCACTTACCGTTAGCAGGCGCTCCTTAGCAGCAGCTCATACTCCAAACAGATAATGGCCTTGATCAGATATATCATCTTTGAAATAGCGTATCGTCTTACTGGTTAGCCTATGCCATGCTGAACCCACTGCTACCAATTTTTCACTAGTCGCAATGGGAAAGAGCATATGACAGCGGTCAAAAAGCTAGACCTCGCCTTACAGGGCGGCGGCGCACACGGAGCATATACCTGGGGCGTGATTGATCGTCTGCTGGCGGATGATCGCATTGAGATAGAGGGCATCAGCGGCACCAGCGCGGGGGCAATGAATGGCGTCGTGATGGCTGATGCGCTAACGCGCGGTGACAAACAGACCGCACGCCAAGCGCTTCATGATTTTTGGAAGGCGGTCAGCCGAGCAGGCATGGCGAGCCCTATTCGCCGCTCCCCCATGGATGTACTAACCGGCAATTGGAGCCTGGATAATTCGCCAGGTTTTATCGCCATGGACCTTTTGAGCCGCGTTGTTTCGCCCTATCAACTTAATCCGCTCAATATTAATCCGCTACGCGACATCCTGCTCAGTCACATTGATTTTGATCGTGTACGACAGTGTGAGCAGTTGAAGCTATTTATCGCAGCAACCAACGTACGCTCAGGTAAACAGCGCGTTTTCCGCCGCGAAGAGATGAGCGTTGATGTTGTCATGGCCTCCGCCTGCTTGCCGTTTATGTTTCAAGCGGTAGAAATTGACGGCGAAGCGTACTGGGACGGCGGCTATATGGGCAACCCCGCCCTGTTTCCCTTAATGGAAGAGTGTAGTGCGCGGGATATCATGCTGATCCAGATTAACCCCATCAGCCGTAATGAAGTGCCGACGACAGCCTCGGCTATTATGAACCGTCTTAATGAGATCACCTTTAATTCAGCGCTGATTAAAGAGATACGCATGATCGCATTACTTAAGCATGCGCTTGATGAACAAGGCATTGAAAACTGCTATCAACAGGCACTGTTTCACCGCATTAGTGGCGAACAAGCGCTTGAAGATCTTTCGGTCTCCAGCAAATCAAATTCTGAATGGCCATTCTTATGTCACCTATTTGAGCAAGGCCAAGCTGCCGCAGAGCGCTGGCTAAGCGAAAACTTTGATGCTATTGGCAACTACTCTACGTTGGATATTGATACCGTCTACCTCCACGAATAACCCCTATGCTCATCATCCCAGCCGTTTAAGCACCAAAATGACGCAGAGCGCATGTTGCATGCCCACCCATGCAGCATGCGTGCTTTTTGACACCAAAATCCAGCAAGCGAAAAATACTTAAACAACTGAATTTCATACACAAAACTCCATTTGGCAAATTATCTGCATAATTTCCATTAGTGGTTGTAGGCGTGGACCAGGCCCAACAGGGTACGAGTGCGTCGAACCTGCCCTTCAACGGTGAAGGCAAGTTCTCGTAAATTGCTTACGCAGCGCTCCACCTGAATGACGTTGCGTAACGATAAACTCGTTTGATGCCCCGTGAGGCCATCCCATGGATATACGCAACAAAGCTAACCGTATACGACTGTTCAATTTCTCCTCGCCGCAAATGCGCGCTTTCCATTTTTCATGGTTTGCATTCCATATCTGCTTTTTTGGCTGGTTCGGCATTGCGCCATTAATGGCCATTGTCCGCGAAGACCTCTCGCTAACCCAAACACAGATCGGCAATACCATCATTGCCTCGGTCGCGGTTACCGTGATCGTACGGCTTGTGATTGGCGTGCTTTGCGACCGCATTGGGCCGCGTAAAACCTATACCGGTCTGCTGATGTTAGGCGCCCTTCCAGTCATGGGTATCGGCTTAGCGAATAGCTTCGAAACCTTCCTACTGGCCCGTTTAGCGATTGGTGCTATCGGCGCCTCTTTCGTGATTACTCAGTACCATACCACCATGATGTTCGCGCCTAATGTGGTTGGCACCGCCAATGCCACCAGTGCAGGCTGGGGGAATCTTGGCGGCGGTACTACACAAATTCTGATGCCGCTAATCTTCTCCGGCCTGCTAATGCTGGGCGTGAACGAAGCTTTCGGCTGGCGCTTGGCCATGATGGTGCCAGGCGTTGTCATGTTCTTTACCGGCATCGGGTATTGGCTGTTTACCCAAGATGCGCCAAATGGCAACTTTAGCGAGCTACGTGCCCGAGGCGAACTTCCTGAAGCAACGGGTGAAAATGGCGCAGGTCAAAGCTTTTTAGCGGCTGCTAAAGATATCCGTGTTTGGGCGCTGTTCGTGGTCTATGGCCTCTGCTTTGGTGTAGAGCTGACGATTAATAATATTGCCGCTATCTACTTCTTTGATAAGTTCGATTTAACGCTGGCCACGGCTGGCCTAATCGCTGGTTTATTCGGCCTAATGAATATTTTTGCCCGCACCTTGGGTGGCGTTTTTTCGGACCTTTTTGCCAAGCAAGGCGGCCTGAAGGGCCGGGTACGCTGGCTGTTTATCGCGTTGATTTGCGAAGGTCTTGCCCTAATAGCATTCTCGCAGATGCACGTATTAAGCCTCGCGATTGGCATCATGCTAGTGTTTAGTTTGTTTGTGCAGATGGCCGAAGGGGCCACCTATGGCGTTGTCCCGTTTATCAATAAAAAAGCGTTGGGGGCAGTGGCGGGCATTGTTGGTGCTGGCGGTAACGTTGGCGCCGTTGGCGCTGCATTTCTTTTCCGCAGTGAAAGCCTGAGCTATCAACAGGGGTTGTTCTATTTAGGTCTCACTGTGCTGGTACTGGCATCGTGTGTGTTGCTTGTGCGCTTTAGCGATGCCACCGAAGCCGAAGAGGCTGAGGCTTACCGCGATGCGGCGGGTGATGAAACAGGGGCAGGCGCCCTATCATTACGATAATCTTGCTCCCTTACGGCTTATAAACCGTCAGGGAGTCTTACTTTCAGGCGGCGAGTGCCCAAGGAATCTTTTATGTCTTCAGCACAGCAATTGCTCTTAACCGCCATTCGTTGCGATATTGATAACCTTACGCACCTAGCGACGACAGCCGATATTGTCGGTGACATTAGCCGCTTTATTCATATGCTGCAGCGTGAGCGAGGTGCTTCAACGATTTACCTTGTTTCTCGAGGACAGCGTTTCAAAACCCGCCGAGATACTTACCGCCAGCACAGCCAGCAAGCCGAAACGCTAATGCGCCAACGGCTCGAAGCACTTAGCCACGAGGCCCGCCCGCAGGCCGCCGCTCGCTTATTGCGGCGCATTGCGGCGGTTTGGCATGCCCTTGATGAGCTGGGCACCCTTCGTCAAGCAATTGATACCTTTGCCATCTCTTCCGATGCAGCTACTCAAGCATTTAACCAGCTCATCAGTGGATTACTAGCCATTGTTTTTGAGGCCGCCGACACGTCTGCTGACCCAGATATTACCCGCGCGTTGGTGGCCATTTTCCATTTAATGCAGGGCAAAGAGCTGGCTGGTCAAGAGCGCGCCTGTGGCGCGTTTGGTTTCACCCATGGTCACTTTGACGAAGCCCATCGTGCGCTGCTCAATCAGCTCGTGAATGAGCAGCAACGCTGCTTTGATACCTTTACAGAGTTTGCTTCATCTGAAGCGCGGCAGGTATGGAAAAATGAGTTATCAACGCGCACATTAGCGGGTATTTGCCATCTCCGCGATATCGCCTGCCAGCGTACTCATGCGGTGAAAAACCAGGCTACCGACAAACCGGATACGCTTGGAGAAACCTGGTATGAACTCACTACGCTGCGTATTGATACGATCAAAACGGTGGAAGATGCGCTGATAGTGCAGCTAAGCGCGCTCTGCCATCGCAAAATTGCTCAGGCTGTGAATGACCTGGAAAAAGCCAAAGCGGAGCCCGGCCGCTATACACCCGCTCCCTGTGAACAGTTACTTGCGTTTAATGGCTCTCAGCCATTAGGCGACTTAACTGCTAGCGCGCTGACGTCGCCTTTAGGACGTTCATTAATTGAGCTTACCCAGGCTCAGGCAGGCCGCCTGCAAGGACTCAGCGATGAATTAGAAAACACCCGTAAAGCCCTGCGTGAACGCAAGCTGATCGAGCGCGCCAAGGGATTGATCATGGCCCATCAGGACATGAGCGAAGAAGAGGCCTACCGTTTTTTGCGCAAAACCTCGATGGATCAGAGTAAAAGCATGGCGGATATGGCCCAAGCCATTCTTGATCTCTCGGCTATGTTGAAACGTAAAGAAAAAGGCTTATAACGCGCAAGTTTGCAAGATAGTCACGCATTGACCATGCTGAAAGCTTCTCAGGCTAACGACTCAGCAAGGAGCGCAAACATGCATAAAGGTGTGTTATTGATTACCGGCGCATCCAGTGGCATCGGCGCAGCCACCGCAAGAGCGGCCTCCCGGGAAGGCTACAAACTGGTACTCGCTGCCCGCTCTGTGGATAAACTTACTGCTCTGGCCCAAGAACTAGGGCCGGAAAACGTCCTGACTTGCAAGCTGGATGTAACGAATAGAGAGCAACAACTCTCTATGGTCGAACAGGCGATTGAAACCTTTGGTCGCCTGGATGCGGTCTTTGCTAATGCTGGCCGGGGAGGTTCACCGGGTGGTTTCAGTGAAGCTGATCCAGACGCATGGCGTGAAATGATTCTTACCAATATCTATGGCGTTGGGCTCACCTTACAGGCTTGCTTACCTCAGCTTAAGCGCAGCAAAGGCCATGTGCTATTAACCGGCTCCGCAGCGGGGCGTACGACTATTCCTGGCTCGATGTATAGCGCTACAAAATGGGCAGTCACCGGCATTGGCTATAACTTGCGTGAAGAGTTACGCGGCACCGGTATGCGCGTCACGCTGATTGAACCCGGCATGGTAGACACGCCATTTTTTGATGAACCGCCTGAACATGCCTTAGCAGATCGCGATATCGCCAATACAGTGATCTACGCCCTCTCCCAACCCGCCCATGTCGATGTGAATGAAATACTTATTCGCCCTACCCCGCCGCTTGATTGAACGTTAATCGTAAAGCGTGCCAGCACCTGCATGACTAACACCTTGCAATTCGTCGGTACTGACCGCATAACGTCTAATTACCAAGCGCGCTAAGTAATTTTGCTGTACGCGCCAACGACGATCAATTTGCAGGTGAACCATGAGCCAACTCGCTTCCACGGCGCTTTCTGTCCTTGACCTGGCACCTATTCGCCAGGGCGGCAGCGCCGCAGAGACTTTCCGCGACAGTGTTGCACTAGCGCAATTAACCGAGCGACTCGGCTATACCCGGTACTGGCTAGCCGAGCACCACAATATTGCTGGCATCGCCAGCGCGGCCACTGCCGTGCTGATTGGTCACGTGGCCGGGCAAACCTCCACCATCCGCGTGGGAAGTGGTGGCATTATGCTGCCCAATCACCCGCCACTGGTGATTGCTGAGCAGTTTGGTACTTTGGAAACGCTCTACCCTGGCCGTATTGACTTGGGCTTAGGCCGCGCTCCTGGCTCGGATGGCGCTACCATGCAGGCCATGCGCCGCAACGCCCATGCAGGTGTCGATGACTTCCCCCAATTGCTTAATGAGCTACGCAGCTATTTAGACGATGCAGAGCCCCAGCAGCGTGTAAAAGCAGTGCCTGGTCAAGGAACCCATGTGCCCATCTGGCTGTTGGGTTCCAGCGGCTATAGCGCTCAATTAGCGGCTAAGCTAGGCCTGCCCTTCGCGTTTGCGGCTCAGTTTGCGCCGGGCTATCTGTTTGAAGCGCTACGCTTATACCGCGACAACTTCCGCCCATCTGCACACCTTGATAAGCCTCACGCCATGGTGGGTTTACCCGTGATGGCCGCTGAAAGCGATGCGATGGCGCACTACTTGGCCACCACCGCGCAGCAGAAGTTTCTTAATCTAATTCGTGGCAAACCTACGCAGTCACAGCCACCGGTTGAGCAGTTGGACTGGTCGCCGGTTGAACAGGCACAGGTCAGCCAGTTTTTAGGCGCGGCGATTATTGGCGGTCCAGAAACAGTTAAAGCTGAGCTGGAAGAGTTCCAGGCGCGTACCGGCGCAGATGAGCTGATGATCAATAGCGATTTCTATAACCATGCCGACCGTATGCGTAGCTACGAGATCGTTGCCGAGGCCGCTCGGTGAGTGCTCAGTTAGACACGCAGGGCACGCTTTGGGGCTTTAAGCGAATGGTGCCGCTTTCACTGTTCGTGATCGCGTTTGGCCTCGCTTTCGGCGTTGCCGCTATTCAGCGAGGTCTGACGGGTTTTGAAGCGTTGCTGATGAGCGGATTGGTATTTGCGGGCGCAGCACAGTTTGCCTCATTGGAACTATGGGGCCCTACTATTCCCCTGGTGGCGTTAATAGCGACAACGTTTGCAATTAATGCCCGCCACTTACTAATGGGGGCCGCGCTCTACCCTTGGGTACGCCACCTTCCTACCGGGCAGCGCTACGCTTGCCTGGGTTTAATGAGTGATTCCAACTGGGCAATGGCGGCAGCAGATTACCGCCGCGGTGAAAGCAACGTTGGCATGTTAGTCGGCGGCGGCATTGCATTGTGGCTCGCTTGGATGCTGGGCACCCTGCTTGGCGTAGTGTTTGGCAGCGGCATCAGTGAGCCTGAGCGCTTCGGGCTGGACGTGATCATGGGCTGCTTTCTGCTCGCCATGTTAGTGGGCGGCAAACCGCAGCTCTCGATGTTAATTCCCTGGAGCGTGGCCGCCGTAGCCGCGCTATTGGCGATCTATTTCTTACCAACTAATGCCCATGTCATTGTTGGCGCGCTGGCGGGCGGTATTGCAGGGCTATGTTTGCCCGTTGCAACACCTAAGGCGGCGTCATGAACCTACCGCTGACACCAGCCACCGCGCTATTGGCGATTTTAGTGATGGCGCTAGTGACTTATATCACCCGCGCGGGCGGCGTTATGGTGATGTCACGGGTGCCCATCGGCCCGAAAGTAGAACGATTTATCAATGCCATGGCGGGGGCGGTGCTGGTCGCCGTCATCTTGCCACTGGCCGTTCAGGGTGATTGGGGCGCGCGTCTTGCCTTGGTCGCCACACTAATGGTGATGCTCACTACCCACAAACCGCTTATCGCAATTACCGCGGGCATGGCCACCGCTGCATTCTGGCGCTTGATATAAATTACTCGCTTTTTACCGTTAACTGACCGTTGCCATTAATTAAAGACTATTGATTAACGACTGCCGCAGGAACCTCGCTGATGACGACACTGACCTTCACCCCAATCACGGAAGATGACTTCGCCTCCTTCTGGCCAACGTTTCAATCCATTGTGCAAGCGCAAGAAACCTATGCGATTGATCCAGATATCAGCTATGAAGCTGCCCAGCAGCTTTGGTGTAAAGCGCCCAAAGCTAGCTTGGTGGTTAAGGATGAAAGCGCCCAGATCCTAGGGACTTACTACTTAAAAGCCAACGCGGCTGGCCCCGGTAACCATGTATGCAACTGTGGTTATATGGTGACCCCCGCCGCACGTGGAAAAGGCGTAGCGCGCGCCATGTGCGAGCATTCACAGCAGCAGGCTAAAGCGCTTGGCTTTTTAGCCATGCAGTTCAATGCCGTAGTGGCGACCAATAACATCGCCGTTGCGTTATGGCAAAAGCTAGGATTTAACATTGTAGGCACTGTCCCCAACGCATTTCGACACGCACGCCTTGGCCTTGTAAATACTTACGTTATGTATAAAGCGTTATAGCAGCGTTTACGCGTAGCGCGTGATCATCAGCCTATAGAGATCACTCAGCGATTAATGTCAAAGCAACGCTGGAGCCGCTGCTCAGCAACGTCGCTGCCCATGGCCGTTAATTTAGCAATATTGCGTTCTGGGATAACCTCGGTGTCACCATAAAACTCGATCGCCTTTTCTACGCTCTCTTCACGAAGCAGATGCACCATCGAATAGGGAGAGCGGTTGGTATAATTAGATGCATCATCGGGTTCGGCGTCTTCAAAACAGTAGTTGGGGTGAAAAGTCGCTAACTGATAAATGCCTTCATACCCCTGGTCAACTAAAATGCTTTCGGCCAGCTCAACAAAGTCCAGGTAATGGTCAAAGCTTTTAAATAGCGTTGGAAACACCAGCAGCGTGGTTTCGGTTTCAGGATGCTCGTCTAACCACTGCACTTCCACCATCAACTCCTCAAGTGCCACTTCTATTTTTTTAGAGCGCACCACCGCCACACGAATAGATTCACGCTCCAATTCCCGCTGCGCAAACGGACAAATATTCTCCGCCACGATGAAGGTGCGCACCCAGTTTAGGGTTTGTACTACTATTTCGTTATCTGTGTTCATAGCACCCTCTTGCTCAGTAAGCCGGTCACGACTGTCATATTATCTGCGCAGCAGTTTACACACTGCCTACGTACACTGCCTACGTACTATGTCGTTATTGCTTTACTGCTAAGCGGCAATTTCTCCTCCTAAGCATGTTCTTGATAACGCTTTAAAGCGACATCGTAGGATTTATGAATATGGTCATCTAACAATGCCCGAGCAGCCTTAGCATCTCGCTGCAGCGCAAGCTCAACCAACTGATGATGTTGATCATCAAGTTCTTGTCGAATGGTCGGCATTTTCGGCCCCAACCGGCGGTAGCGATCAAATTGGTCATGCAGTTGCTCAATAAAACGCAGTAACCAGACCGAACCGCAGGGCGCCACTAGCGTACGGTGAAACTGAGTATGTAGATGCTCCCACTCTTCGCCTTTATCTAAGGTGATATCGGCGCGCTTCAAACGGTGTGCCGCTGCCAACAACTCAGCCTCCCACTTTGAATCACCGTGTGCAATGGCACGCTCTAGCGCCATTCCTTCCATCTCTAGACGCATATGCGCAATATCATCCAGCTCTTCCCGTGAAAGCTTTGGCACCCGAAAGCCGCGCTGATTCTCTTGAATTAATAACCCATAGGCTGCCAACTTATTGAGCGCTTCACGCAGCGGGCTTAAACCAACCTGGTAACGCTCTTTGAGTGCGTTAATCGCGAGTTTCTCTCCCGCAACAAAGCTGCCACCCACGAGATCTTTACGCAGATGATCAAATACCCGGCTTGATGCTGTACCTGCGGGCCCTGCTGGCATTGCTGACGTTGCTGGCTTAGGTAAAGAATTATTCATGACGATGTCCTTTATTCATCTCAGCTCCCGCTGTCCATTCTATTTTCACTGTTGACGTCGGATCGGGCACTACCTATATTCTATTTTAGACAAGATAATCGATTTTTTAACCTACAAACGATAAATAAGGTCTAGGTATGACGTTCACCTCTTTACTGGTTTTGCGGGACTCCCGTTCATGAAAGCTCAGGTCATGAAAAAACGAGGGGTCTCATGGCAGCTGTTTTGGGCATTTTTCCGCGTCGGCATCTTCGGTTTTGGTGGCGGACCCTCCATGATTCCGTTAGTGCGTGCAGAGGTAGTTACCCGTCACCAGTGGCTAACCGATGAAGAGTTTGCTGACGTTTTGGCCATCGGCAATACCCTTCCAGGTCCTATCGCCACCAAAATGCCCGGCTATATAGGTTACCGCGTTGGTGGAGCGGCTGGCTGTATCGCCTCCATTATCGCAGTCATTTTTCCGATGATTGTCGCGATGATTATCATGTTAGGCATTTTTAGCCGATACCGCGATGTGGCATGGATTCGTGGTATGGGCCAAGCCGTTGTGCCGGTGGTGATGATAATGATGGCGCAACTCACCTGGGACTTTTTTGATAAATCCCAGGCGGCGCTTGGCTGGGTGGTAAGCGCTGTTATGGCCGTTGTTGCGGCAGGGCTAATCTACTGGCTCGGAATTCACCCTGGCTGGGTGATTGGAGCCATTCTGCTTGCCGCCCTGCTCCGCCCCGCGGGTACTAAACCCCCAGGTAATAAACCTGCTGACACTAAAAAAGCGCAGGGGGCAGCATGATTTACTGGGAGCTCTTCTTAGCGTTTTTTATTCCTAACATTATCGGCTATGGCGGTGGCCCAGCAATCATTCCACTCATAGAAGCCGAAGTGGTCGGCCGCTATGGCTGGATGACTTCCCAGGCCTTTGCTGAAACATTAGCGCTAGGCAATGCACTGCCGAGCCCTATTGCGACCAAAATGGCCGGATATGTCGGCTATGAAGTGGCTGGCATTAGTGGTGCCTTTATCGCTGTGGCAGCCACCGTCATACCTTCGCTGTTGCTGATGCTCGGTGCGCTAGGGCTACTCTATCGCCACCGCGACTCTCCCCGAGTAAAGCGCATGAGCCAATGGGTTCGCCCGGTTATTGCCATGATGATGGCGTGGCTAACCTTGGGCTTTCTACTCGAAAGCCTTAACACCAGCGGGGCTATTCATACGCTGATAATCGCAGCCGTTGCCGCCATCGCACTCATTCGCTTCAAAACGCATCCTGCGTTTGTGGTAATGGGCGCCTTGATTTATGGAGGACTATTTCTCGGCTAACACTCACTGACACACGATCGCAATAAAAGGCGATTGTGTTGGACAACAAGAACCCGATAACGGGACCACGCGCTCACCACCCCGCTGCAGTATTGGCGGCATCCCACAACACCACCCCGAAACTATATATAAAGGTGTAGAAGAATGACGCGTTCAAAATTTACTCTGAGTACTCGCACTTTAAGTGCTACCCTCGCAGCCATCGGACTTGCGTCTGGCATGGCAATGACGACCGCCGCTCAAGCTGACTATCCTGAGCAGGATCTCCGCTTGATCATTCCTTACGGCCCTGGCGGCGCAACCGATATTCTCTTTCGGCTAATCTCACAGGAAGCTGAAAAGACCCTCGGTGAATCCATCGTTCCCGTCAATATGGCAGGCGCTGGAGCAACCCTAGGTTCACGCAATGTGAAAGATGCTGACCCCGATGGCTACACGCTGCTTGGTAGCCACGACACCATTGCGCTTTCCAAGCTAGCGGGCACCGTTGACTACTCATTTGATGCCTTTGAGCCGGTTGCCCTACTCACCCAAACCATCAACATTCCGACTTCTCACGTCAATCATGAAGTACAAAGCGCTGATGAGATCGCTGATTATGTTCGCGAAAATCCGGGCCAAGTTCGCTTCAGCATGATCCCCAGTTCAACCGACCACTTCTTCTGGGCACAGTTCTTCCAGGAAGCGGGCATTGATATGGCGGATGTGCGCCTAGTGGGTTACCCGGACACTGGCGAACAGGTGTCAGCCTTAATGGCAGAAGAGATCGATTTCGCCATGTTTAATCTGCCTTCTGGTGGTGCCTTCTTTGAAGATGGCACCTTCCGCGCCCTGGGTATCGCTCACCCGGAGCGCCTGGAAAGCATGCCTGATGTGCCCACTCTGCGTGAGTTAGGCATCGAAATGGATCACTCCACCAGCCGCGGCATTTTTGCCCCTAAGGGCACTCCACGAGATGTCCTAGATACGCTTGCTGATGCTTATGGCCAAGCGTTGGAGAATGAACAAGTGCAGAGCCGTATCGAAAATGAGTTTGGCTCAGTCGTGAGATTCTTAGCGGGAGAAGATTACCAAGCATTCTTGGATGAAAACGAAGCAGCCCTATCCGCCGCTGCCGAAAACATCGATTTCCAGAACTAAGAATGCTTCCTCTAGCCCACTATTGTGGGCTGGAGGTACCCGGAGACACCTTTAATGCTAACGCTAACTAAAGACCGCGCCCTGGCGCTGGCGCTGCTCCTCATTGTGGCGGTCATGTGGATAGAGTCGGGTGATATTCGCCCGCCTACCAGTTGGCAACCGTATGGATCAGCACTTTTCCCACGCATATTGTTGGTAGTCATCGGATTGCTATCGCTGATGATCTTAGTACGTTCACTGCTGGTTAAGGTCCCTGAGCCGGCTGGCACAAAACAGCTCATTACTGAGTGGTTTCAGAATAGGCGCATTATCCTCGCGCTATTTCTACTGTTTGGACTTTATGCCGCTTTACTCCCAGTAGTGGGCTACATCGCAGCCACTATAGGCTTCTTGGTCGCCTCACTTGCACTGCTGATGGGCGTCAACACACAGCGTAAGTGGATTATTAATCTGACCCTCAGTTTTGCGCTGACGATCGTCATCTATGTAATTTTCCGACATGGCCTGAATATCTGGCTGCCCTAACCTGTGGAGTAAATAATGACTAATTTTTTCCTCCAAGCGCTCGCTGAGGTCGGCACGCCATCGGTTTTGGGGCTGATTGTTCTCGGCGTGTTGTTTGGAATCATTGGCGGCAGTATCCCTGGATTCACCGTCACCATGGCCATCCTGGTGGTCTTCCCATTCACCTTTGCTATGGATCCGGTAAGCGGTGTTTCTTTAATGGTCGGCGTGTTCGTAGGGGGGTATTCAGGCGGGATTGTCTCTGGCGTCATGTTGGGAATACCCGGTACACCCTCTTCTATAACGACCGTGTATGACGGCTACCCAATGGCGCAGAAAGGCGAACCTGGCCGTGCGCTGGGTATCGGTGTTGCGTCCTCGTTTCTAGGCACCATTATCAGCGTGGCGGTTTTGGTCTTTTTTGGGCCACTCATTGCCAGTTTCAGTATGAATTTTCGCCCTTGGGAAATCACTGCACTGATCGTTTTTGCGTTAACCCTGGTAGCTGGACTTTCAAATGGGGCGTTATTAAAAGGCTTACTCGCAGCAGCATTAGGCTTGCTAATCACCACTGTGGGCTACGATCGTAATAGCAATCTACGCTTTGATTTTGGTATTCCGGCGTTTGGGTCAGGCTTTGAAATATTACCCGTGATGATTGGTATATTTGCCTTCTCCCAACTGCTCGGCAATATCGAAAAGCTTAAGGACGAGAAAAGCGAAACTAAGAAAATCGATACTAATGTCTCGATTCCCTACGGCCAAATCCTCAAAGATATGGCAGGGCAAAAGCTCAACACCCTGCGCTCTTCGTTAATTGGTAGCTTGGTCGGAGCGCTTCCTGGTACGGGTGGCACCGTGGCTAACTTTTTAAGCTACGATCAGGCTAAAAAGTTCTCTAAAACCCCGGAAGAGTTTGGTAAGGGTACCCCAAGCGGCATTGTGGCTTCTGAAGCTTCCAACAGCGCAGTGGCGGGCGGTGCTTTTGTGCCTACTCTAGCGTTGGGTATACCAGGTGATTTGCCGATGGCGATCATGATGGGGGTACTGATTCTGCACGGTATTACACCGGGGCCGATGATGTTTGAACAGAACCCCGTATTGGTGGGCGCTATCTACGCAAGCCTGTTAATTGGCGCGGTGGTTATGGTGCTGTGCAACCTGCTACTGGTGCGCTGGTTCGCCAAAATATCGCTCATTCCTCAACAGATTCTTGTACCTGTAGTGCTAATGCTCTGTGCCATTGGCGCTTACGCACTAAACAATAACTTGTTCGATATTTGGGTGTTATTTATCTTCGGGGTTATCGGTTATCTACTTTGGAAAGCTGACGTTCCACTTACACCGCTAATACTGGGTGTGGTGCTTGGCGACAACCTCGAGCGCCAGCTATTCCGAGCCCTTGAGCTAAATGAAAGCTGGTTAACCTTTTTGACTCGGCCGCTGTCTGCGCTTTTCTTAGCGTTAGCCGTCGTTTCCATTCTATTTTCGCTTTATCAGGATCGTAAGATTCAGCGTTTAAAAAATGCCGCTCAGTAAGAGAATGTTTAATACCTAAATAAGTTAAATCAACAACACCGCTTAAAAGGACTCTAGTATGCAACAAAATGCACACTATTACCCCAGCGCCTCGCGCCGCATGGCAACGTACGGCAAACATGGCATGGTAGCCACCTCACAGCCACTAGCTGCGCAGGTGGGCGTTAGCATTTTGCAGCAAGGGGGCAATGCGATTGACGCCGCGATTGCCGCCGCCGCCGCATTAACCGTGGTCGAACCTACCTCCAATGGGATCGGCAGCGATGCCTTTGCCATTGTCTGGGTCGACGGCAAGCTACACGGCCTTAATGCCAGCGGCCCTGCTCCACAAGCGGCAACTATTGAAGCGCTGAAAGAACTTGGCCACGACGCCATGCCCAATCACGGCATGCTGCCTGTCACAGTACCCGGTGCACCCGCTGCATGGGTGGCACTTTCCGAGCGCTTCGGTAAGCTGCCGTTCGCCGAACTGCTAGCGCCTGCCATTGCGCTGGCCGATGAAGGCTTTCCCGTTTCCCCGGTTATTCATCAAATGTGGAAGGAGGCTTTCAATACTTATTCAGCGTATAGCGACGCTTCTTTCAAACCTTGGTTTGATACGTTTGCGCCAGAAGGACGGGCGCCAGAGGCTGGTGAACTGTGGCGCTCTGAAGGCCATGCAAAAAGCCTAAAAGCGATTGCTGAAACTCACGCCAAAGCGTTTTACGAGGGTGAACTGGCTGATGCCATCGACGCCTTTTCTCAAGAACATGGCGGACTGTTACGCAAAGCAGACTTGACTGCTTACCAACCGGAGTGGGTAGACCCGATTAGCGTTAGCTATAAAGGCCATGATATTTGGGAAATCCCTCCCAATGGCAGCGGCATGATTGTGTTGCAAGCACTGGGTATGCTTGAGCGCTTAGATGAAGCGGGATCAGACCCCGTTGAAACGCTGCACCGTCGTATTGAGGCCACTAAACTGGCCTATGTGGATGGCTTCGCGCACGTTACTGAGCTTGAAGCGATGCGCCCCACTGTTGATCAGATGCTGGCCGACGAGTATCTGAAATCACGTGCCGCCCTGATTGGCGAGCAAGCCGTTGATCCCGTACATGGCAACCCAATCAAAGGCGGCACGGTGTATCTGGCAACAGCGGATAGCGATGGCAATATGGTGTCGTTGATTCAAAGCAACTTTAAGGGCTTTGGTTCGGGGATGGTCGTTCCTGGCACCGGCATCAGCCTGCAAAACCGCGGCTGGTCGTTCTCCCTTGACCCTCAGCACCCTAATGCTTTGGCACCTGGCAAACGTACCTACCACACTATTATCCCTGGCTTTATTACCAAAGATAACCAAGCTGTTGGGCCGTTCGGCGTGATGGGTGGCTATATGCAGCCCCAGGGCCATGTGCAGGTGGTAACAGCCATGCTAGAAGATCAACTCAACCCTCAGGCGGCGCTCGATATGCCGCGCTGGAAGTGGACAAAAGGCAAAACCATCGAAGTCGAAGCTGACTTCCCTAATCACTTAGCCCTGGCGCTAGCCCGCCGTGGCCACGACATCGTCAAAGTCGCTGACTCCATCAGCTTTGGACGTGGCCAGATCATTCTACGCGACCCTGAAACCGGCGTACTGCAAGGCGGCACCGAGCCGCGCACCGACGGGGCAGTGCTGCCCTGGTAAGTTGCTGTTCTAATAAATCGCGATTGAGCCAATACCTCTCCGCCGTGTTGCCGTTGAAGGCAACCGGTGGTTGCGCTGGCTATCCACGCTGAACCACCGCATCATGGCACTCCTTTTTTACTCAGTGCTTTTTGCCAACCTAATGATGTCCCCACCACCTTCTGAAGCTACTTCCTCCTCACCGCTAAGCGGTTTTTTTGGCGTGTTTCGGTATAGCCGCCGCGCGCTTGGCTTGGTGTGGGAAACCTCCCGCTGGATGATGCTTGGCCTTGCACTGTGCACGTTGGTCGCAGGGGTACTTCCCGCCGTGGCGGCGTGGGTCGGCCAGTTGATTGTGGATGGTGTGGTGAGCGCCATGGAGACTCATCGCGAAGCCACCAATCCCAACCTGCTGGTCTTGATCACGCCGGTTCTAAAACTGGTGGGGATTGAAGCGCTTATCATTGGGTTAATAGCGTTAGCCCAGCGCGGCCTTTCTGCTCAGCAGTCGCTGTTAAGAGCGCTTTTGGGGCAAAAAGTTAATGTGATGATTCTGGAGAAAGCGGGCGCGCTTTCACTTAGTCAGTTTGAGGATTCAGAGCTATACGATCAGCTCACCCGAGCACGGCGTGAGGCGTCTACGCGCCCCCTTGCGCTGGTGAATAAAACTTTTGGGCTGCTGCAAAATGCTATCTCGCTGGGCAGCTTCGGTGTACTGCTGGTGCAGTTTTCCCCTTGGGCACTGCTGATCTTAGTAGCGGGCGCGCTGCCAGTATTTATTTCGGAAGCAAAATTCTCCGGTGACGCTTTTCGGCTATTCCGCTGGCGCTCGCCGCAAACCCGTATGCAGATCTATTTAGAGACAGTTCTTGCCCGGGAAGACAGCATTAAAGAGGTCAAGCTGTTTGGCCTTGAAGGACTCTTTCTTAAGCGCTACCGCGATATCTTTACTCAGCTATTTGCCGAAGATCGACGTCTCACTTTACGCAGGGAAAGCTGGGGATTTCTGCTCGGTTTACTTGGCACCTTAACCTTTTACGCCGCCTACGGCTGGGTGGTCATCGAAACCATTGCTGGGTCGCTGACACTTGGTCAAATGACCATGTACTTAATGGTCTTCAAACAGGGCCAGACAGCGCTTTCAGCTAGCCTCACAGCGATCAGCGGCATGTACGAAGATAACCTCTACCTCTCCAATCTCTACGAGTATCTGGAGCAGCCGGTGGAGGCCGCGAGCGGCACGCTAACACAAGGCGCACAGCCAGGAGATGGGCTGCGCTTCGAGAACGTCAGCTTCTCCTACCCGGGCGGTGCTGATGTTCTGCACGATATCTCGCTGCACATCTCACCTGGTCAGAGCCTGGCATTAGTAGGCGAAAATGGCTCAGGGAAAACCACGCTAATCAAACTGCTGACACGGCTCTATCACCCGACCAAGGGGCGGATTCTGTTAGATGGTAGCGACCTGCGCGACTGGAGTACTCATGCGCTTCATGAGCGTACCGGCGTGATCTTTCAGGATTTTGTTCGCTATCAGCTAAAAGTGGGGGAAAACCTAGGGGTAGGCGATATTCATGCCTTTGACGACGAGCAGCGCTGGCAGCAAGCCGCTCGACACGGCATGGCGGATGACTTTATTGCGCGTATGGCTAACGGTTACAACACTCAGCTTGGCCGATGGTTTAAAAATGGCCAGGAACTCTCCGGCGGCCAGTGGCAGAAAATTGCTCTCTCACGCGCTTACATGCGTGAAAATGCCGATATCATTGTGCTTGACGAACCCACCGCTGCAATGGATGCTGCCGCAGAAGCAGAAGTATTTGCACGCTTCCGTGAACATAGCCGCGACAAGATGGCAATTTTAATCTCGCACCGATTCTCAACGGTGCGCAGTGCTGACCTTATCCTTGTGATTGATCAAGGTCATATTATTGAGCGCGGCACACACGAAGAGCTGCTTAAGGAAAATGGTCGATACGCGAAGCTGTTTAAGCTTCAGGCTAAGGGCTATCGATAACTTAACGATTGACCCTACTGGTAAGCATCGGTTAAAAGATAAGAGCTGTCTTTACTAGGCAGCTCTTATCTTTTACTAACGAGAACTACTCATGCACTGGCACATCCGCGTTACACGAATCAATAAGCTACACCGCATTATGAATAATGCGGTGTCAGCATGTTGTGGTCGCGGGCCAGTGAAGTAGTGAGAAATTTGGCCGCGGCATGTGTCGCGGCCAGGTGTTTTATCGTTACTTTTGATACTTTCTGATCGCGATCATGTCGGGCCTCCTAATTAAGGAGACCGTCACCATGGCAATCGCAACCATTACATGTAAGCTATTAAGCGCCTTAAAGCATTATCATACCCAGCGTCGCCTATACGAAAACCCGCACTTGCATGACCCGCACCTATTAAAAGATATAGGCTTACGCTGGGAGCAGGGTCAGTTGATATCGATTCATGGTGTAAATGAGCCGAATCAACACGCTCAGCGCCATCAGGCTGAAACCCGAGATGCCTACGAAACCTGTCCACTATGTGGGAGCAGTCTGGCATAGCGAACGCCCCGGCCACAGGGAGTGGTCGGGGCGTTTTGAACACTTACTCGATTAAATGCTAATTAGTAATTGCTTAGAGCAGCGCTTTTAAAAAATATACCGCAATTATTGCCACTTAATCATCAATTTCAATTTCTCGTACGATATGTCGGCCATCTTGATAGTCATAATCTACTTCGACACGCATACCTTCTTGTAAACCTTCAAAGCTACGGAGGCCATCGTCATAATCGGTACGATCATCAACTTCAAACTCAATTCCTTGTACGGTGAACGTCTGGCTATCTGCATTAATGCTCTCAATGACACCTTCAACATCATCCGCATGGGCGGAAAGAGCAAACCCGGAAAACGCAACAGCTGCTACCAAGTGACGAATTTTAACTGCCATGTGAAAACTCCTTTTTCGTTAAGTGACTTACTTTATACCGACTACGTGTTGCAAAGTTCTATCCTTGAGACCGATACGCTAATTTTAAGACAGAAATATAGCCAAATCACTTGAGTCAAAATGTTGCTCAAGCGGCTTGGCTATATCCCCGCTGGGTATCACCACGGTTTTTACGGGAGTAGCTGCCTTTGCCTTTTTTGGGGGTTTGCTGCTGCATTTTGAACATCGGCGTTCGCAGCTGAGCTTTTAAGGCGTTGTCTTGGATATTGCGCTTTTTCATCGTTTTCTCCTGACTTTTGAAAGATACCTGCCAGTAGGCAGATATCTACTATGACATAGCTTATCTGTTAGCGTTCCAAGCTGCACTTATCCCCCATACTCTTTCGCTGATACAACCTAATTCGCTGATACAACCTAACGAGATGCAAAGCAGGGTTAGGCATTACATTTTGCATCATTAACATCCTTTTCTATTGATAGCGTGTTAACTAACATGGGGTAGCAACCTCCCCACTTCAACCCTTTGCTAGTGAAACTCGCCTACCATGACGATGCTATGAACGCTGCTACTAACAATGACCTCAGCTCTTCAGAACCTTTACTACCGCTTCACCGGCAATCGGGCTTTTTAAGCTTTCTGCTGTCGCGATTGGCAGCGGTCTTTGCCATGCAAATTCAAGCTGTCGTGGTGGCTTGGCAGGTCTACGATATTACCCGTGACCCTATGGCACTAGCCTATGTGGGATTGGCCCAATTTCTGCCTATGGTAGTACTCCTATTACCCGCGGGAGATTTTGTTGACCGCTTCTCACGCAAACGTATTTTGCAACTTAGCTGGGTAGTGCAAGGGCTGTGCAGCGCGCTTCTTCTCACCCTTTCGCTAAATGGAAGCCAGAGTGTGGGGGGATTTTATGCAGTACTGGCGCTATTTGGTGCCGCGCGCGCCTTTACCGGCCCTGCATTACAAAGCTTGCTGCCCAACATCGTGCCCCGATCGCAGCTTGCCTCCGCAATCGCCCTGAATAGCTCCATCATGAAAATTGCCGTGATTGGCGGCCCGCTATTAGGCGGCATTCTGTATGGGTTAGGCGGTGGCAGCCTTGCCTACAGCGTATGTTTAGGATGTTTTATAGCGGCGCTTATACTGCTGCTTCCAGTACCGATTCGTTTCGCAGAAGCGGCTAAAACGTTAGAGAGCACCGCCGTGAAGCGCTTTACGGCGGGCATTCGCTATATCCGCCATCAGCCGATTATTTTGGGCGCTATTTCGCTGGATCTTTTTGCAGTGTTGTTAGGTGGCGTCGTGGCACTACTGCCTATTTATGCCCAGGAAGTACTCCATGTTGGGCCCGAAGGGTTGGGCGCGCTTCGCAGCGCTATTGCGGTTGGCGCACTGCTAATGGGGCTGTACTTAGGCATACGCGGTATTAAGCGTCGCGCTGGTTTAGTGATGTTTATCGCGGTGGTGATTTTCGGCGTTGCCAATCTAGTGTTCGCCTTATCGACGATTTTCTGGCTCTCGCTGGTGGCCATGTTAGTAGCAGGTGCTGCCGACATGATTAGCGTATATGTGCGCATGACGCTGATTCAACTCGCAACCCCCGATGAAATGCGCGGACGCGTGAATGCGGTCAATATGCTGTTTATCGGCTCCAGCAATGAGCTAGGCGAGTTTCGTGCAGGCAGCATGGCAGCCTGGTTTGGGGCTGTTCCCGCTGCAGTGATTGGAGGTGTCGGTACGCTGGCGGTTGTCGGCGCCTGGATGAAACTCTTCCCCACTCTACGCCGGGTCGACCGTTTTGATGATGCTCGCTAATGACGCTGAAGAACTTGTTCGCACCATGCTCACCACGCTGCCCACCACAATCAAACACGGCGAAGGCAGTGGTTCAGCGGCTAAACGAGCAGGCATATCCGCAAGTGTACCTACCAGTGACTGCTGCTCCGGTTGGCTGGCATTGGCCACCAACATGACTGGCCACTCATCAGGAAGACCCGCTTGGCGTAAACCGTGGCAGATCGCGTCCACCTTGGAGAGCCCCATATAAAACACCAGGGTCTCGTCTTTACGCGCCAGCGACTTCCAGTCGGGAGTGCCATCTTCCCGGCACAGTTGCGCGGTCACAAAGCGCAGTTGCTGGGCATGACCACGATCGGTGAGCGGAATGCCCATACAGGCCGCCGCCGCTGATGCAGCGGTAATACCCGGTACAATAGCCGCAGGCACGTGAGCAGCAGCTAACGCAGCCAACTCTTCACCCATCCGCCCAAACACGCCGGGGTCGCCGCCTTTTAAGCGCACGACCGATTTGCCGGCATTGGCGAGCTTAACCATCAAGGCACCAATTTCTGTTTGAGGAACGCTGTGATGGCCACGTGCCTTGCCTACGTAGTAGCGTTCGGTGCCCCGCGGGATCAGCGCCAGCACGTCATCGCCTACCAGACGGTCATACACCACTGCATCCGCCTGCATAAGCAGCCTTGCAGCTTTAAGCGTTAGTAGCTCGACATCGCCACTGCCTGCACCCACCAAATAGACCTTACCTGGCTGACAATCCCCGCTTAACGGCAGTCGTAAACGCGATGATGGCTCACGACCGAAAGGCGCTAGCACCCGTTGCCCCAGGCGCGTAAAGGCCTCAGGCCACTTCTGTGTTAGGTGTTTGCTTAGCGCGCGCATTGAGCCGCTCCTCTTCAATCAGTGATTTCAATTCAGGAATACAACTGCCGCACTGGGTTCCGCAAGCAAGCCTTGCACCTAATGCTTCTACGCTGGTGTCACCATCGCGGATTGCATTAGCAATCGTGATTTGGCCCACCTGATGACAACTGCATACTATTGGCCCGGTATCCGCTGCACCATCATCGCAGCCTGCGAGTAAGCGGCGTCGATGGTTAGTACTCAGCGCCTCATCTTCAAAACGTGCCTCCAGCCAAGCAAGCCCTGGTAGCTCATTAGGTGGCCCGACCATCAGCCACCAACATAGCCTGCCGTTTTCAATCCCAGCAGCGCGAAACCGACCGCTAGCACTGTCTTGAGACCATATAGAAACGGGCGTTGGCAACCAGTTCGCCCATTGTGTAAACCAATCCTCCACCTGTTGAGTATCGGCTAGTTGCCAGCGCTGGCAAGCGCCCATGGGAATACGCGCCCAATAGTCGCTTATCCGCCAAGGCTCAGCCGCCCGATCCGTTAGCGTATTGGCGATGAGTAACGTTGCCTGCCACGCAGCGGGTAATGGGCTAAGCGCTACCGCCCCGTGTTTAGACTCAGGCTGGCCTGAAAGCGGGTCGATGATACCAGCAATCAAGGCACTACTTCTGGCCTGTTTTGTAAAACAGTCAGTCCAGTGGATAGGTACAAACACCTCACCTCGCCGCTGGGCATTGGATACCCGCACGCGGGCGCGAAACTCACCTGCTGGGGCGCTGAGCATGGCGAGTGCTTGATCTTGCACACCGGCAGCTACTGCATCGTCTGGATGTATCTCCATAAAGGGTTCTGCGCGGTGATTCATTAACCGTGGTGCGCGACCGGTTCTCGTCATGGTGTGCCACTGATCGCGAATTCGCCCAGTATTTAAGCGCAGTGGGTAAGTAGTGGAGAGTTCTTGCGAAGGCCCTCGCGGCTGAACCGCCAGCAGTTTGGCGCGACCGTTCGATGTAGCAAAAATGCCATCTTCAAATAGGCGCGGGGTTCCTGATGGTGCCGCCTCAGTGACTGGCCACTGAATGGGTGACAAGGCATCGTATCTCTCACGCCCCAAACCAATAAGCCCCGAGATATCAAATAGGCGCCGCGGCCCGCCTTGTGCTGCGGTGATTTTAAAATCGTTTTCGAACCCTGATAACCGCGCGTGCTCGTCGAAAATCTCCCACGGATGCGAATAATTAAACGCCTCGGCAAACCCTAAACGCTTCGCCACTTCGCACATTATCCACCAGTCATGGCGTGCCTCACCGGGAGGCGACAGCATGCCCCGTTGGCGCGAGATTCGCCGCTCGGAGTTAGTGACGGTGCCATCTTTTTCTGACCATCCCGAGGCAGGCAGCACAATATCAGCGTAGGGAAGTAAGTCAGTGTGGGCGGCACATTCGGAGACAATCACCAGCGGGCACTTTTCCAGTGCAGCGCGAACGCGAGCCGCATCGGGCAGACTAATCGCCGGGTTAGTCGCCATGACCCACAGCGCCTTTACTTCACCGCGCTCAATCGCTTCGAATAGCTCCACGGCTTTGTAGCCAGGCGCTTCAGGCAAAGTAGGAGTTAAGCTGTCAGTGGCCCAAAAACGGCTAACAAGATCGAGCGCCCCCGGCGTATGGTAATCCATGTGTGCCGCTAGCTGATTAGCAAGCCCGCCCACTTCGCGCCCCCCCATGGCGTTGGGTTGCCCGGTAATCGAAAATGGCCCCGCCCCAGGCAAGCCGAGTTTTCCGCCAGCCAGGTGACAGTTAATAATCGCGTTGCACTTATCGGTGCCGCTAGAAGATTGATTAACACCCTGAGAATAGAGCGTGACCACGTGCAGTTGGCTAGCAAACCAGTAGTAAAAAGTCTCTAGACGCTCGAGGTCAACATCACAGGCGGCAGCCACCTCGGCAATCGAACCTGCCGTTTGCTGAGCGGCTGCCAACGCCTCCACAAAGCCTTCGGTATGCCGCTCTAGATAGAGGGTGTCGAGCTTGCCTCGCTGCGCCATCCACGCCAGCAGGCCATTAAATAGATACGCATCGCTGCCCGGCTTGATACCCAGGTAGAGGTCAGCGATTTCGCAGCTATCCGTTACTCGAGGGTCGATCACCACTAAGCGCATCAGCGGGTTGCGTTCTTTAGCGACTTTGATGCGCTGATAAAGCACCGGATGGTTCCAGGCAAGATTAGAGCCCACCAGCACCACCAATTCAGCCTCTTCCAGATCTTCGTAGTTGCAGGGCACCGCATCCGCGCCAAAGGCGCGCTTGTAAGCTGCCACTGCCGACGCCATGCAGAGCCGCGAGTTGGTATCTAAATGCGGCGTGCCTAGAAAGCCTTTAAACAACTTATTGGCGACATAGTAATCTTCGGTGAGCAGCTGTCCTGACAGATAACCCGCTACCGTATAATTGCCGTGCTCCTCTCGCAGAGCGTTTAGCCGCTGGGCCGTGACCGTTAACGCCTGCGCCCAGGAGACTTCAACGCCATCGATCCGTGGCTGGGTTAAACGACCATGCCCCCCCAAGGTTTCATGAAGTGCGCTCCCCTTTACGCATAGCAGACCATAATTAGCCGGATGCTCACGGTCGCCCTCAACGCCACTCAAGATATCGCCTTGCAGGGTCGCTTTAACGCCACAGCCTACCCCGCAGTAAGGGCAGGTAGTGAGCATTTCTCGCTGGGCAAGCTGGTTCGCCTGGGGCATGGCACTTTCCTCCGGCCTTAAAAGCAAAAAAGCGCCCAAGCGAGCTTCATAAAAAGAAGCCTGCCTGGACGCCGTTGTCTCAGGGACACCTACTTTACTCGGGTGCCATACTCATCAGATTTTTGCTGCGATTAAGCTTGTTCTTTTAAAAACCGTTTTTTACAAACTGTTTTTGCAAACTGCTTGTTGCAAATAAACTGCAATGAGCCGTTGTTGCTTATTACATAACCATTTTGTTAATAAGATACAGCAAGACCCGCACCCACCTGCCCTAATAAAAGATATTAATTAATAAAAACAACGCCCTAAAATTCAACATACTCTTCTCATTCGAGGCGCTTAAAAACGCCAATAGCGATTTTTCGCTGCATCTAAGTGCATAACGGCCCCGATGCGCACCAGCAGCGTGCACCAAATGAACATACAGAGGCGTTGAGCATTCTCAAAAACACCGCTAACCCACTGAATCAAAAATATAACCAAAGTAATATAAGCTTATTGGCCGATGTTTTGCTTTTTGTATTGCATAGAACAGCATTGTAACGAACATCAAGCATTACGTTAGCTAGCAGCCAAAGGCGGTTGCTGCGCGTTTTGAAACAACGCTATCGGGCAACGACGCCCCTGATACCTCTTTTTCTCGAAGAGGGGTATCAGGGGCGTTTTTTTGTTTAGGCCTTTGTAAGCACCACTTGTTAGCAAATAAGGAGCCACCTATGGAAACCACTTCCCGGTGCTCGACTCACAAACATCTAGTGATTATCGGTAACGGCATGGCGAGTCATCGTTTGGTGGAGGCGTTGGTAAAACAGCCTACGCGCCCCCAACGCATTACCGTGATTGGCGCAGAGCCCGCGCCTGCCTATAACCGCATACTGCTTTCCCCACTGCTGGCCGGTGAAATGCAGCAGGACGCGCTGACGCTGCGCGATGCCGATTGGTACGCCGTACAGGGCATCGCACTGATACTGGGTGAGAAGGTTGAGGCGCTTGATCGCTCACGCCAAACATTAACCACGGATAGCGGCCGATCACTTGATTATGATCACTTGGTAATCGCCACCGGTTCGCGCCCAGCGATGCCCAGTATTCCAGGTATTGCGCTTGAGGGCGTGCACAGCTTCCGCGATTTACAAGATGCTTCAACGCTGACAGAGATCGCTCAGCAAGGTGGTGACGCGGTGGTTATCGGCGGTGGCCTGCTTGGGTTAGAAGCTGCCGAAGGCCTGCGTAAACGTGGCAATGAAATGCAGGTTAGCGTGCTTCAGCGCAGCAATAGACTGATGAACCGCCAGCTAGATGCTACTGCTTCTAAATTGCTTGAAGAGGAACTGACCCAGCGCGGTTTGAACATCATCACTGGGGCCGAATTAGCGCAATTAGAGGGCGATGAAAACGGCCGGGTATCCAAAGTACATCTTCTTGATGGTCGCCAACTAAACGCTACCAGCGTGATTATCACCGCCGGTATTACGCCTAATGCGGAGCTTGGCCACCAAGCGGGTCTTACTACCGAGCGCGCCATTGTGGTGGATGAATACCTCACTACCAGTGACCCAGCGATTTCTGCGCTTGGCGAATGCTGTCAGTTTAATGGCACTACCTACGGCTTGGTGGAGCCTATCTGGCGTCAGGTAGAGGTACTCGCCGCCACGCTATGTGGCACAACCACCCCTTGCTACGTGGATGTCCCCAGCGCCACCAAACTCAAAATCAGCGGCGTTGCGCTCTACGCCTTTGGCCCCACCGAGACTAACGATGAGCACGAAGTGCTCAGTTACCACGACGTTGAACTAGGCGATTACCGCCGCCTGTTACTGCGCGATGGACAGATTGAAGGCGCTGTTCTTTATGGTGACACCTCCCTGGGCCCTTGGTACTTCGAGCAAGCGCTCGCCGGGCATAGCCTGAGCAACTGCCGCCAAGCACTGCTGTTTGGCGCGGCAGATATAGAAGTGCTCCAAGCGGTCATTGCTGACCAGCAGAACGATACTCCCCATTTATCGACCTTAGAGGCGGCATAAAATGAACATAACCAATCACGAACAGCTCATCATTATTGGTAATGGCATGGTCGGCCACCACCTTGTCGAGCAGCTAGTCGAAAATGGTGCCCTAGAACGCTATCAGGTCACCGTGTTTGGCGAGGAGCGCCACCGCGCCTATGATCGAGTGCATCTGTCGGAATACTTCAGCGGTCGCGATGCTGACTCACTAGCGCTGTGCGAAGCGGATTACTATGACGTTAGCGGCGTGGAACTGCGCAGCGCCGAAACCGTCACTCAAATTGACCGCACCACCCATGAAGTAGTCACCGACCAGGGCCGCTACCCTTACGACCGCATCGTGCTGGCTACCGGCTCCTACCCGTTTGTACCGCCGATCCCCGGGAACGATCGCGAAGGCTGCCTGGTATATCGTACCCTTGACGACCTGGATGCCATTCGTGCTGCCGCTGAAACCGCTACTAACGGCGTTGTAGTTGGGGGTGGTTTGTTGGGGTTAGAAGCCGCTAACGCCCTGCGCGGATTGAACCTGGACACTGCCGTAGTCGAATTTGCTTCCCGGCTAATGCCCATGCAGGTGGATAGCGAAGGCGGCGAACTGCTGCGCGAAAAAATCGAAGCACTAGGCGTACAGGTGCTGACCGAACGGGCGACGCAGCGCATTGAAGATGGAGAGGCAAGCCGCCATCGTATGGTGTTTCAGGATGATAAAGTCCTAGAAACTGACCTCATCGTCTTCTCTGCCGGTATTCGTCCCCGCGACCAATTAGCCCGGGACTGCGGGCTGGAAATTGGCGAGCGCGGCGGCATCGTGGTGGATAACCAGTGCCATACCAGCGACCCGTCCATTTTGGCGATTGGCGAAGTGGCTCTGTGGAACCAGAGTATTTTCGGCCTTGTAGCGCCGGGCTACCAGATGGCTAAAACGGCGCTTTCGACGCTAACTGGCGGCGACACCCACTTTAGCGGTGCGGATATGAGCACCAAGCTCAAGCTGCTGGGCGTAGATGTGGGCTCGATTGGTGACGCCCACGGCAACCAGAATCCTGGCGCACGTATGTTCCGCTACTTAGACCCCATCAAGCAGGAGTACCGCAAGCTGGTTGTCTCTAGCGATGGTAAAAAGCTGCTTGGTGCCATGCTGGTGGGCAACAACGGCGTTTACGATACGCTGCTGCAGTATTACGCCAACGGTATTGAATTGCCCGCCGAGCCCGCCTCGCTGATTCTGCCACAGAGCAGTGTCACCCCAGCACTAGGCCCGGATGCATTGCCAGAAACAGCAATGATCTGCTCTTGTCATAACGTTACCAAAGGCGATATTTGCGCCACCATTGAAAGCGGCGCGGTAGATCTCGCCGGTGTAAAAATCGCCACCAAAGCCAGCACTGGCTGTGGCGGTTGCACTGCTCTGCTAAAAAGCATGGTCGATCATGAGCTGGAAGCCCGCGGTGTAGAAGTAGATAAATCGATCTGCGAGCACTTCGCCCACACCCGCCAAGGGCTTTACGACATTGTGCGTGTCGAAGGTATCAAAACATTCACCGACTTGATCGGGAAGCACGGCAACCCCGACACCCATCGTCTGGGTTGCGATATCTGCAAACCTGCTGTGGCGTCCATTCTGGCCTCCTGCTTTAACGAACCAATCACCGACGCTGCGCATATCCCTTTGCAGGATACCAACGATACCTTCATGGCCAACATGCAGAAAAACGGTACCTACTCAGTAGTGCCCCGCATCGCTGGCGGCGAGATCACCCCCGATAAACTGATCGTGCTGGGCGAAGTGGCCAAAAAATACAGCCTCTACTCCAAAGTCACCGGTGGCCAGCGCATCGACCTGTTTGGCGCCCGCCTGGAAGATCTGCCGGATATATGGAGCGAGCTAATTGCAGCTGGTTTTGAAACTGGCCACGCCTACGGAAAATCGCTACGCACCGTAAAATCCTGCGTGGGCAGCACCTGGTGCCGCTACGGTGTTCAGGACAGCGTTGGCATGGCGATCTGGTTAGAGAATCGCTATAAGGGGCTGCGCGCGCCTCACAAAATAAAATTTGGTGTTTCTGGCTGTACTCGTGAATGTGCCGAAGCTCAAAGCAAAGACATTGGCATTATTGCTACCGAGAACGGCTGGAACCTTTATGTGTGCGGTAACGGCGGTATGCGCCCTCGCCATGCCGAACTATTCGCTACCGACCTCAACGACGAACAGCTCTACCGCATCATTGATCGCTTCTTGATGTTCTATGTGCGTACCGCCGACCGCTTACAGCGCACCTCCGTATGGCGCGAAAACCTTGAAGGCGGGCTGGATTACCTCAAAGAGGTGATTCTGGAAGACAGCTTAGACATCAATGACGAGCTAGAGCGCCAAATGCAGACGGTGGTGGATACCTACCAGTGCGAATGGGCGGATGCTATTAGCGACCCGGAAAAGCTCAAGCGCTTCCGCAGCTTTGTTAACGACGACCGCCCGGATCCTTCGATCATTATGACCTCCGAGCGCGGACAGCCACGCCCAGCCCAATCCACATCTCACTGACGCTTTTGAATAGCTAAAAACGAGGCACCCAATGACCGCAACTGCATTGAAAAACGAGATGGATACAATAGGATCTCAACATACGATGGTATGGCAAAACGTATGTAACAAAGCTGACTTGGTGGCGTTCTCTGGCGTCTCCGCTTGGCTTGAAACCGCCGAAGGCCCAGCGCAAGTGGCGATCTTTTATCTTCCAAGTCAACATTCAAAAGGGCTGAACAGTGAGCTTTTCGCCCTTGATCACTTTGACCCTTTCTCTAACGCCAACGTGATCGCCCGTGGCATCGTCGGCGATCTTAAAGGATCGGCGGTGGTCGCCTCGCCTATCTATAAGCAACACTTTCGCCTTGAAGACGGGCAGTGCTTAGAGGATGAGAACGTTAAGCTGCGCACCTGGAAGATTGAATTTAAAGGGGAAGAGGTTTGGATTGAGGGGTAAGTAGTACCCTCATTATCGAGTAGGGTGAGGCGTTACCGCCTCATCCCTCTCACAGAACCGTACATACGGGCCTCGTATACGGCTCATGCCATTAACTTACCCCGAACTCGGGGACAGTGATGCCCGTTTTGATCTTCGTTAAGTCCATCAACTTCAGATCGTCATGCAAGTAGGCGCTGGGGATCGCCAGATGGGCCAGCGGTGACGCCGCGTTACGCCAGCTTTGCATCTTGATGTACTTAAACGGCGGGCGGTAGCCCAACTGTTTCAGCCTTCGATGCAGCCGACTCGGCTTCTTCCACTGCTTGAGCTGGACGCAGCGGAGACGCCGCCTGACCCAGCTCATCACCTGTTTCAACACCCGTGCGCAGTTCGCTACCCGGAAGTAATTGGCGAAGCCACGGAGTACAGGATTCAGTTCGCGGATGATCACCGCAAGCCCTGCACCTCGATTGCGCTTCGTCAACGCTTTCACCTTCTGCTTAAGTTTCACCACCTTCTTTTCCTGGATGCGGGTGTACTTGGTGTGGATCACCACCCCCAGGAACTTGATCCCCTCGTCGCTGTGCGCGATGTGGGTCTTGGTGGCATTGACTGTCAGCTTCAGCTCACCTTCCAGATAACAGTGGGCTGCCCTCAACGCGTTCTCCGCTCCAGCCCGTGAGCTGCACAGGATCAGGATATCGTCCGCGTAGCGGACGATTCGATGACCCCGTGCCTTCATGAACTGGTCGAAGGCGTCCAGGTAGACGTTGGCGATCAGCGGACTGATCACGCCGCCCTGGGGGCTGCCCAGCGCCGTCTCTTCAAGGTGGTGCCCCACCATCACGCCGCTTTCCAGGCACTGGCGCAGCAGCGACAACACACTGCCGTCCGTGATCCGTTGGCGGAACTGGCGGATGATCAGGTCGTGGTTTAACGTGTCGAAGCATTTCGACAAGTCCATATCCACTACCCATTCACGCCGGTAGCGGCGCACGAACAGCTCCGCCTTGCCAATGGCATGGTGGCCACTGCGTCCCGGACGATACCCGTAGCTCGAGGGATGAAAGTCCGGTTCGAAGAGCGGTTCGATGATACTGCGTAATGCCTGTTGCACAACCCGGTCTCGAACCGTGGGAATACCCAACAGACGTTCACCGCCGTCATCCTTGGCGATGGCAACGCGCCTGACAGGCTGCGCTCGATAGCGCTTTTCCTTCAGTTCGAGGAGCAGACACGACAGCTCCACCTCCAGATTCACCTCGAACGCACTCAGGCTCTGCCCATCGATTCCGGCCGCACCTTTGTTGCGCTTGACGTGTCTGAAGGCTTCATACAGGCGCTGCTTTGACAGCAACTGCCCGTAAAGACTGTAGTATTTCCTCATGCCTGCTCATCTCTGTGATGACGGCTCCGATCGTCGGTCTGGCTACTGGTCTGTTTCAAACGACCCGTCCGGGTACTAGCGCTTGGCAATCTGCCGCCACGGTGTCGTTCTACTCCCTCGTTCAGAGAAGGACGAAGCCACTGTGTTCCCACCGCACCTCGACCCACTTCCCTGCCCCGTCGGACAGCTTGTGAACGCAGCGTCCACCTTCGGATCAATATCCGTCGTTCTCATTAATGACTTCCGCCCTTCGCATCCGACCAAGGCTTTTGGCCTTGCCCAGTCCACTGAACCTCCGCCAGCGGTCGATCCGGTTTTATCCTCCACGCTGTTACCAGGCTTCACAGGCCGGAACTTCCTCACTACTACGGCATCATCTGCCACCTCACACCCGACCCGCTCTTGGCTTTCACCTTGACGCGTGCCTTCCAGACAAACTGGATACGGTGCCAGGCTTCCCCGGTTACTGCACCGGCTCCCTGTTAACGATGCCACCCTCAAACACAGCACAGGCCTGACTGAGTATCGGGCGTCGCGCTATTTTGCACGCTTACCCACCTGTGCTGCCGAAGCAGGTTCACTTGCGTTGTGTACCGTTAACACCCTATGGCTTCCTTCAGACCCCACCGTTGGCCAGTGGCGCCCTTGCCAGTCGGGTTGTCTTCCCCTCAGTCGGGGTGACGACACCTTCTTTCAGGTGTCCGGGGTTGCCGGCTTCGCCGGGCAAACAAAACGCCGCCTGGACAGGCGGCGATTCGTCACGACTGCATCATAAAAACAGAGTTATTTAGCTACCCAGAAACTTAATCAAAGCCTGATTAAATTCTTCAGGGTGCGTGGCATTTAGGCCGTGCGGGCCGCCTTTGATCACTTCTGTTTGCGCATTGGGCAGTAGCTCCTGTGCCCGCTTACCGCTTATTTCAAATGGCACGATGCCATCTGAATCGCCGTGCAGTATCAGAGTGGGGATATCGATATTGGGCAGGTCTTTGCGGAAGTCGGTATAACTAAAGGCTTTGATACAATCGTAAGTGGCTTTGGGCGAAGCGAAGGCGGCAATATCGCGATGATACTGGCGGTTAGGCTCGCTGATTAAATCGCTGCGCTCACCGGCGGTAAAGAAGTTCTTAGTAAAGTCCTCCAGAAACGCAATGCGGTCTCCTTTCACACCCTCTAAAAACTGATTAATCGTCGCGTCATCCAGGCCGCCCTCCGGATTATTGTCTGCTTTATACAAGTACGGAGGTACCGCTGCTGCAAAAACGGCTTTATCAACTCGCCCTGTACCGTAGTTTGAAAGGTAGCGCGCGACTTCTCCACCGCCCATCGAAAAGCCCACTAACGTGGCATCGTTCAAATCGAGGGTTTCAATCAGCTTTTTAAGATCGGCTGCTAACGTATCGTAATCGAAACCGCCATCGGGTTGAGTCGACCAGCCAAAGCCACGGCGATCATACGTCACCACCTTATAACCCGCCTCGACCAACGCAGGCACCTGCTTTTCCCAGGAGCGACCGCTGAGCGGCCAGCCGTGAATCAATACGACAGGCTTACCTGCACCATACACTTCATAATAAAGCTCTACCGGCGTGTCTTTCTCCGTTCCTACGCTTAGCGTTGGCATCGTTTTACCCTCCTACTTGGCTTAACGTTAATCCTTCATATGCCATGTAAGGCTAGTACAACCTTTTCGAGCTTTCCAAAGCGCGGCTCTGGCAGGCGTCATACAGCACTATCCTGGGTGGTAATTTTCATGTTTTTCTCATACACCACACAATCTATCTTTTGATCCGCGACCAATGAATACTCAGGCAGCGCCTCACCTACTTCAAACCCAACTTTTTCCAGCACTCGCTGAGAAGCCCGGTTATCAATAGAAACAATCGCGGAGAGCGCGTTCAGCCGATAAACGCAGCGAGCTTCATTAACAAGATGTTGCAAGGCACGCTGGGCAATTCCTTGACCACAGGCTTGCTCTGCAATGCGATAGCCCACCTTGCCGTGACCATTGCGCATCTCACGCAAATTAGCACGCCCCACGATGGCACCTTTATCACGGATCAATAGTGGACTCATACGACGCTGCGCATTAAGCGCCAAGCACTCAATAATGTGCTGAACAATGCCTTCGGGGGTGTAAAAATGTTTAGGGCGCGCTTCAATATGCCGCTCAAACCAGTCACGTTGCTGGGTTTCAAAGATCAGCAACTCGGCAGCATCTTCTGGGGTTACCAGCTTGAAAGACAAATCGTTGGCGTGGCGCATAGGCACTTACCTCCCTGGGTGCTAAGTCAGCGGGCTAACGTTTACTACAAAAATCGCTGACATTGCGACCAATGAAGTTGCTATGCTTGCCAGCCTCTTTGTTAAGTAAGCATCGGAGCAGAAAAGTTCGTGAAGAGTGAATCGAATACGTTAGCCTTTTCCGCCTTTATGGCGCTGCTCATTGGTTGCGCAGGCATTGTGGCGACGTTAGCCTCAAATTCCCAAGCAATCCTGCTGGATGGGCTTTTTAACCTGATCTATTTCAGCGTAGCACTGGTGACGATAAAGGTAAGCAAATTAGCCAGCCGCCCAGATAGTGAGTCCTACCCCTTTGGCTATAGCTACTTTGAGTCACTGGTGAACCTTTGCAAAGGACTACTGATTTTAGGTGTGTCTATTTTTGCCCTAGTGGATGCCATTGCCGCCCTGCTCACTGGCGGCCGTGAAATATCAGCAGGTTTGGCGGTCATCTATGCCTTTTTTGCTACCTGTGCCTGTTCGCTAACGGCATGGGTGATGCACCGCAGCCAGCGCCATGTGCGAAGCCCGCTTGTCAGCGCCGACAAACTCAACTGGGTCGTCAACAGCGTAATATCTGCAGCGGTGTTAGCGGCCTTTTGTTTGGTAATGCTGTTTGAGCAGTTGGGCTGGTATGCCGTACTGCCCTATGTAGATTCGGTATTAGTCATTGCGGTGGTGGTGCTATGCCTGGGTGTGCCGGTGCGTATGGCATCCCAAGCACTTCAGGAATTGCTCAATAAGACCCCAGAAGAAGCCGTTGCTGTGCCGGTACGCCAGGCTGTGGCACGTGGTCTGGCCGACATCGACACCGTAGAAGTGCGCGTGCGCATGGTACGTCCTGGCCGCTTGCTCTATGTCATTGTGCATGTGGTACTACCCGATGCGTCTGAGGTTTCAGTCGCTACCCAAGATTCACTCCGTGCACGCGTTGATGAGGAAGTGCGCCGTTACCACTCCCCCGTTGTGTGTGATGTGGTATTTACCTCAAATACTCGTTGGGCGGCCCCCTCTTGTGGGCTGTTAGTAGAGACGCAGAGTTCATCTAAGCTTGAAAAACTCTGATTAACAATGTCGGCTCTTGTACTATTTCGCCTTTACTATCACGCCTTTCGCAGCAGGCTTACTGTCGCGATGACGCCCGCGAGTAAAGCAAGCCCAAACAGCAGTAACGCGGGCGTGTGTCCCAGAGCATCAATCAGTACCCCGGTGGCGATCACCGGGATACTGAAACCCAGATAGGCCATCAAAAAAAAGCCGGCGCTCGCTTGGGTAGAGGATGTACCAGCAACCGCCATAACGCCGCTTAATCCACCCAAGTAGATAAACCCATAGCAAGCGCTACTGGCGGCAACCGTCCCTAGCAGCACCGCCGCCAAATAGCCTTGAGTGGCACCCCAGGCAATCAGCCCATACGCGGGCAGCAGAATCGTTAACCCCAGTAATGTGGCCCGATACGGTGAAAGCTTTCTCGCCCACGGCTGAAACAGCACACCACAGCTGCAAATACCGAAGGTCGCAAAGCCGCTCCAAGCGCTTAAACCGTGGGGCTGTAATGCAGAAGGTAGAATCGCGATCACTAACCCTACCATTGCCCAGGCAAGCAAAATTGCCAGCCCATAAGGCAGCGCCCCCTTTGGGTAGCTTGGAAGACGCAGCATAGAGCTTTTAACAGGGCTCGGCGCGCTATCCTTTAGCAATAGAACCACCAACAGCGCCAACACAGCAGCCACTAGATAAAGCCACAGGCTGGGCGGAGAAACACTGGGTGTATAGAAAACAAATAGACTGGTAACCGCCGCCCCCAGGCCAAAACCCAACGCAGTACTGGCGGTGACATAGTTGGTTGAGATGTTTGTCGAGATGCGACTATCCTGCCCACCCAACACCATTTGCATATAAGCGGGGGCAACCGCTGACGTAAGCCCCATGCTGATCCCCAGCAGAAAACGGGCGAACCCCAGCGCTATCAAACTTGGCACTATTAAAGTGATAGCGGTCGCCAAAAAACTTAGCAGCAGTGCCGTAATGATGAGTGGCTTGCGCCCTACCCGGTCGGCTAGGCCATTTAACCCGAGCAACACCGGCAAAATACCCAACACATAACAGGCAAATGCGATGGTGGTGGCCCCCACCCCTAAGCCATCACGAGCGGCTAGCGCATCATAAAGCGGGGCCTGCAAATTGACTGCTGAGGTAATCACACACAGCGCAAATGCCAATCTCGCAGCATTCATTCGATTCATAGCTCAATTCCTAGATAAGCAATCGGTTGAACCGTTACGCTCCCACGCTTACCCGCTAGCAGTAAGGTACACTTAACCACTATTATCTCGACACTGTTCCCCGGTTTTAGAGAACAGTTGAAGGCAACAGAGCCAGTGATGAAACTATCAATTAATCGGCATAGCGCCACCCCCATCGCGCAGCAGCTCGAAGTGGGCATTCGTGATTGGATTGAAACGCACGGTGCAGGTGGTGGTCGTCGCTTACCTTCCATTCGCCGTTTAGCCGCAACCCATAACATCAGTCGTAACGCGGTGATTGAAGCTTACGAGCGACTGGTCGCTATGGGGTTGGTACGTTCAAGGCCTGGTGCGGGCTTTTATGTAGCGGATAGAACGGCATCTTTCACGCAACAGCCAGCTAGCCCGCTTAACGAGATTACCAGCGGCCTGTGGGGGCTTTTTAGTGCTAATGAGGATACGCTCAAGCTAGGCTGTGGCTGGCTGCCTAGCCACTGGCGAGAAGGGGATGATCTTACTCACGCCATTCGCCACGTTGCCCGAAACAGCCGCTCAGGAATTTTCGAGTACAGCACGCCTCAAGGGCCGCTGGAGTTGCGCGGCTTAATACAAGAGCGCCTGCGCCCATTGGCTATTACCACTGACGCGCAACAAATCGTCATGACCGGTGGCGGCAGCCACTCGCTGGACTTGCTAGTACGCCAGTTGCTTGAGCCCGGCGATGTGGTGTTTGTGGAGTCACCTGGCTATTACAATCTATTTGGGCTGCTACATTTGCAGCGTATTCGCGTAATTGGCGTGCCACGCTTAGCGGATGGACCGGATATCGAGCGTTTGGAGGCCCTCTTAGCGCTACACCGCCCCAAGCTTTTTTATATTAACAGCGTGTTTCATAACCCTACCGGCAGTACGCTAACCCCAGCGATTGCGCACCGGGTATTACAGCTTGCCGAGCAGTACGATTTTAAAATTCTTGAGGACGATATTTACGCTGATTTTCAGCACACCCCTAGCATACGATTAGCGTCGCTGGATGGCTTGAACCGGGTTATCTACCTGGGCAGCTTCTCGAAAAGCCTCTCCTCATCGCTACGGGTAGGCTTTATCGCCGCCCCACCGGCACTGGTGCAACGCTTGGTCGATATCAAAATGCTGACTAGCATTTCCTCTTCTCGTTTTGCTGAGCAAGTGGTCACCACCCTGCTGCAAAATGGCAGCTACCGGAAATTGACTGAGCGGCTAAGAACCAAGCTTTCCAGCCAAATGGCAGTGGCGCTGGCGATGCTTAAAAACGCCGAATGGGAGATTTATACTGAACCGGCGGGCGGCATGTTTGTGTGGGCAAAGCCACCCGCAGTCATTACGCCCGATAAGCTAGCCGAATTGGCTAGCCAGTGGGAAATTACGCTTTCACCAGGGCATCTTTTCTTTGCCGATAACCAATCCACCCCCTGGCTGCGCCTTAACGTTGCCTATATACAAGACCCTAGAGCCGCGCATTTTATTGCTTTAAAAACGACATAGACTTTCGGTCTTCCAACACAATAGGCACCCGAAGGTGCCTATTGTGAACTGCTTTAATGAGCCTTTATCTTTATACCATTATGCTTCCGGCTCTAACCGATAAACACCACCATCCTCTTCATCGGTCACCACATAGAGCATACCGTCAGGGCCCTGGCGCACATCGCGGATGCGGCCTACTACACCATCCAGCACCACTTCTTCGTGGGCAACTTCATTATTTTCATCCAACACTAAGCGGTGCAACTGCTCACGGTATAGCGAGCCTACAAAGAGGCTGTTCTGCCATTCGCTGACATTATCACCGGTATAAAAGACCATTCCGGAAGGGGCTAATGAATCCTCCCATACGTGCGTGGGTTCCATCACCCCAGGGGCCTCAGTGCCAAGTCCAATATGCGCTTCAGTGGTGTACTCAGTGCCATGGGCGACCATCGGCCAACCGTAATTGGCACCTTCCTCTACGCGATAAAGTAGGTCGCCACCATTCGGCCCGTGATCAACGGCCCACACATCGCCCGTGTCAGGGTGAATGGTCAGACCCTGGTTGTTGCGATGACCAAACGAGTAAATTTCCGGGCGCAGGTTGCCTGGCTCAACCCCAACAAAAGGGTTATCCGGATGCGCGCCGCCATCTTCCAGCAGACGGATCATCTTGCCGCCGGGGTTGGTTAGATCTTGGGGCAAATTCTGAACGTTACGATCCCCAATGGAAAAAATGATTTCTCCATCACCGGGGAAAATAATCCGCGATCCATAATGGGCGCCAGGTTGCGTTCTAGGCACCTGACCATAAATGGTTTCTACGTCTGTCAGTTCACCGTTGTCTGCATCAATGCGAGCACGCCCTACGGCAAGGCCAGTACCATAGTCCGGCTCATAGGTGCTAAACGCGCGAGGATCACCGGGGCTGGAAAAGGTGAAGTATATCCAGCCGTTCTCCTCATAATCCGGGTTAACAGCTACATCTAATAAGCCACCTTGGTTGCCACCCTCTGGCGCAGATAGCTGGTCTTCATCGGTATCAATTTTTGGCAAATTACTCAGTTCAACCACCTCATCACCATCAATGAGATGTAGTCGCCCTGGGCGCTCTGTCACTAACATACGGCCATCAGGCAGCCATGCGACCGCCCATGGATGCTCTAACCCGCCGACGACTTTAGTAATGGTTAAATTGGTTTCTTCGGTTTCGTAGCCTGTTTCGATGCTATCTTCTTCAGCACTGACGCTGGCATTGGCAATACCCACCGCCCCCATCAACATCGCGCCTGCTACATACGTTGAAAGAGGTGTTTTACGGCTAGGGAAAGGGCGTCCTTGGGGTGTCATGCATTGCTCCTTGCAAAGGTTAAATACTGTATCAGCCTTAAACTTCCTCATTAGCCTAGAAAACCTTCGTACAATCAGCAACTAATATTAGCAGGCGAAGCTTTTATATCCACGATCAGATCCTTGCAAAAAAGCGGCGGGTCGAATTCATAGGGGTAACCGCCGGGGTTGGCAATAACACGGGCACCGTCACGCATAATATCAACGGGTTCGTGAACATGTCCGTGCACCCATAGATCCATTTTCCCCATCAGATGAGGCAAGTGGGAAGCAAACGCGGGGGAAAGCGCATCGCCTACATATTGATCAGGGATGCAGTCGTGTAGCGGGGCGTGGTGGCTGACGACTATCTTTGGGCCGTCAAATGGTTGAGCCAGCTCATGCTCTAACCAGTTAAGCGCTTCGGCGTGTAACTGGCTGCTCGCTAACGGTGTAAAGGTAACACCGGGCGAGGTTTGTACGATTTTAAAGTCAGGCATATAACGCAGCGCCTTAGACTCTGTCTCCGCTGGGCTTTTGGTTGGATCACCGGCGTAAAGCGCAAAATCGGTCCATAATGTCGTGCCGTAAAAACGTACTCCATTTAACGTTACGGCGCGGTTATCCAGCAGTTCAATATCGAGCCGCTCGGCTTCCAGCCTCAACTCTTCGCGCAGAAGCGGTATGCAGGTCCCGTAGAATTCGTGATTGCCAGGCACATAGATAATCGGCACATCTGGAAATCGACGACGCGCCCAGGCAAGCCCTTCGCTTTTGCGATGGATATCGCCAGCCAGGACGATTACGTCAGCGTCTACGTCTGGCAGCTCGCGGTTTTCGTCAAAGAACTCCAAGTGTAAATCAGACAAAATACGCAGGCGCATTGGGCTACTCGTTGCTAAAAAGAGATTAGGCTTTGTACGAATACTGCTTTAGCTCGCCCCTCCCGGCAAGCTAAAGCAGGGAAGGCAAGTTTAACGCTTAAGAAAGTTACTTTTGACTAAATGTACTACCTCATCCATGCGACCGCTCAACACCGCTTTGGCAGAGTAAAGCGCGGTAGAAGCCACTTGCCCTGCTTCCACTTTTGGTGGCATTACCAGCTCCATCGGATTAACGACGACATCGAGCAGTGCAGGCCCTGGCTGAGCCAGCCAGTCGTGAATGGCATCATCAAGCTGATCTTCACGCTCTACGCGCTTGCCCCATAATCCCATAGCTTGGGCAACTTGACCAAAATCGGGATTTTCCAACGCCGTATAAGCATCCAGCAACCCTTCAACTTTTTGCTCTAATTCGACAAAGCTTAAGGAGCTGTTGTTATACACCACGATTTTAAGGGGAATCCGCCGCTGAACCAGGGTTAACAGATCCCCCATCAACATCGAGAGGCCACCATCGCCACACATTGCGATCACTTGACGATCAGGGTAGGCCAGTTGCATTCCCAACGCCTGAGGATACGCATTTGCCATGGTGCCATGTTGTAAACTGGAGTGCGTGCGACGCTTTTCTAAAGCACGAATATGGCGCAACATCCATACGTTAACACTGCCAGTATCGGCGGTAATCAATGCATCATCGCTAGCCAAACGGTCAATAGCAAGGGTTAGCTCTTGTGGGTGAATTAGCCCATCGTCTTTGCTGTTATGCGCCGATTTGTCCCACGATTTTTGATAGCGTTTGCGGCACTTCTCCAGCCAGCGTGCGCTGGTATTTACTTCGACGACTTGAGAGAGCGCTTCGCAGGTATCTCGCACGCTGCCGATAATGCCCACATCCACAGGGTAGCGCTTACCAATCTGCGCGGGGTCGTGATCAATCTGAATAATCGCAGCACTTTCGGGGTAAAACTGACTAAACGCAAAGTTACACCCAAGCAGTAGCAGCGTGTCGCACTCAGCCACCGCTCGATAGCCACCTTCCAAGCCATAAATGCCGGTCATGCCAACCTGGTAAGGGTTGTCGTACTCAATAAAGTCTTTAGCGCGAGAGGTCCAAGCGATGGGGGATTGCAGTTTTTCTGCCAATGCCATCACCTGCTCACGTGCACCTTCACAGCCCGCGCCAGCAAAAATAGTGATATTGCCGCCCTTATTGAGCTGCTGCACCGCAGGCACTAGAGACTCAGCCGATGGGCGTAGCGAGTAGCTAAAGCGGTGCGTACGGTAGGCAAGTTGATTTTGCGGCGTTTGACTAAAAATATCCCCAGGGACAATGATCACCGCAACGCCGCCCTTGGCAAGCGCGGTTTGCGCTGCAAGCGCTGTCATACGACGGGCCTGTTCAGGGGAATTCAGCGTTTCGCAAAACACACTGTACTGCTCAAATATCTGCGACTGATCGACTTCTTGCGGAAAGCGACCACCCGATTCACCCAGTGGTACCTGGGTGGCAATAAACACCACCGGTGCGCCATTGCGGTGGGCATCGAATAAGCCATTAACAAAATGCAGGCTACCAGGGCCACAGGAACCGGCACATAGCGCTAATTCCTGGGTGATATAGGCTTCACCACCAGCGGCGAAACCGCCCACTTCTTCGTGGCGAACCCCGATCCACTCTATGTCACTTTGTCGCAGGGCATCGGTAAAGTGATTAAGCGTATCCCCCACCACGCCATAGCAGCGTTTTGCGCCAGCATCCTGGAGAGTTTCTACCATAATTTCAGCAACATTGGTGCTCATTAGCGACTCCTTTCGCAACTACGTTAAAACGGATTAGTCACCTTGAAGCCTAGCTGATGAATAGCAATCGTGCTTTGTGCACTGCCCCCGTCAAAAGCTCATTCACAGAATTATGCTGCACCGCAACAAAAAAGGACTATAATAAGCGTGTAGTCCCACTAGGAGGACCACACAATGACGTTGTTAATAACCACCCCTGCACGCGATAAAGAAGTTCTAGAGTTCTGGAACTTGAATGCTAAATGGCATCGTGAAGCAGTCGAAGCGATGAAAGCCTACCTAGGCTAACTCAGGCGCTTTTAGCTTCTATAGACCAAAAGCTAATCACCGAAGCCGGATGAATTTCCGGCTTTTTTTACGGCTGTGAAAAACCTTTCCATTCAAATAGATGTATGTAATCCGAGCCTACATGTAAGCAAACACTTACACAAAATGGCAAATTACCTACATCTTTTGGACTAGCTCTCATCAACGAAAGCCCCTAGTATCTATCACCACAGCTAAATTGCTGCTTTGCACAACACAAGCTGTGTATAACAAAAAGCGGTATATAAAAAAACTTTTAATGAACCCTGAATCAGGAGTGGACGCCATGCAACGCTCAGTTACCCAAGGTCACATGTTGGAAGTTGAAGTTATGGAAGTATGGGCACAGCGTGCTCAGCAACAGCGCGCGGCGCTTGATGCCATTAAGGCATATCTGCGCTAAGTAAACGCTATTAGTGGGCAACTAACACTATCCAACGCCTCGTTTACGAGGCGTTATTTTAAAAGCAGGCGGGTTATAACCAGTTGGTTTCTGGTGTTTCGGAGGTGTCAAGCTGAGAGAGGTAGGTGTCTTGTAAAATATACATTCGCATTACGTCCCGGTATTTGCCGTTGATAAAGAACTCCTGCACAAGGTGCCCTTCTTCAATAAAGCCGCTCTCCTCATAGAGATGAATTGCCTTTACGTTTTCCACTGCCACAATCAGGTAAACCTTATGCAGGTTTAAGATCGTGAACGAGTAGTGCAGCGCCTGTTGGATTAGCGAGCGTGCAAAGCCTTTTCCCTGGTGGTCAGGCGTAATGATGATTTGAAACTCGCCACTACGGTGGATGTAATCGATCTCAATCAGCTCTACCAGCCCAATCGCGTTACCATCACTGTCTTCGGCGACAAAGCGCCGTTCTGCATTGTCATGAATGTGCTTGTTATAAAGCTCCTCCAGTTCATCAAACGACTCGTAGGGCTCCTCAAACCAGTAAGACATGATGTTCTGGTTATTGTTGAGTTCATGGACGAAGCGTAAGTCATTACGTTCCAGCGCACGTAAATAAAGTTTGTTGTCCATCACCTGCTACTCTTTGAAAGTTACATTTAGATTGTGCATTTTAAACGAGACGGCTAACTATTCATTTTCCTGTTAGTCGTTTTCCTGCTGGGTTTTATCACTCGATATTTTCATTAGCCGTTTGAATGAAAACAGTTCCGCCAAAGGATGCTCCTTTCCTTCAATAAGCGCCCGCAGTAGTTTGGCACCAATCATGCTATAGCTAATCCCATTGCCACCATAAGCCATGGCAAAATGTACCCGTGGGCCGTAGGCGTCGTGGGGGCCAAAAAAAGGCAAGCCGTCGTCTGTTTCAGCAAAGGTACCGCCCCAGGAGAATGTCGGATTAATCTCAAGCTTAGGCCATAACGCCTCGACTTTGCGCGCCAGCCCTTCGGCTTTCTCCTCTACCCGTGCATCGCGACGCTTAGGAATATCTTCATCGTCGTCATCGCCCCCCACCAATAGACGACCATCGTAGGTAGTACGCATATAAAGGTAGGGGCGTGCCGATTCCCATACCATGGTATGACGTAACTTACCTAACGCCTCTGGCGATAACGGGTCGGTAATCAGCGCATAACTACTGCGGTTGGTCGCCACTGTCTCTGGCAGCCAGGGTTGTGACTCATAGCCTGCTGCCATCACCACATGTTGGCAACGCAGGGTGACACCGTTGGTGAGTGTCAGCGTCACGCCCTGCTCATCAGCTGTCATCGTTTCCATTTGCGTACGGTCATACACCTCACCACCACGCTCGACGACCTTAGCAAACAGCTGATAAGCCATACGATAGGGGTCAATACTGGCCGCTAACTGCGTGAGAATAGCCCCCGGTGCTGCGAAGCCGTACTCCGCTAATACGGCCTCACGATCAAGCCAGGAAGCGTCAAATCCATGCTTCTGGCGTAGTTCCAGCTCCGCTTTCAAAGATGCCACGTCTTCTTCATTGCTGGCGTAATAAAGGCTTTTCTGCCGCTCAAAATCCACATCGCCCAGCCCTGCTGCCAACGTTTCAAGCTCCCCAATGGCCTCAGCACAGGCACGATAAGCAAGCACTGCATCCGCCTCACCGTAACGTTCGGCTAATTCAGTCATATGGGTGTCGATTTCGTATTGCAGCAAGGCGGTACTGGCAGCGGAGCTACCCCAACCGATATCGCGCCGCTCCAGCACCACCACCTGATGCCCATGACGGCTAAGCTCATCGGCAATTAAAGCGCCGGTAATACCTCCTCCAATGACCACTACTTCGCTTTGATGATCGCGGCTAAGTTTGGGAAATGCTTTTAACAGGCCGTTTTTTACAGCCCAAAACGGATAGCCACTTTTTAGGTCCATCGGGTTGCCTATGCTGGATTGACTTGCAGTATGCTGTTAACCATAGATGGTTCCTGCAAACTTGCTCGATAAAGCGCACCTAAGTAAGCGCCCATACACAAAAAAGGAGTTTCGCATGATTGATTTACGCAGTGACACGGTGACCCGCCCTACCCCCGCTATGCTAGCAGCTATGATGGCGGCACCCGTTGGCGATGACGTTTGGGGCGATGACCCTACGGTGAATGCATTTCAAGCAGACCTGGCCGAACTGACAGGCAAAGAAGCGGCGCTACTGTTCCCTAGTGGCACACAAAGTAACTTAGTGGGATTAATGGCCCACTGTGAACGGGGCGATGAGTACATTGTTGGGCAGCTAGCCCATACCTACAAATATGAAGGTGGAGGTGCCGCGGTACTGGGCAGCATTCAACCACAGCCGATTGAAAATGCCGCCGATGGCACGCTGCCGCTGGAGAAAATAAGCGCGGCGATTAAAGCCGACGATTTTCACTTTGCCCGCAGCAAACTTTTGGCACTGGAAAATACCATTGGTGGCAAAGTATTGCCCGCCGATTATGTGCTAAAAGCCACTGAACTAGCGAGAGAACGTGGGTTAGCAACGCACCTGGACGGGGCACGCCTGTTCAATGCGGCGGTTGCGACAGATACCTCGCTCAAACAACTCTGCTTGCCGTTTGACAGTGTATCGCTGTGTTTTTCAAAAGGATTAGGCGCGCCTATGGGATCAGCACTGGTGGGGGCCCAAGCGCTGATAGATAAGGCGCGCCGGTTACGCAAAATGGTGGGTGGCGGTATGCGCCAAGTGGGGATTATCGCCGCTGCCTGCCAGTACGCAATAGATCATCATGTGGTCGACTTAGCGGATGACCACCGCCGCGCGGAACGTTTGGCGGAAGGCTTAGCAAAACTGCCCGGCATTGAGATCACCTCCCAGGCAACCAATATGGTGTTCGCCCGTTTCCCCGATGCCCATGTAAAACTGCTTTCCGCCTGGCTTAAAGAGCACGGTGTTTTAATCGAGCTGCTTTACGCTACGCGCTTCGTTGTTCACCGCGATATTAGCGATGCGGATATCGATAAGGTGATTGCGGTGATGGAGGCCTACTTCAGTCGGCATTGAGTGTTTCCGACCGGGGCCTGAGGTAGCTTAAAAAGCTTATAGCCGCCGCAGCCCCCACATAAAGTAAGCACCACCGATCAATGAAGCGACCAAGCCGGCTGGAATCTCATAGGGGAAAATAACCTGACGACCTACCCAATCCGCCAGCACCATCAACAACATGCCAATCAACGCGGCTCCCAGTAGATGCTGCCCCGCACGGGTGAAGCCCACCAAGCGCGCCATATGCGGTGCCAGCAGTCCAATAAACGAGAGCGGCCCGACGACGAGCGTGGCGCAGGCAGTAAGCAACGCCACCAGCAGCAATAGCGCCAAACGAGCACGATTGAGCGTTACCCCAAGCGCTTTGGCAGTTGGTGCGCCCAGAGGCAAGATATCCAGCCAGCGAGTAAAGGGCAGGGTGGCGAGTGCCAACACGGCGGCAATACCACCAACCACCACTGCATTAGTGACATCCACGTAGTAGGTAGAGCCCGCCAGCCAAGCGATCACCTGCTGGCCACGGGGGTCGCCGCCCGCCAGCATTACGCTGCGCACCGCATCAAACAACGCACTGATTGCCACCCCGGTGAGCAACAAACGCTCAGGCAAAAAGCCGCTTTTACGGTTGATTCCCACCAGCACCAGCAAGGTCGCGAAAGCGCCTAGGGTGCCTACCCCAATTAACATCGCATTGGTCGGCGCAGGGAGTAGAAAAATCCCCAGAATCAACGCGATGGCACAACCACCGCTGATACCTAGCACTTCGGGGCTGGCCATGGGATTGGCGGAAAGGCGCTGAAGAATCGTACCTGCTATTGCTAGCATTAAGCCGCTGGCCGCTGCTGCCATCACCCTGGGCAAACGCCACTGCATAACGCCCCAGTTATTAGGTGCCAGCCAATACCAGCCGTCTACTCCCTGGCCTAATAACAACCCCAGCAGCGTCGCAGCCAGTAGCGCTAACAGTAAACCTGTGGCCAAGCGAGCAGGTGCGGGGTGCCGATAAGCAAAAACAGACACGCCTTTCGGTGGCTGGTCACCCTGCAACTTCAAGCGCGGGATCAGCCACATTAATAGCGGAGCACCCAGGGCACCGGTAATCGCCCCGGTAGGAATAAAGGCCGCCGCCATCCCCGAGAACTGCTGCAGCAACAGGTCCGTGGTGGCCAGCAGCACCGCCCCTAGCAGCGTCGACCAAAGCAGCCGTGGCCCTAACCGTCGAGCTCCCGCCATACGTACAATATTGGGTGCGGCGAGGCCGATAAAACCGATAATACCGACAACGCTAACAACGCTACCGGTAATAAACACCGCCAGCCCCATGCCCGCAAAGCGCAGATAAGCAAGCGATACGCCTAGACTTTTGGCGCTGGCGTCATCAAGCTCCAGCACCGCCAGCGGACGCAGTAGCAACCATGCTGCAACACAGCTGATTGCCAGCCGTGGCCAGAGCACCGCGACACCATCCCAGCCGTTTTGCGCCAGCGATCCCGCGCCCCAAATCAGCAACCCCGAGAGCGCTTCGTGATTAAACAGCAACAGCGCCGTGGAGAGTGCCCCCAAATACAGATTCACCACTAGCCCCGCCAGCACCACTACAATTGGGGCCAGCCCGCGCCGCCAGGAAAGTAGGAAAACCAACCCCACCGCCAGCGCACCACCCATCAAAGCGACCCATTCGCGCCCTACGATGAGCAACCCCGGGGCCAATAACGTGGCGGTCATAAGTGCCAGATTAGCGCCCGAGGCTACCCCCAGGGTGGTGGGTGATGCCAATGGGTTGCGCAATACCTGCTGCATCAATACGCCAGCGAGCCCTAAGCCGCCCCCGGCCAATAGTGCAATCGAAAGACGCGGCCACCAGGCGTAATAGAGCAACAGTTCGTCAATGTTCTCAAAAGAGGGCGCAACTAGTGCCTGCAAACCCAGCGAAAACCCGCCCTGCCCCTGCAGGCCCACCCAAAACAGCACCACCATCGGCAAGCTAAGCAATAGGCACGCTTTCGCTGGGGACATTACTCCCATGCGCTGCGCCCCTAGCATGGCAAATAACCTTTCGTAATAGCCGAGCATATCGTCACGCGTGGCGTGATAGGCAGCAGGGTCATTTTTTAGCCTTAATATCTGCGGAATGTTAACGATTAATTTATTGACAACGATTCTAAATGATAACGATTAGCACTACAATTGACATCTTTGTTAGCGGAGGCAATGCAATGGCGGCCAAACCAAGCTACCAACTTTTTGATATCACGCTCGCTAAACGCACCCAGGTTAGCGCCTCATTAGTTAAATTTACCTTCAGTGGCCCCAACGTCAGCCAAATGGAGACCTACGCTCCAGATCAGCGCATTAAACTGTTTTTCCCCGAAGGTGGTGGCACCCTTGATCCACTGTTTGCTATTGCCAAACTTGAGGAGCATGACTGGTACACTGCCTATCGCGCACTACCGGATGCTCAGCGCCCCTCTGCACGCACCTATACGATCCGCGCCCTTCGTCCAGAGCAGGCCGAGGTAGACGTTGAATTTGTACTTCATGGAGACACTGGCCCGGCATCGCGCTGGGCGATGCGTGCCCGGCCAGGCGACCGACTGGCCATGACTGCACCTGTGGCCAACGCAGAAGGTCCAAAACTAGGCTACGAGTGGAAACCGCCAAAGGGGGTACGCCGGATTTTGATCATCGCCGATGAAACTGCTCTCCCCGCCGCCGCGGGTATTCTGGAAAGCCTCAATGAGTTACCTCTTAAACCCAAGGTAGAAGCGCTATTCGAAGTGCCTCGCAGCGATGATGTTCAGCAACTACCTCAGGCAGCCAAATTGCGCTGGCTGGCCCGCGAAACCGAACCCGGCTGCCAACACGGCGAACTGCTGAGAAGAGCGCTAGGCGATATCGATTTGCAGCAAGAAATTATCGCTTTGGGAGGAAAACCCTCAACCGCAGCCACTGATGGCAGTCCAGAAGAGCTAAGCCAAGATGAAAACGCCCCGCTCTGGGAACCCGCCACGTTGGACGATAGCGCGCCTTTCTACGCCTGGATCGCCGCTGAAACCAAAGTTGCTATGAAGCTACGGCGCTACTTGGTTAACGAGTGCGGGCTACCCAAACAGTACGTGACCAGCATGGGCTACTGGCGCCAGGGCAAGACCAATGGTTAGTTGGCGAGATACCCCCAGCCATTATGGGAGAGTAAGCCGTACGCTGCACTGGCTGACCGCCGTATTGGTAGCCTTTCAATTTATTGTTGTATTGGCTTGGCGCGTCATGGGTGAAAACACCATCACGCTACTGCTGGCACGGATTGGGCCCCACGGGTCATTAGGTATTCTGATTTTGGTAGTTACGTTGGCTCGTCTTGGCTGGTTATGGTTCAACCGACAGCAGCGACCGCCAAGCTCACAAGCGCCCTTTGGCCGATTTGCGCATCTTGCCCATATAACTCTCTATGGACTGCTACTTTGGCTGCCTGCTTTTGCCCTGCTGCGCCAGTACGGCAGTGGCGGTGCTATTCACTTTTACAGCATTGAGTTAATCCCCGGAATGGAGCGCGAAATAACCTGGATGATGGCCCCCGCAGGCGCGCTACACAGCCCACTCTCGTGGCTACTATTGGCGTTAGTGACCGGCCATATCGCGATGGCACTGATTCATCGGTTTTGGCTCAAGGATGACGTATTTATACGCATAGCGGGATGAGAGCCAGGTGGGTGGATAGCTTTATTATTGCGACCGCAAGGTTACAAATGATAACCATTAGCACTAGAATAAGCGCCTTAACGTTTCCTATCGCCAGGAGTCATGCATGTTCGAGGTCAAAGGTGCCACCTTTGAAATCAATGGTAAGCCGCTTTTGCAGCCCATTGAGCATACCTTTCAAGAAGGCAAGGTTTACGGCCTGATTGGCCATAACGGCTCTGGAAAGTCGACGTTGATTAAGTTGATGGCCCAGCAGCAGCCGGTAAACCAAGGTGTGATCCACTTTGACCAGCGCCCGCTAAGCGATTGGGGAAACCGTGAGTTTGCCCGTCAAGTCGCTTACTTACCGCAACATTTGCCCAGCGCCGAGAATCTGACTGGCCGTGAATTAGTCGGCTTTGGTCGTTACCCATGGCATGGATTGTTAGGCAGGCATACGCAAAAAGATAAAGATGCCGTGGAGCGCGCTATTGCCCTCACCCATACCGAGGCCTTTGCCGACCGCTTGGTTGATACTCTTTCTGGCGGAGAGCGCCAGCGGGTATGGCTTGCCATGCTGCTTGCTCAAGGTAGCCGTTTTTTGTTACTTGATGAGCCGCTGGCGGCACTGGATATCGCCCACCAGATGGAAGTGTTAGCACTGATCCGTAAGCTGTGCGATGAACTCAATCTCGGGGTGATCATTGTGCTGCACGATATCAATATGGCATCACGCTACTGTGATGAACTGATGGCGCTGCACAGCGGTCGCTTACTGGCTCATGGCACGCCTGGGGATATGATGTGTGATAGCACGTTGGAAGCTATTTATGGACTCCCCATGCAGGTCATGAAGCATCCCAACGGAGAGCACAATATCGCCTTTGCCCAATAGTGCCTAACGCGCGCCTTTCTGTTTAAAACGTATTCACTCAGTTTAAAACGCATTCATTCTCAACAAATTACTTCAACTGATATGCATTATCGTTTAACCTGACAAAAGATAACTTCCCCAGCGCCTCGTGTTGGAGTTCTGCAATGCCCCTTGCTCTGCGTCAGCCGCAAATATTTGAGCCCTCATTGGCCGCCTGCTATACGGGGCCCTTGGCTAACTTTACGCCGCCTTTAATTGGCGGTACGCCACCGTTACAGGCGTTTAAAGCGGCACGCTGGCGTGATGCTAGTTGGTTGCAAAAAGATCTTGCCCATTTTGCTGAACAGTATCCCGGCGGCGACCAACGGGCAGTGATATCGCTTTGGTCTAAATGGCACTTCAGCGCCCTTACTGTGCCTGCATTGGCCGCTAACCTGCTGCTTAATCGCGACCTACCAGTAGAGTTGGATAATGTGCAGGTTATCTTTAATGATAAAGGCGCTACCGCCCAGCTTTGGCTACCCCACGAAGGCACGGCGCTCACGACCCAAGCGCCGTTTGAGCGCTTTGCCAGCTTGATTGAGCAGCACTGGGCACCGTTGATTGAACAGTTGGCGGCGATCTCGGGTGCCGCACAGCGTGTATTCTGGAGCAATGCGGGGGGTTATCTGGATTATTACGTCCATGCCCTCGCTGAGCATCCGCTTGTCAATCAAGCGGCACTCGAAGCCGCTAGAGCGCTGTTAGAAACGCGCACACTACCCAACGGCAAGCGCAACCCGCTGTTTCAGCCGGTGCGCTACTTTACGCCTAAGGACAGCGAGGAGGTAAAGAGGGTGCGCAAGCTGTGCTGCCTGCGCTATCTGTTAGATGAGTTTGATACTTGCGGGACCTGCCCACTGGAAGGCTGCGACCTTGAGGCGCGCAAGCGCACCAAGCAGACTGCCTGATAAAAGCTATTTAACGATTAATTTGCGCCACTGCATCTTCACTTGCCCGCGCACGCTGTTCACCTTGAAGTTCTTGCAGTTGCCCCTTCGACATCTCCAACAAACGGTCGGCATGCACGAAATAGCTATCGTCATGGCTAATGGCAAACACGGTTTTTCCCATCGCCTTTAAATAGGGCAACAGCTCGCGGTAGAACAGTCGTCGGAACTGAGGGTCCTGATCTGCCGCCCACTCGTCCAGCAATAAGATATCGCGCTTTTCGGCAATCGCCAGCAGCAGTGCCAAGCGCTTGCGCTGCCCTTGGGAAAGCTGAGTGTTAATGACGCGATCACCTTCCCACTGCAGTTTTTGCCGCATTTGCAGACGCTCAAGCCAGGTAGCGACAAGCTGCTGATCAGCGGGAAGCCCTTCGGGGCCCATGGTTTGATCGAACTGATGAAAATCGGTAAACACGCTGGCAAAGCGAGCGCGGAATGCATCCCACTGGTCGGGGGTAACCACTTGCCCATCAATCTTAATGGTGCCACTTTGGGGGCGGTATAACCCGGAAAGCAGCCTTGCCAGCGTCGATTTACCACTGCCGTTGCCGCCAATCAAAAATACCTGTTCGCCGCGCTCAAGTGTTAGGTTTAGTGGCCCTACGTGAAAGCCCTCCCCTTGCGCCGTCTGCGGATAGCCGTAGCTAACGTCGACCAACTCAAGTCGCTGCCAATTCACCAGCGTATCGTCCACTACAAAGCTTGGCTGGTACTCTGCTAGCTCCAGACTGCTCAATTTATCAAAAGCGACCTGCGCACTGATTAACGTTGGCCATGCGCCCACCGCTTGAATCAGCGGCGTACGCAGGAACAGCAGCGTTAACGCAAACGTTGAGGCCACCGTGGTATTTGCCCAACCTAAACCATTAGAGAGAAAAAACACCACGCCGATGGCGCCTAACATCATAATGTTAGACCAGTTATTGGCACTTAGATGGTAGGTATCTGCACGGATAATATGGTAGCGATAGTCTCGCGCATTGGCGGTGTAGCGTTCATCAAAAAAGCGCCGTGCACGGTCGCGGTTAAGCGCCAGCTCCTTGCGCCCTTCAATAGCCGCCTGGAAATCTTTATACAGACTGTCTTCGCTTTCACGCACGAGGTGAAAATGGCGATATACCTTAGAGACCAACCACCAGCCCACGCCCATGGTGAACGCGATCCACGCGACGGTAACCACCACCATTTGTGGTGAGAGCCACGCCAAGTAAGCGATTGAGGCAAGCGTTAGCACTACCCCTTGGATCAATTCCGGCAAGCGCACAAAACCGATGGTGATATTACGCACGTCACTGGACAGACTGGCGAGCAACGTAGCGTTGCCCAACTGCTCTAAACGCTCAATATCAGTATCGAGAATTCGCTTCACCAGCCGTGAACGCAGATCAAACACAAAGTGATGCCCAAGGATGGTCAGTGCCAGCTGGGTGGCTAAGGTAACCGCCAGCAGTACCGCTAACAGGCTTAGAAATTGCGGCAGCGCAGCCAGGCTACCGACTTCTATCAGGCGCTGATTGATAAATGCAATAACGCCTACCCCCAGCCCAGCACTCAATAGACTCAGGCCAATTGCACCTATAAAAGGCCAGCGATAGTGACGAAATACTAAGCCCAGCAGCTCCATTATTGACTTCCATCATGGCGATATAAGCGGCGAATTGTGCCGGACTACGGCGCCAAGTCAATAAAGAAGTGATTTTCATTTACCTTTAACAATCTTTATGTAAACCATCATTTGAAGAACCGATGGTTTACATAAAGATTGAAGTGGCTACTAACCCGTCTACACTCAAATGACGCATCTGTCGGCACAGAGAACTTTACAAATGACGTCATCAGCCTCCTTATTTTCCTTGCTAATAGCAGCTGGCCTACTGGCTGCGAATGGCGCTTACGCGCAAGAAACGTCTAATGTTCAAGAAGTGACTGAACAATTCTGGGATGACGCTCTGGTGAGTGCCGCGCAGCAAGTTACCTTGGGGCCGCGCCCACTGTTTTTGGTCAATGATATGAGTACAGACAACGATCACGAACGCGCTCTGAAAGCCTCATTATTGGCCTGTGCGGCTGAGCAGACTCAGTGGCAGCGCTCTCCCATCGCCATTGGCCATCGTGGCGCGCCGTTACAGTTCCCTGAACATACACTTGAATCATACATTGCTGGCGCTCAAGGCGGCGCAGGGATTATGGAGTGTGATGTTGCCTTCACCGCCGACGAAGAGCTGGTCTGCCGCCACTCACAATGCGATTTACATTACACCACCAATATTGTCGAAACGGAGCTTGCTGAGAAATGCGGTGTGCCGCCCGAATTTGATGAAGCCAACGGCGAGCTAACCAATGCAGCCGATATCCGCTGCTGCACAAGTGACATCACATTGGCTGAGTTTCGCAGCCTGCAAGGCACCATGGAGGGCGTAAATACTGACGCCACCAACTTGGAAGAGTACTTGGCAGGCACCCCGGCATGGCGAACCGAACTTTATGCCTCACGCGGCACGCTCATGAGCCATGCCGATAGCATTGCTCTGTTTCAGCAGCTGGGTGTGCAGATGACCCCTGAATTGAAAGAGCCAGATGTAGATATGCCGTTTACCGGCCATACAGAGCAGGGATTCACGCAGCAGGCATACGCGCAAAAGATGCTGGATGAGTATAAAGCGGCAGGGGTTCGCCCAGGCGATGTTTACCCACAGTCGTTCAATTTGGAGGATGTACTTTACTGGATAGAAAACGAGCCGGAGTTTGGCCAACAAGCCGTGTATCTGGATGGCCGTTATAGCGATGAATCCTTTGATCACACAAACCCCGATACTTGGCAGCCAAGCATGCAGTCACTGGCAGACAGCGGTGTTCAGATTATTGCGCCCCCCACCTGGATGCTGCTAGAAGCCAACCCCAATTTCGGCAGTGACGATCAAGAGAAGCGCCTACAGCCTTCACTGTATGCGCAGCGCGCCCGTGAAGCTGGGCTCAGCATGATCGCTTGGACTCTTGAGCGTTCAGGGCCATTAGCGGAAGGTGGTCAGTGGTATCACAGTACAACCGAAGATGTTATTCAGCGTGATGGCGACAAATTAATCACCCTGGACGCCTTGGTAAATGATGTGGGAGTGATCGGGGTGTTCAGTGACTGGCCCGCGACCGTCGCCTTCTACGATAACTGCGCGCAGCGCGGCGCGCCATAGCACTTTCAATTAAGAGAACGACTTTTCCCATTAAGAGAACGACAACAGGGCCGCACAGGTGGCGGCCCCCATAGCGAATGGCCAGAATCGACTATGGCGATCTTCAGGCAACTCCTCTTTTAATACGTTTAAGACCAGCCCTCCGGCGACAAAGGCATACAGTAAACCAACGACCGCTTCCGTCACTTCAAAAGCATTCCCCACCAGCCACCCAATCACAACAGCAGCGGCTAACACCCAGCGCCCCTGTGCTAAGTAGCTGTGTCGATGGTGCTGAGCCAAGCCGTGATCATTGACTAAAAAATGAAAGCCCATTGCCAGAAAGAAAAACAACACCTCAGGGAGCTGATTATCTCGGTACACCAACAGATAGCCAATCAGCGCGTTATACAGTGAGAAGGAGGCGATATGAATCCAAAAAACACCCTTTAAGCGCTGTGGCGAGGCTGATGCTGAGGCTGATGCTGATGCTGATGCTGGCGGACGATCACGGCGGGTATGCTGTTTGGCAACTTGCTCCAAACCATAAAACACGCCTAGCCCAAATAGCGCCGCGATATAGGCATTGTGTTCCAGATAAACCAGCGGCCCATGCTCTTCTATGGTTTGGTGGGCATCGCTCAGCGCTGGGAAAATATGGATAAATACATAGCCAACAGAGACGCCGCCTGCAAAAGAGAGCCAGGCACTGCGGGGTAAAGCATTTAAGCGCTGTAGTTTACCTGCAAAGAGGTGGATGGCCGCCAATCCAATAACAAAGGCGATTTGCAGCCCCATAACGATATTGCTCCCTATTGCCTACCATCCTTAGCTAATCAATCAAGGTATTTAATCAAGCCACTCAATCTAGCCCTCAATCAAACAAGCTCATACGCTTCATCACGTTATCGCGCTTAATTTTCCAATGAAAGAGCGCGCCTGCTACATGCAGCACCACCAGCCCTAAGATGACCCAGCCAAGCCGCTCATGCCACATGAATAACTGCTCGGAAAGTTCAGGGTGTTCGCCGATCAAGTCCGGAAGGTGCCAATGGAAGAACTCAACAGGGAAGCCACCGCTGGCCGTTGCAGCCCAGCCTATTAAGGGCATAACCACCAGCGCCAAATAGAGCAGATGATGCACGCTGGTGCTAACAATTCGCTCAAATGCATTCAATGGTGGCTCATGGTCAGGTACGACAAAGGCCAAACGGGTAATAATGCGCAACGTCATCAACAGTAATATCACCACGCCCAGTGTTTTATGGCTGGTGTAGAGCAGGTTCGTCAGCGTATTGCCTAACAGTTCCAGGGTGCGATCAAAGCCCAGAAAGCCGAGCGTTAAACCGCTGGCCAAAGAGAGCAACACCGCACCGGCTACCAACCAGTGAAGCAGGCGATGCGGGTAGATATAGTGATCTAATTCGTGCATTTAGTGCTCCCCAAGCCTATTGATTTGCTCTTCATTCTAGTCAGGAACCTTCCCTTTCGCTGATTAAAACATCGTGCGCGTACGACTGAATAGCCGCTACCGGCATTATTACTCGCTTAAGGTTCAATAAACCCTACCTTATAGCGCTTCCGATGGGGCTGCTAGCTGCTCGCGTATTAATTCTCCCAACCGCCGTGCTGGCTCGGAAGGACGGTGCGGCGCACGGTGCAGCGCTAGCTCGATCATCGGCAGTGCAGGCAAGCCACTACTCTCATCTAAAGGCCTTAGCGCAGGGGTCAACATGCTGCGTGTGACCACCACCACTGCCAATCCAGCGGTCACAATAGGCGCCAACCCGGCCATCGATTGGCTGGTATAGGCCACACGCCAACTGCGCCCGGCGGCTTGCAGCGCCTGCTCGGCCACTTCACGAAACACATCCGCACCTGGTGAGTAGAGCGCCAGCGGTAGCGGGTCGCTCAGTAGCGGCTGGTGATTAACTCCCACGGCCCATATCAACTGCTCACGTCGGATAACATCGCCTCCCGGCGAGTTGCGCTGGCGAGTTACCAAGGCAATATCTAACTCCTTGGCTTTTACTTGTTCCACTAAATGCACGCTGGTGCCACAAATCACCTTTAACCCAACGGCGGGATAAAGCTGATGAAAATAAGCAAACACCGAGGGCAAAAGAGAGGCGTAATCTTCAGGAATACCCAGCGTAACATCGCCCGTTACTTGGCGCGCCTGCATGTCACTCCATGCATCATCATTTAGCGCTAACAGCCGTCGCGCATGGCTTAGTAAGCGCTCGCCTTCTGAGGTAAAGCGGATTCGCCTGCCCTCCCGTTCGTGCAAGCTCAGCGCTAACTGCGCTTCTAATCGTTGTAGCTGCATGCTCACGGTGGATTGGGTGTAAGCCAAGCGTTTTGCGGCAGCGGTCACACTGCCCGTATCTGCAATCGCGACCAGCGTGCGTAGAAGTGTCAGGTCTAACGTAGGAGCGCGCATATATCACCAACCTTGATACAACCAATCAATAAAGATCGATATTGTGATGCTTTGCGAATGAGTATGCTGCCCTGCACATGCACTAATCAAGGAGATCAGCTATGCATCCCGTTCACTCCCCCGTCTTATTGCCACGTTGGTACAGTGTTGGTGCGGCGTTAGTGGCCGTGATGCTATGGAGTGCTGCTCCCCTATTAGCCGAATTTGCCCGCGCCACACCGCCATTACAACTCACTGCCGTTACCCTTTTAGCGGGGGCACTGGCGACACTACCGCTCAGCCGCCGCGCCAACGTAGCGGCCTGCGGCGCGGCATGGCAGCTCAGCATTTGGGTGGGCATACCGTTGCTCATTTTTGGCGCTGTTAGCACTTACTTTATTGGTATGCGTTTAGCACCTGCCGCCGAAGCAGCACTGATCACTTACACTTGGCCGGTACTGTTTGTGCTACTCAGCCAATGGAGCCGTTTCGGACGCTTGCGCTTAAGCGGTATGTTAGGTGCGCTGATTGCGTTTTCAGGCGCGGCTCTACTGCTCGTTCCCCAAGCAATTAGTGGAGGCCTGGGTGGCGCTACCACAGGTTATGGGTTAGCGCTCATGGCGGCCTGCTGCTGGGCACTCTATTCCTGGTTAGGTCAGGCGGCACCCGTGGCATTAACCCGGCTATTGCCCAGGCTACTCCTCATCGCGTGCGCCATTGCAGTAGCAGCTAGCCTGCTACTGGAAGGCCCGCTCCCATTACCCAGCGGTGAAGCCCTTCTAGCGGGGATTGCGCTGGGATTAGGCCCTTACGGGGTAGCCATGGTGGCGTGGGATAAAGCACTACGCTGGGGGCATGCCAGTCTGGTAGGCAGCTTAGCGTATGGCGTTCCTATCCTAGCTGCGCTACTACTCGTATTGGCGGGCATGAGCGTGCTTGACTGGCGCCTGCCCATGGCCGCGGTACTCGTCGTAGTAGGTTGCCTTAAAGCAGGTTAAAAGCGCTACAGGTTCAAATAACGCGGCTCGGCAATGCCTTCCAATTCGTCGTTACGTATAAGCAGCTCGGGCTGACCAACGGCGTAGGGGGCAATGTCATACACGTTATATTTCACCACCCAGCCTTCGGGCGTGGGTGCAACATTACGGGTTTCGCCAAGCGGCCAATGAGCGACGAACTGCTCATCCTGCTCTAGTTCTTCAATCCAGTGCTGGTGCGCTTGACTGAGCGCCGCCTGAAAAGCGTTCTCTTGCCCCGGCTTGAGCATGTCCTCAAAGCTCACCACGTGATGGTCACGCTCATCAATCACCATAAACTGCGTCATCGGCAGGCCATGAGCTTGGCCTGCGTGATACACATAACTGGTAAGTTCAATAATGAGCAGGTCGTTATACTGCGTATAAACCTGTGCTTTCATTTGCGCTTCGCTAGCCATAAACTCCGGCAATATACGACGGTCCTCTTCAGCCATCGTAAAAAAGTCCTGTGCGTAGGCATCCCACGCTTGGGCAGGATCGCTGCTTCCCTCCGTTACGCCAGTGGCTAGTGCTAATAGGCGAAGACGCAGCTGCTCAGTTAACGCTGGAGATTGCGGAAACTCAAGCGCTTCAATCTGGACTTCAGAACACTTTTCTGCCGCACAATTGGAGGCTATGTAGTGCTTTTCTAGCGATTGATAGATTAATGGACGCACCACATCTGCCTTTTTTTCTTGGCTTTGACAGCCAGCAAGCAGTAATACACCCGCCACCGATAGCCATCCACTAGGTTTCAGCATTTTTTTCTCCCTGTTTATACGGCACGCAATAACGCCTGCCTTTTCCTAACCGCTGGTTTTTTGCTCACCACTATATTAGACAAACTTAAACGCCCTTGCCGCTACCAGCGACAAGGGCGTGAGACATTACTGCCAAAAAGCTAAGAATTACAGTTCAGGAGCAATATCCGTCGGTTCCATACTGACGTTTAGCTCAAACAAACCGCTTCCCATGGTACTGAAACCACGCGCACTAACCGTGTAAGTCCCGGGTAACAGGCGCTCCTCAAGTAGTGAATCGGTACCACCTGCACCGTCATCGTCACTCGCCGCAACGCCTTGGCCACTAAGCTCTAGAAAAGTATCAAAATCCGAGGAGCGCATTTCGATAGTGACGAGTGAGCTCTCTGCTACCTCTAATTGATAGGTTAATGGCTCGCCACTGTACCAACCGTTAATCGACTCGTCAGGGTTGAGCACCCCCTCATTACGCAGCTCAACGTCGGGCATATCATGTGGCTGCATAGAGAGCGTGAACATGCCACTGCTCTGTCCGTAAGCAGTGCGTGCAGTTAGCTCATAGACGCCAGGTGCCAGAAAATCTGCAATACGGGCATCTAAATTACCTGCGCTATCATCATCTTCACGGTAATAACCGTTAGGCCCTTCAAGTACTAAATAAGAGTCTACGTCGTTGGAACGCATCTCTATTTGGTACATTCCGGCTTCTTCAATTTCGACTTGATAGTTCAGTTCTTGCCCACTGTACCAACCGTTCAACGAATCATCTGGGGTGAGAGCGCCATCGTTACGCAACTCACCATTCCCTGGCAGCTCATGGGGCTCTACCGATAGCGTATAAACGCCATTTCCGTCGCCATAAGCACTGCGTGCAGTCAGTGTGTATTCACCTGGCGCGAGGAAATCAGCAATACGCGCGTCTAAATTGCCAGCACTGTCATCGTCTTCACGGGCATAGCCGTTGGGACCTGTGATCTCCAAATAAGCATCAAAATCGTCAGAACGCATTTCCAACTGATAAAGGCCTGCTTCCTCAATCGTCAGGGAAATTTCACGGGAGCTGCCTTGCAACCAGCTATCGACGGGCTCTCCCACTGTCACGCTATCCGCATCGGTAAGTTCGACAACCCGGGTATTAACGTTGAAAGGGCCATAGCTATGGGCATCATTACCGCTCACGACGACAACATAGTCACCACTCTCATCAACACGGTGACGAATAGTGGCAGCATTATCGAGTAGCTGTAGCTGATCATCATAAAGTGCCACTACACCTTGCAACGCACCGCTCAGCGAAATCTCAACGATGTCATCTTCTTCCAACGAAAGCGCATAGCGTATGAAGCGGCTACCATCTTTGCCGTTTAGTTCGCTAGCGGAGGTAATTTCACCGCGCAGCCGTTCATCAACTGTTAGCCTTTCTAAACCGGCAATAGCTTCAGCAAGCTGTGTTTCATCGGTGGGCGCTTCTTCGGCGCTCAAAGGGAGAGTCTGGGCGGCTAAAAAGCCAACGGCAGCGCCACCCACTGCCACCAGAATAAAGCTGAGTGAAGAAGATTTAGCCATGAACGGTTCCTTGATAAGTCGCAATGACAAATATTAATTAATTAAGCAATTCTGATTATAAAACGCTTATTGTTTTCAAGTGAGCGTTTCATGAAAAATACTGCATTGCACAAAAATCACCACTACCGATATTCATACCCATCGCAATAAGTAACTGAAACACAAGGGCACTTAATCGCCGACAAAAAATCTCGGATTTGAAGCTAATTGCGCCGATCTTCTTAAAGCTTGCCGATCCGAAAAGACACAGGTACTATCATCAAGCCTATCAAGCACCTCATCAATGAATGCGAGTTTCGCAATACGCAAAACTGAGGTACTCCCATGGGAGCCCAAAAAAGAATAGTCCGAACGATTTGCTTAGCAGCGTTAATAGCCACGAGCGCTGCTAATAGTGCATTTGCACATGATACATCAGCGGAAACACAAGAAGGCGTTGCTTCCTTTTACAGTGACCGTTTTCAAGGAGCTACCACTGCTAGTGGCGACTCATTTGATCAGCAGGCACTCACCGCTGCGCACCCTAGCCTACCTTTAGGTAGCAAGGTGCTAGTGACAAGGCCCGATACGGGTCAGGAAGTTGAAGTATTGATTAATGATCGAGGTCCTTTTGTTAAAGGTCGGATCATTGATTTATCCAAACGGGCGGCGCGCGAACTTGGCATGATTCGCCGCGGCACAGCACCGGTGATGGTAACGCTGTTGGATTAACGGATAACACATTCTTGGTTGGTGTGTGATACCCCTTAGCCTAATCAACGCGACAGTAAACCAGTCAACGCACATACAGACAGGGCGACCAGAAATGGTTCGCCCTGTTTTTTGCACTTACTCTTCCAGCGACATAGCGAACTTGCAAGCAGGCTAATGGTCTCTATGCTGCAAGGAATTCATCGCGCGTATCTCAAAACGCCAAGTATTCGCAGGAGGCACTGATGCAGTCACAATTTTATACACTTACCGACTACCCCAACGGCTTACCCGACCGCGCTCTGTTTAAGCTGGAAACGCAAACCCTGCCTGACCTAGCCGAAGGTGAAGTACTCATTCGCAATCGCTGGCTCTCCGTGGATCCTTATATGCGAGGTCGCATGAGCGGCATTCGTACCTATGTGGAACCCTTTGAACTCGGCAAACCGATGGAAGGCGGCGCCATTGGCGAGATCATTGCTTCCAACGATTCACGTTTGAAAGTGGGCGATATTGTTACTCATATGGGGGGCTGGCGGGATATCGCACAGCTTCCCGCTGAAGGCCTTACACCACTGCCTGATCACGGCGTACCCGAGCAAGCTTATTTAGGTGTACTGGGAATGCCTGGCATGACCGCCTGGACCGGCCTCAACCTGATCGCCGAATGCAAACCTGGCGATAATGTATTAGTGAGCGCGGCTAGCGGTGCGGTTGGCTCACTGGCAGTACAATTAGCCAAAGCCAAAGGCTGCCATGTGGTAGGTATTGCCGGCCCCGCGCATAAGCTAGCCTGGCTGGAATCATTAGGCGTTGAACCGGTTAGCTACCGTGACCGTACTGCACTGGAACTAAGCGATGCCATTAAACTCGCTAGCCCCAATGGCATCGACGTGTATTTCGAAAACGTGGGCGGGGTGTGTTTGGAAGCCGCGCTTAGTCAGTTAAACGAAGGTGCACGTATCGCCGTATGCGGTATGATCGAGAGCTACAATGCGCAAGCGCCTACGCCAGGCCCCAGCAACCTCTCACAGTTGGTGGTGCGCAAAGCCAAGATGCAGGGCTTTATCGTCACCGACCACTGGGCCAGCTACCCCTACTTCTTAAACGAGGTGGCACCTCAGGTCGCCCAGGGCAAGCTAACCTATAAAGAGACGGTGAAAGAGGGCTTAGAGAGTACCCCGGACGCATTCCTCGCCTTATTTGAAGGCGGCAACACGGGCAAAATGCTCATTAAGCTATAACTCCTCCCTTCAACTTCCTCCTCACCAAGACGAGAAATATGGACTGGTGGGGAGCGCCTAAGAAAATATCATCAAATCGTTAGACCATAAGCGAGTTGATAATTAAAATCATTAATGATGAAGGTGCGTTTTAACCCATCGGCGACGTCGATGGGTTAAAACGCGTTGTGGGTACGCTGTAACAAGGGGATATCTCATGGAAGAAAACACGCGTAATCACTATAAATGGCCAGCGATTATGATGGGCGCTCTACTGCTTATTGCAGGCCTGGTACTGGCCATTGGCGGTGGCCAGCTGCTCAGCCTAGGCGGCAGCGCCTACTACTTAATAGCCGGTTTAGGCTTTATTGCCTGCGGTATTTTACTTGCCAAGCGCCATAGCGCCGCACTCTGGCTTTACGCGCTGATTCTTTTCGCCACATTAGCCTGGGCAGTGTGGGAAGTGGGTTTGGACTGGTGGCAGCTGGTGCCACGGGTCGCCATTCCCTGCTTAATTGGCATCGTATTATTACTGCCCTGGTGGCGTAAGCCACTGCACTCACGTGGTGGCAGCATAGCGCTAGTAGGCAGTATTGCCGCTGCGGTCATGGTGGCCATTGCCAGTCAGTTCAACGACCCCGCCACTATCGAAGGGGCGCTAGCAAATAACCGCCAATCAAACGCCGATAATATTAATCCTGCCCAAGTGGCTGGCGATGACTGGCCCGCCTACGGCGGCACCAATGCGGGTACCCATTACTCTTCACTAAGCCAAATCACCCCAGCCAATATCGGCGAACTTGAGGAGGTATGGCGCATACAAACCGGCGACAAGGCTGGCCCCAATGCGCCGCCTGAGATCACCAATCAAAATACGCCGCTAAAAGTGAACGGTAATCTGTATATCTGCACGTCGCATAGTCGAGCTATGGCACTATCACCGGAAACCGGCGAAACCCTTTGGGAGTTTGATCCCGAGATCAGTACCATGGGGGCGGATGACTTCTCCGGCTGGGCGCATATGACCTGCCGTGGGCTTGCTTACTACGATGCCGCTAACTACTCCAGCAGTGGCGATGCATCCGAGAGCGGCCTGTCGGCGTCTTACGACATTTTCGATAATGGAGATATTTTCAGCCTTGACCTCTCCTTTCTGGCGCTGCTGTTTGGCGTAGAAGAAGATAGCAACCCGCAGCCCATGCTTAGTGAAACCGATGTGATGTGCCCACGCAGGCTCTACCTGCCAACGGCAGATGCACGCTTGATTGCGCTAAATGCCGATACGGGCGAGCGGTGTGTTAATTTCGGCAATAACGGCGAAATAGATCTCACCAATAATATTGGCGATTTCGCCCCCGGTGGGTACTACTCCACCTCCCCCGCCACAGTGACCGAAAACCTGGTTATTCTGGGCGGTCATGTCACCGATAATAGCTCCACCGATGAGCCATCCGGTGTTATTCGCGCCTTTGATGTACACACTGGCGAACTGGTTTGGAATTGGGATAGTGGCAATCCTGATGAGACCGCCCCATTGCCCGAAGGCGAAACCTACACGCGTAATTCACCCAACGTATGGGCACCTATCAGCGTCGATGAAGCATTAGGCATGGTTTACCTACCCATGGGAAATGCTACACCGGATCAGTACGGTGCCAATCGGACTGAAAATGATGAAACCTATAGCGCAAGCCTGGTGGCACTTAACCTGGATGATGGGCAGGTTGAGTGGGTTTACCAATTCGTACACCACGACTTATGGGACATGGATACGCCTGCGCAGCCGGTGTTGATTGACCTGACCACTAACGATGGCATCCAGCCTGCCGTTATTCAGCCCACCAAGCAGGGCAGCCTTTACGTACTTAACCGCGAAACCGGCGAGCCTATAGTGCCTATTGAAGAGGTGGCGGTACCCCAGGGTGCCGTTGACGGCGACTGGACGGCAGCAACCCAGCCACGCTCAGCGCTTAACCTCTTGCCACCGCCGCTCACCGAGCGCGATATGTGGGGCGCGTCACCGTTTGACCAAATGATGTGCCGCATTCAGTTTAACGCTTTGCGCTACGAAGGCCAGTACACACCTCCATCACTGGAAGGCAGTATTATTTATCCAGGCAATGTGGGCGTGATGAACTGGGGCGGCGTTGCGGTTGACCCCGAACGCCAGGCGCTATTTACCGGTGCTAAATATCTGGCATTTGTGTCCACACTGATTCCTCGCGACGAGGTTGAAGAGGGCCAGGGCTCCGCCAGCGAGCAGGGGTTGCAACCCAACGAAGGCGCACCTTATGCGGTTGAGCTAGGGCCACTGCTCTCAGTACTCGGCCTGCCCTGCCAAGCGCCCTCTTGGGGGGATGTGGCGGGTATCGATCTGCAAAGTAATGAAGTGGTGTGGAAGCATCGCAATGGCACAACGCGGGACAGCATGCCATTTAACCTGCCGATTGGTTTAAATGTTGGTGTGCCCGCACTGGGCGGCCCACTTACCACGGGGGGCGGCGTTTCATTTATGAGCGGCACACTGGATCAATACCTGCGCGGTTACGACATCACTACCGGCGAAGAACTGTATAAAGCACGACTGCCTGCTGGCGGCCAAGCCACGCCAATGACCTATACCGGCAACGATGGGCGCCAGTATGTGGTTGTCACTGCGGGCGGACACGGTACATTTGGCACGAAGATGGGGGACTATGTGATTGGTTATGCGCTACCAGAGTAACCGGTTAGCTGACACTAGCAACTCAGCCCAGTGCAACCACTAACAGAAACGGGCGGCCTCAGTGATAATCAATGAGCACCGCCCGGTTCTATTTATGCAGAGATTAACGTTATGCAGAGGTTAAAAAAGCACTTCTAAGCCGCCATAAACACTGCGCCCTGGGGCGGGTTCATAGAAACGCCCAAAGGTGCCATTTATACGCACGTTGGCGTAGTGCTCTTCATCCAGCAGATTGCGCACGCCGAGGTAAGCATTCAGCCGCGTATCACCTCCTAACTGCCAGCCATCCCCCACCCGCAAGTTGACTAGCCAGTAGCTTTCCACTTCTGTGTCATTGGCGTTATCTGCCACCATGTCGCCTACATATTGGGTCTCTAGCGTCGCAAAACGCTCATCCAACCCCTGCCACGTTAGTTGATTGACCCAGGTTTGCTCGGGCAAACCTGGAATACGATTACCACCAAAGCTTTGCGTCGGTGTCGCAAATTGATCAAATTCATAACGGGCTAACGTTAAGGCGCTATCCAACCGCCACTGATTGGCCAACTGCCAGCCGAGCGCTAGCTCAATACCATCACGATCCGTATCGCCTGCATTCTGATAGAAAGTGCGTCCACCCTCGTCGAAAGGCACAAGCTCATCGCGCACACGTACCGAAAACAGCGCAAGATCGTAATCCATTGCCAGCGGTTCAACGTAGCCGCGCAGACCTACCTCACGGTTCCAAGCTTTTTGTGGCGCGATAGCGGGATTAAAACCACCGCCTGCCGGGTTAGCAAACTCTGAGAACGTCGGTGTTTCAAAGGCTGTACCGGTGTTCACATAAGCCTGATGCTGGGGACGATACTGATAGCTTAGCCCTGCTGAGCCACTCCATTCGTTAAAAGTGCGCTCGCCACTTTGATCGCCATCTTCTAAAAAGCGGTCATCCACTTCCAGCTCAACCCGGTCAAAGCGCGCGCCAAGCGAAAACGTCACTTGCTCGGTCAGCGCCAAATCGCCTTGAGCAAAGATGCCCGTCGATGTTCCTGTCTGGGTCTCTTCCGCCACTTGCTCGCCGACCACCCCTTGCGGATTGACATCATTGCGAAAACGCTCATCGTCTTGGCGGGCAACATCAATACCTGCGATGTAGCTCAACGGCAGGCTGCCCAGCGTGATCTCGTGGTGATACTCAGCACTGCCGCCCACGTAGTCACGCTGATAACCCAAACGGCTATCGCCCACATAAGGCAACTGCTGCTCAAAATCGCGTTGAGCGATAAAACCTCGAAGATAAAATGCGCCAGGGCCTGCCGTAAGGTCTTCATACTGCAAACCGATCAGTTGCTGATCGACACTTTGCCCTGCGTCCAACGCCAGTGCGTTAGGCGCTGCCTGGTGTCTTCCTGCGGCGACCTCGGCAGCTGTCAGCGCGCCGGCATCCTCCGAGCGGGGATTCTCCAGCAGATTCACAATTGCCGTTAATGCACGCCCGCTCCCTAATTCACGGCGCAGCTTAGCGTTTAACAGATACTTCTCTGTTGAGCTCTGCTCGCGGTAACCATCCACATTGAGTGCCGACAGGCTAAGGTGATGCGACCAATCACCATAGGCGCCACCGGTTTGCACCACGGCTTTACGATAGCCATCGCTGCCCACCTCAGCGCGCACACTCGACCCGGGGTTGCTTCGGCCATCAGCGGTAGTCACATCAATCACCCCTCCCGCCGCATTGCCATACAGCACAGACGAAGGACCGCGGATAACTTCAATACGCTCGGCGCTATCCAGATCAACCGCATCAAGCTGAGCCTGACCGTCCGGCAGCGTATAGGGAATTCCATCCACCATCACCGTAATCCCGCGTACCCCAAAAGGCGCCCGCGCGCCAAAGCCGCGTATCGCAATTCGCTGCCCTTGAGCAAAATTGTCACGGTTCTGCACGAACACTCCTGGCACCCTTACCAGCGACTCATCCAGCCGAGCACGCTGCTGCCCCTGGGCAATGGCTTCGCGATCAAGCGTTGAGACCGCGGCGGGTGTTGCATAGAGCTCCCGTTCTAAGCGGGGAGCAGTTACCTGCATCGCAGGCATCTCTTCTGTCGTTGGCTGCGCCCAGACAGGTACGCTAGTGAGACAACTAAATAGGCATAACGAAGTTGCAGAGAGCTTCAGCACGGGGTCCCTCCCAGGAGCCTTGTTAACACTTAACGGTTAAACATTACTTGGAAACAGCGAACAATTGATGACCTCACGAGTCAGAGCACTGAATAGACGTCGCTTAGTGTGGCGGCTGCGCTTATACTTGCAAGCGTCAATTATCCTGAAAGCACAATTTCCCTGAAAACATAGTTACCCTGAAAGCATAGGAGGCTTCATGGCATTTACCGCGACGGATCCAATTAAGATGATTTTTGCCGTTATTTTCCCACCTCTCGGCGTGTTTTTTGAGGTTGGATTTAAAGGGCATTTCTGGCTAAATATTATTCTGACACTGTTTGGCTTCATACCGGGCATCATTCATGCCTTCTATGTCATTTTGAAGCACTAGTTTTCAGTAGCTCGTATTAACTTGTTCGTATTAACGTGTTGTATTAACTCAGGCGCCTTCTGGCGCCTGAGTTGTTTCAGCACCCAGCTAACAAACCAGCCAGGCTGAACACTGTAAACAGCGCACTGATGGGAGCTAGCGGCCACCTTAATGTTTTTCAGTGAGGCGCAGCGATATCAACTAAATGCGTAGGTGGTAACAAATCAAGGCTCGCCTTCATAGTGCGCACCTCCTCCGCAGGCGGGCGCCCAAAAAAGCGTTTGAACTCACGGCTAAATTGGGACGCGCTTTCGTATCCCACTCGGCTTCCTGCCGCCGCTGCCGTCAACCCATCCCGTATCATTAACAGGCGGGCGTGGTGCAAGCGGGTCGATTTAATGTACTGAATAGGCGAGGTTTGTGTAACTGCCTTAAAGTGCAGGTGAAAAGCGGGTGCACTCATCCCGGCCTCACTCGCCAAGCCACCCACCTCCAATACATCAGCATAGTTCGTATGAATACGTTTTAGCGCCTTGGCAATTTTACCAAATTGCCCGTAATGGGAGAGCGCTGACCGCACACTGCCGCCTTGTTCTCCAACCAATACTCGATAACAAATCTCCCTGACAATGGAAGGGGCAAGTATGCGTGCTTCCGCAGGCGTGGCTAGCGCATCAAGCAGACGTAATATCGCTTCTGTCAGCGGTTCTTCCAGCGGAGTAGAAAGCATGCCGCGCGGCTCCTCCACTGAATGGCTGCCTGACTCCTCCAGCAGCGTTATTAATTCAGCGATCAGGACCGCATCAAGGCGAATGGCGATGCCTAGCATGGGCTCCTCAAGGCTACCTTCCGTTTCTGAAGTGAACGGCAACGGAACAGAGAGCACAAGATAATGCTGAGCATCATAGAGATAGACACTGTTCCCCAAATAGCCACGCTTACGCCCCTGGCAAATAATGACAATACTGGGCTCGTAAAGAACCGCCGTGTTTTTCAGCGGACGGTTAGAGCGCATAAAGCGCACGTCAGCCAGCAGTGACTGTGTATACCCTTCGTGGGGGGCGAGCTGGTACAAACGCTGAACAATATTGCCATGAACCGTAGAGTCGCTATTCGCTGACATATTCGCTACCTCAAACGGTTAACGGCAACCTGAAACATAAAGGGCCTTTATTACCAAAAGAGTAATATACATATTTCAAGGCTATGGAACCCACCTTCATCCATTCAAACAATAGGATTAGGCAAGCATGCAATAGGATTGTCTCTGTTGCCACTCGCGCCAGATAGCTAATCTTCTCCAGGTACTCATCAACGAGAGATTTAGCACATGACAGTTTCAACTAACCATTCATCAATAACCCTTCCATCAAAAGTTGTTTTATTAACCGGCGCCAGCAGTGGCATCGGCGAAGCCACTGCTCGTTGGCTAGCTGGCCAAGGGCATCGCCTCATCATCGGTGCACGCCGTACCGACAGGCTGGAAGCATTAACCAAGACCATTCGCGCTGAAGGTGGCACGGTGGATTATCAAACACTGGATGTTACCGATCTAAAGAACATGCAGTTGTTTGCAGATTTCGCTCTCACTATTCATGGCCGTATTGATGTCATCATTAACAACGCTGGCGTTATGCCGCTCTCACCGCTGGCGGCGCTCAAGGTTGATGAATGGAATCGCATGATCGACGTCAATATCCGCGGCGTACTCAACGGAATTGCCGCCACTCTCCCTACCCTACAAGCCCAGCAAAGCGGCCAAGTAATCAACGTATCTTCCATCGGCGGATTCTCGGTCGTCCCAACTGCTGCGGTCTATTGCGCTACTAAATATGCGGTGCGCGCCATTTCCGATGGACTACGTCAGGAAACCGACAACATCCGCGTAACCTGTGTTTATCCAGGTGTAGTGGAGTCTGAACTGGCGAATACCATTACAGATACAGAGGCCGCTAAAGCCATGGTGGCTTATCGTCAGATTGCGCTTAAACCCGAAGCCATCGCCTCGGCTATTGCACATGCTATCAATCAACCGAATGACGTTGATACCAGCGATATCGTCGTAAGGCCTACCGCAAGTTACTAACTCCGCACGCCTTTAGCGATTACTAAATGGAGCCCGAAATGTACACGCCATTACGACGTCAACTGACCGCACTCCCCAGCCTGATACTCACCAGTGTCTTGTTTTCAATCTCCGCACAGGCGACAACCACGGAAACACGCAGCGAACGGGGAGCAGAAGTAATCCACAGCCTTAATCAGGGTGAAAACCAGCCAAATTTGGAAGCGATGCGTGAGGAGTTCCCCTTTCTTGCCGAGGCTACTGAAGCCTACGCGCTTGGGGATGTTTGGAGCAGGCCGGGCCTTGATAACCGCACACGACAACTTGCGGCTGTGGCGGCTATGGCGGCTCTGGGTGAAGTTGGCATGATGCGTGTGCATGCAGACTATGCACTCAACATTGGTGTTAGCGAAGAAGAGCTTAAAGAAATAGTTTACCTGATCACAGTGCCCGCAGGCTTTCCGCGGGCTATTGCCGCGTCCCAGGTGTTATCCGAACTATTGGCTGAGCGTAACAATTAGAACGGGGGATACCCATGCAAGAAACCAAGCTTCCCATTTACTGGACGCGGGCGCTGATGATCGCGGGCATCGTCACCATTTTTCCGACGACCTCGACTGCTCACTCTCCCCCTAACATAGGAAATAACACCATGGCAGACCACCCGTATGTAGGTATGTGGGTAACAGCCGACGGGATTATTCGTCATGAGCTTTTACCCAACAACCGCTATGACGAGGCCAGAGGTGAGCGCGAAAGCGCTTACCAGGGACGCTACCGAGTAACGGATAACTATATCGAATACTGGGATGACACCGGCTTCACCGCTGATGGCGAGTTCATAGATGACGTGTTGTATCACGCCGGCATGGTGCTTTACCGAAAAGAGTAACTTATTAAATACACAGGGAGTCTATATCAAGGGTGAAGGCCCGGTGTTCTTCTTTATATAACTTGAAGATCATCTAACCATAATGAATAGCACGCGGCATCGTTTCCGAAGAGCTGGGATACACAAGATAAATAATAAAGGCTTTGACGCGCGCTACAATCCATGACACTGTAGCCGCCAGTTGGTTAGCAAGCAGCATGGTTTCAGAAGTGTACGAAAAAGATTCAGACGTGTTCAAAATCTTTCGGCAAGCCTGTAATTGTATTCCTTGTTTTATCCGCTATTAATCTGGGTAATACCAGGAACTTTACAAAGCGCATTGCGCGAAAGGATTTTTACTATGTCTACTGGCACAGTTAAGTGGTTCAACGATACTAAAGGCTTCGGTTTTATTGCTCCTTCTGACGGCGGCGATGACCTGTTTGCTCATTTCTCTGAAATTCAATCAGACGGCTTCAAAACCCTTCAAGAAGGTGCTAACGTTTCTTTTGACGTTACCCAGGGTAAAAAAGGCCTTCAGGCTTCTAACATCAAGCAAATTTCCTAACATCTATTGTTAGCAGTTTGCTCGAACCTTTCGAGGTTCGGATAACAAGGCCCGCTTATGCGGGCCTTGTTGCGTTTGGGCCATACTAACGCTGCATTTCACACATCTTAGATACGCTCCCACTGCGTTAAACAAACATCTACAGTGACAGACAGCTCTTCAAGCGCCGCAGCGCGAGCACGACCTTCAGCGCTAGCCCGATAGAGATGCGGCGTCATCGCCAATAGATCCGCAATTTGCCCAATGCCGTTTAGTGCTAACGAATAATTTAGTGACTCCTTGCTCTGATGCACAAAGCCCTCCGGCAAGTGGCATTCGCCTGAGCGCTCGGGTTTTAAAGAGGGGTAGATGATTTCCCGCAGCTCCTTCAGATGACCAGGCCCTGCCTCAACCTGCCACAACACACCGCCAGCTTTCAGCACGCGGGCAAACTCGCTGTATACAGGAAAACCAAACATACACAGTATGCTATCCAACGTTCCCGACTGTACCGGCAGGCGTGCATTACTGCCCACGACCCAGCTTGCCTGAGATGTTCGCTGGAGCGCAGATTGGTTATCCTGCCTGGCAGCAGCCAGCACCGCCCATTTAGAAATATCCAGCCCCAACAATGAAAGAGATTGCACATTAGCAGCCGCTGAACTTGCCAACTGCCGTAAGTAATAACCTTCACCGCAACCTGCATCTAAACAGCTAAACCGTTCATTATTAGCCGTTTTACTTTCTGCGTGGCTTAATACCGCACTACTTACCGCCTCAGCAATAGGCTGATAGTGACCGGCCTTAAGAAATCGCTGGCGAGCAGCCACCATGACTTTGCTATCGCCTGGGTCACTTGATCGCTTTTGCTGTACCGGCAACAGGTTCACATAGCCCTGCTTGGCAATATCAAAACTATGCCCCGTTGCACAGCGCCAAACGCTGCCTGCCAGCTCTAAGGGTTCGCCATCCAACGGACAAGCCAGCGCTTGAAAAGGAGAGCTATTCATAAACAAGTCATCAAAACAGTTAGGCTCATAGGTGTTTCTTTACAGGTTATAGAGACGTGAGTGCCCCGCCGGAGAGTGAAACATTTAGCGTGTCACCAGAACGATGCCTAATAAAATAACACCACCTCCTATCAGAAAGTTGATGCTCAGCGGCTCATTAAGCAGCAGGGTACCAAAAAGCACGCCGAAAAGCGGCGCTAAGAAAGAGAATACGCCTAACTGTGACGCGCGATAACGCCGCAGTAGCGTGAACCACAGCAACAATGCACCAAATGAAATAATCATTGCTTGAAAACTGAGACTTGCCACAGCCATAGGGACAAACTGGGCACTCATTAACTGGCCAGAAAGAGCCGCTACCGGCAGCAGTACCAGCGCTGTCACACTCAACTGATAACTCAGGGTGAGCTCTGCGGGTGCCTCAGAAAGTGTGGTTTTACGGATGACGATCGTGGTGGCCGCCCATGAGAGTCCTGCGAGCAAGCCTAGTGCATCACCGATAAGAATATTAATATCATAAATACCGCTAGGCGCCATGGCGATCACCATCCCCAAAAAAGCCAATCCAACGCCCCACCATTGACGAATAGAGAGTTGCTCCCCAGGGACCCAAAGATGCAGCCCCAAGGCGGCGAATATTGGGGCTGTATAGAGAAAGACCGACATATGCGACGCCAACGTATAGGTTAGCCCCCAGGCGACAAAAGCGAATTCGGCAGTAAATCCGAGGCCTACCAACAACCCAGGCGCCCAATGACGCACCGCATCCGCCCAGCGAATGCCCCGCCAATAGGCAAGCAGGGCGACCAGACAGCCAGCAATAGCGGAGCGCAAAGCCACCTGCACGATGGGTGAGATATCCTCAGCCACGCCTTTAATCGCCACTTGCTGAAAACCTAGTACCACACAAAACAGCAACATCCATGATGCCGCCGTTACGTCCACAGGTTTTCGCTGAGAAGTGGCAGTAGGTGCCAATGACGCCGCTCTTTGATGGTTCATGATGCACTCCTGTATGATCAAGGCGGCTATTGCACCAGGAAGCGTCACTGCTCCACAAACGATTACTTGTCAGCCCTAGGCATAGGAAAACTCACGCTATGAGAATTGAAAGGCTACCGCTGAATGCTCTGCGTGCCTTTGCTGAGGCTGCGCGCGAGAACAGCTTCAAAGCCGCGGCTTATCGTTTAGGCGTGACCCCTGGTGCCGTTAGCCGACAGGTTAAGCAGTTGGAAGAACGCTTGGGCGTTTTACTATTTGAACGGCATGCCAATGGGGTTTGTGTCACGGAGGCGGGCCGGGTATTAGCGGAAGATGTACAAGCCGGTCTTTTGCGTATCGCTGGCGGCGTACAACAGGTAACCGAGCGCTCAGAACAAGCCTTTCGCTTATTGATTAGTGCACCGCCCTCTTTCCTTCAACTCTGGCTACTACCGCGTTTACCCAGCTTTGAAGCGAATGAGCGCCAAATAGAGATTTCCCTGGATGCTGAGGCGCGTTTAATGCCTCCCCTTTGGCTGCCGAATAGAGCACGCTTATCGCTGCGTTACGGCCAAGGCCCTTGGCCTGCTGTTTCCAGCCTGCGGCTATTTGAAGACACACTATTTCCCGTGTGCTCACCCGCCTTGTTGGCGCAAATGAACATACACTCTCCCGTCGACTTGCTCAGCCAAACCCTGCTCACGGTAGATTGGTGCGGCCATGCTAGCCACCAAGTCCCAGGCTGGAGTGACTGGTTCAAAAGTGCTGGGGCCGCAATAAACAAGATGCCCAACCAGCGCCAATATTCGCTCTACAGCCTAGCGCTGGATCAAGCTATTGCCGGTCAAGGTGTGGTACTTGCCAGCTACCCGTTGATAGCTGACCGACTCGCCAGCGGCGTTTTAGTGCGCCCTTTTGGCAAAAACTATCCGCTCGAATCACCTTTCGCCTATGATCTGATTCTGCCTACTGACGGAGAAGCCCCCATGGCGGTAGCTCGCTTCGTCGAGTGGTTAGAAAATGAAGCCGCTCAGTTTCGTGATGAACCTCTAAAGCGCACGATTTCTAAGCAATTATAGGGCTATCGCACCATGCATCGACTGCTACGACTTCCGGGCGCTTGGCCCTACTTGATTGCTATTTTTCTGAATGCCTTTGTGGATTTAGGGCACAAGATTGTTATTCAAAATACGATTTTTAAAAGCTATGACGGTACCGCCCAGGTAGTGCTGACCGCGCTGGTGAATGGATTAATTTTGCTGCCGTTTATTTTATTGTTTAGCCCGGCGGGCCATGTGGCTGACACCTACCCCAAGGTACGCGTTCTGCGAGTATCTGCCTGTGCAGCGGTCGCCGTGTCACTGGGCATTACCGCCGCCTATTATCAGGGTTGGTTCTGGTTAGCCTTTGCTATGACACTGCTGCTAGCCATTCAATCGGCCTTCTATTCACCGGCAAAGTACGGCTTGGTAAAAGGGCTATTTGGTAAGCCGCGCCTGGCAGAAGCTAACGGACTTATCCAAGCAGTGACGATTGGCGCCATCCTAGCGGGCACGGTGGCTTTTACCGCGCTGTTTGAAACCTGGATATCGCCTGAAGACCAAACCCCAGCGCAGCTGCTACGTCAGGTCGCGCCGTTGGGCTGGCTGCTAGTGCTCAATAGCGCGATTCAGGTAGTGGCGCTTTACCGCCTTCCTTTGGATAACACCCAGACCACTGACATACCACTCACTTGGCAGCGCTATATCAAAGGCACTGCACTAAAAGACAATCTGCGGATAATCGCGCATCAGCCCGTTATCCGGCTTTCCATTATCGGTCTTGCGACGTTTTGGTCAGTTGGCCAAGTGCTATTGGCCGCCTTTCCGGCCTACGCTAAAGACGCGCTTAGTATCGATAACACCCTGGTGTTACAAGGCATTCTTGCGGCTAGCGGTATCGGCATTGCGCTGGGTTCCATGCTTGCCAGCAGGCTCTCACACAACCGCATAGAGACCGGACTAATACCGGTTGGCGCTTTAGGCGTGGCCATCGGCTTATGGTGCCTGCCGCTACTTTCTACGCCTACCAGCCAGGCGCTAAACTTCGTCTTTATCGGCATTATGGGCGGTCTGTTTATTGTGCCGCTCAATGCATTGATTCAGTTTCACGCCGATGATAACGAGCTTGGCACTGTGCTGGCCGCCAATAACTGGATTCAGAACATCGCCATGCTGGGCTTTTTAGTGCTCACAGCGCTGTTTGCCTTAGCGGGAGTGGATAGCCTTTACCTGTTAATGTTGATTGCTAGCGTGGCGATGGTGGGCGGTGGCTACACCGTTATTAAACTGCCACAAAGCCTGGTGCGCTTTCTGCTCAGCTTCTTGCTAACACGCCGCTACCGCGTAGACGTACATGGCTTAGAGAACTTGCCCGCCCAAGGCGGCGTGCTGTTACTAGGCAATCATATTAGTTGGGTGGATTGGGCCATAGTACAAATCGCTAGCCCGCGCCCGGTACGTTTTGTGATGCTGAAAGCGATTTATCAGCGTTGGTATCTGCGCTGGTTCTTTAAAGCCCTAGGCTGTATTCCCATCGAGCGTGGCAGTGCCGCTGAACAGGCCCTAGCCGATGTCGCTGAACAGCTCAACGCCGGTGAAGTGGTGTGCTTGTTTCCTGAAGGGGCAATAAGCCGGACTGGGCAACTGGGTGAATTCCGCCGCGGCTATGAGCGCGCCTGCAAAATGGCTAATCCTGACGTTAAAATCGTCCCCTTCTACCTACGCGGCCTGTGGGGCAGTCAGTTCTCCCGCTCATCAAGCAAGTTAAAAGAGCTGCGCAACGCTCCGCTGCACCGCTCGGTGGTAGTCGCGTTTGGCAAACCAATTGCTAAAGACACTCCCGCCGATGTGCTCAAACGGCATATTTTTGAACAGGCCGCCCGCTCTTGGCAGCGGGCCATGGACGATCTACCCACCCTACCCGAGGCCTGGATTCAAAGCGTCAAACGACGCCCGAGTGAATTTACCGTGGCGGATGTTCAAGGCAGAGCGCTCGATGCAAGCCAAGCGCTAACCGCTAGCGTATTAACGGCGAAACGTATTCGTAAATTCAACCCAGGGCAAAACGTTGGCCTACTGCTACCTACCAGTAGCGTTGGCGTCATCGCTAATATGGCAACGCTCCTGGCGGGCAAAACGGTAGTAAACCTCGACTACACCGCCAGCCAAGAGATGCTGACGAGTTTCCTTCACCAAGCGGAAATTACAACGCTCTTTACCTCGCGACGCTTCGTGGAAAAACTTGAACAGCGCGGACTAAACGTTAGAGAGTTACTTGCCAATAGGCAGGTGATATATCAAGAAACCCTGCAAGCTTCCATAGGCCGCATTGAGTATGTAAGCACATGGCTGGTAGTGCGAATACTGCCCACATGGCTGTTGCAAAGTGGCTTCTGTCGTAGTCACGATACCCATGCAACGGCCGCCATCATGTTTTCTAGCGGCAGCGAAGGCCCGCCCAAAGGGGTAATGCTTAGCCACCGCAACCTGATGGCGAACATCAAACAAACCTCCGACGTTCTCAATACACAAAGCAACGATGTGGTAATGGGTTCGCTGCCGCTGTACCACGTCTTTGGCTTCACCGTGACCCAGTTGCTTCCATTAATCGAAGGGCTACCGTTGGTGTGTCACGACGACCCCACCGATGCCCCTGGCATTGCTGCCGCAGTGGCTAAGCACAAAGCTACCATCATGTTCAGTATGTCGAGTTTCTTGCGCTTATTCGTTGATAGACAAGAGGTACACCCGCTGATGTTGGAAAGCTTAAGGGTGGTAGTGGCTGGAGCAGAGAAACTCGATGAAAACGTGCGCACGAGCTTTGCACTTAAGTTTCACAAGCCGGTCTATGAAGGCTATGGTGCCACGGAAATCGCCCCAGTCGCCTCAGTGAATCTTCCCGACGCCATGGGCGTTCACTATCAGCAGGTGCAGCGGGGCAGCAAAACAGGCACCGTCGGTATGCCGTTACCCGGTACCAGCTTCAAAATCGTTGACCCTGATAGCTTTGAAGAGCTGCCTACCGGAGAGGCGGGCATGATATTGATTAGCGGCCCACAAATTATGCAGGGCTATCTCAACGACCCCCACCGCACGGCCAAGGCGCTCCACGTGATCGATGGTCACCGCTGGTACATAACGGGGGATAAAGGCTTTATCGATGAAGACGGCTTCTTAACTCTAATCGACCGCTATGCCCGGTTCGCCAAAATTGGCGGTGAAATGATCAGCCTCAGCGCCGTTGAGGCGGCAGTTAAAGCGGCTCTTGAAGATACAGACACCGCACTGATAGCGGTGAATATTCCCGATAGCCGCAAGGGCGAGCGCATTGTGCTGCTCTCAGAAACAGCGCTGGATGCCAACACCGTAAAAGCCGTCATGCTCGCCAACGGTACGCCATCCATGATGATCCCCAGCCACTGGTTGACGGTAGAGAGCATTCCGCATCTTGGCTCTGGTAAGGCAGACTTTGCCGGGGCGAAACGTTTGGCTCAAGCGCATCTGGGAAAGCAAACGGATTAAAATCTGGTTTACAACAATCCCCCAGTCATGATGATTTAAAGGTGTTTAGAAAAAAATCGAACAGCAACTGGTAGTGACTATTCTGCCTGGCCCTGCTGGAGATATGATCCTCGCCCTCATAATAATGCACTTCAAGGTGGCGATCATGCTCTCGCAAGCGTTTTTCTAGACGTTTGGTCATCTCACCCGCCCACATGCGATCTTGAGCGTCATAAAGAAACGCCGAGATAGAGTAGCGTCACGCAATGAAGACTCCAGCCTGCCCATGCAGCATTACGGCTAGAAAAGAGACGCCACTGGCGGTACAGTAAGTGACGCTACAACTAGGCAATAATTGCTGGAAAATCTGTAATTCAATCATGACAATTTCTAAAGCTCTTTATATTCAGCTCTTTAAGCTGGATCGATAAAGAAGAACAATAGGAGGTTCTTCAATATTTTTGTCAACAAGTCTGTTCATGCCTGTTATTTTTCATTCCCACCTTTTCCAGGATCGCTCTTTAAAGCTATTAAATCGTCAACACTTTTTATAATACAGCCAGTGTTACTATACTAATTGCTTTAGAACAACCATCGATAGATCATTACTTAAGGACTCTAAGAATGAGCAAAGAATCACTTGACCGTCTACTTAGAGATAACCAAACAGATTGGCCCTGGTGGCTTGCCTACTCAACCCGAGACCCAAAAAACGAAATACAGCCGCTATTCGACGTGGAAGAAGAAGCGGTGAGATATGCTTTGGAGAAACGGCGTGCTGAATTTTCAGCAGGTCGCGATGCTGCTCATGCGGCACTCACACTAACCGGATGTAGACCTATATCTGTACCAATGGGAAAAGATCACGCACCGATCTGGCCTAAGGACAAAGTGGGAAGTATCACTCATACGGACAACGTTTGCTTAGCAGTAGCCGCTTCTTCCCACCATGCCCAAAGTATCGGTGTCGATGTCGAGAACCTCACTCCTATCGCCAACTCTTACATTTCAAAAGTTGCCAAACCAGAAGAGATTGATTTTGTCGGTGGAGCACCTAGTTTAGCAGCGCTTCGTATATTTTCCATGAAAGAAGCAGGGTTTAAAGCACAATATTATTTAAGTAAAAGAAACTTAGAATTTGACGAATTAAAAGTCACTACAGGGGGGCTGCTATTCAAGCATGCAGTACCACCGTTTCCTCAAAATTTTTTACTACCTATACGTCAGTGGGCTAACTATGGTCTTTGTTTATCTTTGTGTGTTATCTCACCTCAAGGGCAGAATAAGTGCCGCACTCCATGGTAGCTTTATAACCATGACTAAAACAGTTATTTTGCTGAAATGATTAGCTATAAAATTCAAAAAAATATAGCCAGATAATTTTTATTACTCACAAAGAGGAATCATAAAAAAAACGAAAATCACTGAAATATAAATTACATATTGTTAAGAATAAATCATCTTAAGAACCATTAAAAAAGCTTCTCTTATAACGAATAAAAATTAGAAACACAACTGTTCAATTTAATACTTGAATATGTATCGTATTATAAAGAATAAGACATAACAACTAACCCATCAACATCGCCTATTGCAATATAAGAGTGTTTAACATCAGTAATAAGTCTAATGAAATCGCCAGGCTCTATAATCACTTCTTTCGACTTTGATATAACTTTCAGCATACCTGAAAAAACAAATATATGCTCCGCAGTACCAGTAGCATGCGCAGGACTCTCAATAACTTCATCTGTTTTCATTCTTAGGTGCCATATTTCAGTTGATAGGCCCCTTGGTAATCTAAACAGAAGTTCTTGACTAAATTTTACTGGAGGAGGTGTGGCTCGAACAACCACTTCTTGTTCGTTTATATTAGGAGAGATCAAGTCGCCGAGAGGAAGCCGAAGTGCAATTGCAATTGCATCAAGCGTTTCTAGCCTTGGGTTTCCGTTTCCTGCTTCCAAGGATGAGAGCGTAGCCTTACCAATTCCAGCCAATCTAGCCAGTTCTCCTAAACCTATACCTCGTTGTACACGAAGATTTTTTATTTTAGCACCTATATCGGCGGAGGAAGTAGCCTGCGTCTTAATGTAAGTCATTATTTATTCCAAAAAAACACTGATTATTAATACTAATATACCTCAGCAGCTTCCAAGATGGAACATATAATAGAGGCTACTTGTTCTGGATATTCCTGAGGAAAAAAATGCCCACCTTGAACTGAATAAACGAACAACAAACTATTTGTAGAAAGCTGCCATTTGCTTATATCTTCTTTTGTATACTCCTCATCGCGACCATATATGAAATGTATATCATATATCATCTTAGGCTTCTGCTTGTAACGTAAGAAAGAATCAGATAACAACAAATCATTCTTTAAAACATTTAAGGCCAAAAAATAAACTTCATCTCCATAGCTTTTTAGTTGGTCTAGAACCCCGCGATCTCCTACAATTTCTCTAATATAGGTAGGACTACTAAGTAGAGAGATATTATCTAAAAGCTTGTTCCTCGCTAAAGGTGCAAAATTTGATAACGCTATATAGCTAACACTGCTTAAAAGAGAGAGACGACAGGCAACCATAAAGCCAAGGTATGCACCAAGACTATGACCAACAATAACAATATGATTATCATCTTTTATTTGAAGGCATATATCGTCAACAGCTTCTTCTATACTTATAATAAATGATTCTCTCCAACGTCTACCTCGACCAGGTAACTCAATACAATTTGTATTATAGTATTTCTCTAGCTTTGATCTTAATGGATTCATATCCGAGGCACCTCCTCCAGCGAAAGGAAGTAGATAGATACAAATACCCTTTTCCTTTATTGTCATATTAGACTTCCTTCATTCTTCCGAAAAAAGCAGCCACAAAAATTAACAAGCCACCTAGGAGCTGTATTAGAGATAGTGTTTCATTAGCAATTGCCCAAGCAAAAAAAGCTGCAAAGACAGGTTCACTTGATAAAATTAATGCCACTCTAGTTGAGCTGGTTTTCTGTGCAGCATTAATTTGTGCTAAAAAAGCAAATGATGTTCCAATAATACCTAGATACAAGACAATCAACCAAATGTAAAATGGGATACTAGTAACACCAAAATCCTCTAAATCACTAAACACAAAAGACCATGTGCATGCTAAGAAAGCAACAAGTGACAACTCTACTAAAGTAATATTTGTAGTTGAAACATTGCTTTTTTTAGTAAAATGGCCAAAATAAAAAATCTGCAAGCCTCTTATAAAAGCGGCTCCAAGGATAATATAATCCCCAAGCATAAAACCCAACCCAGAAGAAGTTGGCCGACTGAGTAAAAAGCAGCCAAAGAGGGCTATAAAAGAGAATATATATACCGATAGTTTCTTCTTCACTCCTCCAATTATCCTTTCAAACAATGGTACTAAAACAACTGAAACTGCAATAATAAAACCAGCATTAGCGGCTGAAGTGTATTTAACACCAGTCGTTTCTAAAGAAAGTATAAAAAAAAGCAATACCCCCAAAAAAAGACCAACACCTACTTCCTTTCTATTTATTTTTTTAAGTTGTGAGTTAAACAAATAAACCAATATAGGTAGAGCAACTAGAAATCTTACGGCTAAAAAAGGTTGAACTTCAAGGTACTTGCCCACCTCTTGCATAGCTACATAACTTGATCCCCACACTACTGCAACACCAACAACAGTTAGGTCTGTAAAAATTAATCGTTGGTTGCTGAGAGATGAATTTTCTAATTGAGTCATAAATAACCTTATAATTTAGTGTAGTGTGTGAGAGCAATCATATCCAACTGAAAGAGTTTCTTTTTTCACCTTTATAGACCTAATTTTGAATTCTTCTATCATGCTTGTTTTTTTCACATGGGTTCCAGCGCAATGATCTATTATCTCATGCCCTATAGTTATTACCCTTAAACCTTCTTCAGAATAAGTCGCCGTGACTGGAAAACCTTTTTTTACGATATTATTAACGTTTTCCTCAATCATATCTCCTATAATACATTTATCGACATAACTGCAAAGCTGCATAACTACTCTTGACTTCCTTGGTTCATGATTACAACTATAGTAACTAAAACCTTGGCACTTCATAACCGCATTTATCAAATGGCCAGCGGTATGCAGTGCTGCTAGTTTCTTACGATTTTCTTTATCAATTTCGGCTTCAACCGAACCTAACGGTTTATAACCATCCTGCAATTTAAGAAATACAATTCCTTCTTTATTTTTTTTTACCTCTATAACTTTTATTCCATCTATAAAACCAATATCACTCGGTTGCCCCCCTCCTTTGGGATGAAAAATATTTTTCTCAAGGGCAATCCAGCTCTCTCCGCGATACTGAACCACATCTAAGATATTGCTTTTTTTATAAAAACAGTAAGTATTAGATAAATATATTTGTTCTTGCATAACGGCTCTTCCCAACTACAATGAAAATAAGGTCTGGCAACAAAAATACCAGACCCAATTTTAAATCATTTAACAACAAAAGGAGTTCCTTTAAGAGTAGTTTCTCTATACTTATTGGCCCCTCCACTTTTATCTTCACCACTTACTAGTACATTTCCAAAATTATCAAGTGGTATTTTCCCTCCATATTCATCTACTACTTTTGTATTTGGGTACACAGTGACACTTGAAGGTACATAGCGAGTTGCAAAACCCATCCGGTATTTCTTCCTATCGGTATTAATATTAGGAAGCGAAGCATGCATTAAAGTAGACCAAAAAATTAAGCACTGACCGCGTTTCATAACTACCGGAAATGCTTTACTTTCATCGGGACTCCACTCAGGGTCAATCTTTAAGTCTCTATAATCATAACCAAAAAATCCTCTGCTAAGACCATCCTTTTGAAGAGCATTGATCCTCTCAGGTTTGAATTCCATTGTTTTTTGTTCATCATAATTCATTTTTTTATGGGAGCCGGGAATCAGCTGTAGGCACCCATTTTCTTTAGTTGAGTCTGTAAATGCAGTCCAAACTGTTAATGTCCCCCCATTAAAATTATCTTCACTTTCCCCAGGCCAAAGAATTTGAGGTTTTCCACTCGCATTCGCAAATGTATCGGCCTGATGCCAATCAGTTCCTTCATCGCCTGGGTATTTTGGGAAAAACTCTGTTCTCCAACATAAAACATTATCCCCCAATATAGATACTACCCGATCAACAATGTGTCTATTACAAATATGAGATGCAAGTTCATCTATATCCAGGTGGCGATCATAATTTGAAATATTGGTGACTCCACCATGAGAGTCGACTGGGTATGCTGCATAACTCCTATCCGGTATTTTTCTTCTAATTTTATCCCAAAGTGAGTCCATCTCTTCAGGCGAATAGATTGAAAAAGGGCCTATAAAACCATTCTTTTCAAAAGAATTTAACTCTTCAGGGCTAAGGCAAAAAAGTTTATTTGAATTACTCATTTTCGTTCCTCTTTTTCATACAGTTTGTGAGTTTATCAAAGCTTAATCTATACTAGATTGAAGCAAATTCAGCATTGAAATTTTAACTCCATACTCATGCTCATACCTTGCTATCAACTCGATAGCTAAAAGAGAGTTACCACCAATATCAAGAAAATTATCATCTCCATTTATTGTTTGATCATCCAACATTTCTCGAACCCACTCGACAAATACTTCTCTCTGTTTAATATCACTAATACTTTTCATTCATTTCTCCATTTTTTCATTAATTGCCTTTTATCTATTTTCCCATTTAATGTTCTCTCTATTTCTCTTACTTCTACAAAGTAGGTAGGCATCATATAACTTACTAACAACTTTCTAGACATAAGCTTTACCTCCTTAGTTTTAAATTGGTTTCCTGAAGTATTTTCATAAAAGCAAACAAGCTCCTCACCACTAATGTCGTTATCGGCTTTAAGTACAGCTAAAATATTAATACCTGGCAATGTCGCCAACCTAGCTTCAACCTCTCCAATCTCTACCCTATATCCTCTTATTTTTACTTGATTATCATCGCGTCCCAAATACTCAAGCACGCCATCTTTATTTTCCTTTACGATATCACCGCTTTTATAAAAAACATTTTTCCCATTATTGAGCTTAACAAAATTATTATTTGTCTTCTCCTCGTCAAATATATATCCCAAGGACATCTGCGGCCCGCTTAAAAAAAGCTCTCCCTCATTACTATAATTGCCACTTTTATCTAATATTACGTAAGAAAACCCAGGTAACACTTTTCCAATAATAGAATCACTTGTACCTATTTCTTTTTCAGTAATTTCATGATATGTAGCATGAACAGTTGTTTCTGTTATTCCATACATATTGATTAGCATCACTCCTTTACCCCTTAATTTATGAAAAGAGTTTTCATAAATTATTGTATTTAGCCTTTCCCCTCCAAATATTAAATATCTCAAGCTAAGCTGTGTGTTATCGATTAATTTAAATTGCAAATTTCTATATGCTGTTGGTGTTTGATTTAAAACTGTAACTCTATTTTTAACTAAATATTCTGCAAATTTACTTATTTCGATTATCATCAATTCATCTGGAATAATTAGCTTTGCTCCATACCACAGAGCGCCCCATATTTCCCATACGGAGAAATCAAAAGCATACGAGTGACATAAAACCCAAACATCCTCCTCATTGAAATCGAACAAGCTCTCTGTATTCAATAGTAACTGCTCAACATTCTTATGACTTACACCTACTCCTTTAGGCTCACCAGTAGTGCCTGAAGTATAAATAACATAGGCTAAGTTCTCTTGTATTAAAGAATGAACATCTCTATAGTCATCAAGTAATGTTATTACTATTTCCCCACAACTGTATGATATTTTTGCTTTTGGGTTTGAGTTTTTTAAAATATAATTTTGTCTTTCAGGTGGGTTTTTTAAATCGATTGGAATATAAAAACCCCCTGCCTTCAATACTGCGACTATATATACAATCAACTCCACAGAGTGGGAAAGCATTATAGCAACTCCCTCTCCTTCATTGACACCCATAGCTATAATCTCAGCACACCTCTTATTTGCTAACGAATTAAGCTCTTGATACGTGTATTGTTTTTCACTATCGCTAATTGCTATTTTTTCTCCATACAACAATGCATTGTATTCAAATTTTTTTACTAATTCTTTATCACTTCGACATTCTAATTGTAGATAGCCTTCTGGGCTCCCCTTAATCATTATACCCCCTTATTTTTTCCGCTGTGCTATCTAAATATTCCATACAAGGTGGATCAATAGACTTGCTGTTCTGCATGACAACTGTTCCGTATACCGTACATATGGTATAGCATACAGAACGAAAGACATCCAAGGAAAAATAGAAAAAAAAACCTTAAAGTGGCATAAAAAATTGATTTAACTAGAAATATTAGCTACATAAAAACCTCATATGCCTTCTCATGAATCAATTATTCACACTGCAGCACGGCTTCAGCACGCCACTCAACCTAAAGTTAGCTTTATGCTTTATGTATCCCTAGCCAGCACAAAAAACGCCATGCGCTTATTCAGAGTCATCAGTAAAACTATTTGGGATCAAACTCAGCAACTTGGCTATGTGCCCCGCTGCGGAAACGATCATAAGCTCGACTGCGTTCATTTGAATGTTGAAGAAGCTGTTCTTTTTATCGCCAACAAGTACTTCGTCTATGCAGAAGCACCGTTAGTGTTAGAGATTGATGATGCGCTATTTAACGACCGCATTGAGTGGTTGCCTCCCAGCGATGAGCAGCCCTGGCTGCAACCGAGAGCGCATATCGACAACCTACCCCAAGCAGCCATCATCACCGCCACACCTCTTAGCTACCGAGATGGGCTTTTTGGGTTGGGAGAAAATCGCTAGAAGATCATGCGGAATATAAGGGAAATCAAAAGCAGATATCCACTTTCCAATACAATCCCCGTTTCGCACCAAAAATGAGATACCCCCTAGAAACGCGCACTAAGTTGGACGTTTTTATCGATGTGTGCTGTCTTCAAATAATGTATCAACTTTTACTTATATAACTAAAACAAAGGGTTAATTTAATTTGGCACATCACCTGCATATGTTCAAATACTACGCTTATTGGCCGGATAATTAGAGCCCTGAAGATTAATTCAACGCAGCGCCTGCTGCAGTAGGACGACATCGCGTTACTGAAAGGACTCTACTTGCCTGCCTATGACTTCATAGAGAGGTAGCAATGTCATTCAATCCAGAAGGGGTAACGCGTCGGTCTTTTTTAGGCATGGTGGGCGCGGTGGCGGGGGCTGCGGCCATGTATTCCGCAATGAGCACAATGGGCTTTGCATCTCAGTCTAATTGGCGAGGGCGCTTAAACCTACAGGGAGCTCCTGATAATACCAATATCTTAATCTTAGGGGCTGGTTTAGCAGGTATGACGGCCGCCTTCGAGCTGCGCAACGCTGGCTATAACGTCAAGGTTCTTGAGTATCGCGACAAAGCGGGTGGCCGCTGCTGGACGTTACGCGGCGGAGACAGCTACACCGAGCTGGGCGGCTTTACTCAGCAAATCGATTTTGCCGAAGGCAACTACCTCAATCCAGGCCCATGGAGAATCCCCTCGGATCACTTCGCCGTATTGGATTACTGCAAACGCTTTGGGGTAAAGCTTGAGCCCTTTATCCAAGTCAACTACAACGCTTACCTACACGACTCAGAGGCCTTCAATGGCCAGCCTCAACGCTTTAAGGAAGTGGCCACCGATTTCAGAGGGCACGTCGCAGAGTTACTAGCCAAAGTCGTAGATCAAACCGGGCTAGACCAGGCGGTGAGTGCGGAAGATGCAGAAAAACTGGTGGCTGCGCTTAAACGCTATGGCGCACTAAATGACAGCCTAGACTATGTAACGGGCAGTGAGTCTTCTACCTTCCGTGGCTGGAGTCACCCGGAAGGCGGCGGCGTGGATGGAAAGCCGGAGCCTTCTCAGGTCAATTCGCTATCAGAGATACTTAACTCAACGCTGTGGCGCAACCTTACCGCGGGCGACAACCTACATATGCAGTCCACCATTTTCCAGCCAGTGGGTGGAATGGACATGATTGCAAAAGGGTTTGAAGAACAGGTTGGCGAGCTGATTACCTACAACGCGAAAGTGACTCGCATACGCCACGAAGACGACCAAGTAACCGCTTCTTGGATATCTGCCGATAGTGGTAGCAATGAGCAGACAGAAACGGCCGATTACTGTATCTGCACCATTCCGTTTTCCGTGCTTAGCCAGATTGACCATGACTTCTCACCGCGCATGAGCAAGATTATTGATTCGATGCCCTATGCATCAGCCTTCAAGGCTGGCATTGAGTTTAAGCGGCGCTTTTGGGAAGAGGACGAACATATCTATGGCGGCATTAGCTATACCAATCTGCCCATTACATTAATTTCTTACCCACCTTACAACATGTTTAGCGATGGCCCAGGCGTCCTTTTAGCGGCTTACCCCTGGGGCGCCTATGCCTATCAATTTAACGCCCTCTCCCCCGATGAACGTCTCGACAAAGTGATGGAGTACGGTTCGCAGATTCACCCTCAATATTACGATGAGTTCAAAACCGGTGCTTCAGTCGCATGGCATCGTGTTCCATGGACATTAGGTTGCTATGGCCTATGGCAAGACCGCGAAGCGGACTACCAGGATGCCACCGCGATGGATGGCCGAACGCTAATGGCAGGCGAACATATCTCCTATCTACCCGCCTGGATGGAAGGGGCTGTTCTCTCCGCATTGGATGCCGTCGAACGCCTACACACCACCATTACTGAGGCTTGAGGAGTTCGCGATATGAAAACACTCATCACATCAGCGGCAGCACTTACCCTCTCCATGTCAGCCATCGCCCAGGAGACCTCCATTGATACCAGCACCTGGTTCGACGACCCCTCCACGTTGACTCAAACCGATGGGGCTTCCATCTATGCGGGCGTTTGTGCCGGTTGCCATATGCCCAATGGGCAAGGTGCAAAGGGGGCTGGAGACTATCCAGCGCTGACGAACAATTCAAGCTTAGTAGCGACCGCTTATCCGGTCAGCCTTATTGTAAACGGCCATAAAGCCATGCCCGCTTTGGGTGGCTTACTGGATGACGAGCAAGTTGCCTCGGTGGTGAACTTTATCCGCAGCAACTTTGGCAATAACTACCCTGACAACCCAGCGAGCGCAGAATTGGTGAATAGCATGCGCTAAGGGTGTTCACTAATTTTTAAGCAGTGTTTTAAGTAACGTTTTAAGTAATGTTTTAAATAACGTAAAACACATTCATTACCCACCCAAAAGGAAATACATAATGAATTTCAAAAGCACCATTATCGGCCTAACACTTCTGACCGCCTATGCGGGCTCCGCACTTGCGGAAGATATCATTCGCCACCCTATTCCAAACTCTGACTTTCCTATCCTCCAAGCGGTTGAAGTGCCTGCAGACAAGACAATGGTCTACCTTAGCGGCACGGTTCCAAGCGTGATTAATGAAGATGCCGCCCCCAATAGTGCCGAAGCGTTTGGCACCACTGAAGAACAAACCGTGACGGTGATGAATCGCATTAAAGGGCAGCTGGAAGGTCTGGGCTTAGGCGTGGGCGATATCATCAAAATGCAGGCGTTCCTGGTAGCGCCAGAGGGTGAGGCCGTCGACTTCCAAGGATTTATGGCGGGCTATACGCAATTTTTTGGCACGGAAGAGCAGCCTAACCTGCCAGTGCGTTCCGCCATGGTCGTTGATGCTCTCGTAAACCCAGGCTGGCTGGTCGAACTAGAAGTCACCGCTGTTAGGCCATAAATTTAAGACCAGCAAAGCAAAACAGCCGACTACGTCAAAGTAGTCGGCTGTTTTTTTTATGGCTTTATCAAATGATTTGAAAAGAAATCGAGCAGCAACTGATAGTGAATATTCTGCCCAGCGCTACTGGGTATATGATCTTCGCCTTCGTAGTAATGCACTTCCGGGCTGCGGCCATGCTTGCGCAGGCGTTGTTCCAGGCGCTTGGTCATTTCCACCGACCACATGCGGTCTTTGGTGCCATGGGAAAGCAGTAGAGGCCCAGGGTAGCGTTCGATTTCGATCGGCGTGGTCGGCAATAAACCTTCATGGCTACCCTGCCACGTCCAAGCGCGTTTGCTGACATCCCAGGCTTGCCAGCCTGGATCCCCCGCATCACGAAAACTACGGGCATCAAAGGCACCGCACACAACATCTGGCGGGCTATGCGCGGCAATGGCATCAGGCATACCTTCGATATTATCTACTGCCATCAGTAAGCCGAGCAATAACGCATGTTCGGCGCCGCGGGAGATGCCATAGAGCCCTACTCGCTCATCAGCGAACTGGAATTCCCGTAGGGCTTTAAATGCCTCTACACTGCGATCCAGTGGGTAATCAATAATATGCCCCGCGTTCCATGCATTACCGCCACTTGAGTAGCCATAAGGGAACGCCAAGAAGCCATGGGCGGCGAATAGCATCGCGTCACGATGGCTCCACCCCGCCCATGCCCCTTCAGAACCATGCAGCAGCATAATAGCCGGGAAAGGGCCATCACCCGGCGGGCCGTAGGTCACGCCCCAGCCGGGTAGTAAGCGCTGCACGATATTTAAAACCAATTAAACAATCACTTCTTCAAAAAAATAGAGCTTGAATATCTGGGCATAAGGCTTAAATAAGCTCAAAGATGGCTCAGTCGGCATTTTCTCAGTTCAAAACTCTCAGCTTTTCTCTGGGTTCTTTGAACGAGTCTGTTGCGATGCCAAATCGCTCCGAAAGCTCGCAGATTTGGCGCCAGTTCAACTTGCGGCGCCCATTGAGAACTGCAGACACCACCGATTGAGCGCCGACTTCAGGTAGCTCGCTCTGCGCTATCCCATGCTCCTGCATAAGGTAGCGAAGTACCTCGCGTCCTGTCACCTCAGGCATTGGGCGATGTAGTTCATCATAGGATTCAATGATATCACCCAAGCGATTCGCTAAGCCGACAAGTGGATGGGACTCATCTTCGCCGACAAGCTCGAGGATTTCATCCAGAGCCGCGACCCGAGCATCGTATTCTGCCTCGCTGTGTGGGTCGCTAAGAAGAGGAGCAAGATAAACCCAGTGCTCAGTTGCTTGCTCAACGAGTGCGTGCATAGTCACTCCTTTTTCCACTTACCCTTGTCGTACTCTTTATGATCGAGGATATGACGGATAAATACTTTTTTGCTTTGATAATGAACAACAGCGATTAACCTCAGCTTGTTGCCACCTATGTCAAAAACATGGTAATTCCCTACTTTGTCAGTGGCTGGCACCACCGCCCCCCGGCGATTGCTTGCCCTGCCTAGCTCCCAGGGCGATATCCTGATGACTAATGACCATCACATCACGTGGCCACCACTCTGGATGGTTATCACGGATAAAGCCCAGCATTTTCTCTCGCACACTCATTTCCGCTGCCCAGCCCGCCAGGGGGTCGGATGTCATGAGGTAACAGGTGATAATTTGGGCCGTACCGTTTTGTCCCGTTACACTGCAGAGCAATTTATGGTGCTCAATGACGCTCTCTTCCTCTTCAGCGAAGGCCAGAAACTTCTCTCTAAGTAGCGATATATCCGCGCTCAAATGAAGAGTCAGCTCCAAACTGCGATACATCTTGGTACTTTTAACCGACAGGTTCTCAAAAGGCTTGGAGACGAAATAGGTAACCGGCACGATTAAGCGGCGTTCATCCCACACTCTTAACCGAATGAAGGTATAGAAAATGCCTTCCACATAGCACCACTGCCCCTCGAACATAACCAGGTCGCCGATGCGGATGGGTTTTGCAAACGACAATTGAAAGGAGGAAAGGATATTGCCAAGCATTGCCTGGCCCGCAATACCCACCAGCACCGCTAGCACACTGGCAGAAGCAAGAATGGATAATCCCAGCGTCTCAAAAAGCTGGATTTGCCCCAGCACATATACTGATACAGCAATCACCGTAATCAGAATAATAATCCGGCGCAGCGCATAGAGTGATGTCAGTAACCGACGCTGGTCTCTGGGTTTGGTGTCATCGATTTCACCCACCAGACGCCGCGTCAACCGCAGCATAATCGTGTCGACCAAACGAAGCGCAATGGTGCCAGCCCCCCAGGCCAGAAGGGCGATTAATAGAACTCGAAAAGTGGTGGTGGCCACTGCTGAAAAAGAGACCACATAATCCAGCATCATCTGCGTAATCAGCGAGATGACGATCAGCGCCATAGGGACTTTAATACGGGCAGCGAAAATACTTTGTGCGCCTGATGGTAATAACTTAGCTGTTAGCCCGACAAAGGCGTAAACGCCCCAACCCACTAAGCCGATAAATAGCAAGAAAACGGGAATGGCGATCCACTCCCAAACCATCAGCACTCCAAACGATGATTTGAATCGGCTCGGGATATACTTTTCCAGCATTGAAGGGCCATACTCTTCGTATAGCACCGGGATTGCCGACACACTCTCCGGCATAATCAACCAGACGGGATCTTCGCCTTCTACCTGATACCGGCCAAGACGAATATCATAGGCTTCACCATCCGCCTGGAGAGAGGTGATTTCGATATCTCGACGCGGCATGCCTGCAAGAGGGTTCTGGCCGGTAGTATCTTCAATAGCAGCATCCTGGCGGCCAGGCAGATTGGAAACATTGAGCCATTCGCCACGCTTAAAGACCTCGGCCAGTTGCATGGCAAGTTGGCTACCACGCTCCACCTGTTCATCAGAAGATAGGTCAGAAAGGTTAAGCAGATGAGCTGCCGCGGCATACTCTTCTTGCTCGGTAAGCGCTACAAAGCTGCGAACTGACTCCCGTGGTGTTACGCGATCCACCTCTTCAGGGACTTCCCCAAGCCCTGCATTTAATACATCAACGGTGAACCACTGAGTATCCTCGCTCTCTTCTCCCTGAGTTTGCGCCGCGCTGAAGCTGGAAAAGGTAACCATCACAACCACTACTAACCACGCGGGCCATAAGCCTTTTACTTTCATACATACCTTATCCATTTAGGTGGGCTTCTTTCCTTATCGCCAACAGGCCAGTATTCAAACCAGACTAAGCTTAATGGCCATCTCATCCTTGTAAGCGAAAGGACAGAGTACAGACTACCTTGCGTTATGAAGCAAGGCGCATCAAAGCATTAGCCAATAGAAAGTAGTCAGTAAGTGCAAATCTTGGCTTATCTAATCACTTCACCTAGTTTGTTAAGCTCATCGTCATACATAGCCGCCAGTAGTAACTCGCCTTTAGCATTGAGGCGCAGTTGGCCATAGCGGGCAGGCTCGTAGCGTTCAGCGTGGCCTTCTTGGAAGAAGAATGCATCAGTGGCAAAACGTACCTGGCCATGACGCAGCCGATAGCGCAGTCGACGTTCGTTATCTGCTAAATCACGACTATCATCGAGGCGCTGAAAGTGAGCGATGTGCTGTTGATCCAAGCGCACCACTACATAGCCATTACTGGCTTGCTGAGGCTCATTTTGCAGCACAGCACCTTGAAATAGCGCGCTTTGAATTTGGTTGGCGAGTTCGAAGTTTAGCGCCATATAGTCACCCTGCATTAATGAGCGCGGGTCGACCGGCGCTAATTCCAGGTAAACCACCTCTCCTTCGCCCAAGTGGCGCTCTTTCGCCCATATCGCCCAGTTCACAGCGACTAAAATTAGCAACATAGTGGTAACGACAATCGCCTGGCTCCTCTTAACATTACGCTTCATTGTCTAGACTCCCGCCGCTTGGCTGAGTAAGAAAAGCGCCCAACCAACGACGCAACCCCCATCGCAGCATTAGCAGCAAGCCTCCCATCACCAACAGCGTTAGCGCCTTGGTTAAGAGCGTCGCGTCCAGCCAGTAGTAGAAACTGACAATACCCACTAGCAGCGAAAACACCCCGAGCCCCACTAACACACGGTGACCAATCGCAAAACCTAACAGCAATACCACCACGCCCTGGCCTATCCCCGGTGCATAAAAAGTAATCAGCAGCAGCGCGGCTGCACCGACAAAAACGCTCCCTGTTAATTGGGCTTTATGTGTTTTAAATGGAAGATGGCGCTGAAACACCGCGTAAAGCAATAAGATCAGCGAGATTGCAATTAATACAACGCTTAACCACGGTGCTAGCCATGCAAAATCACCGCGGCTGTGATGATCAAACCAGAACCAGAATGGCTGGCCGCTGAGCGCTAAACACTGGATGAACAACAGTCCTATTAACAAGCCATAGCCCCACGCCTGCATGGCGTTAATACGGCGTGGCCAGCGAAATTCATTCAGCCAGAGCAGCGTCAATGCCAGCAGCAGTATTCCACTGGCCACCTGCCCCATAGCACTCACTGATAACGCCATATAAAGCGCTAGGCTAGCAGCCAAGGCAGAAAAGCTACGGTGAACCCGGCTGGGCATTACCAGCGCCAGCATGGCTTGTAAGCCAAAGAGTAGCCACCATAAGGAATTGGATAGCTCCCAAAGCTCGACGATCCCCCAAGCGATGAGTAGTTGCCCGGCTAAACTCACCGCCAGCGCCATGTGTTCGAGTACATCACTCCGAGCCGTGCGTAATAGCGCAAACGCTGCACCGATCATAACAAGCCCAACGCCCATGGAGGCAGCAGGGCTTTCCACCACAAATACTAAACCTGTCGCGATAAAGCCCAACAAAAACAGTGCCGCCAGCCAGCCGGAAAATGCCTGCAGCCCCCGCACAAACCAAGGCGCCTGAAGTGGCATTACCGTGGTTGGCTCAATTAACGTAATACCGGCTTGGCTCAGCCTCGCTTTTAATTCATTAATATTATGGTTCACTGGGTAGCCTCCTGGTGTAGTCGCGTCAGCCACACCACGGCCCCGGCTCCCATCGCAAATACCGCGATAGCCAGCATCAGCAAACTGCTCGCCTGCCACTCACCTTCCCACAGCGTATACCGGGCAAGTAGCAGCGTGGTCACCGTTATCACCGAGACACAGCCACCCGCGATCATAAACAGATCAGGTCGCCAGTAGCGGTAAACGCCATAAAGCGCTGCCAGCCAGAATGGATAAACTAACAGCACTGGTGACCATTCCAGCCCCGCATCGGCGATCAACGTCATCATTAACAGCGTAATAGGCACACCACTTCCTACCGCAAGTAAACGGATGGCCCAACGCCCTGGCCAGCCATGTCGCTGATTGCCCCACTCCCATATTGCCCATGCCGTCGTATTCAGTACAAAAAGCCCCCATAGCGCCGCGTCGCTACTCACTAAAGCGCCAAATGGCCAACCCCAAGTTCGGAAATAGAGACCAACGGCCAAGTTGAGTAACCCCAACCACATCACCCAAAGCAGCTCAAAGCGCGCCACCCATGCCCAAGGTAGCGTAAACACTGCCCAGATAAAAAATAGCTGCCACGGGTCAGCACCCGTTTGATAAACCTGCCCAAACAGCGCCAAAAGTACGCCTACCAGCAGAGATGCCATCGTAAGCGCCACCCTTACAAGCATAGGGTTGGCTCGCCGCCACACGGCCACACCCACCGCCGATACCAGTGCCGCCTGCACCAATCCAAAGCGCAGCCAGCGGGCCATATCAGCCCAGTTATAGGCGACGAAAAACAGCACCGCGAAGGTGACTGCCAGCACACCCAGCCAAAGCAAAAGCCGATCAATAAACACTGCCCAGGCACGGGCTGAAGGGTGCAGTTGAGCTACCTTCACGGCACGCGCCACGTGCTCCGGCGGGATAGCACCCTGATCAATTAGCGACACCAATTCACGGCGAGAGCTAGCCATGGCCTTCCTTGTTAAATGGTTAAGAGCAAAGAGGTAAGCGATTTATGACTCAAAAGAGTGTCTATATTTGGGTTATTAAGCCAGTCATACATGTCATTAATACGGTAGGCACCTGTAGCAAGCAAAACAGCTAGCAAAATAGCCTCATCCATTCCTTGTTTTTAAATGCTATTCAATACAAGTTATGTAGAACCTTTTACCACCCTCAACGTCGAACCATTACTTCTTTACGGTGGCCTAAGTGGAGACACCAGATGCTAATAAAAATTGCCAAACCAAGTGATTTGCACGAATCCGATGTCACGCCGGAATCCATCTATCTCTCACGTCGGCGCTTTATGGGCGGTTTGGCAGGTATTGGTGCCGGATTAGCCCTGTCCGGCCAGGTGCGCGCTAATGCCGACTACTCCGATGTACCCGCAGGCGACGCGCCAGCGTGGTTAAAAGAGAAGATCAGCGAAACCCAATGGCGCGCCATCACCCCAAGCGACCCTGAAAAAGATGCTATCGCCCCTTTCGATGATGCCAGCGGCTACAACAACTTCTTTGAATTTGGTTCAGGCAAAACCGACCCCGCTCGTCATGCTGGCAGCTTGCAAACCGAACCCTGGAGTGTGGTGGTCGATGGCGAGGTTAATAACGGTGGGCGCATTGCCCTTGAAGACTTCGCCAGGCCCTCGCAGTTTGAAGAGCGCATTTACCGCCTGCGCTGCGTTGAAGCGTGGTCGATGGTCATTCCCTGGTTAGGCATCTCCCTTGCCGATGTGATCAAGCGCGCCGAGCCCACTAGCAAAGCCAAATACGTGCGCTTTGAAACCCTGGTCGACCCAGAGCAAATGCCGGGGCAGCGCTCCTCATTCTCCGTCATTGACTGGCCCTATGTGGAAGGCCTGCGTATGGACGAAGCTATGAATCCACTAACGATTCTGGCCCTGGGCATGTACGGCCGCGAGCTGCCGAATCAAAACGGGGCACCATTACGGCTGGTAGTACCCTGGAAGTATGGCTTCAAGAGCATCAAGTCGATTATGCGTATCTCGCTGGTGGAAGAGCAGCCGGTTAACTCCTGGCAGCTCATTGCTGCTAATGAGTATGGCTTCTACGCCAATGTTAACCCCGAGGTGGATCACCCGCGTTGGAGCCAAGCCACCGAACGCCGCCTACCCAACAGCCTGTTCAACACCAACACCATCGATACCCTAATGTTTAATGGCTATGCCGATGAAGTTGCGGAGATGTACGCAGGTATGGATTTGAGGTCGAATTACTAATGGCCAGCCCACGTTTATGGTTGGTATGGCGTGTGGGCGTATTTCTGGCCGCGCTAGCGCCGTTACTATATTGGGGTTGGCAGGTGGCGATCAACGCCGCCGGCCCCGAGCCGGGGCGCTACTTGCTGCTGAATATCGGTATCGGCGGGCTGTGGATGCTGCTGCTTACCTTGAGTCTTACCCCACTCACCAAGCTCACCCGCTGGAAAGGCTTTGCGCTAATCCGACGCCAGCTGGGTTTATGGACACTCGCCTACGCCACGCTGCATTTGCTCAGCTATGCGCTATTTATTCTGGGGCTTAACTGGGCACTGCTGGGTAGCGAGATCGTCAAACGGCCCTACATCATTGTCGGCATGATCGCGCTAATCGGCCTTGCCGTGCTGGGAGCGACATCTAACAAGTGGTCGATGAAGCGCCTAGGCAAACGCTGGAAGCCGCTGCACAAATTTTCCTACGTTATTTTGGGTCTCGTCCTGCTGCACTTCTTCTGGGTAGTGCGCGCCGATATGCAAGAGTGGGCGATGTATGCCGCTGTTGCAGCGCTGATTATGGTCACTCGCCTTCCACCCATCGTCCGCATACTGCCTAAACTACGTTATCAGTTTAGACGTTGACTACATACATTAAGAGCTATATCTGGAACAACTCTAATGGCCACCTGTGGGTCAGTTATCATATCCCTTGGCGATATACTTAAAAAATAAGTAAAAAACACAAAGAAAATTAAAAAATAATCAATCAGTGCTAAATAAGTTAAAAATGACATGGAGGAAAATCAACATAAACAACAAAATATAAAAAAATCAAAACAGAGAAAAAAATATGCTTTATTTAGCACAAAGTATGACCATTGGATTTATGATAGCAGCTCCTGTTGGTCCAATAGGGCTGCTCTGCATTCAAAGGACGTTAGCTGGAGGCTGGAAGCTTGGTTTTATAACAGGATTAGGGGCTGCTTCAGCAGACTTGATCTATGGAATATTGGGGATACTTGGCTTTGCCACAGTTATATCACTGTTGACAACATCAACGTTATGGCTGTCGATTGCAGGGGGGATAGTACTTATTTATCTGGGATTCTCTGCAGCAAAAAGTAACGTAAGCTACTCTACTGACAGCAAAAAATCACACTCTCCACTAAAAGCTTATATGTCTACTTTCTTTCTTACACTATCGAACCCAATGACAATTTTTGCATTTATTGCGGTATTTTCAGCAATAGCGCCAGGGGGAGGCGATGGCACAGAAATAGGCCTCCTAAGATTGATCATAATTTGCCTGGGAGTTTTCCTTGGGTCTATTGCTTGGTGGATAGCCTTGACTTCCGCATCTTATTACTTAGCAACAAAAATAGATGACTCTAAGATTAAAGCCATCAGTTTCTTAGCTGGAATTTCAATAGCTTTATTTGGTTGTTATACCATCGCAAACGCCATCATTAAAACATTATAAATCAACGACGATTGTTCAAAAACATACCTAAAACATCTCTTTTCCAATCCATAGAAATTGGCATTGACAGAATAATTCTTGTTTTTGTTTCACCATACATATTTGGTTCTTCGTCACTTCACGTGGATTTGGCCTGATCGAATAGGCGGCCCACCGGGCTGCCAATCAGGTAGATCATGG